>Ga0209631_10000006_pt1 | contig 238312 bp, 196 predicted proteins | sample COG_08_FD_184752 | JGI IMG/M metagenome (GOLD analysis project Ga0209631, IMG submission 184752) | Pelagic Microbial community sample from North Sea - COGITO 998_met_08 (SPAdes) (version 2) | ecosystem: Environmental > Aquatic > Marine > Neritic zone/Coastal water | place: Helgoland, sampling...
TGGATACGTTCAACGATCAGCGTCGCGCGTACGTTTTCATGGTCAATCCGTACGGAATTCAGGGTGATGGGCTCTGGGTCGAAGGCGGCGGTGGGCGATTCGGCGACCCGATCGATTGGAGCCCGGATTTCCTTTGGGAGTCTTACGGCCGGGTCGACAGTGCAGGCTTCTCGGCAGAGATCAAGATCCCGCTGAAGACGCTGCGCTTCCCGAAGGCCGACATTCAGGACTGGGGTCTCCAGATTCAGCGCACGATCCGGCGTACCGGGTATGAGTCGTCGTGGGCCCCGATCACTCAGGAGCGAGCGAACAAGCTGGAGCAGGCAGGTTCTCTCACAGGACTTCGCGGGCTCGATGCCGGGCTGTTCATGGAGATCAACCCGACCCTCGTGGGTTCGCGGACCGGGGAGTCTGCGACCGACGGGAGCGGGCTGGCCAGTGACGGTGGCCAGGGAGAGGTCGGTATGAACCTCACCTATGGCCTGACGTCGAATTTGACTCTGGACGGTACCGTGAATCCCGACTTCAGTCAGGTCGAGGCGGATGCAGGGCAGATCGCAGTAAACGAACGATTCGCTCTCTTTCTGCCGGAGCGGCGTCCCTTCTTCCTCGAGGGGACGGACGTGTTCAACATGCCAAAACGTTTGGTCTACACGCGTTCGATCGTGAATCCGGTCGGCGCGGCTAAAATCTCAGGCAAGATCGGCGCACTTCAGGTCGCCTACCTCGGAGCGGTCGACGAGGTCAACTCCGGAGCTTCAAACCCGGTCGTCAATCTCATGCGGGTGCGTGGCGACGTCGGCAGCTCCTCGAGCATCGGTGCGGTCTACACGGACCGGACCGAGCCAGGAGTGGATTTCAATCGCGTGATGGGAGCCGATGCTCGCTTCGTGCTGGGCGGTCGATACACCCTCGAGATGCTGGCGGCAGGAAGCGCTGACGGTGCAGTGGGCGCGGACACGAATTGGGGCTCGATGTTCTCCATGAGCGCCCGACGGTCGAGCCGCACGTTGTCGATGAACGCGTCGTTCGAGGATTCCTCTGACGACTTCCGCGCCGGCAGCGGTTTCATACGCCGCGTGGGCGTCTCTCAGTTGAATGGTCGCACTAGCTACACCTTCCGTGGGAAGCGGGGCGCGTTGGTTGAGAGCTGGGGCCCGTCGATCGACGCAGACGCCACCTGGCTGCGAGAAGACTTCTGGGCCGGAGGTGCTCCGCAGGAAACAGATTTTGGCGCCGGATTGAGCGCCTCCTTCCGGGGCAACATCGGGGGCTTCCTCAACTACGGTCGTCGGGGCTTCAACTTCAACTCGGCACTATACGACGGATTCTTCTCCGGACCGTCCGAGAATGCGGTCGTACCGGTGAGCGAGGGCTCGGAATTGTATTCCGGACTCCACAGCCTCAGCCTCCGGAGCTGGATCAGCTCCTTCGAGACCGTGCGGATCTCGCTGGGAGGTGGTTGGAATCAGACGCCGATCTTCTCGAGCGGTCTCCCTCTCGACGTCGGTGAGCGTTGGAGCGGGGACTTGGGATTCACTTTTTATCCGACCGGCTCGATCCAGGCTGAGATCGGCGCCCGGCACGTGACGATTCTTCGCGGGCTCGACGGGTCGACGTACTCACAGGCGACGATTCCGAGGCTGCAGGCTCGTTACCAGGTCAGCCGCGCGTTGTACGTGCGTGGCATTGGCGAATACTCGAGTCAAAAGCGCGGCGATCTGCTCGACCCGGTGACGGGTGAACAGGTCTACACGTGCTCGGAGCAGGAGTGTTCAGCGCGACTCGGCTCGGACCGCCACGACTTCCGTGTGGAAGGGCTGCTCGGGTACGAGCCCTCTCCAGGGACGGTGGTGTTCTTCGGGTACACTCGGCAGTTCCGGGACACATCGGCGTTCAGCTTCGATGAAGTTCAGGCCGTTCGTGACGGCCTGTTCCTGAAGCTCAGCTATCGCTTCCGGATGTAGCGTTTAGTCGAGCACCTGGAAGTTCATCATCACGCCGGACTCCTCATGTTCCAGATTGTGGCGATGCATCACGACGACGCCCCGAAACTGATCGAAGAGTACGACGACCTCGAAATGGTACCGGTTCATCTCTCCCGGTCCGATCGCGAGCGGCGGATGTCCGTCGGGCCCCTATAGCGAAACGAGTCTGTACCAGTGGGGGATCGTGGGCTCCGGCGGCTCGTTCCTCAGTTCGATCTCCGTAATGCTCCCCTGATCGAAGCGCAGGGTCTGCGCGGTGAGGGATCCGTTGAGAAGATGCTCAAACGCAGCTCGGCGGCCTGCAACGAACCGGCCTGGACCCCAAGGGCGCCCAGGCCGGTCACGTGCACTGTGGTGGGAAGAAAAGTCCGGCGATCCATCTAGTGATCGCTGGGCCCCTTGCATTCGTCGGACTCCGCCATCGGCGTGATCCTAGCGGTTGCAATTCCTGTAGTTACAGACCGGCGTGAGGTTCGCCCCGGTCAGTCCCTGTGGCTCGGGCTCACCCACTGCGGGTAGTGTGAGGGTCCCGATGCCGTCGATCGAGGCCGACACTACCTCACCGGGCTGCAGGTACCCACGGTCCGCACCGGCCATGGTGCCGCCGGACGTTCCGTTGTTGACGACGTCACCCGGGTAGAGCGTAATGATCGAAGAGCCGTACTCGATCACCTCCCAGAGTGAGTGGATCATGTCTCCAGCGGTCGCTTCCTGAACCTGGTTGCCGCCAATGGAGAGGGTCTGACGCAGGATCTCCATGGGGTTGCCGTAGAACTCTTTCGGGACGATCCACGGACCCTGGGGCGCGAAGGTGTCGTGCCCCTTCCCGACGAACCAGTCGGACGTCATCGGGTTTCCGCCCGGCGGCCGGCCACCGCGGTCGGACACATCGATCGTGACCATGTATCCGAAGACGTGTGCCTCTGCGTCGTTCGCTGAGATGTACTTTCCGGTTCGTCCGATGACGGCCCCCAACTCGACTTCCCAGTCGATCCGGTCCCGGCCCCAGGGGATGACGATCTCGGCCCCGTTCCCTACCACAGCGCCCCGGCTCGGCTTGAGGAAGAGGTATGGAACGCCCCTGTTCTCGCGCCGCTGCTGACGGGCCTCCGCCTGCTGCTCGGGCGAGCTGGCCTCGTTGACGTGGCTGTAGAAGTTGACCGCCGCGTTCAGAATCTTGCCGGGGTACATGATCGGCGGGAGCGTTCCGACCTCGTTGAGGTCGTAGACATAACCTGGTCGGACGCCGGTGAGCATATCGTTCCCCACGACATGGTTCACGATCTCGTAGAGACGGGGCTTCATCCCGTATTCGTACCGGGCGATCAGGTCCAGCATGTCGTCCGGTTCCGGAATCGCGGGATACGCGGCGTCCCTCTCGAGAGCCGTGTTCGCGGGGTTCAGCGCGACGATGTACTGGTCGCGAAGGACGAGACCCACTTGTGGCGTCCCGTCGATCTCGAAGGTGCCGACCTTGAACGGCTCGGCGACGTCCATCTGCGCGTGAACCGGACTCGTCGCGATGGCGACCAGGCCCAGCGAAAGTGCGGACGTGAGAAGAATCGAGCGAATGTGCATGCCCTGCCTCTTCGTGCGGTGAGTGTGATAGGGCAGTCAGAGTGCGGTGCGCGTAGTCGGCGGTCAATCCACGACCTAGCTTCTTCGTCCTCGCCAACCCGTCGCCCTTCATCTCATGGGACCTGACATGCGGAAGACAGCCTGCAAACTTTTCGTGGCAGCTCTGCTCGCGCTGCCAGTCACACTCGAGGCGCAGACACGATTCCTGCGTCAGCCATCGGTCAGCGCTACGGAGATTGCGTTCGTGCACGCGAACGACATCTGGGTCGTGCGTCGTGGCTCAAGTGACGCCCGTCGGCTGACCTCCGCCGAGGGTGCGGAGACGGAACCAGCGTTCAGTCCGGACGGACGGTGGATCGCGTTCACGGGTGAGTACGGGGGTAACCAGGATGTCTATCTGGTGGAGGCTGCCGGCGGTCAGCCCGAGCGGCTCACGTGGCACCCGTCGGCTGACGTGGTCCAGGGATGGACGCCGGATGGGGACATCCTCTTTCGGTCCGGAAGAGAGGCCGTACCAACCCGCCTGTGGACGTTCTATACCGTCGGCGCGGAGGGTGGCCTGCCCGAGCGCTCTCGCCTGCACCAGGCGTATCAGGGCGAGATGAGTGACGACGGAGCGTACTACGCCTACCAGGAGATCCAGCTCTGGGACCCGGGTTGGCGTAACTATCGGGGCGGTCAGGCACAGCCCATTCGGGTGGTGTCGACATCATCGCTCGACCTCGAGCATCCGTCTTGGGAGGGCGAGCGGCACCTGGATCCGACGTGGATGGGCGCGACGGTCTTCTACCTGTCCGAGCGGGACTGGGCGAGCAACGTATGGGCGTATGACCCCGCTACCGGGCAGGACCGGCAGCTGACGTTCCACGCCGACTTCGACGTCATGAGTCTGGACGCAGGACACGGCGCAGTGGTCTACGAACAGGCCGGCTACCTGCACGAACTCGATCCCGCCAGTGGGGAGACACGGCAACTCGACATCCGGGCCGCCGGTGATCAGAACTGGGCCCGGTCCCGATGGGAGGACGTGCCCGCCAACCAGCTCACCAACCCACGACTGTCTCCAACCGGCCGGCGAGCCCTGTTCGAATATCGCGGCGACATCTTCACGGTGCCGGTCGAGGAGGGGAGCTGGCGGAATCTGACCCGATCACCCGGTGTCGCTGACCGAACCCCGGTCTGGTCGCCAGACGGCGAGCAGATCGCGTGGTTCAGTGATGCTTCCGGCGAGTACCAGCTCGTCGTGTCTGACCAGCAGGGACAAGGTCAGAGGACGATCTCCATCGACGAGCCATCGTTCTACTTCCAGCCTCGCTGGTCGCCAGATGGCAGCAAGCTGGCGTTCACGGACACGCATTACCGAGTGCAGGTGATGGACGTGGCCACCGGTGGCGTACAGCACGTGGACACCGACAGGTATGCGCACCCGGAACGGACGATGAATCCGGTCTGGTCTCCGGATTCACGGTACATCGCCTATGCGCGCCGCCTCGATACACAGCTACGTGTGATCAGCGTGCATGACACCGAGACCGGTGAGCAGCACCAACTGACCGATGGCATGGCCGATGCCATCAGTCCGGTGTGGGACGAGTCGGGCGACTATCTCTATTTCCTCGCGTCGACCGATTACGGACTCAACACCGGCTGGCTCGATATGACCTCGTACGACCGGCCGGTCACGAGAGCGCTCTATGTGGCGATCCTTGCCGCAGACGGGATGTCCCCCTTCCTCCCGGTGAGTGATGAGGAGTCGGGAGGGGATGGGTCCGCCTTGAGTGACGCAGCTGACGTGACCGTAACAATCGACGTAGGCGGGATCGCGGATCGAATCGTGTCAGCACCGAACCTACCGCTCCGCAACTACACGGGTCTGTTTCCAGCGCCGTCGGGGCACGTCTTCGTGACCGAGGCCGTCCCGAATCAACCCGGCTCGACCGTCCATCGGTACAGCCTCGATGACCGCGAGCCCACCGAATACGCAACGGGTGTGGCCGCTGCGACCGTCTCCAGTGATCGGAGTACCATCCTGCATCGCTCGGGATCGACGTGGAGCGTAACTGCAACGGCCGGTTCACCCCCCTCCGGATCGGAAGGGCAGCTCGCGCTCGGCGACCTCCGGGTCCGTGTGGAGCCGACCGAAGAGTGGTCGCAGATGCTTCGTGACGGCTGGCGCTTCATGCGGGACTTCCTGTATGTCGACAACCAGCACGGAGCTCCATGGGACGACGTCTGGGCGTGGTACTCCGCGTGGCTACCCGATGTCGAGCACCGCTCTGATTTCAATCATCTCCTCGACATGCTTTCTGGTGAGATTGCCGTGGGGCACTCGTACGTCCGTGGCGGCGACTACCCCGAGCTGACCAACCCGCGCACCGGTCTGCTCGGTGCTGACCTCTCGGCGGCTGACGGTGGCTACCGGATCGATCGTATCTACTCAGGTGAGAGCTGGAATCCGAATCTGCAGGGCCCGCTGGCCCATCCGGGGCTCGGCGTGACCGAGGGTGATTTCATTGTCGCCATCGACGGGCGGTCGCTGATCGCCCCGACTAACCCGTTCGAGCTTCTCGAGGGCACGGCGGGTCGGCCTGTTACTCTGACCGTCAGCGATACGCCATCCGGCGCGAATTCACGCACCGTCGTCGTCGAGCCCCTGGGAAGCGAGGGTCAGCTCAGGAGCTGGGCCTGGATCGAAGGGAACCGTCGGAAGGTCGACGAGATGAGTGGTGGTCGACTCGCCTACGTCTATGTGCCGAATACCGGTCAGGGTGGATACACCTACTTCAACCGGATGTACTTCGCGCAGCAGGATCGACAGGGCGCGGTCATCGACGAGCGCAATAACGGTGGCGGGTCCGCTGCGGACTATATCGTCGACATCATGGCCCGTGAGCTCACAGGGTACTTCAACTCCCGGGCTGGTGACCGGAAGCCGTGGACGCAGCCGATGGCGGGCCTGTTCGGGCCCAAGGTCATGATTATCAACGAGCGCGCCGGGTCCGGTGGGGATCTCATGCCCTACCTCTTCCGTTTCCGCGAGGTCGGACCGCTGATTGGCACTAAGACGTGGGGTGGTCTGGTCGGTACCTGGGACACACCGCCGCTGATCGATGGTGGTCGGTTCGTGGCGCCCCGCGGCGGGTTTTTCGACGTGAACGGTGAGTGGGCAGTCGAGGCTGAGGGTGTGGCTCCGGACATCGAGGTGATGAATGCGCCCAGGGATGTCGCCGAGGGTCGTGATCCGCAGTTGGAGGCTGCCGTGGCCGAGGCACTGAGGTTACTCGAGACCGAGGCGGTGGAGTTCATGTCGGAGCCAGCGGCACCAGTGCGGTACCGCCGGCCGGGTGGGGGGTGAGGTAGAGGAGACAAGTTGGCTCTCGCGGTCGAGGTGAGACTGCGCTCGTGCTTGACAAAGATTTAGGTGCGCCTAAAATATATAATTAGGTGAACCTAAAACGCCGGCTCTGACCGGCTCGTTGTGTCTCATGAATCCACTGCGCGGACGCACCAGGACAAGACGAGCGATGCAGTGGCCTGGACTTGTCGCTGCGTTTCTTCTGCTTCCTGCCCCTGCCGCTGCTCAAAATTCGGCGGCTGTTCAGGGGATTGTAGTGCGCCAGTCGGGTGAGGCGATCCCGTACGCGAGTGTCTCGGTCCTGGGCACCCAGCGTGGTGTAGTCGCCGATGGAGCGGGACGGTTCCGCCTGGAGGGGCTTCTTCGCGGCGGGCTCGTTCTGATCGCGTCTGCACAGGGCTTCGGTGCGGTCGAGCAGGCCGTTACCACGACCGATGGCGGGATCGTGACCATCGTTCTCGAGCTCGATCCGGTCGCTCTGGAGGCCCTGACAGTGACCGGAACGATGAAGAGCACGACCGTCGCTCAATCCCCGGTGAAGGTGACCGTAGTTCCGAGCGCGGTGCTTCAACGAAATGCGACCAACAACCTGGTCGAGGCCGTTCAGTTCGTGAACGGCATCTACAATCAGGTCGACTGCGGTGTGTGCTATACCAACAATCTTCGAATCAACGGGATGGAGGGTCCGTATACCGCAGTGCTCATCGACGGGATGCCGCTCATGAGTTCACTCGCGGCCGTGTACGGTTTGAACGGAATCAATCCCGCGCTGATCGAGCAGATCGAGATCGTGAAGGGCCCGTCGTCTACCCTCTATGGATCGGAAGCCATGGCAGGCGTGATCAACGTGATCACGAAAGACCCACGCTTCGCACCCCGCCTGGCCATAGACGCCTGGGGCACGTCTGACGCCGAAGGCAACGTAGACTTCGCGGCATCGACCCGGCCCGGTGACGTGAGTGGATTCCTCAGCGGCAACCTGGCCTACAGCGACCGCTTCGTAGATGGGAACGGAGATGGGTTCACCGACTTCCCGCTGAATCGGCGCGGTGTCGTCTTCGGGAAGATGGACGTGTCACCTCAGGGTGAGCGGCGCGCCACCCTGACGGCGAAGTACCTCTACGAGGACCGGTTCGGTGGAGTGGAAGGCTGGACCCGCGCGGATCGCGGCAGCAACGAAGTCTATGGCGAGTCGATCTACACGAACCGCGTCGAGATGCTCGGATCGTATCTGCCCGGATGGTCCGACGAGATTCGGTTCGAGGGTTCGTACAGTTGGCATGATCAGGACAGCTGGTACGGTGACAGTCCGTACGATGCGACCCAGCACATCGCATTCGGAAACGCGCTGTGGGGATCGATGCTGGGGCGGCATGATCTGCTACTGGGGGCGAGCCTTCGCTACCAGACCTACGACGACAACACACCAGCGACGGTCGCCGTGGATCGAAGACTCATTCCGGGCGTGTTCGCTCAGGACGAGGTACGCTTCAGCAACCGCATGACGCTGCTTGGTGGGATGCGGGCGGATCATCACGAGGAGCATGGGGTCATCGCTTCACCGCGTGCGGCGCTCAAATGGGACGTGTACGAGCACACGGCCGTGCGCCTGAATGCGGGCACGGGTTTCCGGGTGGTCAATCTCTTCGCTGAGGATCACGCGGCCCTTACCGGAGCACGTGACGTGCTGATCGCGTCGGAGCTCGAACCCGAGCGTTCACGCAGTATCACCGTGAACGTCAATCAGGTCGTCGAGTTCGGGCCGAGCCCGATGATGATCGATCTCGACCTCTTCCACACGCGCTTCTCCAACAAGATCGTCCCGGATTACGACGTCAATCCGAACCAGATCGTCTACGACAACCTCGAAGGCCATGCGGTGAGTCGCGGTATCGGCTTGACGTTGAATCAGAACGTCGACTTCGACCGCTTTCTCTACAGTGTGGGTGTGACCCTTCAGGATGTGTACACCGTCGAAGCAGACGATCAGTCCGATGAGTTCTTCGCGCCGAATATCCGGGGAGTACTCAGCGCGACGTACAACGTCCGCAGCCTTCCCATGCGCGTCGACTACACCGGCAGTATCACCGGACCCATGCGCCTTCCCGTCTATGCCGCTCCATTCACGCGAGCTGAGCGGTCGCCGATGTACTCGATCCACAACGTCCAGACGTCGTGGCGCATCGAGAACGGAGCTGAGTTCTATCTCTCCGTAAAGAACATTTTCGACTACGTCCAGCCCACCGCGTTGATCGACCCGGCAAACCCCTTCGGCGACGACTTCGACACGGCGTACGTGTATGGGCCACTCCGGGGACGGCATATCATGCTCGGTCTCCGGTACGGGGTCGGACGGTAGCCTGATGGTGTACCGTCCGACGATGAGGAAGCCCCGAACCATCACGCTTGGGCTGCTTCTTACCGGTGCCGCATGGTTCGCACCAGCGGCCTGTACGGCGCAGGCTGTGCCGGCCGACGAGCCAGCCTCGGTCGCCGAGTTCGAGGTCTACGGGCAGGCGGACTACGACTGGACGATCCGCCCGCTCGACGGTGAGGAGCTTGACCTCGAGGCGTTCAGAGGGAAGGTCCTCTTCATCAACCTCTGGGCATCCTGGTGCACCCCGTGCATCCGTGAGATGGAGACGATCGAAACACTCAAGGATCATCTGGAAGACACGGATGTCGAGTTTCTCATCGTAGCCGCGGAGGGGGAGCGACCGGTGCGGCGTCACTTGCGTCGCTACTCCTATGATCTCCCGATCTATCTGGAGGTGGATCGGATACCAGCGGCCTTCGGGTTGCGAGGGCTGCCGACGAGTTGGGTCGTGGATCGTGAGGGCCAGATCGTGCTTCTCCGCCACGGAGAGGCGGTCTGGGATACCGACGAGGTCGAGGCGTTCCTGAGGGCGGTCGCCGAGACTGGTTGATCGGGCCGGCTCACGGGGAGAGGCCGTCCGGAGGTCATCGCCCCGGGCCTGCGCTCCTCATCTCTTCCGGGATCCGACCGTCCATCACATGGCGCCACAGCGGCGGAACCGCGGCCAGCCAGAAGCAGCCATAGTATCCCGTCGGAAGCGTAGGGGCGTTCGAGTACGGTCGTAGTTCCCAGAAGGGGACGCTGGCCTTGAGATGGTGCGCGGGATGCCGAGTCAGCTCGAGCAGCGTCCACCTCGACCAGCGCTCCTCGGACTGCCACGAGTGCATTTCGGTCTGGCGCGCTCCGATGGCCCGACGCAGGCCGTAGTGCCGGATGTAGTTGATGTATTCGAGCAGGAATACCGCGAAGAACGCCTGGACGAGGAAGGCCGTCGTCGGCCAGGGACCGAGAAGGAGATAGAAGAGGAGGATGAGGCCGATCTGGACGGCAGCGCCTCGCGCTACAGGGTTTTGGAGTCCCACTTCGCCCTTGTCGGTATGAACTCGAAGCGCGTCAGCGAACTGTCCCGGGATCGTGCGTGCAACGAAGGCGTACAGCGACTCACCTGAGTGGGCGGACGCGGGGTCCTTCGTGGTTGAGACGTGTCGGTGATGCGTGTGGTTGTGCTCGGTCGTGAAGTGCAGGTACAGGACCGAGAGGAGGTTCATCCGACCGATCCACCAGGCGAGGGATCGCGGTCGGCGATGCCCGAGCTCGTGCGCGACGACGATGCCGGAAACGCCCGAGCTCACGCCGGTGCTCAGGGCCGCTCCCCATGTGGTCCAGGCGCTCAGGTCCAGGCCCGCGCGGTACAGGAGCGTGCCCACGGCAGCGAACTGGACGACGGCGTGCACATAGAGCAGAAGTTCGAATGGCCGTCCGGATGCGCGAGGAGGTCGCGGATGCTCGGCTCGGCCGAGCGCAACGTCCAGCAAGGGCCCCACGCCGAGCATGTACACGATCCCGCCGAGCACCCAAGGGCCACCCACGACGTTGCCGGTGATGACCACCAACGCTGGAGCGAGGCCGAAGAGGTGCAGTCCCCATGGCTCGGGCTTCAGATCATGAGACTCCGACATAGCCATAGAGTACACCAAAATCACGGATGGTGCCTCGCTCATTCGCGGGGCCCCGGTCGTTACGTAGTGCTGGACTCCTCGTCCACCTCGGTTTCGACAACCATAGCCTCCGTGCCATCGCCGTCATCCGCGTCTGCCTCGTCGCCACCCTCGTCCGTACGCTCGACTTCGATCGTGCAGTTGGTCACCATCGCGGCTATGGCCCCCACCGCCGCCCAGACGGGCAGCAGGAGCGCACCGGCCAACCCGATCGTGACGGGAAACTCGATGAGGACTTTCCCTTCATCGTTCTTGATCACGATGTGGCGCACGTTCCCCTCGTGCAGCAACTCCTTGAGCTTCCCGAGGACCTGGTCGCCTTTGACCTTGAACTCTTCGCGCATGGGGGTATCTCCCTTGTGTGTGATGTTGTGTCCGCACCTCGAGATCGCGCGGACGGACCTCTTGATCTCCCAGCTCCTGTCTACTCAGATGGTCCAGAGCTGCGTGCTGTTTCGATCTTCTCGGGCAGCGTACTCAGATAAAGCTCGTTGCTCAGCTGATCGACCTGCCGACCGGACCGCGGATCCATCGCCCTGGCTTCTCTCCTGTGATGCCTCCGTTCCGGATGACGGGCACACCGTTCACGAGAAGATCCGTGATCCCGACGCTGTACTGGTGGGGATCGGTGTAGGTGGCGAGGTCCCGGATCTCATCGGGATCGAACACGGCGACGTCCGCACGCATGCCTTCCGCGAGCACCCCCATGTCCGAGCGACCCAGCCAGCGGGCCGGCATCGACGTCATCTTCCTCACAGCTTCTTCGAGTGTGAGCACCTCGAGCTCGCGAACGTAGCGAGAGAGCACGCGTGCGAAGGCCCCGTAGCTACGCGGATGCGGGTATCCGATACCGTACCCGACCGCATCACCGTCCGTCTCGATCATGGCGAGCGGGTGCTGCATGATCCGGATCACGTCCTGCTCGTCCATCGCGTGGTAGATGGCACTGAAGCCTCCACGCAGCTGGAGCTCGATCGCGAGATCGATCCCGTTTTCTAGGTTGGCTTCCAGTCCGTGATCGACAGCGTAATCCGCTAGCGTGCGTCCGTTGTAGCTGACATTGGAGCCGAGCACACGGAACTGGATGCGACTGATGTCGTTCCCGACGCGGTCGTTCTGGAAGATGTATAGCATGTCTTCTTCCATTCGTACGCGCGTGTCCTCGTCCGCCACGCGCTCCGCGAAGGCTTCCGCGCCTCCGGCGAGGGCCCACTGGGGAAAGAGGATCGAGGATCCGGTGCTCGACGCCGTGTACGGGTACAGGTCATGCGTGACGTTCAGCCCGGCAGCGTTGGCCGAATCGATCATCGCCAGGGTGCGTTCGCTCCATCCCCACTGACCTGCACCGACGGCTTTGTGGTGGTTGATCTGCGCAGGGATGTTGGCTTCATCCGCGATCCGGATGACTTCGGCGACCGACTCGATGAGCCCGCTGCCTTCGTTCCGCATGTGGCTTACGTAAATCCCGCCGTGGACCGCAGCGACCTTCGCCAGCTCGATGATCTCCTCAGTCTCGGCGAAGTTGGCCGGTACGTAGAGGAGACCGGTCGAGAGTCCGAGTGCCCCCTCGCGCATGGATTGGTCCACGAGCGAGCGCATCTCGTCGAGTTCCACCTCCGTCGGGGCGCGGTCGTCCATGCCCATGACTTCCTTACGGGTCCACGAATGACCCGCGAAGAACCCGATGTTCGGCGCGGTCTCGAGCGACGACGCGAACTCCTCGAGTGGCCACGGCTGATCCCCGGAGTGCAGGGAAGCCACAAGTGTCGTAATGCCCTGGCGCAGGAAGTTCTCGGCGAGGGGGTATTCAGCGATCGACTGCTGGACGTGGGAGTGGTTATCAATGAAGCCGGGTGTAACGACCTGCCCCTCGGCGTCGATGACCGTCTCGCCGAGTGTGGGATCGATGCCGTTTCGGGACACCAGGGCGATTCGTCCATCCGATACGGCCACATCGGCTCGGAACCCGTCGGCGCCGGTGCCGTCGATGACCGTCCCGCCGAGAATGAGAACATCGTATACCTGAGCTTCGGCGGGAGAAGGGAGCCAGGTGACTATGAGGGCCAGAAGGCCGACGATGAGCTTCAGATGAGACACGTTACACTCCGTATGATCCGGGGTAGGAATCGCAAACCTAAAGCTTCAGCCGATGCCCGAACTCCGCTACCGCCTCCCGCTCTTTCCCCTTCCGGTCGTGCTGTTACCGGGCGCGGTCATGCCGCTTCACATCTTCGAACAGCGCTACCGGGACATGGTCGCCGACGTGCTCACGGGCGATCGGCGCTTCGGTCTCATCTATCACGACTGGGATCAGGATGGTCCGTTTCTGGCGGATACTGGCGAGGTGGGCTGTGTGGCTGAGATCCGGCAGAGCGAGGAGCTCGAAGACGGGCGATTCCTACTTGTCGTCGAAGGTCTGGAACGATTCGTCATTGACGAGGGACTCGAACAGCAGTCGCTCTACTTCGAGTCGATCGTCACACCCTATGAAGACCACTCGGCAATGCAGGGAGCGGAGATGGCGTTCCGTCGCCGCGAATCGATGCGGCTGTTCGATCAACTGGTCGGGCTGCTGCCGGAACGACCGGACCGGTTGCCGGAGTTTAGCGATGGGGCTGAGGTCTCGTTCCTGATCGCACAGACGATTCAAATGGAGCTTCCCTGGCATCAGCGTTTGCTGGAGCTGAGGGATGAAGGCTCCCGGCTGGAGAGAATCGATCAGGTGCTGCGGGCGGTCATTCGGCGTGGGAGCAGCTGAAGAGCTGCCCTGTTGGGGTGGCGAAGCGCCGCCCAGCGGCTATGATGCCGCGCCGCCGAGTCGAAACTGGCTCGCTCAGCGGCCCTACACTCATCCGTCGATCGTGAACAGGAGGCCTCTGTGCCCACCCCCCATGAGAGTGCCCAGTCCCTGATGCAGCTGTACGACCTCCGCCGTGAGGCGAAGATGCGGGAGGCTCGCCACTGGGTCGTCTGGTCGTTCAACCCGACCTCTCTGGAGGACATCGCAGCGGCCATGCAGACCGAGGAGTACACCTATGTCCGCATGACGACCAGCTATTGGGAGATGGCGGCGTCCTTCGTACTTCACGGTGCGATCGATCCCGCCATGTTCCACGAGGTCAGCGGAGAAATGCTCGTTGTCTTCTGCAAGCTGGAGCACATGATCGACGAGGTCCGCGAGCACTTCGGACAGCCGATGCTGCTCAAGAATGTTGAGGCGGTCGCAGCTGAGTGGCCTGGTGCAAAAGAGCGGATGACCGGGATGCGCGAGTACTTCGCGAACGCATCGCAGAGCTAAAGACAACGCAGGGGTCGGAACGAGCCGATGTCAAAGAAGAAGGTGGTCCTCGCGTACAGCGGAGGTCTGGATACCGCGTGTATCCTCAAGTACCTGCAGGAGGAGGGGTACGAGGTGATCGCATACGTGGCCGACGTAGGCCAGCAGGAAGACTTCGACGACGTCGCCGAACGTGCGAAGATGACCGGAGCGTCTGAGGTGTTCGTCGAGAACCTGAAGGAGGACTTCGTCACCGAGTTCATCTTTCCGGCGATCGCTGGGAACGCCGTCTACGAGAACCGTTATCTGCTCGGTACGTCCCTGGCTCGCCCTCCGATCGCCCGACGTCAGGTCGAGATTGCACGTGCGGAAGGTGCTGAAGCCGTTTCGCATGGAGCCACCGGAAAGGGGAACGATCAGGTTCGCTTCGAGCTCGCCTTCGCGGCGCTCGGTCCTGACCTCGAGATCATCGCTCCGTGGAAGGACCCCGACTTCCTCGCCCGCTTTCAGGGGCGGCGTGATCTTCTTGAGTATGCAAAGCTTCATTCGATCCCTGTCGAAGCGACGGTCGCGAAGCCGTATTCGAGTGACGAGAACCTCATGCATCGATCGTATGAAGCCGGCATGCTCGAGGACCCTGAGGCGATACCGCTGGAGGACATGTTCAACCTGACGCGCTCAATCGAGGATGCGCCGAATGAACCGACCGATCTCACGATCCACTACAAGAATGCGATGCCCGTCCGGGTCGTGTGCGAGACGGAAGGTGTTGACCTTACGGAACCGGTCGCGCTTTTCGACTACCTGAACGTGAAGGGCGGAGAGCACGGAATCGGCCGGATCGACATGGTCGAGAACCGGTTTGTGGGCATCAAGTCGCGGGGCGTATACGAGACGCCGGGTGGCACCATCCTGCACCATGCAATTCGGGACCTCGAAGGGATCGCTATGGACCGTGAGGTGCTTCGGCTGCGTGACATGCTGTCGCCTCGATTCGCCGAGATCATCTACAACGGCTTCTGGTTCTCACCCGAGATGGATTTCATTCAGGCCGCGTTCCGTCAGTCCGAGAAGCTGATCGACGGTCAGGTTCATTTGCGGTTGATCAAGGGCAACGTGATTTGTCGCGGCCGGAGATCCACGAGCTCGCTTTATGATCAGGAGCTCTCTTCCATGGATGTCGCGGGTGGGTACGACCAGGAAGACGCTCAGGGCTTCATCCGGCTCAACGCTCTGAGGCTCAAGGCGCACAAGGTGATCCTGGAGCAGGCGGCCGAAGAGTAAGTCTGGCGACTTCTCGGTCACCCTGCTTTCCAGCTGTACCTACCCGGACCGACCTCTCGCCGGGCCGAGTCGAATCCACGCCATGTGGATGACCAGCGCGGTGAGCAGCCCGGAGAGTGTGATGAGGACACTCACCGCTCCAAAGCCCACCAGGTCGGCGTGCCGGGCCATCTCCTGCTGTCGCGCCGAGAGACAGTTCTTTGTCCAGGCTTCCAGCGAGTCACCCCGCACGGCGACGTCGACGGGCGTGGAACGCGCCTGCTCACGAGCCACATCTATGCAGTCGGGCTGGCGGAAGACGATACGCGCGTCCAAGGACTTCATGTAGATCGGGAGGCCGACGTAGGCACCGGCTGCGAGACCCCCCAGGGTCATCCACAGAAGGAAGAGCGACTGCGGTTTCATACCGGGGAAGGCCCCGCCAGTACTCGCCCGTGCGCTCGCTCCGCCTTCGGCACCGCGACTAGCGGCCCCCCGTGCGATCGGGGTCCGCACCCTCCGGCTCGACCCGCCACCACCATTGCGTCGGCAGCTCCCGCTGACGCGGCCAGACCTCGTTCAGCGTCGCCGCCTCATACAGTCGGCCGTTCTTCATCACGTACTCGATGTCGACCGTGTTCTGGAGATCGTCGAGTGGGTTCGTAGCCAGCACCTGGAGGTCGGCGAGCTTGCCCGGCTCAAGTGAACCCAGGTCGCCGGCGAGGCCGATTGCGTCTGCGCTCATGATGGTCGCCATCCCCAGCGCGGTGTGATTGTCCATGCCACCGGAAGCCATCATCCAGAGCTCCCAGTGCGTTCCCAGCCCCTGGACCTCGCCGTGGGAGCCGAGGCCGGCCTGGCCGCCTGCCTCTATCCACTTCACCAGCTGTTCAGAATGGAGCTCGTGTGGATACTGGTCGGGGCGGTACCACTGGGTGCTCTTCCACTTGTCCATCTCTTCATGTGGCGTGAACCGCTGAAGCCGATCAATGCCGTCCATGTCCGTATTTGTCAGGTAGTACTGACGGCCCGAGGGACCGCCGTAGGCGACGATGAGGGTCGGTGTGTAGACCATGCCGCTGTAGGCACCGAGGCGGACGACGTCGTCATAGAACGGACTGATCGGCAGGGAGTGCTCCAGGCCTGCGTACCCGTCCTGCGCGAGCGTGAGGTTCATGGTGAAGTTCGAGCCGCCCTCCGTCGTTGGCGTAAGGCCGAGCTCCCGTGCTGCCATGATCACCCACTGCCGGATCTTCCGGTCGCCAGCGAGATACTGTTTGATCGTCTGCGTGTTGTAGTGGTCGGCGTAGCGGCGCAGTACGTCGCGCGCCTCGTCGAGGCTCGAGATCTGGTCGGCCCCGAAGATGCCGGGGCCTGTCGAGAAGAGCCGCGGGCCGATCAGGTCACCGGTCTCCATCAGATCGGAGTACGTGACGATGTCTTCGGCCGACGTTTGTGGATCGCGCTGTGTGGTCACGCCGTACGCGAGCTGGGCGAGGAGCTGGGAGACCTGACCGCGGTGGACACCCCACGCGAACCAGGTGTGTGCATGCACGTCGACGAGACCCGGGTAGATGGTTCGACCCGACATATCGCGCACGTCAGCATCGCCAGGAATGTCCAAGGTCCCTGACGGGCCGACAGCGACGATCCGGTTGTCACGGATGACGATGTCTCCCCGCTCGATCACCTCGTCACCATTCATCGTGATGAGGCGAGCACCGGTGAGCGCGATAACGCCTTCCGGCCGGTCTTTTTCTGTCAGGATCTCGATCTCGAAGCGAGCGGCCTCGTAGGCCGGAGTGCCTTCGCTGTCGGCATCCTCGTCGTCGCCCTCCGCCTCTTCTTCCGTCTCCTCCGGGTCGTCTTCTTCCGCAGTATCTGCCTCGGCCTCTTCGGTCCTGGCCGTCGCCACCGAATCGGTGATCATGGCTTCGGCCGTCGCTACGTCGTACTCGAAATAGCTGCGACCGATCGAGTAGTGTGCGGTCGCGGCGTCATAGCTCCACCCGATAAAGTCGCCACCCACCCTCGTGAGTCGGCGCGTGGGTACAACGGACGAGTTGGATACGGACACGGTCGGCACCTCACCCCCGACCGGGGGCACGGTGATGACGTATACGTTCCGGTTGGCACGCACGATCGCACGAGCCCCGTCCGGCGACAGCACGACTTCGTCCGGGGTCGGTGCGCTTCCGGGACCGGGACGGGCGGGGGCCGTCACCTTCACTTCGACTCGAATGTCCGTTCCGTCCATGCGCATCGAGAGAAGGCCTTCGCGACCGGCCCACACGTACATCCGCCCGGGGTCAGGGCCGATATGCGGGGTGTTGCGGCCTTGCTGTGTCTGACCGCTACCCACCCAGGTGATGCGCTTCGCATCGCCACCGTCCGCTGGGATCGAGACGTACTCGAGCTCGGCTGCGGCGCTGTGGCTTCCGAAGTCTTCGAGCGTGCGCATCCGATGCATCTTCGACCCACGGACTGCCATGATGTGGGAACCATCCGCCGTGTAGGCGATCTTGTCATAGAACGCCGAGCGGGTCGTCAGGCGTTCGGGGTCGCCACCACCCGAGCTGATACGCCAGATGTCGCCTCCGACGGAGTCGTTCCACGTCACATAAGCGATCCAGCGTCCGTCGGGTGACCACACTGGCGCATGCTCGACATCGGCTGCCTCGGTCAGGCGCTCTGCGTCACGCAGGACCGGGAAGTCCTCAGTCTGCGTTCCGGACCCCTCGGGTAGCTCGGTGACCCAGAGTCGGTCGAGCGCGGTAAAGGCCATGTGCTCCCCATCGGGAGACGGACGAGCGCCTCGGATCTGAGCGACGCGCAGGGTCTGGTCGTCGATGGGGTAGTCGAACTTCGCAAGCGGCCCGAGATCCTGCTGCACCCTCGCCGTGAACGGAATCTCCGTGGCCTCACCGGAAGGCACGGAGACCCGCATGATCTTGCCGTTGTAGCTCGTGATCAGCGCCTGGGAATCAGCGGTCCACGAGCCACCCGGGTAGACGTCTCGGTCCCGGGTGCGCCCCCCCTGGGAGTCGTCGCGCTGGACGTTCATGACCAGCCACCGTTCGTCACCTGTCTCGAGGTTGCGCAGCTTGAGCGCTGTATCTGCGTCGTAGCGCGTGGCATAGACGAGCCAGCGTCCGTCCGGGCTCGGCATGGGGCGGAATGCACCCTCGTGTTCGTGGGTGCGAACGAACACTCGTCCCGTCTCCCGATCGAGCATGCCGATCTGGTAGCTGCTCAGCTGACGTGCGGAAGAGCGCGGTTCGTGGTCGGGTCCGAAGTCGGGAGCACCAGGCTCCGGCATGAGACGGTCGTAACCGTCCGGGTTCCAATCCGGTGCGTCCTCGGTAGCCGCATGCTCGCCACCCCACATGGAGGCTGGGTCGAGACCGAGCCCCGATGTCGCTCCCACGAACCCGTCTGCTGTGAGGCCGCCGCCCAGGTTGCCACTGAGGTTCAGCCAGACGTAGCGCTCATCGGCTCCGAACGCTGCGCCGAAATGCGAGGCTGGTGCGGGCGCCCCTTCCGCCCGGGAGCCAGTCACCTGAACACCTGAGCCCCCGTCAACGTGATAGAGCCACTGCTGCGTACCCTTGGTGGCCATCACGTACGACCCGTCAGGCGTCCAGACCGGCGACATGTAATTCTGACGTTCCCCGTCTGTCAGCTGATGCGGATCTGATCCGTCGGCGTTGGCGATCCAGAGGTTCTCCGAGCCGTCCCTGTCACTGACGAAAACCAGCTTCGAGCCATCAGCGGAATAGCGGGGCTGCATGTCGTAGCCCTGCCCACTCGTGATCCGGGTTGCGGTGCCACCCGATGCTGAGATCGTGTAAAGGTCGCCGAGCAGTTCGAAGACGATCGTACCCTGGTCAGGCGACAGATCCAGTGATATCCACGTCCCTTCGCTCGTGGTGAACTCGAGAGTTCGAGTCGTGATCAGTGGCAGACCGTTCTCCTGACGCGCCTCCCGCGCGGAGCTGTCGTTCTCTTCGATAGTCTGTGCGGCGAGCGCTACAGGGAGGAGGACGAGTGCAGACAGAATGGTCAGGAACAGGGTGCGGCGGGGTGTCGAGATCATTCGAGGGCTCGGTGATCGGTCAGGTGGGTTTGTGCCAGGGCGGACAGATTGGGGCGAGGCGGGGGTGGTGGCTAGCCGATGTCGGTAGAGAAGGCCCCCACACTAGCTGGCGGAAATCTCCCGGCTCCGCTCTGAAGCCGCGATGACGAAGTTGAGTCCCGACGTTCTCTCTTCAAGCCCGAGTGGATTCTCCATTCGTCGATCAAAGAGTCTCACATCAATACGAACATGGATACGCTAGACCGAGGGGTGCGCGCAGTGATCGCGATCCTCATCGCGGGTCTCTATTTCACCGGCATGATCAGCGGCACGGTCGCCGTGATACTCGCCGTCGTTGGAATCATCTTCACCGTGACAAGTGCCGTCGGGACCTGTCCCGCCTATCTGCCGTTCGGTCTGAACACCAAGAAAGAGTATGGAGCCGTCTGACGGATCAGTTGCCTCCGAACAGCCCCCCGAAGAAGTCGCCCGTATCCCAACTCGGTCTGTCGTCCTCCTGAGCGATGACGTAGCCCGTCAGGAAGTTGATCCGCGCGTGGTCGGCACCTGCGCCGAAGTCGAAGTCCTGAGACATGTCATCGAACGGTGTGTGGTACCGCTCCTGACGAAACGCCGTGTTCATGACGCTGCCGTCGCGCTCGTCTCCGGTTTCGAAGCCGCTCTTGATAAACAGGGCAGGGATCCCCTGACGTATGAAGCTGAAGTGGTCACTCCTGATGAAGAGGACCTGCTCAGGGATCGGATCCGGACCAATCGCTAAGCCCATGTGCTCTGCCGCCTGCGCGACGGAAGCGCCCATGCTCGAGTGCTCGGCACCGTACGGCACGATGTCGAGCAGGGGGTGAAACAGGAACGGCATATCGAGCGAAAACGTCGCGACCAGACTGGACTGGGGTACCGTTGAGTTCTGTACGAAGTAGTCGGATCCCAGGAGGCCCCACTCTTCGGCCGTCACGATCATGAACAGCACGGAACGCCGGGGTGGTTCTGGCAGGCTCGTGAACGCACGAGCGATCTCCAGGACGATCGAGGTGCCTGAGGCGTTGTCGTGCGCACCGTTGTAGATGTCGTCACCGTTCACCTCGACGCCGACACCGAAGTGATCGACGTGACCGACGTACGTGACGTACTCATCACGGAGTTCCGGGTCACTGCCTTCCAGCTTTGCCAGCACGTTGAAGCTGTCGACATCGCGATGGGTGGTCGTGGTAGAGATCGATACGCGGGTCGCGAGAAGGATGGACTGCGGCGTCCCCGCCTGAGCGGCTGCGATCGCATCATTCAGCGACACGTAGGCCCCCTGGAACAGGCTCTCGACAGCAGAGTGGTTCAGTGAGGCACTCCCCTGCATCTGGGTGTCACCCCGGTTGGGCGCGCCGTTCGCATCGAGCCAGGCGAAGCTGCCTCTCCTGGACCGGGCGGCGTTCACGTCCCAGCGCAGGCGAGGGTCGTCAGGGGCCCAGAACGTCATGGTGCCGATGGCGCCGCGCGCGAGTGCCTGTGTAGTCTTCGTGGCGCCCGACGAGTAGTAGGCCCGTTCGTTGCTCGGGAAAGCAGCCGGGGCACCGCTGAGGTACATGACGACCTTACCGTCGACGTCAGCGTCCGCATAGTCGTCGTAGCCGAGATCCGGGGCGCTGACGCCGAACCCGACGAAGACCACCTCAGCCAGCTCGATGTCGACCTGCTCACGCAGGGGGTCGGCGCCTAGATAGAAGTCTTCGTCGTAGGTCATCGTGTGCGTGCCGATCGGGGTCCACACGGAGAGGCTGCTCTCGGTGTCGACGACGGTACTCTGTCGCAGTGGGACGTCCTGTCGCCAGCTGCCGTCGGCGCCCGCCGGCTGTAGACCGAGCGCGCGAAGCTGCTCTTCCGCATACGCAGCCGCACGGTCGTACCCGGCGGTTCCTGGGGCCCGACCCGCGAGGGAGTCGTGCGCCAGGACGCTCATATGGTGCTCGATCATCGCCGGCTCGACCGACGCGAGGGCCGCGTCCACGCCCGCGGTGTCGAGGGGTACGGGTCCGCTGGTGGAGTTCCCACATGCGGAGGCCACCAGGGTGAGACCGGTTAGAAGCGGAATGTACCGACAAGTATGGCGCATGGGCTGGGCTGACTCGATTAGAGAGGTCGTTCAGATGGAGAGCATGTGGGGCGGCTCGCAGTGTCGCAATTGCCGGGTCCGGGGCGTTGGCGGCAAGATGCTCGCATGCACTGGACGAGACTTCATCCTGACTGCGTGACAGGGCCGTCACTCGAGACGCTGAGACGCGGCGCCGTGACCGTCTTGATTGCGGCACTGCCGGCGTTCTCTCGGTCGTATCCGTTCATCTCGCGGGCGCTGAACCCGAACGGATGGCTCAGGCAGACTCGGTCACGAGCTATTTCGGGCGGCGGGTTACCCCTGTCATTCTGGCCGGTGACTTCAACGGCCGGCCCGGTAGCCCCGTCCTCGTCTGACTGGAGCGAGTCTGGACGATCGCGGAGAAGGACGGGCCGCGCTTCACGTACCTTTCCGACGAACCTGACCGAGAGATCGACTTTGTCATGATGCGACCCTCGGATGAGGTCGACATCCTCCGCCACATTGTAGTTCGGGAGTCGATAGCCTCCGACCACTGTCCTATCCTTGTGGAGATACGTATCCGATGAAGCTTCTCCTGTGCAGTGACCTTCACCGCGACCTCGCGGCAGCTCGGGACCTGGTCGGTCGCTCTGGCGATGCAGGCGCCCTTGTAGTCGCCGGTGACCTAGCTGTTATGCGCAACGGACTCCAGCCGGTGGTCGACATTCTTGGATCTGCTAGTTGCCCGGTGGTGCTGGTCCCTGGGAACGGGGAGTCCGACCAAGAGCTCTCGGCCGCGTGCAGCCGATGGGCGCACCATCACGTGTTGCACGGATCAGGCTGTGAGATCGACGGGCGTTCTTTCTGGGGGCTGGGCGCGGCCGTCCCGATCACGCCGTTCGGGGCCTGGAGCTTCGATCTGTCGGAAGATGACGCGCGCGAGCTCCTCGCTGGATGTCCGGCCGACGCGGTTCTTGTCACGCACTCGCCGCCCCACGGACATGTGGATGAGGCCGAGGGCGGGGGACATTTCGGGAGTCGAGCGGTCCTCGAGGTCATCGAGTCGATGTCACCTGCGCTCGCGGTCTGTGGTCATATTCATGCCTGCTGGGAGCAGGAGTCCAGGGTCGGGGTGACCCGAATCGTAAATGCAGGGCCCCGCGGCATGTGGGTCGAGGTCTGAGGTAACCTGGAATGTTCAGCCCGTCCTGCGGCGTTTTCTGGTTGCTGCCTGAAACACCGCACACCGGGTTCACGTATACTTCGATGACGAAACGAAGCAGGAGGACCAGGCATGATGATGATGCGATTCGCGGGCTGCGTTTCGCTGGTCGGTATCCTGGGCTTCATCATTCTAGAAGCTCTCAAGATCCTGATGATCCCGATCACGGCATGGGTCATGGGATTGCTGGCCGTAGCGCTCAAGATCGTTCTGCTCGCGCTCACGGTGCTCGTGGTGCTTGCTGCCATTGGGGTGGGCGTCTTTGCTTATAAACGGTCTCAGGAGGCAAGCGCAGAGATCTAGCCGAGGCGGGTCGCCTTCCCGCTCAACTCTCCAGGCGCGTTATTTGTCCTCCTGACTGAAGCCCAGACTGGCGGTCCGGTCTGTCCCACCAGAAGAAGCTTGTTTTGAATAGACGATTTCAGACCCGCCATGTGCGGGCTTTTTTCTGCGCTTCCCTCGTACTGCTGGGGGCGACCTTTGACGCGCAGGCTCAAAACGACGCTGAGACCACGCCGGCTCTCGCGCTATTTGCTGGCGATTCCGTTCGGGTGAACGGGTCCGTCGTCGGGCGGGTGCTCTCCGTAGAGGGCAACTACTTCACGCTCATGAGTCGCGGTAAGCCGGTGTGCAGGGCGGGCCAGATGCACGGAGACGCGCCCATTTGTGATCCTGCCCCGATGCAGCGCCAGACGCTGGCTCTCGACGAGGTGTCGCTGGAGCGCCGGGCGACTAAGTCGAACCCGGGGCTATGGATGCTCGGGGGGGCAGCTCTGGGAAGTGCGGTGTTCGGCGCGCTTGGGTACGCGATTGGGCCCTCGGTGGGTTTCGGTAAGGTCGATTCCTGCACTGCAGAGGGGACCGACACCTACTGTTTGAATCCGATCTCTCGCGAGGAGCTGGACGCGGAACAGTCGACGAGGGATCAGCTCCGGGGGGCCTTCTTTTTCGGCCTGGTCGGTGGGACGTTCACCGCGATCATGGCTCGCAAGCTCACAGTAGGCTGGGTCCGTATCAATCCGACGGTGCCGGTGAGCGATGAAGATGGTTGGGGAATGTCCTTCACCGTTCCGTCGAACTGACCTCTCCCGTTCGAGCGACGAAGTAGCGCGCCCCAAGACCGGGAAAGCGCTCCGACACGTCTTCGATCGAGGCGAAGCCTGCTTCACGCAGGATTCGGGTCACCTCTTCGACGCTCCAACACCTGAGGTGGAAGCTGTCGTGGTATTCGATCGGACCGTCTGCGGTCCGGACCACGGTGTGCTCCTGGTACTCGAAGAGACCGGGTTCCCCCTCGGTCATCGAGAGTTCACGTATGAGATCTCCGCTCTCGATGTCCATCGAGGAGAACACGTCCCTATCCGGGACATCGAGCAGGAACGCGCCGGCGTTGTCGAGGGCCGCGGCCGCGACTGTGAACGTGCGCCCCAGCTCGGCTTCCGTGAGGCAGTAGGATATGACCGTAAAAACGCAGAGCACGACATCGACGATGCCCACGGGTTCTAGCTCCGACATCGAAGCCTGCCGGACATCGACACGTTCGGCAGGCCCGGGGCTCAAGCTAGACAGACGCATTCGAAGTGCGTCCAGCATCGGGCCGGATTGCTCGACGGCCACGACTCTGTGACCCGAACTGGCCAGAGGTATTACCATGCGCCCGCTTCCAGCGCCCAGGTCCAGGATTGTCCCCACAGTGGGAGCAAGGCGATTCACCTCGGCCAGTGTACACCGCGTCATGCCCTCGTATAGGTCACCGAATGTGAGCTCCATGACCGACTCGTAGTGTTCGGCCCAGGGGTCGTGAGGCAGCTGAGTACGAGTTCGTGATGACATGACAGCAAGTTGAGCCAGCGGTCGTCTCCACTCAATGCGTGAAGTATCGTTCCCCATGATCCATTGCCGATTCCGACTGCGCTCGCTCGCCGCTGTGTGTTGCCTTGCACTGGCGATCGTAGTCACCCCGCTGACGGGCCAGGCAGTACCGGTCGCGATCACCTTCCTCGACGTCGGTCAGGGGGATGGCATCGTGATCCGGGCCCCTGACGGGAGCTTTGCCATGATCGACGCGGGCCTTAGCTCCCCCCTGCGCCAGCTGGCGCGTCTCGGCGTAGAGGAGTTGGCGCTCGTTGTCGCAACGCATGCGCACGCGGACCACATTGGGGGCCTCGATGACGTACTCACAGCGCGGCCAGTGGACACGTATCTGGACAACGGGACACCTCATTCGACGAAGACCTACCTCGAACTCATGGCGCACGTCGAGCGTCTGGATGTGCGATATCTGCAAGCGGTCCCCAGGACCCTCCTGCTCGGTGATGTGTCACTCGAAATTCTCCCGATGCCGCCGACGACGGTTGAACAGAACGACCGTTCCGTCGGCGTGCTTCTCCGCTTTGGAGACTTCTCGGCGCTCCTCACCGGGGACTCGGAACGGGAGGAGCTTGACTACTGGCTTCGGCAGAATGCAATCCAGGATGTGACGCTCTTGAAGGCACCGCACCACGGAGCTGCGAACGGGTTCACATACGGATTCCTAGAGGTCGCGCAGCCCGAGGTCGTGGTCATCTCCGTGGGGAATAACAACCCGTACGCACATCCCCGCCCGGAAGCACTCGCGGCATACACCTCCTTCGCGGATCGGGTGTTACGCACGGATCGGGACGGGACGGTCACGGTGATGGGGTTCGCGGATGGCAGGTACGACGTGGTGTTTGGTGAAGCTCCGTTCGCTCAGGAGCTTTCCCGGAACCCGGTTCCACTGTCTCGGGAGGACTCCGTCAGTGCTTCCCCCCCGGATGAGGACGCCGAGGCGCTCGCCATGGGACTGGAGGGCATCCTCTCCATCACCGTCCATCCGGACTACGAGGGGTATGACGGCGAAAACTTGAACGATGAGTATGTCGTGATTGAGAACCGGAGCCGAACTCGACTGGGTATCGGACGATGGCAGCTTTGCGACCTTTCAAGTCGCTGCTTTCGCTTCCCACCGGGGGCAAGCATCGCGTCAGGAAGACGGGCCGTGGTGTACACCGGATACGGTTCGACCGATGGTGTCTCCTTCTTCATGAACAACGGTCGCTCCGTGTGGAACAACAACGGCGACGAAGCCACCCTCTTCGACGCGGGCGGCAACACAATCGTGAGGTACGTCTATGAAGAACAGTGAGCCCGAGGTCTGGATCGTCGATACGATCACCGACGGTGTGGCCGTGCTCGTCGAGGCGAGCGACGATGACGAACCGGCGCTGATCGAAATGGCCGCAGATCTGCTTGGCGACCTGGCCATCGAGGGTGCTGTTCTCGTCGTCCCACTCGGGAGCGTCGGAGACCCACTCTGGGATCAGGCTGAACGAGATGCCGAGGCCGAGAAGCAGCTCCGTGCGGAGGCCGAGCGCATTCTGAAGAAGCTGAAGAAGCGTGATCCCGGAGGGAACGTCAGCCTCTGATCAGGCGGCCACCGGATCGCGCACTGCGTCCACGGCTCGCCAGACTTCCGAATGGAAGTGCCCTTCGCCGACCTGCTCGGCGACACCGCTCACGGCCAGCTGGTCGAGCAGGGGCCCTTTGGCTCCCGCGATATGCACGTCGCCCCCGCGAGCGCGAATCTCGTCGACGAGTTCGTGCAGCACATGGGTGCCTGTCGAATCCGTACGATTCATGGGATAGGCGTCGAGAATCAGCGTAAACGGTGCGTTCATGCCGTGTACCGCGGACCGCGCTGCATCACGGAACGCCTCCGCATTGCCGTAGAAGAGGGAGGCGTCCATCCGGAGTACGGCAATGTCCGACTCGGTCACGACCTGTGGATTGCGGTCGACGTTCCGGTACTGGTTCGAACCGGGGATCCGACCGAGGACCACGATGTGAGGTGTCGCGATCTGATGCAGGACGACCACGATGGACAGGGCGACACCGGTAAGGATCCCCTCCTCGATACCCAGGCCGAGGGTCGCAAGAAACGTCGCGAACATGAGCGCGAAATCTCGGCGGTCCACGTCCCACAGCCAGCGTGCCGCACGAACGTCCACAAGGCCCGCCACGGCTACGACGATGATCGCGGCCAGGATTGCCTTCGGGAGATGGTAGAAGAGCGGTGTCAGAAAGAGCAGTGTAACCGCAATGACCGCGACACTGATCAGGGACGATAGCTGAGAACGTGCTCCCGCCTGCGCGTTTACCGCCGTCCGTGAGAATCCGCCCGTGACGGGGAAAGATTGGAACAACGATCCGGCAATATTGGCCAGGCCGAGCGCTTTCAGCTCCTGGTCGGCATCCAGGTCGTAACGGTTCCGGGACGCGTAGACCTTCGCGACCGCGATCGATTCCATGAATCCGACGAGCGCGATGGCCACGGCGATCGGGAGCAGTGCGGTCAGGTCGCCGAGATCGAGAGGAACACCACCGATCGCCGGGACGCCGGGGAGGTTCAGCCCCGGGAGAGCCGGAAGCGGAAGCCCCGAGGGCACGTCGCCCACGATAGAGACGCCTCGCTGACCGAGTTCCAGACCCCAGGACACGAATGTGCCAATCGTCACGACGATCATCGGCGCGGGCAGTTTGGGCGTCCATCGTTTCATGGCCAGGCCGGCAAGGACGGCGCCAAGCCCGATGAAGACTGTGGTACCGTCTATCGCTCCGATCTGGTTGATCGCAGTACCAAGCATCTCATGCACCTTCCCTTTCGGAATAGACAGCCCGGTCAGTCCCCCGAGCTGGCTCATGCCGATGATGATCGCGGCCGCAGAGGTGAAGCCGGCGAGCACGGGATGCGAAAGAAGATTCACGAGAAACCCGGCGCGCAGCAGGCCCATGATTAGCTGGATTACGCCAGTAAGGAATGCCAGCGCGACCGCCAGGGCGAGGTAGTGCTCGGCGTTGCCGCCGGCGAGCCCCCCGACGCCGTTTGCGACGAGGAGCGCCACCATCGCGACTGGCCCGACCGCGAGCTGCCGGGAGGTGCCCATCAGTCCGTATACGATCAGGGGTACCAGCGCCGCGTAGAGTCCGTAGACCGGAGGAAGTCCGGCAATCAGTGCGTATGCCATCCCCTGAGGGATGAGCATGACGCCCACGGTGATACCTGCTGCCAAATCTCCATGGAGATCCGGCCGGCCGTACGTCTCGAGCGAACGCCCGAGCGGAAGCCGATCGAGCAGGGCAGGGAGCCGGCGTTGGTCAGCTCCCTCACTCTTGGTCACCGGGTCCGACGTCAAGCCGCCCCCGCGGGCTCCGCCATTTCGTTCAGCCCGGCCCAGTAGGCAAAGGCTCCGTCCACGTGCGTCACCTCAAAGCCTTCCCTGGCAAGCAGTGCCGAGGCGGCGGCGGCGCGATTTCCTGACCGGCAGTATGTCAGGACTGGCTTATCACGTGGGACCTCGTTGATCCGAGCTGCCAGTCTGGTATGAGCAATATTGATGGCTCCGGGGATGTGCGCACCTTCGAACTCGGCAGCGCCCCGGACGTCCAGCACGGTCCACTTGTCGGTATCGACCTCAGCTCCGAGATCGGGGAAGGCGACACGAGGGACGACCTGCCCCGCCACTCCAGATGTGAGCATTGTGGTGGGTGGCGCGAAGCCCTTTATGCCGTCGTAGCCGATTCTTACCAGGGTCCGCACAGCCAGATCGACGTCAGTCGCGTCGGTGATGAGATAGATGTCGGTCGACGGGTCGACGTATGAGCCCACGATCATCGGGAAGTTGATCCCGAGCGGTGCGTAGAGTGAGCCGGGAATGTGACCCGCCATGAAGTTGGCTCGATCAGAACGGGTGTCGATGATGACGGCGCCTTCGGCTGTGCCGCGTGCTACGAGTTCTTCGATGGGGAACAGTTTCGGTGCTGGGAGGTCACCGAGAACCGGGACTCCGTTCTTGTTGAGGTCCTTCATGCGAGCGAAGTACAGCGGAGGCTCGGGCTGACCGTCGAGGATCGAACCGATGAAGCTCTCTTCTGTATCGAAATTGAGCGCTGCATTGAACTTCCGCTCGTATCCCACGGTCGACATCGGTACCGCACCAAGTGCCTTTCCGCATGCGCTACCCGCGCCGTGCCCCGGCCAGACCTGTACGTGGTCCTGGAGGGCAAGAAAGCGCCTCGTCGACTCGAACAGGCGTCGCGCAGACGGCTCGCGAGCGCCGGTCACTCCGGCTGCGGTCTCCAGGAGGTCCGGGCGACCGAGGTCCCCGACGAAGACGAAGTCGCCCGAGACGATGCCGATCGGCTCGTTCGCACCGCCGCCCATGTCCGTGATCAGAAAGCTCATATGCTCAGGCGTGTGCCCAGGCGTGTGGAGGGCCTGGACCCGGATGTTGCCGATCATGAACTCGTCGTTGTCCTTGAGGAAATGGACGTTGTAGTCCGAGTCCTTGGCCCAGTTGTACTTCCAGTTCGCGTCGCCCTCGTCTGAGAGGTAGAGCTTCACGTGGTGTTGCTCACCCAACTCTCGGACGCCGGAAAGGAAGTCGGCGTGAATATGCGTCTCCGTGGCGGCGACAATGCGCAGGCCTTCTTCATGCGCGATCTGGACGTATCGGTCGATGTCGCGCTCCGGATCGATGACGAGTGCTTCGCCTGTCCGCTGACAACCGAGGATGTAGGCGTACTGCGCGAGTTCCGGATCGAAAATTTGACGGAAGAACATGGTATTGGCCCCTTGAGGTCAGCTGTGAGGTAGTCGGTGGCGGAGCGCGCCATAGGTCCAGACGCCGGCGAGCGCGCTGAGGAACCCGGCGGCCATGACTGTCACGCCGTTTCCAAAGAGGACGTAGATGGGCCCGGGACAGGCGCCGAGAAGGCCCCACCCCAACCCGAAGACCGTTCCACCCAGCCAGTATTGCCAGCCGGGTGCAGTGAAGGTCTCGGTTGGGATCTCGATCGGTCGGTTCGTGACGGAGCGGGCTTCGAGGCGCTTGATCAGCTGAATCCCAACGGCTCCGACGACAACCGCGGAGCCAATGATCCCGTACATGTGGATCGACTGGAAGCGGAACATCTCCTGAATGCGGAACCAGGAGATCACACCCGAGCGAGTGAAGGCGATGCCCAGGACGACGCCGACCAGCAGATAGGGCCAGAGACGCTCGGGCCTGATCGTCGCCGGGTCTGGTTTGATGCCGGCCGTCTGATCATCCGTGCCGTCCGCGCTCGCTGGGTTGAGGGTCACCTGATCCATCAGAACCCACCTCCCAGAATCAACGGCAACAGGACGTGCGTGGAGAGCAGTCCTCCCGCGAAGAAGCCGAGCACGGCGACCAGTGAGGTCACGCGCAGGGCCGAGAGGCCCGAGATGGCGTGACCGGAGGTGCAGCCGTTCGCGTAGCGTGCCCCGAAGCCGACCAGGAAGCCTCCCCCGATGATCATGATGAAACCAGGCAGCGTGGCCAGGCCGCTCCACGTGAAGATCTCCGCGGGGACGAGGCCATCGACGCTCGAGATGCCGATGGCGGCGAGGTCCGCCTGGGTAGCGGGGGAGATTGGTTGCCCAGTCGTGGTCATGAGACCCGCGATGAGGCCACCGATGACGAGCCCGATAGCCATGGTGAGGCGCCAGGCTCCCCGGTTACGCCATGAGTAACGGAAGTATTCGAGGTCGCGCGGCAAGGTGGCGGCGCAGACGTCGCGGAGGGTGGAGGAGATCCCCCACTTTCGTCCGCTATACAGATACACCAGCGGTACCGTCAAACCGATGAGGGGCCCGGCTACGTACCACGGCCAGGGTCCAGTGAAGAATTCCATGATCATGTGGTTCAGGGTCGAGAGAGGTAATGGAGACGCTGATGCCGCCTAGCTGCTGCCGGCGAGAATCGCGCTCTGTTCATGGGCCTGTACTTCGAGACGACCGCACATGATCTCGCATAGGACCTCGACCGAGGGGTCGGCGATGCTGTAGAAGGCGTACAGGCCTTCCTTGCGGCGATCCACGAAGCCTGAAGCGCGAAGGACCCCGAGATGCTTCGACACGTTCGCCTGGTTCAGTCCCGTGTCTTGCACGAGGTCCGAGACCGTCCGCTCGCCGAGCATCAGAGTGTTCAGAATGCGGAGGCGAGCGGGCTCGGCGAGAATGCGAAACCGGTCGGCGATGAGCTCGAGGATCTCAGGAGGAAGCTGTTTGGACATAAATGGATCGGGCTGTAGCTACACTGTATGATCACATAGTAATATAAGGATCGTGCAAGGTCAAGCTGCGGGAGGCATCGTTTGCGGGTTGAGCCCGCTAAGGCCCATCCTGTCACTCCCATGTATGCTCACCTCAGGCGATCCATCGATGCCTACACGCCGTCTTCTGCGTCTGCTTCCATTCGGTCTACTTCTGGTCCCTCTGTTCGCGGGTGTAGCGGAGGTAGCCGGACAGGCACGGTCCTCGGTCACCGAGGCCCAGCGTACGTTCGATACCTATCCGTTTTCTGATGCCAATCCGATCCCGGTGCTGACGCAGGATATGCGTCTTTATCCGTACCATCGGTTCGAGGGGTACGCCCATCAGCCCGAACCCCGCGAGTGGACGGTCGTCACGCTCGAGAACGACTGGATCGAAGTCTGGGTTCTGCCCGAGGTCGGGGGAAAAGTGTGGGGAGCGCGCGTCAAGGAGACTGGCCACGAGTTCATCTACCGGAATGAGGTCATGAAATTCCGGAACATCGCGTTGCGAGGCCCGTGGACCTCCGGTGGTATCGAATTCAACTTCGGTGTGATCGGCCATACTCCGTCTACTGCGACTCCAGTGGAGTATCTGACCCGGCAGAACGAAGACGGGAGTGCGAGCGTCTTCGTGGGCGCGATGGACCTGCCGTCCCGGACTCGCTGGCGCGTCGAGGTCAGGTTGCCGGCGGATCGTGCATACTTCGAAACGCACGCGCAGTGGCAGAACCCCACGCCGCTCGAGCACCCCTACTACAACTGGATGACCGGTGCCGCGTTCGCTCAGGACGATCTGGTACTGTCGTTTCCCGGGGAGGCCTACCTGGAGCACCCCGGCGCTGAGCGACGGTGGCCCGTGGACGTGGAGGGCCGATCGCTCCCCGAGTACGACCAGAACCGGTTCGGGGGTAACAAGTCGTACCACGTGGTCGGTTCGTATCAGGACTTCTTCGGTGGCTACTACCGTGAGGACGACTACGGCTTCGGCCACTGGGGCCGATATGAGGACATCCCGGGTCAGAAGCTCTGGCTGTGGGCTCTTTCCCGGCAGGGCGGCATCTGGGAAGATCTTCTTACCGACACGGACGGGCAGTACGTCGAGTTTCAGGCAGGTCGCCTGCTCGTTCAGTACTCTCCGACTGGCGAAATCAACCCGATCTCCGAGGTCGGCTTTCATCCGGGAGCATCGGATCGGTGGATGGAGACCTGGTTCCCAGTCGAGGGGCTCGGTGGTCTGACCGAGGCGTCACGGGATGGCGCCCTCCACGTCGAGCGAGAAGGCGACGAACTGATTGTCCGGGCGCACTCGTTCCGTGCTGCTCGAGACACCCTCTTCGTAGTGGCAGGGACAGACACGCTCCACGTGCAGCCGACAGACTTCGACGTTCTCACTGCGGTCAGCTGGCGCCTCGACGTGCCGGGGAGTGAAGACTTTTTGGTTACGCTCCCGGGCCTGGGGCTTCGCTACGACTCGGATCCTGCGGCGACGAGCCTCGATCGGTCGTTCCAGACACCGCCTGACGCCGTTCCCTCCATTTCATGGGCCGACCGCACCGCCGAAGTAGCATCCGAGTTCGTACAGGGGCGGCATCTGCCCGAGGCTCGGCAGGCATATGAGTCGGTCCTCGAAATCGAACCGTGGCATCGCGCATCGCTCCTCGGCATGGCTGACCTCGAATACCGACGCGGGCGGAATGTTGAGGGTCTGGTGTTTGCGCGTCGTGCCCTGCAGCTCGACGCATACGATGCGAAAGCCAATTTCGTCGCCGGGAATCTGTACATGGCTGCGAACGATGACTTGAATGCCAGAGAGACGTTCGGTTGGGCTGCACGATCGACCAAATATCGTTCCATCGCGTACCAGCAGCTCGCGACCCTCGAGCTACGCCGTGGAAACGACGAGGAGGCATTCAGGTACGCTGGTCTCGCGCTCGACTACGACGCCTACGCGATCCCTGCTCTTCACGTACTGGCCGTCATCGCCCGAGGGCACGGTGATTCGAGTGGAGCGATCGAGATCCTCGATCGGATCGCCGAGATCGATCCGATCTCTCATGTTCCCTCGGTGGAACGCTGGCTCGCCGACGGGGCCACTCGTGCACGCGGTGACGGCGAGTTACTCGCTCGGTTCAGGAGCGAGTACCCGGGGCAGGAGTTGCTGGAGCTAGGACTGGTGTATGCAGCTCTGGGGCGCCTCGATGAAGCTCGGACCATCATATCCCTCGCTGACAGCACGCCGATCGAGCCATTGTCACGGGCCTGGCTGGCCTATGCCTCCCGGGACGCCACACATCTCGAGGGCGGAACGGACGTCGACTTTGTATTCCCGTTCCGCCGGGAGATGCTCCCGGTCCTTGCGTGGGCGTCGAGTGCCTCCGAGCACTGGAGTTGGGCGTATCTCTACGGACTGGCGCTTGTAGCACGAGACCGACCAGTCGAGGGGCGCAGGGTTCTGAGGGGACTTGGAGAGGCTCCGGATTATGCACCTGCGTTCACAGCACGAGCCCTTCTCGCAGGTGCCCACGCGAGCGATCGCGAGCGCGATCTGAGGCGTGCCGTCGAGATGGATCCCGGACAGCGTCTGCTCCGTATCCCGCTCGTCCAGCATCTGCAGGGCGAAGGCATGTGGACGGAGGCCGCCGCTGAATCTACGGTTGCGCTGGATGCGTTTCCTGCGGACTTCGACCTCGCGTTGCTCCACGTAAAGAGCCTCAACGAGCTCGGACTACATGAGGAGTCGATAGAGATCATGGACGACATCCAGGTGCTTCCATCCGAGCACTCGGCTGAGGCCCAACAGCTGTTCTCACACGCGCACATCATGGCTGGCGTCGTCGCACTCGAAGGTGGGCAGGCCTCCGCTGCAGTGCGGCACTTCGGTGCGGCGATGACCTGGCCTGAGCGTTTGGGGCAGGGCCGCCCCTATGAGCCGGAGGAGCGCCTGCCTCGCTTCCTGCTAGGCCTGGCCGAGATGGACTCCGGTGACACCGAGGCCGCTTCGCGAGCCTGGACGGCGGTCGTGGATGCGACGCCACGGGACGTGTTCCGCGGAGGTGACGCGGCGCGTCTCGATCTACTCGGGGCGGTGTCACTCGAGGCCCTCGGACGTCGTGCCGATCTGGATGACTTCGGAGACGGGCAGGAGGGGGCCATGGCGCGGCTCCTGCAGGGTGTGCGCAACGCTGCGAGGAACGGCAAGTCAGTCGCCACTGCGCTCTCTGAGGCGGCGGCCGATATGGATGACCTCTTGGGCGATGTGGAAGGTCGCCTGCTGAGGCGCGCCTTTTCCTTGGCCACGGGGACGAGTCGGTAACCGACCAACGTGGCCCCGTGGCTGACCCTGCCTAGCGAGCCCCTGCCCGAGGAAGGACATCCTCTGCGATCGCTGCATGGTAGATGAATACGGCCATGATCACGGCGTTCTTCTTCAGGTCTTCGAGGGGGATCGTGTCGAAGAAATCGAGGTTGGTATGCCCACCCGTGCCACCGACGCGAGCCTGCAGAAACTGGAAGGCCGGTAGCCCGATGTCGTCGAAAGGGACGTGGTCGGTGCTTCCGACCCCCTGAGGCGAGATCGTTGTCATCCCCATGTCGCTCAACGGCTCCATCCACGCAGAGAACGGGGCTCGCACGTGCTCATTGCCCTGGAGCCAAATGCCACGGTATTCGCCCGGGCCGTAGTCCTGGTTGAAGTAGGCCGAGAACCGGTCGTACCCTTCCTTCTTTCCTACCGACGGGTCGTCAGGGTCACCGAAGTGCTCGCGCACGTACGCCCGCGACCCCCAGAGACCCTGCTCCTCACCGGACCAGAGAGCGATCCGGATCGTACGTCGGGGTGTCGCACCGACCGCCTTCAGGATCCGCATCGCCTCCAGCATTACGGCGACGCCGGACGTGTTGTCGGAGGCGTTCGGGCTGGCGTGCCATGTGTCGAAGTGCGCACCCAGCATGACCACTTCGTTCGCACGGTCGATTCCCCGGAGTTCGCCGACGACGTTGTGCGCCTCGGTGACCTGGTCACCGTGTCGGTTCCGTACTTCGACCTCTACCTCGACCGGGATGTCGCGCGCTGCGATCCGGTACAGACGATTGTAGTGCTCCGGTGTAATCGCGATCACTGGAACAGATCCGAGCGTCTCCGCTCTCGCCCATTGATCGACCTTGGCTCCGGCTCGTGCGAAGCCCCGCACAGCACCCGGCCAGCCACTGTTCGACTCCAGGACTGCGGCGACGCCTTCCTCGACGTAGAAGGCGAGCCTCTCGGCCGCAGTGAGAACCTCGGGATTGGCTGGCCGCGGCGGATAAAGGCGCGAGAAATACGGGTCTGGTCCGGCGGGCGGCACGATGACGTCCTGCTCCAGAGCGCGCAGCTCCTCGTCGGTTCGCCGGGGCGTGCCGGTCTCGAAGCGGCTCTGGTCGATGATTGCCGGGGGGGTCGAAAGAACAGCCATTCCCTCCAGCTTACCGCGATACCGCTCCAGATCACTCCGCGTCTGCACGTCGCCGATCACGGCGGTGAGTCGCTGCCGTCCGTTGGTTCCCGGTGTATGTGCGATCGGATATCCGACCATCGGGGAGTAGTCGGGCTCGAGCATGTGCAGGGACACGTACTCGTTGTCCCAGCTCACACCGTAGTCCATGAAGGGCTCCCGTTCGACGTTCTCGAGCCCCATACGCCGCATCTCACCGACAACCCACTCCTGCGCCCGCACCATATCATCGGAGTTGGTTAGCCGAGCCCCGATCACGTCCGTCATGTAGGAGAACGTGTTCGGTATCCCGGACCGCTGCAGCCCCTCCTCACGGATCTTGGCGATCATGTCCAGGTCGACGGGCCAGCGAATGTCCTGCGCTACAGCGGGTGTGGCCGTGAGCAGACAGCTCAAGGAGAACGCTGCGATTCCGAGTCGGATCTGCATCAGAAGAGCCCCGTCACCACACCGTCCAACAGGTCGACGCTCATCGCCGAAGGAACGGGGCCGAGTCCCGGCATCGTCATGATCGCACCGGTCTTGGCGACGACGAATCCGGCTCCTGCCGAAGGCGTCACCTCCCGTACGTGGATCTTGAAGCCGGAGGGACGGCCCAGCAGCGCCGGGTCGTCCGAGAAGGAATATTGGGTCTTGGCGATGCAGACCGGAGCGTTGCGCAATCCAGCTTCCTCGAGGACCTCGACCTCCTTTGCAGCCTTCGGATGCACGTCGAGGCCGTCTGCGCCATAAATCTCCCTTGCGACGGTCTCCATCTTCTCGATGAGGCCCATGTCGTCGGGGTAGAGCGGCTGGTAGTTGGCCTCTCCGGACTCCAGTACCTCCCACACCGCGTCGGCCAGATCGAGACAGCCCGAGCCCCCTCCGCCCCAGGGGTCTGCGATGACGGCACGCACGCCCAATGCGGCGCATCCGTCGATGACGGCGGACAGCTCCGCGTCGGTGTCCGTCGCAAAGCGGTTGAGGGCGACGATCGGGGGAACGCCGAACTTCCTGACGTTCTCCGCGTGGGCCTTCAGGTTCTCAAATCCGCGGTTTACGGCTTCGACATCCTCGGTCGCCAGATCATCCTTTGCTTTGCCACCATTCATCTTGAGCGCGCGAACGGTCGCGACGATGACGGCCGCCTCGGGCTCGAGATCGCCGAAGCGGCACTTTATGTCGAAGAACTTCTCGGCGCCGAGGTCCGCTCCGAATCCGGCTTCGGTCACCACGACGTCGCCGAGTGACAGGCCGACCCGGGTAGCCGTCAAGGAATTGCACCCATGTGCGATGTTCGCGAATGGTCCCCCGTGAATGAGCGCGGGTGTTCCGCCGAGCGTCTGCACCAGGTTGGGGTTGACCGCGTCTTTCAGAAGCGCGGCCATTGCGCCCGACACACCGAGGCCGCCCGCACGGATCGGCACGCCGGTACGGTCGTAGCCGATGATGATCCGATCGATACGGTCTTTCAAGTCACTCGTGCCGTCGGCAAGGCAGAAGATCGCCATGATCTCTGAAGCCGCAGTGATCACGAAGCCGTCCTCGCGAGGTACGCCACCCGTGCGACCGCCGAGTCCGACCACAATGCTGCGAAGAGCGCGGTCGTTCATGTCGATTGCGCGCGGCCAGGTGATCCGCGTCGGATCGATACCGAGCGTGTTGGGGCGATAGAGATGGTTGTCTAGCACGGCCGAGAGCAGCCCGTGGGCTGAGCTGATCGCATGGAAGTCGCCGGTAAAGTGGAGGTTGATTTCCTCCATCGGCACGACTTGGCTATACCCGCCACCTGCCGCACCCCCTTTGATGCCGAAGACGGGCCCAAGGCTCGGTTCGCGCAGACAGAGCACCGGATTGCGGTCGCGCAGGTTAAGTGCATCGGCCAGACCTACAGAGACCGTGGATTTTCCTTCGCCAGCTGCGGTCGGGCTAATTCCAGTGACAAGGACGAGCTTTCCATCGTGTCCACCGGCTGCCTTGGCGACATGGAGCGGAATCTTGGCTTTGTAGTGGCCGTGGGGCTGGATGTCCTGTGCGCCTAGCCCGATCTTCGCTGCGATCTCCTGAATGGGACGGAGTTCGGCTTCCTGGGCGATCTCGATATCGCTCTTGATGAGTCTGCTCCCTGAGTACCAGTGGTTCTGAAGGTCCGGCCGCCAAGATCGAACGGGTGCGCGCGAAGGCGCAATGCTCTCGTTTGTTCGTCATCATCCGGGGGTCGTCGGGTGTCGTTGTTCAGGGCATCATGTTCTCGCGTCAATCGATTCAGATCAGCTATGCGTTTTACCCCCCGTATTGTGGTCGCTGTCAGTGCTCTTGCACTGAGTGCGTTCGTCGTCCCGGATGACGGTCTCCATGCTCAACAGGTCCGAGCCGACTACCGGATTCAAGCTGTCCGGACTCAGGTCGCGCCGGTTCTCGATGGCATTCTCGAAGAGAACGTCTGGGGCCGCGGCGGCTTGATTGATGAGTTGATTCAGCAGGAGCCGGTCGAGGGAGCGCGCGCGACCGAGGACACCGAAATCAGCCTGTTGTACGACTCGGAGACGCTCTACATCGGAGTGCGCGCCTGGGAGCGATCTGAATACGGTGTGGTCGCTACAGAAATGCGTCGCGACTCCGACCGAATTCTCGACGAGGACAACATTCAGATCATCCTGGATACGTTCGACGACTCGCGCTCCGGCTACATGTTCGTGACGAATCCGCTCGGGGCAAAGCTCGACCAGCAGGTGTTCAATGAAGGGCAGGGGGGAGCGACCCAGTTCGGGTTTTCCAGCTCGAACATCAATCGGGACTGGGACGGCGTGTGGCACGTAGCGGCCAGGACGCTCGACGATGGCTGGGTTGCCGAGATCGCGATTCCGATGGTGACGGTCCGCTTCAGTGAGGCCGACCAGCAGACGTGGGGCATGAACATCATGCGCAACATGGGAGGGAAGAACGAACAGGCGTTCTGGGCTCCGATCTCCCAAGAGTTCACGATCACACGCGTGAGCATGGCCGGGCGCCTCGAAGGGTTGGAGTCACTCAACCGGGGTATGGATCTACGTGTGACCCCGTTCGTGACCGGTGGGGGAACCAGCACACGGGAGTCCAATGTCGAGACCAATGACTGGCAGCGTGATGCCGGACTCGATGTGAAGTACGGACTCTCCGCGGGTCTCAACCTCGATCTGACGATCAACACCGACTTCGCCCAGGCCGAGGTGGACGACGAGCAGGTGAACTTGACCCGCTTCGCCCTCTTCTTCCCGGAGAAGCGGGATTTCTTTCTCGAGAATTCGGGACAGTTCCGGATCGGGTCCGCGAACCCCTTCAACCGTTACGCCGAGCTCTTCTTCAGTCGTCGTATCGGGCTGACCGATACGGGTGACAACGTGCCGATCCTGGGTGGGGCTCGTCTGACCGGAAAGATCGGCCAGAACGATGTCGCCCTCATGAGCGTGCAAACCGACGAAGCCCTGGGCACCGCGGCGGAGAACTTCACGGTTGCCAAGTACAGCCGGAACTGGGGTCGGTCTCGGGTCGGGGCGCTCTTTGTGAACAAGACCGATATCGACGCGTTCGGTGACCTCGCCAACGATACCAGCTACCACAACCGGACCTACGCGATCGACGCCTCGATCGCCCCGCACCCGAACTTCACGATCGTCGGGTTCCTCTCGGCTACGGAAACGTCTGGACTTCGGACTCCCCTCGACGACCCTGGCACGTCCACCCGCGAGGATGAGGGTTATGGCGGTATGGGGAGCTACATCAACATGGAGTGGCTTGACGCTGACTGGCGTATCTACGCCGAGTACGCGGACTTCGAGAACGATTACAACCCTGAGGTCGGGTTCCTTCCACGAAACGGCATCCGCACCTCGAAGTGGCATATCGAGCGGAACCCCCGCCCCGACTTCTGGGGCATCCGCGTCCTGTCCCCGATGGTCAATTACATCTACACCACGGACCAGACCGGACTCAGGGTGGCGGATCGCTGGCACTACATGCTCGGGATGCGCTTCGACAATGGCGCGTTCCTCAACGTCTGGTGGAACGACCACTTCGACCGTGTCGAGCGGAATTTTTCGCTCAACGACGTCGTGATTCCGGTCGGCGACTACAACTTCAACGAGTATCGAGTCTCTTTCGACTCGAATCCGTCACGTCGCTTCTATTACGGAATGATGCTTGCCCCGCAGCAGTTCTACGGGGGGGACCGTCTCGAAAGCCAGGGCAAGCTCGGAGCTCGCCTTTCTGATCGACTCTCGACCGAGGCCTCATGGACGCGAAATGACGTAAGCCTGCCGGGGGGCGACTTCGAGGTGGACTTGGCATCGATTCGGGTGGACTTCGCCATCTCGCCTACTATGGCCATCCGCTCGATCACTCAGTACAACTCGTTCGTTGAGCAGTTCAGCTCGAGTGCGCGCTTCCGATGGACGTATCGTCCAGGCAGCGACGTCTTCATCGCCTATGACGAACTGCGGCGTGACCCCACGGACCCACTTTCCACGTTCACCTTCCGAGATCGCCGCCTCATCGTGAAAGCGACGTTCCTCGTGACGGGATGATCTGACTCGAGAGCCGTTGGTCGACGATCTGACCCCAGTTCTGGACAAGCACGATGCTCTCCCCGATATCGGTGCGACGCATCATGCAGAACCCGTCATCCACTGAGACTGCCGCGGCGATCATGCGCTGACTCCCGTCGCGAAAAAAGAGTTCCCGGCCATCGGCGGACCGCGCGGGTTCGTCTCCATCCTCCAGCGATACTCTTACCAGTGCTTCACCGTCGGAGAAGTGGCGTACGCCAAGACATCACTCGCACCTGAGGCGGAGGTCCGGCAGTCGTGCTCTAAGAGCCAGAGCTCTCACGACGACGTACCCGATGAAGGAGATCCAGAGGCCGAAGTTGCCCCAAGCCGTGATCATCGGAATCGACACGACAATGAATGTGAGGCACGACAGGACGCTTGCGTTGCGCATGGCGCGTGTGCCGGTCGCACCGATGAAGATCCCGTCCAGCTGAAACGCTGCGAACGACAGGAGGACGTACGTGGCGGTCAGCGGCAGGTAGGCTTCCGCTATGCTCCGAACCGACTCGAGGTCCGTCAGCCCGGCGATCACGGAGGGGCCGGCCAGCGCGACAAGTGTGGCAAGCACGATGGCGGACGCGGCGGACAACTCTGTCGAGGCCCGGATCGCTCGGTCGAACATGGCTCGGTCGCCTGCCCCGAACGCTCGACCGACGAAGGTTTCCGTGGCATGGGCGTATCCGTCGAGCAGGTAGGCAGACAGGCTGATCAGCTGGAGCAACACATGGTTGGCGGCGAGTACCTCATCTCCGAAGGACGCTCCCTGGTTGGTGAACCACGCGAAGCCCAGAAGGAGGAAGAGGGTGCGGACCATGATGTCGGCATTCGCGCCGAGTGTGTGGCGCGCCCGTTCTACGTTCAGGATACGTAGCTTCGGCCAGAATGGCTCGTTGTCTTGTCGTTCATGGGCGAGGACACGAATCGCGAGCCAGCTGGCCAGACCCAGCGTCGACCACTCCGCGATGGTCGTGCCGATCGCGATGCCCTGAATTCCAAGTCCCATGACGCCGCCCAGCAGCACATCCAGCACGATATTCACGCCGTTGAGCGTCAGCTGAATCATGAGTAGGTGCCTCATGCGTCCCAATCCTACGAAGGTCCCCAGCACTGCGAACGTTGCGAGGCTCGCCGGAGCACCCCAGATCCGGATATCGAAGTAGGCTCTGGTGAGCTGTTCGACTTCAGAACTGGCACCGAACATGGCCAGTGCGAGGGTGATGATCGGGCGTTGGAGAACGATGAGTGCCAGGCTGATCACGAGCGCCAGCAGGAGCGCGCGCCCCAGGACCGCACGAACCTCTGCGGATTCTCCCGCACCTGAGGCCTGAGCGATGAAGCCAGTCGTGCCCATCCTGAGAAAGCCGAAGCTCCAGTAGACGAAGTTAAAGACGAGTGCTCCCAGCGCGATGGCGCCCAGCTCGGCCACGGTCCCCGTGTTTCCGAGCACTGCGGTATCGGCGAGGCCGAGCAGTGGAACGGATGAGCTGGCGATCACGACGGGCCAGGCGAGCCGGATCACCGCGCGTCTGGTGATCTCCGTCGACGTATGACTCAGAGTAGCTCCACGGGTGTCGGGGCGAGGATGCGTCATGGCGAGCGAAAGGTATGGGATTGGCGGACGGCCCATCCGTCCCGCAGATTGCCCGCTTCACCCGAAAGGAGGCGGCGACGAATGCTAGATCGCTCACAACGCGGTGCTCGGACACCGGCAGAGCTATACGGACTCGATGCAACTGTGAACGAGGTGCTGACACGGCGAGAAGCGATTCGACGAGGTGGCGCCGTCGCGGCGGCGGCCGCGGTATTCCCCTCGGACTTCACCGACCGCCTCGCGCGCATCGCACCGCAGGACGCAGTCGTCCCCTGGACCAACGCTCCCGATGCGGGCGGACGCTCCAATACGCTGGACTGGCAGTCGCTTGAGTCATGGGTTACGCCGAGTGAGCACCTGTTCCGGGTCGGCCACTACGGGATGCCCGAGGTCGATGGAGCCACGTGGAGCCTCGAGGTCGGCGGGATGGTCGACCGGCCCATGACGTTCAACTTGGACCAGATCCGTTCACGTCCGAGTCAGGACGTGACCATGCTGCTGGAATGCGCCGGCAATCGCGGCTTCGCGACGTTTATGGGAGCGCTCCATAACGCGACGTGGACCGGGACGCCGCTCGCCCCGCTTCTCCGTGAGGCTGGCGTACAGGACGGCGGCATCGAGGTGGTCTTCTTCGGTACCGATACGGCAACCGAGACCATCCGGGATATCGAGGTCGAGCAGCAGTTTGCCCGGAGCCTGTCGATTGAAGACGCGATGGCTGAGGACGTGATCCTCGCCTGGGCGGTGAATGGAGAGGCGCTCCCCACCGGGAACGGATTTCCGCTACGTCTCATAGCCCCCGGCTGGTATGGTGTTGCAAACGTGAAGTGGCTGTCGCGGATCGAGGTTCGAGATACGCGCTTTATGGGCAAGTTCATGGCCCGAGACTACGTGACACTGCGTCAGGAAGGCTCGGACGCCGACGGTGTGTGGGCGGAGACCTCGGTCGGTCGGACTAACATCAATTCGATCCCCGCGAAGGTGGTACGCACCGACAGCGGGTATCGCATCCATGGCGCTGCCTGGGGCAAGCCGGTCGATCGCGTCGAAGTCAGTATCAACGGGGAAGCGTGGCAACGCGTCACTCTGGGTGAGGGACAGGATGATCCCCACACGTGGACATTCTGGCATATGGATTGGGACGCATCTCCGGGCGAGCATACCGTCACATCACGTGCGGTGTCGACGAGTGGAGAGGTACAGCCGACGATGGAAGATCCCGAGATGGTGCAGAAGATTACGTACTGGGAGAGCTACGGCAGCGTGGTTCGGGAGATCACGATCCCGGCAGAGTGAGTAAGTCGAATGCGTCGTCTGCCTGAGGCGCACGCTCTTTGAGATCTGCGAGCGCCTGTACGAGGTCGCCGTCGTGTCTCGCCAGAAAGGCGCCGAAGTCGGGGAGTCGCTTGTAGTACCGGATGCGCGATAGCAGGGTGGCGTTGTTGACCGGTTGATTTCGAAAGCCCGAGAAGGTCAGTGCCTCCAGCTCAGGGGCGACACGCTCATCGAAGTCGCGCAGGGCCTCGGCGATCACCGGCAGTCGCTCGACCACTTTCTGTTCCGGCGTGAGGTCCGGATCGTCATAGACCGTCTCGAGTCTGGCCACGAAGTCGTCCAAGTAGCTGCTGAAGCGTTGGACGTCTCTCCACCGAGCGAGGGCCCGGCGGCACTTCACCGAGTCGGGTCCGCTCACCTCTCGCGTACAGAAGTAGCGCGCGGCTCCGACGCGACCCACGAAGGTCGCGAAGCTCTCGTTGAACGCGACCTGTCCGGGTACGAAGAGGTGCTGGTGTGACAGCTCATGTATGACCGTGGTGACGACTTCGACCTCGTCCGTCCGCAATGCCGTGGAGAGAATCGGGTCGTTGAACCAGCCAAGGGTGCTGAACGCCGCGGTCGGTCGCACCCACGTGTCGTAGCCGCCCTCAGCCAGGCTGACCTCTTCGTTAAGGGCACTCTGGAGGGAGAAATGTCCCTTGTACGGCACGTGACCGACAATGGGGAACCACCACGTCTTTGGAACTAGTCGGTCGGGGTACGCTGCGGTCACGACCATCGCCAGCGTGTCCCGATCCAGCTGCGTGAACATCGTGTAGGAGTCGCCGACATCGATGCCCAGTTCTTCGGCCGCAAAGCGTCTCGCTTCCAAGACGTAGGCCAGCTTGCCTCGCGTGTCCGCGTCGACAGAGCTGTCGTTGAGGACTTCGTGGATCGGCTGCCGGGCGCGCAGGATGCCAACCTCGGCGATCCCTGCCTTCACGACGTACACGGGCGAGCACGCCATGCAGCCCGCCACCAGCACGAGCGATGCGACCGCGAGTAGCGTGCGGCCTCGGCGTCGACCGTGTTGAACGAGCAGGCGAGTCATTGACGAACTACCACGATCAGTGAGGAGCACGACATGCACGCTGCCCTCCCTCAAGGCCCTGTTGGGGGTATCGATGACCACCCAGGGGGCCGAACGGCCCAGTGTACGATCTCAAGGTCGGGGTCCTCAGGGTAGGTAACTGGACAGGTTTGCTTGGTCGGCTGCGTCGACTCAAGGGCAGATCAGAGGATCCAGCCGTACGTGTTCCAAAGGGTCTCGGCGATGGCTTCAGGAGGTGCCACCGTCAGGGCAACGGATTTTCCCGTGACAAAGCTGAAGTCGCGGTTCAGATCCGGATCAGACGGGTCGGAGACAGCCAAGATCAGATACCGACTGCCCTGAGCCACAGGCACTGCGTGGTACCGTCGCAAGAGAGAGTCAGGTATGTCCGGCATGCGTAAGATGTCGAGAGACTTGAGCTCTATGGTCTTCAGACAGAATTGACGCGCAACCGCCTCAGCGATCTCACTGGAGGACACGCGGCACCACTCACGAGCGGCAGTCCAGATTTCATCGGAATCCATCTCCGAGGTGAGGGACAGATCGTTGGCCCGAGGTACGCCCGCATGGCTCAAGGCCGCGGTCATCCAGTGGGTCGACTTTTTTGACCGAGCCGCTGGCTCAGGGCGTGACTCATCGGTCACGTCTTGCACCGTTTGACCTTCTGCGATTGAGAGTTCCTTGAACCCGAGCAAGCGAGAGGGGGCCTGAGGCTGTTCCGGCTGAACCTCGAAAACCGGCGGTTCTTCACTGGGAACCGACAGGTTGGCGGCTGCAGGTTCGGTCACGGCCTCACGGATCTGACCTTCAGGGCTTACTGGACCTGAGGCCAGCGGAGCATCAGTCGACTCGTCCTCAGCCGTCTCGAGAAGGACCGCCACTGGAACTGCGCTGCCAGATACCGGAGAACCCTGGCGAATCAATTCGTCTCGCACTTCGGGTGCGCGAAACGCGCGCGCGGACGGCTTTTTGTGACCGGAAGCCACCAGACGTGCCTCGGAGAACTTCAACCAACCCGTGCGGTCGTAGATCGCTTGTCTCCTGCGCCGCTTCGTGATCCGGACGGGAAGAAGAACATCAAGAAGCTTGTCGAACGACGTCTTCAACGGGCACGCGTCAGAAGTTGGAGAGGCAGGAGCCGCTGAGGGTGGCGTGGGAGCGCTCTATTGTCTACCCCTGCTGCGATGGGATCATTCAGCACACCCACGGTGGGCCGGATCTTCAAGCGCCTCGCAGGTTTTGGTGGTCTTTCGATCGGGCGGCGCCTGGATCAGCTACCCTGCGTGTCTTCACCGAGGTATGTGCGCTGCTCCGGGTCGACCGCAACGCGGAGTTCGACGAGGTCAACGTCCGAGGCGATTTCCGCCGGAATCTCGTCCGCAACTTGGCGAAGTGCATCGGCCGCGTGGTCCGCCGAGACACTTAGCGTGTGGTACCGCTGAAATCGTCCGCCATAGCGGAGGGTCACCTGGTAGTTCATGGTGGAATCTACCGAGCACAGGGGCATCGCCCTATGCTCCGTGTATGCTTCTCGCCCCACTCTGACGTTGGTCTTCGCTTGACCCTTCTTTATCGGATTGCCTGGGGCCTGGTGCGCCTCGCGTCTCCACTTTTCGCTTTTGGAGGCTCCAAGCTGGCCCGAGGCATGACGGGCCGTCGGGGCGCTCGGGACCTGCTGGTGTTATGGGGTGAACATGTGCGCGATCCCTGTCGGCCCGTGGTCTGGTTTCACGCGCCGAGTGCGGGAGAGGGCCTCCAGGCAAAGGCTGTGATTGAAGAGCTCCGTGCCAAACGGCCCGACGTCCAGGTGGTCTACACCTTTTTTTCGCCCTCCGCCGGTGAGTTCGCTGGTGGCATGGATGTGGACGTGGCGACATATCTACCGTGGGATTTGAGGGGTCCGCTCTCCGAGGTCCTGGAGGCCGTGACGCCCGACGCGGTGCTCTTCACCAAGACGGAGGTCTGGCCCACCCTCGTGGCTGAGGCGTATCGGCGCGGTATCCCGACGGGCATCGTCGCCGCAACCGTGCCTGTGGGGGCGGGGCGCATGCGTCCGCTGGCGCGGAGGATCCTTGGGCCCGCGTGGAACGCGCTCTCGATCGCATGCGCGAACTCGGAGGCGGATGCGGCTGCCCTGCGATCTCTCGGGGTCCGATCCGTGGTCCTCGAGGTGACGGGGGACCCTGGTATCGACTCGGCAGCGACACGCTTCGATGCACGGGACCGGGGGGCCTCTTGGCTGGCCCCGTTCCGGGTAGATCCGCGGCCGACACTCGTGGCTGGCTCGACGTGGGGGCCGGATGAAGACGTCTTGCTGCCGGCGTTGCTGACAGTTCGAGACGCTGTGGGGGATCTTCGTGTCGTGATCGCGCCTCACGAGCCGCGAGGCGAGGTGGTGCGGGCCCTGCTGCAGCGACTCGGTGCGGACGGCTGGAATGCGACGACTCTGCTGGAGTTCGAGCAGGGCGAGTCCGTTCAACGGCTGGATGTCGACCGGGGGCCCAACGCGATCGTGGTGGAGCGGGTGGGTGTTCTCGCTGAGCTGTATGAGGCAGCCTCCGTTTCGTTCGTGGGTGGAGGCTTCCACACCCGGGGCCTTCACTCTGTCCTCGAACCGGCTGCGGCCGGAAGCCCAATTGTGTTCGGCCCGCAGCACCAGAATGCACGAGCTGCCGCCGACTTGATCGCAGACGCTGGAGCGGAGGTCGCAGGGGACCCGCAGGCGCTGGCAGGTGTCCTCACCAAGTGGCTTTCCGATCGGTCTGCCGGCCAAGACGCGGGGGCGGCGGCGGCTCGGTATATTGACCGGCACCGTGGGGCGGCCGCCCGGTCTGCCGCTCTCCTCGACTCACTCCTCCAGATCACTCAATGAACCAACAGCCCGAAGTGCCGGAGATCACCCCGCTGGAGCTCAAGGAGCGTCTGGATGCCGGTGATGTTCTGCTGCTCGTAGACGTGCGGGAATACCACGAGGCTCAGATTGCAGACCTTCCTGAACACGATCAGCTCCGGATCCCCACGGGTGAGTTCCCTCAGCGTATCGACGAGGTCGCTCCAGACGCCGAGGTCGTCCTCTACTGCCGCAGCGGTGGTCGTAGCGCGTGGGCGACGGCGATCCTGATGCAGCGGGGATATGAACGCGTTCTGAACCTCAAGGGTGGGGTACTCGGCTGGCGTGCCGAAGTGGACCCGACGCTGCGCGCGTACTGAGGCAGTGACACCCATGCTCTCGTGGCGCGCCCATGGCTGGATCAGGGTCCTTGGCATCGTGCTGCTCGCGTCTGCGTGCATGGGCGGTCCGGAGGAGGAAGAGGGTTGGCCTCTGTCCGAGATCGAGACGCCCGAATTGGCTCTGGTAACGTCTGAGCTTGACGTCGACGAGGGGGAGCCGGTTGAAGATGCCCTGGCTGGTGACGCATCTGCGTCGAGTGGCATGGTGGGCGAGGGTCTCAATGGAGAGGGCGGTATCGCCGCGACTTCCGATCCCGCCCCGGTAGTGCCGCAGGGTCCGGTCGCACGTCCGTACCGTCTGCCCATGGGCATGTCCGCCACAGGACCGCTGGTTCAGCCGACAGTCCAGTCGAGCGAGGACTTCGAGGACGCCCGTTTCCCCCGGCCGGCCCACATTCGTGGTCTGTACATGAACGCGTGGGCTGCGGGATCTAACCGACGTTTGACCGAAATGCTCGAGATCGCTGCGGCTACGGAGGTCAATGCGCTCGTCATCGATATCAAGGATGCGACCGGCTTCATCAGCCACGACACCAACCTTGAGTTGGCTAAGGAAATCGGGGCTGATGGCGAGATCCGCATTCGAGATCTGCCCGGGCTTCTGGTCCGTCTCCAAGAGGCGGGCATCTACCCCATCGCACGGATCGTGGTCGTCAAGGATCCGATCCTGGCTGCTGCCCGGCCTCAGACCGCGGTACAGGACACGGCTGGCGGCGTCTGGATCGACAGCAAGGACATCATCTGGCAGAACCTCTTCAATGAAGAGCTCTGGGCATACAACGTCGCGCTAGCGCGCGAGGTCGCCGAGATGGGTTTCCCGGAGGTGCAGTGGGACTACATCCGCTTCCCCGATGCGCCCGTGTCTGATTTGGAACGTGCAGTCTTCGTGGGTGGTGAGGATCGACTCCGTGTTGATGCTGTCCGAGGCTTCCTCAGCTACGCGCGAGAGGAGCTTGCGGACCTGCCGGTCCGGTCGACCGCCGACGTCTTCGGAGTTACCACGTCATTCAGACGTGACATCGGGATCGGACAGTTGTGGGAGACGTTCATCGACGTTGTCGATGTCGCGTTGCCGATGGTCTATCCGAGCCACTACTGGGAAGGAAGCTTCGGCTACACCGAACCGAACGCATATCCGTATGAGATCGTCTACGCTGCACTGCGCGATGCACTGCGTCGCTCCGGTGCCGTAGATGGCGCTGGGCTGACGCGCCCCTGGCTCCAGGACTTCAGTCTGGGGCAGCCGGCGTATGGTCCGGCGGAGGTCCGTGCTCAGATTCAGGCTACGTATGACGTCGGGATCCAGGAGTGGATCCTCTGGAACCCGTCGTCACGGTACTCGGTGGCCGCGCTGGAGCCTGCCGAGGGCTTTGATCAAGAGCCCCTCGTGCGAGTCGCCGGCGTCATCAGTTCGACGTCTCGCCGCTACCAGGTGATGGATTCGGTGGCGACGTATGAGCTGGCGATGTTCGAGGCAGCCGAAGCAGCGGAGGCATCCGCGGCGGAGAATGTCGAAGGTCTCGGCGAGGTCGAGGATGCCGCTACGACGATACCGGACGAATCCGGCGCAGACGCCGGTGATCTTCCGTCCGACCGGATCCTGCCCGTTATGGACAGCGTCGCCCCGGTCGACACGACTTCAGGGCCGTCCGATCGCTGACTTCTGTTCAGGCTGCCGCAAACTGCAGTTCGTGGAGCCTCGCGTAGAGGCCCCCATGGCTCAGTAGTTCCAGGTGGGTCCCTTCTTCCTCGACCTTCCCCCGGTGCATCACGATGATGCGGTCGGCGTTCTGAATGGTCGACAGCCGGTGCGCGATTACAACTGACGTTCGGCCGGCAAGCAGCTCGTCCGTCGCGCGCTCGATCTTCGCCTCGATCTCCGAGTCCACCGAGCTGGTTGCCTCATCCAGCACAAGAATTTCAGGGTCGAAGGCCAGCGCCCTGGCGAAGCTGACAAGCTGCCGTTCTCCGACCGAAAGTGTCGATCCCCGTTCACCAAGGGCCTGGTTGTACCCATCCGGGAGTCGTGCGATGAAGTCCGCCGCCCCGATTCGCTCGGCCGCAGCCGTGATCTGTTTCTGAGTGATGTCCGGAGCCCCCAGGCGAACGTTGTACGCGATGTCCTGACTGAACAGGAAGACGTCCTGGAGCACGAGGCCTACCCGCTCGCGAAGCTCGTCGAGTCGTACCGCGGTGATCGGGACGCCGTCGAGGAGAATTCGCCCTTCCTGTGCGTCGTAAAAGCGCATGAGGAGGTTGATCAGCGTGGTCTTACCGGCTCCCGTGTGGCCCACGATGGCAACCTTCTCGCCGGGCGCGATCCTGAAACTCACGTCTCGAAGCACCCAATTCGGGTCACCCTCCTCCGTGTTTCCATACGCGAACGAGACGTCCTCGAAGACGATCTCACCGCGTCCGCTCTCAGGAAATGAGCGAGGTGAGTCCGGGTCCTCGATCGCAATGTCCTCGTCGAGGAGCTGGAACACCCGCTCGGAAGAAGCCATCGCAGCCTGCAGCACGTTGTACTTCTCCGACAGGTCCTGAATGGGGCGAAAGAAGCGTCGGGCGTACTGCAGGAACGCTGCGATCACGCCAACAGTGATCAATCCGTCGAGCATGCGAAGCCCGCCATACCAGAGGATTAGCGCCAGAGCGAGCGCCGTGAAGAACTGGATGACGGGAAAGAAGAGCGCGTAGTAGGTAATCGAGCGGAGATGAGCCTGCAGGTGATCCTCGTTCAGCTCTGCCAGACGTCCTGCGTCGGCCGCTTCTCGATTGAAGAGCTGTACGACGCGCACACCTGTTATGCGCTCCTGCAGGAAGGCGTTGATGCGCGCGATCCGGACCCGAATGTCCCGGTATGCGGTCCGGATACGGGATCGGAAGAGAAAGGCGGCCCAGAAGACGAACGGCAGAATGCTGAACGACACCAGAGCGAGCCGCCAGTTCATCGTCAGCATCGCCCCGATGATGAAGGCGAGTGTGAAGATGTCTCCGAAGACCGTCACGAGACCGGAGCTGAAGAGTGTGTTCAGTGTCTCGACGTCGTTCGTGATCCGGGTCATCAGACGCCCGATCGGATTCCGGTCGTAGAAGCGCAGATCGGCTTTCTGGAGCTTTTCGAAGATCTCCTTCCGGAGGTCGTACATGACCGATTGACCGAGCCATGTCGTCACAAGCGCGCGCGCGTACTCCAGTATGAATCCGCCGGTGATCGCCGCACCGTAGATCGCGATGAGCTGGATCAGCAATCCGCGATCGCGGGTGGGGATGGCCTCGTCGATGACTCGTTGGGTGACCCACGGCCCGATGATCGCCATCCACGACCCAAGCAGCAGCACCAGTAGCGCTCCGGCGACGTGCCACCGGTAGGGCTTCAGGTACTTCAGCAGCCGACGCATGAGGCGTGCATCGTACGCCTTTCCGAGCGCCTCTTCTTCCTGGAACGTGGTGCCGTCAGCCATGGTCAGGAGCTACCCGACCGGCTGGGTCGGGGTCCGGGGCTCCAGCAGCGTCAATCTGTCAGCCAGCTCTATCCTCCAGTGCCGAGAGGACCGCGTCCAGGCCGATGCCCTCGGCCCGCAGGGCGACGAGCGCGTGGTACAGGAGGTCGGCCACCTCTTCCGGAGCACGCTCCGCGTCACGGGTTGCGAGTGCAGCGACGAGTTCGGCGGTCTCTTCGCCCAGCTTCTTGAGTCGGAGATTCGCGTCATCGAGAAGCTTTACCGTATAGCTGCCCTCCGGTCGCTCTTTAGCTCGGGCAGCGAGGGTCGCGTCGAGTCGGGCGAGGGTTTGGGTAGACACCGAGGAATCGGTTGTGGCACCCTTCCCGAAGCACGTGTGCTCGCCCGTGTGACACGCGGGACCCGTCGGCTCGACGAGCGCGAGCAGGGTGTCCCCGTCGCAGTCGGCATGCAGGGACTGAAGCGCGAGGACGTTTCCGCTCGTCTCGCCCTTCTTCCATAGTGCCCCCCGAGTGCGTGACCAGAAGTGAGCAAAGCCGGTCTCGAGGGTCATGCAGACCGCTTCTCTGTTGGCCCAGGCGACCATCAGTACCGAACCCGAGACAGCATCCTGAGCGACCACGGGGATCAGGCCGTCTGATTTCTCAAAGTCGAGCGTAGCAAGGGCATCTTCTGACTGAATGCGGCGGTCTGTCATGCCCACTGACGGAAGTTCGGTCATCCCTTGTTTGCCTCCATCATCTCTGATCCCCGGACTCTGATTCCCCAGTCGATCAGGGATGATTTCAGTTCTGTGACGGTCGTCAGTCCATCGTGTAGGATTCCCGCCACCAGGGCTGCGGATGCATGCCCGCACGTGAACGCATCTCGGAGGTGGACCGCCTCGCCAGCCCCGCCGGAGGCGATGACCGGGACAGACACCCGGTTGGCGACGGCGGCGGTCAGATCGAGGTTATACCCGGTCCGCGCACCGTCCTGATCGATCGAGGTGAGCAGGATCTCGCCCGCCCCTCGCTCTACGCACTCCTCCGCCCACGCGACGGCATCGAGTTCGTTCGGTTTCGATCCCCCGTGCGTAAAACAGCGCCAGATGTCGTTGTCGCGGGCGGCGTCGATGCTCGCCACGACGCACTGGCTTCCGAACCGTTCCGCGCCGATGGATAGCAACTCCGGATCACGAACCGCCGCGCTGTTCACGCTGATCTTGTCTGCTCCGGCGCGTAAGAGTGGTCCGATGTCATCCGCGGATCGCACGCCCCCCCCGACCGTGAGCGGAATGAACAGGGTCTCCGCGGTCCGACGCACGACATCGAGCAGGGTCCCACGGGACTCACTGGACGCGGATACGTCCAGGTAGACGATCTCGTCAGCGCCTTCCGCTTCGTAACGCTGCGCGAGTTCGACAGGATCACCCACGTCGCGAAGGTTCTTGAACTGCGTCCCCTTCACCACGCGTCCGTCCTTCACGTCGAGGCACACGATCACTCTCGGCCGGAGCATCAGTCGAGTCGCTCCTGCTGAACCACACCTTTCGTGCTGAAGACGCCCTCGGCCGGAACGAGGGCCTGACGCAGCGCCATCCCGGTTGCCTTGATGGCTGCTTCTACTACGTGGTGGCGGTCCTCCCCACGCATGACTTTGACGTGCAGGGTGGCGTCGAGGTTGTTGGCGAAGGAGTGCAGGAAGTGGGTGTAGAGCTTCGATGGGATCTTTCCCACGTAGTAGGGACGCCCGCCCACGTCGATCGCGGCCTGGACCAGGGCTTCGTCCATCGGGATGAGCGAGGAGCCAAAGCGTGCGATCCCATCAGGCAGTTCTTCCTTCAGCGCCTGTGCGAGGACGATGGCGACGTCCTCGACGAGATGATGTCGCAGGTCGCCGTTCGCCTCGATATCGATGTCGAGGCCCGAGTACCGCGCGAGGGTCTCGACCATGTGCGCGAGGAAACGGTCGCCGATGACCACGTTGGACACGCCGGTTCCCAGGCGCACGTCAGCGACGATCGTGGTTTCCTTGGTCACACGTTCGAGCCTGCTCATATCTACTCCTTGCCGCCGAAGCGACGGGCGAGTTCGTCGATGTCGATGCGGTCCGTGTAGATCGCCATGCCCAGGACTGCGCCGGCTGCACCGGCGGAACCGAGCCACTCCATCTCCTCGAGTGTCGTGACGCCACCCGAGATGATCACCGGGTGCGGGCTTGCATCGATGATTCGGGCACAACCGCTTCGGCTGATGCCTTCGAGCCGCCCCTCGCGTCCCACGTCGGTGGAAAGGACGCTCACCAGGGGCAGATCAGCCAGTTCAGGCAGATACTCATCGACCCGCAGCGACGTGGCTTCCGTCCAGCCCTGTCTGAGAATGACCCCGTCGCGTGTGTCGAGGGCAATGGACATCCGGCCAGGGTAGGCGTGGGCCAATTCCGCAAACCAGTCAGGCTCGTCGAGCGCCCGGGTGCCGACGACTACCGTGTCGACTCCGGCGTCCATAAGAGTCATGGCTCGGTCATCGGAGCGAACGCCTCCACCGACCTGTATCGTGGCGTCCGTCGAGCCGATCACGGCGCGTACCACGTCGAGGTTGTCCCCCGATCGGAGAGCAGCATCCAGGTCCACGACGTGCAGCGTTGAGAAACCGCGGTCAACCCAGTTTCGGGCTACCCCGGGCGCGTCCGGCAGAGAGACACGCTCCTCCTCCGGGCGGCCTCCAACGAGCTGAACACACCGGCCGGCTTTTACGTCCACGGCAGGGATCGCGATCATGCTCTACTCTCGACGGAATCGGGTGAGGCCTGTCTCGTCTCGGCGGCAAGGCGAACGAAGTTCGTGATGATCTGGCGCCCTGGCAGAGAGCTCTTCTCCGGGTGGTACTGAAGGCCCCACGTATTTGCGGCCCGCAGGCCGGCCGCAAAGCGACGTCCCTCGTAGGTTGACCATGCGATCGCTGCGGCCGAATCGACGGGCTCGCAGATGTACGAGTTTGCGTAATACGCCACCAGTTGCTCGATCCCGTCGAAGATAGGGTCTTCCGCGGTCTCTACATCGTTCCACCCCATGTGAGGTACAACGGCGGACTCGAGGTGTCGCACACGACCGGGCACGAGCCCGATGCCGTGCCCGTCTGACTCATCCGAGGCATCAAACAGAAGCTGCATTCCCAGGCAGATCCCGAGGCACGGATAGCCCTCTTCGAGGCGCCTGCGCAGCGGGCCGATGTCGTCGGGTAGCGCGCGAGCGGCAGGCCCGAACGCGCCCACACCTGGAAGAACGAGACCATCGAGCCGCAGTGCCTTGTCCCAGTCCGATGTCACGGTAACCGTGGCTTGCGCCGCCTCGAGGGCTTTTCCAAGCGAGTGGAGATTACCCGCACCATAGTCGAACAGAGCCAGCTTCATGAGACGACAGTCAGGTTGAAGGTGCGATCGAGAGCGTCGAGAAAGTCCTCCATCATCGGCCATGGTCCGACCGTCACTCGGAGGCCCTCGCCCAGTTCCGGAATTCCGGTGAAGGGACGTACACCGACGCCCACCTCCCGCAACGCGAGGGCATCGGCACGAGCCGCGCCTGTGGGGGCAGCGCATAGAATGAAGTTCGCCGCTGATGGCAGGGGGCGGAGATTGCGCGCGGTAAGCTCCTCGCTCAGTCGTGTCCGACTTTCGAGACATGGAGCGATGATGTCTGGGAGCCATCCCTCTTCGTCCCGAACCGCGGCCGCTGCTGCTGCGGCGGCTAGCCCTGACACCTTGTATGGTCCCCGCGATTTCTCGATGGCGAGCGCGACGTCGGGAGTACCGACGGCAAAGCCGCAGCGCAGGCCCGCGAGTCCGCAGGCCTTCGACGTCGTGCGCGCGACCAGCAGGTTCGGCATGTTCGACGCGTCACGGACCATCGTCTCACCAGCGAAGTCGGCGTAGGCCTCGTCAATGATGATGAGAGGTCCGTTCACCTCTCGCGCCTCGAGGAGATGGGTGACCCATTCTCTTGGCGTGAGGTGTCCCGTTGGGTTGTTGGGCCGGCAGATGTACACGACCGCTGGCCCGCCCTGGAGCAGCAGAGCGGGGTCACGGTCCGCTGCGGCCCAGGACACGGCTCGAGTCTTGAGTCCGTTCATCCGCGCGAACGGCTCGACCATGGAGAACGTCGGTGCTGCATACGAGATGTGCGCTCCGGGACCCCACGCGGCTCGGAACGTAGAGTCGAGAACGTCGTCGGAACCGGCGCCTGTCGTGACACTTTCTATGGATATATCGAAGCGTTCAGCGACGGCACGTCGTAACTCGTCGGCGTACAACTCGGGATAGCGGGCGAGATCATCTACGGATGCGCTTCGAATCCGCTCCAGAGCGCCCGGGTGCGTACCCCACAGGTTCGTGTTGTCGCTGAGATCGAGCCGAACAGGTGCCCGCTCCGGGTCATAGCGGCGGACGGCGTCGTAGTCGGGGCGAGGGAAAGAAGTCATGCCCGAGTCTCTTTCGGCCGAGATGCACGAGCGCGGGCGGCGTCAGCGTGAGCGGGTAGACCCTCCTCGTCGGCGAGACGGGCGACATCGTCTGACATCGCGGCCGCGCCGCCCGCGTCGATCTCCTGGATCGTGAACGAGCGCAGGAAGTGGTGTGTGGACAGACCGGAAAAACTTCGGGCGCGCCCCGCAGTTGGAAGAACGTGGTTCGCGCCTGTGATGTAGTCACCGAACGCCACCGAGGCAGCCGGGCCGACGAAGGTCGTACCGGCGTTTCGCAGCGCTCGGGCCTGCTCAGCTGCGGCCTCTGTCATGATGGAGAGGTGTTCCGGCGCGAAGTCGTCCGTGAACTGCAGTGCTTGGTCGATGGAGTCGGCCACGAGGATGGCCCCGCACCCAGCCAGGGCGTCCCGCACGATCTCATGGCGCGGCGTGGTCGCCGCGAGTCGCTCGATCGCAGCCTTGACCCGGGCCGCGATATCCGCTCGGGTGGTGACCACGACGCAGGCTGCGTCCGGATCGTGCTCTGCCTGAGCGAGCACCTCGTGCGCGACGAGTACTGGATCAGCCGTGTGGTCGGCGAGGACCAGAACTTCGGACGGACCTGCGGGCGAATCGATGACGACCTGCCCGGCGACCTGTCGTTTCGCTTCTGTGACCCATCGGTTGCCCGGACCGACGATAGCATCCACCGCGGGGACGGTTTCCGTTCCATGCGCGAGAGCCGCGACCGCGCCGGCCCCGCCGACAGAAAAAAGGCGGTCCGCACCGGCGATCGCACACGCGGCGAGGACGGCCTCGGGAGGACGTCCATGCGGTCCCGGAGGGGAGCAGACCACGACCTGGTCCACTCCGGCGGCTCGTGCCGGTACGACACCCATGAGCACCGAGCTCGGGTAGGCGGCGGTCCCGCCGGGGGCGTAGACGCCCACGTGCTCGAGCGCGACCCAGCTGCGTGTGATGCGCACGCCTGGTTCGATATCGACCGTCACGCCTTGTGGGAGTTGCGCCTCATGAAAGCGACGAATGTTCGTGGCAGCCCGCTCAAGCGCAGAGCGCACGTCGGGTTGAAGTCGCTCGACGGCCAGAGCCCACTCGGAACTCGGGACCTCCACCACCAGTCCTTCTACGCCGTCGAATCGTGCAGCCATCTCGATCAGGGCCACGTCGCCTTTGCTTCGGACGTTGGCCATCAGTGATGCAACTGCGTCCGATACGCCCGCTTCCGCCATGGGCTCGCGCTGGATCAATGTGGCCCGATCCGCGTCGGTCAGGTCCGAGATTCGGCCAGCCACCCGAAACGTGAGGTCGGGGACGTTCACGTCGGTCATGGCATCAGCCTTTCGATACGGGTGACGAGGATTCCTTCCGCACCGAGCTCCTTGAGCTGTGAGATCGTCTGATAGACACGATCCGCGTCCACGACTGCATGCGCTGCCACCCAGTCACCGGAGTCGAGGACCTCTACAATTGTCGGTCCTGAAAGCCCGGGAATGACCGTGCGGACCTCCTCTAATCGGGCCTTGGGCACATTGGTCATCAAATAGCGTTTCTCCTGAGCGCGGATCACGGATTCAAGCGCGTTGGAGAGCTCATCGATCGCGGTACGCGTGCGCGTGTCGGCAAGCGCAGCCGGTGAGGCAACGAGTCGGGCGGTAGACCACATGATCGTTTCGACCTCGCGGAGGCCGTTGACGCGCAGGGTAGAGCCGGTGGAGACGAGATCGACGATGACGTCCGCGACGCCCAGGTGAGGAGCGATCTCCGCCGCGCCACCAACCGGGGCGACTTGGATCTCTGTGCCGATGCGTTCAAAGTACCGGCGCGCGATCGCCGGGAACGAGGTTGCGACCCGTGTACCGGCTGGAAGATCGCTCGCTCGCTCTACGCGGGCTTCGTCCTTTACCGCGATGGCCAGTCTGCAGCGCCCAAAACCGAGGTCGAGGACCTCCTCGATGTCACGCCCGCTCTCTGCGACAAGGTCGGCGCCGGTCACACCGATTTCGGCCGCGCCATCTGCGATGTACTCGGGCACGTCTCCGGCTCGGACGAAGATCGCCTCGAACTCACCGCCGAGCGACGCAACGAGTGCACGATCTGCGCGAAAGGCGGCCTTGAGGCCCGCCTGCTCGAAGAGCGCGAGCGATTGTTCGGAGAGACGACCCTTATTGGGGAGTGCAACGCGGATCGCGCGGGGTTCGGTAGTCATGGCTCTATCCATGTGATCGGTTCAGGTCGGATCGGCCCGGAACGAGTCGCAAAAAAAATCGCGCCCCGTCCGAGACGGGCCGCGAAGGGTCATGCTGGCAGATCGGAACGTCCGGCTACAGCAGCCTCTCGCCACCCGTTGAGGTCGCGTGATGGTGATGATGTCGGGCGTGGATCAGGTTTGTCATAGGGCGGAAAAGCTCGAAACAGTCGCCAGGGGCGTCAACCCGCTTGGTGTTCGTTTTATCATCCCCCTTATGAACGATCCGATCCGGATCCGGGGCGCCCGGCAGAATAACCTCAAGGAGATCGACCTCGATCTCCCGCGTCGTGCGTTCACCGTGATCACAGGTCCGTCAGGCTCGGGGAAGAGTTCCCTCGCCCTCGACACGCTCTTCGCGGAGGGACAGCGCCGCTACGTCGAGTCGCTGTCGACGTACGCCAAGCAATTCCTCGAGCGGATGGAGAAGCCGGATGTCGACTCCGTAGAGGGAATCTCCCCGGCCGTCGCGATCGAGCAGAAGAATCCGACCAAATCCAGCCGGTCGACTGTCGGTACAGCGACGGAGGTCTACGACTACATGCGCCTGCTCTGGGCGCGTGTCGGACGGACGCACTGCCCTGAGTGCGATCGTCACGTCCAGCCGGATACCGTATCCACGGCGGTAGATCGGGTGCTCGAGCTCGGATCCGGCTTGCGGATCCAGGTTGCTTTCCCCCTCCCGCGGAGCGCCGAGATCAAGCACGAGCTGGTCGTCTCGAACCTCAGGACTCTCGGGTTCGTCCGACTGCTCGTTGACGGAGAGCCCGTCGACATTTCGGGGCCCGAAGCGGATACGCCCGGCGACCTCGGACGTGATCTCACCGACTCCGACGAGCTGCTGGTCGTCGTCGATCGTGTCAAAACCGACCCTGACGACACCGACCGCCTGGCCGACTCACTCGGCACGTGCTTTTTCGAAGGAGAGGGGGAGGCTGTGGTCCTCACTTCAGGTGACGACACGCTCCCCGACCGGCTCCTCTTCACGGAACACTTCCGGTGTCCTGATCACCCCGAAGTGGTGTTCCTGGAGCCCACACCTCAGCTCTTTTCCTTCAATAACCCGTACGGGACGTGCTCCCTGTGTACCGGCTTCGGTGCGACGCTCGACTACGATCCCGAGCTGATCATCCCGGTGCCAGAACGGTCGCTCGCAGAGGACGTGGTCGATCCATGGTCCGCGCCTCGGTATAAGCGGGAACGTGCGAAATTGAAGGAGTTCGGGACCAATTCGGGCGTCTCGCTCTATTCGCCTTGGAACGAACTCCCGGAGAAGTTCAGGACGGAGGTCCTCTACGGGACCAAGGGCTTCAAGGGCGTAATCCCGTTCCTCGTCTCCCGTGAGAAGAAGCGCTACAAGCAATACATCAGGGTATGGCTTCGGAAGTATCAGGCGCCTAAGACATGCAGAGAGTGCGGTGGCGCGCGCGTGCGTCCAGAGGCGCTGAACATTCGGGTGTCAGGCCGAACGATCGGCGATGTATCCGAGCTGCCGTTGGAAGACCTCGCGCCGTGGCTTGCTGGGCTCGAGCTCTCGAAGATGGAGGCGCAGATCGCGGAGACGATCATGCGCGAGCTTACGTCGCGAGTCGGATTCCTCGTGGACGTAGGACTCGGTTACCTGTCCATGAGTCGGCAGATGCGCACGCTCTCCGGTGGAGAAGCGCAGCGCATCAACCTCGCGAATTCGCTCGGCTCCGCCTTGGTAGACACGCTCTACGTTCTCGATGAGCCGACAGTGGGGCTGCACCCTCGTGATACGGGTGCACTCCTCGATCTTCTGCAGAGACTCCGGGCTGCCGGCAATACGGTCGTCGTCGTCGAGCACGACACGCAGGCGATCCGCGCTTCCGACCACATCGTCGAACTCGGGCCAGCGTCGGGTGAGCATGGTGGGCAGATCGTGTTTGAAGGCACGGCGGATGAGCTGGAGGCCGTGGATACGGTGACTGGTCGTTATCTGTCCGGGCGCTCGCCGATCGATGGTGCCGAGCGTCCGCGTCCAATCGATGGACCCGCCCTCGTGCTCCGTGGCGCGACACAGCACAACCTCCAGGACGTGGACGTGGAGATCCCGCTTGGCACGCTGACTCTGGTCACGGGCGTGTCAGGTTCGGGCAAGTCGACACTCATCCACGACGTCCTGTATCGGGCAGCGGAGCGGGAGATGGGCTCGGGAGAGACGAGCGCGAAGGAGCACTTGGGGGAGGTCGTAGGGGACTACTCCTCCCTCAAGGGGCTCGCGAACCTCGACGAAGTGGTGCTGGTGGACCAGGCGCCCATCGGGAGAACTCCTCGCTCGAATCCGGTGACGTACATCAAGGCGTGGGACGCAATCCGAAAGCTCTTCGCCGCTGCACCCATTTCACAGGAGCGCGGCTACACCCCGGGGCACTTCAGCTTCAACGTCGAAGGTGGCCGATGCGAGGAGTGCAAGGGCGCGGGGGCTGTGGAGGTCGAGATGATCTTCATGGCCGACGTCTATGTGCCGTGCGAGGCGTGTGGAGGTCGCCGGTACAAGCGGGAAGTCCTCGACGTGAAGATCAGCGGCAAGACTGTCGCCGAAGTGCTCGAGCTCACTGTCGATGAGGCGATCCGTTTCTTCATCCGCGAGCGCCGGCTTGGCAAGACGCTGTGGCAGCTGCAGCAGGTGGGACTTGGCTACCTGCGTCTCGGCCAGCCCGCAACGACGCTCTCGGGCGGTGAGTCCCAGCGACTCAAGGTTGCGCGTGAACTGGCCCGGGTGTCGGGGAAGAAGGGACGGAAACTCTACATCCTCGATGAGCCGACGACCGGCCTCGCGGGGGAGGACGTCCGCAAGCTTGTCGAAGTACTTGGTCGGCTGGTGGAGGCGGGCAACACCGTGGTCGTCATCGAGCACAACCTGGATGTGATTCGGGCTGCCGACTGGGTGATCGATCTCGGACCAGACGCAGGTGTCCGCGGCGGCCAGGTGGTCGGTGTCGGGCGCCCTGAGACGATCGCGAGCATTCCCGAGAGTCACACCGGCCGATATCTAGCTGAGGCAATACGTGAGGCCGCACGCCAGAGCCTGAAGGCCCCCTAGCCGAACTTACCGAAGCCTGAAGCCCACGTGAGGTCAGCCATTCGCAGGTCGAGTGATGTGATCACCCGTGAGTCCGACGAGCCCATGTTCAACGACTCCCCCGCCGTAAGCGTCCTGATGCCGGTACGCGACGGTCAGCTGCACCTCGACGAGGCTATGGCCTCGCTGCTTGCGCAGACGTTCCCTGACTTCGAGATCCTGGTCGTCGACGATGGGTCGACGGATGATACGCCAGGCCAACTCAAGCATTGGGCCGAGGAAGACGACCGGGTCCGCGTGATCACCTCGGAGCCTGTCGGGATCGTGCGCGCGCTGGAGCTCGGGCGTGGTGAAGCGCGTGGCCGCTACCTCGCGCGTATGGACGCGGACGATGTGGCAGACCCCCGCCGATTCGCCGCGCAGTTCTCCATGATGGAGAACCACCCGACACTCTCCGGGTGCGGGTGTGGTGTCCGGTACTTCCCACCAGAGGCTGTTCGGGGCGGGGCTCGCCGCTACGAGGCATGGATCAACTCGATCCGATCCCCCGATGACGTTGCGCGATCCGTCTGGGTCGAATGTCCGCTGGCTCATCCGACGTTCTTCCTTCGGTCTGCCTCGGTCGAGGGAGTCGGAGGCTACACAGATACCGGGTGGCCGGAGGACTACGACCTGATCCTGCGCCTCCATCGAGCCGGGCACCGGCTCGCCAATGTGCCGCAGGTACTCCACCGTTGGAGAGAGGGAGCAGACAGGCTGTCGCGCACTGACCTTCGGTACTCACTCGGATCCTTCCTGCGCTGCCGCGTCCACCACCTGGTTCGGGGACCGCTGGCACACGGCCGAGACGTCGTGGTCTGGGGTGCAGGCCCCGTCGGCAAGACGTTCGCTCGAGCCCTTCAGGCGGAGGGCATCAGAGTCGCGGCCTTCGTCGAGCTCGACCCGAGGAAGATCGGCCAGGAGATCCACGGAGCACCTGTTCTGGACACGGGGCAGGCGCTCCAAATCCGCGGTCCCTTACACGCGTCGGCGGTAGGCCAGCCGGGTGCGCGGGCCCGGATAGAGGCCCTTCTGGAAGGGGCTGCAATGGCCCCGGGCGCAGACTTCGTCGCGGTTGGGTGACCGAACAAGACTTCGAACAGGAAAAACCCTTGTAATGCATGGCTTTGCGCATAGTCGCAGAACCCCAAATCCAGCTTGGTCCGAGGCCTCGGAAGGGTTAGTTTTTACAGTCTCGGGAACCCTCCCTGGACACGCCAGAACACGCCTCCGTGCAAGTTGCGGACGGTTACGACGAGGAGCGAGTGCTTGCCTGATCCCGGAGCCCCGCTGAACGGCCCGCAGGCAGCTCGCTCAAACGCCCGACAGGACGACCGCACGTATGAGTGACGAGCTCGAGCTTGGAGGTGATGACGGGGGCGGACAGACCGTTCTGGCCCGCCTCCTAGAAGACGAAATGAGGGAGTCGTTCATCGATTATTCGATGAGCGTGATCGTACAGCGAGCCCTCCCCGACGTGCGCGACGGCTTGAAGCCTGTGCATCGCCGTATTCTGTACGCGATGAGCCAGGCAGGCCTAAGCCCCGGCCGGGCCTACAGGAAAAGCGCAACAGTCGTTGGTGACGTTCTGGGTAAGTACCACCCGCATGGCGACTCCGCCGTCTATGACTCGATGGTGCGCATGGCACAGGACTTCTCCCTGCGCTATCCGCTGGTTGACGGGCAGGGGAACTTCGGGTCTGTCGATGGTGACTCTGCGGCGGCGTACCGGTACACCGAGGCCCGCCTCATGGCGCTCGCAACCGAGCTGCTGGCGGATATCGAAAAAGAAACGGTCAACTACGCGGAGAACTTTGACGGCAGCCATATGGAGCCGACGGTTCTTCCGGCTCGGGTGCCGAACCTCCTGATCAACGGTTCTTCCGGGATCGCCGTCGGAATGGCGACGAACATCCCGCCGCACAATCTGCGTGAGGTGGTAGCTGCGACCACGGCACTCATCGACGATCCCGACCTGCCTCAGGAAGAGCTCGAGACCCTGGTAACCGGTCCAGACTTCCCGACGGGTGGTTTCATCTGCGGCCGAGAGGGAATCCGCGACGCTTATCGCACGGGTCGGGGACGAATTGTCATGCGTGCCCGGGCGAATATCGAGTCGATCGATGCCAACAGTGAGCGAATCGTCGTCACCGAGATTCCGTTCATGGTCAACAAGTCCCGCCTGATCGAGCAGATCGCTCAGCTTGTGCGCGACAAAAAGCTCACCGACATCAGGGACATGCGAGACGAGTCGGACCGCGAAGGGATGCGGATCGTGATCGAGCTCAAGCGCGATGCCGTGCCCGAGATCGTGCTGAACCGCCTGTATCGTCATACGCAGATGCAGTCGACGTTCGGAACGATCCTCCTCGCACTGGTCGATGGCGTTCCCAAGGTCATGTCGCTGCGCGAGACGCTGCTGCACTTCATTGCACATCGTCTGCAAGTCATTGTTCGCCGGAGCGAGTACGACCTCAAGCGGGCGCAGGACCGAGAGCACATCCTCGAAGGTCTGAAGATCGCCGTCGACAATATCGACGAGGTCATCAAGATCATCCGGGGTTCGAAGGACACGGAGAGTGCGTCCGCTCAGCTTCAGGAGTCATTCGAACTCTCTGAGCGTCAGGCGAAGGCCATTCTCGACATGCGGCTCGCCCGCCTGACGGGTCTGGAGATCGAAAAGCTGGAGGAGGAGCTTGCCGAGATTCGTGCGCTGATCGAGGAACTGCAGCGCATTCTCGGATCCGAGGAGGTTCGCATGGGCATCCTCAAGGACGAACTCGCCGAGGTCAGCGAGAAGTACGGCGACGAGCGCCGCTCCGAGATCACGCACGCCATCGGGTCCTTCAACGTCGAAGACCTGATCGTCGAGCAGGACATGGTCGTGACCGTGTCCCACGGCGGGTATGTGAAGCGTCTCCCTGTCGACACCTATCGTGCGCAACGACGGGGTGGCCGAGGGCTGCGTGGAATGGATACGAAGGAAGAGGATTTCGTCGAACACCTCTTCGTCGCGTCGACACACGACTACCTGATGATCTTTACCCGTCGGGGCCAGTGCTACTGGAAGAAGGTCTGGGAGATCCCCGAGGGAAGCCGCGCATCGCGCGGCAAGCCGATCGTGAACCTCCTGAACCTCGGTCCGGACGAGAAGATCGCGGCCGTCGTACCCGTGCGTGAATTCAGCGCAGAACAGTATCTGATCTTCGGTACGCGTCTCGGCGTGGTGAAGAAGACGGCGCTGTCCGCCTACGGGAATGTCCGTACGGTCGGGCTTAACGCGATGAACATTGCGGAAGGCGATGAGCTGATCGAGGTACGCGTCACGTCTGATGGCGATGAGATTCTCATCGCCAGCCGGAAGGGCATGTCGATTCGCTTCAACGAATCCGACGCACGGCCCATGGGTCGCGCTACGGCCGGTGTTCGCGGTCTGAATCTCCGAGACGATGACGAGGTTGTCGGAATGGTCGTCGCGCGCGAGGACTCGACTGTGCTTGTGGTGTCCGAAAAGGGACTCGGGAAGCGTACGCCGATCAGCGAGTACCGCCTGCAGAAGCGTGGCGGCTATGGTGTTATCAACCTCAAGGTCTCAGAGAAGACTGGTCAGGTCGTCACCGTGCGAGCTGTCTCGGAAGATGAGCAGGTCATGATCATCACGCGAAAGGGAGTCGTGAACCGCCAGCGGGTCGAAGAGATCCGTGTCATTGGACGAGCGACTCAGGGCGTGAAACTCATGAATCTCGACGACGGTGACGTCGTGATGGACGTAGCGCGGGTCATCATCGACGATGACGATGAGGATGGGCTGGAGGGCGCGGAGGCACCAGCAGGAGAGATTTCTGTGGCGGCCCCGAATGCCGATGCTTCGGATGACGGGGACGGGGATGACGGTGGCGCTGACGACGACGGATCGTGAGTGCCGTCGTTCAGGGCCAGGGCCTCGTCGGGCTGACCGAGATCGAGTCGGCAGCCCGGAGGCTTGCGGGCATCATCGTTCCGACGCCTCTGATTCCTGCCGATGCCGTGTCCGACATGGTGGGTGCGCAAGTTCGTCTGAAGTGCGAAAACCTGCAGCGGGCGGGGTCGTTCAAGATTCGCGGGGCCCACAACTTCGTCTCGCAGCTGTCGGACAATCAGGTCGCGAACGGAATCATCACCTACTCGTCGGGAAACCACGCGCAAGCCGTAGCGCTGGCGGGCAGATTGCGCGGCGTTCGCGTCGTCGTAGTCATGCCGACCGATGCGCCCAAGGTGAAGCGAGACGGAGCGGAACGACTCGGCGCGGAACTCGTGTTCGAAGGCACGACGTCGCTCGAGCGTATGGGCCGGGCTCAGATGATCGCGGAGCACGACGGCCTGGTGATCGTTCCACCGTTCGATCACCGGCACATCATTGCGGGCCAGGGGACGGTCGGTCTAGAGATCGCACGCGAGTGGCGGGACGTCGACCTGGTGCTCGCACCGATTGGTGGTGGAGGCCTCGCCAGTGGTGTAGCTGCGGCGGTGAAGCGGTTGCTTCCATCGGTCAAGGTCATCGGAGTCGAACCGCAGGGCGCCGCGTCCATGCGCCACGCGCTCGACAACGGGGCTCCGACCCTGCTGACCGAGGTCGACACGATCGCGGACGGGCTCAAGCCGGTCATCGCCGGCGAACTCACCTTCGAGCACGCGCGTGATTTGATGGACGACGTCGTCACCGTGGACGATGATTCCATCCGAAAGGCCGCCGGGGTCTTGGTGCACAGGCAAAAACTGGTCGTCGAGTTCAGCGGTGCAGCTACGACCGCTGCGATTTTGTCGGGCAAGGTGAAGATCGACGGTGGCCGCATCGCCGCGGTGGTCTCAGGGGGAAACCTCGGAATGCCGCTAGAGTGTGAAGATTGTCCCGCCGCGCCCTTCCGCGTCACCTGACCGCACGAACGAGACCCAGCCATGCGCAAGATCATACTCTTCGACATTGATGGGACCCTCCTGTGGGGTGGCCCCGCGAAGAGCGCGTTTGTCGATGCGATGAATGAGACGTATGGAATGCCCGGTGATGTCGAGAACGTGAGCTTCGCAGGCAAGACCGATCCACAGATCGCTCGTGAGCTACTTCATGGCGCCGGCATGTCTCACGAAGAGATCGTGAGTGGGCTCGAAGAGCTCTTCGGCCGCTACCTGGGGTACCTCGAGGCTCGGCTGCCGGAGAACCCGGTGACCGTCCTTCCGGGTGTGCGTGAACTCCTCGACGCACTGGCTGCCTATGACGATGTCGGTGTTGGATTGCTGACGGGCAACGTAGCGGGTGGAGCCCGGCTCAAGCTGATTTCCGGAGGCTTGTGGGGACGCTTCGACTTCGGCAGCTACGGCTCGGATCATGAACTCCGGGACGAACTCCCGTCGATCGCTGTCGCGCGAGCGAGGAATTTGTGGGGTGAGGTCGTGACGGCCGACAAGGCGATCGTGGTGGGGGATACCCCACGCGACATCCAGTGCGGTAAGGCCGGCGGAACGGCGACGATGGCGGTCGCCACGGGATCGTTCACCGTCGACGAACTGAGCGTTCACGACCCCGACCACGTCCTCGCAGATTTCTCGTCGACAAGAGCTGTGGTGGATCTCCTGCTCAGCTGAAGCGTTCTATCGAGCGTTCAACGGTAGTCGAGGTTCCTTGATCCCCCTCGCCGTCCGAAACATCTTCCTGTCCTCGATTGACGAGGGAAGCTCCGCCTCGATGGATGCGGAGATCACCTGGCTGGCCTGAAACCAGGTCGCTCAAAGGAGTAAAACGTGTCCAGAGGCGAAGATCGACGGGCTGCACGCGAGACCGAGTCCGACATGAAGAAGTTCTACTACCTGTTCGGCGTCGTCGTGGTCATCGGCATCGGCGTCGTCGGGTTCAATGTCGGTAACAGTGTACTGAGCTCGGCCGCGACGGCACCGATCGAGCTCGATCTGACCGACGACGAAGCGCTGGTAGCGCTGGCGCAGGGTGTTACGCTCGGGGACGACGACGCTCCGGTCACGGTCGTCGAGTTCGGTGACTACCAGTGTCCTGGCTGCGGAGCATTCGCCCTGTCCGTGAAGCCGCAGCTCGAGGGAACGATGGTGGCATCGGGTGAGGTGAAGTTCGTTTTTTACGACTTCCCCCTCATCTCGATTCATCCCAACGCATTCCTGGCCGCGCGGGCAGCTCGCTGCTCTGACGAGCAGGATGGGTATTGGGAGTACCACGAGACGCTCTTCCGGAACCAGGCCCGCTGGGCGACGGCGACGATGCCATCCAGCGCATTCGAGGACTACGCGGAAGAAGTCGGCCTGGATGGCGGCACCTTTTCGGCTTGTCTGAACAGCGACAAATACGCAGACGTCGTCTCAGCCAACATGGAGCTCGGCACGCGCATGGGTGTGAACGGCACGCCCACCGTCATGGTCAACGCGAACGGTAATCTCCGACGGATCAACTCGAACGACTTCCAGAGCATTTCATCGGCGATCGCGGCCATGACCGGCTCGGAAGGCTCGAACTGACTGTGAGCAAGACCGTGAAAGTCCGGCTCCTCTTCGTCGATGATGGTGAGTACCACCACGAGACTGTGGAGATTCCGGCCGGATCGATCGACGCTCATCAACGCCTCATCGACTGCCTGCGTGAGGACGACGCGGTTCAGAAGAAGATCTTCGTCGACGTCGATCGCCTTGTAGCGGCCCAGCTCGACGACTGATCTCCGGAGAGACCTAGTGGGTCCTGGGCGGCGCGCTTGCGCGTCGCTCAGGCGTCTCCCAGTACCTCCAGGGCGCGTTTCAATGTCCACTCAGTGACGCATCGCGGGGGCCATTCACCCCGGTCGGCGGCTGACAGGATGTCCTGACCCTCCTGCCATGCTCGAGAAGCCGTGGCCTCGTCCATCAGCCCCCGGTCCTTCGCCTCTTCGAACTCATCCTCGTCGAGGAGAAGCGCTTTGCCCGCTGGCGTTTGCCACACGTCGAGGAAGAGGTCCGTCGTGTGCCAGATCGGTCCGTCCATCACCGGTGGGGTGAGGATGTTCGCGTACAGTCCCGTGAAGGTGCCGTCGGCGCGATGAAAGCGTCCGATGTCGTGCCAGACGTGCGGAAAGGTGAACCAGAGGGCCAGTGAGCCCTGCTCGAGTATGATCCTGCCATCCTGTTGCATCGCCACCTCAGCTTCGATCGGCTGGGCCAGTGTCACGATTACGTCTTCTTCCTCGTGTACTAGGCGCTGGTCGTAGATACGCAGGCTGTCAGGCAGGCGCCGGTAATGAATCGCGATCCGTGGAGCAGAGTTCACACGACTTCCACGAAGACGTCCATGACGCCACCGCACACGGCGGGGCTCCACGTAGTGAAATCCTCGGTGAGGTCGACACGCACCCGTTCCGGAATGCCCGTCTCAAGCACACGGTGCGCGGAGTCGATGACCTCGGCCTCGCCGCATCCTCCGCCAACCGTTCCTGTGAGACCGGCCGAAAGATCGACGAGCATACGGGCGCCGACCTTCCGAGGCGTGGACCCACGCGTGCCGACGATCGTGGCCAGAGCGCATGCACGACCTGCCTGGCGGGCAGCAACGAGTGCCTCGGTCAGGGTCTTATCGTCTTCATGGGTCATATGTTGTCCTGGTCCTTGAAGAAGCGGTCCGCGACGCGCTCTACTTCTCTGAGGGGAACGCCAGTCCCGCCACGATCGAGCATAACGAGCTCCGCCGCCACGGACACCGCGATTTCCTCTGGAGTCTCGGCGCCGATATCGAGTCCGACCGGTGCATGAATGCGCGCCAGCAGCGCCCGATCGATGCCCTCATCGAGAAGCTGGACGTACGTGGCACGAACCCGCCGCCGACTTCCTATCATACCGATGTACGCGGGTAGTGGATGTGCGCGCAGCGCACGGACGAGGCACTCGTAGTCGTACTTGTGACCACGCGTTACGAGCAGCAGAAAAGAACGCTCATTCAGGCTGACGTCCGCGAATGGGTCGGAAAAGTCCGCTCGGACCAGCCGGTCCGCCTCGGGAAATCGTTCACGGGTGGCGAAGTCTGGACGGTCATCCAGCACCGTGACGCGATAGCCCAGCATCGCGCCCATGTGTGCCATCGGTTGAGCGACGTGCCCGGCTCCGACGACGACGAGTTCTCTGATCGGTCGGCGAACCTCGACGTAGAACTCGATCTGTCGGTCGCCGACGTGTAGCGCCCGGATTCCATCGCGAGCACGGCGGTCGTCGAGGGCAGCCGCGAGACGCTCCACCGCGGCAGCATCAGCGGACGGATCACCCAGTGAGCCGTGCGTGGATGCTCCGTGCTCGGGATGCCGCACGAGCGCCATTCGTGCTCCGCGGTGCTGCGGAGCACCGTCAGAGGCTCCGACGACCGTACCCACCGCAGCGCTGCCGCCTTCGGCAGATGTTTGCAGAAGGAGCCTCGAGGCCTCCGCGGCGCCGAGTTCTAAAGGTGTAGTGCTCATGCTGGCCGCTCCGTGCTCCGACCGGTCTCGTCGTCAGCGTATTGCATCTGACCGACCATGACAGCGGCGTACTCCTCGGGCGTATCGATATCGGTTACGACCCGTGGATCTCGAACCCTCCAGAGTGCCGCGCTGGGGAGGTGGTGTTGGACGACAGTGCGGGCTCCTCCCTCGAGCGCAGGGTCTGTCAGCTCCGAGAATAATGCTCGGGCGAAGATGGCGGGATGACCCCGCTTTTCCCGAGAGTGACCGTCGACCGAATACTCGTGAAGCGGGATGACCAGTGGAGCCATGTCCGTCATCGCGACGTCGAGCAAGCTGCGGACGATACCAGCATCGACCAGAGCAAAGTCGAGCGGGAGCCACGCGATGGCCTCCACGTCGTCGGACAGCGATTCGATCGCAAGGCGCATCGACGTGATCGGCCCCTCGCCGGGGTCGGTGTTGATCACCAGCCGGGCGCCCGTCTCGAGGGCTGCGTGCTTGATCGTATCGTCGTATTCCGGAACGACGACGATTACCTCGGTGCACCCTCCGCCCCGAAGTGCATCAACCACCCGCTGAACGAATGACCTACCGTTGAGCTGGAGCGCTGCCTTGGGCTGGCCCATGCGTCGGGACGCGCCGGATGCCGGGACGACCCCGACGGTCTTGAGGTAGGGAGGGGTGGTCACAGCGTCACGGGAGTCCTCAAGGGGGCCCTGCCCATGCGCGTCTCAAGCGTCGCCCGCCGGGAAGGCCGTGTACAGAGTCTGGTCTTTCAGGGCGAGCCGTACCAGGGTTGGCGCCGGCGTGAATCGCTCCCCATGTACTTCTGCGAGCTGCTCGAGTCGGTCCACGAGGCCTCGCGGGTGCAGGGTGTCCGCAAAGCGCAGCAGGCCTCCGCGGAAGGGCGGGAAGCCCGTCCCCATGATCATGGCGAGGTCGACGTCTGCCGCGGATGCTGCGATTCCGTCTCCAAGGATCCGGGCTGCTTCGTTGATCATGGCGAGCACCAGACGACGTCGGACCACCCGCTCGCCGTCAGCCCCGGCGATGGTGCCGGCTTCGGAGGCGCCTGGTGTGGGAACCGACGGCAGCTCTGCGTAGATCGAGTCGTCGATGCCTTTGTCCTTGCCGTCTTCGTATCGGTAGAAGCCGAGCCCTCCCTTCTTGCCGAGCCGGCCGGTGCGTCCGAGTTCGAGGAGCGCAGGAGCGGGCGTGAGGCGGTCCCCCAGGGCCCCATGCAGGGAGGCGCCAGCATGGCTGGAGACGTCGATGCCGACCTCGTCGACCAGACGCAGTGGACCCATCGGCATACCGAACCGCTTCGCGACCCGATCGATCATCTCGATCGATGCTCCGTCCGAGAGGAGAAAGCCTGCCTCGTTCAGGTACGGTCCCAGGATTCGGTTCACGAGAAAGCCCGGACCATCTCCGACCACGACAGGCACCTTTCCGAGGTCGAGCGCCAGTCGATAGATCGTGGCGACGGCTTCATCCGATGTACCTGGCGCGCGGATCACCTCCACGAGCGGCATCCGATGCACGGGATTGAAGAAGTGCATCCCGCAGAAGCGCTCGGGCCGGGATAGCGCACTCGCCATCTCCTCGACCGACAACGACGACGTGTTGGTCGCGATGATGCAGTCGGCAGAGACATGATCCTCGAGCTCAGCCAGGACCGCCTTCTTTACCTCCATCTTCTCGACGATCGCTTCCACCACGACGTCCGATCCCGAAAGGCCATGGTACTCGACGCCCCCGGAGATACTCTCCATCGCCTGCGTAGCTTCACGCACGTTCATCCGACGCCGCTTCACGGCCTTGTCGAAGAGGCCGCGTGCGTGCTGGAGTCCCCCCGTGACCGCCTCGTGCTCGATGTCTTTCATCCAAGACTCGATGCCGCGTGAGGCCGCCAGGTGTGCGATGCCGCCCCCCATGACACCGGCACCGAGAACCCCCACTTTCGAGATCGACCGGGGCTCTGCTGATGAACCGGTGGGCAACCCAGTTCCTTTTCGGGACGCCTCACGCATGTGGAAGACGTGCACGAGGTTCTTGCAGACAGCGCCGACGAGGAGGCTTGCCGCTTCGCGCGCCTCGGCCGCGAGGCCTTCCTCCACCGACTTGCTGAGTGTTTGTCCCAGTATGTCGAGAATAGCCAGAGGGGCGGGGTAGTGGCCGCCCGTCTGCTGAAGGACCTTCTTCCGTGCCGTGTGCAGAACAACCCGGCGCCCTGGAGGGGTGTCATCGAGCGCTCGCTGGACGAACGACCGCTTCCGCGTTCGGGGCGCGCCTTTCTCTCCTATGAGTCCCAGCGTGAAGTCACGGACCGCCTCCTGAAAGATCGGGGCTGGCACGACCGCCGATGCGAGGCCGATCCGCTTCGCCTTGGAGGCTCGGACCCTCTTTCCGGTGAGGAGCATGTCGAGCGCGGCTTGTAGTCCGATCAGGCGTGGTAGCCTCGTCGTTCCGCCCCACGCAGGGAGGATGCCCAGCTGAACCTCAGGCAGACTCATCGTGGTCCGTTCGGAGTCCGAGAGCACTCGATAGTCGCACGAGAGTGACATCTCCACGCCGCCCCCGACGCAGAGGCCGTGGACTGCGGCCACGGTCGGGACGGGCAGTGCGGTAACGTTCGAGAAGATCGCTTGGCCGAGGCGGATCTGAGCCTCGGCCAGGTCAGGATTCTCGACGCGCCCGATCACCTCGATGTCGGCACCGGCGATGAAAGACTTATCCTTCCCTCGAATCACGACCGCGCGGACCCGTGCATCGCGCGCGGCTGTCCGGGCCTCATCGATCGTCTCGGCGAATCGCTTCATGACCGGCTCGGACAGCACGTTCAACGAACGCGTGGGGTCGTCGAATGTGATCCACCCGATCGCGTCGGCGTCGATCTTGAAGGTGGGGCTTGGGCTTGCGGTCATACGGAATGAAGGGAAGTCGTCTGCCGGGGCGCCGGTTCTGCTACTTCGACGCAATGGGAACGTCGAAGGATACCGAACGGGGGCACAAAGGAAAGCCGCCCGGACGCAGTGTGCGCCCGGGCGGCTTCGAGAACTTCGGTGCGTCAGCCCTGCGCGGGCCTGTGATCAGAGTTTGATACGCTCCTGAGCATTCGAGCGAGTCAGCGTGACCTCGAGTGGCTCACCGCCCTCGACCGTGATCTCGATGTTCCAGTAGAGCTCGGTGTAGGCCATCTCGTACCGGGCGTGCACCCAGTACTGACCCGGCTTGACCATGAGACCCCCTCGGGCGACGCCACTGGCGTCCGTGGTGTCAAAGCCCCAGTCGAGCCCGAGCACGCGCTGCTTCTCGCTGAAGACCGTGCCAACGTCCGTATACGCGTCGTCAGCCCAGTTATCCTGCAACACGCGCACGGAATCGGACGCGCGGATCGTGCCCTGCTGAAGTTCGTCAAAGATCGTGAACGTCCTCTCCTGCTCACGCTCGGCAGCGCCGAGCTGGCTGTCCCAATCGTTGAATTCACGGAACAGCACCACGTAGTCTCCGGAGCCGCGGTTCAGCGTCTCGAGGACTTCGCTGATGGTTGTCAGTGTGTCGCGGATCGTTGCCCAACGTCGGGTTGCCGCGTCCCACTCGGCCTGTGCGGCCTGAACCTCAGCACGGCGTTCGATGAGGTCCTGAGGGACCTCGGGCTCGGATGTTCCGAACGACATCGTCATCGAATCGAATACCGCGTCACGGTCAAACGGGATCAGCTGAACCTCGACGTCGGCGAGAGCAAGCTGCATCGTGCCGTCAGCATCGGGATTCGGGACATCGATCTCCATCGTCACCACAACTTCGGCCGGGCCGCACGCGGCGAGGATGAGGCTGAGGGCGAGCAGGAGGGTCCTTCTCATGGAACTGTCTCCGTCGGACGTCAAACGAGGAACCGGAAGCCTTGCAATCTAGTGGCCGAAAATGGGCCAATCAACCTCGTGGAGCTTCGGGTTTCGGGATGATTCTCTGACACCGAGTGCGCTTCCGGCGTCGTTCAGTTGCGGATGTAATCTGGCAGGATGAAGCCGGATGGGTCCTGTGCCACGCCGTTCACCTTTACTTCGTAGTGAAGGGTCGGTGCTGTCGTGATCCCGGTGCTGCCTACCTGAGCGACAACCTGACCACGGCTCACCTCGTCGCCGACTTGTGCGATGAGCTTTGAAGCGTGGCCATAGAGGGTGGTGAAACCGAAGCCGTGGTCGATCTCTACGGTCAGGCCATAGCCCACGACCCAGCCTGAGCGGATGATACGCCCCTTGGCCGCAGCCGCGATCGGTGTCCCGGTCGGGGCTGATATGTCGATACCTTCGTGCGGGAGAGGGCGGTTGTGCACTGGATGCATGCGTGACTGCGAGAACCGGCTCGTGAGCCAGCCTCGGGTCGGCAGGATGGAGGGCGTGGATTCGAGCAGTTCGCGGTGCGCCTGTAAGGAATCAGTCGCCTCAGCCAGACTTTCGGACAGGAGTCGAGCGCGGCGCTCGAGTGCGCTCAGATCGTACCCTGTCGCATAGATCTCTTTCGTGGCGAGCGAGTCGGTCGTCCAGAGTGGGGACGACTCGGGCACACCAAGACCGGGACCACCTACGCCTGCCTGCAAGACCTCGGGATCAATGACCTCGAGCCCGGCGAGATTACGGAACTGTGCGTCGTTCTCCGCGACCCGGTCGAGTGAGCTCTCAAGATCGGCGATCCTGGATTGGAATTGTACGAGCTCGGTTGCCAGAGCGTCGTTGTGGACCTCGAGATTCCGCGTGTTCATGCGATCGAGTGTGCTCGTCCCGATGACGGCTCCACTCGTGACGACGGTCATGACCGCGACGATACCCGCACCAGCCAGCAACTTCAGCGTGCGCGAAGAGAGAGAGTATTGCTGGACCGGGTCGCCCTGCTCTCGCATGACGAGGAAGGTCCATCTGTCTCCGGTCATAAGTCCACCTGTGATTCCGTGACAGTGCTGCAGAGGCATGTTCAGGGGGGAGCCTGGATCGGTAGCCTCAATATTCGGGGCGCGTAAGCTACGAGCAGTCGCACTGCCGTCAAGCCACCGACAGAAGCTTTGTGCGGAATGGCGCGAGCAGAGCCGGGCGCCGTGGGTTAATCCGACGAAGCTTCCCGCGCTGGGTCGACCCGCGGAAAGAGTGGATCCCCCATGGTCACCGCACGACCGCCCGGCTGACTCGCGATCGCGTCGTCGAGCGTGGGGACACCGGACAGTCCGAGCCGCGTTGCGAGCACCTCCATCTTTTCCGGTGTGACCGGCTGGAAAAGAGCGCACAAGACGACCAGGACCCGAGCGAGTGTAGCAAGCGTCTCGTCGAGTTCGACGCTGCGAGATGGGTCCTTCGCCTGGGCCCACGGCTGTCGCTCCTCGACGTACACGTTCGCTGCCCGGGCGAGATCCATCGCAGCGGCAAATGCCTCGTGCACCTTCAAGCGCTCGATCGAAGACCGCACCTCCTGGAGTGTCTGATCGATCGCTGCATCGAGGCCTGAAGAGGGGCCGTCAGGAACGACACCGTCGCGGTACTTCACGATCATCGACGTCGCACGACTGGCGAGGTTCCCTAGCACATTGGCGAGCTCTTCGTAGCGGATGAGGAATCGCTCCGGCGTGTACGATGCGTCACCGCCAGTCGGCATTTCTCGCATGAGGTACCAGCGGACTGCGTCAGTGCCGAAGGTCTCACGCAATTCGAGCGGGTCCACCACGTTGCCGAGCGATTTCGACATCTTCGCATCGCCGACTACCCACCAACCGTGCGCCAGGATTTGTCTTGGCACGGGGAGGCCGACACCCATGAGCAGGGTTGGCCAGTACACGGAGTGGGTGGTCAGTATGTCCTTGCCGACGAGGTGCATGTCAGCAGGCCACCATGAATCTGTGACATCGTCGAAGCCCTGCTCTCCAACCGGATTCGAAGGGTCGATGGCGCCCGAGGCCGTCAGGTAGTTGATGAGGGCGTCGACCCAGACGTAGGCGACGTGGTTTGAGTCGAAAGGGAGGTCGATTCCCCAGGAAAGGCGTGACTTCGGGCGTGAGATGGACAGATCACCAAGCGGCTGCCGGAGGAAGCCCACAATCTCGTTCTTCCTGACCTCGGGGACGATCCAGTCGGGGTTCTCTTCGATGTGCTGGATCAGCTTCTCCTGCCACTCACTCATTTTGAAGAAGTAATTCTTCTCCTCGACGTAGACGACCTCGCGTCCACAGACCTGACAGCGGCGGTCCTCGCCGATGTCTTTCTCCGTCCAGTAGCGCTCGTCGGAGACGCAGTACCAGCCGGAGTACGTTCCCTCGTAGATCTGGTCTCGATCCCAGAGCCGTTGCAGGAAGGCGGTGACCACAGCCTTGTGCTCGGCTTCGGTCGTGCGGATGAAGCGGTCGTGAGAGATGTCGAGGCGTTTCCAAGCCTCTTCGAAGCGCTCGGCCATCAGGTCGCAGAGCTCGATCGGCTCGACGCCACGCTTCTCCGCCTCATCCTGGATTTTCTGACCGTGCTCGTCCGTACCGGTCAGGAAGAGAACGTCCTTTTCGTCCTGTCGGTGAAAGCGCGCCAGAACGTCCGTCAGGATCGTCGTATACGCATGCCCGATGTGCGGTTCGCCGGATGCGTAATAGATCGGGGTCGTGAAGAACCGTCGCTCTGCCTTGCTCAACTGCTGCTCCCCTATTGTTCCTGCCGATGTGACACGGGGGAGCCGACTTCCTGTTTCAGCTCGTCCAGCGGCACGGTGCGGCGCTCACCATCTCTGCTCCTCAACGTCACCAGATCATGCCAGATGTCGACCCCTACCACACGCTCTTCCCCTTGAGAAGTACGAATCGTTCGGCCCTCCCGAGGGAATCGACGCCGGGCTTCGATGTACGTCTTGTGCTCGTACATCAGGCAGCACATCAGGCGACCACAACATCCCGAGATCTGGGCGGGATTCAGGGACAGCTTCTGGTCTTTGGCGAGCTGCAGTGACACTGGCTTGAGCTCGGGAAGCCAGGTCGAACAGCAGAGCTCACGGCCGCAGCGCCCAACGCCCCCCAACAGAGCTGCTTCGTCCCGCACGCCAATCTGCTTGAGCTCGATCCGAGCGCGAAAGGTCCGTGCAAGATCCCGAACGAGCTGGCGAAAGTCGACGCGTTTCTCGGCGGTGAAGTAGATGGTCAGCTTGCTACGATCGAACTGCCACTCTGCCTCGGTGACCTTCATCTTCAGGCCGTGCTTTGTGACCAGCTTCCTGCTCTCGGAGCGGACCCGGTGTTCATCGGTCCGTAGTTCGGTCCACCGATCGACTTCGTCCTGTCCCGCCACGCGGACTACGGAATGATCCGGTGCCGGTGTGGCACACCCGCCGCTTGAAGACGAGCACTTACGCTCCGCGATGATACCCACCGCTGATACTTCTCCAAGGTCTTCTCCCCGGTCGGCCTGCACGACGACGTACTCACCTGGTCGGAGATCGAGATCGCGGTACGCGTAATACTCCTTGCGAGTCCCCTTGAATCGGATTTCAGCGAAGCCGGCCATGGATGCTCCGGGGTCAGCCTTCGCGCCAGGAGCCGATGGCCTCGTACTTAGCCCAGCGTTGCGCCAGAAGCTTTTTCGCCGAGAGCTTCTGGAGCTCAGCGAGGGTCCGATCGAGAGCCTCGCTCAGGGAGTCGGCCGCTCCGTCCCAATTCTCGTGTGCTCCGCCCTGTGGCTCGCTCACGATCTCGTCACATACGCCGATCGCGTGAAGGTCCTTGGCCGTGAGCTTGAGCGCGTTCGCCGCCTCTTCCTTGTGCTCGGCCGACCGCCAGAGGATGGCGGCACAGCCTTCGGGCGAGATCACCGAGTAGATCGAGTGCTCAAGCATGAGGATGCGGTCGGTAACGCCAATGCCGAGCGCCCCGCCGGACATACCCTCTCCAAGAACAGCCGACACGATCGGGACCTTGAGCCGCGACATCTCACGGAGATTGAAGGCGATGGCTTCACCGATGCCTCGCTCCTCGGACCCGAGACCCGGATACGCGCCTGGCGTATCAATAAAGCTGATGACCGGCCGGCCAAACTTCTCGGCCTGCTGCATGAGGCGAAGTGCCTTGCGGTATCCCTCGGGGTGTGGCATGCCGAAGTTGCGCCGCAGGTTTTCCTTCATATTCCGGCCTTTCTGCTGGCCGATGATCATGACGGAACGTCCTTCTAGTCGGCCCCACCCACCCACGATTGCTTCGTCGTCGCGGTAGGAACGATCGCCGTGTAGCTCCACCCAGTCGGTGAATATGCGGGCGATGTAGTCGAGGGTGTACGGACGTTGAGGATGACGCGCGACCTGGACCTGCTCCATGGGAGTCAGGTTCGCGAACGTCTTCACTTTGAGGTCCTGGAGCTTGCCCCGGAGGACCGTCACTTCGTCGGACACGTCGATTCCTCGCCGATCGGCGAGGTCCAGAAGCTTGTCGATCTGCGTCTGGATCTCGACAATGTCGCGCTCAAACTCTAAATGCACGGCAATCGCCAGTGTTCTGCGGTCATGGCCCCAGAGACATGCCGGGGGCCGCTAAACTCGCCGTCTTCGACACTCTTCCGCAAGCGAATCGAGCCTCGGCCCTCACGCCGGCTTCCGTTGCGGCTCTGGAACGAAGAACCAGACGATGAGACCCATGATGAGGACGCTCGCCGCCCCGAGGGTGCTGTTCGACTCGTAGCCGATGCTAGCGTAGAGCGGTCCTGCAATCGCACCGCCGAGCGCGAAGCCGAGTTGCCCCAGCGCGACGGTCAGGCTCATGAGTGAGCCGCGACGCTCGTCGGGCACGAGTGCGGTCAGCAGTGCGGAGAAGGGGCTGATACGCATCGCGACCAACACCATCGTCAGAAAGAAGAAGACGTAGGCTGTCCCAGGCCCAGTGACCACTCGGGTGGTGAGCACCATCAGGATCGAGAGGCCGACGCACGACATGAGGATCATCCCCTTGCGGCCGATGCGGTCGGATAACTTCCCGGCGTTGGGCCCCGTGAGGACGTTCGCGACACCACCGACCAGGAACATCAGTGCGATCTGATTACCCGTGAGGCCGACCTGACGTTCGAGCCATGTCGGGAGGTAGATGACGAAGATCGAGACACCCAGGAACATCATGAAGAAGGCGCACGCTGCCCATGCGATTTCCGGGCGACGCAGCATCGCCATGTAATCCGAGGCGGCCTTCCCCACTGAGAGTCGATGCTCACTCCGCTGGACGTTCGGTTGAGGCACACGGAAGAAGAGCAGGAAGACCGTCAGCCCCATCGTCACGGCAAAGAGGTAGAACGGTGAGCGGAAGCCCCAGCGCGCCGCCATAAAGATCCCGAGAGGGATCCCGAAGATCTGGCCGAAAGCTGCCCCGCTCATGACCCAACCGGTGGCCCATCCACGGCGCTCGTACGGAAAGTAGTCGCCAATGTACGACACAGCGGCACCGCTCAGAATTCCCCCCGCACAACCAGCAAAGGTCCGGACTGCGAGGAAGGAGTAGTACCCCGCGACGAAGCCGTGCAGGAGCAGGGCCACCGCCATCGTCACGCAGCCGAGCAGGAGGATCTGGCGTCGACCAACCTTGTCGGATACCGGGCCGGCGAGGATCGCGAAGATCCCGACCATGATCGAATAGACAGACACCAGAGTGCCCAGAACCGAGTCCGCGATGTTGAGCTCGTCGCCGATCCGGGGGAGGATCGGTGAGAGAATCATCGTCTGGCTGGCCGACGAAAAGACGAGCAGCCAGAGGGTGAAGACAATGATGTAGGGTTCAAGGCGGGATGGCGCGCCGGAAGCTCTCAACCGCCCTTCCGGTCCATATAGCCAGGATACCGCTGGACTGTCGGCATCAATACCAGATTGAAGATGTCTACGTGGGGCGGTGCGTTGGCGACGTAGATGACTGCGTCTGCGATATCGTTCGGGGTCAGAGGGACCGTGTCCGAGTAGACGGACTTTGCCCGCTCGGCATCACCATCGAAGCGAACCTCGCTGAACTCGGTCTCCGCGAGCCCCGGGTCGACGCTCGATACGCGAATCTGTGTGCCCAGAAGATCGATGTTCATCGCCTCGCTGAGTGCTCGAACGGCGAACTTTGTGGCGTTGTAGACAGCACCCTTGGGGTAGACCCAGCGCCCTGCGATCGATCCGATGTTGATTACGTGACCGCTGTCCCGCTCCACCATGAGGGGCAATACCGCGCGGGTGACGTAGAGCAGTCCTTTCACGTTGGTATCGATCATCTCGTCCCAATGGTCGAGATCGCCCTCCTGAACGGTGTCGAGACCCTTTGCCTTTCCGGCGTTGTTGACCAGCACATCGGGGATCAGCCCGTTGGCGGCGAGTGAGTCGACGTATGCCGATACAGCGTCCCTGTCGGTTACGTCGACCGCAGCGGTGTGGGTTTCGATCCCATGTGCCTCGGCCAGTTCGGAGGCGAGCGCCTCGATCCGGTCGAGTCGGCGCGCGGAGAGCAGCAGGTCGGAGCCCTGCTCGGCGAAGTAACGGGCACAGGCTTCACCGATACCGGCTGAGGCGCCGGTGATCAGGACGCGTTTCCCAACAAGTCTGTTCATACCGAAGAGATGTGCGAGGTGAAGAGTCGGCTGAGGTTCGCCCAGCCGACGCGAGGATGCAACGGGGGCGAGTCCATGCTACCGTGACCGCGAATCCACGAGGGAGTGCGCATGAACAAGAAGCAGGTCGGGGCATGGGCGATGTTCGACTTCGCCAACTCGGTGTACCCAGCGGTCATCGTCTCGGTCGTCTTTCAGATTTACTTCATTGAAAGCGTCGTAGGGAACGAGGCCGGTGAAGGGGATGCCTGGTGGGGCCGGGCTGTGTCGCTCTCTGCACTGATCGTCGCACTGAGTGCCCCTGTGCTCGGTGCGGTCGCGGACCGCGCAGGCGTCCGGAAGCGGTTCATGGCACTCTGTGTCGCGATGTGCATCACCGGCGTAGCCCTCTTTACCACCCTCGAGCCCGGGATGGTGCTTTACGGCTTCATCCTGTTCCTGATCGCGAATGTCGGCTTCGAGGCCAGCCTCGTCTTTTACAACGCCTATCTGCCGGAGATCGTCCCCCCGGAGAAACAGGGCTGGGTCTCCGGGCTCGGCTTCGGCGTGGGGTACGCCGGGTCTGCGTTGGGCCTGGTCATGGCGCTTCAGTTCGCGACAACCAACGTCCAGATGGTGTGGATCCTGGTCGCGGCGATGTTCCTCGTCTTTTCGATCCCGTCTTTCCTGTACCTGCCGAGGGATCAGGAGGGCTCCATGAGCGTCTCAAGGGCTGCGTTTTGGGGTCTGACCAGCTTTCGCGAACTGTGGGGCGAGGTCATGGGGCAGAAGGAGCTGCGACGTTACTTACTCGCGTACTTCTTCTACATCGACGGCGTGCTCACGGCGATCTACATGTCGAGCACGTTGGCGTCGAACACGTTCGGTTACGAACAGACCGAGCTGATCTATCTCTACCTTGCGATTCAGATTGCCGCGTTGATCGGTGCGTTCATGCTGGCGAAGCCGACAGATGTGATCGGCCCCAAGAAGGTGGTCACGGGCGTGTTGGGACTCTGGATCGGAATCGCTATTGCCATCTTCTTCATCGAGTCGAAGGCGGCTTTTGCCGTCGTCGGCATGCTCGCGGGCTTTGGACTAGGATCTATCCAGGCGGCGAGTCGAGCGTTCATGGCGAGCTTGATTCCAGATGGGCGCGAGTCCGAGATGTTCGGATTCTACGCATTGTGCGGGAAGTCGTCCTCGGTGATCGGGCCTCTCGTGTTTGGCCAGGTTGCGCTGATGACAGGAGGGAATCAAAAGCTGTCGGTGATATCGATCAGCGTGCTCTTCGTGCTCGGAGCGCTTCTGCTTCAGCGGGTGAACGACCCGAAGGCTACTCCCGCGTTGACCTGACCTGACGGATTGAGCCCACTTCACAAACCTGTTGCCGGTAGCCTTCAGGTGCAGAGGGCCCTACCCAAGTCCGCCCGTGTCGATGGCAAGGAGCGTATCGAGTAGCACATTCGTGCCGTTGACGATATCTGCGAGTTCCGTTCGCTCGTCGGGTGCGTGACTGATGCCGCGCACGGAGGGGACGAAGATCATGCCGACGGGGCAGAGCAGGGCGATGCTCTGAGCGTCGTGACCGGCACCCGATGGCATCCTCATCGATGAGAGCCCGCGTGCGTCGGCACTCTGTTCGATCATGTCGCGGATGCGGAGGTCTGTCGGAGCGGCACGGCTGATGTAGAACTGGTCGACGGAGAAGCTCACCCCGGTTGATTCCTCGATGTCCTCGGCGCGCGCTCGGATCGCGTCGAAGGTGCGCTCGATCCCCTCCATGGAGAGATCTCGGATTTCCAGTGTCATGCGCACGCGGCCGGGGATGACGTTGGGGGCACCTGGCTCCGCTTCGAGTCGGCCCACGGTCGCGACCTGGCGACCAGGTGTGTCACGCGCGACGCGGTGGACAGCCGTGACGAAACGCGCGGCTCCGACCATCGCGTCCTGACGCCGGTCCATGGGCGTCGTGCCCGCATGATTGGTCATACCATCGACGACCACGTTCCAGCGCATGATGCCGACGATGCCTTCGACGACACCGATGTCCATGCCGTCCTGATCGAGTACTGCGCCCTGCTCAATGTGTAGCTCGAGAAAAGCAGCCAGTGACCCCGCATCGCGTCGCGCGTCGGCCAGTCGGTCGGGGTCGCCTCCCAGTCGCTGCAGGCCTTCGCCGATTGTGTAGCCCGAGGCGGTCTCGATCTCCAGCTCGAACGGTTCGACTTCACCCACGAGGGCTCGGCTCCCTGTCTTTCCGCCCTCCTCGTTCGTGAAATAAACGATTTCGAGCGGATGCCTCGTCGTGTGGTTGGCGTCCGCGAGTACCACCGCGACCTCCATTGCACCCATCGAGCCGACCTGACCGTCATAGTTCCCACCGCCAGGCACTGAGTCCACATGCGATCCGAACATGATTGGATCGAGCGAAGGATCAGTGCCTGCTTTCCGGGCCACGAGATTGCCGACGAGGTCGCGCTCCACCGAGAACCCAGCCTCACGAAGGTGCCCTTCACACCAGTCGAGCGCTTCGATGTTGGCGTCACTGAATGCGACTCGATCGATGCCACCGGCTTGGTTCGCACCGAAGGTGGCCAGCATCCGCAGCCGCTCACCGAGGCGGCTGGAGTCCGCGGCCAGAGACTGTGCGAGACCGCTGGATACGGTGAACGCGGCGGCGGCGCCCGGTAAGCCTGTACCGAGCCAGGCACCTGTCGCACCCATCGAAGTTAGTCGAGTAAAACGTCGTCGATTCATCATACCTCGCACTATAGCGTGGCGATCATTTCGCCACGACCTTGGCAGAACACCTCACGAATACCTCAGGAGAACCACATGCGGGTTCGCGCAGCCGTCACACTGCTGACACTCGGGCTACTCGCGAGCGGTTGCTCGCTCCAGGAGCGTACGGATCGGGACCCACTCGAGTCCAGCGATTCCAATCGCAGGCAGGTGATCCGATCAGAGGGAGTCGCGAGCCTGCCCGTCTTCTCCCTCGCTGTTCGGTCAGGCGACCTCATTTTCCTGTCCGGTCAGCTCGGAGCCATCCCAGGCGTGTCACCACCGCAGGTGGTCGAGGGTGGAATCGAAGCCGAGACTCGTCAGACGATGGAGAACATGATCGCCGTCCTGGATGCGGCAGGGGCGACGCTGGAGGATCTTCTGAAGTGCACGGTCTTCCTCGCCGACATCGCAGACTACGAGGCGATGAACGCGGTCTATGCGGAATACTTTACGTCTGACCCGCCAGCTCGAGCTGCGCTCGCGGGTAGCGGCCTCGCCCTGGGCGCCCTCGTCGAGGTGGACTGCATCGCTGCGGCACCGGAAGGAATCTGAGGGCTCAACCCAGCGGGAACCCTCCGTCGACAGGGATGACGATTCCGGTTGTTGACGGGAACGAGGTAACCATCGCGAGGACCGCTTTGGCGCAGTCCTCGGGGGTGGCCAGCTGTCGGAGCGGGGTGCGTGCGATCATTGCTTCACGCGTTTTCGGAGCCCAGTCACGGGTGAGTTCGGTGTTCACTAATCCTGGCGCTATCGAGTAGACCCGTATGTGCGGTGCCAGCGCCCGGGCCAGGGATGCTGTCATGTTGTCGAGTGCCGCCTTCGACGCGCAGTAGGCCACGTTGCTGCCGTTCGCCATCCGCGCTGCGATCGAGGATATGTTCACGATGACACCGCCACTGTCCGCGGCGAGCAGGGTTCGGCAGGCCCGAACTGTGGCGAACGCTCCCCTGACGTTGGTCCGAAGGATCTGGTCGAACAGGTCATCGTCCAGCGCGTCGAGGTCGTCGTGCGGAATCACCCGGGTCGTCGCGGCGTTATTGACCAGCAGGTCCAGTCGCCCTTCGATCTCCGCGATCGACAACGCCAGCTCGTTGAGTGCGTGTGAATCTTCAGCAGATGCCTGCACGACTCGGTGGCCGTCTCCCGGGAGACCGGTGCGCACCGCGTTCGCGCCCTCCAGGCTGTTGCGGTGCGTGATGACCACCCTAGCCCCCGCCGTGGCCAGGGTCTTGGCGATCGCGGCACCGATTCCGCGACTCGCTCCGGTGACGAGTGCAACCTGTCCGCTCAGCAGGCCGTCTGTCATGAGACTCCGATGGATGTGCGCATGGAAGCGTGTCGAAGGGTTCCTAGTCGGCGTAAGCTAGATCATGAGTATACGCGGCGCGTGAATCGGCCATGCCAGCGTTGATCCATGAGACTGTGCTGATTAGCGAAAAGGCGCCCTGAGCCTAGTTTATCCCAATCTCATTTCCAGATCGGGAGGCATTATGGGTGATGTCAGCCGTCGGGACTTCGTCTCGACTACGTCCAAGGTCGCGCTGGGCGGAATGATCGTGCCCAGGCATGTCCTTGGTGGGCCTGGATTCCAGGCGCCGAGCGACACGTTGAACGTCGCGATCGTCGGAGCGGGAGGCATGGGAGCCGAGAACGCCCAGGAGCTTGGCTCGGAGAATATCGTTGCCGTGTGTGACGTCGATCTGGAACTGGTCATGGGCAAGGTTCGTGAGCGCATGACCGACGGTGACGGCAACCCGCGCGAGAAAGGGCACCGCTGGGCTCAGCAGTATGAGGCTGCCGCCAAATATACGCGGTTCGACGAGATGCTCGAGCGACAGACCGATATCGATGCGGTACTGATCGCTACGCCTGACCATACGCACGCGGTCATTGCGGCCGCGGCCATGAAGGAGGGTAAGCACGTCTATGTACAGAAGCCTCTGACATGGTCGGTACACGAGGCGCGCGCCCTTCAGGGTCTGGCCGCGTCGACCGGTGTGGTGACCCAGATGGGGAACCAGGGACATTCATCAGATGAGGCGCGCCTGATCAACGAGTGGGTCCAGGCCGGTGTGATAGGCAACGTGCGCGAAGTCCATGTGTGGACGAACCGCCCGATCTGGGGTCAGGGTTTGCTCCGTCCGACGTCGATGCCGGCCGACTTCGATCCGAGCTCTGTCGACCGCTCGTGGTGGCCCGGATCGCTTGCCGAGGCTCACTCCTGGGGTCTCACAGGTGACTTCTCGGTCCCGGCGCAACTGGACTGGGACCAGTACCTCGGACCGTGCACCCGCGATGTCGCCTACCATCCGATCTACCACCCGTTCCACTGGCGCGGCTGGACCGATTTCGGCGTGGGGGCCCTGGGAGACATGGGCGCCCACCTGATCGACCACCCGTTCTGGGCGCTCGACCTCGGGTATCCAGAGACGATTGAAGCTACTTCGACTCCGTGGGGTGGACCCTCGGAGGATCCGGTTTCCTATCCGCTAGCGACGAAGGTGCATTACGAGTTCCCGCGCCGCGGGCTCCTGCCGCCTGTCTCATTGCACTGGTACGACGGGGGGCTGATGCCGCAGCGGCTGGAGGGACTTCCCGCGGATGTCACGCTGGAGCGAGAAGGGGGCGTGATCTTCGTGGGCGAACGTGGGCTCCTCATGCATGAGACCTACGGACGGAACCCGCGCCTCTTCCCGGAGGAACTCCACGAGGAGGCGGATGCTGTCCCACAGCGATATGACCGCGTAGAAGGAAGTCACGAGATGAACTGGGCGAACGCGTGCAAAGAGGCGAGGGAGGCGACCTGTCCGTTTTCATATGCCGCGCCGCTGACCGAAGTGATGTTGCTCGGTCTCGTAGCACTTCGTACGGGACAAGGCGTGAAGATCGAGTATGATGCGGCGGCGATGAGAGTCACGAATTCAGAGGAGGCCAACCGCTTCCTGACGCGTGAATACCGTGAAGGATGGAGCCTGTAATGGAGCGACGGAGTCGTGCGACTGCGGTCACGGTGGCGCTCGTCATGAGTGCGGGGTGTGCCTCCGGACAGAGTGATGTTGCGAGTTCGGAAGGCGACCTGGAGGAGGCTCCTGCAGCGACGAACACGCTCACGTCGGTGGAGGCTGCTGAGGGTTGGGAGCTGCTCTTCGACGGAGTCTCACTCGCCGGTTGGCGGGCGTACGACCATTCGGAGCTGCCAGGGGGGTGGCAGGTCGACGACGGCATGATTATGCGCACGGGTCCAGGCGGAGACATCATGACCGGTCGGGCCTTCCGCGACTTCGAGTTGACGCTCGAGTGGCGACTGGAAGAGGGCGGTAACAGTGGTGTCTTCTACCTTGCGGCCCAGGGGGAGGAGAACATCTACCATAGCGCGCCCGAGATGCAGATCCTCGACGACGACCGTCATCCGGATGGGCAAAGCGAACTCACCAGCGCAGGCGCGAACTACGGGCTGCACCCTGCACCCCGTGGGGTCGTGAACCCTGTCGGCGAGTGGAACCACATCCGGATCACAGTCGACGATGGTCGCGTCGAGCACTGGCTCAACGGTGAGAAGATCGTCGAGTACGTGATCCGATCCGCAGCGTGGGCCGAACTCGTGGCGGCCAGCAAGTTCAGCCAGTGGCCCGCCTACGGTCAGGCCGAAGATGGGCACATCGGGCTGCAGGACCATGGCGATCCGGTCTGGTATCGTAATATCAAGATCCGGGAGCTGGATTGATGGATCGCCGCTCGTTCGTCGCCGCGTTGTCTGCCGTTCCGTTCGTGGCTCACCTGGACTCCGGCTTCTTCCTGGATCGCCCGGGCGTCCAGCTCTACACGGTACGCGAGGCGATGGCGGAGGACGCGGATCGCACCCTCGCGGTCCTCGCCGAGATAGGATATCGCGATGTCGAGCTGGCAGGCACCTATGGGATGACACCCGCGGCGTTCCGCCGTCGACTGGACGATGCAGGGCTACGCGCCGTGTCGGGTCATATCGATTTCACCGAGGTTCGCGGCGACTGGCAACGCACACTCGATGCAGCCGCAGAACTGGGTCACGAGCTAATCGTCGTGCCCTTTCTTCCTGAACATGTGCGGACAGGGGACGGGTATCTGGAGGTTGCCGACGACTTCAACCGTGCGGGTGAGGCTGCGCAGCGCATGGGGTTGCGGTTCGGGTATCACAACCACGCGTTCGAATTCGAGGTGACGGACGGTGTCGTGCCGATGGCCGTCCTCCTGGACGAGACCGATCCCGCCATTGTCGACTGGCAGATGGACGTCTACTGGACCGTAGATGGTGGTCAATTTCCCCTCACCTGGCTCGAGCGGTATCCCGGCCGGGTCACGAGCGTGCACATCAAGGACCGCACGGCCGGAGGCACGATGGTCGATGTCGGAGACGGGGTGATCGACTTCGGCAGGATTCTAGCTGCTGGACAGGACCAGGGACTACGGTACGGCTTCATCGAGCACGATTTCCCGGGTGATCCGATCACGAGCGTGAGACGCAGCTTCGAACACATGACCAGAGGAGTGTCTGGGTGAAACGGAAGGCGCAGGAGGAATACGACGTCATCATCGTCGGATCGGGGGCCGCCGGCGGTATGTGTGCATACGTACTCGCGTGCTCTGGTGTGAAAGTCCTCATGCTCGAGGCGGGTCGAGACTACGACCCGGTCAGCGAGACCCCGATGTTCCAGCTGCCGCGTGATGCACCTCTGCGGGCTGCAGGTACAGCGGAGAAACCGTTTGGCTTCTACGACGCTACCGTGGATGGTGGTTGGCGTGTGCCGGGGGAGCCTTATTCGAGCGCGGACGGGACGGACTTCATGTGGTGGCGGGCCCGCATGCTGGGTGGCCGTACGAACCACTGGGGCCGCATTTCCCTCCGCATGGGTGAATACGACTATAAACCCTACTCGCGCGACGGTCTCGGCTTCGACTGGCCGATGGGCTACGACGACGTGGCGCCTTACTACGACAAGACTGAGATGCTCATCGGGGTCTATGGCTCCAACGAAGGTCTCGAAAATACGCCGAACTCTTCACCTGGCGTGCTTCAGCCCCCGCCGGCGCCTCGGGCGACCGAACTCCTGACGCAGAAGGTGTGCGACGAGGAAATGGATATTCCGGTCATCCCGGCGCACCTGGCGATCATGACGCAGCGGCAGGAAGCTGATCGGCTCTCTCAGGCCCTGTGGCCGAACAACCCGCTTGCTCAACGTGTCACCGCGGATTCGATGCGATCCAGAGCAGCGTGCTTCTACGCAACACCTTGCGGTCGAGGCTGCTCCATCAAGGCAAACTTCCAGTCCCCGACTGTGCTGCTGCCACCGGCTCTGGCGACTGGCAACCTGGATATCGTCACCGACGCGATGGTGCGCGAGGTCACGGTCGACTCTCGGGGTCGGGCGAATGGTGTTCACTACATCGACAAGACGTCACGCCTCGATGAACACGTAAGCGCACGAGTGGTGATTGTTGCGGCAAGTGCGTGTGAGTCCGCGCGTATTCTGCTGAATTCCAAGAGCGCTTCGTTCCCCGACGGCTTGGGTAACGGAAGTGGGCTGGTCGGTAAGTACGTAATGGATACGGTCGGGGCAGGGGTCTCCGGGCAGATTCCGGCGCTTGAGAACTGTCCGCCCCACAACACGGATGGTGCGTCCGGCATGCACCTGTACATGCCGTGGTGGCTATATCAGGAGCAGGCCCGTGGCCAGCTCGACTTTGCTCGCGGCTACCACATCGAATTTGGGGGTGGGCGGCGAATGCCCGGTTATGGTGCGTTCTCTGGAATCGAGCCGCTCACAGAGGGGTCCTACGGCCAGAGTTTCAAGGATGACTGCCGACGCTACTACGGCTCGTTCATGTACTTCGATGGACGCGGTGAGATGATCCCGAATGAGGATTCTTACTGTGAGATCAATCCGGACGAGGTCGATCAGTGGGGGATTCCGACGCTCCGTTTCCATTGGGAGTGGTCTGAGCACGAGCTCAATCAGGCTCGTCATATGCAGCACACGTTTCGCGATATCGTCGAGGGCATGGGTGGGCGGGTTCTGAGCACCGTTCAGGACGATGGAGCCCGCGCGATCGCACGACCCGGCCAGATCATTCACGAGGTCGGTGGCGTGATCATGGGTGACGACCCGAATCGTTCGGTCTTGAACGAGTATTGCCAGTCGTGGGAGGTAGACAACCTCTTCGTGACGGACGGCGGCTGCTTCGTTTCGAACGCCGACAAGAATCCGACTCTATCGATCATGGCGATCGCGTGGCGTGCGTCCGATTACATCGTGGAACAGCTCGCTCAGGGGAGCCTCGGATGAGTGACGAGTTGAAGCGGGACGCCTCCGAGGAGGCACGGCCGCCCCGGACCGAACTCCCGATCCTGAGTCAGCCCGGGGCGGAGAGTTCGCTGCCGATGGATCGGCGTCAGGCCCTGAAAGTCATGGCAATCGCGGCCGCGGCACCATCCGTCGTCTCGTGCACACCAGAGGCTGAGGTTGATCCGGCAGCGCTACCAGCACCTGTCAGCAATCCCAAGGCCGCCGGGACGGCGTGGGATCCCGACCTGGTTGCTCCATCGGTACCTTGGCAGCGTACGCTCACGCCGGACGAACTCGAATCTCTCGCGGCGATCGCGGATGTGATCATCCCGGCCGACGACCGGTCACCGTCAGGGAGTCAGGTCGGCGCACACGACTTCATCGACGAGTGGGTCAGTGCCCCATACGACGGGAATGAGAATGATCTCGTACTCGTGCGTGGCGGAGTCGTCTGGCTCGATCGGGAAGCTGCGGAGCGCTTCGGACAAGGGCAGCGGTTCAGGACACTGGCCCCTGAACAGCAGCATGCGATCTGTGACGACATCTGCTTTCTTCCAAATGCTGCAGAAGGGTATGAGGCCGCGGCCCGGTTCTTCGATCGGGTGCGAGACCTGACGTCGACTGCCTTCTGGACGACTCAGGTCGGAATGGACGATCTGGGGTACGTCGGCAACGTGCCGCTCGCGCAGTGGGATCCCCCGCCCCAGGAGGTGCTTCGGCACTTGGGGCTCTAATGGCCACGGACACCGGACCTGGGGCCATGCCGACTCGAGCGCACCGGTCCGATCACTTCACCAGCGACACGTCATGACCGATACCAAGTCAGAAGGAATCAACGCCGATCGTCTTTTCCTCGGGAGCTGTGTTGCACTGATCGCCACGTCCGTCGCATTTGCGACGGTGGGTGCCGTGATGCTTGCGCTCAAGCGGGAGTTCGTGCTTACGAATGAGGAGGTTGGCTGGATCGGTGGGGCCGCTCTCTGGGGCTTTGCGGTTTCTCAGCTGGCATTCGCGCCCCTGGCGGATTCTCTGGGCATGAAAGCGCTGCTGCGCTTTTCGTTCCTTGGGCATCTCATTGGCGCCATCACGATGATCTTTGCCGGCGGCTTCACTACGCTTTTTGTAGGAGCGCTGGTGATCGCGATGGCCAACGGATTGGTGGAAGCTGCATGCAACCCGCTTGTGGCTGCGCTCTTTCCCGATAACAAGACGGTGAAGCTGAACCAGTTCCATGTCTGGTTTCCAGGCGGTGTCGTCATCGGTGGGCTGGCTGCGTTCGGCCTGGATGCCGTGGGAGTGACCGGTTGGCAAATCAAGATCGGGCTCATTCTGATCCCGACACTCGCCTACGGTGCGCTACTGCTCCGCGAGACATTCCCGCCGACCGAGGGCGTCGAGGCGGGCGTCAGCATGGGCGAAATGTTCAGCGCTTCATTCACCACACCGCTCATGTGGATCATGCTGATTGCTATGGCGATGACCGCGTCGGTGGAACTGGGGCCGAACCGTTGGGTTCCCGCCGTACTTCAGGCAGGCGGGGTCGCAGGGATCCTGGTACTCGTGTGGATCAACGGACTGATGGCCGTCATGCGGTACCGAGCTGGGGATGTCGTACACAGGGCGTCTCCGACCGGACTTCTTCTGGCCTCCGCGGTCATCTCCGGCGTGGGGCTTCTCGCCTTGAGCTACGCCAGCGGGATCGTCACGACCTTTGCCGCGGCGACCGTGTTTGCGCTGGGCGTCTGCTACTTCTGGCCGACAATGCTTGGCGTCGTTTCCGAACGCGTCCCACGATCAGGGGCGCTCGGTCTCGGTCTCATGGGTACGGTCGGGATGGCGACGGTCGGCCTTGTAACTGCGCCCCAGATGGGTGCGATCGCCGATCGGTATGCCCATGCTGAGCTGCCCGTTGTCGAGACGGTCCAGCTGTTTGAGCGAGCTGAGCGGACCTTGGCTACACGGACGGACTCGGATTCTCAGGCGGCCGCCGAGGCGATCGCCATGGTCGCGCGCGCCTGGCAGACGAACGACGCGCTGCCGGCTCCGGAGACTGCCAACGCACTTCGGTCGCTGATCGCATCGGATGCGGATGCGGGACTCGTGGGTGAAGCTCAAGAGATTCTCGGACCAGCTGACAATTTTGGAGGGAAAATTTCCTTCCGCTGGGTGGTGCCTTTGTGCGGCATCCTCACCGTGATCTTTGCCGGTCTCTACTTGCGGGACCGTAACGCCGGTGGATACCGGATCGAGAGTATCGAGGCGAGCGCGTGACGCCGATCCGGTACGGTATGGTCGGGGGTGGACCAGGAGCATTCATTGGAGCGGTGCACCGTATGGCGGCATCGCTCGACCGAGAGTTTGAACTCGTCGCTGGTGCATTCTCAGCCGATCCGTCGAAGTCGCGGGACATGGGTGAAGGACTCGGACTCCACGGTGGGCGGGTGTATGGCGACTTCCGTGAAATGATCTCTGCCGAGGAAGAGCGGGAAGACGGGATCGATGTCGTTGTGATCGTCACGCCGAATCACCTGCATTACCCAGTGGCCCACGCCTGCCTGATGGCTGGCTTGCACGTGATTTGTGATAAGCCGATGACCACGACGACAGAACATGCGGATACGCTGTGCCATATGGCGTCCGAGCGAGGTCTCGTGTTTGCGGTCACCTACAATTACACGGGCTATCCGATGGTGAAGGAGGCGCGTGAACGCGTGGCAGCTGGTGAACTCGGCGCACTTCGAAAAGTGGTCGTGGAATACTCCCAGGGCTGGCTCCGGACGCTGCTTGAAGCCGAAGGGCAGAAGCAGGCGGAATGGCGAGGCGACCCGGACCGTGCGGGGGTCTCATCGGCTCTAGGGGACATTGGTACCCACGCCTTCAATCTCCTGCACTATGTAACCGGGCTGGAAACCCACCGAGTCTTCGCCGATGCAGGCACTGTTGTCGAAGGACGGGTTTTGGAAGATGATGCGACGGTCCTCCTCGAACTCGACCGCGGAGTGCGCGGTGTCATGCTCGTATCGCAGGTGGCGACCGGGGAACGGAATCACCTCCGCCTTCGTGTGTATGGGGCAGACGGCGCTCTCGACTGGTGTCAGGAAGATCCGAACCGTCTTCGACTTCTCGATCCGGACGGAACAGAGACAATGCTCTTTCGCGGTGGTGAGCTCGGGGCTGGTGCCGTGGACGCTACGCGGCTCCCTGGCGGTCATCCAGAGGGCTTCATCGAGGCGTTCGCGAACATCTATCGGGGAGTGGCCAGGGCGATCCGAAACGAGGGCGATGAAGGCGAGGCCGCTCCTGACTACCCTACCGTGCAAGATGGCTGCGTCGGCGTGCATTTCGTACACCGCGCCGTGGAGAGCAGTCAGTCGAAGACATGGGTGGAAATGAGTCAGGTCTCGGCCAACATGGACACGACGATATGAGTATCTGGAACGATCGTGTGGGGGGGGCTCGCCCTGTTACGCTGTTCACGGGTCAGTGGGCAGATCTTACGCTGGCACAACTGGCGGAAAAAGCCGCTCAGTGGGGATACGACGGACTCGAGCTTGCTTGCTGGGGAGATCATTTCGATGTCCATCAGGCGTCCTCTGATCCAGCCTACTGCGTCGCGCATCGCGAGATGCTCGGCGCGCACGACCTCGATGTGTTCGCGGTGAGTAATCACCTCGTGGGCCAGGCAGTGTGTGATCCGATCGACGAGCGGCATCGGTCGATTTTGCCCAAGCACGTATGGGGGGACGGCGAGCCGGAGGGTGTTCGCGAACGAGCCGCGGAGGAAATGAAGCTCACCGCCCGTGCAGCAGCGAACATGGGTGTCCCGGTGGTCAATGGCTTCACGGGAAGCTCGATCTGGCATCTTCTGTACTCGTTTCCTCCGGTACCGGAATCCTGGATCGAGGAGGGTTTTGCCGACTTTGCTCGACGGTGGGCTCCTATCCTTGATGTCTTCGATGAGGTCGGTGTGCGATTCGCCCTCGAGGTCCATCCGACGGAAATCGCATTTGATATCGTCACGGCCGAACGCGCGCTCGCCGCAGTTGGCCATCGTGAGGCGTTCGGCTTCAACTACGACCCGAGCCACCTCGCCTACCAGGGTGTCGATTGCATCGACTTCATTCATCGATTCGGGGATCGGATCTATCACGCACACATGAAAGACGTGTGGTGGGCAGAGCGACCCGGCCGATCAGGAGTGTTCGGGGGTCACCTTCCGTTCGGTGACCGCGACCGCAACTGGGACTTTCGCAGCCTCGGTCGGGGTGACGTGCCCTTCGAGGACGTCGTGAGGGCGCTCAACGGTGCCGGATATACTGGTCCACTGTCGGTGGAGTGGGAGGACTCGGGGATGGACCGAGAGCACGGCGCAGAGGAGGCGTGCTCCTTCGTCCGGGCGCTTGATTTCCCACCGTCTAGTACCGCCTTCGACGCGGCCTTCTCCGAAGACTAGGGAGCCGGGGCTGTCGGCGGTACGTCAGTGTGCGTCGGTGGGGACCCGAAGGGTGTCGCGAAAGTCTATGAACGACGAAGGGCTCACGATATTGGCATCGCGCCACCGATCACGGTGCGGGTCAGCCCCCGCGCCACCGACCACGACTTTGACACTCATAGGGAGCCTGCGCCGGACCTCGAGAACCTCCTGAACTCCGGTCGCATCCAGCCGGGGATGAACAGCAGACAGGGCCACCATCCGTGCGTCAAGCTTTTCAGCGGCCCGAGCGATCTCCGCTGCGGGCAGATCCGGTCCCAAGAAGCGAACCTTCCATCCTTCGTAGGCTGCTACGACGCCCGCGAGCAGTGCGCCGAACTCGTGGCGCTGACCCGCGGGTGTGCCGGTGAGGGCCAGCGGTGCTCTCGTGTCCTTCTGGTTCGTGGACGACATCCACTCCAGGAAGCGGCGAATCGCGACGGACGCGATGTGTTCGCTACTCGGGCCCATGCGACCAGCCTGCCAGCCTCGACCAACCTCCTGCAGGAGTGGCACCATCAGACCTTCGACCAACTCGTGCGGCCGCAATTCGACGGCACATCGCATGAGGAATTGCTCGAGTTCTTCGGTCTGCATCTGATCGATGTAATCGAGCGCGGTCTTCACCCGCTCCACGTCCGGAGCGACGACGTCGCCGACCGGGTGCACGGGCGTTTCACGATCCTCGTCGATCAGTTTTTCGAGCTGCGGAAGGTCCAGCCCGGCAACCAGACCGATGCTGCGGCCCCCGTCCACGGCTGTTGCAAGAAGTTGGAGCTGGCGGATGTCTGCGTCTGAGTACAGGCGCTGGCCACCCTCGCTTCTAGTTGGCGTCACAACACCGTAGCGACGCTCCCAAGCACGGAGGACAGGGGTCGAAAGTCCCGTTCGCTGCGAGACGACGCGGATTGGATGACGAGGCTCAGTTGATTCTTGCATCGGGAAAAAATAGACTCATGTATAGCATGCGTCAAATTCAGCATGTAACAACATATGCACAGGCGGAGCATGCTTGATGGCACCTCCTGCGGAAGGTGGAGAGGACGCTTTGCCGTGTGCCGCGGGAGATGTTCGCGTTTGCGGATCTCCATGGATCGCTTCAAGCGGGCTACTCCGAGAGGATGCCCGCCGCGACAAGAACAGCCTGGAGAGAGTCCGTGAGGACATTGTGAGCCTCGATCGTAGCCCGGCATGCACGCTCTGCCGTGCGTAGCCGCTTCTCTCGCCCGTCCCAAACGCCCACCGAGTCGTTGTATTCATCGAACACCGACATGTAGGCATCGTAGTTTTGCGCGGGGACGCCCCGGCCCGGGACGGTCTCGTAGTCGTCCACAACCCTCTTCAAAGAGTCGATGGCAACCCCGAGCTCGAGCAGCGCGGCCTGGCTCGTCTGTAAGGAGCCGCGACAGCGGTCTGACGCGACTCGCCCGCGATAGATCTCCTCACGGAGTGAGTTGATGTGATCCTCGGTGCGCTGCTGCTCCAGAATCCGGTCGATGCTGAGGAACAGGAGCCCACCCGCGACCATCGCGACGACGGAAGCCAGCCCTGCCCGCACCGAGGGCCTCACGGTGCGGGTTGGGTCACCGTGAAGCCGAACATCATGCCCGCGTGCAGGTGCTCAGCGATGTGACAGTGGATCATCCACTCACCAGGGTTCGACATCTCGACAAGCATGTCCATGGTCGAACCAACCGGTACGATCGCTGTGTCCTTCCAAACCAGGTTCTGGTTCTGCACATCGTCCATCGACAGTACGAGGAAGCGCTGCCCGTGGACGTGGATCGGATGGTTCATGGGGTGGAATGAGTCCGGCGTGTTGTGGACGCGGATCTTCACCACGTCACCGACCTCGAACTCCCAGTCGATCTCTCCGTTCTGAGCACCCGTCGCGACGTCCTCGAGAATCCAGGTCACCTCTTCGGCCGTCGAGAGCCAGTTCATCATCGGCATGGCATCGTTCCACTCCATGGGTGGGACGTATAACGTGTCCGCCTCCATGGAGAGCACGATCGACTGATGCAGGTCCTGCACGCGGACCGTTGTGACCAGTTCATGGTCCGGTGTGCGTCCGAAATGTGGTCGGAAGGCCTCGATGTCGGCCACGACGTCATCGTGCTCACGAAGCGTGTCGAATGCCGCGCTCACGTCGGGCTCCGCTGCCTCGTCGGATACGGTTACGATGGAAAGCGTGTCGACCTGGGGGTAGAACTCGCCACGGAAGTGGTTGATGGCCTGGACCGTGTTGGCGATCAGAATCTCGCCGGGGTGGTCGAAGCGCACATCGACCACGTATCGCTCGGCCGGGGCAATGACCACGGATCCGACCCACTGCTCCCGCTCGAACCGGCTCACGTCCGACGCGACCACCTTCACCTTGGCCCCACCGAACGTGACGTTGAACGTCCGTGAGTTGGCGACATTGGTCAGGTAGAAGCGTACGACCTCACCGCGCCTGGCCTCCAGGCGATAGTCGGTTTCGCCATTGACCATCATGACGTTGCCGAAGCGCCCCATCAGGGCGTGGGTCGGTGACTCGTTTCCCCAGGGCAGCGCCCCCTGTTCGTCCATCAGAATGTCATCGAGAACAAAGACTTCTTCACGGTGTGCGGGACCGTAGTACTCCGAGTCGGGGGAGGTGACCAGGAGGTTGCCGAACAGACCGAGGTCCTGCTGGACGTCTTCGCGCACATGTGGGTGGTACCAGTACATGCCCGCGTCAGGGACGTTGACCTCATAGGTGAAGCTTTCCCCGCGTTCAATCGGGTCCTGCGTTACCCCGGGGACACCGTCGAAGCGGTTGTCGATCCGCACACCGTGCCAGTGGATCGTGGTCGGCATCTCGATCTCGTTTGTCACCCGCACGATGACGGTCGCGTCCTTGGGCACCTGAATCAGCGGGCCGGGATACTGACCGTTGTAGCCAAACATGATCATCTCCTGACCGCTGATCGTCCGACGGACCATCGACACGGAGATGTCGAGCGTGTCCATGTCCGCGAGCGGCACCACCTCGGAGGGTCGAGCCTCGGGCAGCATCGCCGGATCCATGCCCATACCCGGCATGAACGGACCTACGACAGGAACGGCGCCCTCGATACCGGGCAGCATGGGCATGCTCATATCCATCGGGACCATTCGCCAGCCGCCGCCCATGGTCATGCCATGCATCTCGTGCTGAGCGCTGGAGGCTCCTGGCAGAGCCAGGAGCGTGACGACGGCGAGCAGAGTGCCCGTGCTGTGCAACGAAATCATGCGTGCATTCCGCCTAGTTCCCATATCCGAACGCCGCGCAGTTTTCCTGCTGGAGCGCACCGTGACCGACCATGGTGTGCATCATGCCGCTGCGTGACATGCCTCGCATGACGATCGGGCCGGTCCACATCTCCTGATCCGGATCGTCTGAGGCCTCCAGCGTGATCACGACGATGTACTTGTTCCAGTCCACGCGCCCGGATGCCCGCAGATGCTCGTCGAGGGCGCTCATTCGCACGATCTGGTCGATGTCAGGAGTTGTAACCCACGCCACCAGCTGGCCTTCTCGGGGCACGTTCATGCGGTCCAGGGAGACGTGCAGATCGTACGCGTAGCTTCCGTCGGCCGAGAGCTGTACGGAGAAGGGCGACGTAGCCGCTACGGATGCTTCCACCGCGCCGGTTGCGAGTCCTGTACCGGGGATGTTCTTAGTGGTGACAAGCTCGAAGGCATAGTATGACGAGCCGTCGGTGCACACGGCCGCCGGGGCGTGGGGCAGGGATGCGCCTGCCTCGGCTCCGCTGAGGACAGAGGCGCCGAATGAGGCAAGAAGAGCTAGGATCGGAATCATTCTCGAGCGTAGGTCTCGGGGTGTTTCTCGACAAGGCGTCAACGAGCCTACCATCGAGAAGGAACAATGGTCCGGATGTTTGCAGGCAAACTTGCGGGCGTGGCGGCGGGTGCATTCGTTTCCGGCTTGATCGCGTGACGCACTTCGGGTCGTGAGTGGTGTGGTCGTGGCGCTCGCTACCATTGGGAGCCTGATCAACTGGGGGGCGTTTTTACACCCGATCTGGTTCATGGCTGCGCAGCTGATGCTTTATACGTCGGCGCTCGTGTCGGTGTGGGCGGTACTCTCGGCACGAGTGGCCAAGGGGTCGGACGCGATCGAGGATTAGGGTCTGCAGCGAGGCTGTAGAAACGGACGTCGATCTGGGTCGCGTGAGACGTGTCGAACTGCGAATGACGACCGCTCGCTCGCGATGTCAAAGACGACGGCCCGGGCTCCGTGAGGGGAGCCCGGGCCGTTTCTGTTCGAGCATTCGCAGGCGGCACCTGCGTCAGCGACCGACCCTAGCGGTCCTCCTCACTGACCGGACGCTTCACAACTGGGTTATCCCAGTCCTGCGCGGACGAGATGTTCGGCTGCCCCCAATGCTCACCGTTCCAGCCCTGGAAGCCGTCCATCTTGAAGGTCCAGACGCCGGTCGACATGTCGCTGATGACGATCAGGCCGTCCTCGTTGCGGACATCGACACCGAATGCCCCGTTGAACATGGCGGGGCGTCCTTCGACCTCCGGGCCGATATACGTGTCGTAGTAGCCGACCGTCACCGGATTGTGTGGATCCTGCAGGTTGAAGATCTGCAGACCGTCGAGGTAGCCGGAGACAAAGACGTAAGGCCAGCGCACCTCGTGATTGTGGACCAGGTTTCGCCAGTCTGCGGTGAACGCGGAGATCGGTGAGCGCACGTTCGTCGTCTGCCCCTCGAGCGCGGGCTGCAGGTCGAAGATGCGCAACGGCGCGTACTGGTACTCGGTCTCGGCGATCACGTACCGACCGTCCGGGCTGGGCGTGAAGGTGTGGCCGTAGCTCACCCCGCTGACGCCCGTCAGTGTGACGCGCAACTCCGGGTTCTCAAGGTCGGTCACGTCATAGATGTAGTATCCGCCGGTACCGCCGCCGTAGAAGCGGTCTTCGCCTGTGTCCGGATGGTAGCCGACGTAGAAGTCGTGGTATCCGCGACCACTGCCCTGACCGAGCGGCGACTCGGGGATCGGCACCATGCCGACTCGCGCATTCTCGAGATCGCCGTCGACCACCATGCCGAGGTCGTAGACGAGTGCTCCCGGGGCGCGAGCGGTCGTGAACAGATAGACCCGGTCGTTCTGGTGCTTGTAGATGAAGATGTTGTGGAAGCCACCCGGCATCTCCGGCTCGCGGATGCGCGCGACCTCACGGACCGTCGACGCGTCCGGCAGGCCGGTCACGTCGAGAATGACCGCACCCAGATCTGTGTTGGGGCCACCTTGCCCGAACTGGAGCGACTGCACCAGGTAGTACCGGTCGTTCCACTTGAAGTGCTTGACGTCCATGCCGCCGGTGCGCTGATGAAGATCTTGGTTCTCGATCCTCCACTCGTAGAGCAGCTCCGGGTTCTCGGGATCCTCCAGGCTGATAATGTCGGTTCCCTTGGCCCCCTCCCAGCCGTAGACCATGCGAGAGATATACGCATAGGGACGGTCCATCTCCTGCTCGAGGTCCATATCGGCAACGGAGAGCTGTGGACCGAGCGGGAGGTGACCGAGCACCTCCATGTTGTCACTGCCGCGGTTCAGCGGGCTCCATGGGACCTGTTGGGCCGCCAGGGGCGCAGTGATGGTGAGCGCCAGGACGGCGAGGAGGGGCTTGTGCGCGTTCTTCATCATCGACCTCGTCGGGGTACCGAATGTTGGATGCGGTAAGGTGGGGGCAGTTCGCGGGCCGCGGCAACCGAGGACGATGAACGTGGTTTCATTGTTGTCGACATTCTGCCGGATGGACGCTTTCTGCTGTCGGACCCGCGCGATCCGGGTGCAGTATCAATGGGAGCGGAGAACCTCGAAACGCTGACTACAGAGCTCGTTGCACGGCATCGCGTACACACAGAGGTAGGAACGGAGACCGTTGTTCTTATCCAGCCGGATCCGGCATCTCCGGTTCAGTTCACGGTCGACGTGATGGACGTATGCGACCGCCTCGGCCTGGTGAAGAGTCTTCAAATGGACATCGAGGTGGCTTCCCCGACTGACGAGGAGCCATCTTGATCAGGCCGAAGCCCAAGGGCCGTCAGCTGGGTCCGCGCCTCGGAGCGTGGGCCCTAACCATCGCGTTCCTGCTCGGCGCCGCTGCGAGTCTGAAAGCGACCTCGTTACCGAGGCTCATGTCGGGCCGTGAGATGATTCGAGAGCTCGACGCTCTGATGCTGGAACGGTTCGCGTTCGCCCAGCCTGAGGAAGCGACTGTAGAGGAGGAGATCCCCGAGGCGATGGAGGACATAGTCGATGAGGTCTCGTTCGACGATGAAGTCGGGGCCGCTGTCGCCGGTCTGGAAGACCTGTTCGGAGACGAGGTGACGCCGACCGTGGCTGCGCGAGATCCGGGCACAGGGTCCGATCTAACGACCGGCATCGCGGCGACCGCAGACGACGCCCGATTCGAATCGCTCTTCGGTGCCCGGGGCGACAGTCCAACAGGTCGCATCGGTCGGGATCGTCGGACATCGGCGCGAGGTGGCGCCGGCGGGCTCGGCATCGGGATCAACGAGAGGCTTGCCGAGCCCGACCCCGACTCGCCGACCTCACCTGCGGCGGTTGCGGAAGGCCCCGATGTCGCTGTGCAAACCGGGATGGAGCGAGAAGAAGTCGAGGCTCCCACGGTCGAGATCAACGAGTACGAGGCGGAGAGCTTCGATGGTTCGGAGGCTGCGCGCCTCGGCGCCTGGATGCGCTCGAATCCGGCCGCTCTGCCTGTGGGCGTGCAGGTACACATGAACTATGAGTCCACGTTCCTGACATCCGTGATTTCGTTCGACTCGGGCGGCGACCGCTGGGAACTCTACCTCATGCTCAATGAGGCGCTTCGTGAGTTACACATTGTGCTGGTGCAGGGTGATCGGTCCGTGTATCTCATCGATCGCGGCTTCCAGGCGCAGAGCCGGTCGCTACGCGAGGGGACTGTTCGTCGGGCGGGGGGTCGTATCATGGCCGTGGACTCTCGTTCGGGCTCGGCCTCGGGCGATCGGGCGAGTGAGTTCTACAACGTGTTCCTCTCCTGGTGGGAGACGACCAAGTCCGATGCTGCTTCGTAAGTGTTTCTGGGTGCTCGGCGTGACCGCGCTCGTGGCCGGCTGTGGGGGGGGCGGAGCGGAAACGCCCCCACCGCCATCTCCTGTCCTGGAGAGGCTGGTACCCGCGGGCGTCGATTCGACGACAGCCATGGAGGTCGATTCGATCGCCGATGCGTCGTTCGTGACGGAAGCTCAGGAAGGTCAGGCGTTAGAGCTCCAGGAGGAGGCCCGCCTGATTGTGGAGCGAACCGACTCCATGTGGATTGTCATGTCCGCGCTTATCGACGCGCAGGACGCTGTGTCGGAGCCCGACTCGCTGCAGGCGCGAGACGCGGCGACCGAAGGGGGTGTGGCGCTGGTTCAGCTCGACTCGCTGATCCGGACCTCAGACCTCGATCAGGAGGCACTCGCTCGCGAGTCCGCAGTGCTCCTCGGCAGTGCCGAGGTATCACTCGAGCGTTCGTTCCGAATGAACCCCTTCGACACGCGCAGCCGGGTATGGTTGGCTCAGGTGTACGAGCTACAGGCCCGGCGACTAGGGCGCTCGGAGCAGTACCAGAGTGCGATCGACGAACTGGAAAAGCTCGCGCTGCTGACGCCGGATCAGCATAGCGTCTATGCGATGCTCGCGAACAACTACTTCTACGTGAACAACTGGGATGGCGCCGCCCTCAACTACGAGAAGGCGGAAGAGATCTACCTCCAGACGTACGATCTCGTAATCGATGATCCCCAGCCTCTCGATTCGGCTATGGTGTACGCCTACGTGCAGGCGCAAGCAGACATGCACCTTCAGCGCCTCGACGCATCTCGTGCGTCGACGGGCTACGAGCGAGCGCTCTTGTTCGCTCCTACTGCCGAGGATAGCGCGTACGTGAACGGAGAGCTCGAGTGGATGGCCTGGAACGACCAGAACCTCCGCTCGGCATTCACCCGGGACTCCCTGCTCACGCTGGAACAGGGAGGAGACATGGACAGTGCCCGACGCGGGTACGCTGCGCTTATCCCAACGCTCAGTGCCCAGTCGGCGATCGACGAGACCGACTGGCGCCTCGGCATTGTGGACTACAATCTCGGTAACGACGTGGATGCCGCGAATCGGCTGCAGGCCTTGATCGAGCGAGCGCCCACCGGACCGGACGGGGTCCCGTCCGCCGACGGATATCAGCGGTATTTCGACGACTTCGGAACGCTTCTGGTGAATCTCGGGCGACGCTTCCGCGTCGAGCAGCGTGATCGTCGGACTTCGCTCAAGTACTTCACCCAGGCGACGACCTTTCCCTGGTCGGGTCGGGCCGTGGCGTACTTCGAGTCCGCTCGTCTCGTGCAGGGCAATGTCGAGGCTGGGTTGGAGAGCGCCAACCTTGCGCTGGCGGAAGAGACCTCGTTGAACGATCAGCAGCGCGGCGACCTGTACCGCCTCCTTGTGGAACTCCATCGGCGTATGGGCGACTTCGATGCCGCCCGTCGATACCGTGACGCATACCGGGCGCTGCGCGGTGGTTGAGCGAATTCGGACCAGCTGCCTCCTGCGTCTCGCCGGCCTGCTACTCGCCTGGCCTGGTGCAGCACTTCATGCTCAGGTCACCGAGGTTGACTTCACTCAGGTGACGCGGCCCGTGGTTCAGGTCACGGATTCGGTCCTGATCGACTACTTGCTCTTCGAGTTGTTCGTGGAGCCCTCGACGCTGCCCAGTCTGCTTCAGATCATCGACGTCACACAGAACGGATTTGGTCCGGACGACGTGATGATCGCGTTCCCGTCGGTCGAGGTCTTCACGATCTCGGCGTTCCTGCCCGATTCGGTGCAGGCGATTATGAGCAGCTGGGCGCCGGACGTCGAGTACCGGATGGACTCCGGCAACATGTCAGCGTCCGCGCTGGGCTCCCTGATCGGCAGCGAGTCGGACAGCACCCGCATGGCCGAGGGAGCGCTCCTGTTCGATCTCGTGCAGGCGGTCGAACGGAATTACCGGGACCTTCCTGTCGCGCTCCTGTTCCAGCGTGACTCCGTCGGCTTCACGTTCCAGCTCTGGGACTACAATCGACCATCGATGACCTACGCGCCGCGACCCGAGTTCGCGGCCGACACGGCGATCACGGCAGTCCTGCAGATGCTCCGCAACGTGGGATACGTGGCCGGGCGCAACGCGACGGGCACCGGGATGTCACTGGACGCGACCGGGCAGGCGGTGGTCACCGTAGGTCGAGCGTTGCAGGGTATGACGCAGCTGCCGAAAGAGCAGATGCGGATCCTCGCGGCCCAGACCGTCCTGCTCGGCTCATTCGATCTGGATCGGTCGGGTGCCATCGATCAGGCCGATGAAATCGACGCACCTGCCTGTGAGGTGTGGAGCGCATTGAACGAAGCGTTCCCGAACTACCTGACACTCTACGGCTTCGGGGATACGGGCGATCCTTACGTCGGGGACGTAGTCTTCAATATCTCGGAAAACGTGAAGCCCCCGGCGTACACCCGCGCTCTTGAATGTCTGGCAGGAGGCGATCCGCCGCCGACAGATCCGGCGACCGTGCCGCCGCCCGAAACGAGCAACCGCTTGCCGGAAAATGTCGAGCGTTTTGTGCGGCTCGAAGCGGCCGGGGAGATCCTGGAGCAGGCCGGCAGGCTTGGAACGACCTCTGAGGATTGGGCCGCTGCCGTCCGAGCAATTATGCAGAATCGGTTCGATCGAGACGCGTCTGGGCTGTTGGATCGAGCCATCGAAATCCGCTCCGTACCGTGCGACGTATGGCAGGCGATGGCGGCGACGCATCCAGCCTACCCGTACGGGATGGGCTTCCTCTCGGGCGACCTCTATTCGGGGGACCACCTGGGGGTGGCGGCAAATCAACGTGAAGAGTTGCTGGCTCGTGCGAGCGGGTGTGTGCAGGTGGCGGTGGAGACGGCTGTCGTCGTCGAAGGTCCTGCCGTTCCACAGGGGCTGAGCAGATTCCTCGATCTGCTCACCGCATCTGGCCTCGCACGCTCAATAAGCAGCACCGAGCCCGGTTCGGTTCCATGGGCACGCGCGGTGAAGAGCGATCTGGTGGACCAGTACGATTTCGACGCTTCAGGTGAGATCGATCAGACCGACGAGGTGATCATCATTCCGTGCGCCGTCTGGCAGACCATTGCAGCCACTCTAGGTGCGCCGCTTACTGACCTCGGGATCGGCGGTACCGGAGACTACTTCGCAGATCAGATCGGCATCACGATCGAACACAGGGAGCTGGCCGCCGCGAGGGTTGATGCCTGCGGAGAGGCCGTCGGGAAGTAGCCCTCTCTGTACACACCGGACCGCCGCACCTCGCGACGGCCCGGTGGGCCCAGGGTCAGAAGCATGGATCGCGCACTCGAGGGGTGCTGCCCCTCAAATCTTTACCTGCGCTGCTGCCACCACTCGTCTTTGAGGATGGTCAGGTGCTTCTCCATCTCCATGCCGTTCACGGAGAGGACGACTCGATAGGTGCCAGGGACCGCGTCGCTGATGGCGAAGCGGGTCGTATCCCCCCGCTGACGACCGAAGCCACCACCACGGCCGCCCTGGTTTTCGCGCTCGGCGCGGATGCGTTCCTGCTCCTCAGCGCTGCGCTCGATCTTCTTGAGCATGTCCCACTGGACAACGTTGATTCCCGATGTCGCCTCGTGTTCGATCTCGGAGATCGCGACCTGACCCTGGTAGACGGTCAGCGTAACCGCTGCGTCGGTCCTCAGATGAAAGAAGAGGGACGCACCGGGCTGCTCGCTCTCCCCCTCGAAATTCGCGAACGAGTAGTTGGTGCGATCGGTCGCAATCCATTGGATCTCAGGCTCGGGCGTGAAGAAATACGCATCTTCTGCCAGCACTGCGGGGGTGAGCTCAGCCAGTGGCGCGATGTCCGCGATGTAGATGCCGCGACCGTGCGTTGCGACGATGAGGTCGTCGTCCCGCTCTTGGATCTTCATGTCATGTACGGGGCTCGTCGGCATGTCGAGCTTCATGCTGGTCCAGCTGTTTCCGCCTGTGTTTGAGACCCATACCTGGAACTCCGTTCCCAGGAAGAGAAGAGCCGGATTCTCGTGGTGTTCACGGATCACATTGACCGGCCCGTCTGGCAGGTTGGCCGAAATGTCGGTCCAGCTGTCTCCGAAGTCCGTTGTCTTGTAGACGAATGGGCGGAAGTCGTCGCGACGGTAGCCCGTGAACGTCACGTATGCGGTACCGAGTTCATGGTGTGACGCTTCGACCCGGCTGACCCAGTACTCCGGGTTGTTCGGGATGTGGTCGTTCAGGAGCGTCCACGTATCACCACCGTCCTGGGTGACCTGGACGTTCCCGTCATCGGTGCCGATCCAGATCACACCCGCCTTCAGCGGCGACTCGTCGATGGTCGTAATGGTCCCGTACTGGATGTTGCCGTCGCCACCCTTGCCGGTGGTCTGTGTTGCTGGATCATTCTTTGTCAGATCCGGGCTGATGACATCCCAGCCTTCCCCGCGGAAATCGGAACGAAGCAGCATGTTGCCGGCGTGGAAGATCACGTTGCAGTCATGCGGCGAGATGAGGATCGGCGAGTTCCAGTTCCAACGCATGTCAGGGTCGTTGTGGCGGACTCCTTTGACCTCGCCCGTGAGCAAATCGGTACGACGGAGCGGGCCAAACTGTGACTCGTTGTACAGGTAGCGGTTCTCGCACCAGTCGATCTCGTTGTACATGCCGTCACCGCCCCCGACACGCTCCCACTGCTCAAAGTAGACGGGGCCACCAGCCGGGTTCGTGTGATACGCCATGTGAGAACCGTTGTCCTGCAGGCCGCCCATAACGCGGTACGGGTAGGAGTTGTCGACGCCAACCGCGTAGAACTGAGCAAGTGACTGGAAGTCCGGGTGGTACCAGTTCTCCCCGCCGTCGTACGAGATGCCCATGCCGTGGTCGTAGCCGAGGATGATGTGGCGGGAGTCCATGGGGTTGATCCAGAGCGCATGGTCGTCGCCGCCGAAGTTGTACGGCCGACGTTCCCACGTTTCACCTCCGTCATACGTGCCCCATGAGGCGGCGGACAGCACGTGAACGACATCAGAGTCATTCGGATCGATGATGATCTGGCCGTAGTAGTACGCTGGAGCGCCACCGATCGACTGCCCGTCCGGGCTGACCTTCTCCCAGTTCAACCCAGCATCGTCCGAGCGGTACACTTCTCCACCGATCATGCCGCGTGACGACATGTGGTCGAGAAGCTCCTGACGGCGTTCGTCGTCCGACATGTCCTCCTTGTTCGCGTTCTCGATGGTGACGTAGAGGACGTTTGGGTCACGCTCATAGACGTCGACGCCGATTCGGCCAAGCATCCCTTCCGGTAGCCCCTGACCGATCTGGATCCAGTTCTCACCGCCATCCGTCGACTTGAACAGACGGCTGCCCGGACCGGCCAGATCGAACGTGTACGGGAGTCGTACCTTGTCGTAGGTCGCAGCGTAGAGCGTGTTTGGGTCGGTCGGGTCCATCACCATGTCAACGACGCCAATGTCACGGCCCTCCGACTGGTGGTTCAGGACCAGCTCCCAGCTGTCTCCCCCGTTTGTCGATTTGTAGAGCCCTCGCTCCCCACCCTCCGAATACAGGGGGCCGAGAGCAGCGACATAGACGATGTCCGGATTTGTGGGGTGGACCACGATCCTGCCGATGTGCTGAGACATTGGCAGTCCGATGTTAGTCCACGTCTCACCGGCGTCCATCGACTTGTAGACCCCGTTGCCCCAGTACGAGGAGCGGGAGTTGTTCGCTTCTCCCGATCCGAGGTAGAGGACATCCGAGTCGGATGGCGCTACTGCAATGGCTCCGATTGAAAAAATGTCGGGCTGGTCGTCGAAGAGAACGTCGAACGTGATTCCCCTGTTCGTCGTTTTCCACAGACTCCCGGAGGCGGTCGCAATGTAGAAAGTGTGCGGGTCGTCGCTCGGGACTGCGATGTCGACGAAGCGACCGCTCTGTCGGGTGGGGCCGATCTCGCGGTACTCAAGGTTGGCCAGGGTCGCTTCCGTGACCGACTGAGCCATGACTGGCTGAGCCATGACCGCGAGGCTGGTAAGCATTACCGCTGCGAACGCGCTGCGGGAAAGGGACATGCTGGGTGACTCCGTGGTGGGACCTGTGTTTCGGGGAGCTTTCCCCGATCCTGACAGTCGAGTTTCTGACCCCTCAACGCCTCGAAGCGCTGAGGGAAAGTCAGCCTAGATCACGGTGCATGCGTGGGCAATGAGGGCTATGGCGATGGAAGGCTTGCTCCTCGTTCGGTCGCTCTACGTTTTGACAGGTTGGCCGGCCGTACCGACACTCCCGCCATGTCACATTCTGTGCGCTCACATCTCCGTCTGGAGATCGACGACTACGACGAAAAAATTCGTCGTTGGATTCCCGGCTATGAGAGGATGATCGGTACCGCGGCGGAGGCAGTGGCGGAGATCAGCCCTGACCTCGTGGTCGACATCGGCTCAGGGACGGGGGCTCTCGCGGAGGCTATTCTCGAACATGGGTCGGTGGGTACAGTACAACTCCTGGACATCGATCCCGAGATGCTGAAGCGGGGGGCACGACGCGTCGAGCGGTTTGACGATCGTGCCCGTCTGATGCTGAAGTCGTATGACCACCCGTTCGAGTCGTGCGATGCCTTCTCGGCGTCTCTGTCGCTGCATCACATCTCGACACTCCAGGGCAAGGCTGATCTCTTCCGTCGCGTATTTGCTGCGCTCCGACCTGGGGGAGTTTTGGTGAATGGAGACATCAACATGCCGGCCGACCTCGACGAGGCTCAGCCGTTGTACGGCTTCTGGGCCGAGCATCAGGTCGCGAACGGGATCTCCGAAGATCAGGCGTGGGCCAACTTCGACGTGTGGGCCGGCGAAGACACGTATCTGCCGCTCGTAGACGAGCTAAGTGCGTTGAGGGCTGTCGGCTTCGAAGCGGCCCGAGTGTGGAACGAGGGACCTGTGGGAGTAGTGGTGGCTCGAAAACCCTCGCGTCGTTAGCTCAGCGACACTCGGCGCAGTCGACTGACGTCACCTCTTCTCCGTCGATCAAAGAAGCCGTCCAGTCGCGTAATCGCACGCCATCGACGACCGCGTCGTAGAAGACATCATCCCGGATGATCCCGTGGCGCCTGCCCGGCAGTATGTAACTGGAGAAGTCCGTCGACGACGTCTCGATCTCTTCGAGATTCGCATCGAGCAGGTCGATCAGGCGTACGTCTCGCTGCCCCAGAAGGGCGAGGAAGCTGAGTTGAACCTCGTCTTCGTGATAGTTGATTTGGGCCATGCGGAGATTGGACGCGCTCCGAACCTTGTCCATATAAACGGACTCGAAGCTCCATCGGTCGAGGGTGGTGGCCGTCACCCGCTCGAGGGTCTGCTTTGCACCCCAGGCAGAGAGGACGGCGGGCACGGCGTCCGGCGCCCTGTACCCACCCGATGCGTCACCGAGCTGGACGACGTCGGCCTTCGGGAATCGTGATGCAACCTCATGTGCGAACACCGCAGAACCCAGCGAACCGGCGCTGACGCCGGTCACGAGCACCTGTGCGGGGTCATCGATGCGGTCATACAACCACGCCAGTGCCGCGGTAGCATTGGCATCCCCTGCGTGCTGAATCTGGACGGTTCCTGCAGGCAGCGAGTCGTTCGCGGTGACATCGTAGGAGCGCGTCACAGTGCCGACGTGGATGTCGCCGGTACAGTACGGCACGTACAGAACACTCCAGTCCTGGATCGGATTTTCTTCCGACGCAAAGTCGAAGATGCCTGATGTCGGTGGGGTATCCGACTCGTCGACGAACGGGTCGTACGAGGGCTGACGATCGAGCGCGCAGATCTCTCCCATCCAGCAGGCGCCACCACCCTGAAAGTAGATCGCCACGTTGTCGGTGGATGCAGGTCGGAACCAGAAGGAGTAATCGGTTCCGTGCGCGCAACTCGTATGTTCAGGCGCTGCGATCTGGTTCCAGCCCTCGGCGAGCCCCGCGAAGGGTTCGGTGTCGTCGCCCGCGGAGGTCGGCGCACATCCGCCGATCATGAGCACGGCTCCGATGGCGAGGGCCGCCCGCCTGAATCCGTTCTGGTTTTCCTGAGAATGTGTCATCCGGACCGCTCCATTGTTGCTGTCTTGCATCAGTCCCGCGGTGAGCCTTCGAGTAACCCTTCCAGAGCTTCCTCACGCGCACCGTTGTCGTCGCACACGGCGAACATCGACTCACCTGATCCGTACATCGCCACACCTGCGTAGTCGCCCGACTTGTTCAGGATGAAGAAGCGGACGTCGAAGTTTGGGAGTCCGCGCTGGTTCAGCAGGCGGCTCTCAACCGTGTTCTTCTGGATGCGCTCGAGGGCGGACATGCCTGCGTCCTTTGGGCTCATTCCCTGACGCATGTTCTCGACGATCAGGAACGAGGCGCAGTTGTACAGGTTCGCTTCGCCGCGTCCGGTGGAGCCGGCGGCACCCACCTCGTTGTCGACGTACTGTCCGGCACCGAGGATCGGTGAGTCGCCTGCGCGACCCGGGATCTTCCAGGAAAGTCCGCTGGTGGTGGTGACTCCACAGATGTCGCCGTTGGCGTTCACGGCCTCAAGACTCGTCGTGCCCCAGAAGGAGTCCGGGTCGATGAGTCCGTCGTCCACCATCGACAGCCCTGCAGTCAGCGATGCGTTCTGAAAGAGTTGCAGGCGTGCCTCGTGCTCCCGATCTCTCAGCCACCCGCTCGACCCGTTCCCGCGCCGACGCCGGATCGTATCGGGGTCGGTGTTCTCGCCGGCGTGGCCCTGACCGTTGATGCGCTCCTCGGGATCGAGCCAGTGACCAGGATCGATACGCCGTTTCCACTCGAACCAGAGGGCACGCGACTGATCCGTGTTCAAGTCATCTTCGACCTCGAAGCCGAGTTGCCGTGCGAACTCACGGGCGCCCTCCCCGACAATGAGGTGATGATCCGTGAGTTCGGCGACCGCCTTTGCGACGAGGGATGGCGTTCGTACGCCCTCGATACCCGCGACGCCACCGGCCCACCGGTTGGGTCCGTGCATGAGGCAGGAGTCGAGTTGTACGACTCCGTCGGCGTTCGGGAGACCGCCGAATCCTATGCCTCGTTCCTCGGGGTCGAGTTCCGGGATGTTCACGCCGGCGACGATCGCGTCCAGGACGTCCTCGCCCTCAGTGATGCCTCTGTATGCCCGCTCGATCGCACTTTCTGGTCCCCCATTCCTGTAGCGAATGCTGCTGACGTCGGCGACGCAGAGCGGACGTGCTCGTCCCAGGTGAACAGCGGGCGCCGTGTCGGGAGCCGACTCGGAGGCGGTGAGCGCGGAGGGGGTCGCTGCGGCCGCAACACCTGCAGCCGTGGTGCGTACGAAGTCGCGTCGATCCATGTTGACGTACTCTTGATCGGGTCCAGGGTCGGGAAACGACACGATAGCACGGACACTATGCAGTCGCATCCATGAGCACTCGATCTTCGACCCCGCTGGCGATGATTTTGTGGGGAGCCCTCACGGCTTCTGCGCACGCGCAGCCAATAGAGGGGCTGGTGCTTGATGCTGAGACCGAGGCCCCACTGGCCGGGGTCCTCGTCTCACTGCTCTATGAGGACGGCGGTCGGTAGGTGCGGTCCTGTCGGATGAAACAGGTCACTTCCGCATCGAGGTCAACCGGTTCGGCTGTTACCCGCTGCGAGCTGAGCGCATCGGCCTCACGACCATGACGTCAGACGCGTTCATGGAGTTCTCGACCGATCCTGTAGAGCGTCCACTTCGAATGGATGTCTGGGCCGTCGAGATCGCGGGTCTCGTGGTCGATTCCAGGCTGGCGAAGTGCCGTCTGGATGGCGAGGGAGCGATCCAGATACAGCGGTGGAGGACGTACGCACGCCCTTCGATGTCAGCTCTGTGCTCTCCGGGCAGGGTCTCGCTATGACACGCCCCGAGTTCGAATTCGAGGTCATCGCGCCCGCAGGGGACATCGTATACCGCCGGATGATGATCCCCGGCGTCCACTAGTTCGGTGACGCGCGAAGGTCAGTTCGGAAGCGGCGGCGTCGTGGGAGGTGGCCTGCGGTGATGCGTTGCCTGCTCGAATGCGTAGGCGATCTGGATCAATACGGGTTCGGCCCAGGCGTCTCCCAGGACCTGGAGGCCAGCTGGAAGCGTTTCTCCCCGAACGAAGCCCATCGGCACTGTCAGAGCTGGAAAGCCGGTGGGTGGAGCCGGATACTGACTGTTATCTCCATGCGGCGTAGTCATGTCCCCTACGAGGCGTGGGGGGTTGCTCCAGCTCGGGTAGATGAGGGCCTGCACCTCGTACTCGGCCATTGCAGCCCGTAATCCGTCTCTGAATCGCTCTTCCTGGGCGCGTCCCCGGATGCACTGCTCGTTGGTATCGGGTGTGCCCTCGAACTGCAGGAAGCGCTCGACGGTCGGCAGCACGGTCCGGTACACGCGGCCGCTCTCTGCGATCTCCTGAAGGGTTCGGACCGGGGGATTCGGGATGGCCGCCAGGTAGTTCTCGATGTCGTAACGGAAGCGGGAGCAGCCTGTCCCGCTGCGCAGCTCGTCGAGGTTCTCGATGTGAAAGTCACGCACGACAGTCGCTCCCAGGCGCTCGAGTACCGAGAAGGTCTCGGCAAAGCGCACGAGAATTTCGGGGTCGGCCGACTCCTTGTAGGCGATCTGGCCGACGACGCCGATACGAAGACCTGTCAGGTCGGTCTGCAGATAATCCATGTACGAGGCGGCGCGCCGCTCGTCTGCTTCACGCGTGACCGGGTCGTTCGGATCCGATCCGGCAATGACGTCAAAGACGCGCACGGCATCTTCGACGGTGCGTCCCATCGGGCCGCCGATATCGCGATGGGCGTACAGCGGCATGATGCCGTCCCGGCTCGTCAGCCCCTGCGTCGAGCGGATCCCGACGAGGCCATTGTGACTCGACGGTCCACGAATCGAGTTGCCGGTGTCCGTACCGAGTCCGATCAGCCCCATATTCGAGGTAACCGCGGCCGCGGTACCTCCACTCGAGCCTGCCGTGACGCGGTTCAGCGCGTAGGGATTGAAGGTCCATCCGGGAAGCATGGAACCGACCGTTTCCAGAGCTGTGAAGGCGAACTCGGCGAGGTTCGACTTGGCGAGCACGATTGCCCCGGCCTCTCGGATTCTTCGGACCTGATAGGCGTCATCCGCAGCCATGGACCCCGCGAGTGACGCGGAGCCGCCGGTCGTGGGCATGTCGTGCGTGTTGTAGTTGTCCTTCACGATGAACGGGATACCGTGGAGCGGTCCGGTCAGCGCCCCGGTCTGCCGGAGTTCCCGGTCCAGGGAATCCGCACGAGCGAGCGCTCGGGGATTGCTCATGATGATGGCATTGATCGTGGGACCGTTCCGGTCGTATGCGTCGATCCGGTCGAGATATGCCTCGACCAGCTGCCGAGCGGTGAGTGTCCGATCGAGCATCGAGGCATGCGCCTCGGCGATGGTCAACTCGATGAGATCGACCTCCCCGATCTGCTGAGCAGAGGCCTGTACGGGCAGAGCGAGAAGCGGCGAAATCGTCAGGAGGCGCCCGAGGCGCTGAAGCGTGAGTCCGTTCATGATGCCAAGGTATCGGGCGGACCTTCTGCGAGCACCCGCGCCCGGGACCAGATCGCGTCGAACATGTCTTCGGTCAGCTTACCGGTGAAGGTGTTCTGCTGACTGGGATGATACGAACACAGTAGAACGCTGCCGTCCTCGAGCAGGACCTCCACACGATGTCCGAATCGCACTCGAGGGCGAGGAACCGCGACCCCTCGATCGGCCAGCACACGAAGTGTCTGCACATATGCGAAGCTGCCGAGCACGACGATGACCCGCGTGTCGCGTAGCAGGTCCAGTTCCGCATGCAGCCATGGTGCGCAAAGGTCCCGCTCCTCGGTTGTCGGCTTGTTGGCGGGCGGTGCACACCGCACGGCTGCCGTGATCAGGACGTCGGACAGCTCCAAGCCGTCACCCAGGGCAACCGACGTCGGCTGGTTTGCGAAGCCCGCTCGGTGCAGAGCGCGATAAAGCCAGTCACCAGATCGATCCCCCGTGAACATGCGTCCGGTGCGGTTTGCCCCATGTGCTGCGGGGGCGAGTCCAACGACTAGGATCCGAGCACGCGGGTCTCCAACCGCAGGCACGGGGCGGCCCCAGTACGTCTCATCCCGGAATGACGCACGCTTTTCGACGGCTACCTGTTCGCGCCACGCGACGAGTCGGGGGCACCGTCGGCAACCGGTGATACGCGACTGTAGCTCCTCGAAGTCCGCCTTAGGCGCGTCCGACGGTCTCCTCGGGCTCGGGGTATCAGGACTCAGGCGGGCGCCTCCAGCGTGTTGATTGTTTCGGTCGCCAAGGTATGCTCGCTAGAGGGGCTTTGCTTGAGTGCGTGATGGGTCAGACCTCGCTGGCCATCCAGGCCGACCACCACAGCGTCGCGAGCAGTCCCCGAACACGGTCCATCGCGATGGTGGTGCCCGTGCGGCTCACGTTGAGCCGCGGGCCAGGCTGCCGCGGTCCACCTTACCGAGGTGGGTGCGAGGTAGATCGTTCATGAAGTGTACGGATCTGGGATATTTGTAGGGCTCCAGGCGATCTCTCGCCCACTGCTGCAGCTCTTCGGCGAGCGCCTCCCCGGCCACTACGTCGTCGCCCACGATGACGAAGGCACTCGGCTTCACCAGCCCGTCGGATGTGGGGACTCCGACCACGGCGGCTTCACGCACCGAATCGTGCTCGAGGAGGCAGTTCTCAAGTTCCTTCGGAGATAGCCACTTTCCGCTCACCTTGAGCATGTCGTCCGACCGGCCCGCATAGGTGACATAGCCGTCTCCGTCGAAGGAGATCACGTCACCAGAGACAAACCACCCGTCCACGAACGCGGTCGCTGTCTTTTCCTCGTCCCTCCAGTATCCGAGCGCGAGAGAATCGCCCCGGACCCGCATCGTACCTACATCACCGGTTGCCACGGGGGTACCATCGGGGGCACACGCCCGAACCTCGAAGCCTTCGACGACCCTGCCGAGCGTGCCCGGCTTCACGTCATCCGGCCGGTTTGAGATGAAGATGTGCCACATCTCTGCTGTCCCGAGCCCATCGAGGAGCGGCGCGTCGAAGAGCTCGTTCCAGCGCCGATGGAGTTCTGCTGGGAGCGCTTCGCCTGCCGATGTCGAGATCCGTAAGGACGACAGGTCGCGCGAGCCCGCCTCAGGATGGCTCACCAGGTTGTTCACCATGGTCGGCACGTTCACGAGCACAGTCGGCCGAAACTGCTCGATACGATCGAAAAGAGCTTCGGCGCTGCACCGCTCCGGGAAGAGCGCCGATGTCGCCCCCACCGAGAATGGAAAGAAGAGATTGGTCCCGGTCGCGTACCCGAAGAACAGCTTCGGTACGGAAAGCGTGATGTCATCCGGCCCGATATTCAGGGTTCGCTGACCGTACAGAATCGTCGTGTTTCGAAATGAGCGATGCGTCTGGACCACGCCCTTGGGGTGCCCTGTGGTACCACCGCTGAAGAGGAATACCGCGGGGTCATGGCCTTGCGTCGGATGGACCGATACGTCGGAGTCGAGCGCCGCGAGGTGTTCATCGAATGCTGAGCCGCCGACGACGGTGATGTTCGGAGCTCCGGGCACTCGCGAAGCCGCATTCCGAAAGGCATGTTCCGACTCAGAGCCTACGAAGGCCGCCTGCGGCTCGGTGTACTTCAGGAAGTACTCGATCTGCTCTGCAGGCAGGTGCGGGTTCACCATCACGACGACCGCTCCGAGCCGCAGCGTACCGAAGAGCGCAGCCACGTACTCTTCACCGTCAGGAAGCGCGATAAGCACGCGATCCCGAGGGCCGACACCGGACGTCTGCATCAGTCTGGCGAAGCGGCCGGACGCGTCGAAGATGTCGCGGTACGTGCAGGCCCCACGATCCGTGAGCAGGGCTCTTCGATCACCGTAGCCCTCTCGGATGCGGTCGCCGAGGAAGTCGTCGAAGATGTTCATTGGCGCGTGCGTCTGTGTGATCATGGCGTGACGATAGGCGTACGCTAGAATGGAGGTCAATCGTCGCCCTGTCGCAGGAATCGAATGCCCGTACACCGTTTTGCCGAGATGACGTGGGAAGAGGTCCGTGACCTCGATCGGTCCTCCGCCGTCGCGATCCTCCCTGTCGGAGCGGTCGAGGCTCACGGGCCGCACCTTCCGCTCGGTACGGACGTGGTGATCGCCGAGGGCATGGCGCGAGCATGCGCCGAGCGTCTCTCGACCGAGGGGCGTACCGGCCTGATCCTGCCTCCGCTGTGGTACACGGCGGCGGGCTTCGCCGGTAACTTCCCTGGAACGATCGGTGTGGCCGGCCCCCTCGTCTCCGACCTGATCGTTCAGATCGCGAGCTCGCTCGAGGCGCAGGAGATCCGCACGTTGGCCATCGCGAATGCCCACCTCGACCCCGACCATCTCGCGTCTCTGTATGCGGCAGCGGATCAGTCGCCGGACGGGTCACGGATCGTAATGCTCGACCTTACCCGACGTCGTGCGGCTGAACGCCTCACTGAAGAGTTCCAGACGGGTGCTTGTCATGCGGGCCGATTCGAAGGCAGCATTGTGCGGTCCGAGCGCCCTGAACTTTTTCGGGCGGATGTCGCGGCGGGCCTCGAGCCCAATCCATCGTCGCTATCGACAGCAATCCGTGACGGTCACAAGAGCTTCGAAGAGGCTGGTGGCCCGCGCGCTTACTTCGGCTGGCCTGGAGACGCCACAGCCGAGGAGGGGCGGTCTACGGTGCAGACGCTGGGACACCTTCTGACCGAAGCGATCCTCGATGGAGAGATGCAGTGAGCGGGCTGGTCGGGTACAACGCGGTGATTACGGGTGGGGGACGCGGGATCGGGGCGGCCGCCGCGCTCGCGCTCGCAGAGGCCGGGGCCAAGGTTTCGGTCGCCTCACGCAACGAGGCCCAGGTGGTCCAGGTAGCGGCGCAGCTCCGCGAGAATGGCCACGAGGCGTTCGCATTCCGGTGTGACGTGACTGATCCGCACCAGGTGCGAGACCTTGCCATGTCCGCGAGCGAGGCGATGGGTCGCATCGACATTCTCGTGAACAACGCGGGTACCGCGACATCCAATCGGATCTCGCGAATCTCCCATGCCGAATGGCAGCACATCATGGACGTCAACGCGACGGGCACCTTCCTGTGCACTCAGGCGGTCTGGAATGGGATGTCAGAGCGACGCTGGGGTCGGGTGGTGAATGTGGCCTCGACCGCGGGGTTGAGTGGCGGTAAGTACATCTCTGCCTACACGGCCGCCAAGCACGCTGTGGTCGGCTTCACTCGGGCAATGGCGGAAGAAGCGGTCGGTTCCGGAATCACCGTCAATGCAGTCTGCCCGGGCTACGTTGATACTCCGCTGACGGACGAGACGATTGCGCGGATCATGCATCACACTGGGTCGTCCCGGGAGGACGCACTCTCGTCTGTGCTCGAGCAGGCCGGCCAGCCAAGGCTGATCCGAGCGGGTGAGGTCGCTCAAGCCATCGTCGGCCTCTGTCATGTCGGGGCTCACGCGCCGAACGGTGAGCTCGTCCTCCTCGACGCCTCGGAGCCGGAATGACGGCCGGGGCCTCCGGGTGGGACGCGATCAACCCTGACGAACTCGGCCCACCCAAAGGGTGGACCAACGGCATGCTGGCCCCGGCGGGCGGTCGTATCCTGTTCGTAGCCGGACAGGACGCCGCCACGGCTGAGGGCGTTGTCGAGGAGGACGACTTCGTCGCCCAGTTCGATATTGCGCTGAGGAAGACTCTCGCCGTCGTCAGAGATGCCGGCGGTGATGCGTCGTCGATTGGCCGGATGACGGTCTTCGTCACTGATCTGGACGCGTACCGAGAAAGCCGGAAGTCGATCGGTGAGATCTGGCGGGCTCGTATGGACTGCAACTATCCCGCGATGGCGCTTGTCGAGGTCTCCCGACTGGTCGATCCCAACGGCAAGGTTGAAATCGAAACTACGGCGGTCATCTGATGTTCAAACCGAACTCGTTCGAGTACGCCCTCAACGCTGACACGGGTGTTGCCACAATCACGCTGAACCGGCCAGAGCGGCTGAATGCCCTGACGTTCGAGGTATATGACGAGCTGCGGCGCGCCTTCTATGCGCTGCACGACGAAGAGAACGTGCGCGTGGTGATCATCACGGGCACGGGTCGGGGCTTCTGCACCGGCGGAGATGTCGAGGATATCATCGGTCGCCTCTTCGAACGCGACATGCGCGGGCTCCTAGAGTTCACGCGCATGACGTGCGATCTCATTCTCGCGATTCGTCGCTGTCGCAAGCCGGTCCTCGGTGCACTCAACGGTACGGTGGCCGGCGCGGGCGCGGTGATCGCGACGGCGTGTGACATGCGTATCGGGGCGGAGTCCGCGAAGATCGCTTACCTGTTCACCCGGGTCGGCCTTTCCGGTGCGGACATGGGTGCGGCGTGGATGCTCCCACGAATCATCGGGATGGCCAAGGCGAGTGAGTTGCTGATGACGGGAGACTTCATCAGCGCTAAAGAAGCGCACCGCATCGGCCTGTACAACCGTTTGGTTCCGGACGGAGAGGCCTTGGACGCGGCGACCGAACTGGCTGAGAAGCTGGCCCGAGGCCCGTCGTTCGCGCTCGAGATCACCAAGGACTCGCTGAATCGCGAGGCCAGTATGGATCTTGCCGGCGCGCTCGAAGCCGAAGCCCAGATCCAGGCGTCACTCATGCTACATCCGGACTTTCGCGAGTCCTTCGATGCATTCGTCGAGAAGCGCGACCCGAACTTCCTGTAACTGAGCGCTGGAGCGGCCCTCATGTCTGATACCCATACCGTCCGAGCGTTTCTCGAGGCAGAGCACCACGCCTGGGCCGCCGAGATGACTGCGTTCGCCTCCCGGGAGCTGCTGGAACGTGCGGAGCCCGGGTCGGACGAGGACGCCCGCTCGGATGCGCGCGAGCTGGTGCGCCTGATGGGCGAGGCAGGTCTCTATGCTCCGATCGGTAATTGGGATCTGCGGGGTGCATGCCTGGCTCGAGAGGCGATCGCTTCGGCCTCGCCACTCGCGGATGCCGTGTGGGCGCTGCAGGGACTGGGGATCACCCCACTCCTGATCGCGGGAACCGAAAAACAGCAGGCACGATGGGCTGCGCCCGCGCTCGCCGGCGAGCTCATGGGTGGCTTCGCCATTACGGAACCCGACGCAGGGACTGACGTCGCATCGATGAAGACGCGTGCCGAACGGCACGGCGACGAGTGGGTAATCGACGGGCACAAGTGGTACATCAGCAACGCGGGGATCGCCGACTTCTACATCGTCTTCGCGTCGACTGACCCGGATCAGGGAAGTCGCGGCATGAGCGCGTTCGTGGTTCCCGCTGAAACGGAAGGACTCCGCTTCGCAGGAGCGCAGGTCATGAGTGCCCCTCATCCGCTCGGCGAGCTCGCCTTCGAGGAGTGCCGTGTGCCCGCCGACCACATGGTGGGAGACCAGGGGCGCGGCTTCATGCTCGGTATGGCGACCCTCGACCAGCTTCGGCCGACCGTGGGTGCCGCCGCGTGTGGCATGGCTGAACGAGCGCTGCGGGAGGCCTTGAGCCATGCCGTTGAGCGTGAGCAGTTCGGGAAGCCGCTGGCTGAGTTTCAGCTCATCCAGGACAAGCTCGGCCGCATGGCCATCGAGCTGACGGCCTCACGCATGCTCGTGTACCGGGCAGCGTATGAGAAGGACCTCGGCGCGGACCGCATCACGATCGAGGCGGCCATGGCGAAGGCGTACGCGACTGAGGCGGCGCAGCGCATCATCGACGACGCGATCCAGATCCTCGGCGGACGTGGCGTCATGGCTGAGCACATTGTCGACCGTCTATACCGGTCAGTCCGCGCGCTCAGGATCTATGAAGGAACGACCGAAATTCAGCACCTGATCATCGCCGGCCGCATGGTTGCCGATGCCCGGGCGATGCTGGAGGAGTAGCGGCGTGAAGATCCTGATCGTGGGTGGAGGGCCGACTGGGCTCTACTTCGGTATCCTGATGAAACGTGCCGATCCCGCGCACGAGGTCATCGTCCTCGAGCGCAACCGACCCGACGAAACCTTCGGCTTTGGCGTCGTCTTCAGCGACGCGACCATCGCTGAAGTGGAGAGCGCAGATCCAGAGACCTACCGGGCGATCACCGACCACTTCGTGCGCTGGGACGACATCGACGTGTACTACGGCGGTGAGGTCATTCGCTCGTCAGGGCATGGCTTCTCCGGGTTGAGCAGACAGACACTTCTCACCGTGTTACATGATCAGGCAGCGGCGCTCGGAATCGACTTGCGATTCGAGTGCGAGTTCAACGGGCTCGAGGCTGGGGCCTCCGTTACCGGTGTGTCGATGAGCGGAGAGAGGGAGTCGATCTCTGTCGATCCTGCGGCCTACGACCTCGTACTCGGCACCGACGGCGTGAATTCAACGTTGCGTGAGAGCTGGTCCGAGCACTTCCAGCCGACATTCGACTGGCGACCTAACCGCTTCGTCTGGCTTGGCACCGCCAAACCTTTTCCCGCGTTCACATTCTACTTCCGTGAGAACGAGCACGGTCTGTGGCGTGTTCACGCGTATCAGTACGAGCCGGGTCGATCGACGTTCATCGTCGAATGTACGGAAGAGGCGTGGACGAATGCCGGTATGGATCAGGCCTCCGAGGAGGAGACCCTGGCCTACTGTACCGAGCTCTTCGCCAAGGAACTGGACGGCCATGAGCTGATCCCGAATCGGTCCGTTTGGCGAAGCTTCCCGACGATCCGCTGCGCGCGCTGGTACCATGAAAATGTGGTACTGCTTGGAGACGCGGTTCACACGGCCCACTTCTCTATCGGCTCGGGTACGCGTCTCGGTATGCTCGATGCGATCGCTCTTCGAGAAGCTCTCCTGACGACGGAATCGATCCACGAGGCACTGTCACAGTACGCGACGGCCCGGCGTCCACCGGTAGAATCACTACAGCGCGCTGCACAGGCGAGCCTCGAGTGGTTTGAGGCGACCGAGCGCTACATGGACATGGACCCGAGGCAGTTCTCGTTCACGCTGCTCACACGGAGCCTGCGGATTACGCACGAGGATGTCCGCGTACGGGATCCGGAGTTCCTCGAGCGAGTCGATGACCTCATAGCCGCCGATGCAGAGAAGCAGACGGGTCAATCCGTGGCCCGTGGCCCGGCACCTCCACCCATGTTCACACCGTTCAAGGTGCGGGACATGGTGCTTCCGAATCGGGTGGTCGTATCGCCGATGTGTCAGTACACAGCCGACGACGGGCTTGTCGGTGACTGGCACCTCCAGCATCTGGGCAGCCGGGCCGTTGGCGGAGCCGGCCTGGTGTTCGCCGAGATGACTGACGTGTCACCGGAGGCGAGGATCTCGCCGGGATGTGCGGGCCTGTACAGACCGGAGCACGTCGACGCCTGGCGGAGGATCGTCAATTTTGTGCACGGTCAGACGCCTGCGAAGATAGCGATCCAGCTCGGGCATGCGGGCCGAAAGGGTTCGACGAAGAATCTGTGGGATGGGGATAGCGAGCCGCTGACGGAGGGGAATTGGGACATCATCTCGGCGTCGGCCATCCCGTATTTTCCCGAGCGAAGCCAGACACCCCGCGAGATGACGCGGACGGATATGGATGCAGCGATTGCGGATTATGTGCGCGCGACCGGATACGCGGCTGACGCGGGCTTCGATCTTCTCGAAATTCATATGGCGCATGGTTATCTGCTTGCCTCTTTCCTGTCTCCGCTGACCAACGAGCGGGAGGACGAGTACGGTGGCTCCCTCGAAAATCGGATGCGTTTTCCACTAGAAGTGTTCGATGCCTGTCGGGCGAACTGGCCTGAGGAGAGGCCCACCAGTGTCCGACTCAGCGCGGTAGATTGGGCGCCGGGCGGTCTAGAGCCTGCCGATACGGTCGCGATTTCCCAGATGCTGAAAGACCATGACTGTGATGTGGTCGACATCTCATCGGGGCAGACCGTGCCCTTTCAGAGGCCGGTGTACGGACGACTGTATCAGACGCCCTTTGCCGACCAGGTACGGAACGAGGTCGATATCTCGACGATGGCGGTAGGCAACATCTCGTCGTGGATGGACGTCAATACGATCATCGCGGCGGGTCGGGCGGACCTGTGCCTGATCGCGCGAGCACACCTCTTCGACCCATACTGGACGAGGCATGCAGCGTATATGCTCGGATACGACCTGCCCTGGCCGGACCAGTATCAGTCGGTCGCGCGGTATACGCCGCGATTCGAGTTCCACTTCGGGGGTGAGTAGGAAGCCTTGGAAGATTGGACGTGTCACCGGCGTACTGCTCGTGGTTTCTTATGTCGCCCACATGGGCGCGCTCTCCGCCTTCGTATGAGTGCCCGGAACCACCGGGTCCATGCTTAGCCGCACAGGTTGAAAGGAAGTCAATGTCCGAGGCCGTGACGTACGAAAAATACCTGAAGATCGACGAGCTCCTGGGTCTTCAGGAGCCGAGAGACGACGTCGAGCATGACGAGATGCTCTTCATTGTCATCCATCAGGTCTATGAACTCTGGTTCAAGGTCGTCCTGCACGAGCTGGACTACTGTGCCCAGCTGCTCGGTGATGGGGACACACCGCGGGCGCAGCATACCCTGAAGCGCGTGCTGACCATTCTCAAGGTTCTGGTATCCCAACTCGACGTGCTGGAGACGATGACGCCGACCGAGTTCCTGACGTTTCGCGAGCGACTCGACAGCGCCAGCGGGTTTCAGAGTGACCAGTTCCGCGCGCTCGAATTCGCGCTAGGTCGGAAGCAGCGTGCTTCCCTCGAGCGGTTCGCTGAAGGCTCGCGAGCGCGTATCGGGCTGGAGAAGCGCTGGGCTGCTCCCACGTTATGGGATGCGGTGCTCCGATACCTGGTTGACCAGGGTTACGACCTGCCCGTGGATCAACTGGAGCGAGACGTGACCGAGCCGATCGAGTCGTCGGAACATCTTCAGGCGGTGCTCGTGGAGGTCTATCGGAACGATCCCCGAAACGCCGAGCTGTGTGAACGGTTGGTGGACCTCGATGAGGGCATTCAGGAGTGGCGTTATCGGCATGTGAAGATGGTCGAGCGAACCATCGGTTCGAAGAAAGGGACCGGTGACTCGGCCGGTTCACTGTACCTCCGCACCACCTTGAATCAGCCACTCTTCCCGGATCTGTGGAAGATCCGGTCTCAGCTTTGACGGCCAGGACACGATGACGGAGAGTTCCGAACACCCGAGCTCGCTATCGCGGCATTACACGCACTTCGACGTCGCGAACCGACTCTTGCTAACCGGTCACTCTCATCAGGCATGGCCCGATGTAGCGTTTGAAGGGCAGAAGCAGGCCTGGCTCGACGCGGCTGCGATGGCTGACGGAAAGTGGGGGGCTGTCGAAGAGAAGGTGAATCGTGTCTCCGATGGGTATCGAATGCTCATGGGTGAGTGCTCTGGAGACATTACCCTGGAGACGAACACACATGGGCTGATCGTGCGCTTTCTATCCGCGCTTGCGCTGCGAGACCGTCCACGAGTCGTCACCACCGACGGCGAGTTCTACTCGATTCGAAGGCAACTCGATCGCCTCGCTGAAGAGGGGGTCGAGGTCGTCAAGGTTCCGACAACGCCGGTGGCCACGCTCTCAGAACGAGTGTCAGCTCATGTCGACGACCGCACGGCATGTGCCATGGTATCCTCCGTGCTGTTCGGCACCGGATTGATCGTACCGAATCTTTCAGAAATTGCGCGTGCATGTGGGCGTCACGGAGCCGAGCTGCTGATCGACAGTTACCACTCGCTGGGTGCGGTGCCCTTCAGTCTGGAGGGCATGGAGTCGGCGTTCGTGGTCGGGGGTGGTTACAAATACCTCCAGCTCGGAGAGGGGAACTGCGCGCTTCGGGTGCCGCCGGGCTGCACGATGCGTCCCCTGATCACGGGTTGGTTTGCGGAGTTCGCCGAGTTGGCCGACGAGCGGATTCCTGGTGAAATCCGCTACGGCGTAGGCCCAGCGAGATTTGCAGGATCGACGTACGATCCGACGTCTCAGTACCGCGGTGCGGCCGTCATGGACTTCTTTGTCGAGCAGGGGCTGACACCTCAGCGGCTACGCGAGATCAGTCAGCATCAGGTCGGCTTGTTACGAGACGAGTTCCTGGCCCTGGATCTGGACCCCACCCTGGCTCGGCTGGAGTCTGATGTGCCGATGGACGAGCGAGGTGGTTTTCTGGCTCTCGAGTGCGGAGATGCTGATGGGCTCTTCCACACGCTACTCGATGGCGGCGTGCGCACGGATTACCGCGGAAGCATACTGCGCTTTGGCCCGGCCCCGTATCTGAGTGATCAGCAGATCCGGGATGCGATAGGGGCATTAGGCGAGGCAGTGCGGGGCTGAGTTAACCCGACGCCGTGGCGGGGGCTTCAATGGAGGCCTCGTCGCCGACGCGGATGTGCCCGTCAGTCAGCACGACGCCGAAGGCACCCCCATTCCAATTGGGATCGAGTGCTGCGGTGAAGCCCTGGACTTGAGCATCCATACGCTCACAGGGTCGGGTTTCTCCGCACAGTAGGATCCTCGTCTCGCCAAGTGTGAGGATATGGCCGCGCGTGTTCTCCAGACGGATACCGCTGACCATGACGTTGGCTCGGCGCATGTGCGGCTCAACATCCGGAAGCTCCGCGATGATGCGGTCGAGGACTTCCTTTTCGATCACCGAAACTTGTCGCTTCGAGCGCCCGAAATTGGCGTCGGTATCAATGCCTTTGCCCTCGACCAGGGTGACATGCTCCGCCGGATCCATGACGCTGCGATGAGCGCGTTTGATCCACAGTGCTTCGACCTTTCCGTTCATGTTTTCTCCTGGGGCGACCTCAGCCGCCCGGCCTCCGCTTCGATGGAACGTCCACGATGTTCTCCCACTCCGTCGAGTCCGAGCGGGCTACGACGGCAATCACCGGGTCAATGTCACTGAGGTTGATGACCTCGTGCGGCACGCCTGGCTCGATGAAGATGAAATCGCCGGCCTCATTGTCCATCGATTTCTCAAGATTCTCACCGAATTCGTGCCGTACCCTGCCTTGAAGAATGAAGAGCATCACCTCGAAGTCGACGTGTATGTGAGCATAGGCGACCGCACCCGGGGGGACCGTCGCCACGTTCATGGAGAGTTTGTTCGACCCCACGTTCTTCGCAGACATCCCCGTCCGGTACCGAATGCCATTCCAGCCGCGGTGGGTCTCGGGGTTTCGGACGCACAGGATACCGTTGCCGTCTTCCGTACGTGCCCTCAGTTCGTCATCCGAGCTGCCGGTGGCGTGCCCTCCGGCTGGCTCTGCATCGGCTGACCTTTCGATGCCGCTCATCGGTTGCCCTGCATCACGGCCTCAAGCTGTTCCGGCATCCGGGGGAGGTCCTTTGTCAGCACCTCGACACCCTCCTCCGTCACCAGCACCACGTCCTCAACAAAGACCGAGATGTCGAGCTCATGGTTGTAGTACCAGGGCTCCACGGTGAAGACCATACCCGGCTGTAGCGGCTCGTCGATGAGAGCAGGATCTCCGGCTTGCATTCCAATGTGATGGCCGAAGAACGACGGGGTCTGCATGTAGCGCTCCTCGTCGTCCGGGATCGCCTCGTACGCGATGGCGGTCAGTTGCCTGAAGGTCACACCTGGACGGATGGCCTCGATGATCGCGTCCGCCGCATTCAGGCTGACCAGCATCTTGTGTCGCTGCTCGGTTGTGAAAAGCCCATCGACCGGGAAGGTCCGGCCGACGTCGCTGATGTAGCCGTCGATCTCACATCCGACATCGAGAATCACCAGGTCGCCGGACTCGACCGGTCGATTCCGTCGGTCGTAGTGGGCGGCGAGTACGCGCCACGGCCAGAGACTGTTTGGCCCTGACTTCACGATCGGTGTGAACGGGATCGTCTGACTGCCGAGTGCCCGGCACGTCGACTCGAATTCACCCTGGAGCGTGCGTTCGTCGATTCCCGGCCGGATCAGTGCCGCCGTAGCGAGGATGGCCTGAGCGGTCGCATCGGCCGCGATCTGCATTTTCTGGATCTCGTAGCGGCTTTTCACCATTCGCCCCTGCGCGATCTCTTCGAAGGCATTCTGGAGGTGGGCGGTCGGGTGGTCGGCCTGGATGCGCAGAATCATCGTCTGCATCGCACTCAGGGCACCGAACTGCGGCAGCTCAGGTGTGACGAGCGCGCCGGCTGTCCCTCCGTTCACCCTTACGATGCGGCGGGCTCGCACCATCTGCGCGAGAAAGGCATCGAATTCGCGCATCGGCCGATATTCCTCGATTCCGGCGATGCTGCGCAGCTGGTAGTCGTCGAGCAGTGGACGACCAGGGAAGTCGTTGGCCCGTCCTGGATTCGAAAATCGGTAGTCATCCTCGGGCATGAACAGAATCGATCGACCCGCGTCTGCGTCGAGGACCAGGATCGAGTTCGGGACTTCGAGGCCGGTGTAGTACCAGAAGTCCTCGAGCTGTCGGAACGTATCACCGTGCGTGAGGCCATCCGACGACGGCGCGATGTAGATTCCTCCTCCGCTCTCATCGAGCAGCCGGATCATGTTGCTGCGTCGGAAGGAGTACTCCTGGGCACGAAAAGGAAGTCGACGAACCCAGTCTCCGTACCGTTGCTCCGGGGTGGACTGGACTTCAGCCCCCTGTGTCGAGCTGGTGGCCTGCGCCTCAAGGGTAGTCGAGCCGAGAGGCAGGAGGAGGAGGCATACCAGGACTGCGAGGTCCGGACGTATGGCGGGACGGGTGCGAAGCGGGTGCAGGGAGAGACGCATGGAGGCGAAGCTGTGGCCGGGGGTTGGGTGAAGAGGGTAGGTTGCGACCGCTACACCCTGGCCGCTACCCCCGGAGATACACTCCTGAGCCTGAAGCTCCATATCGAACTCGTGTACGATCCCGGCTGCCCGAATGTCGATCTCGCTCGTGATATCCTCAGTGAGGTCTGCCGCAACGCCGACGTTCCCGCCGTCTGGACTGAGTGGAATAGCGAGGATCCGGAGTGCCCTCCGCACGCGATCAATCTTGGTTCGCCGACGGTGCTGGTGAATGGAGAGGACGTGGCGCCAGGCCCGCACCCCTGGACCGCGCGCGAGCCCGACGCAGGCCCGCGCTGCCGCGTCTATCGGGATGGTGACTCGATCGTGAGGGCCCCGCCGAAGGGCCGTGTGCAGGCCGCAGTGGACGAGGCGATGCAGCCAGACGTGGGATGAGGCCAGGCTCGACATGGCTCAGTTCATGGAGAACGACGAGGTACTTGAAGCACTTGAGGTACGCATACGCGAACGAATGGAAGATCTGGCACGCGCTCGTTGCCACCTCGATGAGGGGACGTATGGGACGTGCGGCTCCTGCGGCAAATAGATCTCCGAAGAACGGCTCGATGTGCTCCCGACGACGTCGATGTATGCCGACTGCGTGTGACCTGGCGAGTATGGCTGTGCATCAAATCTGCTGATAACCCGAACAGACGGACAACGACCTTATGAATGTGTCGAGACCCCTCTCCATCATCGCCTTTGGTGTGTTCTTGCTCACCGCTGCAGGTACGTCACCCCGAGCGGTGGCGGCCCAGTCACGTGGCATCGATGTCGTTCTCGACTCGGCACTGCTGGCCGGCTACGAGTGGCGTAACATCGGACCTGACCGGGGCGGACGCTCGATCGCAGTCAGCGGCGTTCGGGGGCGCCCGGAGGAGGGCTACTTCGGCGCGACGGGGGGTGGTCTCTGGAAGACGTCTGACTCCGGCGAGAACTGGTTCCCGGTCACCGACTTTCAGATCACGTCGGCCTCTGTCGGTGCGGTCGCCGTGAGCGAGTCGAACCCCGATCTCGTCTTCATTGGTACCGGCGAGACGTGTATCCGTGGAAATATCCTACCCGGCGACGGGGTGTATCGCAGTCGAGATGCTGGAGAGACGTGGGAGCACGTCGGCTTCCGGGACTCGCACGGGATTTCCAAAATCCGGATCCATCCGACGAATCCGGACATCATCTACGTAGCGTCGTTTGGAAAATATTCGGTGGCCAGTGAAGAGCGCGGAGTCTTCCGTAGCACGGACGGTGGAGACACATGGCAGCGCGTTCTGTACCGGAACGACGAGACTGGCGCGATCGACATCGTGATCGACCCGAATGATCCGGACGTGCTCTATGCCGCACTCTGGGAGGCCTACCGGAAGGAGTATCAGATGTCGTCCGGCGGGCCCGGCTCCGGGATGTTCAAGAGCACCGACGGTGGGGACAGCTGGGAGGAGATGACCCGGAATACGGGGATGCCACAGGAGGGGCTGGTCGGCCGCATTGGACTTGCCGTCTCGCCTGCGAACTCGAACCGCGTGTGGGCACTCGTCGAGAATGACAATGGTGGTCTTTTCCGGTCCGAGGATGGTGGTGCGACCTGGGCGTTGGTCAACGACGACCGGGCGATTCGTCAGCGCGCCTTCTATTACACCCACGTCTTCGCCGACCCGATGGACGAGGACGTGGTCTACATGCAGAACACATCATTCTTCCGCTCGACGGATGGCGGCGAGACCTACGAGTCGATCAACAACGGCACACACGGTGACTTCCACGACCTGTGGATCAACCCGGACGACGGGTCACACCTCATCGTAGCAAACGATGGCGGTGGCGCCGTCAGCAACAACACGGGCGGAAAGTGGAGCGACCAGGAGTTCTCGACTGCGCAGTTCTACCATGCGGTAACTACGGCCCACGAGCCGTTCCACATCTGTGGGTCGCAGCAGGACAATTCGACGCTGTGCCTGCCGGGCAACTGGAACGCGAGCCGCATGGGCTTCGGTTCGGCTGGATTCTTCGGTGGTGGTGGGGATGGTTCGATCACCGAGGGCTCGATGAACGTGGCGTACCAGGCAGGTGGGGGTGAGCCCGGCTACATCGCGCCGGATCCGAACGACGTCGACGTGTTCTTTTCGGGCACGAACAACGGTTCCTACATCGACAAATTCAACCGACGCCTCCAGACACATCGCGAGGTGAACCCGTATCCGTGGTTCTACTCGGGTGAGCCGGCGATCGAGATCCGGGAACGGTGGCAGTGGACCTTCCCGATCATCTTCTCCACTGTGGACCCCAATCGTATGTATACGTCGTCCCAGCGCCTGTGGATGACGGAGGACGCGGGTCGCACGTGGCAGCAGCTCAGTGACGACCTGACGCGGGCGGATCCGATGACGCTACAGCGGACAGGTGGTCCGATCACCGGAGACATGAACGGGCCTGAGGTCTATGCCACCATCTTCTCGGTCGGCCCGGGCAAGCTCGATGTCGACGTGATCTGGACCGGGTCCGATGACGGTCTGGTGCACGTGACCCGCGACGGCGGCGACTCCTGGACTGACATCACGCCACCCGACATGCCGGACTTCGGACGTGTGAGTCAGATCGATGCATCGTCCTTCGACTCCGGCCGAGCCTACATCTCTGTGCGTAAGCCGCTGCTCGACGACTTCAACCCGTACATCTGGCGGACCGACGATTACGGACAGTCATGGACGAAAATCGTGAACGGGATCCCGCACGGGGCGTTCGTACACGCGGTACGGGAGGACGCAAATCGTGACGGGTTGCTCTACGCCGGCACGAACCGCGGCGTGTACATCTCGTACAACGACGGTGACCGGTGGCAGCAGTTGAACCCGGGCCTGCCCGACCTCCCGATCATCGACATCATCGTCGAGGAGAACGAGCTGGTCGCCGGCTCACACGGACGCGGTTTTTGGGTGCTCGACAACATGGCGCCGCTTCGTGAGGCGATGCCGGGGATGACCGGGGAGCCGAAGCTGTTCACGCCACCGACGGCGACCCGTTCCGCCGGTGGTGTGACGATTTCCTGGTGGCAGCCGGAGGCGGCGGACGACGCACGGCTCGAAATCGTGGACGCCGACGGCCAGGTGCTTCGCTCCTTCCTTCCGGCGGATCCGGATGCAGGGGAAGCGGGACCTGAAGGTCGCTATCGGAGCGCAGCGCTCCCGAACGAAGCCGGACTCAACTTTGTGCACTGGGACCTGCGGACGCAGCCGTTCGAGGTCTTCCCGGGCATGATCTACTGGGGCGTTCGCAGCGCCGCACCGGCGGTTCCGCCGGGTGAGTATACGGTCCGTCTGATCACCAGTGGCCAGGCATTCAGCGCGTCGCTGACTGTGCAGCGCAACCCATGGATCACCGAAGTGAGCGATGCTGACCTGCAGGCTCAGTACGAGTTTGGCGAAATGGTACGGGACAAGGTCACGGAGGCGAACCGTGAGGTCATCATGGTGCGCAACGTGAAAGCACAGCTCGACAACCGGATAGACCGCTCGGACGACAGCCGTCTGGGTCTGGCCGGTGAGCAGCTCGATACCGAGGCGTCGGAGGTCGAGCAGTGGATCTACCAGGTTCGTAACGAGGCTGGTCAGGATCCACTGAATTTCCCGATCCGGGTAAACAACCGCCTGGCAAACCTCCTTTCCATGTCGGAGCGGGGTGACGGGCGGCCTGGGAACAACATGCCGGTCATCTTCGATATTCTGGTCGAAGAGCTGGCCGGGTATCAGCAGCAGCTCGATGCCATCTGGGCTACTGAACTCGCTGAGGTCAACCGGATCCTGAGCGACCTCGGACTCCCGACGATCGATCCTGAGTGTGATCGACCGGAAGGCTGCATGGTGATGTAGGGGCTAGTACACGCCCAGATCGACCGCTGAGTGAAGCGGGCCACCCCAGCCGGCGGCCCGCATCTCGGCAAGCAGTCCGGCATCGTCTGTGCCCCAGTAGAGCTGGTGATAGAGCACCAGCTTCTGGGCGCCGGCTCGCGTAGCGATATCGACCAGCTCGGTCGGTGAGGTGTGGAATACACTGTGGTATGACTGCCATTCCGGCGGCCGAGTCACGAAGCGCTCCCCACTGTAGACTTCGTGGACGAGCAGGTCACACCCGTTACAGGCGTCAATGATCGGAGAGCTGGGCGCAGCGTCTCCACTGATGACGATGGTCCGGTCGGGCCCCGTCACCTTGTACGCGAACGAGAACGGCCAGTCACCGTGCGTGATCGGGATGGCTTCGATGCGCACACCATCCTGGTCGTAAACCACGCCGCCCTCTGTCTCGGTGACCTCTGGCAGGTATGCGTCCCGATTTGCATCACGAGGCTCGAGGCCATTGATCCGTCGATCGATATCCGCACCGTACGCCATGATGATGTGGTCCATCATCGCGCCGATACCCGGAGGGCCGACGACCTGGAGTCGGTCGGGTCGATCCAGTACCCAGGGGCTCAACGTCAGGTCGGGCAGGCCAAGCGTGTGATCGGAGTGCAGGTGGGTGATGAACACCCGATTGAGACGCCCCGCGCCGAGTGAAGGGATCTCCAGGTCGCGCGCGGCCTTGGACGCCCTTCGCACCACACCGGGACCGGCATCGAAGATGAACGCCTGATCGTCGATGACCACTGCGACCGCGGGTCCGGAGCGCTCGGGATCGGCGTTCGGGGTTCCCGTGCCGAGCATGACGACACGGGTGCGGTACTGCATCGCTTCAGAGAAGATCGCCTCGAGTTCCGGCGCGCCGTCTTCGACCTGAGGATCTTCAGCCATCTCCGCGTCGCATCCGATCAGGGCGAAGGCGGCCAGAGTTGCGGCGACACAGAGGCGGCTACGCACGTCAGTCCATCCCCGCCTGCTGACGCACCCACAGGGCTGCCTCTTCATGGGTGCCGAACCAGACGCCGTCCCTGGACTTCATGTGCTCGATCAACCCTTCGAGCGCGATGATCCTCGACCGGTGCCCGATGACGTGCGGGTGCATGGTAAGCAGGAACATGGTGCCCTCTTCCCACGCTTTGTCGAACTCGTCGATCCACACCTGCATGACGTCGCGCGGGTTCATGTAGCTGTTCCCGCGCGGGTTGAAGAGAGGCGCATCGTCGAGAATCCACTCGACCGGGAGTTCGACCATGCCCGTCGCCTCACCGTCTTGGACCAGTTCGTACGGGCGGTCGTCCGCCATGAGCGAGCTCTCATAAAGGAAGCCGATGTCCCGCACGATCCGCAGGGTGTTGGGGCTGTGGTTCCACGACGGTGCGCGGTATCCGACCGGGCGTGTACCGGTGATCTCTTCGATCGCATCGACTGCGTCGCGTAACAGGCGCTCCTCCGTCTCACCGTCGAGAGCGGTATTCAACTCGTGGATCCAGCCGTGTACGGCGATCTCGTGCATACCGGACGCCTGGATGAGGTCGGCCTGCTCCGGCGCGAGTTTCAGGCTCCAGGCCGGGAAGAAGAACGTCGACGGGACGTCCATCTCGTTCATGAGGTTCACGACCCTCGGAAGTGCTACCCGGGAGCCGTACTGCCCCTGCGAGAGTGGACCGATGCTGATGTCGCCGGTCCGCAGCCCCTGTACGGTCTCGTTGTCCACGTCGTACGACAGGAGGACTGCAACGCGAGTCCCACCTGGCCACGAGTCGGGATTCAGGTCACGACCGGCCCGAACCTGGTCGACGGCGGAGCGAACGAACTCTTCCGACCAGTTCCACGGTTCGGGCGATGCCTGATCCTGAGCCGGGGAGTCAGGGACTCCGCACGCGGCCACAGCAAGCGATATGGCGAGTGCCAGCATCAAGGACGCCGCACGGCGAAGGGTCACCGCGAGGCGAGATACGAAATGTGACGACATGGAGCAGCTCCGTTCGAGTTGCCTCAGCCTATCTCCTACGTGCCGTCCAGACCAGAATCACACGAGAGTCGGCGGCCTCTGTCATCGTCACTGTCTGCCCTCCGGCCCCGATGCCCGTCCGTCACCTACCTCTGCGGGTCCATCACCTACCTCTGCGGGTCCATACCAGGACCGCTCCAGTACTTCCCATGGTTCCGAAAAACGTCGCCGCCTCGATCGGTGTCAGGATCGCGATGCTCTCGATGGCATCCGGATCGATGTCCATCGCCTGGACGCCCGAGATGGGAATTCCGTCGAGCACGACCAGAGAACATGTCCCCCGGCCAGCGCCGGTGCGGGCGCGGATCTGACTCACGCACAGACCCATGTCGTCGCTCCCCGGGGCCAGGTTCTGGGAGCGGAGGATCTGCATCCCCGCCGGAGCACGATTCTCCAGGACGACGCCCATGTCCCGTTTGATCGGGATAGCGTCGATGGTCTCCTTGTTGATCCAGCGGTTACCCAGCTGATTCGGGCTGAGCCCCATCTGGGTCAGCTCCTCGGCAGCCAGCTCTTGAACCGAGACGTCGAGTCCGGCCAGTCCGAGGGGCTCCGGCGAGATCATGAGCTCGATCGGTGCCTCGCCCTCCATACGCAGGGCGATCAGGGGTGACCGAGTCTCCAGGTACCCGAATCGTTCCGTTGCGAGGACGTAATCACCCGCTTCGGGCGGGGCGATGACGAATCGGCCCACCGAGTCGGACAGGGTACGCACACGTTCGGCTCCGTCTCGCTCGATGAGCCGCACGATCACGCCGCCCACGGATGCCTCGTTCACCTGATCGAGGACACGGCCAAGAATCGTCTGCGCCTGTACGCTAGCCGGGATCACATGCACGATGGACAAGGCAGCGACCAGGAGGACGCAGGGCTTCGGGAGAAATCGTTTCGAGATGCTCATGGATTCGTTTGTAAGCGCTGGCATAAGTCTGTCTTTCAGTCAGGGACGACCATCGTACCGCGACTGACCCGGACAGCGCTTCCACCAACGCGCACGGCCGACGTCGTTCCGCCGGCCCGATCCGCTTCAACGTGCAGAATACTCGGGCGCCCCATCTCGATACCCTGCTCGACCGTCCAGGACAGCGCTGCTTGGTCACTACCGTCGGAGGCCGACAGGTATCCGCCCAGTGCAGCAGCAGCAGAACCGGTGGCTGGATCTTCCGCCACGCCAGAGCCGGGTGCGTACATGCGGACGTGGACGTCGACGTCATCGCCCTCTCCGTGCATGCACACGACGTACACATGGTGGGCCCACGCATCGGCTAACATGCGCTGCCAACGGGCGGTATCGAGTGCTGAACGACGTACCGCCTCGATGGTCCGGACCGGGATAATGAAGTACTCGAGCCCGCAGCTCACTTGCTCGATGATGAGCTCCGACCCTGACGGACCGGTTCCACCGATGTCCGCTTCCTCCAAACCGATTAGGGCCGCGACATCGGACAGCGGATGTGGGTTCGGCCGGTGCTCGGGAAGCAGGGCCGTCGTGAACTTCGCAAAGACCGGCGTACTGTTCTCAAAGCGCACAATGACTGGTACTGGACCAACGTTTTCCTCGAGTACGAGCGTGATGTTCCCGTCTGAGGGAGGAGCGGGCATCGCCGACGCGGACCATCCTCCGGCAGAACGTTCACCCGAGGCTGTCGCAGAGACACCGGCTAGAAAGATCGCCGAGCCCACCGTGGGGTGACCGGCAAAGGGGACTTCGCGCCGCGGCGTGAAGATCCGTACTCGAGCCGAACCGTCTCCGGTCTCTGGCGGCCCGAGGAAGACCGTCTCTGACAGATTCATCTCGAGTGCAATCCGTTGCATGAGATCGGTCGAGAGATGTGTCGCGTCGGGGAAGACGCCGAGCGGGTTGCCGCCGAAGGTGCGGTCGGTGAAGACGTCGAGCGTGTAGAAGGTCAGTTCCATCGGGCTGCTTGCTTTGGAGCGAGGGTGTACGCGACCGTGACTGCGAAGGCCGACAATACTACGGGAGGTGGGCGGTGCGAACCGTCGGAGTGATTTCGGACACCCACGGGCTGCTCAGGGATGAGGCGATCGAGGCGCTTTACGGAAGCGATTTGATTCTGCACGCTGGCGATGTGGGCCCGCCGGAGATCCTGGAGCAACTGTCACAGATCGCACCCGTGTTCGTGGTGCGCGGGAACACCGACCATGGCGCTGCATCCGCAGCGTGGCCTGAGAGCGAAGTCGTGTCGCTGACAGGTGGTGTGCCCGGCGTGCTAACGTACATGCTGCACGATATCGGACTTCTCTCACTAGATCCGAAGGCTGCTGGCTTTTCCGTCGTCGTCTATGGACACTCTCACCGCCCGACCATGGAGAGGCGCGAGGGCGTTCTGTACTTCAATCCGGGCGCTGCAGGACACCGGCGGTTTGCGCTTCCCGTGACGGTGGGGCGTCTTACCGTGACTGATGACGGAACCGTCACAGGAGAGATCATCGACTTGGAGGTCGAAGGATGATGCAGCTCAACACGCGCCTTGCTGCCCTGAAGGCGGAGAAAGATGCCGCAAGGAATCCCGACTGGACCGCCGTCATGGATCGCGCGACGGCAGATCTGGTGGCCACGGACATTCTGGATGGCGTACCTCGAGTCGGAGATCGCGCGCCGTACTTCGCGCGGCCAAATCTGGATGGGGATACGGTCCGACTCACCACGCTTATCAAAGACGGCCCCCTGGTGGTCAGCTTCTTCCGAGGCCGGTGGTGACCCTACTGCCGTCTTGAGCAGGTTGCTCTCCAGGATCTCTTTCCCGAAATCACTGATCGCGGCGCGTCGCTCGTGACCCTGTCGCCGCAACTTCCGGAGTACTCGCGTGCGTGGCGAGACGAAGACGGGATCACCTTCGATGTGCTGTCGGACCTCGGCCACGGTGTCGCGAGGCAGTTCGGGCTGACCTTCGGCCTGCCGGACGACCTCAGGGAGGTCTATGTGAACGGGCTTCGACTGGACCTGTCCCGGATGAACGGCGACGAGTCGTGGGAGCTTGCCATTCCGGCGACGTTCATCGTCGACATGGACGGTATGATCGTGTACTCCGCGGCCGAGCCGGACTACACGAGGCGCCCCGAGGCGACGGAGGTCCTGGCTGCGATCCCCTGATCGCCGTGTGGGTCAGCGACTTGGCTTAGCCCTCTTCGCGAAGCCGCCTCGCCGAGCAGATAGGGAGGCGGAGGCCACCTCGCGCTCGCGCTCGCGTTCACACCCGTCCCTTCTCAGATTCCTGCCTCCTTCCGCCCAAGGAGATGGTGTGTCCAGGATGCGTCGTGTTCGTGTACTGTCGTTGATGTTCGTTCTGCCGCTCGCCGGTTGTCTCACCTGGAGTCCGGCCGGGATGAGCGCTGTGGATCTCCTTCTACAGCCCGAGCCGCCGGAACGAGTTCGCGTGGTCACGAACGAGGGCGCAGAGCTGATCCTGGAGATGCCCGTGATTCGGGCGGGTGCGCTCGTGGCCACTGCCGCACCCGGAGCGGTTCTCGTGCGAGACGTGAGAAGCCTCGAGGTGGAGAAAGTCAGCATCATGCGGACAATCGGGCTGACGCTTCCCGGCGCGATCATTCTGGCGTTCGTGGGCAAACGCTCTTGCCGATGCTGAGTGCTCGCGCGCATCCAGCGGGCGGGATCCGATCCGTCCGGGTCACATCTGCTCGTATGACGTGGCTGCCGCTGGTTGCGGTCCTGGCGATCACCTCGTGCGATGGATCGCCGAGTGCCGATCTCGTACTTCGCGGGGGCACCATCGTGGATGGAACGGGTCGGACGGCCTACACAGGTGACGTGGCCATCGTGGGCGGAACGATCGCGGCCGTCGGTGACATCGGGTCGATCCGCAGCGTCGAGGAGATCGATGTGACCGGGTTGGTTGTCGCCCCTGGCTTCATCAACCTGCACAGCCACGCACGCTATCAGGGCCTGCCCACCGCCGAGAACGTTCTGGGGCAGGGTGTCACAACCGAGATCATCAACGCGGACGGCGGCGGCCCGATCGATCTGGATCAGCAGCTTCTGGAGATCGAAGCCGCCGGACTAGCGATCAACGTCGGCACCAACGTCGCACTCGGGAGCATCTGGGCAGAGGTCAACGGGCAGAAGGATACGCGCCCGAGCGCCGAGCAGATCGCGCAGATGAACGCGTTTGTCCTGCAAGGACTCGAGCAGGGCTCATGGGGTGTCGCGGCCGGTCTCGACTATAAGCCCTCCTACTACTCGACCACCGGGGAGATCGTCGCTGCGCTCGAGAGCACCGCCTCGTGGCGGACGGTCTTTACCAATCACGATCGGATCACTCCGCAGAGTGGTTTCAGTTCCATGGTCGGTATGCGCGAGACCATCGAGATCGGCGAGGCGACTGGCCTCATGCCGGTCATCACCCACATGAAGGTTCAGGGGCACGAGCAGGGGTCGATCGATGAGGTGACGGCCATGATGGATGCAGCCGCCGAGCGGGGTGTCTACACTGCGGCGGACGCGTATCCGTACCTGGCTGGGCAAACGTCACTCGCGGCATTGATCATCCCCGGTTGGGCACAGGAGGGTGGTGCTGATGCCACGCGCGCTCGCTTCGAGGATCCCGCCCTTCGGGCACGCATCGTGATGGAGGCCGACGAGGCGCTGGTTGCCCGGTTCGGTGGGCCTGAGGGTGTCTATCTTCCGGAGCGTGGCGTCGAGCTCACGACGATGATGCGCGAACTGGGCGCAACGTCCGGTGGGGATGCCGTCGTACGTATCCTGCAGAGCGACAATCCCACTGCGATCCTGCGTTTCGGATCAGAGTCCGATCTGGAAGGGATCCTGCGCTATCCCGCCACGTCTGTTGCTTGTGACTGCGATGCTGCCGTGGGCGACGTGGCCCACCCGAGGGGGTATGGCACCTTCCCCCGTGTGCTGGGGCGGTATGTTCGGGAGCGTGCCGTGCTGACGATCGAAGAGGCCGTGAAGAAGATGTCCGGTCTGCCCGCGACTACGATCGGAATGCTGGACCGGGGCTTCGTTGCGGTCGGCATGGCCGCTGACCTCGTCGTTTTCAATCCTCGGACGGTGATGGACCATGCGACGTTCGAGGATCCATCACGTCCATCGACCGGCATCGAGCACGTACTCGTCAACGGCGTCCTGGCCTGGCAGGACGGGGCACTGACTGGCGATCGTGCGGGCCGGACACTTCGCCGACTGGCCGCTCATCCGGCTCGGCCCATGGCTCTGGAGGGTGACCGTTCGGTGTCCTTCAGCGGCACCGTTACTCCTGACCCCGAGGTCGGCGGCGCACCGTTTCAGGTCACGTTTGAGGTCGAGCAGGCCTCTGAAGACCTGTCAGCGAGAGGATCTCTCATCGCGACCGATGAAGGCGGCCAAAGAGGATTCTCTCACGTGCGCTTCGGACTTCTACAGTCCGAAGGTGAATGGGCTGCGTTTTCCCTGCGTGTCACCGATGAGAATGGTGTGGAGCGCGGAGGCTACGTGGTTGTCGATGGTGCGGACCCAATGAGTGACGACGACGGAGTCAGGGTCGTCATGGTGATCGAAGGCCGCGAGCCGCTGCTCGGGCGCTCCGAGGGGTCACTCTCCGTCCGTTAACGCCGCCGGAGACTGCGATGCGACGCGATGCTGGAGCCGATCGATCACCTGCTCGAACTGCTGGGCGCGGGTTCGTACCCAGCTTGGTACGGTGAGTCTGCTTCCAATGAAGAAGCCGGCGCCCATGATCGCGAGAAGGAAGAGGTCCGAGATGTCACCCGGTCGACCGAGGAACTGCGCGATGCCCAGCATGCCTGTGACGCCCATGAAGGCCGCGCCGATCGTCTGATAGCTTCGCGCGCTGCCCTTGAGCGTTTTCATGCGGAGACGCTCGCCGGCGCCGTTGGGCTCCAGGAGCGCCTGGAGGTTTCCGTTCGTCCACTGACGGAAGGGGCCTTCGTCGCTGATCCTGCCCTTTGCGTCGAATGTCTCTCGCAGATCCACCACGAGCCGGTGCCATTCGTCCTCGGTCAGGCGCCGGGGCAGGTCAATCACCTGCGCGACCCCGATCGTCTGACCCAGATGCCTTGGAGTCGACATTGCGATCGGCGCCGGCGCATCCAGCTTGGTGACAGCACGCTCAACGGCCTCTAGCGAGATACCCGCCTCTCCGGCGATCTCTTTCAGCTCTCGGAGGGTGAGTCCGGTCTGACCGGTGACCAGGTCGCCCGCTGACGCCTGTGCCTCGGCCGCGTCATCGAGGATCTGCGTGACCTCCTCGTCGGTGAATCTGCGTTCATCTTTCATATCGATAGTGGAGCGAGTTCGGTGGGACAGCTGGTCAGATGCGGCTGCCCGAGTCGATGAGCTGATTCCCTTCTTCTGGTGTGCAGATCGCGTAATTGAACCCGGGTGCGATACAGAAGCTCCCGTGCTCTCCGTTCTTTCCGAGCGCCAGAAATCCGACCTGGATGGTGCGCCAGTCGGGGTTCTTCTCGATGACCCGTTCGACAGCCAGCTCACACGCCTCCTGGGGCGTGTGGCCCTGACGCATGAGTTCCACGACGAGAAAGCAGCCTACGGCCCGGATCACTGCTTCGCCCCAGCCAGTGGCCGTCGCCCCGCCGACCTCGTTGTCGACGTACAGGCCGGCGCCGATGATCGGTGAATCACCGACCCGCCCATGGTACTTGAATGCTGCACCGCTCGTGGTACAAGCTCCCGAAAGGTTCCCAGCCTGATCTACGGCGAGCATACCGATGGTGTCGTGATTGTGGACGTCGATCTGGGGCTGCACCTCGCCGTTCTCCTCTTTCCAGCGCTCCCATGCCGCTGCTGCGTCCGGATGGAGCAGCTCTTCGCGCTCGAACCCGTTTGCGAGAGCGAAATCGAGCGCACCCTGTCCTACGATCATGACGTGCGGCGTCTTCTCCATCACCTGCCGCGCGACGGAGATGGGATGCATGATGTGCTGGAGGAACGCGACGGAGCCGCACCTCCCACGCTCGTCCATGATGCACGCATCGAGGGTCACGACCCCGAAGCGATCAGGTCGCCCGCCGTAACCCACGGACGTGACCGATGGGTCGGCCTCGGGAATCCGCACGCCCGCCTCTACGGCGTCCAGAGCGCTGCCCCCGCCGGTCAGGATGGGCCATGCGGCATCGTTTGCGGCCAACCCGTGGTCCCAGGTGGAGAGGGCCACAGGTCGCACCTCTGCAACAGGACTGGTGCTCGACTGGGAGGACGAGTCGGTGTCTCCGTCGGGTGAACAGCCGTCGAGAAGGATGGGGGCCGCGGCAGCCCCCAGGACGGACGTCTTGAGGAACGATCGGCGATCGGGCATGGTCAAACGGAGCGTGGGGAAGATGCGGAGGATAGGGCGGAACGTTATGAGACCGTCGTCCCCGGCGGCAAGCGGTACGTCAGAGTCCTTCCATGTCCGGGCGTCGTCCTTTTGGGTGACATCCGACTCTGCCCCTAGATTCGAACAGCGCTCAACCCTGCGCGAGGAACCCGCATGGACAAACTGGTAGACCTCTTCAAGACCGAAGGCCGCGCCAACCGTGCATGGTACCTGTGGCACATCCTGCTGGATGATCTCGCGATCGTCAGCGGGGTCCTGCTGTTTGGCCTGCTGACGGTCATCACCAGGACGCCGCTGTTCATCCTGCCGGCGATTGGCGTTGGCGTCGCCGGGTTGTGGGCGGGTGTCTGTGTGACCATCAAGCGCCTGCATGACCTCGGGAGACCGGCGTGGCATTGGCTGCTCTTCATCATCCCGATCTACAACATCTACCTCGGTATCGTACTCGTCTTTCAGAAGGGCACGGACGGACCGAACGAATTCGGACCTGATCCTCTGGACGGATACCGGGCACTGACGTGATCGGAGACCACGAGAGGTCCATCGCCCGTCTGTCGGTGGCCGTGCTTGTGACCCTCGCTTTGTTATCGGTACCGGGCGACCTGCAGGCTCAGACGATTCGGGGTCAGCTGGTTGACGCTGAGAACGGTGCGCCAGTGGGGTTGGCCGGGGTCTTCATTCTGGGTGCAGATCGGGATCTACTGGTCCGTGCGGCTTCCGACATGGATGGCTTCTATTCAGTCGAGGCTCCGACCGCTGGCGCGTTCTACCTGTATGTACAACGCATCGGCTACTTCGAGAACGAGACGCCTCTCTTCCGGGCTGAGGCGAATCGAACGTACTCCGTGGATGTCGAGATGCGCCCTGAACCCTTCCGGGTCGATGCATTGAGTGTGACGGTGGGAAACGAGGAACTCGAGAATTTTCTGACGCTTCGGCTTGGTGAGAATCCAAACGGGCTCTTCGGGTACCGAGCCTACCAGGGATCCATGTTGCAGGAGGCCAAGCTGGGAGCTGTGGACAACACCGAAATTCTGAGGAGGCTCAACATCTGGGTGTCTCATGGCCGCCAGGTCTGCATCAATGCGGTGGCTTCGGGCGGGACCGTCCTTCCGTCGAGGAACGGTTTGGCGCGCTCGACGACCCCGGACCAGGGCGAAGCCATCGGTGATCGTGGCCGTGTCATCCCTACCGTCGAGGAGAGCGGCCAGGGCGGGCGCGGCTGCGGCTCCCTGTACCTCGACGGGTATCCGGTGCCCAACGATCAGATCGAGCAGCTGGAGGTGGAATCCGTGGCGGTGGTCGTGACCTTGCCCGGAACGGTGCGGCTGTACACGAGAGAGTTCGACTGGACCATGAGACCGAGTGCCGGAGGAAGATGATGAACGGAACGGAGCGTATCCTGCGTGCTGCTATGGCATCGCTGCTTCTCACGGTCACGGCGGGCAGCTGGTCACCCGTCGCGGGGCAGTCGCTCAATGTGCTCCTCACCAACGACGATGGCTTCGATGCTCCGGGCATCGTCGCGGTACGAGAGGCCCTGCTTCAGGCCGGACATCGCGTGACGGTGATCGCTCCGCTCGAGAACCAGAGCGGGGTGGGGTCGGCCATCACGACCTCCGGAACCATCGACTATTACCCGCAGGAGGATGGCGTCTGGGCTGTTGACGGGACGCCCTCGGATGCGGTCTCACTTGCACTGGTGCACGTGATGCGCTCGGACCTTCCGGATGTGTTGATCTCGGGCGCCAATTTCGGACAGAATGTCGGCGCGAACGTAGTCTCCTCAGGCACCGTGGGTGCGGCCCTCACTGCCTCACGGGCGGGGGTCCCTGCGATCGCGGTGAGTGTCGCGATCGACCCGCGCCAGGCTGGGCGGTCTGCACCCTTCGCGGGGACACGTGATGCGTTCGATCCTGCTGCCGATCTGGTGGTCGAGGTCGTGCGTCAGCTCGCCGAGACCGGTGGCGCGGGGCTGCTTCCGCCGCGTGCGATCCTGAACATCAACTATCCCGCGATTGGAGCTGATGAGCCGGATGGGGTACGGTTTGCCACGGTCTCGTCGCTCAGAGGTTTTCGTCAGGTGTTTTCTGTGGCCGGCACGTCTGGACCCGCCCGCGTCGAGATGGCTCTTGCCAATGTGGACCGAGCGGAGGAGGGCTCGGATCTGGCGCTGCTCGATGCCGGTTTCGTGACGATCAGCGTGCTGGACGGCGACATGGATGCCGGTCGTGAAAGCTGGGAACCCCTCCTTGAACGTCTGATCATCGAGCGCTGACGGGCGGATCGTGCTGATCCAGACCGAGCGACTCCTTCTCAGGGAGGTGGAGGAGAGCGATTTCGATGCGATTCATGCATACGCGTCCGATCCGGAGGTCGTGGAGCACATGGCCTGGGGGCCGAATACCGAACAGGCCACCCGTGACTTCATCACGAACTGCCGCTCGAAGATCCAGTCTGACCCAAGGCTGGAGTACGTGGTGGCTGTCGTGCCGAAGGGTCAGTCTGAGCTCGTAGGCACAGTGGGCATCTACCTGCCGTCTGGACACGCCCACTCCGCGATGCTCGGATACGCGTTCGGGCGTGAGGTATGGGGGAAGGGGATCGCCTCCGAAGCTGTCCGCCCGATGCTGGAGGTGGCGTTCGATGTACTCCGGCTGGACCGGGTTTGGGCCTCGTGTGACCCAGACAATGGCGCCTCGGCGAGAGTCCTTCAGAAGCTCGGCATGTCGCTTGAGGGCCACCTCCGGCACGACCAGAACATTCGGGGGGTACTGCGCGACAGTCTCGTCTGGGGCATGCTCCGGAACGAGTGGCTCAATCCATTTGAAACTGAGGAGTTCTTATGACACGCAGCCTCGAATGGCGGTACCACCGCCCTGGCTGAACAAGCTGCAAACGCACTCGAGAGTTTCTCGAGCAGAACGAAATCGCCGACGGAGAGGTTCAGAGCACGGGCAAAGACCCCATCGAGGGAACCGCGGCGCTCGCTATGCTGGATGGCGTGAAGCATCTGTACGTGGCGAAGGGGAAATCGTCACTCCACGTCGACCTGACAGCGGAACGACCCTCCGACGACGATTTGCTGGGGCTCATGCTCGGTCGTTCGGGTAAACTTCGAGCTCCGGCCATTCGATCAGGTGACCGCTTCATCGTCGGGTACAACAGCGATCTCTTCACCGAAACGCTGCTCTGATCGCACCATCCGACATCCCCCCGCGGAGACTGGCATGACCACGCCACATCGTTGGACGTTGACCCTCAGATCCGTCGGCCTGGTCGTCGTCTTCGCGGGGGCTGGCCCTGGCTTTGTAGATGCGCAGGAGCCAACCCCCACCGAGGCTCAGTCTGAGATCGAGGGTGTCCAGCCTGAGCCTGGCGTGGAGGGCCTGGGGTCACTCACACTGAGAGAGTTGATGGATCGCTTCGGTGTGCCTGGAGTCAGCGTAGCGGTCATTCGCGACTTCGAGATTCACTGGGCCAAGGGCTACGGCGTTGCGGATGTCGTGACAGGGCAGGAGGTGAATCCGGAAACCATGTTCCAGGCCGCGTCGATCAGTAAGCCCGTCGCAGCGATGGCGACGGTTCGTGCCGTGCAGGACGGGCTGTTTGAACTCGACGACGACATCAACGCGATCCTGACGTCGTGGAAGCTGGATGGAGGAACCTTCACCGCGGAGCGACCAGTCACGCCCCGTGGGCTTACGAGTCATACGTCAGGGCTCGGGGACGGCTTTGGCTTCCCCGGTTACGATCCGGGCGAGACGCTTCCGACGACGGTTCAGATCCTCGACGGGCATGAGCGCTCGAACGTCGGTGACGTCTTCATGGAGCGTGAGCCGCTCACCTTCTACGAATACTCGGGGGGTGGCGTCACCGTCATGGAACTCGCGCTCAGCGACGCGCGCGGCATGCCCTTCGACGAGTTGGTGAAGGCGCATGTGCTCGATCCGATCGGGATGACGCGGAGTTCCTACAAGCAGCCCATCTCGGCGGAGAATGATCGCAATGCCGCCCGCGCGCATGATCAGGAAGGTCGTTCCAGAGGCCCGAAGTGGCATGTGTACCCGGAGAAGGCTGCAGCAGGTCTGTGGACCACTCCGTCGGACCTCGCTCGTTTCGCGATCGACGTGCAGCGCACGGCGGGACGCGACGAGGGGGCCGTACTCCGTCGTCAGATGATCAACGAGATGCTTCGGCCCGTCGGCGTGGGTCCCTACGCCGTAGGCTTCTCGATCAGCAAGCTGGGTGAGGGCTGGTACTTCGGTCATGGTGGAAGTAACTGGGGCTTCAGGGCTCAACTGCTCGCCCACACCGCCAAGGGGTACGGATTCGCGATCATGACCAACGCTGATCAGGGCAATGCCTTGATCGCCGAGCTGAGCCGGAGGATCCAAGCGGCATACCTGTGGGACTCGGTGGCCGAGGGGGTGCAACGGGGCTACCGTCGCTGAACCCAGTCTGCTCGGAGAGTTCTCATGCCTAGCCGCCGTCTACCCATTCTGATTGCCGTGGTAACCCTTGCTCTGGCGTCTCTCGGCGCTCGATGGGAGGGGTCTCAAGACATCGGTCGCATGACTGAGGCCGCTGAGGCGTTCTTGCAGGCTCTGGACGACGACCAGCGGGTCGCTGCGACCTTCGGGTTCCATGACGACGAGCGGACCCGCTTCCACTTCATCCCGATCGAGATGTTCGAGCGGCAAGGGGTGATGCTCGCCGAGATGGATGACGCTCAACGTGACAGGGCGCACGATCTTCTCCAGGCCGGACTGAGCCAGCGTGGCTATATGACGGCGACTCAGGTGATGGAGCTCGAGGATGTGCTTCTCGCGTTGGAGGGTGGGCAGCGGTTCGCTCGCGATCGTGACGAGTATCTGATCAGTATCTTCGGCACACCCTCCGCAGGTCAGGACTGGGGCTGGCGCTTCGAGGGCCACCATATCTCGCTGCACTTCACCGTGGTCGGAGGTGATGTTGCAGTGGTGACGCCCGCCTTCGTGGGCGCCAATCCTGCGGAGGTGCAGGAGGGGCCGCAGGCCGGTCGGCGTGTACTCGGAGACCGGGAAGACGCTGGCCGCGCGCTGGTGCAGGCCCTGAACGCCGCGCAGCGCACGGAGACCATCATCGACGTCGAGGCGCCGCGCGACATCCTCACGGGTGCGGAGCCGGTTGTTGGTCCCCTCGACCGGGTCGGGATCGAAGCAGGAATGCTCACGAATGAACAGCAGGGCATACTCTTCGATCTCATCGACGTCTATCTGTCGATGATGTCGGATGAGATCGCTGATCATCGGCGCGACCGGCTCCTCGCGGATGACACGGATGCGATTCGGTTCGCCTGGGCCGGCAGTACGGAGCCGGGGGAGCCACACTACTACCGCGTTCAGGGCCGGACCTTCCTGATCGAATACGACAACACACAGAACGGAGCGAACCACATCCACTCCGTCTGGCGGGAATTCGACGGTGACTTCGGTCGGGATCTGCTCCGTGAGCATCGGAATCAGCATCCGCACGACTGACGAGTTCGGGTCTGTGGGCCGAATCGACGTCGTCGATTGGCGGCCCGAGTGGCCCGAAAACTTCAATCGTGAATGCATCCGGCTCGCGGCGTTCGAGGCTGTAGGGAACATGTATGTACCCGAGCATGAAGACCGCATGCCGGAGCGGCGGTACTTCCGCCGCGCTCTTCAGCCCCCGCGTACCTACCACGTGCATTGCTTCGTACTCGGGAGTTCCGAGTGGAATCGGCACATCCTCTTTCGCGACCGACTGCGGGCATCGACGGCGCTGGTTGACGCGTATGGAGAACTCAAGCGGGAGCTGGCGCGTAACTTTGCGGGCTATCGTAGGGGGTACACCGAGGCAAAGTCGGCCTTCATTGCCTCTGCGCTTTCTGATTCTACCACCCTCAGATACCTGACAGCTCCGAGCCGATGAAGACGATCTGGATCCGACTCACGACCGTTCTCGTGGTCGCTGGTGGCATGACTGTGGTTCCCCTCTCGTCGACCGCCCAGGTGCCCGGCTCAGTCGTGGGTGTCGTCGCTGGTTGGGTGACGAACGAGCAGGTGTGGCGATCCGAGTACGAGACCGAGGCCGTAGGTGGAGGGCAGCTCGGGGGTTTCGTGAATGCTGCGACGCCGTTGTCGTGGTTCCGCGTGAGGGCCGAGTTCCTGTGGACCCAGCGCGGTGGCAGCGTGACCGGACAGATCAGCGGAGATCCCCTCGTTGGGGAGACGCGCACCGACTATCTGACGGTAGGTGTGCAGCCTCGGACCGCCCTCCGGATTGGGCAGCTGGAGGTATTTGGCGTGGCAGGACCCATGCTCGAGGTGGTTCTGCGCAATCGATTCACTTCCGAGCTGGCCGTCGCCGTGCAGGAAGTCGGAACGGCCTATGGCGTGGGGGCGGGGGTCGGCGTCGCCGTGCCCATCAATGCGTCCCTTTTTGCCGAGATCGAGGCTCGACTTTTCGAGGGCCTCGGCGATGCGTATACGGGGAACTTCGTCTCCGCGAAGAACCGTTCGTTCGGGGTGGTCGTACGGATCGGCCGGCCGCTGCGTCGGTGATTGTCTTGCCCGCCGGGCGGCGTGCCGACATGGTGCATGTCGTCACTTCGGATCCTGATAGACGAGGGCGGGGCGATGTCGCCGACACGTAGGGACTTCATTCGCACGACGGGCGTCGTGGGCGCGGGTCTGGCTCTCGGTGGGACTGCAGCGTGCGCAGGCCCAGAGTCCGACTCGGCAGGGAGCGACGAGGCCCCTCCGGAGTCCCTGCAGATCCTCATGCTCGGTGGGACGGGTTTTATCGGACCACATATGGTCCGTTATGCCGTGGAGCGGGGTCATCAGGTGAGCATCTTCACCCGAGGCCGGCGCCAGACGGACCTACCCGAGGGCGTCGAGCAGCTGGTCGGGGACCGTAATGACGACCATACGGCGCTCGAAGGGCGCACCTGGGACGTCGTCCTCGACAACAATGCGCAGGACTACCGCTGGGTGCAGAAGAGCACGGAGCTGCTCGCGGAGGCCACCTCGCAGTATGTCTTCGTGTCCTCGATCTCGGCGTACGCGCTCGAGGGCTTCGGGTATGACCGGGCTGAGGACATCATGCGTGAACCTCTGGTCGACGAAGACTATGACCGGGTCGCACCGCCCGAAGGATGGCGCGACGGTGATGACGCTCCATACGGCCTCATGAAGACGCTCAGTGAGGACATTGTCCACGCTGCGTTTCCCGGGAGTGGGACCATCGTACGACCGGGTCTCATTGTGGGGCCAGGAGACATGACCGACCGCTTCACCTACTGGCCGGTGCGACTCGACGAGGGCGGCGAGGTGCTGGCCCCGGGCGATCCGGAGCACGCCAACCAGGTGATCGACCAGCGGGACCTCACCGAATGGATCGTGCGGCTGGCGGAGAACCGGACCACCGGCGACTTCAATGCAACCGGGCCGGGTGAGCGCCTTTCTATGGGCAGCATGCTCGACCAGATCGGCAGCGCAATCGAGACGCCGTATGAGCTCACCTGGGTGCCGGAATCCTTCCTGGAGGAGCAGGGCGTGGCTCCGTGGAGCGATCTCCCGGCGTGGATTCCGGGGGATCCGCTCATGTATGTCGACGTCCGTGACGCGGTTGCAGCAGGGCTGACCTTCCGACCGCTAGCGATGACGACTCGCGACACCCTTGAGTGGGACAAGACACGCCCGACGGAGGAGCGCGCCAACCGGCGCTTCGGTATGAGCCGGGAGCGCGAGCGCGAGATTCTCACGGCCTGGAACGCGACTCAGGGTTAGTGGTGCTGACGCGTTGTTCGGCGCAGGCCGCGCATCCGTCACCGAGGGCCGTCAGGCTGATGTCCATGAGCCGATGTGCGGGTCATTCTTCCAGAGGTAATACGTGATGAGAACCATGCTCGGGTGGCTCGTCGAATTCGAGACCGATGACGAGCCGAGAGGAATGCTGCAGGCTGCGGCCTATGGCTTCTTCATCATGCTCTCGTACTACATCCTCCGGGCGGTGCGGGACGAGATTGCCGCAGCTGATCGTGGGAACCTCCAGATCCTGTGGACGGTTGTCTTCTTCGTGATGGTCGCGGCGGTCCAGGGGTATTCGTGGATCGCATCGCGGTATTCGCGCGGGGTCTTCGTTCCGTTGGCAAATCGTTTCTTCATTGCCTGTCTGATCGGCTTCTGGGCTGCGCTGCGATTCCTGCCCGAAGCGACCTACATCTGGGTCGACCGGGTCTTCTACGTCTGGACCAGCGTCTTTGCACTCTTTGTCGTGACCGTGTTCTGGGGTCTGGTTGCGGACTGCTTCACCCACGATCAGGGGAAGCGACTCTTCGGCTTTATCGCCGTCGGCGCGTCCGTTGGCGCAGCGATTGGGTCGGGGATCACCGCTGCAATCGCAACACAGGTGCCAGTTTTCACGTTATTGCTGATCGCGATCGTCCCTCTGGAGATTGCGTCTTGGTTCGCCGTTGGTTTGCACAGGGGGTTCGCCACCGGCGATGTCCATGCGGCTGGCGAGTCCGAGAAGCCACTGTCCGGTGACGCCTTGTCGGGCATGAAAGCTGTGTTCCAATCACGCTATCTGCTTGGTATCGCATCATTCATCGCGCTGATGACGTTTGCGTCGACGATCCTCTACTTCGCGCAGTCGGATCTCGTGTACGAAACGATGACCGACCGCGGGGAACGGCGCGCGTTCCTCGCACGGATCGACCTGATCGTGAACGTGCTCACGATCCTCTTCGAGGTCTATCTCACGGCGCGGATCATCAAGTGGTTCGGTGTGGCGGTCACCCTTGCGATCGTGCCGGTCGCAGTCGCCGTGGGCTTCGTGGCGCTCGGCCTCTGGCCGACGCTGTGGACGCTTGTTGTCGTGCAGGTGATCTATCGGGCTGGGCGCTATGGGCTGGCCAAGCCGGCGCGTGAGGTTCTCTTCACGGTCGTGTCCCGGGAAGAGAAGTACAAATCGAAGGCCTTCATCGACGCTGCAGTCTATCGAGGCGGTGACCTGGCGAGCGGCTGGATCTACGCCGGACTCGCATTTGTGGGTCTCACGGTTGGCCCCATTGCCCTCATCGCTGCCCCCGTGGCAATTCTTTGGGCCTTCATCGCGCTGGATGTGGGCCGCGCCGGTGAGGTGAAGGCCGCCGAACTCGGTGCAGCTCCAGTGGAATAGACGGTGTGCAGTGGCATGTCATTCTTCGGGCGGTGATGGAGCCTGCTGACTTGCCGCCCTGCGTTTAGGGCGGCAGTCTGCCGGACCGTTCGAATCGTTCCTGGAGGATCACGCATGCGCTCTCTCTACTCTCTTGCCCCGGCCGTCGCTCTTCTCGCCGTGGCGACTCCCGCACAAGCTCAGGACCTGAGCGCGCCGCGACCCATTGCCGGCACAGAGACCGTGTTTATCGAAGAGATGACCTGGATGGACGTTCGCGATGCCCTCCTGGACGGAATGACGACAGCGATCGTCGCCACGGGGGGTGTCGAGCAGAACGGTCCCTACGTTGCCTCGGGCAAGCACAACTTCGTGCTCAGCGCGACGACTGAGGCGATCGCGGAGGAGCTAGGTGACGCACTGGTGGCACCGATTGTGAAGTTTGTCCCGGAAGGGTCGATCGATCCGCCCAGCGGACATATGCGCTACCACGCGACCATCTCCGTGCGTCAGGAGACGTTCGAGATGCTGCTCACCGACGTCGTGATGTCTCTGGAGGCGCACGGCTTCCGGGACATCGTTCTGATCGGGGACAGCGGTGGGAACGTTCGGGGAATGGAGAACGTGACTGCGGCGCTCAACGAGGCGTGGGCGAACCAGCCGTCTCGCGTGCATTTCATTCCGGAGTACTACACTGAAGACATCTACAGCTGCGACTTCCTCAAGGAGGAGTTGGGGATTTTTCAGGAGCCGGACAATTGCGTCGCTACGCGGGACGAATACCACGACGACTATCACTACTCGTCGATCATCGCGACGACCGACCCGGAGCGAATTCGCGTCCGTCAGCGGATCGAGGAGGGTCTCTTCAGTATCAACGGTGTCGACCTGAATCCGCTCGAGCAGACGATCGAGAACGGGCAGCGGCTGGTCCAGTACCGGGCCGAGATCACGGCACGCGCAATCCGCCGCTCCATGGCGGCGGGCCGCACCCCGTGATGGCAATCATGGAGATCGTATGAGGCACATCGACGGGGCCTCCGTGCCCCACAACCCAGCGGACTCGAACAACTTCGTGCTCCCCGCGACCATGCAGCGGCTACTGGGTCGCGACGACGGTGAGTCTGTCCGGCTCTACCGGGTCTCGTTCGAGGAGGGCGCCCGAACGAACTGGCACACGCACACTGATAGCCAGCTTCTGTTCGGGGTGAGCGGGCGTTGTGCCGTGGTGGACCGGGATGGTCACGAGCTGCTGCTGGACCCCGGTGACGTCGTCGTGATCGAAGCGGGCCTTGAGCACTGGCATGGTGCCGCTCCTGGAGGTCCTGGCGTGCATCTGGCCATCAACGTGGGCACAGAAACGACCTGGCTGGACTCGTCTGCGGGTGAAGACGCCGTCCACCCATGAACATCCTGATGGATCAATTCAATGCACGTATGCGACGCATTGCAGTTGGCGTGATCGCGGCCATGGCCGCCTGTGCGCCTGCCGACGCCCCTTCTTCGGCCCCCGAGACGTTCACCGTCGCGTTCGAAACCAGCGAGGGTCCGTTTGAGGTCGAGTTCCTGCGGGAATGGTCGCCGATCGGGGTTGATCGCATCTGGGCGCTGGCCCAAGCAGGCTACTGGAACGGCTCGCGTATCTATCGCGTCAACGACCGATATGCCCAGTTCGGATACTCTGGTCAGCCTGAGCTGGATGCCGAGTGGGTGCAGAATGGCATCCCCGACGAACCGGCTCGCTCGAGTAACGTGCGCGGTGCGGTCTCGTTCGCGCGTGGTGGGCCAGGCACACGATCCAGCATCCTCTTCGTCAACCTGGATGACAACTCGAATCTGGATGCAATGGCGTGGAATAACGTTGTGGGCTTCCCACCTGTGGGTAGAGTCGTGTCCGGAATGGAATCCGTAGATGGGCTGTACTCGGGCTATGGGGATACAGCCATGCAGTGGGAGGACTCGATTGCGACCAAGGGGAATGTGTTCCTCGATCGTGAGTACCCACTGCTCGACTCGATCACCTCCGTGTCCGTGCGTTGATCAGGCACTGATCCACGGTTGGTGAGGTCCGGTCACTCTCTTTGCGAGGGTGTCGAGCTGTCGGGCGTTTGCGTGCGGACGACACGCGATCGCTTGCTGGTTGCGTGCGCGTGATCGACCTTCGCCCCTTCAGGTTGTTCACTGCTCGCTTTCTTTTGGAGCCGCCCATGGGGTCCGTCCGTTCACTCGCACTCTGCCTCATCCTGACCGCCATGGCCGGCTGCAGCGCGCCCGACGAGAACACCGCTGTGACGGAGGCTGCGGTTACGGCCGAGGCTGCTGCTCAACTCAAGCTGGAGGATCTGATCCGCGTGACGCATGTCCTCCACGAGAAATTCACGTCGCTGGCAGAGGCGATGCCCGAGGACGACCTCGCGTGGCGACCAGTGAATGGCGTTCGCTCCGTCTCGGAGGTCTACGTCCACATTGCGGCCGATAACTGGTACGTGCCCGCGTTGATGGGCTGGGATGCACCGGACGAGACCGGTGTGACCGACGACGTCGCGACGTTCCGGACGTACCAGGAACAGGAGATGTCGCGGACGGACATGCTCGGGGTTCTGGACGGCTCATTCGCCTTCCTGCTCGGGGCCATGGAGGAGAGCGCGGGCGAACTGGACCGAGAAGTCATACTTGGAACGCCTACGACGGTTGGGGACGTCTGGATCCGGGCCGTGGTCCATCTGCATGAACACCTCGGTCAGAGTATTGCTTACGCCCGCACGAACGAAGTCGTGCCTCCGTGGAGTCGCTGAGCCGTAATCCGTTCGGTCCGTTTCTCGAAGCGAGCGGGCTGGCCGTACTCGACGGAGGGCTGGCGACCGCGCTCGAGGCGAGGGGACACTCGCTCGCCGATGAACTCTGGTCGGCACGACTGCTACAGGACGATCCCGAGGCGATCGCCTTCGCGCACCGGAGCTACCTGGAGGCAGGCGCCGATTGCCTGACGACGTCGAGTTATCAGGCGTCATACGGCGGATTCGCCGCGGCCGGTATTGAGCGAGCGGAGGCGACGGCACTCCTGCTCCGTTCGACCGAGCTGGCCCGACGTACCGTCGAGGCCCGAGAGCCCGGGACCCGGTCGACGCCACTCGTCGCGGCGAGTATCGGTCCGTACGCAGCGTATCTCGCCGACGGCTCGGAGTACACCGGCCGCTACGAGGCCTCTCTGGCCGAGATCGATGCCTTTCACCGAGAGCGTTGGGAGACGCTCGCGACGAGTACCCCGGACCTGATGGCGTGCGAGACGATCCCGAATGAAACTGAAGCTGAGGCTCTGCTCAACGTGCTGTCAGGTGATGATCGCCATTGGGCGTGGTTCAGCTTTTGCTGCCGGGATGGTGGACATCTCTGGGATGGCACCCCGATCGAACAGGTCGCGACAGCGTGTGACCAGGTGGCCCGCGTGGCGGCTGTCGGCGTGAACTGCACGGCTCCGCGTTTGGTGCCAGAGCTCGTCGAGCGACTCCGTTCCGTGACCGACTTGCCGATCATCGTCTACCCGAACTCCGGAGAGCGCTACGAGGCCACTACCCGCTCCTGGCATGGTACAGATGAGGCGTGGATGGCGTCGGTCGAGGCATCGATCCAGGCCGGAGCGAACATCGTGGGCGGCTGTTGCAGGATCGGCCCGAGGGAGATCGCAGAGTTGCGACAACGGGTCGACCGCGGAGATTGGTCTGGCCCATGAAGACTGAGTCCACTGACATCGCAGCCTCGACCCTGCGAAACAGCGCGCGTACGCTCGTCACATTCGGGCATCTGATCGCAGAGCCGCTCTTCCGGTTCAACGCACTGCGCGTAGACGGCTGCACGGAGACCGCACGGTGACCAGCCCTCTGTCCGCTGATCAGGTCGATGAGCTCCGAACGGAGCTCGAGAGACAGTTGGCCCGCCTCCAGAAGAGCATGAAGGTCACCGACGAGGCGCTCCGGACCGTAGAGCTGGATCAGACGGCGGTAGGGCGGCTGTCTCGAATAGACTCCCTTCAGAACCAGAGCCTTTCGAAGGGGCTCCGGGAGCGGGAAGTGGTTCGTCTATCCCAGATCCGGGATGCTCTCGAGCGTGCACAGGAGGGGACGTATGGCGTGTGTACCGAGTGCGGGCGAGGAATCCCGTTCGAACGGCTGTTCGTGTTTCCGGAAGCGCCTGAGTGCACCGATTGTGTCAGCTGATCCGCGAACGGGAGACACGTGATGCGATTGGATACCAGGACGGTCCAGGAGTATCTGGACTCGCTACCGGAGAATCGCCGTATGTCGATCGAGACCGTCCGAACGACGCTCCTCGAGCGGCTACCCGCCGGGTACGGTGAAGCCATGAACTGGGGCATGATCAGGTGCCAGGCACCTCTGGCTTCCTACCCTGGGACGGACAACGGGGAGCCGCTCATGTACGCGGCCCTCGCGTCACAGAAGGGCCACATGGCGGTCTATCGGTCCGCGGTCTGCGCCGACGAGGCGGAGCGGGATACGTTCGAGCAGGCCTACCGAGCTAACGGCAGGAAATTCGACGCCGGCAAGTCCTTTGTGCGCTTCCGGAGGCTCGATGACCTGCCACGCGATGTGATCGGGGACGCGGTCGGTCAGATGCCTGTCGATCGCTTCGTCGAGATCTACGGAGCAGTTCGCTCGAACGCCCGCTCGCGGTCCAGGTCCGACTGAACATCCGGGCCAAGCCGAATCAGGCCGCCGTGGACATCCCGACTGTGGCGGCTGCTGCTGTGGTCGCCTGGAGTGTCGCCATTGCTGGCCATCAGGCCGGACATGCCCTCATCGCGACTGCGCTCGGGGCTTCTGTTGATACCGTTACCGCGCTTGGCGTCACGGGTCGCTGGGGTGCACTGCGGACTCCAGGCACTCTGATGACGAGCGTGGCCGGGACGTCCGTCAATATGCTCGTAATGGCTGGCGCGTGGGGAAGGATGCGACCGACTGGGTCTCCCGGGCTTCGGGAGGTCGTCGCATGGCTGCTCTTCGCTGCCAGCGGATGGACCGTAGCGGGACACCTCGTGCTCTCCCCTGTGATCGGTGCGGGTGACTGGATGACCGTCGTAGATCTGTTCGCCAATCGCGGGCCTCTGCGTGCCAGTACCTTCGTGACGGGCCTCTTTGTCTGTGGTGTGATCTGGAAGGGTACACACGAGACGTTGGCGCCGGTCACCGGCGGGGGTCCTGAAGGATCTCGCGTGACGTGTGCACGCCGCCTCACGCGAACAGCGTGGGTCTCTGGGACGGTCTCCGCCGCGTTGGCCGGGGCGGCTACCGGTATCTGGGGTCCGTCGGACGCAATGCTGACCCACACGGGTCAGTTGCTTCCGGACCCGACCCTTCTGGGTGGCGTCGTAGGGCTCTGTGCCGCGTTCATCGGGTTCGGCCTCATGACTGCCCCCACGATGCTCGCACCCGTGATGGTCAAGGAGCGACCCGTTCCCGGACCACCGCTCGAGGTCACTCGAAGCGTGCCGATGCTCATTACGGGCGTTTTCTTCGCCGTACTTCTGATCGGCGCACTGGGGCCCGGTGTTACTCTCGCCCCCCACTGAGGGTTCGTCGACACCTGCTACGGAGCCTGGGTGGTGTTCCACCGCGTAGCAGAAATACGTGGGCCGCTTGTCCGGTCTCGAACGCCCCTCTAGGCTCTTTACTTGGTGTTCGTGATCTCTCGGAGATTCTGATGATGTTTGCCTCGAACGGTATTCGACCCCTCACCCGGACTCGCGCATGCGTGCTCTGGGCCGTGCTCGCCCTGCTTGCAGTTCCGGCTGCGATCCATGCTCAAGAGATGGCGAATGCGGGCGCCATCCCAACACCCGAAGAGTTCTTCGGCCATCAAATGGGCGCGGACCGACAGCTCGCTCGCTGGGACCGGCTGGTCGAGTACTACCAGCTTCTCGGTGATGCGAGTGATCGACTCATCGTCGAAGAGGTTGGACAGTCCACGCTCGGCAATCCGTTCCTCGTGATCTACGCATCGTCACCCGAGAACCTGGCCAACCTCGATCAGATCCAGAGGATGAACGACATCCTCTCCGATCCGCGCGGGCACACGCAGGCTCAGATCGACGACGCAATCGAGAACGGAAAGGTCGTCTTCGTGCAGTCGTACGCGTTGCACTCGACCGAGGTCGCGGCGAGTCAGTCGGCTGCCGAGATCATGTATCTGATCGCGACCCGGGACGACGACGAGATCAATCTGATTCTCGATGAGACCGTATCGATCCTGGTCCCCGGCATGAACCCGGACGGCATCAACATCGTTACGGATTGGTATGACGAGTGGGTCGGGACCGAGTACGAGGCCGTGGGTCTCCCCGAGCTCTACCACCATTACATCGGTCACGACAACAATCGTGACGCCTTCATGCAGAACACGGTCGAGTCACAGTACGTGGCGCAGATCATGTTCCGCGACTGGATCCCGCAGGCGTTCATCGACCATCACCAGATGGGCGCGTATACGGCGCGGATCTCTCTGCCGCCGTATGCTGAGCCGATTCGCCCGGATGGTGATCCGCTCGTATGGCGTGAGATGGCGTGGTACGGAGCGCATATGGCGTACAAGATGGACGAGTACGAACTCGAGGGTGCTATTGGCGCAGCCATCTACTCGGGCTGGGGGCACTTCGGCTTCCACTGGATCACGCCCTTCCACAATATCGCGGGCATGCTGACCGAAGCGGCCAGCGCCCGCCTTGCGACGCCGTTGTACGTGCACCCTGACCAGCTGGGTGGCTCACGCCAGCTCCCGGAATACGAGGAGCAGACCACGTTCCCGAATCCGTGGATGGGAGGATGGTGGCGCGTGCGGGACATCGTCGACCGTCAGATCGTCGCGACCTTCTCGCCGCTGGAGATTGCAGCGAAGAACCGCGAGATGGTGCTGCGGAATGCCTATAACAAGGCCAGCCGTCAGGCGCGTCGTGGAGAGGAGGGAGAGACCAAAGCGTTCATCATCCCCGCGGAGCAGCACGATCCGCTCACCATGCAGAAGATGATGAACAAGCTGTACCTGCAGGGGATCACGATCGAGCGCTCGGCGGGGCAGTTTGAGCACGAAGGCCGCGTCTATGGCGCGGGCAGCTACGTGGTATCGATGGCGCAGCCGAAGCGTGGTGTGATTCGCTGGCTGCTCGGAAAGACGTACTACCCGGACAACACCTACTCCCGCGATCGCGACGGCAACCCGATCCGTCCATACGACATGACCACGGACAATATTTCCGAGTTCATGGGCGTCCGCGTTGATCCCGTGGAGTCATCGGTCGTAGCGGCTCTTACGCGCGTCACGCGTGAGATCGACTCGAGCGGCACGGTGTCCGAAGGGGCCGGTGGTTATGTCCTCGACGGTCGGTTGAACGACGCGTTCGAGGCTGTAAACAGGCTTTTCACGGCGGGCGCGAGCGTGAGTCGGGCGAATGCGGACGGCGATGGCTTCCGGACGGGTGACTTCCTGGTCGGAACAGGCACGGACATGGCGGTTGTTCGTGAGATCGCCGAAGAGACCGGCGTCGACTTCACTCCGCTTTCCAGCACTCCCACGGCGGGCACCTATCCGATCACGCAGCAGCGGATCGGCCTCTTCCAGCGCCACTACGGTGGTAACATGGATGAAGGGTGGACCCGCTGGCTTCTCGAGGATTTCGAGTTCGCCTACTCGACGATCATGGACGAGGAGATCCTGCGTGGGGATCTGCATGAGCGCTGGGACGTGATCGTCCTGCCGAGCGATTCACGCGACATGATGGTCGATGGGCGTGAGGATCCTGCCGCCGCCCCACCGGCGTACCGAAGCGGATTTGGTGAGGCCGGTGTCCAGGCGCTCGACGAGTTTGTCGAGAACGGCGGGATGCTGGTGACCTTCTCCGAGGCTGGTGACTTCGCGCTGGAGGAGCTCGACCTGCCGGTTCGCAACGCGGTAGACGGGGTCTGGGGGAACGAGTTCTGGGCACCAGGCGCCACGCTACGGATCGACGTGGACAACACGCACCCGCTCGCCTTCGGCATGCCGGACCGAGCGCTCGCGGCCTTCCTTGCCGGGGGCCAGGTGTACGAGACCCGTTCCGGTGCGCAGAGCTCTGATGTTCATCGACTGGCGACGTACCCGCAGCGCGACATCCTGGAGAGTGGCTGGCTCCTGGGCGAAGAAGCCATTGCAGAGAAGGCTGCGATCGCTGTGGTGAACAGGGGCGAAGGTACGGTCCTCATGCTCGGTTTCCGGACTCAGCACCGGGCTCAGACGCATGGGACGTACAAGTTTCTCTTCAACGCGCTCATGCAGCAGCCGGCCACCACGACGGAGGTGGCTGCAGTCGGTGGTGGAGCCTGATCGGACGCAGGTGACCGAAGACGAGGGTCCACAATTACGGCCCGCCGGTGACGCACCGGCGGGCCGTAGCTGCGTCAGCCCCCTGTGGTGATCGTGGCCCGGATGATCTGCGTCAGCTCCGGGAAATCGGCGTCGAGGTAGTCATTCCCGCGCGCCGCGGCCATCGCCTGATACGGCCCGTCACCGCGGGGAGGGCCATCGCCGTACTCGGAGTAAAACGCGTCGACCACGTCCATGCCTTCGATGACTTCGCCGAAGGGCGCGAAGCCTTCGCCGTCGAGCGCCGAGTTGTCCTTGTAGCTGATGAACACCTCGGTCGTCCGCGTATGACGGCCTCCCTTGGCGAAGGCGACTCGGCCGCGTGAGTTGGTTTCCACGACCGGATCGTCCACCAGCAACTCGGACTTCCATACCTGGTTCACGTACGGATTCCCGTTCAGCCCGAATTGAGCCATGAACCCATCGACGATGCGGTAGACGCGCGTGTCGTCGTAATAACCCCCTCTCACGAGGCTGTAGAAGCGATCCGCCCCCAGGGGTGCCCAGCGTCGGTGTACGTCGATCACGACAGTTCCGGCGGACGTCTCGAGCGTGACCTGGAAACGCGCGGGAGCTCGTTCAGCGTAGTTGTTCGCGCGAAGCAGAGGGTCGCGTCGGAGTTCGGCATCCGGGTCCGGTGGCGCTTCCTCGCCGGTGCAGGCCATCGAGCCGAGGAGCGCGAGGCAGACGACAGGGAGGCGGGCGAGCTGTCCTCGTAGCGAGGATCGTCTGATGGTGCGGGGCATTGGGGAACTCCAGGCGCGAATCGACGTCCCATCATCTTGGAGGGTGCGCCGCCGCCGTCAAGTTCGGCGTCGCGTACACAGTCGCGGGTCGACCGCCTTGCCCCGGTGCCGAGGACCTTGGAGGTTCTGCCCGAACGCCCCCTGGAGGAGCTGATGATCGATCTCCGAAGCGATACCGTCACGAAGCCGACACCGGCCATGAGAGAGGTGATGGCTCATGCCGTCGTCGGGGATGACGTCTACTCGGACGACCCTACGGTAAACGAGCTCGAGGCTGTCGTAGCAGACCTTCTCGGCAAGGAAGCCGCGGTTCTGGTCCCGACCGGAAGCATGTCCAACCAGATCGCACTCCGAACCCATACGGAGCCGGGTGATCTGGTGATCATCGAGCGGGGTGCGCACATCGTACGAAGCGAGGGTGGAGGAGGCGCAGCGTTGAGCGGCGTCACCATGCGCCCGCTCGACGGCGTGTACGGTGTCTTCTCCGGGGAGCAGGTGACCGAGACCCTCGGCCGTCCACATCCGTTCAACCCGAGCACGCTGCCCTCGCCTCCGACGCTCCTGTGCGTGGAGAACACGCACAACGGCGCCGGTGGGTGTGTCTGGCCGCTCGAAGCGCTGCATCGCGTGTGCGAGACCGGTCGTGCACACCAGCTGACGCTACACCTCGATGGGGCTCGGCTCTGGCATGCCTCGGCGGCATCGGGCGTCAGCGAGCGCGAGTACGCCGAGCCGTTCGACACCGTGAATGTGTGCTTCAGCAAAGGCCTCGGTGCACCAATCGGCTCAGCGCTTGTCGGAGAGAAACCCTTTATCGATCGGGCTCGTCGGTTCAGACAGCAGTTCGGTGGTGGCATGCGACAGGCCGGAGTGATCGCTGCGGCAGCTCTGCACGCGATCGAACATCACCGGGCCGACCTGCGTACGGATGTCGAGCGGGCCAGCCGGCTAGCAGAGGCTCTCGCGGCCACTCCTGGCTTCCGTGTGGACCTCGACAGCGTTCAGTCCAACATCGTCCGTTTCGAAGTTGAGATGGATGCCGGGACATTTGCCACGCTGTGTCACCAGAGTGGTGTGTATATGCTGCCGAATGGCACGCATGGAATGCGTGCGGTGCTGCACCGCGATCTCACCGACGTCGACGTCGGTGAGGCCATCGAGATTATGACGCACGTCGCCTCGGCGCGCGATATCGCTCAGCCGGCAGGCGTTCACGGAGCAACCTGATTCGTGGTTCAGGTCACGATCCACGAACGGCCGGAGGCTTTTCTCGCGCATGCCGAGACGTGGCTGCTCGAGCGCGAGGATCACAACAGTCTCCTCCTGTCGCTCTCGTACGCTCGTGCCGAGACCGGTCGCGCTGAGTCCGACGCGATATGGGCGGTCGTCGAACAGGGAGGGACGGTGGCCGGGTGTGCTCTCCGGACGCCTCCGTACAAAGTGCTTGTCACTCCGGTGGCTCCGATCGGGATCCCATCGCTGGTTCGCGCGTTCGCAGACCGGGTCGAGGAGATCCCCGCCGTGCTGGGTCCCACGGATTCAGCAGAAGCGTTTGCCATGGAATGGGTAGCTGTCAGGGGTGGTGGGTGGCGCCCAGGGATGGAGCAGGGCGTGTATCGCCTCGACCAGGTCGAGGCTCCTGACGGGGTTGGTGGCCAGATGAGGCTGGCTCGCCCGGACGAGTTGGAGCTGGCCATCGCATGGGGCGAGGGCTTCGCGCAGGACACGGGAGTCGTGTTTCCCACCGCAAAAGCGGTCGTGGAGTCGTGGATCAACCACGGGCTTCTCTATATGTGGGAGGACGAGGGCGTGCCGGTATCGATCACGGTGGCTCATGGTCGGACGCCCGTGGGCATCCGAATCGGATACGTGTATACGCCGCCTGAGGCACGCCGTCGGGGATACGCTAGCGCTCTGGTCGCCCAGGTCAGCCAGGCCATGCTCGATGATGGATGTAACTTTTGCGTCCTGTATACCGACATGTCCAACCCGACCTCGAACGGGATCTACCAGACGATTGGATATCGGCTCATCGAGCAGGTGCGCGACTTCGACATCGTCCCGCCGTCCGCGGTGTGACCGCTACCGCTACCGCTGCGGCTGTCGCATGGCTGCTGGCGGTCGCTACGACGCTCGGTTTAATGGGTGCCCCGCGGGGGGTGCACGAGCTTCAGATCACGATCGGCGATGTCACCGTGCGGGCGCTGTGTACTGACAGACCTCGCGACGCACTACTCCTTCATGACGTGGGCTCGACATCGGATTCGTGGCCCCCCGTGCTCGAACGACTCGACGAGTATGTCGGTGCCTGCGCCTACGACCGCAGGGGAAGTGGTATGAGTGTCCCACCACCGTCGGAGCGCGGGGGGTATGAGTTCCTCGACGAGCTTCGCCACGTCCATCGCACGCTTGGCTTCGATCGCGATTACCTGCTCGTCGGCCATGGCCTTGGTGGCCTGTATGCACGCATGTACGTCATCGACCGGCCGCGCGAGCTGGGTGCCCTCCTTCTCGTGGATCCCTCACATGAGGACATGCCTGACCGTTTCGCAGCAGGTATGCCTGAACGAGAGCGTCTGGAGTGGATCGAACAGCGCAGCGTCCCGAATTTGGATGGCATTCGGAAGGTATCGCTGGACACTCGGTTGCGGCGCCTGCGCACACCTCGGGTCCCCGTGACGGTCCTGACCGCCGCCCAGCGATCCGGAAGCGAGGGTTGGAATAGTCAGTTCATCTCCTAGGCAAGCCGTCAGCTCCACGCCGAGATCCTTCAGGGCGCCGCCGTGCCGCGCCGCATCCTGGCCGATCGCAGTGGACACGACGTGCTACGCGATCAGCCACAGCTCGTCGTGGACGAGATTCTCAGGCTACGGGGATTCCTGGAGCGGTAAGTTCGGTTCCAGCCATGCTGCCCTACCCGCGGAGCACCGGCGCCGGAGGTGTCCCTCGTCCTCTTGTGCCGGGTGGGACCTTGAGTGACGATGTGGCCCCGAACAAAGGACTCAGGAGGATTCCGTGCGCAACGTATTGTCCCTTCTCGTGCTGATCACGTTCGTCACCCCGCTCTCGGCTCAAGAGCGACGGGCGATGACCACCGATGACGCGCTCGACATGGTCTCGGTCGGCGGTGCGACCATCTCTCCGGACGGCAGCTGGGTATTGTTCTCGAGGTCCGAACTGGACTGGAATGAGAATGAGCGAAAGACCACGTGGTGGAAGGCCCCTGCGGACGGCAGCGAAGAACCGTGGCAGTTCATAGGTGAGGAAGGTGGAAGTGCTTTTCAGTTCTCTCCGGATGGGCAATGGCTTTCGTTCACCCGAACCGTGGATGAAAAGCGCCAGCTCTTCGTTATGCGCACCGGTGGTGGGGAAGCTGTTCAGCTGAGTGAGCACGAGACTGCGGTCGGGTCGTATCAGTGGACGGACGATGGCGCTCGAATCTTCTTCGTCGCGAGTCACAAGCGCAGTGACGAAGAGGAGAAAGAACAGAAGGCCGGCAGCGACGCGATCTTCGTCGACGAAGGCCCAAACGGTCAGACGGTAGGACAGTGGAACGACTTCTGGGTTCTTGATGTCGCTACGAAAACGGAGACTCGGCTTACGGAGTCGGACAACCGGATCGGGTCATTCTCGGTATCGCCGGACGGGCGCCAGGTCGTGTTCACATCGCGCACGGAGAACCGACGCAATCAGGGTAACCGTTCCGAGATCTACCTCCTGGACATCGGCACTGGAGACACCCGTCAGCTGACTGAGAATCAGGCTCCTGAGGGAAGGCTGACGTGGGCGCCCGACGGGCGCCGGATCGCGTACGAGGCGCCGAGTGATGGCGACTGGGAGCTTCGACTCGACAAGATCTGGGTCATGGATGTCGAGTCCGCTGAGAAGGAGATGGTGTCCGGGGCCTTCGACGGGAATATCCGTCAGTTCGTGTGGAGCTCGGACGCGTCCGCCATCCTGTTCAGTGGGCTTCAGGGTACGAACAACAATCTTTACCGCCTGGATCTTGGTAACGGTCGCGTCGAGCAGATCACGCAGCATGAGGGGTCGCTTTCGCCGTCCTCGTTCTCGAAAGACCGCTCGATGATGGCGTATGTGGTCCAAGACTGGGACACGCCGCCGGATGTCTGGGCCGGTCCGACGATTGGGACGGATGGTCGGCAGCTGACCGATGCGAACCCCTGGGTTGCCACTGATCTGGTCATGGGTGAGTCACGGCTAATCCAATGGGAGAGCAGTGACGGGCTCGAGATCGAAGGGATTCTCACCGTGCCCGAGGGCGCTTCGGAAGACCTGCCGCTGCTCCTGCACATTCACGGCGGCCCCGCCGGCGTGTTCACGAACACGTTCAACGCGCGGGCCCACGTCTGGGCTGGTCTGGGCTACGCACAGTTATCGCCGAACGTTCGCGGCAGCTCCGGATATACGGACGCGCTGCTCCGCGGCAACATGAACGACATCGGTGGGGGTGACTACTGGGACCTCATGACGGGCGTCGACGCGGTGATCGAGCAGGGGATCGCCGATGAAGATCAGCTCGGTCTGCGTGGGTGGAGCTACGGCGGCATTCTAGGCGGCTGGACCGTCACGCAGACAGAGCGCTTCAAAGGGGCCTCTGTAGGCGCGATGGTCGCCGATTGGACGTCGGAGTACGGACCCGGATTCAACCATGACGTGTCGCTCTGGTACATCGGCGGCACGCCCTGGGAAAATCCGGAGGAGTGGCGCGCGCGGTCGGCTCTGACGCATGTGGCGAACATCACCACGCCGACGTTGATTCTGCATGGCATGAACGACCGAACGGACACCGAGCCGCAGAGCATGATGTTCTTCCAGGCGCTGCGGGATCAGGACAAGACGACGCGGTACATACGATTCCCCAGAGAGCCGCACGGCTTTCGGGAACCGCGTCATCAGCGCACTCGGGACGTCGAGGAGATCCGATGGATCCAGAAGTACGTCCGGGGGATTGAATGGGAGCCCTGGACCCGACCAGAGAAGGAAGACCCAAAGATGATCTCCTGATGAAAACCGAGTTTGCAACCCTGGGTGGCGGCTGCTTCTGGTGCTTGGAAGCCGTCTTTGATCTGGTCGAAGGTGTGAAGCACAGTAAGTCCGGCTACGCGGGTGGCCAGACCACCGATCCGACATACAGGCAAGTGTGCACTGGCCAGACCGGTCACGCCGAAGTCGTCCAGGTCGAGTTCGATCCCGAAGTGATCGGGTATGCCGATCTGCTCGAGATCTTCTTTGGAATCCATGATCCGACCACCCTGAACCGCCAAGGTGGTGATGTCGGCACCCAGTATCGGTCTGTAATCTTCCCGCACTCGGATGAACAGGCCGCAGTCGCGCGTTTGGTGCTGACTGATGTGAACGCTGACGGGCCGTGGGACGATCCGATCGTCACCACGATCGAGTCAATGGATGTCTTCTATCCGGCCGAAGATGCCCACGACGACTACTTCGCCCGGAACGGCGGACAGCCCTACTGTGCTGCTGTCATTGCACCGAAAGTCGCCAAGTTCCGCCAACGGTTCGCGCATCGGCTGGTCTATGCGGGATAGCCCGATCGTGCAGGGATCGTGGGGTATCTGCCCATGAGTTCTTCGATCTCGGCGCGGTTCATCGTTGAGGACGGAACCTGAGGTTCGGGGGTGGTATAAGGGGCCTCGATTCAATTACCTCCCCCCCAGGAGACGCGGTACACGATGTCGAAACCCGACGCCAAACTCGTCATCAAGTGGCGAAAGCTGGCCGAAGACGGGTTCCTGTATGCGGAGATCGCCCGGATGCATCCGGGGTTCTCCGTGGACCAGGTTCGCCACTACTGCCTTGGACACACCGGTCGCAAACTGGGTGGCCCGATTCAGCGAGTGGATCGCTGGTACGGGTCGAATGTCTGGCTCCGCGGTGAGAACTCCCCGCATTCGGAGCTGACACTCAAGAAGGCTCAAAAGGTCCTTGATGATTGGGACGAAGAGAAGGACCGGTGGCGCCGGTCCGGTGCGGCATGGGCCCGGACGCTCAAGGTCTCTCCCAGCACGATCTATATGCTTCGTCGGGGCGAGACGTGGAAGCATCTCGAGCACCCGAACCAGGGCCGCAAGCCGAAGAAGCGTAAGAAACGCTCCTGATGTCTGATCACGCGGAGTCCACGAACCCCTGATCTGTCGCCTCGGGTCGGGGTTCGTCTTGTCTGGTTGCCTCAGTCGTTTTCTGCGTCGTCGGGGAGCCTTACCTCTGGAGCGGGAAGACGCGTTGGCGGTGGGGCCAGAGGATCACCTCCATCCAGCAGCAGCTCCGTGAGGTCCTACCGGAGAACCGATCGCACCGCCTGCGACGAAGATCGCTCCAATCGAAGTCTCGCGTTGCGCACATCCGCGTACTAGATGCCGCAGCCGTCGCACGCGACCGGACGCCCGGAGTGCATGAAAATTCGGTGGACACGCTTGCTGGCCCCCTGTACAATCGAGGCGTTCGCAACTTGAAGAGCTGTGCGCGACTGGCCGCGCAAATCCCTGTTCGTGGTCCCTCACGTAAGCGCCACGTCGAGCAACGGCCCGACGTGGTTTTTTCTTTTGAGGAGTTGGAATGATCACGGTCGAAGGCGTGACGAAACGCTACGGAGACGTTCTCGCGGTGGACGACCTCAGTTTCGAAGTCGCGCGCGGAGAGGTCGTCGGCTTCCTGGGCCCGAACGGGGCGGGTAAGTCCACGACGATGAAGATGATCACCGGGACCTTGCAGCCGGACGAAGGCAACGTGCTCTTCGATGGCGCCTTGATCGCCGACGATTTAATCGGCGCAAAGCGAAGGGTGGGGTACCTGCCTGAGGCGAATCCGCTCTATGACGAGATGCTCGTAGCGGAATATCTGGAGTATGTGAGTGAGCTGAGGGATCTCCCGCTTGCGGACGCTCGATCGGGGATCTCGGATGCGGTAGACGAAACGGACATCGCATCCGTCTTCTACCGCCCGATCGGCGAGTGCTCGAAGGGCTATCGGCAGCGCATCGGCCTGGCGGCGGCCATCCTTCATCGGCCCGAGGTTCTGATCCTCGACGAGCCGACCGAGGGTCTGGATCCGAATCAGCGCGTGGAGATCCGGCGGCTCGTGAACTCCCTCGGGCGTGAGCGGACCGTACTCCTCAGCACGCACGTCATGCAGGAGGTGGAGGCGACGTGCTCGCGGCTCGTGATTCTTCGCCGGGGCCGGCTCGCCGTCGAAGGCGAGGTGCAGGCCCTGATCGCGAACCGCAGCGGTGGCGCGCGATATCTTGTGGAGGCACAGGGTGACGGCGTGGTCGATGTACTTTCGGAACTCGAGGGCGTCTCCGGGCATACCGCTGAATCCATCGAGGGTCGGACCCGGGTCCATCTCGATTCGCTTGATGCGCTCGAGCTTCGACCGGAAATTTTCCGGACCGCTCAGGATCGGGGTTGGACGCTGTGGGAGCTGCATCGTGAGAAAGTGAGTCTGGAACAGCTCTTCCGGGATCTCACGTCAGACGAAGAGGTGTCGTGATGCACGGCATCCTGACTGTCGCTCGCCGCGAACTTCGGGGGTACCTCGACCAATCCACAGCGTACGTGCTGATCGTGGCTTTTCTCACGATTTCACTGTTTCTCGCGTTTCGGACCATGTACGCAATGCAGGTTGCGTCGCTCCGACCGATCTTCGATCTGCTCCCGATCCTGTTCGCGGTCTTCATCCCCGCTGCGACGATGCGGAGTCTGGCCGAAGAACGTCGCGGTAAGACGCTCGACTGGCTTATGGCACAACCGATCACCGAGTCTCAACTGGTCATCGGCAAGTTTCTGGGCGTGTGGGCGTTCGTACTCCTCGCCCTGGCTGGCACCGCTCCGACTGCATTCGGAATCCTCTGGGTGTCGGAGGCCGATCCCGGTATCGTGTTTGCGCAGTACATCGGAGCCTCGCTCCTCGCAGGACAGCTGACTGCTCTTGGGGTGTGGGCGTCGAGCATCACTCGAAATCAGATCACCGCGTTCATCGTCGGGTCGACTGCGGCCTTTTTTCTGTTCCTGATCGGTCTTCCGATCGTACAGATCGGCCTGCCACCGTACGTGGCAGGTGGGATCGCTCAACTCAGCGTGCTCAGTCATTTCGAGAATGTCGCACGAGGGGTGATCGACCTTCGAGACGTGTTGTATTTCGTTTCGATGGCGGGCGTCTTTCTCTCCCTGGCGCTCATGGCCGTGCGGTCGGAACGGCTGAGTCGGATACGGCCGGAGTTCGGTCGCCTTCGGATTGGCTCCGCGGTGATCGTCGGGCTGGTGATCGTCCTCAATCTGGTAAGCGCGAGGGTCCGTGGGCGACTCGATCTGACCCGTGACAACCTGTACACGCTCTCCTCGGGAACGCGCGATCTACTCGGTGACCTCGACGATATCGTGCAGGTCAAGCTGTTCGCCTCCAGCGAACTGCCCCCCGAAGTCCAACTCCAGCTGCGTGACGTTCGGGATCTGCTCGCTGATATGAAGCGTTCGTCGAACGGAAATCTGCTCGTTTCGGATCTCGATCCCGAACAGGATGAGGATATTGCTAGCGAGGCTGCGCAGTTCGGCGTCTTTCCGGTCGAGTTCAACGTCCTGCGTGACGACAATTTCGAGGTCCGTCAGGGCTACTATGGCCTGGCTGTGGTCTATGCCGACGAGAACGAGGTCATGCCGATCATCCAGCGGACGGACGACCTGGAGTTCCGTCTCGTTTCCCAAATTTATCGCATGACTACTACGGAGCGGTCCGGGGTGGGCTTCGTGAGCGGGTACGGTGCGAAGACCTCGACTCAGATCCCAGGCCTCCAGGAGTCGTTGGCAGATCGATACAACCTGCGGACCGTGTACATCGCAGGCGATTCTGCTGCGGTGATCTCATCGGACTCGACCGAAGTGCTGGTTCTGGCCGGAGCCACTGAGCCGCTCGATCGTGCCGCGCTGATCCGCGTTCGAGACTTCATTGAAGCCGGCGGTGCGACGCTCATGCTGATGGAGCCGATCGTGCTGAACCCACAGTCCCCGATGCCGATGCCGGCCATGTCAGGGCTGACCCCGTTGGTGGAGGAACGAGGTATCACGATCGAGCCGGGGTTGGTCGCGGACATGGCGTCCAGTGAACGCGTCTCGCTCGGACAGCGCGGGCTCTTCAGCGTGATCTCACCGTATCCACTTTGGCCGATCACGCTCCCTGCTGGTGACCATCCGATCACAAACGGGCTCAATGCGCTTACGCTCGGATGGGGTTCTGCCATCACCGTGGGTGTCGAGGCCGCCGGCGTGTCACCCCTGTGGCAAACGACCGAAAGTGCGGCCATCAGCCCTCTGAACGCACCGATCATGCCTGATCAGGACTGGATCTTCGAACCAGTCGAACTTGGTGTGCGCACCGTTGCGGTGGCGGTACTGCCTGAGGAGGGGGACGACCGTGGCCGCATGATCGTGGTTGGAGACGCCTCCTTCACCGAACCCAACTACATGCAGTCGAACCCTGGAAACCTGCTGTTCCTGGCGAACGCAATCGACTGGCTCGCGCAGGACGAGGCACTCATCAGCATCCGCTCGAAGAACCGGACCCCTCCGAGCCTGGTCTTCGAGTCCGACGCGGTCCGTAATCGTCTGAAGTGGGGCAACCTGGTCGGTGTTCCGCTGCTCTTCGTTCTGGTCGGTGTGGCTCGTGTGACGGGGCGTCGCCGGCGAGCCGAACTCCGCTGGGGGGAGGTCATCTCATGACTGAGCGTATGTTGAAGCAGTTGGTGGGGGCCTTTGCCGTGATGGCGGCGATCTGGATCCTGACGAATCTCGTGGGGCCTGGCTCGGGTTCAATCAAGGCGACCGGCGAGGTCTCACGTCTCTTCGACGGGCTGGGTACCGGTGAACTGGAGTCTGCTTCCTTCGTGTACAGGGGTGAAGAAGTGGCGCTGACCCGGAAGCCGGAAGGTTGGCAGGTCAACGGCTATCCTGCGGATCCGGTCATGATCGCCCGGTTCAGCGATGCGCTCCGAGATCTGCGGGTTGGAGACCTCACGGCGAGTAATCCGGCGAACCACGACCGGATGGGTGTCTCCGTCGATTCCGCTGTCGCGGTGACCATGACCACAGACCTTACGGACCGGGCGTTCCTGCTCGGGTACGCAGGGCGGCAATTCGGCCCGGCTTATCTCCGTCTTCCCGAGAGTGACGACGTGTATCTAGTGGATGGAGATCTCCGCGGGCACGCGACAAGGGCTCAAGATGACTGGCGAGACCGATCGATGGCTGCGGTGGATACCACAACCATCAACGTGATCGAGGTCACGGGCGCAGGTGCAGACTACACGCTCGTGCGCAGGGACAGCACCTGGGCGTTTTCGAGCGGTGAGGAGGCTGATGCGAATGCGGTACAGGGCATTCTCAGCGAACTGTCGAATCTGATGGCTACGGGCTTCCTGACCGAAAGCGACTCGATTGCGAAGCTGTCGGAAGCGACGGTGACGATCGCACGTTCGGCAGATGGTGAAGCCCTTGCGACCGTCCGCCTCGGTGATGGTGAGGGAGACCGATGGGCGCGTACGGCGCGAGCCGACTTTCTCTACAGCGTGTCTTCGTTCAGAGCTGATCGCGTGGCGCCGTCACGGGAGGACGTGACACCGGGATCATAGACGGCCTTTCAGGACCGATCTGTGTCCTCGGTAACAAGACCGCCCCGGAGCACGCCACCTATCAACCGAAAGAGATCCCCTGCGCCAGCGGGAGCTCCGTGCTCCAGTTCACCGTATTGGTCTGGCGGCGCATATAGGCTCTCCAGGCATCCGAACCAGACTCGCGCCCACCACCCGTGTCCTTTTCGCCCCCGAATGCGCCGCCGATCTCCGCGCCCGAGGTTCCGATGTTCACGTTTGCGATGCCGCAATCGGACCCACGGTGGGACAGGAAGTACTCAGCCTCACGGAAGTTGTCCGTGAAGATCGAGGAAGAGAGCCCCTGAGGGACGTCATTGTGGATCTGCAGGGCTTCATCCATCTGCGCGATGGCTTCGGAGGGCGAAGCGTTAGCTGTTCCGTACTCGATGATGTACAGGATTGGCGCGAACGTCTCGTCCTGCACGATCTGGAAGCCGTTTTCTGCGGATGCGATGCACGGCTGGACGTAACGGCCACCCGGGTATTCGTCACCGTCCAGTACCGCGCCGCCGAAGAGAATCTCACCGCCCTCGGTGACGACCTTCTCCTGAGCTGCGACGAACGCACTGACGGACTCCTCGTTGAGGAGGGGGCCCATGAGGGTGCCGTCTGCGAGCGGGTTTCCGATCCGGACGCCCTCGTACGCCTTGATCAGGCGCCGAACGAGCTCGTCCTTCACCGAGCGATGTACGATGATGCGACGGGTGCTGGTGCAACGCTGCCCCGCGGTGCCCACCGATCCGAAGACGATGCCTGGAAGCGCCAGGTCGAGGTTGGCGTGAGGTGTGACGACGATCGCGTTGTTGCCGCCGAGCTCCAGAATCGATTTGCCGAGCCGGGCACCGACGACCTCACCGACGCGCCTGCCCATACGGCATGATCCGGTAGCGGAAACGAGCGGGACGCGGCGGTCGTTCAGCATACGCTCACCGATCGTCGCTCCATGGCCGATCGCGAGAGAGAAGATGGCCGGATCGACGTCGTTTTCACGACAGACGCCGGCAGCGAGCTTCGTCACCGCGACTGCGGTCAGGGGGGTTCGCTCGGACGGCTTCCAGAGCGTCGAGTCTCCACAGACCGCCGCGAGCGCTGCGTTCCAGCTCCAGACGGCGACAGGAAAATTGAATGCACTGATCACCCCGACTACGCCCAGGGGATGCCACTGCTCACGCATGTGGTGATCCTCACGCTCACTGGCAAGCGTGAGACCGTACAGCTGACGCGAGAGACCCGTCGCGAAGTCGCAGATGTCGATCATCTCCTGAACCTCGCCCTCACCCTCCGCCTTGATCTTGCCCATCTCCAGGGTGACCAGGGCACCGAGCTCCGCCTTTACCTCTCGGAGCCGGTTGCCGAGCTGACGAATGATCTCGCCGCGCTTCGGGGCTGGAAGCTTTCGCCACTCCAGGAATGCGGCGTGGGCACGCTCCACGATCTCGTCATACTCCGCTACCGTGACCTCACGTACAGTGCCGAGGCGGCTGCCGTCGATCGGCGTGAACACCTCGATGTCTGGGCCGGAACCGACCCATTCGCCGGCAAAGCCGCCGAGGTTGGACTCTTCGATGCCGAGGGTGCGGAGAATGTGTTCGGTGTTCATGGCCGACGGGGTCGAAGTGACGACGCGAGGGCGCCGGGATGGATCAGAGGTGAAGTTTCTCAGTGTGGATCGGGGATGGGAAGGGAGGATCGACCGACTCCGGCGCGAATGGAAAAGGGGGTGACACAATCCTGAATGCCGCCTCGGTCGACATGCATTGTCGACCGCTGGTCAACCGCCGTTGCGAGCCTTGTTGCGCCAGAACTCCCGTGGATCCTCTTCGACCACCGGGATGATCGCCCGGATGAGCCGCACGGCGCCGGAACCGAAGATCTCCTGAAGTGCCTCGACCGTCTCGGAGTCCGGCTTGGCCTTGAGTGTCTTCGAGCGAAGCTTGGGGGCAGGCTCTCCGTTGTCGCGGCCGACCTGCAGCCAGATTGGAGACTCGCCTGGATGGGCGAGGAAGACCTGGCGTGCTTTGGCGAACGCCTCGTCCCTGTATTCGGCTTCGAGATCGATCTCGATCTGAAGCGCCAGTTCGCCTCCCTCGGTTACCTCATCGAGCAGGCGGGCATGATCCAGGAAGACCGGCGGATCCTCTTCGTCTCGCTCGTTGGAACTGACCTTGCCGCGGATCAAAACGACTGCATCCTGAGCCAGGATCTCCTTGAACGTCTGCCATGTCTCGCGAAAGGCAAGGATGGTGGCGGTACCCTCGAAGTCCTCGACCGTGATCTTGCCCCACTCCTGGTTGTTCTTCTTGGAGATCTGCCGGGTCACCGAGGTCACGACGCACGATAGCTCGACGGATTGGCCTGTGCGCTCAGCGAGCGAGCGCGAGTTGGCCGGTCCGAGCGCGCGCACGACTTCCCGATATCGGTCGAGGGGGTGACCCGAAATGAAGAAGCCGAGCGACGCCTTTTCGCGGGCGAGCAGGTCGGGCTCGGGCCACTCCGGTACGTTCGGCAGGGACGGCGCGGAGCGCGGCAGGGAGGACGATTCGCCGAACAGGGAACCCTGACCGGATTCAATCTCGGCCTGTCTCGCCTGTACTTCCGAGTAGGCTGAGTCCAGCCCGGCAATGAGCTGTGACCGCAGTCCGAAGGCGTCGAGCGCGCCCGCCGCGATCAAGGCTTCGCACGCGCGCTTGTTCAGTGCGCGGATATCGATTCGCTCGAGGAAATCGAAGAGCGTCGTGAAGGCTCTATCCTGCCGAGCTTTCAGGACGGACTGAACGGCGCCATGCCCGACACCCTTCACGGCGCCCATTCCGAAGCGGATTCGTCCGGCCTCGGTTACCGTGAACTTCCAGCCGGATTCGTTGACGTCGGGCGGCAGGACCTCGACCGGGTCCTTCAGCTTGGTCAGGTAGCGTGGCAGGTCGCGGCACGCGCTGATGTACTTCACCACGCTGTCTGTGGTGTCGAGGACCGACGAGAGCAGCGCGGCCATGAACTCGGCCGGGTAGTGCGCCTTCAGCCACGCGGTGTGGTACGAAACCAGCGAGTACGCTGCTGAGTGGCTCCTGTTGAAGCCATACCGACCGAAGGTTTCGATCTGATCAGCCAGATCCGTGGCGATGTCGTGCGGGATATCCCGCTCGACTGCCCGCGTCACGAACTTGCCGAGCTCTGCCCTGATCAGCTCGGCGTTTTTCTTCCCGACCGCCTTCCGGAGTACGTCCGCTTCGCCGAGCGTGAAGCCGGCGAGCTCGGACGCGATGCGCATCACCTGCTCCTGGTAGACGATGACGCCGTACGTCGGCTCCAGCACCTTCTCCAGTGTCGGGTGCTGATAGGTGACGGCCTCCTTCCCGAGCTTTCGGTCGATGAAGACGTCCGTCATGCCCGAGTCGAGCGGTCCCGGACGGATCAGCGCGTTCGTGGCAACGAGATCCTCGAAGCGGTCGCAACGCATCGACCGGAGCTTGTCGTTCGCGAGATTTGACTCGAACTGGAAGATCCCGGCATTCCCGCCGCGGGCCATCATCTTGTAGACGGCGGGATCGTCGAGTGGGATGTCATCGACTGTCGAGTACTCTTCCCCTGTGTCGGGGTTGGTGAGCTTGCCGTACCGGGTCTTCACCATTTCCACAGCATCGTGGATGACGGTCAGGGTCTTCAGGCCGAGGAAGTCCATCTTCAACATGCCCGCGTCCTCGAGCGCGTTCATGTCGTACTGCGTGACGACCATCGCGTCCTCATTGCCTCCGTTCCCACCCTTCTGGATGGAGACCGGGACGTAGTCGTCGATCGGACCGGGCGCGATCACCACGCCGGCGGCATGCACCGACGCGTGACGAGCCAGACCCTCGAGCGTCATTGAGTAGTCGAAAAGTTGACGATGGCGGTCGTCCTGCTTGTAGAGGGTCTTCACCTCCTTAAGTCCCTCGACGGCCTCCTGCACGGTGAAGGCCTGGCCTGGCGCGTTCGGAATCAGCTTTGCGATACGGTCTGTCTCGGACGGTTCGAAGCCGAGTGCGCGACCGACGTCCTTGATGACCGCCCGGCTCTTCATCGTTCCGAAGGTGATGATCTGACCGACCGCGTCTTTCCCGTATTTCTCGCGCGTGTACTCGATGACCTCGCCACGGCGTTCGTAGCAGAAATCAATGTCGATATCCGGCATCGAGATCCGCTCGGGATTCAGGAAACGCTCGAACAGTAGATCGAACTCGATCGGGTCGAGGTTCGTGATGCCAAGGGCGTAGGCGACCAGTGAGCCGGCGGCCGATCCACGCCCTGGACCCACCGGGATGTCCTGCTCGCGGGCCCATCGTATGAAGTCCTGGGTGATCAGGAAGTAGCCGGCGTACCCGGTCCCTTTGATGACCCCCATCTCATAATCGAAGCGCTCCTGGTGTTCTGGAGGCAGTGGGTCACCATAGCGCTCCTTCGCGCCCTCGAGGGACAGGTGCTCGAGGTATTCGGCTTCGCTGCCGTGCTCCTCCGGGACGGGGAACTCCGGTACGTAGTACTTCTTCTCGAAGACGAGATCGACAGCATCGGCGACGGCGAGCGTGTTTTCAAGGACCTCCGGGTGCGTCGGGAATTGCGCTGCGATCTCGTCGGCGTTCTTGAAATAGAGGCCCTCGTCGTACTTCATCCGGTTCGGATCGTCCCGGTCCTTCCCGAGGCCGATGCAGAGCAGGATATCGTGGGCCTCGTGGTCCTCGGGCATGCAGAAATGGGCGTCGTTCGTTGCGACCACGGGCAGTCCAATCTCACCGGCCAGGTCGAAGACCTTCTGATTCAAGTCGGCCTGTCCGGGGGTTCCGTGCGCCTGCACCTCGAGGTAATACCGGTCCTGGAAGAGATTCGCGTACCACTCCGCAGTTTCCTTGGCCCCTGCGGGATTGCCGGCTTGCAGATGGCGAGCGACCTCACCGGCCATGCATGCGGAGGAGACGATGATCCCCTCGTGGTATTGGGCGAGGACTTCCCGGTCGATCCGTGGCTTGTGGTAGAAACCCTCCGTATATCCGATCGAGGAGAGCTTGCAGAGGTTCTTGTACCCCTGGAGATCTCGCGCCAGAAGGACCAGGTGGTAGTAGGCGCGGTCGCCCTGCCCCCCGCGAGAGCGATCTCGACGGTCGCCGGGTGCAACGTACGCCTCCATCCCAATGATCGGCTTGATCCCCTCCTTCCGCGCCATCTTGTGGAAATTCCACGCGCCGAACATGCAGCCGTGGTCGGTCAGGGCGAGGCCCGGCATCTCGTATTCGTTGGCCTTCCGAATGAGATCACCGAGTCGATTTGCGCCGTCTAGCAGCGAGTATTCGGAGTGCGTGTGGAGGTGTACGAAACTCACGGAGGGCGGCGACGCGACGGCGAATTTTCGGGGAATCTCAGGGGTGGGACGCAACGTAACCCCGTGGAGAAGCGACGCCAGTCGTCCCGATGAGGCGCTGCCCGAAAAGCTTCGGATGCACATGGGGGTGAAGAGATGGGCATCACGAAATGCCGCACCCGCCCCCGAACGCCAAAGAGGTGCCGGCTCTCGTCAACAGGAGGGTGGCCTCGCTGTGGAGCTCCGGAAATCCGTCTCGCTTGCTGTCGGTTCCTTTCTTTCTGCCTGGTCAGGTCTTGCAGGAGAAGGTGTCGAGCAGCGTCTCGAGCTGGATCATGTACTCGTACTTTTCCTTGCCCGGTGCGTAGAGCCAGGCATCGAGCAGGTACGTGCGATCTTGGGCATCGCAGGTCACGACGCGTGTGATGAGCGGCCCACCAGCGGGCCAGCCACGATCCGGGGGATTCCGCCACTGAGCCATTAGCTCATAGGCGCGGTTGCCATTCGCGTCGAACGACTGCTCACCCGACCCCTCGAGCATGACTTCCTGGGGCTCTGTGTAGTGCTCTGCGGCCATCTCATTGCGCCAGGCTACCACGCGCTCCTGATCGAGCATGTCGGCAGCCGGGGTGATCCATGTGACCGCGACCTGACGGATAAGCTCAGAGGGATCGGGATTGTCGTTGCGGAAGATGTACACCGAATCACGTGTCTGCCATCGATATACGTTGGGCAACATCATCGAGAAGCCAGCGCGCAGAGCCAGCGTATCTGCCAGTGTCGAGTCCGTGCCGGACATGTACATGCGGTTCTTCGCATACTGCCGGTACTGGCTGTCGAGGAGTGTATTGACCTCGGGCAGATAGGGAAGCAGTTCGTCGCGATCCCACCCCTGATCCAGAAGGATGAGCGTGATCGTCTGACCGCGTGACCAGACGTCATAGACCTGATGCACTCCGTTCTGAGTGATCGGATCACGGGCGTCGTCCAAAACTTGCTGGACCCAGAAGTCCTCACGACTCCCGACCACTAGCATCTGCCTGAACCGCCGCAGGTTGTCCCAGTACGGAGCTCCTGGCTCCTGGTACGTAACCGTGAAGGTCTTCTCTGCGCGGACCGTCGTGATCGTCGCTTCCAGTGCGCCATAGACATCGTCCTGAACCGTAGCCCACGGTTCGGCGGCGACGGCTGCGATGATGCTGTTCGCGTCACCATAGCTGAGAGGGACTTCGTCACACGCTGTGAACGCGAGGACGGACATGGTGATGAAGGTTGAACGGATCTGACTTCGCTTGATGGTCATTGTGCCTCTGGGAGCGGTTTCATCGGCTCAACCGATTATACGCAGGGCGTACCGGGGTGTGTCATACCCGGATGCCTCAGGATGCGAGCTGGCCAAGGTTTCGCTCAAGGAGCGCGTCGGGGTCGGGGCTACGGCCCATGAACTCCAGGAAGAGCGAATCCGGGTCCGCCGAGTCACCCCTGGAGAGGATCGCTTCGACGTATCGACGACCAGTGTCCCGATTGAAAATCCCTTCTTCACGGAAGCGCGTGAACACATCTGCATCGAGTACCTCGGACCATAGGTAGCTGTAGTAGCCGGCCGCGTACCCACCCGCGAAGAGGTGAGTAAACGACGTCAGGATGTGGAGCTCCGCGAAGTCCGGATTCGGGCTGAAATCGGCGAACCGGGCATGGGCGAACGCCATGACCTCGTCTCCCTGGGTGGTGTCGAGGTGCTCGTCGTCCTCGCGCCCCTCAGCCTCGTCGCGCAGTCTCGGCGCTAGTTCCTCATGGAGCTCGAGATCGACGGTGCCCAGCGAAAGCTGACGCATCTGTGCCCAGCCACCCATGAAGCGTCGCGCCGCCACCAGTCGTTCGTAGAGATCGTCCGGGAACGCTTCACCGGTCTCATGGTGTTTCGCGAAGAGATCCAGAGCCTCGCGCTCCCATGTCCAGTTTTCCATGAGCTGGCTGGGAAGCTCAACCCAGTCCCACGCCACGTGGATGCCGGCGCGCGAGGGGATCGGTACGCGTGACGTACAGTGGTGGAGGAGATGACCGAACTCGTGGAATGTGGTTTGCACCTCACGATGGGTCAGCAGCGCCTCGCCCTCGCCCTCAGGCGGCGTGAAGTTGCCGCACATGACACCGAGGTGGGGCGCGAATCCGTCGATGCCGGGCCCACCTGTAATGAAGTTGTTCATCCAGGCTCCCTGCCGCTTCTCTTTGCGCGGGAACCAGTCCGTATAGAATGCACCCAGCCTGGTTCCGGACTCATCGAAGATCTCGTAGAAGTGGACGTCCTCATGCCACACCTCTTCGATCTCCTTCTCCTCGAACCGGAAGCCGAAGGTCTGCCGGACGATCTCGAACATCCCGCCAATGACCTGACTCAGCGGGAAGTATGGGCGGAGGGTCTCGTCGTCGATGTCGTACCGACTCTTTCGCAGGTCCTCGGTCACAAAGCCGACGTCCCAGGGTTCCAGGGAGTCCAGGCCGAGCGAGCTGGCGTGGGCCTCGAGCTGGGCCGCGTCCCGCTCCCAGTAGGGTCGCGTTCGTTCGGTCAGGTCGCGCTCGAACGAGATGGCGCGGACTCCCGTGCCCGCCATCCGGTCTGCAAGCACGTAGTCGGGAAAGCCGCCGTAGCCGAGAATGTCCGATACTTCGTCGCGCATCCGGATGATGCGAGCGAGCAGGGGTCGGTTGTCATGCTCTCCCTCGCGGCAACGCGTCGTATACGCGACGAGCACCTCTCGGCGTAGCTCGCGATCACGGCAGTACTTGAGGATGGGCTCCACCGACGGGTAGTCGAGTGTCAGCGTCCATCCGTCGTCGCCGTTCTCCTCGGCGCGGGCGCGAAAGCGGCGTTTCGGCGCATCGGGTACCCCGTCCAGTCGGGACTCCTCCGTGACCACCAGCGCCCACTCCGCGGTCGCGTCGAGGACATTTTCGCTGAACTTCTGCTGGATTTGAGCCAGTTCGACCTGCAGGGCCTGAAGAGACTCCTTCTTGTCCGACGGGAGGTCGGCTCCCGCACGCTTGAACTCGTCGACAGTCTTGTCGAGATGCCGACGTCGAATCCCCTCGAGCGTCACCGCCTCGTCGGTGGCCGCGTATCCCTCCAGTCGCTTCCAAAGCTCGGCATTCAACGGGATGCTGGACCAGAAGGTCGAGATCTCCGGCAGGACCGCGTTGTACGCGTCGCGTAGTGCCTGCGTCTCTGCGACCGAGACCAGATGGCCGACCGGAGCCATTCGCTCCGACAGCGTCTCGAGCGCCCGGTCCAGGCGCCCCAGCGTGTTGTCCCATGAAGGTGCCGAACGCTCTGACGCTACTGCGTCCACCTCCACTTGTGCATCGGCAAGGGCCTGACGGATGCCCGGCTCCACATGCTCGGCCCTGATCGCCTGGAAGGGAATCCGATAGGCCCCAGTGAGTAAGGGGTTGGTTTCGGTCGTCATGGATGGGTGCGCTTGGCGTGGAGTGATGCGCAAAAGGTACCCCGCGTCGTCGTGCGTTCCAGTGCCGAACCGGACGAGACGTGGAACAGGTCACCTGCCGAACCGAGGCAAGTCTGGAATGCGAGGCAGGAGAGATGACACATTGACATGAGGGAAGCCCCGTTCTTCATTCGCGGCTTCACGGGTTGCGTCTTTGGACGGCACGGGCCGATCGGGCGCGAGACCTTCCAGCTCTGAGGGTTTGAGATGAGCACACTTCTCCGTGTGCGTGGAGCAGTTCAAGAGACCTGCGCACGCTCCGAGGACGATCTGGATGAGGATGATGAGATCGATGGCGAGGTTTGGGATGACGAAGACGAGGAAGATTGGGATGACGAAGAGTGGGACGAGGAAGAGGATGAGGAGGAAGAGGACGACCTCTGGATGGGCGATGAGGAAGACGAGTCGTGACCCTCGCCGAGGTTTCGTCGTGAGGCCGTGTACGTGCGTGGTGCTCATGGCCGCGGTTGTGATCTCGATCGCGGGACCTGTCGCCGCTCAGACCTCTCCGGGTCCGGTGGTCGACGCCGACTGGCTGGCCCGGAACATGGGTGACGCACAGCTTCTGCTTCTTCACGCAGACATGCGGCGGGCGCCCTACGACGAGGGCCACATCCCCGGCGCGCGCTTCCTGGACCTGAACCGATTCGTCTGGGACGGCGACCCCGCATGGGGAACGGAGATGAGGTCGTCCGAGGAGGTCGGGGGCGCACTGCGGACCCTCGGTCTGCACGATGGGGTCGAGCATGTCGTCGTCTATGGGTCCAATCCGCTGTTCGCTTCACGGGCGTTCATGACGATGGAGGTCATGGGCCTGGAGGGCAGGGTGCACGTCCTCGATGGTGGGCAGACCGGCTGGATCGACTCTGGTCGTGAGCTCAGCACGCAGGAACCCGTCTCGGCCGGTGGCGGGACCTTGACCCTGAGCGTTGCGAATGACGTGCTCGTCTCGGCCGACTGGATCAACGAGCGACTGGAGGATGACGAGGTCGCTCTCGTGGACGCTCGGCCCGACGATGAATACACAGGTGCCGACGGGGGCATGGGCGGCATGGCCAACCCCGGACATGTCCCGGGCGCGCATCAGATGTACTGGGAAGAGCTGATCGAGAGCCGTGAGTCACCCTATCTGCTCGAGCGGTCTGAGCTGGCTGCGTTGTTCGAGGGCGCTGGCGTTTCCGAGGGCGACACGGTCGTGGCGTACTGTATGGTGGGATGGCGAGCCAGCTATACCTACCTGGCCGCACGCCTGCTCGGGTACGAGACCAGATTCTATGACGGGTCGTGGCGCGACTGGGGCACGCGGGACGATTTGCCGGTGGCCACCGGGGCTGAGCCAGGAGGCACGCGCTAGCCCGGTCGTCGAGTCTGCTCCACCTTTCTCGACCCTGGGTCCCGCCCGCCGGCGGGTCCGACTACCGTTCGATACCGGATCTTTTCGATGCGCGGTCCCCGTGCCCTCGCGACCCTCCTGTTCGCGTTCGCCCTCACCCCGTCCACTACTCTTGGGCAGGTTCCGACGCCCGAGTCCGTCCTTGGCTACCCCGTGGGATCGGACTTTGAGCTGGCAAACTACGAACAGTCGATTGCGTACTTCGAGGCGCTCGATGCCGCGTCGGACCGGATCGAGCTCCGCGAGATCGGCCGGACGAGCTTCGGGCGCCCATCGTACATCGCGCTCATTTCGTCCGCCGAGAACCTCCGGGACGTCGAGCGATACCGAGAGATTGCGCAGCAGCTTGCGTATCCATCCGACGACATGACCGACGACGACGCACGACGCCTCGCCGCGGAAGGAAAGGCGATCGTCCACATCGACGGCGGAATGCACGCGTCCGAGGTCGCGCACGCGCAGCACACGATCCAGCTCGCATACGACCTGGTGACCGGGGATGACGATCCAGAGATCGCCGCGATCCTCGACAACGTGATCCTATTGCTGTGGCCGAGTATCAACCCGGACGGCCAGACGATGATCTCGGACTGGTACTACTCGAATCTCGGCACACAGTACGAGGTCGCGAGCGCGCCCTTCCTGTACCAGAAATACGTCGGGCATGACAACAATCGGGATGGCTACGCGATCAACCAGATCGAGTCCCGCACCGTCACCCGCGTGGATCGACACTGGGAGCCCCAGATCATCTACAACCACCACCAGACGGCACCCTTCCCGGCGCGGATCTGGATTCCCCCCTTCGCGGAGCCGGTGAGCCCGAACGTGCACCCTCTCGTCTGGCGAACGGTGAATCTGGTGGGCATGGCCATGGCCCAGGGCCTAGAGGAGCGTGGCCAGAAGGGCGCCGTGCACCAGATCGTCTTCGACAACTGGTACCCGGGTTTCGCCGACCACGCGAACTCCTTTCATAACGTCGTCTCTTTTCTCACCGAAACGGCGCTATACCGGTACGCGACGCCGCACTTCTATACGGTCTCGGACTTTCCTGCGAACCGTCGAGACCTTCGTCCGCAGTCGTTGTACGCCTCGCCCTGGGAAGGTGGATGGTGGCGGATCGGTGATGCAGTGTCGTACATGCTGACCGCTTCGGTCACGGTCCTGGACGTTGCAGCGAAATACCGGCACGACTTGCTGTACAACCGCTACCAGGCTGCTCGCGACGTCATTGCAGCTCACCGTGAGGGGCCTCCTTACGGCTTCTTCATTCCCCAGCAGCAGCGCGATCCGGTCGCCGCGGTCGAGATGCTCCGGAGGCTTGCCTACAACGGCGTCAACGTCCAGCAGCTCACTGCTGCCGTGACGTTCGACGGCGTCACCCACCCGGCGGGCACGTGGGTGATCCCGATGGATCAGGCGAATGCCAACTTCGTGCGTCAGCTCTTTGCGGTTCAGGAGTACCCGGACCTTCGCGAGTATCCGGAGGGGCCGCCCGAACAGCCGTATGACGTGTCGGGGTGGACGCTCCCGTACCAGTTCGACGTCCGGGTCGTAGAGGCGCGCACGCCGCTCGGCAGCGAGGTCCGCGGCAACCTGGCTGACCTGAATGCAGAGGCCTTGGCCTGGAATGCCGAGGGGGACGCGCAGTCGTGGGATTCGCCTCCTGGGGTGGGATTTGACAGTCACCCTGTCGCGCGTGCCATCGTGCCGCCGGAAGGCTCGGTGCAGGGCGGTGGCGCAGCCCTCGTGCTCGATGCCGCGGAAAACAACACGTATAGGGCGATCAGCCGTGCGTGGGACATGGGGGCGCGCGTTCGCTTCTCCCCCGGCGTGGCAGGTTCTGAAGGAGCCGGTGGTATCTCCGGATCCTGGATGATCGAGGGTCTGAGCGGCTCACAGCGATCCTCACTCGTCTCTGACCTGAGGCTGCAGGCGGCGGCAGGGTCGGGCGCGGGCGAGACGATTCAGAAACCGCGTGTCGGGCTGTATCGTCCCTGGAACGCGTCGATGGATGAGGGCTGGACGCGGTGGTTGTACGAGATGTTCGAGCTTGATTTTGCGAGCCTGATGAACGCGGACGTGCGTGCGGGCGATCTCCGGTCGCGGTACGACGTGATCGTACTCGCGGATATGCGCGCCAACGGCATCATCAACGGTTTTGCGAAAGGCTCGGTGCCGCCGCGGTACGAGGGCGGCATTGGTCCAGAGGGCGTACGTGAACTCGAGGCGTTCGTTCGCGCGGGTGGAACGCTTGTCACGCTCAACGGCTCCAGCAATTTCGCGATCGATCAGTTCCATCTGCCGGTGGAGAACATTGTCAGCGGATTGCCCCGCGACGAGTACTTCGCCGACGGCGCAATCGTGGAGATGCTTACCGATCCGTCTCACCCCGTCATGAGCGGTATGGCCGCGCGTTCCAAGGTGTTCGTCGGCTCGAGTCCGGTCTTCAAGACGCTCGATGGCTTCGAGGGTCAGGTACTCGCCAAGTATCCGGAGAACGGATCACCGTTGCTCTCCGGGTACTTCCTGGGGGAGGAGCATGTAAATGGGTACGCATCCGCCCTCGACGTGCAGCACGGGCAGGGACGGATCGTCATGATCGGTATGAAGCCTCAGTGGCGTGGGCAGCCCTTCGGCACGTTCAAAATGCTCTTCAACGCCACCTTGTACACGGCGTCCGTTGCCGCCCAGACACCGGTCAACGATGACTTCTGGACAGCGCCCGAGGAAGAAGAAATCGAAGGCGCAGGAAACGGGAGAGAAGGTCGTGATCCGTAGCGTGGTTCTGAGCCGTGACGACGGACCCGTCGTTCAGTCACGGGAACACTTCCTGATTTTGAAGGGGCAGGGACTCTCATGTATCAGATGACGCCGTGGGTTACCCGACTGCTGGTCGCGAACATCGGCATCTATCTCGTTCTGCGAGGTCTTCCCTCGGAGCTGGGAAACTCGATCGCGAACGCGCTCGTGTTCCGTCCCGGGTCGGTTCTCGAGACGCCTTGGACACCGATCACGTACATGTTCCTGCACGCCGACTTCGGTCACCTATTCGGCAACATGATCGGGGTCTTCTTCTTCGGCCCGCGGCTGGAGCAACGTCTGGGTACGAAGGGCTTCCTGACACTCTATTTCGCCGCCGGTATCGGTGGGGCCTTCTTCGAGTCCATGCTCGCCCTCTTCGTGGGGCCGGTGTCCATGGTGGGCGCATCGGGTGGTGTGTTCGGAATCCTGGCTGGCTTCGCCTACTACTGGCCGCGGGATACGATCATCCTCTTCCCAATCCCGATTCCGATCCAGGCCTGGCTGCTTGTCGGTCTCTATATCCTCTGGTCTCTGTATGCCGGTCTCAGCGCGGCTCGAATCGGTGGTGGGGTCGCGCACTTCGCTCACCTGGGTGGGGCCGCTGTGGCGCTCGGCTATCTGTGGTGGTCGGATTACAGACGTGGGTCTGCAAAACGTGACTTCAAGCGAGCAATAGACACCCCGTCGAATGGAGGAGGCTTCGTCAACGATCGGGTGGCGATGGAACGATGGAAGGAGATTTCCATCGCGGGGCTCCATGAGCTGAATCGCGAGGAGGTCGAGCGCCTGCTGGACAAGGCGAATGCGGACGGAGCAGGCGCGCTGAGTCAGTCGGAACGGTCATTCCTGGACCGAATGGCAGCAAGTTGATCTGATCGTGGTGCCCCTCCGTAGACCGCGCTCACGCGCAATGGTGCTTCGGTGACGGATCCAGGCCGGTTCCCGATTCCTGCACGTGTACATCGGGTCGAACAGGTCATCCAGCGAAGCCGGTTCACCACAACGGTCGCGCACGCACCGGATCCTGAGGCAGCCCATGCGTTCGTCGCGCGCATGCGCAGCGAATTTCCGGATGCCACGCACCACTGCTGGGCCTTCGTCGCAGGACCACCCGGCAGCACCACGCGAATCGGCATGAGCGACGACGGTGAGCCACATGGCACAGCAGGACGCCCCATGCTCACGTCACTTCTGCACTCGGGCGTCGGTGAGATCGTCGCGGTATCGACTCGATACTACGGGGGCGTCAAGCTCGGCACGGGTGGTCTCAGTCGAGCCTACTCAGGCGGTGTCGTGCTCGCGCTCGACGAGATGCCGCGAGAAGAAAAGGTCGACCGGCGGGCTGTTCGACTCACCGTCGGCTATCCTGACGTCGACTCGATCCAGCGGCTCGTATCCGAGCGCGAATGGATTCTCCTCGATGAGAGCTTCAGCTCGGATGTGAGCCTCGAGCTTTTGATTCCGTCCAGTGAGATTGAGGAGGCCCGAACGCTCGTGGCTGACAGGACGCGCGGGTCGGGCGTCATCGAGGTTGAGGTGGCGTCACCGGACAGTTGAGGCGGCCTTGTCTCCTTCGTAGGTCAGCCCCAGCGCGCGTCAATGGCCCGTCGGATCTGATCCAGACTCTGCCCTTCCTTATGTCGGCGGTACGCAAGCCTCGCTTCACCCTGGCAGATGGGGCATCCCGTTGCCAAGCCACGTGCGTGGTAGCATGTGAGGAGTGACCGGTAGTGCGGCATTGCGGCACAGCCGCACCCGCACCCGATCCCGTCTGCGACGTGCGGGATTTCACGGATCATCTCGTAGATCTCGAGTATCGATTCCGGAAACGCCGACAGCTGTTCAGCCGTCAGGACGTCGGCAGAGTCGATGCCCGTTCGAGGCTCGGGGTGATCGATGGCTGCGACGGCCCGTCGCGGAGCAAGGACCAGGGCTGCGGAAAGCATCGGAACGGAGCGGAGGAATGCTCGGCGGCAGGGCATACTCAGTTGCCGGCGCCCGGCGTCGCAGGAGTGATCATGATGTGCGCGCCGGCCGTTCCCGGGAACATCAGCCAGGGAGCTCCGGGCGCCGTTGGCTGGGCGGAGAGGCCGGTCGACTCGCTGGTCGCCCAGGGGGTATAGACGACCCACCGGATGGCCGAGTTCTCCACGGTGTTCGTGTCCGCATTGAAGCCGTCTCCTGTCAGAACGTAGAGCGTCGCCGGAACCTCCGGCATCAAGAGGGTTCCTGCGTCGGCCTCGGCCCACCGTCGCTGAGCGAGTTCACCGGCATCCGTTACACCCTGTGCGCGGAGCTCGCGACCTCTGGCCATGAACGGATCGAGTGACTCGTGATAGCAGGCAACGTTCCACCCATCGCGGGTCGGATCGTCGGCTAAGCAGATCAGCGCTCCACCACCTTCCTGCAGCGTTGTCATCGAGCCGTCCTCGAGAAAACCGAACACCGTGGCCTTGTCTCGTTCCATCGCTGGGGCGGCCTGGAGTGCCCCGGCGAGCTGGACCGACGCGGCTGGAGCCTGTGCCGTCAGGGCAGATGGAGAGAGAAAGAGCCCCGCGCTCACAAGCATGGTGGTCGCAGCACGCACGGCCGGGGCGATAAACAGAAGGGAGGTATGACGCTGGGGCATGACCGACTGTCCAGATTCGAGATACGCTCGAGGCTTTCCGGCGAGCGCAGGGTTCGATCGATGTACCGAACCCGAAGACGAAAGGTGCAGAGACTCGGAATACAGGGCGAGGGTTCGTGCGATATGGCACCCGACATGGGCATAGGGTCTGGTCCGGTGGTTTGGTTCACGCGCAGGTCCCCTCCGGTGCCGGATTTGTCCTGTCGAGCGGTGGCCAGGCGTCCCATGTTGTCGGGGGGATGACGGGAACGGGTGCGAACACATTGATCGGATCGATACATGAAGCACATGACGCGAGCGCTCGTCGGTGGGCTGGGAGTCACCGTCCTGCTCGTTGGCTGCGGAGGCGAAGACATGCGGGGATTTCCCACCAGCGACGGGTCGGAAGAACAACTTATTGCTCGGGCTGCATCGTACGAACTCGACACTGAGTACGTGCCACCGCCGGGTGAGGCGCTTCACCACCACACGGCAGGGTTCGCGAAGATTCTCTGCTCGGGTGTCTTCATCACCGGGCTCGACGCAGATGATGCTGCAGCGAACGTAGGTGGCTTCATCTCACCGTTCGACGAGCGCCAGTACGTGGTCGATACAGTGATCGACTACGAGCAGCAGATGGTTTCCCTCACGCTTCCCGATGGCGTGACAAGGACGGCCCGCCGCTACGGCAACCAGGGCTGTGTCGCACACCCGATCGGCCAGAGCGAGGTGTTTTTCACTCCGTCCGAGGTCGAGCGGGATCTGCCGCCTGCCGAGACGACACCATGGCCGATGGGTGATGTCCTGCCTGACGACGCGTGGCCGGCTGAGCTCGATATGGAGAAGGTCGAGCAGGCACTTGAAGCAGGCTTCGGTCCGCCTGAGGCGCGCACACTCGGGCTTGTCGTCACGTACAACGGACGCATCCTCGGTGAGCGGTATGGAGATGGGATCGACATCCATACGCCGCTGGAAAGCTGGTCGATGACGAAGAGCCTGACGGGCACGCTGATCGGTGTGCTCATCGAGCAAGGTGTCTATGACCTGTGGGAGCCGGCTCCGATCCCCGAATGGCAGGGTGAGGGCGACCCCCGTCAGGAGATTCGCATTGGGGACATCATGCGGATGTCGAGCGGCATCAGAATCAACGCCCCCGCCGACCCGGACTTCAACGAAGACTTCTACGCCGACCATTATTACCTGTATACGGGAACGGTGAACTCCTACGAGTACGCTGCGACCCGGCCACAGCAGTGGCCACCCAACACCATCGGCCGCTACAGAAACACCGACCCAGTCCTTGCCAGCTACCTCGTTCGTCTCGGTGTCGAAGGGGCTGGAATGGACTACCACTCGTTCCCGCAGCAGCATCTTTTCGACAGGATCGGCGTTCGTGACGGACTGATTGAGACTGACCCGTACGGCAACTTTCTCGGTCAGGGACTGGCCTTCATGCCGGCCAGGGACTGGGCAAGGCTTGGAAACCTTTATTTGCAGGACGGCATCTGGGAGGGTGAGAGAGTTCTTCCGGAGGGGTACGCTGACTATGCGTCTGAGGTGGCGCCGGCCTGGGATGCGGATGGTCGTCGGATTTACGGAGGAGCGTTCTTCTGGGTGAACGGAGAAGGAGGCCTCGGTATTCCGGACACTGCGTACCGCATGCTCGGCGCAGGAGGTCAGAGTACGACGATCATTCCGACCCACGGGCTCGTCGTGGTGCGTCTCGGAAAGTACACCGGTGCGGGCGAGGGTGGTGATGCCCTGGAAGAGGCCTTCCGGTTGTTGATGGAGGCGGTGCCGCCGATTCAGTAACCGGCGCTGGGTGTTGCGTCGCTACCCATGCGGCTTCTGCTCTCGGCTTCGAACGCGTGATGTCCATCGACGTTCAGCACACGTCAGAGGCCCACGCCCCCTCGGGGGTGCGGGCCTCACTCGTTGTGCTTGTGGCGCAGATTAGCGCACGCGGATCTCGTACGAGCCGCCGTCGCTCCCGAGCGACGACGCAACCACACGATAGATGCCGCTCTCCGGCAGCGTGAACTCGATGCGCGAGTCCAGATTGCCCGCGCTGTCGTCGTCAGTCATGCGTTCGGTGATGCCGGGGCCCATGAGATGCAGGTAGCTGTCGAAGTCTTGGGAGAGCATGTCGATCGTGACCCCCTGTCCAGCATCTCCCCGAAACGCCCATGCCTGGACCGGTCGTCCCTCAATCGTCGGATCCAGTTCGGAGAGCGTACCGTAGGAGGATGACCCAAGGCGCAGCGATCGACCGTCAAAAGACAGTTCGGACATCTGGATCGCCCGAGTCACGGTTAGTGAGTACGCCCCGCTGGCGCCCGTACTGAGCGCCGCTGCTCCTACGGTGTACGTCCCTGTCTCCGGGAACGTGACAGTGATCTGCGAGTCGAGGTCGCCCCCGCTGTCGTCATCGGTGAGCGCTGCGGCCAACCCTGGTCCGGTCAGATAGAGGTAGGCATCGAAGTCATCCGAGCGGTGTGATACCACCAGGGTCTCACCGGCTGTCCCCTGAAGTTCCCACACCTGGATCGGACGACCGTCCTGGATGGAGCGTTCTTCACCCGTCAGGGTTCCGGATATCGGAGTACCGACCTCGATAGACCCCTGCGGCGGGACGGCTGTGAGCGCAGAAGTGTCGACACCACCACAGTAGGTTTCTGCCGCTGCCTGAGGTGAATCGCTCAGTCGTAAGCGGTACGGTCCGGCCATATCGGGGGAAATGGCGCTAGCCACCACGCGGAAGGTTCCAGTCTCGAGGACCGTGAAGTCGATTCGGGCGTGGCAGGCGCCGCCGCTGTCATCGTCACTGAGTGGCGTGCCAAGTCCGGGGCCGACGATGTAGAGGTACGCGTCGAAGTCCCCCGAGATGAGGTCCACGGAGACCGTCTGACCCTGCTGCCCCTCGAACGACCACGCCTCCAGATAGGTGCCGCTGGCCGAGGTGTAGTCTGACGCAGAGAGTGCCCCCAACGCCTCCTCACCAAGGCGGATCTCCCGTCCGTCCGTCTCAAGCAGAGTCAGAACGGAGACCCCCTCGTCGTCTCCCAAGAGTTCCCACAGATCCACGGGGATGCACCCGCCCAGGAAGAGCGTGAGTGCGAGCATCGCCCATGTACATCGGGTGAGAGAACGGTTGAGAACGAGCATGTCAGGGCTCCGTGTGTTTCGGCATCGGCTTCGTCGATCAGTACAATGATATCTACTGCATGAGGCGGGCCAGAGTCTTGTTAGGGCTCGAAGGGGTCATGCGGTAGTCGTCGTCGCCGAAGTGATGGTTATCTGCCGGTGGTCGGACAAAAAGTGCGGCATTACGCGATGCCTTGTGCTGGCGCGCGGCCTCGTACGATGACTCGAAAGGCACGATCTACATCGAGTGTGTGTAAGAGTCGGACCTGAAAACCAGCCAGCTCCTGCGTTGTGCGCGAACCAAGGAGCTGTGCAGCTCAAATTCCACCGGATGGTCTGAGACGATCCCCCTGCCGACTTGGACGTCGCGACGCGACTGTGATCTGAACGCCCTGAGGACCACTGGCACTTTGGCTCAGTGGATCCTCTGCGTCCTCACGCTTGGCCTCCTTGTAGCTGCTCCGGTGCGCGGGGCTGCGCAGGTGACAGGCCCGAGTTCAACCGAGGCACCCCGGGTGGGCCTGGTCTTGAGTGGAGGAGGCGCGAAAGGCTTTGCGCACGTTGGCGTGATCGAAGCGCTCGAGGAGGCTGGCCTGCGGATCGACGTGGTCGCCGGCACCAGCATGGGGAGCATGGTCGGAGGACTGTATGCGATCGGTACCTCCACCGACTCGATCAAGGGACTCATCCGGCGCGCGGATTGGAGCCGAGCGCTCAGCGATGACGTCGATCGGGAGTTACGCTTTCTGCACGAGCGTCGGCTGGACGAGCGAACCGTAGTGACGCTCCCCATCCAGGACGGTCGGGTGGGTCTCCCGGTGGGTGTCGCCGCGGGCTCGAACATTCTGCGCCTGGCCGAACTGTCGACATGGCCGTTCGCGACGGTCCATTCGTTTGACGATCTGCCCCGTCCATTCGTGGCGGTGGCAACCGATATCGAGACCGGTGAAGCGGTCGTTCTCCGGAAGGGCACACTGTCTGAAGCGATGCGGGCGAGCGCTGGGCTTCCGGGGGTGCTCGAACCCTTCGAGATCGACGGCCGGTTACTCGTGGACGGCGCCGTGGTCCGCAATCTCCCTGCCGAGGACGCTCAAGCGCTTGGCGCCGATGTGCTTGTCTGTAGCGATGTCTCGGATGAACCGGTGGGGCGTGAGGAACTCGGCTCCCTGCTCGACGTTCTCGATCAGGTGATGTCCTTTTCCATCGAAGAAAAGACGGCCGAACAGAGGCGGCTCTGCGACGTCCTGATTCGCCCCGAGCTGGACGGCCTCTCGATGTTGGACTTCGCGCAATTTGAAGAGTGGTTCATGCGGGGTGAGGAAGCTGTGCGAGCTCACCACGATGCCATTGTGAAGATCGCTGACCTCCAGAGCGGCGTGACGGCCGACCGCTGGCCGATTGGCCAGGCCGACTCGGTTACGATCGCATCGATTGCGGTGCAGGGCGTCGAACGGGAGCGCAGCAAAGCGGTTGTACTCGCGCAGCTGGGACTGCAACCCGGGGAATGGGTTCATGCCGCCGATCTGGAGGACCGTCTTAGAAACCTGGATACGACCGATCTGTTCGGGCTTGTTCGCTATCGACTGGATGAGGTGCCGGGAGGTGTCCGACTCACGCTGACCGTTGAGGAGAGGCCAAGAAATCAAGCTGGCCTGGGGCTTCGGTACGATGACGAGCGCCGGGCAGCGCTTCTTTTTACGGCCACGCTGCATAATCTGGTGCGCTATGGATCGGTAACACGGTTTGATCTGAGGGTCGGTGCCGAGACTCAGGCTCGGATTTCCTACTTGCGACGACGGGAGGTTACAGGACGTCTCGAGGGTGGTACGTCTCTGGGGTGGAGTCAGGGGGAACTTCGGTTAGCGGGACTGAGGCGACCGCGCTCGGGTATTGAGGTGAGCAGTGTATCGACCATGTTTGGCCTTGGCCTGGGGCGGACTACGTTCCTCGGCGCAGAGGCGCTGGGCGAATGGACGGTCCTCGCGGAGCAAGGGTACCCCGACGTCATGCTCGGCTCGCTTTCTGCGGTTCTGGATCATGAGTCGCTCGATCGGATCGATGTGCCGACTCGAGGGGCTGACATCCGTGCGCGTTGGGAATTCGGCATATCGGACCTGACGCCCGGGGAGGCGTTTTCTCACTTCTCCTCATCCGCTCGCCTGTACATCCCGCTTCATGAATGGGTCACTGCGGATATCGGCTTTTTTGCCGGCTCTGGTCGCGGATTGGATCTACCTCTTCACCGCGGCTTTCTGGTCGGTGGCGCGCACCCGTCGGCCATATTCGCGAATACCACCCAACCGCTCTTCCACGGTGTGCCCACGCAGGAACTTGCGGGAAGTACCGCTCAGATCGGTCGTGCTGGCCTACGTGTCGACCTGACGGCAGGATTGAACGTCCGCTGGGGTGTGGATGTCGGTGCTGTGAGAGACGATTGGCAGTTCCCCATCGAGGATCCCCTCTGGGCGTGGGCTCTGACTCTTGGAGCGAACACGATTGTGGGTCCGGTCAGGGTGGAGTGGGGCAGTGCGAACGAATTTGACGATCGATTCACAATCAGTGTCGGGCGGCGTTTTTGATGCCTGTCCACCTTGGCTCACACCCGATCTGTTATCGTGTGGCTGTGGGAAGGACCAGTATGGTCACGCCCGACCCCAGGCTTGGTTGATCGGGTGACCCGACGCACATGGATACACGGGACAGAGGGGTGGACGTGAAGAAGTCGGTTCTGGTCGTATTGGCGTTGGCAGCGTTTGATTCGCCCCAGCAGATCGTCGCTCAGATCGGTTCACCCTCGGCGGTCGCGAGCCGTATTCAGAACGCTCCCGAGATCGACGGCGTACTGGACGAAGCGTTCTGGCAAACGATCCCCGTCATCTCCGACTTCGTGCAACGCGAACCGGTGGATGGTGCGTTGCCTTCGGAGCGGACTGAGGTGCGGATCGCATACGATGAGGGCAATCTCTACTTCGGATTCGTTCTCTATGACTCGCAGCCGGAGCTGATCCGGCGAAGCATCCTGCATCGCGAGGGGCGGATTGATCAGGATGACCACATCTGGATCGGACTCGACACGTACAACGACGATCGTAACGGGTACATCTTCGAGCTGAACTCGTTCGGCACGCAGGGCGACGCCTTGTTCAATGACGAGTCGATGTCGTCCGACGACTGGAACTGGGAGGGCGTGTATGAGAGCGAAGCGCGAATCACCAGCGAGGGGTGGACGCTCGAGGTCGCCATCCCGTTCACGACGATCCGCTTTTCGGACGTCGAGGCTCCGGAGATGGGGATCGCGATCCGGCGTGCGATCCGGCGGAAGAACGAAGAGGTCTACTGGCCACACATTCCGCAGGAGTACCGCAGCGGCTTCATGACCGTATCGCAGTACGCAACGCTCAGCGGCCTGGAGGACCTTAGTCGGGGCCGCTATATGGAGGTCAAACCCTTCGGTATCGCCGGTATTCAGAAGAGGGCAGGGGAAGAGAGCGATGTGATCGAAGATCTCGGTGTCGATTTCAAGTACGCGCTCACCTCGAATCTGGCCCTCGATCTCACCTACAACACCGACTTTGCCCAGGTCGAGGCTGACAACGTCCAGATCAACCTGACTCGCTTCTCGCTCTTCTTTCCCGAGAAACGGGAGTTCTTCCTCGAGCGGGCGGGCCTCTTTTCCTTCGGTAAGGCGCGAGACACCGAGGTCTTTTTCAGTCGGCGGGTGGGGCGGACGAATGACATCATTGGTGGCGGTCGGCTCACCGGTCAGGTGGGTCCGCTCTCCATCGGGGTGCTCAGCCTCCAGACAGACGACCTGAGTGACGGACCGAACGTCGTGACACCAGGCGCGAACAATTCGGTGCTACGCCTTCGGGCTGATGTCATGCCTCGTACCACGCTGGGCGGGATTTTCACCAGCCTTCAGAACGGAGACGGTCACAATCGCGTTGTCGGGGTCGACACTCAGGTGCGTTTCTGGAACAGCAGCAGCCTCGATGCCTGGTGGGCCAATGTGCGCGACTCCGATGCAGGCAACTCGAATGCCGGCGCCGTGGAACTGAAGCTTCAGCCAGAGCGCTGGTACTCCGTGACCGGCAACCTTCAGAGTGTTGACGAGAACTTCGACCCCTCTCTCGGCTTCGTGCGCCGACGGGATATCGTCAAATACGGAGGGACGCTTGCGTATACGCCCCGCTTTGAGAGCAGCCCCTGGGCACGTTCCCTCGTTACAGCCCTCGTCGTCGATCGTATCGATGGGCAGGACGGCAATCAGCAGTCATCGAGCCAGTTGTCGCATAATATGCTGACGTTTCAGTCGGGTAACTTTGTAAGTCTGAACGTGCGGCGTCGCTTCGAGCGGCTCGATGAGGCCAGCAGCATTCAGGGACGCCCGCTCGCGGAAGGAGACTATGAGTTCTTCTCTGCAGACGGGTCTTTCCGAACGAACACCAGTCGCACCCTGTCCGGCTCAGGCAACGTCTCCTTCGGAGAGTTCTGGAACGGTGACCGGACGAGCTACGGGGGGTCGCTCATGTGGAAGACAGGGCCGTACCTCACGCTCACCGGATCGGCAAATCGCAATAACATCGACCTCCCGGTTGAGGACGGATCTTTTTCGACGACGCTCGTGAGCCTCGACGTGCTCGGCGCTGTCTCTCGGGACCTCTTCGCCAACGCACTTGTTCAGTGGGATGACGTGTCCAGGGTCCTCCGGGCGAATATCCGGATCGACTGGATCCACACGCCGGGCAGCGACCTGTTCCTCGTGCTCGACACCGGCTACCTGACCGGCGATCTGCTTGATCCCCGCGATCCGAGGTGGCTCCGTCGCACGGGCGTGGCCAAGCTGACCTATCTGATCGCGTTCTGAGTCAGAACGACAGCAGCTTGGTGAACTTCGCCGTGAGGAAGCGGTCGAGTACCGTGTTGGCTGCCGTATCTCGCCGTTCCGTGAGCACGATGTACAGGTCCGAAAGCGGCGCGTGGATCCAACGGAAGCGAAGATTGGTCACCACCTCTTCTGATGCCTCGTTGTACTGCACGAACGCACTGGTCAGCAGCGTGGTCGAGAAGAAGAGGTCGAGCTTCGCGCCAAACACGTCTGCAGTCGTGGAGCCCTGACCCGGAAGCTCGATCTCGTTGTGATTGATGGAGAGATCGAGGAGGAGCTGATGTCCGAATCGGCTCAGGAAGCTTCCCCCCACCGAGCGGCGATCACCCCCGAAATACTCGCCGCCGCTCACGTTGAGGCGACCCCCGATCGGGCGTGCGCCACTGAACGTGTAGGCCAGCGACCCCTCGACGAAGTCATACCGGCCCGGTGCGACCTGGAGGCCGCGCACCGAGAAGGAATCGTCGACCCGTTCGTACCGATCGGTCACGTCCAGTCGAGCGTTGCCACCGTCGCGGAAGTCGAGATCGAGACCTGCTGTGCTGAGACGAGTCTGCAGCCCTCCGCCGAGGTCGGTGAACACGTGACCTTCGACATACGGATTCAGTTGCAGGACGCCGGGCCAGTCCACACGTGGCCGGACGCCCACCGTTCCGTAGCCGTGTCGCATCCCTCTGCGCCGGACGAAGCCGACCCCCGGCGAGAATTCGTCATCGAAACTCCGATACAGTGTGAAGATCTCCCAGAAGGGGTCTCGCCATCCGACGGAGATCCGGCCGGCCATCTCGCGCTCGATCGGAGCACCGTCCGCCGTGGTACCCTCTGTCGCCGCCAGGTATGACTGAACCAGCAGGTAGCCGTTCATAGCTTGCAGGTTCGCATCAACGCCGTAACTGCGGTTGTCGGCCTGGCCGCTGCCCGTCTCCATGCGATTGACGAAGATGCCGCCGAGGCTGAGCCCAGGGGTCGGCTCACCCCGGACCCGTGCGACCGTGAAGTTCTCTGCTCCGAAGTCGCTTTTCGTGCGTGTCTGCATGTTGAGAACGCCGATGCCCAGGGGGCCGGCCGTTCCGGTGACACGCCCACCCCCGAGGATGGGGAGCGGTCCACCCTCGGGACTGAGCCCAATCCGCCGCGAGTAGAAGAGGGTGAAGTCGCGGTCGGTGGCTCCGGAGCGCGTCTGGCGGTTCCCCTGGTCGCCGAACTGGAAGATGCCGGCGTTTTCGAGGAAGAACTCCCGCTTCTCCGGAAAGAAGAGAGAGAAGCGGGTGAGGTTGACCTGCTCCTGATCCACCTCCACTTGGCTGAAGTCGGTGTTTGCAGTTAGGTCGAGCGTAATCCCTGGGGTGATGCCGTACTTGAGATCGAGGCCGGCGTCGAATTCGGTGCCGGCATCCGTCTGAAGCTCACCCGAGGGCTCGGCGGCGAGCACGAAGGGCTTCACCGAGAGGTTCCGGCCCGGTCTCAGCCCATCGAGCCCGGTCAGTCGTCCGCCTCTGGAACTCACATAGATCTGCCAGCGCAGATCCATGGGCGCCCACGTGGCGTCTTCGTTTTTGCGCCGGATCCGGCGGAGCATGTTCAGGCCCCAGATCTGCTCCTCGGCCGAGGCGTCGAAGCGGAGCTGCGACCAGGGAATCGCGAGTTCCAGGGTCCAGCCGCTGTCGTGCACCCGAGTCTTGACCTCGAATGCGGCATCCCACGCCGAATTGTTGATCCGGCCATCGTCGGAGGTCTGCATGTCGCGGACCGCGCCGCCGGGGTTGAAGAAGAAGGTGAAGACCGTCTTCCCATCGAGGAACGGGTCGAACATCAAGCCCAGCGCGTCACCGTCCCGAGTGTTCGGGTCCCGCTGAAGCGTCGGGATGATCGGCTGGTACCCGGGCTGATCCATCATCTCGGCACCGACGTACAGATGCTCGTCGTCGAAGAGAATCCGGACTTCGGTCCGTTCCGTGGCCGGCATGCCCGCGTCGGGCTTCTGCTGCCAGAACTCATCGATCACGGGGGCCGTGGCCCAGGTCGCGTCGTCGAGGATCCCATCGACGTCGATCGGACCGATGGCGCGTGCAGCGGAGGCTAGCGGGCGTCGGGCCGCATCGGGGTCTATGGGGGTCTGAGAGACACCCGCCTGTGGGACCAGAGCGAGGAGGGAGCCCATGGAGAGCACCAGAAGCGCGCTCGGTCTGATGCAGGTCATGTACGTGGATGTTGAGTCTCGTCGGTCACTTTCAGAGACACTCATCAGGGTCGATGAGTTGACCGACCCTGCTCGCATGTGTCTGGCCCGCTTCGTTTCAGAACGCGAGGAGCTTCGTGACCTTCAGCGTCAGCCCTCGTACGAGCAGCGGTTGAGAAACGCCGGATACGAGACTGCGCCGCTCCGTATACACGAGGAACACGTCCGAGAGGGGCGCGTGGATCAGGTTGATGCGCACGTTCGAGATAAGCTCTTCCGATGCCCCGTTGTACTGCACGAATGCAAGGAAGAAAGCCCGCGTGTTTAGAGCGTATCGGAGGCGGGCGCTGTAGACGTCCGCGCTGAAGGCCGCACCTCCGAGGGTCAGGTCGTTCCTCTGCCCGCCGAGCTCGACGGATACGTGCTCGTTGGGTCGGAATGTGACGTCGACTGAGTACGATGTGCGTGAACCGTCGTAGAAGTCACCCCATTGGACGCCGCCGGAAAGGAAGACCGGGAGGTCTCCACGGGTCGAGAGGCGCACGCTTGGCTCCAGCCACTCGTACGTACCGGCCACGATCGGGACACCGCCGATCGTCGTCGTCTCGAAGAGACGCTCATAGCGGTCTCGCAGTCGCGCTGTGATCTGCCCACCGGCCAGGAGCGAGACGACGGTTCCTGCTTCGACTCCGCGCGTTTCGATGGCGTCGTCGAGGGTCGTGTACACGTCGACGTCCACGTATGGGTTGATCTCACGGATACCCAGCCTGTTCACCTGGGGATGGATGCCCACCGTCGTGAAGTACCGACGCACGGCGGTTCGATCGATAAAGCCCGTTTCCGGGCTGAAGCCGTCACCGACGTGCTTGAAGAGGCCCGAGACATTCCAGAACGGGTTCCGCCACGCCGTCTGTAGCATGGCGATGTTGGCATCACCGTTCGATACGCCGTCCTCGGTGCGCGCCCAGTACGTGGACAGCAGCGCGTTCTGCGAAAGCTGGATGTTCGCGTCCACTCCCCACGAGCGGCTGTACGCCGAGCGGTCGCCGCCGCCCGTCTCTTGCCGGTTGATGAACATGCCACCGATCGTCGCTGCGCCGAACGTTCCTTTCGCTCGGGCTACCGCGAAGTTCTCGGCCGAGTAGTCCGAGCCATCGGAGAGCCCGTTGAACGATCGAGTCTGCATGTCGAGGATGCCGATCTCGAAGCGGTCTCCGATCCGGCCTGTGAGACGAGCCCCACCCCCGATCGGCAGGGGCTCACGCGTGCTCGAAAGGCCGATCCGGCGGGAGTTGAAGAGGCGGAAGTTCCTGGGGCTGCTACCGGTACGGTAGTTGCGGATCGAGGTGTCCTGGAAGCCGAACGTGCCCTCGTTCTCGAGGAAGAAGTCTCGGCGCTCGGGGAAGAAGAGAGAGAAGCGACTCAGGTTCACCTGCTCCTGATCCACCTCGACCTGACTGAAGTCCGTATTCACGGTGAGGTCGAGCGTCATCCTTGGGGTGAGCCCCCACTTTGCGTCGAGCCCCACGGCGCCGCTTTCTTCCGCCGGTGAATGCCGCGCTCCGGTCAGCCGGTCCCCCAGGGCGTATGGCTTAATCCAGAGGTTTCGACCGCGGGGCAGGTCGCTGAGGCCCTCCATCGTCCCAGCGAGCGAGAACTTGTAGACACGGTACTGGATCGGGATCGGGGCCCAGATCGCATCCTCGTTCCGGCTCCGGATACGGCGCGAAAAGTTGATGCCCCATACCTGGTCACCGACGACCGGATTGAAGCGCATTGTAGCAAAGGGGATCGCCATCTCCACGACCCACGTCGAGTCGTTGATCGATGTGCGCACGTCGACGATCCCTTCCCACGCCGGCGACAGGTCGCGCTGGTCATTGAACGCCTGAGCGTCCCACAGCGCGCCGCCCGGGTTCACCGCCCACAGAAAGCCGTTCTGGCGATCGAGGTAGGTGTCGATCCCGACGCCGAAGATGTCGGAGTTCGGCGTATCGAAGTCCTGCTCGAGACCAGGGATAGCCAGGCTTCCAGTGTCGTCGTCATGCAGGATCGCGCCGATGTACAGGTTCTGATCGTCGTAGATGATCCTCAAGATCGTTTCCTGGGATGCTGGCATGCCAGCGTCCGGGATCGTCTGGATCCAGGTGTTGCGATCGGCGCGGGCTCGGGTCCAGGCTGCGTCGTCGAGGAACCCGTCGATCACCACAGGCTCGTCCACGCGGGTCGCGTGGATAACCGGGCGAGGCACGGAAAGAGGATCGACCGGGTACTGCTGGGCCGACCCTGGGGACTGGGCGGAGGTTGATGTGGCGTGGGCCGTCAATGTGCCGAGTGCCAGGAATGCCAGAGCCACAGCCCGGACGGCACCCTCTCGTCCGGTCGTCGGCCGCCTTCCCCTCCAAGCCAGAGAACTCATACGGACGCAGGAGTGGAGGAGTCGGTTCCGGCGGCGGGAGCGATCAGGACGGACATCGAGTACGTGATCGCTAGCGACGCAGGCCAGCGGTAGGGGAGTCGGCGCACAGTAAACGTTCGGAGCGATGAAAGGCGCGAAAACCTGAGGGCGAGTGGTTAAGGACGCTAGTGGTGCGGATGACTCTCACCGGAGGTGGGTGGGAGAGAGGGGCAACTTGGGCGGTTACAGGTTGAAGCCGCACACGGGCGCTACTAGCTTTTTCGGCTTGATGCGCCGAGTAGTTCGGCCCCAAAGAAGGGCCTGTAGCTCAGTTGGTTAGAGCGCACGCCTGATAAGCGTGAGGTCGGAAGTTCAAATCTTCCCAGGCCCACTGTGGGAAACCCAAGCTCCGCTTGATCTCACCGGATCAGGCGGAGCTTGGGCGCTCTTGGCTCAGCCTCACGAACGGCCCTCGGCGCGGCCTTTCGGGTTGGACCGCATTGGCTAGGGTACCCCACACTCGATCGCCGACACCCTAGCCACCCCCGATACCTGCGGCCCCCTTGCACGGCCGTCCGCCAGCAGCGGGATCACCGTCATCATTGGTTGATCCATTGGCAGGAGAACGTCGGAGCCGTCGGGCTCCGTCCGCAGCTCGAAGAGGCTGATCTGAGGCTGAAGTGCCGTCACCTGTTCCGCGCTGAGCATATAGGCGCAGGGCGGGGGATCGAGGAGTTGATCGGGGGTTGGCGCATTGTCGTCCGCGCCGAACAGGTAGAAGGGTGCCGTACGATCCCGACCGGCTGCTTCCTTCGCCCCCGGCGCGTCCGTGACGGCCGCCACGATCTCGCCCGACCGGTCCGCGAAGAAGTCCAAGACCGAGTTCATCGTCTCCTGGTGGACGGCCACACGTCTCAGCGGATCCTGCTGACCCGATGATTCAACTAGGAGTCCGAGTGCATGACGAAGCCCGACTGCATTGCGCAGGATGCTCTCGTTCTCGTCGCCGGGGGGGCCTGGACCCGGGCCGTACAACTCGACACTCAGCCCGCCCACGGGCAGTACCACGAACAGGTGGTCCTGCACCAGGGTGCGTGAAAGGTCTTGGACCGGCGCGAACACGTTGAGGTTCCGGGGCCACAGTAGCTGAAGGTCGGGCGTCGTGGCGCCCGGGCGCTCGTGGGCGTCCACAACGATGTCCGGTCGGAAATCCCGGATGACCTGCGCGATGGCTCGGGCTTCGGGTGTGGCCAGGGCCAGATGATCCCGGTTGATGTCAACGAGCTCGGCGTTGCCGCGCGTGTTGGCGAACCTTCCGTCCGGGTTGGCGGTGGGGATGACCAGGACCGTTGCGGTGCTCATCGCGTCGGGAAGTCCAGCCGCCTCGGCGAAGGCGAGGTCGCGCAGGAATTGGAGGGCAGCCTCTCGGCCAGCCGGTTCATTGCCGTGTTGTGTGCCGAGAACGAGGATCGCCGGGCCGGCCGCGATCTGGCCATCGGTTGCCGGCTGGGGGTAGGCGAGTCGTGCGAGGTGGATCGGGCGCCCCAGGACGGACGTTCCGACTTCGGTGATGCGAATCCGGTCGGACGCGGCGTCGACGTCGCCCAGGAATGCCAGCTCCTCTTCGTGGGTCGTGAACTCCACACCGCTCCGCTGCTCGAACCCGGTTTCAGGAAGTTCCACCTCAACGGGTGGGCCGGTCCCATCGTCTCCACACGCCCATAGGAGTGGGAGCAGGCCGAGAGCCAGAAAGAAGGCTTTGCTCGGGCGGTCCACGATCTGCACGCTCGACTCCATCCATACCCCCCATATTCTCGAGTTCGATCAGCCAGGGCCACGAGGGAAATCGGAGACCCCCGCCCGGTCGAATCTGAATAGGCACTCTGATTGTTTTGTTCGCGAGTACCAACCCGTGGTCGCAAGGACCTCTCGGAGGGGAGGCCCAACGCGAGGGAGCCGCGAGTGGGCTGGACGACTCCCTCGGCGCCCCACACACTACCCGCCCTACCCCAGCTCCTCCGTGGAGCTGCTGCAGTAGCAGGATCAGCGCTGCAACGCGCGGGCGACTTCGCAAATCGTGTCGAATGCGATCTCCACGTCGCTTTCCTGAGCGTCGAACTGGCCAGCCACGAAGCGCACTACCAGTCTGCCGTCATGTGATGTCTGGGTCAGGTAGATGCGGCCGTCGTCGTTGATTGCATTGACCAGCCTGAGGTTGAGCGCGTCCAAATCGGTGCTAGCGTCATCGGGCTTGTAGCGGAACGAGAACAGCGAAAGTATGGGAGCGGTGGTAATCTCGAAATCGCGCTCGGCACCCAGCCGCAGCGCAAGCTGCTCCGCCCATGCAACGTGGTTGTGGATGCGCTCGCGCAGGCCCTGCAGCCCGTAGGCACGCAACAGAAACCACAACTTGAGCGCCCGGAAACGGCGACCGAGCTGCACCGACCACTCGCTGAAATTGACCAGACCGTCCTTGCCGTGCGTCTTGAGATACTCCGGCTGGATCGCCAGGGTTTTAACCAGTGTCTCCGGCTCCCGCACGAAATGCGCAGAGCATTCCATGGACGCGCCCAGCCACTTGTGTGGATTGAGCACGATGCTGTCAGCCAGTTCTGCGCCGTCCCAGAAGTGGCGGTACTCTGGGCAGATCATGGCTGAACCAGCCCAGGCTGCATCTACGTGGGAGTAGATGCCTGCCTCGCGTGCCACTAAGCAGACCTCGCGCACGTCGTCCATGGCACCGATCGAGGTGCCGCCTACGCAGGCGACAACTCCTGCCGGCACGAGGCCGTTGGCCCGATCCCGTGCGATCGCGGCGCGCAGCTCATCCACACGCATCGCGAAGTTTTCGTCGGTGGGGATCTTGACCAGGTTGTCCTGGCCGATTCCGGCGACCCACAGCGCCTTGTCGACGGAGCTGTGCGTGCGCGTAGAGGCGTAGATGCGCAAGGCCGGCTGGCCCGTCAGTCCCGCCTGATTGCCGCGCCAGTCGAGTGCTGTTTCGCGCATGGTCAACACCGCGCATAAGGTGGCGGTTGACGCGGTGTCCTGCAGTACACCTTTGAACCCTTCCGGCAGCCCGACCGCCTGGCGAAGCCAGTCGATCATTGCGATTTCGAGCTCGGTCGCCGCCGGCGAGGTCTGCCAGAGCATGCACTGAGCGGCCATGGCGCCCGCCAGTTGTTCGGCGATAACGGCGGCCGGCGCTGCGTTGCTCGGGAAATAAGCGAAGAATCTCGGATGCTGCCAATGCGTCATGCCATCGGGCACAATACGCTCGAAATCCGCGAAGATACGCTGCATAGGTTGCGCTTCCTCGGGTGGCGAGGCGTCAATGAGGCTAGCGATGTTGCCTGGCTCGGTTTGCGCCCGTACCGGCCGCTGCGCTACCGATTCACGGTAATCGGCCGCCCAGTCAGCGGCGCGGTGGGACCAATGGCGGAACTCGTCTTTGTTCATGGTGCGCAAATTCCCGGGTGAGGGTCGACCGGCATCGGCTCGCGATCTTTGGCTATTGTGCTCTTATCGTTCCGGCCTGACGGATCACGACAGGTTAACCCTCCAGCGTATCCGCGATTACTTCACGAGCAGCGGTAGCACGTCGTAGATCCACGCGAGCAGGGTTCAATGAGCGCATGAATCGTCGACACGAGAGGGTTGAGAATCGACGAATGTCCCCAAGCGGGACTGCGGTCACAAGGCAGAGAGGATGAGTCTCGATCAGCCGATGAAGTCGAACTCCAGCGCTCCCGATCCCCAGGCACGGTCCTCGACCGTGCGCTCGAGCCACGAGCCTGCATCGGGATCGCCGACTCGTACGATGTACGCACCCGGCTCGAAGACGGGTGCGGTGTACTCCGAGCCACGGATGCGCCGCGTGTAGACGAGTTCGCTAGAAACGGTGCGTACTTCGATGACCCAGTCCTTCAGCCCTCGTACTCGAACGGTCGGAAGGGTGCCAAACGGTGTGCGCCCGTCTCCCGCGTCACGATGCACGGTGACGGGCCATCCTTCGAATTGGCGCGCGTCGTCCCGTGACGGATCGACGTGTCTCGGCCAGCACTCGATGGTGATCGACTCCGCGACCTTGTCGAAGGTGACGATCCCGTAGCCCGTCACGCGGTCGTGCAGGAGCTCGGGCTGTATACCGGTCGTACGGGGGTTGGCGGACGCGTGGACCGTCACGCGATTCCCGAATCCATCGAAGAAGTCACCGGTGTAGTCTGGGCCGCCGTTCTCGAGGGGCGCCTGACGGTCCTCTTGGGGTGGCCACCAGCGACGGGGCCAGATGTTGTTGAGGGCGGGGCCGGTGAAGCTGAAGCCGGCGTCGCCGAAGTCGTCGATGCCGTGACGCACGACGGTGGCCAGGTGCTGATCGCCGGCAATGTGGAAGGCGGAGCAGCGACGCAGGATGCGCAGCACGTCGTCTCGGTGGGCCGCGGGCCAGCCGTTCGAGTCCATGTCGACCGCGACCTTGTCACCCTCCACGTACACGCCGGGCTGCGGCATGGGGAGTGACGGAAGGACAGCGCCACTCATCGCGTCCTGAGGGATCGAGTGGACGGCGGCGAAGTTGGTCTGGGACAGGACGACCTTCATGTGTGCCGAGCTGCTCCAGTCTTCCGCCCACGCCTCGAGGAAGTTCATCTGACGGGCGCCGAGGAGCTCGGCTCCGGGTGGATCGCGGTGATCTCTCGCGTCGAAGTCGGGGTTCTGGATCCACCCGTTCAGGACTTCCGCCTCGGGCGGCATCACGTTCGACGGTGATGACTTGAACTTCCGGTCCTCGAGGATGGCGAAGCTCACACCTCCATAGTCCCACCCCGTGTAGTAGACCCCGATCCCCTGAGCGACAGGCGTCGGGTCGTACGGGTCGGGGAGATGGCTCGTCTGTGCGACCTGGACCGCGTTGACCCACTCGGGCGGCATCTTGAATCCGCCCTGGTCCTGGGCTTCGGCACCCCATCCGTCCTCGGTGGGGGCGTGCCGGCCGCCCTCACCCCAGATGTTGCCGTGGTAGACGTCGTGGTCGTCCGGGATGAAGGCCGCCGGGATGTGGCGGAAGATCTCGCGGTACGACCAGCCGAACATGTACCACTTGTGGAGCATGTCGAGCGTGGCGGTCTCGATCGTATCGGTCTGGATCCCAAATCCACCTGAGCCCTCGTAGAACTGGTCACCGAGGAAGAGCGCGAGGTCGGGTCGGTGCGCCGAGACGTGACGCACCACGTCCGCGTCCGGGAAGCCGTGGTCCGCGTTGCAGCTGAAGACGGCGGCCCGGACCGGGGTCAGCCGATTTGGCTCGGCGGCGATCGTGCCCGGGTAGTCGAACGTCCGTGCGCCGCTCTTCAGAGGCAGGGTGAGGCGCACACGGTACTCAGCGGATCGGGTCCCATCCCACTCCTCTACGCGGAAGCGGGTGGTCCTCGAAAGCCGGTCGATGCCGGCGCTCGCGACTGTCGTCCACATGCCCCCCGGGGATCCGATGTCGAGGCTGCAGCGTGCCCCCGCCAGTTCTTCGACCGGAGCGAGCTGGGCCGTCAGCTTCAGCACGCCCCGGTTCGTCGTGTACTGCGCGAACATGATCGGACCGAACGTAGCATCCGGATCGGCCGTGATGCCGCGGCCCGAGATCGCCCAGTTGTGTAAGACCGCACCGGCGCCGGGTCCGGCCGGCTCCGAGTGACTTAGCAGCGCGAGGTTACCGATCAGGTCGTCGGCGGGGAGGTCGTCTCGGGTGAAGGTCGCGCGCTCGGAACCGGTGTCAGCGGATCGGGCAACGAGGTCCACGCGGGTGTTCGAGCCCGTGCGGGTCACCGTCGTTTCGAGGCGCACGGCGTCGTCACCTCCGACCGAGGCATCCGAACGGCGGTCACCGATCACAAGGAGCCCGGACCCGTCGATCCCGACGTCCAGCCCCTCGCCGTGCACCGCTGCGGAGCGCACGTCGTCGACGCGACCCTTGAGGCCCAGGCGGAAGCCGGTCACCGAGTTGCGGTTGCCGGCGGACCGGACGATGTCGACCGAGGTCATGAAGTCGGCGTCGTGCGCGATGTGCGTGAGGCAGTGGAGGGTTCGGTTCGGTGCACGCACGCTGCACGCCAGGACGCCGTTCGTTACACGCCAGTCCTGGAGCCGATTACCCCAGTACTCGGGCCCCACCCAGTGCATGTCCGGCCACTCGTGCCAGCGGCTGGCGAAGCCTGGTTCCTGAGCGGACAGAAGCTTCGTGCCCAGTCGTTCGGAGCCGACCGCGGCCAGCATCATGAGCTTTAGCGTCTCTCGTCGATCCATCGTCAGTTCGCCCCGCCTCGGTAAAGGGGGTTGGGCTCGGTCGGTATGAAGGCGTCGACATCCGCCCACCAGGTCTGCAGGCCGGAGCGCAGCGCTTCTGTGAGCTCGGGGCGTGCCGCGGACAGGTCGTTCGTCTCCGATACATCCGACGTGAGGTCGTACACCTCCCATCGGTCGTCCTCGAAGAAGTGGATCACCTTGTACGCTCCGCGACGAAGCGCGCTCGCGGGTGTGGTGCGCCACGTGCCCGCAACGGAGCGATCCGCTTCGAGGTACGCCGGGAAGTGCCAGATCAGGTCCCGATCCGGGACATCACCGGATCCCGTGAGCGCCGGGAGGAGACTCACGCCGTCCAGCGGCTGAAGATCGGGAAGAGTTGCACCGGCCAGCTCGGCAAGCGTGGGGTACAGATCGACGCCGATCACCGGGGTCGCGGACGTTGCCCCGGGTTTGATCCCGTCGGGCCATCGCATGACCAGAGGGGTGCGGATCCCGCCCTCGTAGAGCATGCCCTTCGAGCCACGCAGCGGCGCCATCGAGGTGACCGTCCCGAAGCCGCCGTTGTCTGACGCAAAGATCACGACCGTGTTGTCCGAGAGCCCCCGTTCCTCGAGTGCCTCGAGAATGCGGCCGACTCCCTGATCGAGGCTCTCGATCATCGCTGCGTACGTGGGGTTTTCGTGTCCCTCCGACGGGGGCTTTGCACGGTAGCGCTCCGTGATCTCCTCCCTCGCCTGAATCGGCGTGTGCACCGTGTAGTGAGAGAGATAGAGGAAGAACGGTCCGTCCTGCGACCGGTCGATGAAGCCGATGCTTTCGTCGACGAGGCGTTCCGGTAGGTACTCTCCCTCCGTACCGTCCTCCAGTCCTGGGACGATCCGATCCCCGCGCGCATAGGGGAAAAAGTAGTCCGGGGGTGCGCCGGCCTCGTTTCCGGCGATCGACCAGGTGAAGCCCTGGTTCTCGGGAAGGAATCCCTCGCCACCCAGGTGCCACTTGCCCGCGTGTCCCGTCGCATAACCCGCGCCCGACAGCACCTCCGCGATCGTCCCCACGTCGAGGTCGAGGGTTGTCTCGTTTTCGACCGGGATGAGGGCTCTCTCCTCAGCTGGTCCTCGCGCGGCGGAGGCGACCGTGTAGATGCCAGTCCGGGGAGCGTACTGCCCCGACATCAGGGCTGCGCGGCTTGGCGCGCAGTTTGGGGCGTTGGCGTAGGCGTCGGTGAAGCGGATGCCTTCAGCCGCCAGCCGATCGATGTTCGGTGTCTCGTAGTAGCCGCTACCCTGCACACTCAGGTCCCGCCATCCGAGGTCGTCCGCGTAGATGAGGACGATGTTGGGTGGGGATGGGGTACACGCGGTACAGGCGAGGAGAAGGGAGAGCAGCCATCTGGTACGAACGCGGTGATTCTGGGCGGGATCGCGTGCGCGGAGTTCGTTCATGCGGGGATAGTTGCTCGGGTGGGGTTGGCGTCCGTGAGTGTCCGGGCAACGTGGGCCGCTCGTCGCCTGCTCGCGAGCCCATCGAACTGATTGTGACGGGAGCGCCGCCAAGCCGGGTGTTCGGACTGTAGGTGCCACTCCGAAAAGGCTCTTCTATGAACTGGAAACCGAGTGCGTCGGTCGGACAGGCGATAGAGTTGCGCTGGCGGTGCTTTGTCCTGTGGCGCATTCTGAGCCCACTACATTAGGAGGTGGCATGACCGACTCAACGCGCAAATCTTCCCGGCGCTCTTTTCTTGGAAATCTGGGCGCCGCTGCACTGGCAGCTGGTGCGACCCCGCACCTCCTCGTGGCCGACGACCGCCGCCGCGTGGCGGAGCGGATGGCTCGTCAGTACCGCTCACCCAACGATCAGATCAATCTGGCAGTTATCGGTGCCGGTGGGATGGGCATGGCCGACGTATCTACGGCGCTGCGTGTCCCGGGCGTGAAGCTCGTAGCCGCTGCCGACTGCTATGACGGGCGCCTCGACTCGGCTCGTGCCGAGCATGGCTCGGATCTGTTTACGACACGGGACTATCGCGAGATCCTCGCCCGCGACGACATCGACGCCGTCATCTGCGGAACGCCCGATCACTGGCATCATAGGGTTTCAGTCGATGCGCTGGAGGCAGGGATCAGCGTCTATTGCGAGAAGCCCATGGTCCACCAGATCGCCCAAGGAGCGGATGTCATCCGTGCCGAACGCGAGTCGGGCAAGACGTACCAGGTCGGCAGCCAGGGCATGTCCTCACTCGGCAACGAGAAGGCGAAGCAGCTGCTCGAGGAGGGTGCAATTGGCGAGCTGAACTACGCAGAAGGCTTCTGGGCTCGTAACGATCCGATCGGGGCGTGGCAGTATGCCATCCCCGAGGACGGATCTGAGGAGACGGTCGACTGGGACATGTTCTTGGGCGACGCCCCGTCACGACCGTTTGATCCGCTGCGGATTTTTCGTTGGCGCAACTACCGGGACTACGGCACGGGTGTCTCCGGCGACCTCTTCGTGCATCTCTTCTCGAGCCTGCACTTCGTGACGTCATCGAGGGGACCGCGGGAGATCATGGCCCAGGGTGGGCTCCGATACTGGAAGGATGGGCGTGAGGTCCCCGACGTGCTCCTCGGCATGTTCGACTATCCGGAGACCGAGGCACACCCAGCGTTCAATCTCTCGCTACGGGTGAATTTCGTCGACGGTACGTCGGGTTCGACCTTCCTCCGTCTGGTTGGTAGCGAGGGCGCAATGGACGTGACTTGGACCGATGTCGTACTGAGGCGCAATAAGTCTGTGGGTGCGACCGACGTATTCAATCAGATGAAGGCGGACGAGGCCGGTCAGGGTCCCGGTGCCCGGAAGGAGATGCTGCCTCCTGCCGAATCCGTGTACACCGCCGAAGACGGGTACTGGGGTGCCCATTTTGATCACTTCATGAACTTTTTCAACGGGGTCCGTGAAGGAGCGCCTGTGGAGGAGGACGCGACCTTCGGGCTGCGCGCGGCGGCTCCGGCGCTCGCCTGCAACGACTCCTATTTCGACAAGAAGGTCGTCGGTTGGGACCCCGATGCGATGGAGGTGCTCTGATGGCGACGCGTGTAATGCGGACGAGCTGTGCGGTGGCCCTGGTGGGGCTGTTCGGCGCGTGCTCTGGTGCCGTGGATGACACGGCTCCCGCGGCGGCGGAGGTGGCCGTCGCCCACAACACCCTCACGGACGAGGAAGAGTCGGCCGGCTGGGAGCTCCTGTTCGACGGACAGTCGCTCGAGCAGTGGCGGGGATACGGGCGTGACGACCTCCCCGAGACGTGGATCGCCCGCGACGGCGAGATGATGCTGCAGACCGAAGGCGGCAACATGGACGGCGGAGACGTTGTCACGATCGCCGAGTATACCGACTTCGAGCTCGTCTTCGACTTCAAGGTTGGCCCGAGCGGAAACAGCGGCGTGTTCTACCGCGTGCAGGAAGTCGAAGGCAAAGGGTTGTGGCAGGTGTCGGCCGAGTATCAGGTCCTCGACGACCCGGCGTATCCGGAGTCGGAGGACTGGGACCCCCGCACCCATCGTACCGCTGAGAACTACGATTTACAGGCAGCCGAGTCGCGACTTGTGAATCCGGTGGGGGAGTGGAACTCCGGTCGCGTCGTCTTGCAGGGCAACCACGTCGAGCATTGGCTCAACGGCGCCCTCGCCGTGGAATACGAGCTGTACTCGCCCGAGTGGGAAGGCTGGGTCGCGGCGAGCAAGTTCTCTGTCGAGGAGCACTTCGCCCGGGCACCCTCCGGCTCGATCGGGCTCCAGGACCACGGGACGCCCGTATGGTATCGCAACATGAAGATCCGGCGGTTGGGTGATGCATAGCTTCTGCCGAGACCCATCGGAGAGGGCCAGGGCCAGGGGCACGCTCATGACGATCGCGGTGATGACCGCCGCTGCCCTGACAGGCGGGGCCTCACCGCTCTCCGCGCAGGAAGCCCGATCCATCTTCAATGGCGAGAATCTGGACGGTTGGACCATCCACGGGACCGAGCTCTGGTATGTCGAGAACGGAGAACTCGTGTGTGAAAGCGGTCCCGATGCCCTGTACGGATACCTGCGTACCGACAGGATGTACGACGACTTCGAGCTCATGCTGGAGTTCAATCAGGAGGCCGACGGAAATTCCGGCGTCTTTTTCCGGTCTACGATCGACGGGGTCCGAATCAGCGGTTGGCAGGCCGAGGTCGCGCCGCCGGGTCTGTTCTCTGGCGGTATTTACGAGTCGTACGGGCGAGGCTGGCTCATTCAGCCTGAGCCGGGGCTCGACAGTGGGTTGCGTATGGGCGAGTGGAATACGTTGACGCTTCGGGTCATCGGCGGCCGGGTTACGACGTGGATCAACGGCACGCAGATGATCGACCTCGACGACGAGCAGATCGGTGAAGGGCGGGGCCACATCGCCCTGCAGATTCACGACGGTGGCGGGATCAAGGTGCGCTGGCGGAACCTTCGGGTCCTGGAGCTCTGAGGAGCGCTACATCGCGCCTGTCGTGAGCGGATCGAGCGACGACAGGTACATCCACAGCGCCAACGGATAGGAAGTTCAAAGGGCCTATGACGGAGGGAGTCGAGGGTGGGCGAGCCGCGAGAGCTCAGTGAGCGGGAGTGGACCGCCTTGCCTGCGATCGAGTTCATAGCCGCCCACTGCGAGCTGTGACTTCCGGCACTGGGGAGGCGGACTTTCTCCGCAACCCCGAGCCATGCACCAACGCTCTCCAGGGCCACGGTTGATGACGGGGGGTTCTCGTCTCGGGTCGGCAGAGAGTTCCCACGGAGGGGCATACGAGCCTCCGATGGGCTCTTTGGGCGGCGTCTCGTACGATGTGGTCTGGTACGGTCTGGCCGAGGACGCGAGCCATTCTTTTCCATCGGACGTGGCACACGACCTGCGCATGAGCAGGGGTGCGGATCAGACTCAGTTGCGGCTTGCTCAGGGTCGAGTATTCTACCCGCGACTCCTGAGCTCCCGACGGAGCTAAGACGATCTATCCCGCGCAGCGGACAGTGCTGCGGAAGGACGATGCATGGCGACACCACCCACGGCGCTTCCCGTGCGGCGGTCATTCGGCCAGACGATGCGAACGGATGCCTGGTGGGTCCAACCGGTCGTCGTATTCACGGTTTTTACCAGCTTCATCGTGTACAGTACGTGGGCCGCGTTCCAGGGGACCTTCTATTGGCATGAGAACCTGCTCTCACCGTTCTACTCGCCCGAGATCTGGGGCGCATCGGAGCACGCGCTGATGGAGCGATCGGGAGCTCCCGGCTGGTGGCCGGGCTTTCTCCCCTATTCTCCCGCGTTCCTCATTCTTTGGGCGCCGGTGAGCTTCCGGCTCACCTGCTACTATTACCGCGGCGCCTATTACAAAGCGTACTGGCCGGGGCCGTCTGCGTGCAGCGTTGGGACACCGCGTAAGGAATACCGTGGGGAGCGAAAGTTTCCCCTGATCATCCAGAACCTGCATCGATACGCGCTGCCGTTTGCCCTCTTGCTGCTCGTGTTCCTCGCGTACGACGCTTGGAATGCGTTCTGGTTCGAGAATGCGGCAGGTAGCAAGGAATTCGGGATGAGCGTGGGTACGATCGTGCTCACCCTCAACGTGATCTTCCTTTCCGGCTACACCTTCGGGTGTCACTCGCTGCGGCACTTGGTGGGCGGTGGTATCGACCTCCTCTCACGGCGCCCGATTCGGAAGACCGCATATGACTGCGTCTCCTGCCTCAACGCTCGTCACATGGCGTGGGCTTGGACGAGTCTGCTCTGGGTCGCCTTCTCGGACATCTTCGTGCGGCTTTGCGCGATGGGTATCTGGACCAACGTGAGGTTTTTCTGATGTCCGTTTACCAGGAATTCGAGCATGACGTGCTCGTCATCGGTGCTGGCGGAGCCGGCCTCCGGGCCGCGATCGAAGCAGCCGCAGCGGGCGTAAACGTCGGCCTCGTGTGTAAATCGCTGCTGGGTAAAGCCCATACCGTGATGGCCGAAGGCGGCATGGCCGCGTCGATGGGTAACGTCGATGAACGGGACGGTTGGAAGACGCACTTCGCAGACACGATGCGCGGTGGCCAGTACCTCAACAGCTGGCGTATGGCCGAGCTTCACGCCAAGGAGTCACCGGTCCGGGCGCGTGAGCTCGAAGGGTGGGGCGCGCTCTTCGATCGCACACCGGACGGCAAGATCCTCCAGCGAAACTTCGGGGGGCATAAATATCCCCGTCTCGCGCACGTCGGTGATCGCACCGGTTTGGAGATGATCCGGACCCTTCAAGATCACGGCATTCATCAGGGGATGGACGTGCACATGGAGGTCACGGTCACCCGCCTGCTCAAGGACGGCGAACGGTGCGTCGGGGCCTTCGGGTACGATCGGGAACAGGGGCGTTTCCGGATCTTCAAGGCGAAGGCCGTTGTTCTCGCGACCGGTGGCCTCGGTCGTGCGTTCCTCGTCACCAGCAACAGCTGGGAAGGAACCGGCGACGGGCACTCACTCGGATACCACGCGGGTGCCGAGCTTCGCGACATGGAGTTCATTCAGTTCCACCCCACGGGCATGATCTGGCCGCCGAGTGTGCGCGGTATCCTGGTCACCGAGGGAGTTCGTGGTGAGGGGGGAATCCTGAAGAACAACAAGGGCGAACGCTTCATGTTCGACGACATTCCACCCTTGTACGTCGATCAGACAGCGGATAATCCCGAGGAAGGATGGCGCTATGTCACGGGAGACCGAGAGGCGCGTCGTCCTCCCGAACTACTGACCCGGGACCACGTCGCTCGCAAGATTGTCAAAGAGGTGCAGGAGGGCCGTGGGAGCCCGCACGGTGGCGCGTTCCTCGACATTGCCTGGATCAAGGAGCACATCAAGGACTCTGAGGCCCACATTAAGAAGAAGCTCCCGAGCATGTATCACCAGTTCAAAGAGCTGGCGGGCATCGACATCACCAAGGAGCAGATGGAAGTCGGGCCGACGACCCACTACGCCATGGGCGGGATCGCGGTAGATCCGGATACGCAGATGACCACTACCGTCCCCGGACTGTTCGCCGCCGGTGAGGTGGGTGGCGGTCTCCACGGGGCAAACCGCCTGGGTGGCAACTCGCTGTCCGATCTTGTCGTGTTTGGCCAGCGAGCTGGCGAGTACGCTGCGAAATTCGCAAAAGATAATCCGGACTATTCGGTCTCCGAAGAGGAGATCAAGGAGGCCGCAGTAGAGGCGCTTGCGCCTCTCGAGCGCGGTGTCACGGCACTGAATCCGTTTCAATTGCAGCTTGAGCTTCAGACGATGATGCAGAGCAAGGTCGGCATCGCGCGTGAGGAAGAGGGACTCACCGAAGCGGTCGGTTCGATCCGGGAGATCTCCGGTCAGATCGCAGATGTGGGGGCGGGTGGAAACCGATGGTACAACCCGGGCTGGCACACGGCGCTGGACATGAAGCACCTCCTGACGGTGTCCGAGGCGATCGCGCTCTCAGCGCGAGAGCGAAAGGAGAGCAGGGGGGCGCACTCGCGACTCGATCACCCGGACAAGGACATGGCGTGGTCGACCTTCAATCACGTCGTGCGTAAGGGTTCGGACGGAGAGATGGTGGTGGAGCGGCAGGACATTCCTCAGATCCTGCCCGAACTTCAGGCCATCATCGAGGAGGAAGGCTGATGGAGTCCGCGACATTCAAGGTGTGGCGAGGGGACCAGGAAGGTGGGGACTTCGAGACCTACGATGTGGATCTGGAGCCCGGGTACGTCGTTCTCGATGCCATCCACAAGATTCAGGCTGAGCAGGCAACAGACCTGGCGTGCCGCTGGAACTGCAAGGCTGGCAAGTGTGGGTCTTGCTCCGCTGAGGTGAACGGATCGCCCCGGCTCATGTGCATGACGCGCGTCGAAGACGTGGCCGGTGACGGTCCCATCACCGTTGAGCCGATGCGTGCATTCCCGGTGCTCAAGGATCTGGTTACCGACGTCTCGTGGAACTACGAGGTTAAGGCGGCCATCCAGCAGGTGACGCCCCGTGAGCCTGACTTCGAGGACGGCTCATGGGAGATGAACCAGTACGATGTGGAGCGCCCTCAGGAGTTCCGGAAGTGCATCGAGTGCTTCCTGTGTCAAAACGTGTGTCATGTGCTCCGTGACCATCAGATGCATGCCGAGTTTGCCGGTCCGAGGCACTTCGTCTTCGCAGCTCAGGCCGAGATGAACCCGATCGACGTGGGTGATCGGGTCGCGCATCTGCGCGACGACATGGGCATCGGCTACTGCAACATCACGAAGTGCTGTACCACGGTGTGCCCGGAGAACATCTCGATCACGGACAACGCCATCATTCCGCTGAAGGAGCGTGTAGTCGATCGTTCGTACGACCCACTGGCGAAGCTCATGGGTGCGGTCTTCGGCTCCGAGAAGGGCTGACGGAAACGGTCGCACATGTTCGAATTAAAAAGCCTCTCTTCGGACGCTCTGGACGCCGCCCGGGACAAGGCGTCTCAGTACCGCCTCCTGAATCACCCGTTCCTGGCCGAAAGCATCTGTCGCGACATCCTCGAGGTGAACCCTGACGACCAGGGCGCGCTCGTGATCCTGTGCCTCACCCTCAGTGATCAATTCGGTGTAGAAGGTGGCGCGACAGTGCGGGCTGCGATGGATGTGGTTGAGCGGCTCAATGGTGAGTACGAACGCGCCTACTACGCCGGCATGGTGGCGGAGCGGAAGGCGTTCTCAAGCCTTCGGCGTGGAGGGCTGGCAGCAGGACAGGTCGCCTACGATTGGTTTGTTCGAGCGATGGGCCACTTCGATGCGGCCGCGCAGATCCGGCCTGCGGGAAATGACGACGCAGTTCTGCGCTGGAACACCTGCGCTCGGGTGATGAATTCCCGCCCGGACGTGCGTCCGGGACACGACGACTCCGGACCGTCGTTGCTCGAGTAGGAAGCTGCAGCCCTCCCATACGGAAGCCGCAGCCCTCCCATACGGAAGCCGCCATTCTCTCGGCTAGTGCTCTGGCTCACTGTGACCTGAGCCGATGGTGCACGCCGACCAGGGTGTGCAAAAATCTGGCCTCAATTCTCCGAGGCACGATCGTGGTCACGATGCCCCCAGCGCACATTCCAGCCACCCGAAAGAGCTCTTGGACTTCATCCTTCAATCGAGAAAAACGTGGCTTGGGAATAGTCAGGGTGCCAGGAGCCGTTTGCTGGAGCCTATAGAGGCGGAGAAGGTAGCAAGCACGGTGCAAGTAAGGGTGGCCACGGTCGGCCGTATCGAGCCGGTGTTTGCGCCAAGTGGCCGGGACTCGCAGGATTGCCGCTGTACATTCAAGCTTTGGCCCCATTCCCCTTCCAGTTATCAGGGTGCCGATGAGCCCCGACCCAAGCGATTCCATCGAAACAGGATCCGAGCCAGCTCAGCCCGGCAGCACGTCGGAGGCTGACTTCGCCGACCTGAAGATGCCCGATCTGACCCTGCGCGGCCTGATGAGTCACTTCGGTCCGGGTGTAATTCTCATGATGACGGGGATCGGAACGAGCCATCTCGTGACGGCCCCCACAGCTGGTGGGCGCTTTGGCTACGCGCTGCTCTGGTGCCTGCCTGTGGCCTACATCTTTAAGTACTACGGATTCGAGATGGCCTTCCGGTTCACCAATGCGACCGGTAAGAGCATGATCGAGGCGTACAGTACGGCCTGGAAGAAGTGGCCGTTGTGGTATGTCATGATCACGACACTCATCCAATGCGCGGTGGGCCAGGCCGGGCGGCTGATTGCGGTCGCGGCGGTGGCCTACTGGGTTGGCAGTGAGGTGATCGGCCTTCCGTTCTCCCTCCCTCAATACGGTCTGGGGCTAGCCCTGGTGGCGGTGGCCGTCATTTTGCGAGGCCGCTATCAGGCGGTTGAGATAGCAGCGAAGGTGCTTGCCGCAACCCTCGTGTTTTCGACATTGGCGGTCTTCATCGCTGAGCCGTCCCCGATCTCGGCGATGGCGAATTTCTTCATCTTTGAAATCCCGGATCCCGCCGTTGGTGACAATGGATCATGGCTGATAATTGCCGCGTTCCTGGGTCTGCTCCCGACGGGTATCGACGTCTCTCTTCAGGCGTCGGAGTGGGGGAAAGCAAAGAAGAAGGGGATGAGCAAGATCCGCGAACGACTCGAGGATATGGGCCTTGCGACCCCGTTTGACCCGTTCGCCCCCCGTGGGGCGGACCTCGCCGTCGATACGTCAAAGCTGCCTGAGAACGCGTCGGACTATTGCCGTCGCTGGTTCAAGATTGGTACGTGGGATTTCCGGCAGGGACACGTTGTCTCCTTCCTTCTCGCTGTGATCTTCCTGCTACTGGCAGCGGTGCGGATCTATCCCAGCGAGCTGCAGGGTCGCGGGGTCATGGGTGACATCGTGCGCATCTTCACTGCGAACCTTTCCGGACCCATGGCGGTTGTCTTCATGCTCGGAGCGTTCGCGGCCACGTTCTCCACGGCATTCAACTACTTCGACGGTTGGCCGCGGATCGTAGGCGCATGCTCCCGCAATCTTTTTCGAGGCACTGCGCGTCTGACTGGTATCGATCCGGAGAGTCTCACGCCTGAGCACCGCAGCACCTGGTACTCAGAGTACAACATCTACCGGGCGACCATGCTCTACTCGCTGGTTACCTCGGTCGCCATCATCTGGGGACTGCCGCGTCCGGTGTTTCTTGTCCTCGTCGCGTCGGCGCTCGCTGCCTTCGTCGCGCCCGTAATTTTCTTCCTGAATTTCTGGTACTGCCTGACGATCATCCCAAGAGAGGACGAAGCCTTCTATCCGTCCGCGTTTGCGCGAGGCTTCGGCTGGACGAGTCTCGCGGTCTTTACGGGTCTGACCGGCATCTCGATCTACTGGACGATCTGGGTGCGTTACTTCGCAGGCTGATGGGTGTGAGCGGCGGTCCGGCCTACGGGTAGGCCCCTGCGACCCGACCGCGCTGTTGCACGAGGGCCAGTACGGTATCGATCGTGGGTGTCGCTTCATCGACTAGACGACCCATCTCCTGGACGGCCGTCACGAGTGCGTCAATCTCCATCGCACGCCCACGCTCGAGATCCTGGAGCATCGATGTTCGGTGCGCGCCCACTGATGCAGCTCCGTCGATGCGCTTGTCCACGTCGATCGGGAAGCGAACGCCCAACTTCTCCCCGATCGCCTGCGCCTCGAGCATCATGGCCCGGGATACCGCACGCGTACCGGGGTCGGTCGCGACGGTGTCGAGGGTTTCCAGTGTCAGGGCGCTGATCGGATTGAAGCAGAGGTTGCCCCACAGCTTCACCCACAGCTCGTCGCGGATGCGCCGGACCGGAGCGCGAAAACCGGCGCCCTTCAGCGCACCAGCAAGAGCTAGGACTCGCTCCGTCTTGTCCCCGTTTGGCTCTCCCAGTGAGAATCGATTGCCATCGAGGTGCTGGATGACGCCCGGCTCCACCACCTCGGTCGCGGGATAGACCACGCATCCGATCGCACGCTCAGGACCGATCCCGTTCCACTGGACGTCGTCCGGATCGACACTTCCGAGTCGAGTTCCTTCCCATGGACCCTCGAGCCGATGGAAGTACCACCATGGGACTCCGTTGACGGCGCTCACCACGGCCGTATCCGGTCCAAGAAGCGGCTGCATCGCGCGCACGACTGCTGGGGCCGAGTGTGCCTTCAGGGTGACGATGACATAGTCCTGCTCACCGGCTTCCGCCGGATCGCTCGTGCATTGTGGGTGAGCGACTCGTTCTTCGCCGTCGATGCGCAGGCGGACCCCGTTTTTCTGCATTGCCTCCAGGTGGGGGCCGCGTGCGATCAGCGTGACGTCTTCACCGGCGAGAGACAGCTGGACACCGAGGTATCCGCCGATCGCACCCGCGCCGTAGATGCAGATCTTCACGAGATTCCGAGCTGCTCTGCAAGACCGATGCGGCGGAGTTTTCCGGTCGGCCCTTTGGGGATCTCATCCAGGATCAGGACGGTGCGAGGTACCTTGAAGTCAGCCAGCCGAGTGGAGGCAAAGTCACGAATGTCCCCCGTAGTTGCCTCCATGCCCTCGCGCAGGACGACCGCTGCGGCGACCTCCTCACCGAGCTTGTCGTGCGGGACGGCGAAGGTCACCACCTGTTGGACCGCAGGGTGGTCCATCAGCACGACGTCGACTTCCTTCGGCGAGATCTTCTCTCCGCCTCGGTTGATGATCTCCTTCAGGCGGCCCGTGAGTGAAAAATAGCCGTCGTCATCCATCGCCCCCTGGTCGCCCGTCCGGAACCACCCGTTGGTGAAGGCCTTCTCATTCGCCTCGGGGTTGTTCTCATAACCCAGCGTGACGTTGCTCCCCCGGATCACGATCTCACCGATTTCGCCCACCTCCAGCAGGTTGCCGGCGTCATCCATGATGGCGACCTCAGGCCCTGACGCGCACCCGACTGTGCCCGCTTTTCGCAGTCCGGGCGGGAGCTGGTTGCACGTCATTTGATGCGAGGCCTCGGTCATCGCATAAGCCTCGACGACCGGCACGCCGAACGTCTCCTCCAGTTCGCCCAGTACCTGCGGTGGCAGAGAGGACGAAGACGAGCGGATGAGTCGAAGACTCTCCCTGCCGCGCTCGACCGACTCCGTATTACGCGGGGCGCGAGCGAGGATCGCCTGATGCATGGTGGGTACCGCTGAGTACCACGACGGACGGACCGCGTCCATCCACCCATAGAACTTCAGAGCGTTGAACCCGGGTGTGCAGATGACTGTGGATCCGGTCGATAGTGACGACAGGACGGGTGCCATGAGGCCGTGGATGTGGAAGAGTGGCATCACGTTGAGGCACGTATCACCGGGCTCCAGCCGCAGCGTCCCGCGGATATTGGCCGCGGACGCACAGATATTGCGGTGCAGGAGCGGAACGATCTTCGGTCTTGATGTCGTCCCGGAGGTATGGAGCACGAGTGCGACGTCGTCGGCTTCCGCAGGTCCGGGGTGTGGCGGTGAACCGTCTGGCTCGCCTTCGGGTTCCAGGTCGAAGATGCCGGCCGGGGCTCCATCGGGGACGTGCAGTCGGATGATCATCGCGCCCAGCGCTCGGGCCGCGTCGATCGCCTCGGACACACTATCCTCCTCTACGACCAGAGCTTTCGCACCCAGATCTTCGATGTAGAAGTCATACTCTTTCCGACGGTACCCGGGATTCAGCGGCGCAGTCGTGACGCCGCATGCCAACGAGATGAACGCAGAGGCCATTTCGGGACCATTCTGCAGAACGATCGCGACTCGGTCGCCGCGGCCCAGACCAAGCTCGTTCAGACGCTCGACCGTTCGATCCGCGTGCGAGCGCAGGCCGGCGTAGTCGAGGGTGACTCGATCGGGAGCTCCGATCGCCGGCGCGTCATCTGCGCCGGTGTTCAGTATGGCCCGAACCGTGCGCGGGTCTTGTGACATTGTGCTTCGTCCGAGAGATCAAGTTGAGCGAGGATTCCGGGCCCGGATGATACCGTCCGGGCTGCGAAGCGGCGAGTTCCGCAGGTGCGCTTTTCCCCGGTGCGGAGACGCGGGGCTCTTCTTCCCAGACCAGATCACGCTCGGCTTTTTACCCTGACTCTGGGCCGGGGCTGAGCACTGCAGATGTGGATCTTCCCGCTGATACCTCATGCCGGTGTCAGTCTCTTACAAGCGAAGCAAGATCCGCAGCCATCTGGTTGCAAAACACCTCTCTTGAATGCCTGGTGGCAACGACACAGTAGTGCGCTACTCGCTAGCCTGAGCGCTTCGCGAAGCTGGTTCAACAATTTCAAGATGTTCCTCAATCTCCACTAGGTAGCGGGAACCCTGAGTTGGTCAGCCTTCGACGGGCAGGTCAGGTTGAGGTGGGGACAAGACGTTATCCGATGTCAGTGCGCCGCTACCCCCAGACCGATCGAGCGCAAGAGGAAATCAAATGCTTGAAACTTCACCTCGGATGATTTCATTCTTCGCAAAAAAGTACCCTCGACGCAACGTAGTCATAACCTCCCTTCTCCTGATGGCGGGCCTGGCTGAGGCTTTCGGGCTTTTGACGCTGCTCCCGGTGCTGGAGCTGGCGATGGATGGAGATTCACCTCCGAGCGGTCCAGCCAGATTTGTAGGGTCAGGACTACAGGCGGTCGGACTGCCGGCGACCCTGGGAGTGCTACTTCTTCTCATGGTCGTACTGATGTCGCTGAAGGGGTTAGCGAGCCTGTTCGCCAACCGGCAGGCCGGTTTCGTGATTGCTGCAGTGTCAATGGAGCTAAGGCTTGAACTCCTGAGGGCGTTACTCCGTGCTGAGTGGCGCCACTTCACGACCTACCCCATTGGCGCGCTGAGCAATGCCGTGAGCGGGGAGGCCCATCATGTGGCTCAGGGCTACCGTGCGTTCCTTGACATACTCGCGAGCGGCCTTCTCGTATGCGCCTACTTGGCCGTAGCATTGGTCATTTCTTGGCCGACGGCCGTTGCCGCGCTGGTGTCAGGTGCGACTGTGATGCTTCTGCTGAAGCGCTTGGTGGAGGTCTCCCGCAAAGCTGGGAAAGAGCAGACCGTCCTGATGCGATCATTGGTGTCACGTCTCTCGGATGCGATTCCCGGGCTGAAGCCGGTCAAAGCGATGGCTCGTGAGGCATACCTTTTGCCAGTACTAGAGTCCGAGAATAAAGCTCTCCGAGTGGCGCAAGAAAAAGCGGTGGGGGCCGCCGCGATCACCTCTGCGGCCCGTGAGCCTCTAGTGACGCTGGCGTTGGCCGCGGGCCTCTGGGCAGTTTTCACGTTCACTTCTGTTCCGTTTGTCAGCGTGATCATCATGGCTGCTCTGTTCTATCGCTTGACGAACACCTTGACCCAGTTGCAGCAACGTTACCAAGGGCTTGTGGTCTGCGAGGCAGCGTTCGAGTCTATGAAGAATCACATAGACTCAGCTAACGCACACGCTGAGCGATGGGACGGTGTCGCCTCTGCCCCATCGGCCGCCGCGGACATCACGCTGGACGACGTAACCTTTTCGTTCGGCGATGACCCGGTGCTTCGGTCACTGAACTTGACGGTCAACGCCGGGGAAATGGTTGTGCTGACCGGACCCTCTGGAGGAGGGAAGACTACCCTGTGTGATACGATCATGGGGCTGCTTCCGGTCGAGGAAGGAAGGATTCTCGTGGATGGTGTGAACCTCTCGACCGTTAACATCACACAATGGCGTCAACAGATCGGGTACGTCCCACAAGAGCCAGTCCTCTTCAATGACTCGATTCGTAAGAATGTGACCTTGGCAGACGACAGGATCTCGGACGACGCAGTCGAGCGGGCCCTTGAACAGGCTGGGATCGCCGAGTTCGTACGTGGCCTGTCGGCGGGTGTCGATCACCAGGTAGGTGAGCGGGGCAGCACACTGTCCGGAGGTCAAAGACAAAGAATTGCGATAGCACGTGCCTTGGTCGGTCAGCCTTCACTGCTGATAATGGACGAGCCGACGGCTGCGCTTGACAGCAAGACGGAAGAGGCAGTTTGCGCCACGCTGGCAAGTTTGAAGGGCGACCTAACGATGATCGCGATCTCACACCAATCAGCTCTTGAGCACATAGCAGACCGCGTCGTCCGGTTGGACTCGGGTCGTATCGTGGAATCAGATGGCAGCATCTTGGCTGTGTAGAACACGCTGTAGCTCGGTATCAGCTATGCGCAATAGCCACGCCCGCTTGGTGATCCGTTTCGAGGGGGTTTAGGTGAACAAAGACTTCATTGGTCGATGGGGTTGGCGCAGCTATCTGATGAGTGCCGGCTGGAGTCGCTTGTCACGAGCGGGTCTTCATGTCCATCGGGTCTTGCTACGCACCATCGGACCAAGGTGCCAGACGGGACTTCCTGCCGGATATCGGATCAGCATCGATGATGGCAAGGCGCTCCAAGAGTGTTCCCAGCAGGAACTCAGTCACTTGGATCTCAGTGAAGTTTTTCTTGCCGGCGCGGACGAGCGGGGAGATCAGTGCATCGGTCTCTACGAACGGGAAAGGTTAGTCGCGTATGTGTGGAACTCTCGCGGATTGGTGCCCGTGGCGCCCGGCGTCGGAGTCATCGTAGGACGGCAATCATTCGTGTATGGCTACAAGATATTTGTCAGAGCCGACAGACGAGGCGCTGGCCTGGGGCAGCTTCTACTGGCGTACCAGAACGATATCTGCCGAGAGCGCGGGATAAAGGGAGTCGTCTCGTACGTGGCGATTCAGAACTATGCCGCGCATCGCCACTCCGCCAAGTTTGGGAGAGTCCAGAGAGTCGGAACAGCTGGCTATTTCGAGGGAATGCAAAGAGTGACCCCGTTCCGATCCCTGGGGGCTCGCGATGTTGGTTTTCAGTTTCTGGGGATCGGCCGGGCCGGGAATGCCACATCCCTATCGAACAATTCCACTTCCCCATTGTGAGCCAGATTCGTAGAGCGGCGAGGCACGGAGCCGGCCAGATAACTGATCAGTCGCCCGCTCAGCTGTCCGGCGCGTTCGGTGCGAGATAAACCAGCAGGGTCGTCAGTGCGGAGGACGCGTCGTAGGCGATAGACACACGGTTGTCCCCCTTCTTAACAGCAGCTGGGGCGTGGGCTGGCTGCTCCTGCCTTGATCATGGAACGTCACGGTCTGGTCCGGCGCGCTCGCGGCAAGGCCGGCGGCAGCCAACGTCGTCACGCGGATCGTGTCACGCCGCTTCATCGCTCGCCCGAGCCGGAAGCCGGTGTCGCGCCAGGGTCATGGAAGTGCTCGGCAAACCAGTCGACCATCCGTCGCCAGTGGTCCAAGAAGTCGACTGCTGTGCTGGCTCGACCTGCGCCGTGCCCTCCGGCCGTGTAGTGGGCCCAGACGACCTCCTTCCCGAGACGCCGCAGGGCGTAGTACATCTCACGCTGATTCGTGGCGGGAACGTTCCATTCTCCTTCGCCGCAGAGCATGAGCAGAGGTGTCTCGATCCGATCCGCGAACATCACGGCTGAGTGCTCGACATATTTGTGCGGCTGTTCCCGGAGTGTCGCGCCGATTGATCGGTGACTAGGGCTCCTGCATGTTCAGTCTTTACCTGCCGTCCCATGGAGTCGTTTTCATGAAGAGCTTCGAACGCATCGCCGTGGCCCTGATTCTCTCGGTCCTAGCGACGTCACCGGCCCTGGCTCAGACCCTTGATGCAGGGCGGGGAGAAGTGCCGCTCACGGTTCCGAAAGGGTATGACCCCGACGTGCCTACCCCGCTGATCGTGACGCTGCACGGGTACAGCGGGAACGGGCAGGGCCATGACCGGTCCTGGGGCATCAGCGCGCTTGCAGACGAGTACAACGTCCTGACCGTCGCTCCCGACGGAGAGGAGGAACCGGGTGGAGCCAGGAATCGCTACTGGAACGCGTCGGACGCGTGCTGCAATTTCTACGACACGCAAACGGACGACTCAGGATATCTCCGGAGGCTCATCGACGAGATCAAGGCTGAGTACAACGTTGATCCCGGTCGGGTCTACATCATCGGGCACTCCAACGGCGGGTTCATGAGCTATCGGATGGCGTACGAGCACTCCGACGCGGTGGCCGCGATTGTCAGCCTCGCCGGTGCCAACCACGCGGACCAGAGAGATCCGCCACCCCACCCGGTGCATGTCCTTCAAATTCACGGTACGGACGATGCCACGATCGCCTACCGGGGCGGAGAATTAAGGGAGAACCGCTACCCGGGAGCGATCCGTAGTGTGATGCGGTGGGCGGGATACAACGGTTGTGACATGTCGCGAAACAGCCGGGAGATGCGAGACCTCGACGCGTCACTTCCGGGCCACGAGACCGGAGTCATGAAATTCAGCACCGGCTGCAGGGACGGAGGCTCGGCCGAGTTGTGGACGATCTCGGACGGTAGTCACGGCCCCGTCTATTCGGAGAGCTGGGGTGCTCAGATTGTCGAGTGGCTTCTGGCTCATCCGAAACCCCTGCACGTGCTCGACTGAGGTGCTCGCCCACTCTCTATCTGGGCTCCAACGTCTCCCACTCCGTCACGCTCGCAGCATGCTTCTGGAATTCCATCATCATCTTCCACCCGTCACGTTGTACGAGAAGAGCCTCGAAGTGGATGTATTCAACTGATCCATCATCCGCCGCAGATACCGCCTCGTAGCGGAATATTCCTGTCTCGTGAGCCGTCGTGTCATCGTTCCTGCGCGTGGAGAAGCGGAACTGAACCGAGGCCTCTGCAAGACCCGTGCGTGTATCGTTAAATCCCGCCTCCCAGCCGGATAGCGCGTCAGAGATCGGTTGCGTGGTCTCACCGAAGATCACGATGGCATCAGGGTGGTACGTTGCGGAGTACGCTTCGAAGTCTCCCTCAGCGACGGTGCGGGAGACCTCCGCCCAGAAGGTGTCCAGTTCTGCGGTGACCTGAGCCGAGAGCTGAGCCGCAGTGCCGAAAAGCAGGGCTGCTACGACTCTCAGGCTGAAACAGGTTCTAGACCACACCATCGAAGTGCCTTCGTTCACGAGTGGATTCCCGGTCCGTCCCTCGGCGTGGCCCAAAACGATTAGGGATAGCCGAGAGGCCACCTCGCGGATAAGGCGTACCGTCGAGTTCATGAATGCCAAACGGGGCCTGATCCACGCGCTTCACCTTCACAGCTGACTACGCTCGGAGATCGTGCCGCCAGGGTCGTGCGATCGGGTGTTGCTCCCCTTATCTCCGTGTACGCGAGCCCCACCACGAGACTAGTCGCCGACCAGACTCGGGCCTCGAATTGGCCGTGGGCCTTTGCGGGCCTGACCTCAATCTTCCGCAAAGGCCGACTCGAACAGATCTCGTTGTGCTACGCTGCCCAGCGCGACCAGCTCAGATCCCTCTGCGAGCACGTAGTCCGCCTCGGGCCCGCTGGTGACTGTGCCGTCTTTTTCGACCGCGATGACGATTAAGCCGGTCTGCGCGGCAATGTGGGTCTCACCGAGCCGCCTGCCCGCGAGGGAGGGGGGCAGGGCGATGTAGAAGAGATTGATCTTCTCTCCGAGCACCGTGGCTTCGCGACTGCGCACGATCGCGAAGATGGTCTGGATGCCGAAGGAGGCGTAGCTCAGGACGAAATCCGCACCAGCCCGTTGGATGGCCTCTACGTTTCGCTTGTGCGTCACCCGTGTCAGCACGCGAGCGTCGGCGTTCAGGCGCCGGCAATACACCGTGAGGTACACGTTCATCGCGTCGTCGTGAGTCGTCAGCAGCACAGAGGGCGCGTCTGCGATCCCGGCGCGGTCGAGGACCTGTCGGTCGGCGGCATCGCCGATGAAGAGCTGGTCGGGAATCCCTTCGATCTTCGGCGCGAGGCTGGCGTTTCGTTCGACGATGTGGACGGGCACGCCTCGGGCCTTCAGGGCTCTGCCTGCCGCGCGTCCCACCTTTCCGCCTCCGATGATGAGGACTGGGTGTGGATTGACGTCGTAGATCGCCAGGACCTCATCGAGTTCACGCAGCTGATCTTCCGACCCGAGAACGACCGGGATACACAGGGGGGTCAGAGCCTTTTCGGCATCGGGAGGTCGCAGGTTACCGCCCTCCCAGACAGCTGCGATGCTGACACCCGTGAAATTGGTCAGCTGGGAGTCACTCGGGGAGCGATTCTGGAGCGGCGTATCGTGTACGGGAAACTCCGCTAGGACGAGTCCATGGCACCGGCCGATCCGATTCGCATGGGCGCTACCCGACCGCGCACGGTTCGCCAGATGCTCACCAAGCTGCGCAGGAAGCTGGAGCACGTGATCGGCACCGCTCAACTCGAGTACATCGACCGAGTCCACCACGTCGGCAAGGGCCACGATCTCCACCGTCTCAGAGACGGCTCGTGCGGTGAGTACGATGTTGGAGTTCACCGTATCCGAAGCGTTGGCCACCAGAAGTCTGGCCCGGTCCACGCCAGCCCGCCGCAGCGTTTCTACGGAGTCGATTTCACCGGTGACGACCGGAAGTCCGGCATCGTGCATGGCCACCGCGCGATCGGCATCCGGCTCGATGATATACGCAGGGATTCCGATGTGCTCCAGCCGACGAACCAGCCCCTCGGCGATCGGATCGTTCTTGCAGATGATCACATGACTCGAGACGTCACTCGGGACGTGCTGCAGTCGCCACACCCGATGCCGCGCCCGTTCTTCCAACCAGGGTGCGTACACAAGCTGAATGAAGAGGAAGGGCAGGATGATGATCAGCATGACCACGCCGGTCAGGAGCACTACTGAGCTGAACGCCCGACCCAGATCGGTTTGGAAGGTGATGTCGCCGAACCCCAGAGTGCTCATCACGGTCAGGGCCCAGTAAATGCCCGTAAACCACGAATGGTCCTGACCCTCTCGAGCCATGATCCAATGAAAGATGAGCCCATATGTCACGACGAACGTCGCGAGCAGGGCGATGTATCGGGCGAACGGTGCGATGCGATTGCGCATCTTCCCACCACCCTCGAGCAGGGCCGAGAGCTGAGAACTGATCGTATTCATGCTGTCGTGGAAATCGCTTGGGTAGCCATAACGTCGAAGATCCATGACCGGGCAGCCCGGGGCAAATCCACCGGATCCTCGGCGAGGTTCCAATATGGCCGGAAGAGCCACGACATCGGGCGCACATCGGGCCTGGGACTTCTTCCCGGGCCCTCCTGGACTTGCGTGGCCCCAGTCCAAGGGCGGAAGTTGTTTTGCTCCTCACTTCGCCGCTTCCCTCCACCCCTGAGGATAGCCTCGTATGTCCATTTGGCCGCACAGATTCGCTGCGTGGCTCGCAGCATTCGTCGTGATCGCCGCACCCGCCTCACTCAGTGGCCAGAGCGACGGAGATCACACGTACACGAGCGAGGCGATCGAGACCGGATCGCGTCTTTACGTAGCGGAGTGCGCGATCTGTCACGGCCCGAATGGAGATGAGGTGGACGGGATCAATCTCCGGACGGGAGCGTTCCGCCGCGTGAGTTCGGACGACGACATCCGAGCCATTGTGGCGGAAGGCGTCGGGGGCCAGCGCATGCCCGCCTTCGATCTCCGGCGGAACGAACTCGACGGTCTGGTCGCGTACATCCGGGCCGGCTTCGATCCGACGGGCGTGGCCGTGCGCGTCGGTGACGCCGAGCGCGGGTCGGATCTCTTCTACGGAGCCGCCGACTGCGCCTCGTGCCATCGCGTGAACGGCGAGGGCCCTCGGACTGCTCCGGATCTGAGCGAGATCGGCGCGATCCGAACGCCAGTCGCACTGCAGCGCGCACTACTCGACCCGGCAGCGGCCCTGCTCCCCATCAACAGGCCGGTCCGAATCGTGACGACCTCGGGCGAGGAGGTACGCGGACGACGACTGAACGAGGATACCTACACCGTGCAGATGATCGACGGGAATGGACGCCTTCGCTCCTTCCTGAAGGCTGACCTCTCTGAATTCATGGTCAGCGCGGAGCCAACTAAACAACCAACAACGCTGTCTGAGGACGAGGTCGCCGACCTCGTCGGCTATCTGCTGAGCCTCACGGGGGAACGATGAACCTGCATCGCGCCGCGATGGTGGCGGCGCTCGCCGCCCTGCTCACACCTGCTCCCTCGACGGCGCAGATCACGTACGACCGCATTCTTGACGCCTCCAGTGATCCGGGCAACTGGCTGACGTACAACGGTACCTATTCGAGTCAGCGGCATAGCGGCCTTGCTCAGATCACACCTGATAACGTCGACGATTTGGAGCTCAAGTGGATGCTCCCCAACCAGGTGTTCGGGGCCTGGCAAACGAATCCGATCGTCGATGACGGCATCATGTATATCACGCAGAGGCCGAACGACGTCATGGCCGTCGATGCAGCCACGGGACGCGTATTCTGGCTCTACCGACACACGCCGGCCGACGGCGCGCGTATTTGCTGCGGCGCAAACAATCGGGGCGTGGCCGTTCTGGATGAGCGCGTCTTCATGGGCACACTCGATGCTCGACTGATCGCCCTCGATGCAGTTAACGGCCAGGAGTTGTGGAACATCGAGGTCGCCGACGTGAGCCTCGCGTATTCGATCACCATGGCGCCGCTCGTCGTCAAAGACAAAGTCCTGGTCGGGGTTGGTGGTGGCGAGTTCGGCATCCGTGGATTCGTCGCTGCGTACGACGTGGAGACAGGTGAAGAGGCGTGGCGCTTCTACACGATCCCCGGCCCCGGCGAACCAGGACACGAGACGTGGGAGGGTGACGACTGGGAGCACGGTGGCGCCCCGGTCTGGATTACGGGCTCGTTCGACCCCGACCTGAATCTTGTGTACTGGGGTGTCGGGAATCCTGGTCCTGACTGGAACCCTGGTCAGCGTCCCGGTGACAACCTGTACTCCGACGCCGTGGTTGCCCTCGATGCCGATTCGGGAGAACTGGTCTGGCACTTCCAGTTCACCCCGAACGACGGCTACGACTACGATGCGGTGCAGGTTCCCGTTTTGGTCGATATGGATTGGGAGGGAGAGCCTCGGGAACTGATGCTCTGGGCGAACCGGAACGGCTTCTTTTACGTGCTCGACCGGGCGACGGGTGAGTATCTGTCCGGTACGCCGTTCGTGAAGGTGAACTGGGCGAGTGGGCTCGACGAGAACGGGCGACCGATCCAGACACCCCAGCCCCAGGGTGAACCTACGTGGCCGGGAAACCAGGGGGGGACAAACTGGTATCCGCCCTCGTACAGCCCGCGTACCGGTCTCTTCTATTTTGCGGCCTGGGAGGACTACGCCACGATTTATGAGCCCGAAGAGTCGACCTACATTCCGGGTCGGTATTTCCTTGGTGGTGGCTTTTCTGTGCTGGCCCCGGTCGAAGGTGCCCCGACGATCGGGATCGGCCGGACGTCAATGATCAACAACTGGACCGACGTCGTTGGATACGGCTCGGTCAAGGCGCTCGACCCTGCGACGGGGGACGAGGTCTGGTCGTTCGAGCAGTTCGACGTAACGGACAGCGGCATGCTGACGACGGGATCCGATCTGCTCTTCACGGGAGGGCGTGAGGGATATTTCCAGGCGCTCGACGCACGCACCGGCGACTTGCTCTGGAAGGCGAGCCTCGGTGGACAGATTGTGATGGCACCGGTGACCTACATAGTGAACGGGCAGCAGTTCGTGACCGTGGTCTCGGGGAACTCCATGGTCACGTTCGGGCTGCGGGACTGAGCGTCCCCGATTGATCCGATTCGATGAGCCCGTCGACCATGTGTACGACGCGGCGGCAGCGGCGGGCGATGGAGTCTACGTGTGTGACCAGAAAGAACGCGGTTCCGGGCTGGCGATTGAAGGACTGGACTAGCTCCATGACCTGGGCGGTCGATTCCGTGTCGAGATTGCCGGTGGGCTCGTCCGGAAGGACGAGATCCGGCTCGATTACGAGCGCGCAGGCAATCGCTACGCGCTGCTTCTGGCCTTCGGAGAGGTCGCTCGACTCGTAGCTCGCCCGATCGGCATCACGTTGTGGCTGGACCACCTCGCGCTCCGCATCCTCGATCAACTGTCGGGTGGAGGCCCTCACTTCCGGGAGTGCAGCCTCGGCCTGCCGCACGTTCGCTTGGGCCTCAGCAGCCTCGAGGGACACGAGCAGGTCACCGGCATTGACCCGGTCGCATTCCTCCACGAGCACCGCGGTCACCGTCCCCGTCGCAGAGACACTCGGTTTTACGCGCATCGGAACTCTGACTCGTCCCACGACGGCGAGCGTGCTCACGACGTCGCGCTGTTCAAGCGTCACGCGCTGCACTGAATCCGGTCGGCGCACGATCAGCACTCCAACCATGACAATCGCGAGCATCAGACCGACCGCAACTGCTCGTCTCATCCATTTCTTTTTTGTACACACTCGAGCAAACTGCCACGATCAGCGATGGCCGACCCAACTGCACCTTGTCCAGAACCTCCCGTGGGCCCGACCTTGGCCAACCTGTTCACAACCTCCGACCCTGAGGCCTGCCATGACGAAGCCAACGCTTCCGACCCTCGTTCTCCTCGCTGCCGCGCTGGTGTCCGCGCGCCCGGCCACTGCCCAGGAGCCGAACTTCGGTCGCGCTGTTTCGATGACGTCCGACGAGTTGTTCATCGGACAGCCAGTGAACTGGTACGGCCCCGGTACGGTCTACGCGTATAGCTGGTCCGATGAGCGTAGCTGGGTGCAGGGCCAGCTACTGAGTGCGCCGGATTCCGCCCGGATGGACGACTTCGGTCGTGCCATCGCGTTTCAGAGCAACACGCTGGTCGTCGGAGCACCGAGGAAGCACGATGGCTCCGGCTCGGTCTATGTCTTCAGCCGTGAATCGGCCGCGGCTTCGTGGACCATCGAGTCCACCCTGGAACTACCGGCGGAGTACGACGGCGCGCAGCTCGGCGTTGCTCTGGCGCTGTCTGGGAACGATCTCCTCGTCGGGTCGCCTGCGATGGGCACCACCGGAGCTGTCCACCACTTCAGTCGCGACGGCGGTACTTGGTCGCTCGAGGGTACGCTCGCGCCGGACGATGACCCGGGTGCCGGCGCCTTCGGGACGGCGCTCGCGTGGGACGGTGAGCGCCTGCTTATTGGCGCGCCAGCCTCGGACGAGGGTGTCGGGCGCGTGTATGCCGCGGAACTCACCGCTGCTGGTGAGTGGAGTGCGCCCCGCCAGGTCGAGCTACCCGGCAACGTCACGACGGAACGGGCAGGCGTGGGTCAGAGCGTGTTCATGACCGAGGAGCAGGCGTTCGTCGGCGCGCCGGGTGCGGCCGCCGTCGCGGTGTTGCATGCCGGAGCGGATGGGACGTGGACGAATGTCGAGACGCTACACCCCCCGACTGATCCAGACGGGTCCCAGTTCGGGTTTTCGGTCGGACGTGTGAGCGACGAGCTATGGGTGGGTGCACCCGGGATGGAGCGCAGAAACGGCCGAGTATTCCGGTTCGCTTCGGGGGCAGCTGGCAGCTGGACGGGTCCGGAGCGTCTGGACCCCGATGACATCTCGGGTTCGTCGTGGCCACTCGGGTTCGGTTACTCCATTGCTGCTGCCGATGATCGGGCCATTGTGTCGATGCCCAGCCGTGACTTCGGGGAAGGGCGGGTGATGACGCTGGCCCACGACGGAGATGATTGGGCGGCGGGTCCCCTCCTCGAGGGCCGTATTCACCGGATCGGCTCGGAGCTTACGCCCGGTGATCGATGTGCTGAAGGGCGCATGACCGAGTTCCCGTGCACGAACATGGAGCTCGTCGGTCACATGCCGGTCAGCGACCTCGGGGGCGAGCGCGGCGTCTGGGTGAACGACGTGTGGGGTTGGACCGATCCTGACACCGGGCGGGATTACGCGCTCGTGGCTCGCAGGGACGGTGTCTCGTTCGTGGACGTGACCGATCCCGCTACTCCGAGGCTCGTCGGCAATCTGCCGCGGACCGTCGGATCTCCTCCGTCGGTTTGGCGCGACATCAAGGTGATTGATGAATACGCGTATGTCGTCTCCGACGGTGCAGGGGCTCACGGGATGCAGGTTTTCGACCTGGCCCGGCTCCGTGCGGTCGATACCGAACCGGTCGACTTCGAGCCGGACCACACCTACCGGGAGATCTACAGCGCGCACAACGTGGTGGCTGACACAGCGTCGAAGTTCCTGTACATCGTCGCTGCGAACGGGGGTGGCCGGACTTGCGGCGGCGGGCTGCACATGGTCGACGCCAGCGAGCCCGCGAGTCCCCAGTTCGCTGGCTGTTATACCGACACCGCCAGCCCGGGAGCCCGCGGCTATACGCACGACGCGCAGTGCCTCGTCTACGAGGGCCCGGACGATCGGTATCGGGATCGCCAGATCTGTGTCGGCTCCAACGAGTCAGAGATCAACATTGCGGACGTGACTGACAAGTCGGCCCCGGTCACGGTCGCCCGCATGAGCTATCCGAACGTCGCCTATGCGCACCAGGGATGGTTCGACGAAGAACAGCGGTACTTCTACATGAACGACGAGCTGGACGAACTGGCGGGAAACGTGACGGGCACACGTACCATCGTCTGGGATTTGACGGAGCTCGATGACCCGGTTGTGGCGAACGAGTACATCGGTCCGGTGCGGGCCTCCGATCACAACCTGTACGTCGTGGGAGACCGTATGTACCAGGCGAACTACGGGAGTGGTTTGCGGGTCCTCGACATCAGCGACCGGTCCAACCCGCACGAGATCGCCTTCTTCGACAGCGCGCCGTATAACGAGAACGAGCCTGGCCACAGCGCTGGGCAGAGCGGGGCGTGGAGTAACTACCCGTTCTTCGAGAGTGGCGTCGTGATCTTCACCAGCGTCCGTGAAGGTCTGTTCATCATGCGTGTGAGTCCGCCGCCCGTGAGCTGACGGCGTGAGTTCACGCCGTCAGCTCACGCCGTGGTCTGGCAGCGGACTCAGCGACCGGTGTGTCTCATCGTCCCACCCGTCTGCCCGGCGTCCACGGCGCGCCAGCATCGGCCAACGCTTGCTCGACAGCCGTCATCTGCTCGTCGAGGAAGGTGGCCAGGCTGTCCTGGAACGCCCCGAAGTCCGTTTCCGCCATCCGCAGATTATTCTGCATGGTGCCTGTCGGGGTCTGACGTGTGCCCCAGGAGGCGGCGGCTCGCCGGGCCCGTCCCGAGATCGATGGGGAGGTCGACTGACTGAGTGAGCCGCGCACGGGGTCGCCGTTGAGTGCCAGTCGGAGATCGTCGAGGCCCTGAGCGAGTCGGTCGAGTCGCCCATGGAGTGCGGGGTCGGCGGAGGGTGTGCGTTCGAGTGCCGCACGCATGAAGCGGAGGCGTTCCGAGGCCTGGGACATCTCCGAGCTCGCGATCGAGATCTGGCGCTGCAGCTCGGCCACGCGGAGGTGGAATGCCTCGACCGCCTTGAAGTCGGTTCCGGTGGGTGCGGTGGGCACCGGTCGCAGGTTGAAGGTCTGCGCAGCTCCCACCTCGGTCGTCGTACCGCCATCGATGATGACGAGCTGCGCCACGTATGTACCCGGTGCCGCGAGTGGACCGGTCGGCTCGGTGACCCAGGGTGGCCGGAACGCGGGGTCGGCGAAGCTGACCGGGTTGGGTGCAGGGTGTCGCATGTCCCATGTCACCCGATGCACGCCCTCACGCGCCGGGACCTCGACCCAACGGATCGGGACGCCGTTGCCGTCCGTGATGCGCACGCGAGCCATGGGCTCTGATTCGTTACGCTCCGCGCGGAGCGCGTCGTAGCCTGGGAAGGGGACGTCCTCGCCAGCGAGGCGCTGAGTGTCTTCACGCTCACCGCGCACATGTTCAGCAGTCTGCCGCACCTCAGGCACATGTACGGTGAACGTCGCACCGAAGGGTGGGTTGTCACCCGCCCAGGCCGTAGAGCCGAGCGTCGGCCGACCGACGGCCTGGTTGGTGGGTGACGGGATGAACCACCATGCGTCGCGAAGGGGCATGACTCCGCCAGCCTGCTCGAGGGCACCCTGTGCCAGAGCACGGAGCGGGGCGTAGTCGTCCAGAATCCAGATGCCTCGCCCGAACGTCCCACCGATAATGTCGTCGTCGCGACGATGGAGCTGCACGTCACGGAAGGCGATGGTCGGAGCGCCGGAGTTCAGGCGATGCCAGTTCATGCCGCCGTTGAGGGTGAACCAGAGAGACGTCTCCCCCGCCAGGATCAGCAGATCAGCGACGACATGGTCTTGCTGGAGGGCCCAGACGAGTTCGCCGTCCGGGAGGTCGCCCCGAATCGAGGTCCAGCTGCGGCCGTGGTCGTCGCTTCTGAAGATATGCGGGGCGTAGTCACCCAGTTTGTGCACATCCGCGAGTGCAAATACCGTCGCGGCATCATGCTCACTGGCGACGACCTTGTTGATGAAGGATCGCTCCGCCACGCCCGGCAGGTCCGACGCTCGTGTCCATGTCGAGCCGGCGTCCGTCGTGACGTGAATCAGACCATCGTCGGAGCCTGCGTACAGGGTCCCCTCGGCCACGGACGACTCCGAGATCGTGGTGATCGACGCGTACTTCGACATGGCGCCGTTGTCGTGCAGCGCGTCGAGCTCCCAGACACGTCCCATGTAGGGAAGCGTGTAGCGGTCGGTATCTGTCGTGAGGTCACCGGAGATCGCAGTCCAGTTGTCACCGCGGTCGTTGGAAGCCCAGAGACGCTGGGATGCGTAGTAGATTCGGGCGGGGTCGTGCGGCGAGATCAAGATCGGCGAATCCCAGTTCCATCGTTCCGCCGGTTCTCCCGGCGCCTCGACCGGTTGAATCGCCATCACCTCACCGCTGAGACGGTCGACCCGCTGCAGGTTCCCCTGCTGCGTCATCATGTACATGAGGTTTGCGTCCACGGGATCGAAGGCGACGCCGTACCCGTCGGCACCGAGCGGGAACAGCCAGTCCTCGTTTCGCACACCCTCCGTGGTCTGGGTACGGGCCGGGGCCCAGAGAGTCCCCAGGTCCTGCGCGCCTGCGAGGAGTTCGTAAAAGGGCTCGGAGTTCGACGCGGCCACCTTGTAGAACTGTGCGATGGGCAGGTTGGGGAAGTGGCGCCACGTCGCACCTCGATCGAAGGTCTCGTAGAGACCCGCATCCGTCCCACCCAGCATGTGCAGCGGATTCGCCGGGTCGATCCAGAGTGCGTGGTTGTCCGAGTGCTTGTCGCGTCCGGTCTCGAGGTTGTCGAACGTTGCGCCCCCGTCGTACGTGACCTGGAAGAAGACGTCCATCTGGACGACGATGTCGGCCTCGGTCGGGGACGCCTCGATCTCCTGGTAGTAGTGAGGTCCGGTCCCGCCGGAGATATAGCTGTTCCTGCGCTCCCAGCTCTCCCCGCGGTCAGTGGATCGGTAGAAGCCCTGCTCGCCCCCGCTGGCTTCGACCGTGGCATAGACGAGATCGGAATCCGCCGGTGTAACGGCGAGGCCGATCTTGCCGATGTCACCAGTGGGCAGGCCGTTCGTGACCTCCTTCCAGGTGCGGCCTCCGTCCGTGGACTTCCAGATGCCGGATTCGGGGCCACCACCCATGTATCCCCAGGTATGACGCCGGCGCTGGAACGCCGCTGCGTAGACCGTGTTGGGGTCGTCCGGTGCGAACTCCAGATCTGTGACGCCGGTGTTCTCGTCGATGGTCAGGGTGGGTGTCCAGCTCTGCCCCCCATCCTCCGACATGTAGACGCCCCGCTCTCCGCCCGCCGACCAGAGCGGACCTTCGGAGGCTACGAGTACGACATCAGTGTCTTCCGGATGGACGAGGATCTTTCCGATATGCTCCGTGGCTCCCAGGCCCATGTTCTCCCACGACGCGCCGCCGTCTAGGCTGCGGTAGACGCCCGTGCCCCACGCAACGTGCCGTCCGCTGACGTTCTCACCCGTCCCGACCCAGACGATCTCGGGGTTCGAGGGTGCCAGCGCGATCTCTCCGATCGAGTAGCTGGGCTGGTCGTCGAAGATGGGCGTGAACGTCGTCCCCGCGTTCGTGGTCTTCCAGACACCGCCTGAGCCGACCCCCACGTACCAGGTAGACGCATCGTGGGGGTGCACCTCGACATCAGCGATCCGCCCACCGGCCACCGCGGGCCCGACTTCACGGAGTTGCAAGGCATCCGCTGCCTGCTGAACCGATACCTGACCGGAGAGAGAGCTGGGAAGCAGGAGTCCGCCGAGGAACAGAAGGAACGAAGCGGGACGTCGGCAGGGTCGCAGTGGCGCGTCAGTCATGAGATCGACAGGCTCGGGAGATTCGCTGTAGTCGGGTTATCCTGCGCTGGCTGCAGGTGTCCAGGCAAGCAATGCTCGATCGGGTTCAACGATGGAATCAGCCTGCACCGGCGGACTCGACGAACACCGTCTGGGTCGGGTAGGCGAACTCGACACCTCGGTTCTCGAAGACCTCATGAATGCGCAGATAGACGCTCTGCTTGATGTTCATGTGCAGCGCGTAGTCGGCTTCCAGCACCGTGTACACGGCCTCATACAGGATGGCCGAGTCTCCATAGGAGGTGAGGTGAGCACGATCGAAACGGATCTTGTCTCCACCCTCGCTCTCGATCGCCTCCTGCATGACCGATGGGATGTCGGCGAGTTCTGAACGGGGTGTCTGGTATGTAACCCCGATACTCAGGACGACCCTCCGCTCATACAGACGGCCATAATTGCGAATCCGGCTCGAGAGGAGGTCCGCGTTGGAGAAGACCACCTGCTCACCGGACAGACTTCTGATCCGTGTGGTCTTGAGGCCGATCGCCTCGACACTACCCAGATAATCCCCCACGGTGACGAAGTCCCCCAGCACGAAGGGCTTGTCCAGAATGATCGAGAGGGAGGCGAAGAGGTCGCCGAGAATGTTCTGTGCCGCGAGTGCAACTGCGATGCCCCCGATGCCGAGGCCGGCGACCAGGGCGGTCACGTCGATACCGAAGTTCTCGAGCGCCAGAAGCAGGATGATTGACCAGAGAACGAGCTTGGCCATCACGCCAATGATGTTGACGGTCATCACCTCGGCCGGGTCTACCGCCGCTCGCTCCTCTGCGCGCATCTCCAGCCAGCGCGACAGGCCGGCATCAGACCAGAGGCCCGCCTGGATCAGGATAGCTACGATCGCGACGGACTGGATCAATCCCGCCACGCCGGCAGGCAGCGAGACTGCGAGCGATCCCCCAAAGGCAGCAACGAGAAGAAGCAGTCCCGTCTTCGTGGCGTTCAATGCGGCCAGCAGGACGTCATCCCAATAGTGCTTCTCCGTGGAGGCTGCACGAAGCAGGCGACGCAGGCCCTGAAACGCGACGAAGCGCAAAAGGATGAAGCTGAGCACAGTCGTGCCGAGGGCGATCGCCCAGGCCTCGATCGAGTTTCCCATCACGATGGTGTCCAGAACGTCCATAACTTCTCCTCAACCTTTCTTCGCAGTCAGAATGCTATCGAGCTGGGCGAGTACATCTTCAGGAATTCCGGTGCCCGACGCGCCGAGTCGGTGCCAGACGAGCTTCCGGTCCGAATCGAGCAGAATGATGTGTGGCAGACCAGTCGCTCGAATCCAGAACGCCTCGGTCAGATCGTCATCGATTTCGCGCACCGTGGGGTACGCTGCGCCCTGCTCCTTCATCCATCGAAGAGCGCTCTCCGGACTGTCATCGACCAGGATGCCGAGAACGGCGATCTGATCGCCATATCGTTCGGCCACTTCGGTGACCTGGGCGTGCTGCTCGAGGCACGGCGGACACCACGAGGCCCAGAAGTCGATGAGTACGGGGCGACCCTCCAGATCAGATAGCGACACCTGATCTCCAGCCGCCCACGGTGATGCTGTCGGGTCGATGACCTCGAGCTCCGTGTCCGGGACTCGCTCACCGGGCACCGGTGGCTGATCCACGGTGCACGCGGTAACGCCAGACGCCAGTACGGCGATGAGGAGGGCCGAATACCGCACCTTCATGTGCGCTCCAACTCGTCGGCAGTATTCACCGGATGAGGTAGAAGTCGGTCTGGCGACCATCGATCCAGTCCCATCCGTCGGGCAGAAGAGCGGCGTCCTCTTCGAGGGCAAACCGCACTTCCTGACCGTCCCACTCCGGGACTGCGACCCGTGCGTTCAACTCGATCGAGTGCCAGGTGTTCGGGCGCAGCTCGTAATCTCCGCGGACCGGGACCCCATCCTGGTAGTCGGTCATCCCGATCGGCGGGCCGGCGCCGTGACCATGGTAGCCGATCGCGTGGCAGTAGATCGTCGCGTTGATGCCCTCTTCGAGGGCCTGCGCCAGCGCCCCGGCCAGTGCTTCGTTTCCGGTCGCACCGATCGGTCCGTGCATCATGGTGAGGTCCTGGAGGCGATTGGCCTGAGCCAGCCCGACCTTCAGTCCCCGAGGCGCATCGGTCTCGCCGGGAAGCAGCACATAGGCGTTGTGTTGCGTATCTGTGGAGAAGCCCAGCCCGATGATCCCGAAGTCGGTGTGGAGCATATCCCCGCGCTCGATCACGATGCCGTTGGGGCCGGGCTCGGGGGTGCCACCGCGCCGCTGCACGTTGACCGAGGGGTGAAACCACTGTCCGAGTCCGAACTCGGCGACGCGCTGGCGCATCCACCACCTCACGTCGTCGTTGGTCGTCACTCCGGGAACGATGACCTCGTTGGAAAACGCTTCGGCGATAACCTGATGTGCGATCCGCATCACGCTGCGGTACTGGTCCGTTTCACGAGGGAGCTTCGATTCGAGCCAGCCCACCGCGAGCATCTCGGCCGATTCGAGGCGGTCGACGTACCTGTCGCTGAGCGCGTCGGCGAGTCGGAGATACTCGTTGTGTGTCAGGCCGTCGGCGTGATTCCAACGGTCCGAGACATTGATGCCGATCCGCTGCGGATCACGCTCCTCGATGAGCTTCGCGAGGTTCACGTATTGCGAGTCGTTGTGCGTCCGGTAGACATCGAACGTGCCCTGGTAGTCGGCGCGCCCAACGCTGATGCGCTCGACCCCCCGATCAGGACCGAGATCGTGGAACATCAGGATCGTGCGCCGACGGGATGAATACGTGGTGATGGGTGCCATCGAACGGAAGACCGGGTCCGAGTTGTACTCCCTCGTGATCACGAGCCACATGTCGAAGCCCTCCCGGCGCATCAGATCCGGAAGAAGATTGTCGAAGCGTTCGCTCAGTCGCTCGCGAATCAGCGGATCTTCCTGCCTGTGCGTCAGAACCACGTTGTCCGGACGGGTCTGTTCGGCGCGCGGGAGCTGCGCCTGCGCGGGGCTTGCCAGGAACAGAGCAAGGATTGCAGGTACGACGGTTCGAGAGCGAATCATGAATCGGGTGTCCTGAGAGGAGCTCAGATGCGTGCGGGCACTATGAGGTGCAAGCGCAGTGTGCGCGAGGGCAGACTCGCCCCCCCCGGGAGTGGAGCCGACGCGCTAGATGGAGCCGGCCATGTCCGCGAGACCCTGACCCGACTTCCTGACGCGATAACCCAGAACGAGGAGCAGGCCCGCGACCACGTGCGTGACGATGCCCGCTGGCGTCGACCAGCCATAAAGAAAGAGCCCCCCGACCCCGAGCAGCAGCCCACCGGCGAACAGGCCGGTGCTCCATCGCTTCACCATGGACCGTACCTCGTCAGGGCTACGCCCCGCGACCGCATCGATGGCCTGCTTCTGAGACCAGGAGGCGTCCGCTCCGAGTTGAGCCTTCGCTCTCCTCTTCTTCAGATGTGCCGGTTCCTTCCCGGGCCGGAAGCCCTTGGCCTGGGGCTGCTGTACGCGCCGCTTCTTCGCCATTGAGTTCGAGATCCTCTTTGAGTTCAGTCGTGTCCGGGGGGGTTACATCACCGGCCGCTGCGGCCGCACAATGAACAATCCTTCGTTGATGCTCGACACCACCACCATCCCACTGTCGAAGAAGGGCCAGGCGGTCCAGGCACCACCTCCGAACCCGGGTGGGTTCTCTCCGTATGGTGTGGTGTCGAACCAGCCGATCTCCACCGGGCGTTCCGGGTCGGAGACATCAAGCACGCGGAAACCCGCCTGGTAGTTCGCGAGGTAGGCCCGGGTGCCCGAGATGTAGAGGTTGTGATCGGTCGCCTGATCGGGACCGAGGTGTTCCGCGACGAGGATCGGATCGTCGAGCTCGCCCACGTCGTAGATCAGGGTGCGGGTCCGATCGACCGTGCCGACGATCTCGTCGAGTTCGTCGTTCACGTAGAGGTACCGATGGTCTTCTGTCAGCCATCCCTGGTGCACGTATGCCGTGCCCGGGTGGCTCGCTGTCGAGATCGGCTCCGGGGCGGCCTTGTCGGTCACGTCCACGATCCGCATGGCGGTCTCGTTGGCCGCAAAGCAGATCTGACGACCCTGGTACGTCTCATCGGGGCCGTGGTAAACCGTGCACTGCGCGTCATGCGTCCGTCCGGTCCAGATGAGCCCCTCGGTGTCGGTATAGCAGCCGGCGAAGGTCGGCTCGAGCGGATCGCGGATGTCGATCATGTGCAGCCCGCCCCCGCACGACTGCCCGCCGGTGTTCGTGCCGACGGTGTATGCGAAGCCGGATTCGGTGTCGATGACCAGGTTGTGGGCGCTGGCGACCTGGTCGTACCGCGCGTCCGGCTCGAAGGTGGCCGGCGCGCCTGCGGCGCCTCGCAGGCGCGTGAGGTCGAAGACCAGCAGGCCGTGATCGCCGGCTCCGTCACCGGTCAGGAAGGCGTAGTCCTTGTAGACCTTGATGTCCCGCGCTGACGAGGGATTCGCGGGCATGAGGCCGACAAGGCGGGGCACCCCGGGCTCCGTGATGTCGACGAACGCCAATCCGGCCGACCGGCCTGCGAGTACGTACTCGCGACCGGTCTGGGGATCCGTCCACCCCCAGATGTCGGTGATCCGCTCCCCAGGCTCTGCGCCAAGTGCAGAGAGTGGCAGGAACGAGATCAGGTCCACGCCGTCGCATGGGAAGCCTGATGCCTCGCCGTCTGCACAGCGGACCGGCTCGGTGCCTGCAACCGTTCGCAGCCCTTCGCCCGGCTCGAGCCAGACAGGATCTGCGTCGGTATCGAGGTCGAACACGACCACGCGTCCGTCGTCCCCGTAGACGCCCGGCGCACCGACGACGGCTCGCCCACCCTTCAGCGCGAGTGCCGTACCAAATGCCGCACGGGCAAGATCGCCGGGTGCCAACGTCCGGCCTTGCTCCCAGCCCACGACGGTGCGGTTGAAGACATGGGCCCGCCCTCGACCCTCATCGACGCGCGGCGCACCGACCAGTAGCCGGTCGCCGTCGAGAGCCAGCGACGCCCCGAATCCTTCCGACTCCTGTGCAGCCTCGACCTCGAGTGTCAGTTGCTCGGCCCGGGACCAGAGCCCTTCTGGCTCGTGTGTGAATCGGAGCACACGGTCGCGCCCCGGTGCGGATGCGAAGGCCTCGTCCCCCGAATCCGAGAGGGCTACAGCGCTCCCGAGCAACCCGTCGGCTTCCATCGAGTCGGCCACGAACTGGTTGGTCCTGTTCCAGCCTTCGCCGCTACGAGCAAACAGGTGGACGGCTCCGCCGCGGCCTTCGCCCGGCGTGCCCACAATCAGGTGATTGCCATTGATGGCCAGTGCCGCACGAAGCCCCCCCGATTCTTGCCCGACGTCGAGGGCAGCCTCGAGGGCCCACTGTTCGCCATCGTGGAGAAGCACGTGGATCCTGCCCGAGGGGAGCGCCCCTCCCGAGACGGCCAGCCGAGTCCCGTCGGGAGAAAGAGCGAGGCTTCTCTGCGGCGGCCCCATGAGCCGCGTCAACGTGGGCATGTCCAGCCCGCCGGCGGGGAGCCCCGCCGAGCGGAGTGAAGCGGATGGGTCCAGTGGCAGGCGAACACGAGGCATCCAGCCGTCGTCTGTGTTCTGGTACACGTGCCCCGCTTCGCGTCCGTCCGGGTCGCCACTGCCCAGGAGCAGCAGATCCCCCCCTGCGGTCAGCTCATCGACCAGAGCCTCACCTGGATATCCGCCCGGCAGCTTCTGAAGGCGTTTCGTTGCAGTCCAGACACCGTCCGACCCGAGCCGGAAGACGATGGCGACCGCAGGCCCTACGGCAGCACCTGGCTTGAGGACGACGATCTCGTCCATGCCGGTCATGGTCACGGCCGCACCGAATCGGTCCTGAGCGACGACAGGTGTGGCGCCCACCACGAAGGTGACCACGCCGAGGATCAGGACGGCCGAGATGGAAAGCGAAGACCGAGGCACGAGTAGACGGGGTTGGGATAGTTGAGTCTGACTTCGGCACATGATGGGCTCTTCCGCCCAGCACCGTCGTCGACCGGAGGACCGGAACATGGATCGACGTCCTGTTCACGGCCAGCGAGTCCGGCTGGATAAAGCCGTCTATGAACAAAGGGGGCCTGCCGCGGCAGGCCGGACGCTGCACGGGGTCCTCAGACCTCGAGCTTCCCACCCCGGTAGACTTTCGTGCCGAACTCCACCGTGTACAGCAGCAGCCGGGCATCCTCACGGCCGTGTGCGCGCATCAAGTCGAGCATCAGGTCCTCCTCGCCCGACCACGGATAGCCGTATACGACATCGTATTCATCGAGAGACCGCCCGAGCTCTAGGTATCCGGACGTACCTTCGCCGATGGTGCCACTACGCCCATCTCCGCCCGGAGGACTCCATGCCCACCCCAACGGAATGAAGCTGCCGGCGGCAAAACGAGCCTTCGATCCCGTGCGTTCAGCCAGTTCTCTCGCGACCTGCACCAGGGATGGGTCGAGTTCGATCCCGCTCGCGTCGAACCCCAGGAGGTCGGCCATGATTGTGACCACTCCGGTCGCTGAGCCCCATTCCAGGAATCGGGCACCGGACGAGCGGAGGTCGAGCAGGGCGGCCTGAACCGCGTTGTAGTCGGCCGCGACGAACGAATGCCAGTGATCCTGGCGAACTTCGATGTCGAAATCGTGCCAGAGGTCGCGACCTTCCTCGCAGAG
>Ga0209631_10000011_pt1 | contig 210694 bp, 180 predicted proteins | sample COG_08_FD_184752 | JGI IMG/M metagenome (GOLD analysis project Ga0209631, IMG submission 184752) | Pelagic Microbial community sample from North Sea - COGITO 998_met_08 (SPAdes) (version 2) | ecosystem: Environmental > Aquatic > Marine > Neritic zone/Coastal water | place: Helgoland, sampling...
ATGAGAACATTTGAATTTGAGCATGTGCGGTCGTTTTGTCTCTCTAAACCACACGTGACAGAGTCCTTTCCTTTTGATGATCACACGATGGTTTGGAAGGTTGCAGACAAGGTGTTTGCCATCGCTAACATCTATGATTTTAAGGGGGTTTCGCTCAAATGCAATCCTGAACGTGCGCTGGAACTGCGTGAAACGTATGCGGGCATTCGTCCGGGATTTCATCTCAATAAAAAGCATTGGAATTCAGTCGATTCACTTTCCGATGTGTCGTGGAAGGTCGCGGCAGAGCTCATTGAACACAGTTATGCTTGTGTGGTCAAAGGGATGACGAAGAAATCCCGAATGGAGTTCGGTTTATGAACACGAGGAGGTCAGGTGGCCGCCGCTTTCTTATCCTTGTGTTATGCAGTTAACAGGATTTGATTGGGCCATCATCGGCGCCTATTTTCTATTGGCCCTCGGCGTGGGGTTGTGGGCTTCTAAGCAAGCCGGAAAGGATGCGAAAAGCTTTTTTCTCGCAGGGCGATCGATGCCTTGGTGGCTCCTTGGGGTGAGCATGGTCGCGACCACCTTTTCAACCGATACGCCTAACCTGGTCACCGGACTTGTACGAGAACAGGGGGTAAGTGGAAACTGGGGCTGGTGGGCTTTTCTTTTGACAGGCATGCTAACCGTCTTCGTCTATGCCCGTTTGTGGAGGCGTTCCGGCGTGATGACGGACATTGAATTTTATGAGCTGCGCTATGGAGGCAAAGCCGCAGCGGTTTTGAGAGGGTTTCGGGCGCTTTATTTGGGTCTCGTTTTCAATGTCTTAGTGATGGGTACAGTCTCCTTAGCCGCCATCAAATTGGGAGGGATTCTCATGGGATGGCCGGGCTGGTTGACCTTGTTGATTACGGGTGTCATTACACTTTCGTACAGTGCTTTGGGCGGACTTCGGGCGGTCATTCTTACGGACTTTGTTCAGTTTATTTTGGCCATGGTCGGTTCGGTTTGGGCCTGCTGGTATTTGCTTGATCTGGAAATCATCGGAGGCTTGGCCGCTTTGTTGGAGCACCCTGATGTTTCGGTTAAAACCGCGATCCTTCCCGACATGGGCGATCCCTCTGCGTGGATGCCCGTCTTGCTTGTGCCGCTGGCTGTTCAATGGTGGGCGAGTTATTACCCGGGAGCAGAACCCGGTGGTGGTGGTTATATCGCCCAGCGCATGTTCAGTGCCAAAGACGAGTCGCATGCCGTCGGAGCGACGTTGCTATTCAATGTTGCTCACTATGCCTTGCGTCCTTGGCCGTGGATTTTGATTGCATTGGCTTCTTTGGTGGTCTTTCCAACATTGGCTGATTTGCAGCAGGCTTTCCCCAATATACCCGCAGATAAAATTGGTCACGACTTGGCCTATCCTGCCATGCTTTCCCTGTTGCCTCCTGGTTTGCTGGGATTGGTTGCTGCGTCGCTGTTAGCAGCTTTCATGAGCACCATGTCCACCCAACTCAATCTGGGTGCGAGCTACCTCGTCAATGATTTCTGGGTTCGCTTTTTTCGACCGGATGCGACTGGCCCAGAACAAGTTCGAGCGGGCCGGCTGGCGACTGTGGTGTCCCTGATTTTAGGGGGGGGATTGGGTCTTCTGTTGACGGATGCAGGTCAGGCCTTCAATTTGCTTTTGTTGATTGGAGCAGGCACAGGAGGACTGTTCATCTTGCGGTGGTTTTGGTGGCGCATAAGCGCATGGACGGAACTGATTGCCATGTTCGGTTCATTGGTGGTGGCGGGATATTTCACCTTTGTGCATGACCAATGGAGTTCGGTTGTTTTGGCTGATTATGAGAAACTCCTTTGGGGCACGCTGTTGACCACGTTGGTCTGGTTGGTTGGCACGCTGCTGACTCCAGCCGAATCGGATGCCACTCTAAAGCGATTCGTAGACAAAGTAAAGCCGGGTGGACCGGGGTGGCGAAAATGGGCGCCTGCAGATTCAGAAAACAAGGTGGTATGGTCTGTTCCTCGCGGCATGTTGTCCATGGCTTTGGCGAGTATGGGTGTCTATGCCGCGCTGTTTGCGACCGGATCATGGTTGTATGACGAAATGCCGCGCTTTTGGGGATTGGCAGCAATTACCGTGATGTGCACGGTATTGCTGCTTCGCATCAACAAGACGCGAAAGTGAGAATTGCGGCATCGGCACCGGGGCGTATTTGTTTGTTTGGCGAGCATCAAGATTATTTAGGGTTGCCCGTCGTAGCAGCGGCGATTGATGTTCGGTGTCACATTGAAAGTTCGTCCCGAGAGGACCGCATGGTGCATGTGCAGTTGGAAGATCTCGGTACCTCACTTTGTTTTGATTTGGATGATTTGCCAGAGCCCGCTCCGAGGGCGTACTGGTTGTCAGCATTGAAAGTGGCTGATACCGAAGGTTGGCTTCCCCAATCAGGATGGAATGCATCCGTAAAGAGTACGATCCCGCAGCAAGCCGGTGCGAGCAGTTCCACAGCTCTTGTCGTGGCCTGGTGTGCTTTAATTGCCGCGCGCTCAGGACAGTCGGTAAACGCCGAATGGGTCGCGTGTGCTGCGCACCGAGCTGAAGTGACCTATTTCAACGAGCCGGGCGGACAAATGGATCACTTCGCGTGTGCGCTTGGCGGCATTCATCGTTTTGCATTCGAACCGCATTTCGAAGCATTGCCTATGCCGGTCCCAGCCGGCTCATGGTTGTTGTTGGACTCCCTTCAACCCAAGGATACGTTGACGCTGTTGCATCGAGCCAAAGCGGAGCGCGTGCAGCTGTTGGAAGCTTGGAGTGCCACGTGGCGTTTGACCTCTTCCGCTATGCCGCCTCCATTTCCTGAGTCTTTTGATGCGAAACAACGCGCTTTGATGCAGGGCACCTTGGAATTGCGGGACATTTCTGAAAGAGGTTCCGAGGCACTCCGATCGCTCTCCACACAACCGGCGATCTGGGCGACGCTAATCACGCAGCACCACTGCCTACTGCGCGATGTGCTTCATGTTTCAACAGACCGCATCGAAGCCATCTTGAATGCGTCGGGATTGGCCGGCGCCTGGGGCGGCAAAATAAACGGTTCAGGAGGAGGAGGGACGTGTTTTGTTGTTGGACCCCCTGACAGCATCGATGACGTTCAGAAGGCCGCGGAAAACACAGGTGCACATGCAATCCCCATTGCGTTAGGTGGAATAGGTGTTGAGGTGTTTTATCAAGATTGAGCCTGCCCTTGTTCTGAATTGAAGGCTTTTACAGACCTTTAAGGCATGCGATGCGATCGAATCATCATATTGGCGGCAGGTCGAGCTTCACGGATGAAGTCCAGTGCCCAAGAAGCGTCCCCCGGAGTTCCTGCAATGTGGCAAGAAGACGCTCGCATCCGACCCAAACCCATGATTCGGGTAGGACCAGCCGGCGAACCTTTTTTACAATCCCTCCTAGAGGCCTCAGAGGCGGCGGGATTTACAGAAGTTACGCTGGTGGTCGCGCCAGATGATACGGTGACCGGGTCATTTATCGTGTCTTGGAATCAACGAACAACAGGCATGCGGATGCGCATTTGTTTGGTTGTTCAAGAAGAAGCGAAAGGGACCGGCCATGCGGTACAAGTGGCTCTCGAACGGGACCCCATTCCTGAGGGATTGGGATTTGTCCTCTGCAATGGAGATAACCTTCCTTCTGTGCACGCGTTGTCCACGTTGCGTTGTCTTCCAAAAGGCCAAGCAATGCTCGCGTATCACATGGATCACTTGGACTTGCCTGAAGAGCGCGTCAAAGCGTTTGCGCTTGTGGAGTCTTCGGCTGGTAGGCTTCAAAACATTGTTGAGAAGCCGAGTGATGCCGCCTGGAAACAGTGGCTTCATACGCAACCTCATCGCGGTGTTTCCATGAATTTATTTCGACTCGACCCAGCGCTATTACTGCCGGAGATCGTTTCCTTGCAACCCCATCCAGAAAGAAATGAAATAGAATTGCCCGCTGCCATTTCGAGCATGGTGCAGAAACAAGTTGAGATCGCGGTGATCCCCGTCCAGGAGTCGATGATGGACTTGACACGTTTGGGAGATGTCAAAAAAGTGTCGCAAGGACTGGGTGCTGCTCAGGACCCGTGGACTTTGGAAGTCTGTGCGAGCAGCCCTGCAGATGTGCATGTTGCGGCGATGAACGGTGCGCAACGAGTTGAACTTTGTTCCCATTGGGAATGCGGTGGCTTGACACCCTTGGAATCCGACATTCGGAGTGCTGTTCAAGAGGGGGTGCCCGTGTACGCGCTCATTCGCTCTCGTGCAGGTCACTTTACTTACGATGAAGCTGAATGGCAGCGGATGACCCATCAGATTGAAGCATCGTTATCGGCGGGAGCTAGCCGCGTAGTCGTCGGCGCTTTGGATCAGAGGGGTCGCTTTGAGTTGGAGCGTATACGCAAGTGGGTGGAGTTGTTTGGAGGACATCGGTTGGTCATACATCGCGCTCTCGATGCTTCGAATCGTTGGGATGACGATGCGCAAGCTTTGCGCACGTTGGGTATTTCTCGCATTCTAAGTAGCGGAGGTGAGGCGCAGGCATGGGATGGTCGGCAACGCATTGATCAATTGCTGGAATGGGGATTTGACGTCACGGTTGCGAGCGGCGTAAGGCCCGATCAGAAGGAGGATTGGCTGAAGCGCGGTGTGCGAAACTTCCATGCTTCTTGTCGCGTCGAAGAATCCTTGCCCGTTCGGCATTTTGACGGCGCAACATTCCCGGTTTCTTCTGAGCATGTACGTGCTTGGTTTTAAGACATTGCGCCACGCACCTCCGTTTTTCACAAGCAAGGATTCCCCTATTTTTGAGGCATGCGTCCATCCTTTCTTCTCGTCCTAACGATTGTACTTGCATCCTCTTGTCAGCTTCCCAATGTTGAACTTACGGGGTCAGCTGATGGCCTCATTCCTCTTCCTGCTTTTCTAGAAGTAGATTCTACAGCTGCTGGATTGCAGGTGCCTTCAGCAACATGGAACTGGCAAGTTGAGACGACTTGGAATGATCAATCGGCATTCTGGAAAACATGGTTGCCCGGTCAACCCGATGACCATGGAGCGCACTTGGTCGTGGAGAAAATTGAAGGGGTCCCCGCTGAGGGCTACCAACTTCGCATTGCGGCAACCGATGGGGTTTGGATCGGAGCTTCTGACGAAATCGGAGTATTTCGAGCGCTGACCACCTTGCGCCAGTTGCTTCCGGTGGAGATGGAGCTGTCATCGGAAGGGCAGCGTTTTATTTTGCCAGCACTTGAAATTCAGGATGCTCCTCGATTTGAACACCGCGGCTTGCTTTTGGACTGTTGCCGCCATTTCATGGAGCCTGCTTTCGTCATGCATATGATTGATCAACTTGCGCTGCACAAGATGAATGTGCTTCACTGGCATGTGACAGAAGATCAAGGATGGCGGGTGCCGATAGAGGCATATCCGAATCTTGAAAAAGTGGGGGCTTGGCGAGAGGAGAAGACCGGCGAACAGCATGGAGGAGTCTATACCAAAGATGAAATTCGAGCAATCGTTTCCTATGCTTCTGATCGCTGTGTTACGGTCATTCCGGAAATTGAACTCCCCGGACACAGCCGCGCTGCCATTGCCGCTTATCCATGGCTGAGTTGCACGGGGGACACCTTGCCCGTGCCAAATGACTGGGGTGTTTTTAAAGACATCTACTGTGCGGGTCAAGACACGACGTTTCGTTTTTTGGAAACTGTTTTGGATGAGGTCATGGAGCTGTTTCCCTCTGAATACATTCACATCGGAGGAGACGAAGCGCCTAAAGTCAGATGGGATGCGTGCCCGAAATGCCAGCGTCGCATGGAAGAAGAGGGTTTGCACGATAGCCATGAACTGCAGTCGTGGTTCATTTCTAAGGTTGGAAGCTACCTCGAAGCACACAGTAGAAAACTCATCGGGTGGGATGAGATTTTGGAGGGTGGGCTTCCAGATGGTGCTACGGTGCAATCGTGGCGTGGCATGGAGGGTGGACTTGCCGCTGTTGCCGCGGGAAGAAATGCCATCATGTCTCCTACATCCCACTGTTATTTCGACTACCCGTTGTCAGCGACAGATTTGGAAGAGGTGTATGCATTTGAGCCCGTGCCGGAAAATCTGGAAGGCTCCGGTCGAATCTTAGGAGGAGAGTGCAATATGTGGACCGAACATGCTCCCCAAGATATCGTGGAATCCAAAATATTTCCGCGCATGTTGGCCATGGCAGAAGTGCTTTGGAGTCCCAAGGTGCTGCGAGATTTTGAAGGGTTTCAAAGCCGCAAATTGCTGCATGATCAGCGACTAATTGCATGGGGGGTCGATAGTGGTTTGGAGAGCGACCCATTGAATGCTACATGGGATAAGGGGAGCGATGTCTTCGGCGTTGAAGTGCAGGTGGAAGCGGCGTTGGATCGGATTGAGGGGGATGTGATTTTTACGCCATTGTCATCTCACTTAACCCCTTCTCATCATGAATTAGGGTCTCGAATTTTCGTCAAAGGTGAGGGTATGCTGGAGGCGGTATTGACGCGGGATGGACGTCCATTGCGTGATGCTGTTTTGTTGCCAGTAGCGGGTCATATTGGTGTGCATAGCGACGCTTCCATCGGGCATTCCTTGAGTCCTTATTACCCCGGAGGAGGGGAAGGTGGTTTGGCCGATGGTCGACTAGGAAGCATCGACTTTAGAGACGGTTGTTGGCAAGCCACGCAATCGGAAAACATGTCCATCACGCTCGCCTTGCCGCAGAAAATCCAGTTGGATTCTTTGAGTATGCAATGTTATCGGTACCAGGATGCGTGGATATTTTTACCGCAAACACTTGTTTTTGGATGGTCTGTGGATGGCGTGAAATGGGAGGAGTCTCGGATTGACCTGCACACATATTCTGGAAGCCACGTTCTCAGTCCGACAGATGCCCAGGACATCGTGCGCATCGCATGTGCAGTGGATGCCTCCGCACGTTTTATTCGCATGGAAGCGGTCAATCCAGGGGCGTGTCCCGACTGGCATGACGCGGCATCATCCCCTTCTTGGATGTTCTTGGATGAATTGGTCGTTCACGGCCAATAAAGGCAGCGATTAGAGTGTACAGGGGAATCCCCACACTGTAAGCAAACCGAGCAAATCTCCGGTGTCAATCATGCCGTCAGAATCGAGGTCGATGATGGGGGAGGCTCCATTGCCTTCAAGGCCAGTCGTCTGACCATAATGGACCAATAGGATCAATAAATCGAACAGGTTGCGGGCGCCGTCAGCGTTGAAGTCACCAAAACAAGGGCAGTCACTCAAGCCTGTGCAGTCTGTCACGAGCAGCGGGAAGGCGTGCATTTCAGCCAGAAGAAAAGCATCGACTCCGATGACTTCGCCCATCATGCGCCCTGGGAAGTCATCTTGAGGAGGGTGGATTCCGCCCCAGATGCGAGACAGTCCACTTTGATCGGCGGCATCACGATACGTTGCCCATTGCAATTCGATGTCGTGTGTTGGACCGTCTTCAAATACAAGGAACGAATTGGCCTCGGCTGTAAATGTCCCGATTCCCCCAGGAAAAAAGGGGTCACCGGTCATCAATGTCAACACCTCAGCTGCCGCCCGACTAAATGTGGAATGTCCGCTGACGTACCCTGCAAAGGGAGGAGTTACAAATGTGGGCCGCTGGTATGGCCACCATTCCTTTGCCCGTATCCAGCCAACGCCCGCTTGGTCAATGGCCGGCACGTCAATGGCACTTGGCCCGCGCCACGCTTTGAGCTTGATGTCATCAACAAATTCATTGTTTTCCCCTCGTAGGTCCACGGAGTCTTCAGCCGTGATTAATTCCACATACCCCGGGACCAGTGGCAATCCAGCACCATTGTAATGGGGCAATTCCGGATCGCTGCATTGTCCTTGGTCGGCCATCCAACGCAATGCGGAAACCGGCCTCAAGTAATCATACCACCCTTTGCAGCTCCATGCTGCAATAGCGGCATCGTGCATGGCTCCGCCAAGGGAAAAATACGCGAGTACATCCCAATCAAGCAAAGACAACGTGGCGCCAGTTCCCCGCCATTTCCGTTCCAACTCCGGTTGGTCATTGACGTAATTAAGCAAGTCGAACCAGTGTCCAGGAGGCGTTTCTGACTCAGGCCCATCGGCCCAAAACTCAGCTAAAACGCGAGTGAAATCGCCCCGTAACACCGGTTGCGGGGCATAGGGCTCTTGTGTGGTAGGGTTCACGGCGTGACCAAGCCCATTGGAACCTTCGGTGATTCCGCCCTCCTCAAAGACATAGTAGGAACGCGCCTCTTCCATGTTGAGCGGTAAGTACCCATCTCGACCGAAAGCACCCGGACTGATATCCCAAATCACAGAGTCACTCGGGTCCAAATGGGAGGACCAAAGCGAAACCATAAGATGGCCCCATTTGTAATCGGATTCCAGTTGGACTTCTTCATTTGGATCGATGAATGGTGGAGGGCCTGGATCGTGGTAAACGGTGTAGTCACTCCCGAGCCTCTGGTAAACGCTGGTGTCGCTCGGGTTCATCGCAAATGGAGTCACATCCCCCCACTCAGGACTGAGGAATTCAGGAGAGATGTTGCTGCCCTCATTTCCAGATTGATCAATGAACTCAGCCAATTGCAGGGGTTGCCATCGGTTGGGGAAGAACAGGTTTGGATTGCCCGGGTCATCCATGACCAGATTCCAATTGATGGGATTGTAGTACGTATTTTGGTAGTTGAGTTCTTCATGGGAACCGTCCTGCAGACCAAAGTTGATGTAGTGTTCGGCCAAATAGTTTCCGAGCGCAGCGGCATCGAGTGCGGGGTCTCCTGTATCGAAATCGGTGGAAACAAATGCCGTGTCATACCCCAACGAAATCATTCGAGAATCGATGTGGACGTGGATCAAATGAGAGCGTGGAGCTTGTGCAAAACGGTGCTTCATAAGCCGGTAAACTCCGTAACTGATTGCGCTTTCACGTGCTTGAAGTCGTGCTTCGGCACTGAGCGGTTCGGCGATGCCATCAAAGGGGCAAACGTATCCTTCGATGGTGTCACCGAGGAGCCAAGGTTTTGGACTGATAGCGCTGGGCTCGCTAAAAGCACACCACGCGTCATACATCAGTGCGGAGCTATGCCACAGGTTGCGCGCATGGATGGTAGGACGCGCCCAATCATTGCGAATTCCAGTTAGCAGCGCTTCGCTCCAAATCCGGGCAATGCTATGTGTCTCCAATGTCGGAAACGAAACGATGGGGGTTCCGTCGCAATTGAGACCTGCTTCAGGATACGAGCAACTTGCGTCATCGACGACTGCACCCAATTGGAAGTTGCAGGCGTGCGAGTCAGTACAACCCGTGAAAAACCAGGGTTCCGAGCCCGGTTCTAAAATGTGGTACAACGTGTCAGCGTCGAGCGGCCCTTGTTGACTGACGATGCCGTTGGGCCAGCGGATGACCACCGAATCCAAAGAAGTGGACTCACCTAAGCCAAAATGTACCTGAAATGAACTCGATCCACTGTAGCCTTGTCCGCAATGGACTTCATCTGTGCGCACCTGGTTGTCAAAGTAGGCGGTGACTCGCGCCCCGACGGCATCTCGATTGGATACTGTGCCCTCCAGTCGAATGTGAGCAGCGTGCCCCGTGGTATTGAGGTTCTCCAACACGGTAAAGCCCGGCTGTATCGAAGACCCTGATGTGGCGATAGCGACATCCAAATCGCCATCTCCATCCAGGTCTCCCTGTGCCATGCCGTAATCTTGAAAGGGATGTTCCAGGTCAGGAATGCCTGTGCTGGTAATCTCAAACGCGAGCCCTCCCAAGCCTCGATAGAGCAAATTGGGATAGGCTGCGAAGGCATAGTCGTTGACGATATACAGGTCTGTCTCTGAATCGTTGTCGTAATCAAACCATGCGCATCCCCACGTCATTCCCGTGTCGTCAACACCTGAAGCTTCTCCGATGGCAGTAAATGTGCCATCTCCATCGTTGATGAAGAGCTCGCTGGGATAGAGGTCGGTGATGTACAAATCCATCCAGCCATCGTGATTGATGTCCGCGGCATCGACCCCCATGCAATTCCCTTGATAATCCAATCCCACCTCCGCAGCGGCCTCTGTAAACGTACCATCTCCATCGTTGCGATAGTAGCGATTCACTTGATTGCCATCATGGGTTAAATACAAATCAACATCGCCATCATTGTCGGCATCAAAAAAAAGACTTCCCATCCCAATGCCCACATCCACTGTGCCAGAGGGGAATGTCGTGTTCTGAAATCCTGTTCCATTCAGGTTGCGCCACATAACGCTGTGGCTGTTGATGTTGACAACGTACAAGTCCAACCAGCCATCTTGATCGTAATCTGCAGCATGCAAGCTTCTGCAGGGGCCTAAGTTTCCAATGCCCAATGCTGCGGTCATGTCCGAAAATGTCCCGTCGCCGTTGTTTTGATAGAATCGATTGGACTGGAGGTAGTTTCCGTTGACCAGGTCCAGATAGCCGTCGTTGTTGAAATCTCCCCAAATAGTAGCTTGGGTATTTCCTGAATCGTCAACCCCTGCAGCAACAGCTACCTCTTGGAATTCCATGTTTCCGAGATTCCGAAACAGCTTATTCGCCGAGTTTTTGGTTCCAACATAGATGTCTTGGAATCCATCGCGATCATAATCACCAATGGCGGTAGCATGGTGCAGTCCTTCAAGGTCAATGCCTACTGCTTGCGAAATGTCTTGAAAGAGCGACTCTTGCGACCATGCAGCACAAGGGAACGAGCCGAGCATCACGCTGAACAAGCCGAGAAAGTAAATAGCGGTAGGGGAGGATGAAAAGCGCATGGATTTCGAGGCCATGAAGTTACGTGATTTGTTTAGTTGAATCACTTTAAAGAACGCGTGATCATCCAGTACGATGCCCTGAATCTCTCGATTTATTCAGGATGTATAATGAGTTCTTCTTTTAAAATAACTTAATTCGTCTAGAAAAAAAAGCTATTCGAAGAAATTAATTCGTAATATCGCAGCGCATTTGTGGGTGAAGTTTGCAGGCTCTTCCCACATTTAGGTGCAACTAGATTGTTAAAGTGAAAGGACGCAGGGGTGCGTCCTTTCTATTTTTAATCGCATCATGGATTGATTCGCGAATCGATTGGATTGTGGATTCTAAGAGATGATTTGCATGCATCGCTTGCATGAGTTTGAATATGAACTATATTTGCACCCCCTTACCGGAAAAAACGACATGGCTCATCACAAATCCGCACTCAAGCGCATTCGTTCAGATCGCAAAAAAGCGACCCAGAATCGCTACTACCATAAAACGACTCGTAACGCTGTTCGCGCTTTGCGAGCTACGACCGACCCGAAGAAAGCAGCAGAGATGTTGCCAGTGGTCAGTGCAATGCTCGATAAGTTGGCTAAGAACAACGTGATTCATAAAAACAAAGCATCCAACCTCAAATCAAGCCTTGCCATTTACATAGCGAAGCTCTGATTGGTCTGATATTTTACGAACTAGCCCTCTGGAAACAGGGGGCTTTTTTTGTTTCAAAAAATCGAATGACGGGGCATGGAAGGAGAGGTTCGCCCGAGAGAGCGTTTGTTGATGGATGGCCCACAAGCACTATCCAATGCGGAGTTGTTGGCGCTTATCATCGGTTCTGGACCCCGCGGTAGCACCGCTATAGAAGTCGGGGGAAGGCTGTTGGATTTGGTTTCGAGCAATTTGGATTCTTTGGGGCGAATACCAACAGAAGCGTACATGGAAATTGCGGGAGTTGGAACGGCCAAAGCGGTGCAATTATCGGCCGCGCTCGAATTGGGACGAAGAAGACACCGTTCCGTTGAACGAACGCAATCCTCAGCTTTTATTCGTGCTTCGTCGGATGTCCACCGGCGATTTGTTCTCCGATTAACGGATTTACAGCATGAGGAGTTTTGGATCATTTTATTGCGTCGATCCAATGAAATTATTGCTGAACTCATGATCAGTCGAGGTGGTCTGACGGGTACAGTGGCCGATCCAAAGATTATTTTTGGCAAGGCGCTTGCGTTTCGAGCTGCGGCAATAGTTGCAGTGCACAATCATCCTTCGGGCAACATCCAACCCAGTCAATCGGATAGAATGCTCACCAAAAACTTACAAGAAGCGGGAGTTATTTTGGATTGTCCGTTGCTTGACCACATTATTGTTTCGCGTGAGCGCTACTTTAGCTTTGCCGATCAAGGTGAACTTTAAAACAACACTTTTGCGCATCAAGCGTTTCCTCCTGAGATGAAGACACTGCTGACCGTTATAGGGGCTCGACCACAATGGATCAAAGCCTCGGCTATGAGCCGGGTCTTCAACACGAATGCCCACGGTTTATGCGAACATGTGGTGCATACAGGCCAGCATGTATCGTCTGATATGTCGGAAGTGTTTTTTCAAGAGCTGGGAATGAACGAGCCCGGAACAAGACTCCAAGTTGATTCGGACGTTTCACTACGAATGGGACAAATGATGCACGGCATTTCGGAATCAATCGGTCGTGTGAAACCGGATGCAGTTCTGGTATATGGAGACACCGATTCAACTTTGGCGGGTGCTTGGGCTGCGTCTCGATCTGGAGTTCCTTTGATTCATATGGAGGCGGGATTGCGGTCTTTTGATCGGGCAATGCCTGAAGAGATTAACCGAATCTTGACGGACCAGTTGAGTGACGTATTGCTCTGCCCTTCGCATGCTGCAGTGCAACAATTGCAATCAGAAGGCATCTATACTGATTGCCGTCCAGGGGTTCTAGTACAAGCGAGTGGGGACCTGATGTTGGATACGGCCCGTTGGATCGGAGGGGCTCCTACTCCAGTCATTCCCACGAGTAAAAAGGTATTATTGACCCTGCATCGTCCATCAAATGTGGATGACCCAGACCAACTCCATCGATGGATAGATGCCATCAGGTCTTCCATAAAACAGCATGGATTTCACGTGATTTTCCCGGTACATCCTCGCACCGCACATGCGCTGAAAAAAGTGTTTGGATCGGAATGGAGCACGCAAATGAGAACGTGGGGAATCGATGTGCAACCTCCGGCCGGTTATGTCCAGATGACGGATTGGTTAAAGGAAGTGGTCGCGGTTTGGACTGATTCGGGTGGATTGCAGAAGGAGGCGTTTTTCTTTCACCGTCCAGCCTTGGTGTTGCGCACGACTACGGAATGGACTGAATTGTTGGACGTCGGAGCCACAGAGCTTTGCAAGGACCCTGCTGAATTGGTAGAGCGGTCTTCAGGGATGCTTCATCGGAAATACAAGGGGGTTTTTGAAACGGACTTGTTTGGAGATGGACATGCAGCGGAACACATCGCAGAGGCATTGCAGGCATGGTTCCAAAAGTAAAACTATGGTCTAGGCAGTTGGACGCTGCCATCACTGAACGGCATCGGTATGCGGCGTATGTTGCATTTCAAGCTGTTCTTGGATGGGAGTTTGAGTGGTGTACCCAGGAAGAGTTGAGGGCAAATGAAAACACCGTGTGCATTCAATACGGCGGTCTTCAATCCGAAACCCCCAAAGGTGTTGAGTGGATTCCAGATTCGGGTTTACTGAATGCGAAGGGGGTGCAGGACATCGCATTGGATTGGTCGGATGCGTCTTTGACACCCGGGGCGATCCGATTGCCATTCGGAGTGAAAGATGAGGAGACGGGTGGGGTACATTCTGATTGGCTGAGCTGGGTATTTTGGATGGCAAGCCGCATGGAAGAGCAGGTGGAGCATCAAGAAGCTTTTCGCGACGACTTGGGACGCTTCAAGGGAAGTCAATCACTGGCCCATCAGGAGGGGTGGCTGCCTTATCCGATTGTCGAAAAATGCATTCGGATTTGGGCCAAAAACAGCACGGTATCCATGCCGTTGCAGCAGAAATACAGTGTTGAGCCAACCATTGATGTGGATAGCGCCTATGCATACCGCCACAAAGGCTGGAAGTTGACGCTTGCGGCGTCGGCCAACGATTTGATTCGAGGGAGGTGGTTACGTTTGATCGAACGCCCTTTGGTGCTCTTGGGTTGGAGAGCGGATCCTTACGATACGTATGCCTGGCTGGAAAAAGCACATGAAAACGTGGCATTGAGGGCACGGTATTTTTTCCTGCTTTCCGATCGAGGAAGGTATGATCGGGGTGTGCCTTGGTACGCAAGTCAGCTCCGAACGTGCATCCAATCACTTCGCCAGTCTGCAGCCATCGGCATCCATCCTGGATTCGCATCTCATGACGCAGCAGACGACGCTTCTATGCACCATGAAATTGAGCGATTAGCAGGCGTATTGAATGAACGGGTTCTCGTCAGCCGACAGCACTATTTACTCCAACGCTTTCCTGAATCTTGGAAACGCTTGGAGCGTTTGGGAATCACGTCGGATCATTCTTTGGGCTACGCAGATGTTGTTGGATTTCGCGCTGGGATGTCGCGGCCGTTTCGAGCGTATGATATAACAGAAGAACGCATCATGGACATCGTCTTGCATCCGATTGCTGTGATGGATGCCACCCTCATGCGGCATTTGAAGCTCAGCCCTAAAGAAGCCCTGGAGCGCGTAAGGCAGCTCTCCTCTCATGTCAAAGAGGTGGAAGGTGTCATGGTATTGCTTTGGCACAATGAGTCGGTGAGTGATCGGTGGGAGTGGCAAGGTTGGATGGGGTTTTACCAAGAAGTGTTAGAGGCTGTTGTTCTGGATAAGAATGGAATTACCTTGGATTCATGATCCACGAGTTGATTCAAACACCGAGCATTGCGTGCACCTTTCTGGCCGAATTGAGGGATGAAATCGTTCAAAAAGATCGAATGCGCTTCCGAATGAATTTGGAACGGTTGGGTGAATGCATGGCATGGGAAGTGTCCAAACACCTTGACTATGTCAAGAAGACGGTCACAACCCCTTTGGGCAAGGCAGAGGTCAATCACATGGAGAGTCAACCTGTTCTAGCGACCATAATGCGAGCAGGTCTTCCGATGCATCAGGGCATGATGCGGTTCTTTGACCGTGCAGACCTTGCCTTTGCAGCGGCCTATCGTCAGACACAACCCGATGGGGAATTCACCATTGAAATTGATTACATCAGCACAGGGTCCATTGAAGGACGCACTTTGATTTTGGTCGATCCCATGCTGGCAACAGGAGCTTCGATGGTTGGCGTGTTCAATCGGCTTTGTGCCTTCGGAACGCCCGCTGCTGTGCACATCGTCGCAGCGATCTCAAGCAGCAAAGGAATCGCAGATGTTCAGCAAGCGATGCCACTTGGAACCCACATCTGGACCGGTGCCATTGACGAAGAATTGACGTCAAAGGGATACATCGTTCCGGGTCTGGGCGATGCCGGTGATTTAGCGTTTGGAAGTAAAATCTCATGATTGGCCCAATCGAAACGTTGTTGTGGATGTTGGCAGCGGTGGTCAAGTTTGTCTTGACTCCGTCGCTGATGATTGGTTGGGGTGTGAATTGGGGAATGACGGTTGCCACGTGCTCGGTGGGTGCCGCTTTTGGTGTCTACGTATTTTTCTATTTCGGTAAATGGATTTTTACTCAGTGGAGCCGCTATAAGAAAAAGAGTCAAAAGAAACGCACTGTATTCACTCCAGGCAGACGGCGATGGGTTCGGTTTCAAAGACGTTTTGGACTGTGGGGTTTGTGCGCGATATCCGGGTTGATTTCTGTTCCGATTTCGGCGGTCTTGGCTGCGAAATATCATGCGAAGGATGAGCGGATGCCCTGGTTGTTGATGCTTGCTTTTGTCATTTGGGCATTGATATTAGCCAGTCTTAGTGTCGCAGTAGATTACAATTGGGTTGAATAAGAGACGTATGAAAGGACAACAGAAACCGTCAGATTTGTTTTTCGATTTGGATCGGACGCTTTGGGATTTTGATCTCAATTCGCGGGAGGCGTTGCATGCCATCTTTGAGGAGTTGGCGGCGCCCATTTTGCCTGCTTCTCTCACTGCGGCTCATTTCATTGAGGTCTATGAAATTGAAAATGAAAAGTGTTGGCGCGCTTATCGTGCTGGGGAATTGACTCAATCAGAGCTGCGACCACTCAGGTTTCAGCGCACCATGGAAGGGCTAGGAATTCCTGCTTTTAAGGAGATGGAGGCTTTGGCGGATTCCATGGGAGAGGCCTATGTCAAACGAGCGCCATACTGCACGCGATTGATCCCTGATGCCATTGAGGTGGTCCGGACATTGAAAGAGCGAGGCCACCGGATGTTTATTTTGACCAATGGGTTTGACGAAGTGCAGCACATTAAGATGAAAAATTCGGGGCTCGATCCTTTTTTTGAAATCGTTTTCACGAGTGATGCCATCGGGCATAAAAAACCCCATCCAGAGGCCTTTAGCCATTGTTTGAAGCAAACGGGCAGTATCCCGAGTCATGCTGTAATGATCGGTGATGACTTGGAATGTGATGTGATCGGTGCGTTGAAGAGTGGCTGGCGGCAGGTTCATTTCAATCCGCGAGGAGAACAACACAGAGAACAAATTTGGCGAACCGTAAAGCATCTAAAGGATGTACTGGATTTGCCTCTTTACAATCCCAGCTGAAAATCGCGCCAATCGCAGCGATTATTTAACACGTACCTTCGAAGTTCAAGACAAGCATTATGGCCCAGGAAGATCCTACACAAAAGAAAAAGCTCAACATTGATCTGCCCGAAGATCAAGCGCAGGGCACGTATTCAAACTTGGCGGTGATTACCCACAGTCCGGTAGAGTTTGTTGTCGATTTTGCCCAGGTGATGCCGGGTATGCCGAAGGCACAAGTTCGCAGCCGCATTATTCTGGCTCCGCACCATGCCAAGCGATTGTTGCAAGCGCTCAATGAAAATGTACAGCGGTTTGAGAGCCAGCACGGCACCATTCAGCCACTGAAGGGAAGTTCAGACGCTTCGTTGCCTCTGACATTCAGTGGTCCTCAAGGCGAGGCTTAAATTTAACCGTTACTCCGGTTGACGGAAAGCACCACGTGGTGTGATTACGCCCAACGGTTGGCCCTTGAGCGCGCCTTCGTCGTTGAGTTTCCCAATCAATTGATCCGCTTCAAGGGTGTTCGTGCCCTTGGAGGCATGAGCTGATTTCCATGTCAGATCTTCATGAAACCACGTGATATCAGCCGGCTGTCCCACGGCTATTGCTGCTGCGTCCCATCCGAATACCGCGCGCGGGCCAACGGTCAAGCTGCGAATGATCGCTGCAAGTGCCTCCCCAGTCGTGAATTGCATGCTCAATGCAGAAAAACCGGCAGCGAAGAGCGATTCAATGCCGGCGATTCCGGGCTGGGAAAGCGCAAACTCTACATCAGAGCATTCCAAATCTTGAGGGCGATGATCGGAGACGAGAGCGTCGATGGTGCCATCTGCGATTCCTTGACAAAGAGCCATCCGATCAGCGTCTGAGCGGAAGGGTGGAGAGACTCTCAAGGTTCCATCAAATGTCATCAAATCATCGTCGACAAAAAGCAAATGATGCGCTGTCGTTCCGCAAGTGACTTGCAGTCCTTCTTTTTTAGCCGCGCGAATGAGGTCAACACTTTTGGCCGAGCTGATGACAGAAAAATGAAGGCGTCCCCCTGCGTAACGAAGGATTTCAAGATCCCGTTGCACCCGTATCACTTCAGCGCTGCTCGGGTTTCCTGCAACCCCCATTGCAGTACTGGCAGGCCCTTCATGCATCATGGTTTCAGAATTCAACCCCTCGTCCAAAGGACATGTGATGACCGGCAAATTGATGGACTCACTGTACTCAAGGGCTCTTCGAAGCATTTCAGTTCGATCGATGGGCTTGTCATCTGAGAAGCCTACCGCGCCGCTTTCACTTAAATCATGCAGTTCAGCCAAACGGTCTCCCGTTCTACTTTGAGAAATACAGCCGAGCGGATGAGCAAGGCAAATCGACGCAGCGCTTCGCTCTACGAGATAACGAATGGCTGATTTGTGGTCCGGTGCCGGGGTTGTTCCCGAGTTGAGAATGACATGGCCCAACCCGGCATGCAAAGCGGCTTGTAGACCGCTTTCAAGACCTTCATGGGTTTCGGTTCCCGGATCACAAAAATCGGCTTGGCCGTCGATCCAGCTTGTGGAAATGGCACTGCCCTCTTGTTCCCATATGTGAGCGTCTGCCGGCGGCTTAATCTGCCCTGATACTTCAACGATTTTACCCGATTGGATCAGAACGTCACACACGGAATTGTGGTGCGGTCCATCGGTGTCAATAATCCGAACGGATTTCAGGAGGATCGTTTCCATGAGCGTAACAAAAATGATTCTACAAATAAGGCGAAGAGTGCGATGTACATAAAGAGGAACCACACGGGGTTTCCTTTTTCCAATCGGTCAATGGCCTCCGATAATGAGGCAGCGGAAGCCTGTACCACATCCACATGTGACCAATTCCATTCGGCCCACTGGGCTTGAAATTCGGCCACTGTGAAAGCGCGATGGTCAGACTCTTGGCGATTTTGATTGATTCCGAACAGGGCGATGTCTTTCGCTCCAAAACGGACTCGATAATGTCCAGGGTCAAGGTTGAGATTGCCGATTTCAATGGACGTTCTTCCCTGAATGACACGTGCTTCAGGAAGCCAATTAGGTTCCTTTGAAATGGACTGGTCAACCGGGGCTGCGGGAGCGATTGGTCCACTGAAGGATACGGACTCGATAGCGTCAGGTTCAGCTGCTACAGCAATAGGCGCTTTTTGTCCAATGACTCCCCACATAACGGGAGTCGCTTTGGATTGCTCCGCCATTCGAAGCAATAGCGGTACCCACAAAGCGTGTCGAGTCACATTTGAGCAGGATGGATCTGGACTCGTCCCTAAGAAGTACACGGTGCCTTTGCCAAAGGTCAACCGTGAGAAAAAGGCATGTCCGAGAAGCGTCGATGCCAAAACTTCTTCACGAGCAGAGGTCTCACGATGCCACAATTCACGAATGGTAGGAAGGTTAAGCCGTTCCGGCTGGGAGTCAAAAACACCGGTGAAAAAGGGGTGACTGGTTTCGAGGGTTGAAACACGGTCAGAAACTGAAATCCAAGACCCTTTACTTTGGCCATCGAAAGCCTGGAAAAATTGAGGGTCTGAGGATGTGCGTTCAGGCATGTAGCAAACGGATCCGCCTTGGTCTACAAAGGTGGCGAGTGTCTGGATTAACCCAGACGAAGGAGACGATACACCAGAGACGAGAACCAACTGTTCATCTTCAAGCTCACGGGGGGACCATGTCGTGACCGTGTTGAGGCGGTAGAGGTTTTCTGCTGATTGGTAAACTCGTTCAATGGATCGTGACGCTTCACTGTTGGCGTCATCGGTAATGTGCAGAATACGAATTTCATCACGGACATCGTACCCGAAGTACAGGTCGTCATCGAATTGAATAGGAGCGTCTTCAATGGTGATCCGTCCGCGATGCAGTCCAGCCAATCCATGCGTAAAGCGCAATGCAGTATCGGTAGGAAGACCGGGCTGGAGATTGAAGGTTCCGGCTGCCACGCGTTCTCCTTGAATATTCAAGTGCATGGGGATGCCTTGCACCGGTTGCTTGGCATTGTGACGCAATCGGATGCGCAAAGAAGCAGGGCGGCCTGCGATTTGCAGCGGTTCTTCAAACCAGATGGAGTCGATCCAAATATTGGGGGATGTGCTTGCAAATTCTGGGATGAAGTGCCATTGGGCATTCGTGTCTGCAGCCGCTGACTCTGGGGAAAAGCGGTGAGTAGTCTCCTGCAGGTCTGAAAACAAGTACCCTATGCGCTTGCGCAACGGTTCTTTTTCCAGTTGAGCTCCCATCCGTTTCATGATGGCTTCGACGGGGCGAACTACGGGGCTCGTTTTGATTTCTGCTAAGCGCTCCATCGCTTGCTCCTGCGTCAAGAAAATCTGATCGCGGCCAGAAAATTCGTTGGTTACAATTTGAAACCGATCGGTAGCTTCGAATTGCTCCACAACCACGGCAGCCTTGTTTTTTGCGGATTGCAACAATTGACCGTCTTCTCCAATGGCTTGCATCGAAAAGCTATTGTCAACGTAGATGGAAATCGCGTGCCCTGCGATGGTGTCATTCTCATCAGCTGTCGCTCCTTCTGGAGGGAAGAATGGCTGAGCAAAAGCGAGGATAATCGCTGATAAAGCGAGGAGACGGAGCAATAAAATGATCCAATGTCGGATCTGCTGCATCGCCTTGGTTTCTTTCTTTACCTCATTCAAAAATGCCACCTGTGAAAAGGCGACTTTCCGAAATCGACGAAAATGAAGGAGGTGAACTGCTATTGGAATAGCGAGTGCACTAAGAGCCCAAAGTATTTCTGGATGCACAAATTCCATTCTGTGCAAATTTAGGTCCAATTTTGCCGCCCATGGCAGCTACATTTCAGGAGAATCAAAACAATCCACCTAAAGCGATGCAATTGAAGCAAGATCTTCCAGAATCCATGAGGTCATTTTTGCTTGAAAAGGCTGCAGAGTATGAGAGTCTGAGCTTTATTGCAGATGATCCGATTGCCATTCCACATCGGTATTCCAATCCTGAAGACATTGAAGTGGCGGGTTTTCTGACGGCATCTTTGGCTTGGGGAAACCGCAAGTCCATCCTCAAGAGTGCAAATGCATTGATGGGAAGAATGGATCACCAGCCCGCTGAGTTTTTGCGAGACGCTTCTCCAAATGAGTTGCGGGATGCGACAACGGGCTTTGTGCACAGGACGTTCCAAGAGCGAGATGCCGCGTTGTTTTTTATTGCGCTTCGAGGCATTTTGAAGCGTTATGGACGATTGGAAAATGTCTTTGTCGAAGGGCATGGTTTGTCACAGGGCACTACGGTCAGTCCAATGGCTGCTGCGATAGGGCATTTTCATCAGGTGTTTTTCAACATAGCGGCAGAGGCAGGTTGGCCTGCAGACCGCACCAAAAAACATGTCGCTCAGCCACAAAAAGGCTCCGCAGCGAAACGAATCAATATGTATACGCGCTGGATGGTTCGTCCGGCAACGCGCGGTGTCGATTTTGGCATTTGGAAGGGGTTGTCTCCAGCAGATCTGATGATTCCTTTGGATGTTCACACCGGCAATGTCGCGAGAAAGCTGGGGTTGATTGATCGCAAGGCCAATGATTGGCAGACGGTGGAATTGATGATGCATGCCCTGAGACAGGTGGACCCTGAAGATCCTGTGCGAATGGATTTTGCTCTTTTCGGTCTTGGAGCCATCGAGGGGTTTTGATGGAATGCATGGAATCGTAAAATTGCCTGCTCATGCCGCACTCCACACATCCAAGCATTCGACTGACCGGTGACGGATCACCTACATTGCAATTGCCCGATTGTGAAGTGACGTATCACAGCCTTCATGGGGCGTTGACTGAAGCGCAGCACGTTTTCATTGAACACGGAATTGGATCACTTGATTTGCCGCTGGACGCATCCATTCAGGTACTCGAAGTGGGTTTTGGTACGGGGCTCAATGCAGCGCTGACCATGGTGTGGGCGCGAGATCAACACCGCACAGTGCATTACCGCGGATTGGAACCGCATCCGTTGCCCTCTTCTTTGTGGGATGATTTCCCCTGGGAAAAATGGCCTTCAGAAGTGTCTGCTTGCATGAAGCGATTGCACGGTATGGCCATGAATACAACCGCATCAATTTTCGGTGAAAACACGTTCCGATGGGATCAAATAAGCATCGAAGATGACTTGAAAACGGAGGGGATGTACGACGTGGTTTTTTATGATGCGTTTGCACCATCTCACCAGCCTGAACTTTGGAATCATGACCTTTTTCGGTCGTTGAGGCAGTCTGTGCGTCCGGGCGGTATCCTTGTGACGTACTGTGCGAAAGGGGTTGTCCGCCGAAATTTAATGGCCGCAGGATGGGACGTTTGCTCATTGCCCGGCCCTCCCGGTAAAAAGGAGATGCTGCGCGCAGTCAATCACCCGGTGGATCGATTCAATGTTCGCGTCTACGGGCTGATTCTGGATGCAGCAGGGGATCGTGTTTTGGTATGCAATGAGCGCCTCAAGGACGGAAGCTATGCCCAGAAATTCCCGGGAGGAGGCGTGGAGTTTGGTGAGGGAGTTTTGGAGGCTTGGTGGCGAGAGTCTCTAGAGGAATTGGGATGCCAGCCGGCCATGAAGAGTGCGCAGCTTTTTCATACTGCTGATCCATTTGTGAGGAGTGCTTTTCGCAAAGAAGAGCAAGTCATCGCGCTGTATTACTTGTTTCAGATGCAGTCAGATCAAGACACCACTTGGACTGAGGAACCAGCCTCTAGTCCTGGCGGAGAACCGCAGGTTAAAGTGAGTTGGAAATGCTGGAGAACGTTGGATTACCGAACGTTTCGATTCCTAACCGATCAAACAGCGGTTCAGAAATTACAGATGCGTAGCGGTGAGCTCAACCTATGAAGCCAAGCCGTTGGCTCACGCAATTGTCGATGCGCTCGTACAGGTGGGCTGGAGAAAGGGTGCGCCAACTCAACTCATTGAGTTCGCCTCCAAGAACGAAGTAGCTATCAACATCAATGGTCTGCATATCGGCAATTACATGTTCTCTGAAATTCAATAAAGCAATCCATCCGTCGTCATCGGTAATTTCATCAAACCACTCTTCGTAGTAACAGTCATCTCCAAAATGAAAATTCAAGACGTTTTCTCCGATCAGGATAAACCGGTGGATCCCTTCTGCTTGCAAGACATCAATGACTTCCCGCTTTAGCTGCATGATGTCGTTGTACAGACAGTCATTCCATTCACCAATAAATTCAAGAATGGCAAAGCGCTCTTCGTAATCAACGAATAAGATTTTGCAAAACAGCGTTGGAGATTGAATGGTGTCCCACTGCGGGTGGATGAAGTAATTGTAAATCTTGGTAGAGTATTCAAACTCACTGTATTCACGATCAAAAAATGGACTTTTCGGATCTTCGCTCGCGATGTAGTGATTGCGCCAGGCGTAGTAGGGCTCAAGCGTGTGCATCGTCCTGAATTTGTTGGATGGCATCGCGCACATTGCCTGCAAGCTCTAGTGCTTTAAGAGCCGATTCATTGGAGACTCCTGTGGCATCCACAATCATGCGTTGCCCTCGCTCCATCAATTTAACATTGGTGGGTTGCATGTCTACCATCCGTGAGCCTTGGACATGACCCAATTGGATCATGACCACCGTCGTAATCATGTTGAGAAGCAGTTTAGTCGCTGTGCCTGCATTGAGGCGGGTGCTTCCGGTTACAAATTCACCTCCCGTAACGGCTACTAAGGCATGTTCGGCTTCTTGTTCGACTGCGCTGCTTGGATTGCAAGTGATGCACGCTGTGAGCAGACCAGCCGCTCGTGCTTCGTGCAATCCACCAATGACATAGGGCGTTCGCCCAGAGGCCGCAATTCCGATGAGGGTGTCGTGTGGATTGGGTTGGTATGGAGTCAGGTCTTGCCAGGCAGCAGCGATGTCATCTTCAGCTCCTTCCACAGCGAGGCGCAAAGCACCGTCACCCCCAGCGATGAGCCCAATGACCCGATCGGTCGATACGCCAAATGTTGGCGGGCACTCACTGGCATCCATTACGCCCAATCTTCCGCTAGTCCCGGCTCCAATATAAAAGAGACGCCCTCCTTGTTGCATGCGCGGAACCAAGGCTTCCATGAATTGATTCAATGCAGGGATTGCCGCTTCAACTCCATGTTGAACAGCTCCGTTGTGCGCGTGCATCGATGCGGTCAATTCAGCGATACTGCGCTGCTCTAAATCGGCCAATGGCCCCAGTTGTTCAGTAGGAGGAAGGTTGGAATTCACAAAGTTCAAGTTAAGAAAACAACGTCAATCATTTTGATTGGTTCCACCATTCCCATGCAGCTTGGGCCTGATTGAATAGCATGTCTTTTCCATTGAGCACCGTCGCTCCTTGGGACTTCGCACGGTGCAGAAAAAGCGTTTCGGTTGGATTGTAAATCAGATCAATGACGAGGTGTTCATCGTTCAATCCACTCCATGGGAAAGGAAGGACATCCGATACATTGGGGACCGTCCCTACCGGAGTCGCTTGTACAATCAAGCCAAAAAACCGCACAGCTTCTGGTGTCAATTCATCGAAGCGAATGGTACGCACGGAATCGTCGTGATTTCGTGTTACGTGTACGACTTCGATGCCCAGGGACTCGAGTACAAAACGTATTGCAGCAGCAGCACCGCCATTGCCTAAAATCAAAGCACGATCATGTTTTGATGTCAGGAAGGGACGGATGCTTTTGGCGAATCCAATGCCATCTGTGTTGTGTCCCATCCATTTCCCAGCTCCCATAGGGCGCATGGCATTGACTGCTCCAATAGCCTGAGCTTCGGGCGTCAAAATATCCAAATGTGCGAGGATCGATTGCTTGTAGGGGACTGTGACATTCAATCCCAAGAGCGCTCCTTCCGGATGTCCAATTTGTGCTTCAGACCAAGCGCTCCAATTGGCCAAGTCAGACAATTCAAACAAAGAGTAGGACGCATCTTGGATCTGTTCCTGAGCAAACTTTTGCGCGAATAGGGCTTGTGAATGGGAGTGTTGAAGCGATTTTCCAAGAAGTCCGTAGCGTCTCATGATGTGCTTGTTGACATGGAGCTTCCCAAACGGCTCACCCCGGTTACCACCAACATACCCAAAAGAGCAAAGGCAGCACAAGGAAGTAAGATGTCCGCGGATTCAGTGGACGGCCACGCATTGGTTTGAGACCATGTTTCCCGTCCGTCGGAGTGCGTGTAGAGCAAGCTAAGTGCTTTTTTCCAAGGCCAAAGCGCTTGCAATGATCCCAGCAAAAATCCAGTCAACAAGGCCAAGGTTTGAGCACGGGCTTTTTTCAACAGTTTTTGGAGCAATTTACTGAACCCTAAAAGCCCTAGGATGGCACCTCCAGCGATGGCTCCGATGCGCAAAACATCGAAATCTTTGAGCGCTCCAATGACAGCGCCATAGGCGCCCAAAAGCAACAAAATGAAACTGCCTGAAATTCCGGGCAAGATCATCGCGCAGGCTGCAATGGAAGCACAAGCACCTAAAAATAAGTGGCCATCAGAGCCCATTGAAACGGGCAACGATGTAATGGCAGCAGCAATCGCTGTTCCTAGAACAGCCAATCCAATTTGGGGGATTTTCCAATTCGCGACTGTTTTTCCGACCAGGGGAACGGAAGCTGCTACGAGGCCAAAAAAGAAAGCATACAGTGCTTCCTTCTCATTGACTAACAGGTGATGAAGCAGTTTTGACAACAATGCAACACTGGTCAATATGCCCCCCGCAAGAGCCGCAATAAAAGGGGCATTGGCTTCCTTCCAAGTAGCTTTCAATCCATTTCGGAAAAGGTCTGAAATCATACGCGGATGCAATTGGGCAATGGTGCCCAAGAGTTCGTCATAGATGCCTGTAATGAGCGCCACGGTTCCTCCAGAGACGCCGGGGACCAAATCGGCGGCTCCCATGGCCATTCCTTTCAACCAAATGAGAGCATAGTCACGAAATGAGCGGGACGAGGATGGACCGTTCATCCAACTTCGATTTGCGGATCAATGTCCTTGGCCCACGCAGTGATGCCTCCTGTCAAGCTGTGTAAATTCGTGAAACCGTACTTTGTCATCAATGCGCTAACGATGGCTGAAGATCGGGCTCCAGAACGGCAATAGACGGCGACAGGGATGTCACGGGGAATTTCAGCTTGACGTGATAAACAAAAGGCCATTGGAATGTGCACGGACTGTTCCAAATGACCCGTTTCAACCTCGTGTATTTCCCGAATGTCCAAGATGAAATGAGGTGCATTGCCTTTGACTAAAAGCGACAATTCATTTGCGGTCATTTGGGGAACTCCGGCCATCATTAATCTTCTTCAACGGGCTCAGGAGCAAGGCGCTTGCCTTCGGCGAGCTCTTCAGGGAGATACTCGAAAAAGGTGTCGCCTCGGAGCCCCAATCGTAAACATTCCAATGGAATCAAGTCGTTCGGTCCGATGTTGCCCAAGTTGACATTGGCGCCAAATTGCTTAATGAACCACACTTGCTGCGTCTTTTTAGGCGCTTCCCACAAGATGTTGTCCAAGCTTACATTGGCGAGAATTCGACGAATCAACTGCACGTGTGCCGTGCCATTTGGCCGGTAAATACCGACAGTGCCACTTTCCCGAGCTTCTGCGATGACCTTCCAGCTTCCCGCTTCCAATTCTTTGCTCATCATACGAATCCATTTTGCTGGACTGATGAGAATGCCTTCTTCTTTGGATCCGACTTCGGAAAGTACTTTGTAGTTTTTGCTCAGTCGAGCAATCAATTCGCACTTCTCATCGTGCGGAATGACCATTGAGCCATCACTGACTTCAAGACATTCGATGCCTAGATTATCGATGAATTTCAAATAGCCATCCAAATCGTTTCGCACCAAGAATGCTTCAAACAAGGTGCCGCCGCAATACACTTCGACACCATTGTCGTGGTACATCTTGACTTTTTCTTTCACACCGGGGGTGATCAGCGAAGTGCCAAACCCGAGTTTCAAAAAATCGATTAGTTCGGAACCTGTCGCAACCAAATCTTCACCCTGTCGGATGCTTAGACCTTTGTCCATGACCATGGTTAGGCCATTGTTTCTAGGTTTACTTGGGCGGGAGGGAAGATGCTTCATGTTATTCTAATCACGGTTTATATCGATCGAAACGATCAACGAAGCGCGCATCATTGGCAAGCGCTGGAATCAAATTCAATAAATCTGTCGCGCCATCAAAATGATGGGTCAGCAGGTGTTCAAGAAAGTCAAATGCTTGTGCAAATTTCCCCAAGGCATATTGACTGATGAATTGCCGGTACATAATGGGTACGGCATCAACGATATGGGTCAGTGCTTGATTCGCCAAGTCCAACGCCTCCTCATGCTTGGACCAAACCTGCATGTTGTCAACGCGTTCAAACCACAATTCTTCGTGGGCGGGTTCAAGAGCAAGGCCTCGGGCATAAAGCGTTTCGGCAAGCTCGTGATTGGTAAGTTTTTTATTGGCTGTTGCAAGCAATAAATAGTAATCGGCATGCATCGGTTCCAAGGCAATGGCTCGTTCAAATTGAGCACAAGCTTCTTGGAGGTTTCCGCGCAAATCGGCCAGCACACCAAGACCGATGAATGCGTCTGGAAATGCAGGGTCCAATACAAGACTTGCTTTGTAATATTCACTGGCTTCATCGAGCCGTCCAAGGCGCTCTAAGCATTCTCCCATGTAGCATTGGGTCGCTGGAGAGACGTCCTCAAACGTAAGTGTTTCGTGGTAAGTCTCCAGCGCATCAGCATAACGCTCCATGGAAACCAAGGCTTCCGCTTTCTGATGGTATGCGGGGCCAAACGCGTCTTCAATCGCAATGGCGTAGTCGTATGCGTCGATTGCCTTGGTATACAATCCACATTGCTGCAATGCATTGCCCAAGCTATACCAAGCTGCAAATGAATAAGGCTGCTCATTGAGGTACTGCTCATAAAAAGCAGCCGCATGTTTGAACTGTCCCGTACGCTCAAAGCAAAATGCAAGTTCATAGACAGCCGTTTCATTGAGGGGGTCCTCAGCAAGGGCTTCTTTTAAATTTCGGATGGCCTCTTTCCAGGCACCGAGATTCTCAAATTCCAACGCAATGTCAATTCGGATGTCTCGACGAGTCTCTGTATCAGCGAATAACAAAGCCTTTTCGTAGTGTTGGATTGCCAAACGGTGCTCGGTCATGTGGCTGTAAACCGACCCCAAGGTCAAATGCACTTCCTCGTTATGTGGCTCAATGGCGAGTAACTCGCGCAAGATGGGCACTGACTTAACGGGTTGGCCGTTGTTGGCTAAGATTTGAGCGTGACGCAGTTTTAAACTGAGATGATTGGGGTATAGCTGGGCTGCGTATTGCAGTGCAGCCTTGGCTTTGCGCGTTTCTCGCAACTCCATATAGTGCTCAATGACCACCTCCAATTCATCGACGTCAAAAAAGGATTGTTCTCCGCGTTTGACCATGTCTTCGAACTTTCGGATCAAGTCCAAAAGTGCTGGTTCATCTCTATATGCGCGTCCCTCGTCATTCATCACCCTCAAATTTACGCAGGCGAAGCGACAGGAGCGCCCTTTCAGGTGAAGGTTTTTCACATCCGCGTTCAAATTAGTCCACCATTTTTCCAATCGGCTTACTTTTGCGCCATGCTGATCACATCAATTTCAGGGATTCGAGGAACCATTGGTGGTTTGAAAGGGGAAGGATTGAATCCGCCGGATGTCGTCCGGTTTGCCACTGGATATGGCCTTTGGGTCAAAGAGGTTGTGAAAAAAGAACAGCCTACGGTTGTGATCGGAAGGGATGCCCGCATGAGCGGTCAAATGGTTCGAGACTGTCTTGTTGGGACGTTGAATGCCTTGGGTATCCATGTCATCGATCTTGGATTGAGCACAACGCCAACGGTGGAATTGGCTGTTACGGGAGAATGTGCTGATGGTGGAATCATCTTGACCGCCAGCCACAATCCGAAACAATGGAATGCGTTGAAATTGTTGGACGCTTCCGGTGAGTTTTTGTCAAGTGAGAGTGGTGAACGTGTACTTCAACTCGCACAGGAAGAAATCCGGTATGCTGAAATTGATGCCATTGGAAAAACCACTCAGAATAGTGGTTGGATGGAACGGCACGTTGAGCATGCCTTGAATTTGGATTTGGTGGATGGTGAAAGCGTTCGAAAAGCAGGTTTGAAAATCGCTGTGGATGCGGTGAACTCGACGGGAGGGATCATCATCCCGCTTCTTTTGGAAGCCATGGGGTGTGAAGTGGTGAAAGTCCATTGTGACCCGACAGGGGACTTCGCACACAATCCAGAGCCGCTTCCAGCGCACTTGACGGATTTGTGCGCTGCTGTGGTCGCCCATGGCTGTGACTTGGGGATCAGTGTAGATCCTGATGTGGATCGATTGGCATTTGTGAGTGAAGACGGTTCATGGTTTGGGGAAGAGTACACCTTGGTGGCCGTTGCGGATTTTATCCTGAAACGCACTCCAGGAAATGCGGTGAGCAACATGAGTTCAACCCGCGCTTTGCGTCAGATCACGGAACAGCATGGGGGGAACTACACGGCAAGCGCTGTCGGTGAAGTCAATGTTGTGGAAGCAATTCGGGCTACGAATGCTGTTATTGGGGGAGAGGGCAACGGTGGAATCATTTATCCGGCTTCTCATTGTGGTCGTGATGCTGTGGTTGGCGCCGCGCTTTTCTTGACGCATTTGGTTGATTCCAATCAAACGGCTTCGGCACTGAGGAAGCACTACCCACAGTGGGTGATTTCAAAAGACAAATTGGAACTTCCGGATGCCGATGTGGATGCGGCTTTGGATTTATTGGTCGCTGCGCATCCCGATGCCGAAGTCAATACCGTAGATGGAGTGAAATTTGACTTGGCAGAAGGGTGGGTTCATTTGCGCCGTTCCAATACGGAGGCGATCATTCGGGTCTATGCCGAGGCCGAAACCCAGGATTTAGCGCAATCTCTCGGACTAAAGTTCAAAGAAGAACTGATGGGATACTTGTCATTAAAAGTTTGATTTTCAAATAGTTGATTAAAAACAAGTAGGCAGGCAATGGATTCTTTTTCAAGTGCGGTTGCATTAAATGAATTGAATAGCGCATTTTTGTCCTCCTGATTGCTCACGAAATGTCCGTGTACCTTGATAACGCCGCCACCACTGCCGTGGCACCTGAAGTAGTGGAATCGATGATTCCTGTGCTGCGCGATTCCTATGGAAACCCTTCGTCGAGTCATGCCATTGGAAGGAAATCACGGGTGATTATTGAGCAAAGCCGAAGAGCCATTGCCCGACATCTGCAATGCCATGCGAAGACAATCTACTTCACTTCAGGAGGAACTGAAGCCGATAATTTAGCCCTGCGATCGGCTGTTCGAGATTTGAAATGTCAACGGATCATTACGTCTGCAGCTGAACACAGTGCGGTGATTAAAACAGCCGAATCATTGGCTCGAAGTGAAGGCATTGTCTTGGAATTGGTGAACCACTTTTCAGACGGCACTGTGGATTTGGAACACTTGTCTGCGCTCTTATCGTCCGGTCCCAAGACGTTGGTTAGTCTGATGCACGCGAACAACGAGGTGGGTGTGTTGCAAGATTTAGATAGAATCGGTACGTTGTGCAAGGAGCATGGAGCGCTTTTTCATTCGGATACGGTGCAGACCATGTGTCATTATCCCTTTGATCTGTCGAAGCTGCCGATTGACTTCGTTACCTGTTCAGCACACAAATTTCACGGCCCAAAGGGCATCGGGTTTTTGTATATCGCAGAAGGTTTAAACGTGGGGGGACAAATTGAGGGAGGAAGCCAAGAACGTGCTGTTCGCGCTGGAACAGAGAGCATCCATTCGATTGTAGGGCTGGCAAAAGCCATGGAAATGGCCTATCATGACTTGAACGAGCATGAGCGCCATATTCGTGCATTGAAGGCTCAAATGGTGACGGGTTTAAAGTCCTTATTTAGTGACATTCGATTCAATGGAAATTCAGATGATTCAAGTCGTCTGTACACGGTCTTGAATGTTTCATTTCCACCGCACCCGAAAAACGGGATGGCGCTCTTTTTATTGGATTTAGAGGGGGTTGCTTGTTCCGGTGGCAGCGCTTGTTCAAGCGGGGCAACGTTGGGGTCTCACGTATTGCGTGCGCTTCAATTTCATGACAGTGAACGGGCTAGTCTGAGGTTTTCATTCGGACGTTACACGACTGAGGCTGATATTGACGAGGCGCTGGTGGCTATCGAAAAAGTTTTTGCTTAAGGCCATTTCGCAATAGTTCTTGAGAAAGCGCGAATGATGTGCGCGCATTTCTTACATTGGGTATTGAATCGCAGAACATGCCGCTAAATTCTGTTTTCCGTTGGTTTATTCGCCGCCGCATGGTCAACATCGAAATGGTGCGTACCATGCCGGTTGAAGTCCAGCGTTCTGTGTTTTCGAACCTTCTCGTTGCGGGAAGAAACACATCCTTTGGAAAGGAGCATGGTTTTGATTCTGTGCGAAAATTACAGGACTTTCAGCGCAATGTTCCCATTCGCACGTACGATGAAATCAAGCCGTGGATTGATCGGACACGCAATGGAGAGCACGATGTGTTGTGGCCAGGCCAGACCCCTTGGTTTGCCAAGAGTTCGGGGACAACGTCACAGCGAAGCAAGTACCTCCCCGTAACGCGCAGTGCACTTTTTGGATGTCATTTCAAGGGAGGGCAAGACCTGCTGGCTTTATTCAGTGACGCCCGCCCACTTTCCAAACTGTATGGAGGGAAGCATCTGGTGTTAGGAGGCTCTTCCTCTTTGATGGAGTTAGGGTCGCATGGTTACACGGGAGATTTGAGCGCTATTCTAGTCGATAATTTACCGATATGGGTCGAGTCGAGGCGGACGCCACATCGGGATATCGCGTTGATGGACGGGTGGGAAGAAAAAGTGGATGCCATGGCATTGGCAACCATGGATGAAGACGTCCGTATTCTGGCGGGAATTCCAAGCTGGATGCTTGTGGTTGTGAAACGCGTTTTGGAGCGCTCAGGAGCCTCTACATTGGGAGAGGTTTGGCCAAACCTGCAGTTGTTCATGCACGGAGGAGTTAATTTTTCGCCCTATCGAGCTGAATTTGAGTCGTTGATTGGCAATACAAAGCACACGTTGGATTACTTCGAAACGCACAATGCTTCTGAGGGCTTATTTGGCTTGCAGGATCGCCTGAATGAAGATGATCTGTTGATGATGCTTGACTATGGAATCTATTTCGAATTTGTGCCAATTTCGGAATGCCACAGTGCCAATCCCATTTCCCTTGAACTCCGAGAATTGGAAGTTGGGGAAGAGTACGCGTTGGTCATCAGCACAAACGCAGGACTCTGGCGCTATGCGTTAGGGGATGTTATTCGCGTTACTGAGGTCCATCCCTTTCGCATGCAGGTATCGGGTCGTGTCAATGCATACCTCAATGCGTTTGGCGAAGAGTTGATGGGGCATCAAGCAGAGAAGGCCATGGCAGAGGCGTGTACGTTGTCCGGTGCCATGGTAAGGGATTTTACAGCTGCTCCCGTTTACATGCGTTCAAACCGGACAGGGGGGCACGAGTGGTTCATTGAATTCGTCAAGAAGCCGCAGACTGGCATGCTGGAGTTCATGGATTTTCTGGATGCATCCTTAATCCGCCAGAATTCAGATTATGCCGTGAAGAGAACGGGAGGCTTGGCCATCGAACAACCCATCGGACATGCTTTGGAACCGGGAACATTTGATGCATGGCTCAAATCCCAAGGAAAATTGGGAGGCCAACATAAAGTCCCGCGACTGTCCAATAAACGTGATTTGATTGAGCAAATTGAATCCATACGCCAGCGCACATCAGAAGATCAGCTGAAGTCTGTTGAAAGCGATTGAAGCGCGTTTTCAGTCTTTTTGCATCGATTGCCTCATCAACACATTGTCGTTCATTCGATGTTGGGGGAGTGTGGAAAACGATTTTTTCATAGCCCTATTAAACGCCCTATTTTGCACGCTCATCGGACATCCAAATCATGCACGTAGCCATCGCCGGAAATATTGGGTCAGGAAAAACCACCTTGACCACATTGCTTGCTAAGCACTATCGTTATTCACCTCATTTTGAGCAGGTTGATGACAATCCATATCTAAACGATTTCTACAAGGACATGCAACGTTGGTCATTCAACTTGCAAGTGTTTTTCTTGCGTTCTCGTTTCGCCCAGCTTTCTGAATTGCAAGAAAGTGGCAAAAAGGTCATTCAGGATCGTACGATTTATGAGGATGCACACATTTTTGCGCCGAATCTGCATGCGATGGGTCTCATGAGTTCGCGCGATTTCAAGAACTATCAGGACCTTTTTGAATTGATGGAGAAATTCATCTCACCGCCCGATTTGATGATCTATCTGCGGGCGTCTGTGCCAAAGCTCGTTGAGAACATCCAAAAGCGGGGACGGGATTATGAAGAAGCCATTCGGTTGGATTATTTGAACCGACTCAACGAGCGCTACGAGGCGTGGATCAGCACGTACACTCAAGGGAAGTTGTTGATCATCGACGTCGACACCAATCGCTTTCATGAAAACAAGTTGGATCTCGGAGCGGTCATCGAAGGGGTGGACGCGGAGTTGCACGGCTTGTTCGTTTAAGCTTCCCCTTTAGGGCGATCGTTGACGCAGCAACGAACGGTCTTCTGAAGCCCTTCGCCTTTACCAAGAAGAGGTTGAGGCGCCAACAACATCACATTGCAGGACATAAAAAAAGCGGACCCGAGGGTCCGCTTTTCTTTTGAAGATGTTTGATGTCATTCAGCAACCTCAACGGCCGTCTCAGCGACAAGTGTTGTAGGTGCTTCAATCGCAGCGTCTGTGTGCTCTTCAGCATTGAAGCCATGCAAGATGGGAGCAATGACCAAACCGACCAAACACGTCAACTTGATGAGGATGTTCATAGAAGGTCCACTGGTGTCCTTGAAGGGATCTCCAACGGTGTCGCCGGTGACGGCTGCCTTGTGCGCTTCAGACCCTTTGTAGGTCATCTCACCATCGATTTCGACGCCGGCTTCGAATGACTTTTTGGCGTTGTCCCAAGCTCCTCCAGCATTGTTCTGGAAAATAGCCCACAACACACCACTCACCGTTACGCCGGCCATGTAGCCACCCAAGGTCTCAGCAGCCCACTTGCCGTCCATTCCGAATGCCAAAGGAAGCAATCCAATGACGAGCGGAGCGATGATGGTCATCGCGCCAGGAAGCATCATTTCGCGAAGTGCAGCTTGCGTTGAAATATCGACACACTTGTCGTATTCCGGCTTGCCCGTCCCTTCCATGATTCCAGGAATCTCTTTGAATTGGCGACGGACTTCTTTGACCATTTCCATGGCAGCTTCTCCTACAGAATTCATGGCCATAGCCGAGAATACAACGGGGATCATAGCGCCGATGAACAACGTCGCTAGGACGTTTGCCTTGAAAATGTTGATGCCATCAATGTCAGTGAACTCGACAAAGGCAGCAAACAAAGCAAGAGCGGTCAATGCAGCTGATGCAATGGCAAACCCTTTACCAATCGCTGCAGTGGTATTTCCAACAGAATCCAAGATGTCCGTTCGCTCACGCACCTCATCCGGCAATTCGCTCATTTCAGCAATACCTCCAGCGTTGTCCGCAATGGGGCCAAACGCATCGATGGCGAGCTGCATAGCAGTCGTTGCCATCATGGCACATGCTGCAATCGCTACACCATAAAAACCTGCGAATTCATACGCAGCGAAAATAGCGGCGGCAAACAACAAGATGGGACCGAAAGTGGACTTCATGCCCGTGGCCAATCCTGCAATGATGTTGGTTGCAGCTCCTGTCGATGACTTTTGAACGATGTCCAAGATTGGCTTCTTGCCCAATCCGGTGTAATACTCTGTCATGTAGCTGATGGCTGCACCCACGGTGAGACCGACCAATACTGCATAGAAGACATTGATGGAATCGAACGTGCGATTCGCTTCACCGAAAAATTCCATGGTCAATTCACCAGGCAGCATCCATTCAATGAGGAAATAACAGGCAATCCCTGTCATAATGATGCTGCTCCAGTTGCCCATGTTCAACGCACGTTGAACTTGAGCTTCCTTGGCGCCATCCTTAACACGAATAAAGAGCGTGCCGAGAATGGAGAAAACGATTCCCAAAGCAGAAATGATCAAGGGCAACAAGATGGTAGACATGCCTCCGAAGTCATCTGTGAGGGAGCCTCCCATGTCCTTGATGACATAGTTTCCTAAGACCATTGCAGCTAAAACCGTTGCCACATAAGATCCAAACAAGTCAGCACCCATTCCTGCGACATCACCTACGTTGTCACCGACGTTATCCGCAATGGTAGCGGGGTTTCGGGGGTCATCCTCAGGGATACCGGCTTCTACTTTACCTACAAGGTCAGCACCTACGTCAGCAGCTTTGGTGTAAATACCTCCGCCAACACGAGCAAACAAGGCGATGGATTCAGCTCCAAGAGAGAAGCCAGCGAGCGCCTCTAAAACTTCTGTCATTGCCGAGACGCCTTGCCATTCACCTCCGCTCAGCATGCCTAGCAAGAGCATGAACAACATGCTCAAGCCAAATACAGCCAATCCTGCGACACCCAGTCCCATAACGGTGCCTCCACTGAAGGATACCTTCAATGCGTGTGCGATGCCTGTTCGGGCGGCTTGGGTTGTCCGTACGTTCGCTTGCGTAGCGATCCGCATGCCGATGTTTCCTGCGATTGCAGAAAAGATGGCACCGATCACAAATGCTACGACGATCCAGTAAGGCGTGCTTGGAACGAAATGCGCGACGACACCTAGTAATGCACCTGCGACAACAACGAAGATGGAAAGTACCCGGTACTCCGCTTTCAAAAAGGCCAAGGCGCCTTCGTGGATGTGTTGGGCGATTTCCGCCATGCGCGGGGTGCCCGCGTCTTGTTTGCGCACCCAAGCAGCTTGGATGGCCATGTAAACCAAGCCCAAAATGGCAATGGCTGGTACAGAATAAAGAATGATCTCCATATTGATTGTCAGTAGGCATCCATGTTGTTGGATGCAGTTAGATTTAAATTGAATTTATGCCACGTAGGCAACGCTTTTTACAGCTTCCATGATGTCTTTGACTTGCGGGAGCGCTTCGTCAATGAGTGTAGGAGAAAAAGCAAATGGGGTGTCGGATTGGCAGAGCCGTACAATCGGTGCGTCGAGAAAGTCAAATGCGTTCCGTTGCACACGGTAGGCCACTTCACTGCTGATACTGGCCACCGGGAAGCTCTCTTCCACGATGATTAAGCGATTCGTTTTGCGAATGCTTTCAATGATCGTATCCAGGTCCAACGGGCGAATGGTAACCAGGTCAATGATTTCCACTTCGATGCCTTCCTTTTCCAATTCATCGGCAGCAGCGTGCACGGTTTTTAAAATCTTACCGAATGAAACGATGGTGCAGGCATCTCCTGTGCGACGTACGTTGGCCTTGCCAATAGGAACGAGGTACTCTCCATCAGGAATCAGACCCTTGTCCCCATACATCTGCTCGCTTTCCATGATGAGAACAGGATCCTCATCGCGAATGGCTGCTTTGAGCAATCCCTTGGCTTCATATGGTGTAAATGGAGTCACGACTTTCAGGCCCGGAATCGATGCGTACATGGACTCAAAAGACTGGCTGTGGGTTGCGCCAAGTTGACCAGCGGTTCCATTGGGGCCTCGAAAAACGATCGGTACATGGTATTGACCGCCGCTCATTTGCAGCATTTTAGCTGCATGATTGATGATCTGATCGGCCGCCAAAACAGCGAAGTTCCAGGTCATAAATTCAACAATTGGACGCAGACCATTCATGGCTGCACCCACGGCAATTCCGGAGAATCCCAGCTCTGCGATGGGCGTATCAATGACGCGTCGGGCACCAAATTCATCAAGCATACCCTTCGAAGCCTTGTAAGCACCGTTGTATTCGGCGACCTCTTCACCCATCAAGAAAACGCGCTCATCACGGCGCATTTCCTCGCTCATAGCCTCTCGAACGGCTTCTCTAAATTGTACTTCGCGCATGAATCTGTCATTTACAATAGGTCGGCAAAGATAAGTCATCGGGAAATGGAACAAAACAGGAATTTTAAATGAGATTATTGTCCTTTTTATGGGTGCATTATGGAGGGATCTGTTGCCCTGAATATTTTAGTATGCACGCATAGTAGTTTTCGTCCGTTTTTGGTCGGGTCCACCGTATCTTTGAATCAAATTCGAGGAGATGAAAATTCTAGTTTGCATTAGTCAAGCTCCGGATACGACAAGTCGCATTGCCTTTACAGACGAAGGCAAGACATTTGATTCGAGCGGGGTGCAATACATCGTAAATCCATACGATGAATGGTATGCTTTGGTACGTGGCATTGAACTCAAAGAGGCCCACGGCGGTACGGTAACGACAATGACTGTCGGAGGTGCTGTTTGTGACCCGGTGATCCGCAAAGCGCTTGCGATCGGTGCGGACGATGCCGTCCGGATGGATGCCGAGCCAACGGATGCAATGCAAACGGCCCAACTCATCGCGTCTTACGCGAAAGATCAAGCGTTTGATTTGATCTTGTGTGGCAAAGAAACCATCGACCACAATGGGTCAATGGTTCCAGCGATGATTGCTGAAATGCTCGACTGGCCTTTTGTTGCGTTAGCAACTCATTTGGAAGTAGAAGGAAATGTAGCAAAACTGAAGCGCGAAGCGACAGGAGGGATAGAGCATGTGAAGGTGAACTTGCCATTGGTCTTGAGTGCTGCGAAAGGCATGGCAGAGCAGCGCATTCCCAATATGCGTGGAATCATGTCTGCTCGATCAAAAGCATTGAACGTAGAACAGGCCGATGGAACAGCGATGTCTGCGGTTCGTCAGTTCTCTCTTCCACCCGAAAAAGGAGCCTGCAAAATTATTCCTGCCGACCAGGCAGAAGAACTCATTCGTTTACTTCGTGAAGAAGCCAAAGCAATTTGATCATGTCAGTATTAGCTATCGTTCCCCTTAATAATGGTCGACCCACCAAGGGAGGGTTGGAAGCGGCTTCCTATGCAGCTGCATTTGCGAAAGATCAAGGCCTGGAAGCTGTCGCACTTGTGGCGGGGTCCATTCAAACCGATGGAGGTTTGGGTGCGACCGGAGTCGTTCGAGTGCTGCAGTGTTCGGACGAACTGACTGATAGCAGCCAATGGACACGCTTGGCCGCCGCCGCCGCGCAGGAGTGTGGCGCAAAAACAGTTGTTCTAACCCATGACCATACCGGTCGGGCCATTGGCCCCCGATTGGCTGTGCGTTTGAACGCAGGCATGGTGAGTGGGGTAACAGCGTTGCCACAAGCAGGTGCCGTTCGTAAAAATGTATTCTCCGGGAAAGCAATGGCGGATGTTGAAGTGTCTTCAGAGGTCGTTGTTTATTCTGTGACACCCAATGCTTTTGGGGTGCGTGACGGTGGCAGCCCCGCTGCTGTCACCGCATTTTCTGCTGAAGTGGGTAATTCACGTGAGCAGGTTACCGGTTTTGACCCTGCCAGTGCTGATGGCCAAACACCGCTCCCAGAGGCGGAATTGGTGGTCAGTGCAGGAAGAGGATTGAAGGGACCTGAAAATTGGGGAATCGTAGAAGATTTAGCCAAAGCCCTCGGTGCAACGACCGCGTGCTCGCGTCCGGTGTCAGACATCGGTTGGCGCCCTCATCATGAACATGTCGGCCAAACGGGAATCACCATTCGTCCGAATCTCTATATCGCAGCCGGTATTTCAGGAGCGATTCAGCATTTAGCTGGAGTGAATCAATCCAAAGTCATCGTGGTGATCAACACGGATCCCGAAGCGCCGTTTTTTAAGGCTGCTGATTATGGAATTGTCGGAGACGCCTTTGAGGTTCTTCCCCGATTGACTGCTGCTGTCAAGGCATTGGACGCCTGATTCTTGAACCAAATTGCCATCGTAACTTCGCAACGAACGGAATCCAAGTAGATGAAGAAGGTTGAAATGGAAATCACGGACATTGCCCTGAGTGGATCTTCCTCAGGCGCTTATGCGATGGTTTTGGGCGAGGTGTCAGGGAATCGCAAATTGCCCATCGTTATTGGTGGAGCAGAGGCACAAGCCATCGCCATTGAAATGGAGAAGATGAAAGCCTCCCGTCCCTTGACCCATGATTTATTCAAATCAGGGTTTACCGCTTTTGGCATTCGCGTCACTGAGGTCCTCATATACAATATGGTTGAGGGCATATTTTTCGCCAAGTTAATGTGCGCAGATAGCGCCAAGGAAGTTGAAATTGACTGCCGTCCGAGTGATGCTGTCGCTTTGGCGTATCGATTCGGTTGCTCCATTCAATGCTATGAATCAGTGCTGCAAACGGCCGGCATAAAAGCCGAAGAATTGGAAGAATCTGAAGATGCTTTTGATACTACTGAAGAAGAAGTGATCGAAGAGAAGCCGAAGGCCCCTTCGTTGAAAGAACTTGAAAACGAATTGGCACAGGCTTTGACGCGAGAAGATTACGAGAAAGCGTCTCAATTGCGAGACCAGATTGATCAATTGAAAAAAACCAACTAAGCGCAGCATGGAATCCAAGTCCCCCCCTTTGGTGAGCATTATCATGGGATCAGCAAGTGATCTTCCGGTCATGGAAAAAGCGGCCGCAGTTTTGGAGGAATTGTCTGTGTCTTATGAAATGACGGTGGTCTCAGCGCATCGTACACCCGAGCGCATGATGGAACATGCCCGAAATGCCCGGTCTAGAGGGATTCGGGTCATCATAGCCGGAGCTGGAGGAGCAGCGCATTTGCCTGGAATGACAGCATCCATTACGCCACTGCCTGTTATCGGCGTCCCTATTCTGAGTAGCAATTCCATCGATGGGTGGGATTCCGTTTTGAGCATTTTACAAATGCCATCGGGAGTTCCTGTTGCCACTGTGGCGCTGGATGGAGGACGCAATGCGGGGATTCTAGCAGCTCAAATGGTCGCCATTGGAGACGCTGCTTTGATGGACCGAATGGAGACCTTCAAGGAGGCCCTTAAAATGAAGGTGGAAGCGTCGATTGAGCGGGTTGAAAATCACCGGCCACAGGCCTGATCATGGCAAAACACGACCACACATCCTTTGACCCGGCATCATTGAATCCCGGTGATTTACATGCAAAACTTTTGGGCGGAATTGCACCGAGGCCCATCGCTTTTGCCAGTACAGTGGATGCCGAAGGAAGGCCCAACCTTGCACCTTTTAGCTACTTCAATGTGTTCTCTGCGCAGCCTCCTGTCGTGATTTTTTCGCCAGCTCGACGGTTGCGAGACAACACAACAAAACACACGTTGGACAATGTAAAGGAGGTCCCAGAAGTGGTGGTCAACTTGGTCGATTTCGCCATGGTCCACCAGTGTTCTCTTGCCAGCTCAGATTTTCCAGAAGGGGTCGATGAATTTGAGAAAACGGGCCTAACTCCTTTGGCTTCAGACCAAGTCAAGCCTTTTCGTGTGGCGGAAAGTCCAGTGCAATTGGAATGCAAGGTGTTGCGTGTAGATTCCTTGGGCGAGCAGGGGGGAGCGGGACAATTGGTGATTTGTGAAGTGCTTCGCATGCATTTTCGGGATGATGTGCTCAACGAGAAGGGCCACCCCGATCCGCACAAATTGGATTTGGTTGGGCGCTGCGGTGGGAGCTCTTATGTTCGCGCATCCGGAGAAGCCTTGTTCGATTTGCCAAAGCCCATGTCCTCTCCAGGGATCGGAGTGGATGCCTTGCCCAAAGAAGTGCGTGAAAGCAGCTTGCTGACGGGCAGTGATTTGGCTCAATTGGGAGCCCTTCAAATGTGGCCTGATGAAACCGAAGTCAACGACTTCAAGCTATTGGAATTGTCTGACGTATTCATGGAACATGAAGACAATGGCGCTGCATTGGAGCTTGCGTTGCATCGTTTTGCTGCAGATCACATTGCTCAAGGCCAGCCAGAGCTGGCGATCAAAGCCCTCCTAGCTTTCAATCCCGGTTGATTCAAGGTCTCTTAGTTTTTTCTTGCGCTTTCTTGTGCAGTTTGATTCCGCATCGATACCTTCGTTGAATGGGTTTTGAAATGAAAGGGAAGGTTAAAAAAATCTTCGAACAACAAGATTTTCCGAGTGGCTTTTACAAACGCGAATTTGTAATCACAACGGAAGAACAGTATCCGCAGGATGTAAAATTCACCACGGTGAAAGAACGAACGGAACAGATCGCCAAGCTTCAAGAAGGTGACGCTGTTTTGGTGAAGTTCGATATCCGCGGGAATGAGTACAATGACAAGTTCTATGTCGACCTCAATGCGTGGCGCGTAGAATCAGGTGAATCAGCTACTGCTGCATCGCCTGATGCCGTTGCTGCGACACCGATGCCGGATGTCCCTCCGATGCCGACGGCTCCTGCAGCGGACGATGATGATCTTCCCTTTTGAACGCATTTCAAGGGGTGATCAGGGTCGGGTCAAATGCTGAGCTGAGTGTCTAAGACCACTTCGAAAAGCCTCCCTCATTGGGGAAAGGAAGAGTTGCATACAGCGCGACTTGAAAATGGTTTTCGAATCATTTACAAGCAGGTACCACGTCCGGTAACCCATTGCGGTCTCGTGATCAACGCGGGTTCTCGTGATGAGAATATGCAGGACGGTGAGTCGGGAGCAGCGCACTTCATTGAACATACGTTGTTCAAGGGAACACAAAAGCGCAAAGCATTTCACATCTTAAACCGGTTGGACACCGTGGGCGGCGAATTCAATGCCTACACGTCCAAAGAAGATACGTGGATTTACGCGGCTTTTTCAGAGCAACATCTGGAACGGGCTGTGGAGTTGATCGCTGACATTACGTTTCAAGCCACGTTTCCAGAAAAGGAAATCGTGAAAGAACGCGATGTTATTCTCGATGAACTGAACGCCTATCTGGACAGTCCGGCGGAAGCTATTTTCGATGAGTTTGAAGAACGCTTGTTTGCAGGCCATCCGCTGGGAGGCAATATTCTTGGAACCAAAGAATCCGTAGCGAAAATGAGCCGGACGGTGCTCAAAGGGTTTGTCGATCGTCATTATCAAACGGATCAAATGGTGTTCAGTGCGGTGGGCGCAACACCTTGGAAGAAGGTGTTACGGATATGCGAGAAACACTTCGCGTCCATCCCAAGTGGCAAAGCGAAGTTGGAGCGGATTCCGTTTAAGAACTACCAGTCTTTTGATTTGCGCACTGCGAAGGACATTCACCAAGTGCATCATATGATGGGCACAGTGACGCACGGAAGTGACCATTCGGATCGACTTGGGTTGGCTCTTTTAGCGAACCATTTGGGAGGACCGACGATGAACAACCGCTTGAGTTTAAACGTGCGAGAGAAGCACGGGATGGCGTACAACATTGAATGTGCGTATACGCCCTACAGCGACGTCGGTACGTTTAGTGTGTATTTCGGTACGGACAGGCGGCTGCATGCCCGTGCGGAGAAATTGGTGTTGAAAGAATTGCGCGAGCTCCGAGAGAAAAAACTGGGTGTGCGTCAGCTCCATGACATCAAACAACAGGTCTTGGGCCACATTGCGCTTTCTCAAGATTCAGGAAGTAGCATGATGACGGGGTTGGGGAAGAGCTTCATGCTCTATGACCGCGTGGAGTCATTGGAATCTGTTTTCGCCTCCGTAGAGGCCATCACAGCGGAGGATGTATTGAGACTCGCCAATGAGGTTCTTGCCCCTGAAGCTTTGAGTCATTTAGTCTACTTGGACCGCTGAAGCGACCGGCCATTCAATCGGGAGAAAGGCTGTGCACATCGTTGTGGCGCTCTTCGATTTGATTTTTAACAGAACGAATTTTCAAGGCAACTCCCGCCCATTCCCTTTGTTCTGCTGAAATGAGCCGCTGTATTGCATCATCATCGTTGTCTGCCCCTAAAGCCATGTCTGCCAGATAGGTATATCCGTATTGATGCAGCCAAACAATGGCATTTTTATTGCCTTCAGCTCCATTGACCAAGGCCATTAAGTGCGGGTGTCCGTTGCTCATCAGCCAAGCGCGCGCCGTATCGACTAAGCGGATGGCGTGGCAGGTCATTCCCAATTCCGGGTAGCCATTTTTCATCAGCCAATCAAGTAGTTGGCGGTTCCCGCTGATGGCTTCGCCCCAAGCAAGCAAGACTTTGGCAGGATATTGCATGGAACCAAGATAGGGGGTGTTATTTTTGCCGCCAAGTGAATACCGCATCCTCCTCCGCTGAAAGGCCCATGTTTTCAAGAAAGTTCTGGATGTTGTGCGGTAGCACGGTCTTGTTCATGGCCAGCTTCGGCATGGTCATGCCTGAATTGCCTGGCTATTTGGCTGAATTGGGTCGACCGGATTTGATCGGATGGATTGTCGGTTTATTCACGGTAGGAGCGTTTTTCTCCCGTTTTCTGAGTGGGCGCATTGCCGATCACGCTGGACGCCGTCCCGTCATGTTATTTGGAACCTGGGTTACGGTGATAGCTGGTGTATGCTACATCGGTGTGGGATGGGTTCACGCCGCATCATTCCCTTCGTGGAGCGGTTCGTTGCCGATTGCCGTTTGGTGCTTTTTATTGCTTCGACTTTTGCACGGAATGAGTACCGGTTTTCGCCCGACCGGAACCACTGCTTTCCTGACTGACATCACACCATTGAATCGGAGAGGAGAAGCGCTGGGGTATCTGGGCGTTGCGGGTAACGCTGGGATGGCAGGAGGGCCAGCGCTCGGAAGTTGGTTGACTGTAGAGTATGGGTTTGACGCCATGTTCATGGGATCAACGGTATTGGGCATCATTGCGTTGATCTTGACATACCGGCTACCGGAGTCTTTGCCTGGCTCGCGCAAAGTGCAATGGAAGGACATGAATGTGTTCCGTGGTCCGGTGCTGGATTGGTCGTCTTGGCCATCGTCCGTTGCTTTGCTCCCGGTTGCTTTTGCCTTTGGAACCTTTCTTACGATTACGCCAGACTTCGTGGATTCATTGGGGTATGTGTACAAAGGTTCTTTCAATTCGATCATTGTAGCTTCCTCTATTGCCATGCGGTTTGTAGCAGGAAAGGCATCCGATAAGTATGGTAGAGTGCCGCTCCTCGTCATTGGAGGCTTGCTTCTCGCGGTGGGGATGATGGGCTTGGCTTATGCCGATTCAAAATTTTCCGCCACAATTGCTGGATTGATTTATGGGGCATCCGTTGGAATTAACATGCCAACAATTTTTGCTTGGACTGCGGACTTGGCCAAACCAGGAAAAATCGCATTGGCCATTGGTACCATGCTCATGGCGTTAGAGCTGGGCATTGGGTTTGGAGCAGTGTCCTCTGGGTATCGGTTTTCTGGAAACCTAGAAGCCATTCCCCGTTTGTATGGCTTTTGTGCTGTGCTCGGAGTCGTGAGTTCCGTTTTTCTTTGGATTTTCCGCAAAAAATGGGCCTGATACAGTAGGTTTTTTGTTGTTGTTGAAATGAACCGGAAAAGGTGGATAAGTGAATGTCAGCTCCTTTGAATGGCACCTTTTCGGACGCGTTCTTTGTAGTATGCAAGATCTCATGCTCCAATTGGAAACAGCTCGTGAAGAGCGCGTGTCAGCCCTTAAAGAATTCATGCGATTAAAAAACGAATTGGCGCGTACGCAGCGTCGATGCGATGAATTGCGTGCTGAAAATGGAGGGTTGAAGCAAGCGTTATTGGTGAGTGAAACTGAATTGCAGACTTTGCACGCTTACGCAGGCGAGGTTGCACAGTCATAACCACGACACGTTCAGCAGTGTCCGAAGTTAAAAAGGGTAGAGATTTTATCTCTGCCCTTTTTTATGCCTTGAAAACGCGTTGAGGAAGGCTTCAGGTCTCAAGCCTCGCTAGGAAGCAATGCTCCGGAGACGATAAAGCCACGATCGACTTTCTTGAAAAGCCCTTGAAGTACTTTTCCGGGACCGACCTCGATGGCTTCGGTTGCGCCCATTTCAATCATCGTATGCATGGATTGCGTCCAACGAACGGGGGCTGTTAACTGAGCAATGAGGTTTGCTTTGATGCGCTCAGGATCGGATTCAGGGTGCGCATTTACATTTTGCACAATCGGGCACCGAGGGGTTTGGATTTCAGTGTTGGCAATGGCTTGGGCCAAACGTTCTCTAGCCGGTTCCATCAATGGAGAATGAAAAGCGCCTCCTACTGGCAGCATCAATGCGCGGCGCGCTCCTGCTTCTGTCAGGGCTGCGCATGCTTTTTCGACAGCCGTGATTTCACCGGAAATGACCAGTTGACCCGGGCAGTTGTAATTCGCGGCAACAACGATGCCTTCGGTGTCCAAGCAAATTCTTTCAACGACTTCGTCGTCCAATCCCAAAACAGCTGCCATGGTCGATGGTGTAGAATCACATGCGGCTTGCATCGCTTGTGCACGCTCAGAGACGAGGCGCAATCCATCTTCAAATTGCATCGCTCCGGCAGCAACCAATGCGGAGAATTCACCCAGGCTATGTCCAGCGACAACCTCCGGTTGAAATTGCTCTCCAAGCAATTCAGCAAGGATCACCGAATGCAAAAATATCGCCGGTTGCGTCACGGACGTTTCTTTTAGGTCGGCATCGCTTCCCTCAAACATGGTGGTCGAAATGGAGAATCCTAAGATCTCATCGGCTTGTGCGAAACGAGCTCTCGCCGCGGCTGAGGCTTCGAATAAGTCATTCCCCATTCCTGAGAATTGGGCGCCTTGGCCCGGAAATACATATGCTTTCATGCGGTAAAATTATGTCAAATCCGTTGTAGAAAACGATGTGATCGCCTTAGAATTTGATGGAGATACCAACGGCCAGCACTTCCTTTAGTTGGATGCCAGGCCCTTGTTGAGGAACCATTTGGCCTTCGATTTCAATCGGCTCCTTGTTCAACATCACATCATCATCATAAATCAAAGCGGCGCTGATCGTGGTGGAAAGCCAGTCGTTGACCTTGAGTGTGAGAACGTGATCACTGAAGATGTCAATGTTTTCCGGGCGTTCAATGAAATTGGTAAACAAGTCCAATCGAATGGCATACGTAATGCCTTCAGCGATTGGCGTTTTCCAACCCAACTTCAGATACCCTCCGACTTCATAGCGAAATGCTTCTCCAGGTTCCACTCCAAAGGCTCCCGCTTGGGATAGGCTGTCGTCCAATACCCAAGTGGCTTTGTACGTAAAGGGAGCGAAAAACAAGCTAAAGTTTCCGTCTGTGTTTTTGTAGTCGATGCCAGCGGCAATGACCCCATATCCCGGTGACATCCAACTCGATTGCAAATTGTCTCGATTGGGAATCCCTTCCTCTAGCGCATATCCAGGAGCGAATTGCGAACGGAAATTGGCCATCACCGTCATGAACCCTGTCTCCGTTGCGCGATAGCCCCATTTGGTTGACCATTCAATGCGGTCATCTGTTTTGATGAAAACACGGTCTTCAGGACGATGCAGAAGGCCAAATGCTAAGTGTAGTTCCGTATCCCAGCCATAGCTTTCATGGACGTAATTCCAGCTGTGATCCAATTTGGTCAACAAGGACAAATTGCTCTGCCCTCCAGCAGCCCAGTTTCTCAAGTATACTTGGCTGAATTGAACACCAAATTGTCCGACGTGCTCCCACATAAGGGTGTCCGTAGGAGGCACAGGAGAGGACTCCATGCGCAATGCTTTTTCCTCGGTAGGAGTCAATGGTTTGGTAATCGATTGCGCGGACAAAAGAGCGCACGAAAGCATTGCTCCTATCAAAAAGAGCAACCTGTATTCCGTTTTTGGGAGGATGAATTTCACCAATACACTAAGGTTGTAAAGGGACGAGTTGGTAAACAACCCCTGCGCCTTCAATGGCGACAAAAATATCACTGGATGCGTTTCGAGCAATGTCTCTAACGCGTCCAATATCCTCAAGCAATCGCTCCCGGTGAATGACTTCGTCGTCGGCGTTCAAAGAGAGTCTCTCCAGGTATTCAAAACTCAAAGATCCAGCGAGTAGGTCGCCTTGCCATGAATCCGGCCACGGTCCTTCATGCACCATGTCAAGTCCACAAGCCCCGATAGAAGGAAGCCAGTAGTAGAGAGGCTGTTCGAGGCCTGTTTTCGCTGTGTCTCGTGTGATGATGGTTCCGCTGTAGTTCCGGCCGAAGGTGATGGTGGGCCAACCATAGTTCGCTCCTTTTTTGAGGATGTTGATTTCATCGCCGCCTTTAGGACCGTGCTCATGTGTCCAAACCTCACCGGTCAGCGGATGCACAAATAGGCCTTGTGGATTGCGATGTCCCCAGGTCCAAATAGAGGCTTCGGCGTCGCTTTGGTTGGCAAAAGGGTTGTCAGTGGGAATGGTGCCATCCGGATGCAAGCGGTGCACTTTTCCTGGTCGTGTCGTCAAGGTTTGTGGATGAATGTCTCGTTTGCCCCGCTCCCCGCACGTGAGGTATAACATCCCGTCTTGACCAAAAGCAATGCGGCTTCCGTAATGGTGGTGTGTTTTCTCATAAGGAGTCGCGATGAACAGCGTTTCAAGCGGCCCCAAGCTTACCGTATCTCCGGTTTCTTGCCACGCACCGCGGACCAAGCCCGTTGCTGAAAAACTTTTGTTCTCAGGGTGTTGCCGGCTGTAGGTCAAATAAACCCATGAAGAATCCGTTGCCGGATCTTCCCAAAAGGCGACATCAAGCAATCCGCCTTGACCTTGGACCACGATGTCGTTTGGAAGGCCCGTGATGGCTTGTTTCACGCCATTTTTCAAATGCCAGAGTCGACCTTCTCTTTCTGTAATTAAAAGGGCTCCGCTTGACGTGAAGTCCATGCCCCACGGAGTCTCGAGCCCATCGACGATGACATCGGCTCGAATTTCCAAATCAGAAGTGGATTCAAAACGTGGTCCTGCGGGTTGGAATCGTTTTTCAGAGGCTGCCCGATCCAAAACATAGCGAGTGAGTGAATCGACTTCCGCCTTGTTCAAAGTCTCATTGTAAGCCGGCATTCCGAGGAGTTCGTGCCCCTCGCGAATGACCCGTGCGATGTCTTCCTCACGGCTTCCCAATTTCCAGGAGCGTTCAATGAAATCGCGTCCTGACGTGCCATGACAATCTTGACACCACTGGGCGTACAGCGCTTCTCCTTTTTCCGAGGGATCAACGGTTTGGGGTGTCGCAGTGGAATACAAACTCACACCAATAACAAGAGCCGGGATCAAGAGTACAACAGGATAACGCATGGAATGAGTTGTTATTTGGTGCCGATATATCGGACGATACTTGCAAGACCTTGGTGCAGTGGCCCTTCGTCCAATGTAACCTGTACCACTTCATTTTGCGTGGCGAGCAGTTCGTTGAAGTCTTCTGCGAGCATTTCAGGTGTAAAAAGCATGGATTCATTCCGTGGGCCACCTGATTGGAAGTGCAGCTGATCGGTATGAAACCCCTCTAGAATCAGAGTGCCTCCGGGCTTAAGCCATTGAATGGCGAGGTGGTGGAATGCTCTCCTTCGTTCTGACGGCATGTGGGCGTAAAACAGCCCCACGAGATCAAATTGTTCTGTTGGGGCGAAATCGAAGGCATCACTCACATCACATTGGATGGCAACATTCGCTTCTGCAGCCCATCGCTGCGCGGTGTTAATTCCGATTTGACTCCCGTCAAACGCGTGAACATCCCACCCTTTTTTCGCGGCGTGAATGGCGTTTCGGCCTTCACCATCGCAAGGCAAAAGAATGGTTCCACAGGGGTAGAGGGGCAAAATTTGCGAGAAGAAAGCATTGGGAGCTTTGCCATAGAGCGCCTCTTGATTGGCGTATCGAATGTCCCAAGGTGATTTCATGAGTCGAAGTTCTAAATTTTATCGAGGAATCTGCAGCATTCTATTGTTAGATTGCTACAATCCTCTGTTCATGAGTCATCAACTGCTACCTGTCTCGCCTCCTGCGGCATCCATCCATCAGCTTTTCGAAGGTTTGAAAGAGCATGCGCCGGAGCAACGAAAGTTGTCCGTAAAAGCGCGCGTCAAAAGTTTGGATGCCTTGTATGCTGAAGTGTGGCGACGTCGAGACGATTTGAAACGGGCCATGTGGGATGATTTTCAAAAGCCACCGCAAGAAGTGGATTTGACGGAGATTTTTGTTTTGAAGCAAGAAATCAAAGCGATCAAAAAAGGATTGAAGACCTGGGCGCGACCTCAACGTGTGCCAGGAGGGCTGTCATTGATTGGTTCGTCGTCTTGGATTCGTCCTGAAGCCAAAGGTGTGGCGCTGATCGTTGCTCCGTGGAATTACCCGATGCAGTTGCTTTTCCGTCCTTTGGTTGCGGCCATCGCAGCGGGGTGTACAGTCATGCTCAAGCCGTCTGAATACACAGCGCACACCGCTCAAGTCCTTGCTGAAATCGTGGATGCTGTTTTCGATCCGCGCGAAGTGGCGCTGGTGCAAGGCGGTGTAGAAACGGCGACGGAATTGCTTCAATTGCCATTCAATCACATGTTTTTCACGGGCTCTCCTGATGTCGGCAAAATCGTCATGGCGGCAGCGGCTAAAATCCCGTGCAGTGTGACCTTGGAATTGGGTGGAAAGTCGCCGGTCATCATGGACTCTTCGGCCAACATCAAAGCATCAGCCAAGCGCATTGCTTGGGCCAAATTGTCCAATGCAGGTCAAATCTGTGTGGCGCCCGATTACATCTTGGTGCACGAAAGTAAACGCGATGAATTGGTTGAAGCGCTCAAGCAGGCGATGGATGCCTTGTATCCCAATGCCGATTCCAAAGCCCAGGACTACCAGCGCATTGTACACCCGCGACACGCCGAACGCATCCAAGGACTCATCACCGATGCGAAGGAGCGAGGAGCCCAAGTGGTACAAGGTGGTCAGGTGGATGTCCAAGGATGTGAAGTTGCTCCAACATTGTTGGTGGATGTTCCTGCGGATTCCCAGATTTTACAAGAAGAAATATTTGGTCCAGTGTTGCCCATCGTAACGTGGAAAGAACCGGAGGAGGCCATCGCATTCATCCGGGCGAGACCCACGCCATTGGCCTTGTATCTCTATGGCAAGAAACGGTCATTGACACGACGCTTTATCGAGGAAATCCCTTCGGGAGGAGTGAGCATCAACAACAGCGTCATTCATGTTTCGAGCACCGATTTGCCCTTTGGAGGACTCGGGTCCAGCGGAATTGGATCTAGCAATGGGGTGTATGGATTTCGTGAATTCACCCATTATCGCGGGATGTATGCGCAACGTTGGGCAGGCTTTGGTCCGGCGCTGATGCCACCCTATACTCAACGCAAAAGCCGTCTCATTGACATCGTTTTGCGGTGGTTGTAATGTCGATGTGACAGGGTTAGTTAGTACCAAAAAGAAACGAACTAGGAATGGAGTGGATGAAGCAGTTTGTCGTGGTGTTGGGCCTCATGGTCATCTCGAGTGCCACGGCACAAAAGGGGATTGATCGCATCGACCCGCCGCATTGGTGGGTGGACATGCACAACCAGGAACTTCAATTGATGGTCTATGGTGACAACGTGTCGAATTGGTCAGCGACCATCGACGCGCCCGGTATCCGCATTGACCGCACAGTGGCGGGCGACAGTGAGAACTACGTGTTTCTCTATCTCAACATCGGCAAGGACGTGCAGCCGGGCTCATTTTCCATCGCATGGAAAAACGCGGAGAATCGCAAAGCAGGCCGGTCGAATTATGTGCTGCATGAGCGCACGGTTCAGCAAGCGGGGTATGACAATTCAGACGCCATTTGCCTGATTACACCCGACCGTTTTGCCAATGGCAATCCGGACAACGATGAGGTCAAGGGGCTCCGTGAAGGCGTGAGTCGCGAAGATGATCACGGCCGCCATGGGGGGGACATTGCCGGAATTGAAGCGCACCTCGACTACCTTGATCGCATGGGGTTTACGGCCATTTGGCTGAATCCCATTTTGGAGAATGACCAACCCCAGTGGTCCTACCACGGCTATTCCACGACCGATTACTACCGCGTAGATCCGCGTTTTGGAACGAATGCAGAATACCGGGAGTTGGCGGATGCAGCGCGCGATCGGGACATGAAGGTGATCATGGACATGATCATGAATCACTGCGGCGATGAGCATCCCTGGATCGCAGATCCGCCCACCGAAGATTGGATCAATCACGGCGGAACCTTCGCGCCCACCACACACCGGCGCACGTCTTTGCGGGATCCCTATGCCGCACAATCGGACGTTCAGGCCTTCACAGACGGATGGTTTGTGGAGACCATGCCGGATTTGAACCAGCGCCAACCTTTGTTGGGGGATTACCTGATTCAAAATACCATCTGGTGGATTGAGTATCTGGGCCTCGGCGGAATTCGGATGGACACCTACCCGTATTCGGATGCGGAATTCATGAGCCGCTGGACGTGTGAAATCATGGTGGCCTATCCGGAATTCAATATCTGTGGGGAAGAATGGAGTTTGAATCCGGCGGTATTGGCCTACTGGCAGCGCGATCAGGTCAATGCCAATGGCTACACCTCGTGTTTGCCGGGATTGCTCGATTTTCCGCTCCACGATGCGTTGATCAAAAGCCTCACGGAAGAGGAGGCCTGGCATTCCAATTGGGTCCGTTTGTATGAGATGTTGGGCAATGATTTCCTGTATGCACATCCGGACGACCACATCATTTTTCCGGACAACCATGACATGAGCCGGATCCATACCCAGTTGGGAGATGATGCCCGCAAAACTCGATTGGCCCTGGTGTTTGTGGCAACGATGCGCGGCACCCCTCAATTCTACTATGGGACAGAATTCCTCATGTCCAATACCGGCGACGATAGCCACGGCAACATCCGCAGTGATTTTCCTGGGGGATGGGAGGGCGATGCGGTAAATGCGTTTACCGGTGAGGGCTTGACCGCCGAAGCCTTGAGCTTTCAGACGGAGTTCAGCGAGTTGTTACAATGGCGCAAGACCGCCTCAGCAGTACACGGAGGGGATGTCAAGCATTACGTACCTGAGGCCGGCACCTATGTGTATTTCCGATTCAATGAGGATCAGAAAATCATGGTGCTCTTGAATCAAGGCGATACGTCAGAGACCTTGGATTTGTCTCGTTTTCACGAGGTGCTTCCAGCAGATTCACGTCTGATCAACGCATTGACCGGAGAGCGCATAGCTTCCTCTACAACGCTTGAAGTGCCCGCCTGGGCGGCCTGGATTCTGGAGGTCGAGTGAGTTGTTTTGGCAGGTCGTCTCAGGCCTTCCGGACAAACTCCGACTTGAGCCCCATGGCACCAAAGCCATCAATCTTGCACGCGATGTCATGCTCGCCATCGACCAAGCGAATGTTCTTCACCTTGGTGCCGGCTTTGACCGGCTTCGGCGCTCCCTTGACGGGCAAGTTCTTGATGACAATGACGGAGTCTCCGTTTTGAAGCGGGTTGCCATTGGAGTCCAAGACCTGATCCGAATCATCGGCTTCTTGTGATTCCGAAGCGGCTTCAGGGCTCCACTCATGAAAACATTCAGGACAATTCAATAGCGTGCCGTTGGAATAAGCATACATGCATTGGCATTGAGGGCAAGGCGGGATATTGTCCATGGCGCGAGTTCGTTGAATGACTAAGGTCAGGCATTTCCGTGACATGCATCAAAAATGCCGAAGTGCTCAAAAACAATAGCGAAGAACCGAGGTCTCAGCCTTTGTGAAATGATCAATCGATCGTGATGACAATTTCACCTTTTACTCTGCCCGTTGCAAGCTGTTCAAGAGCCTGCATGGAGTCTGAGGATGGATAGACCCTTTGATTCTTTGTCCCTTTGGTGCTTTTGTGTTGAATCCTTGTTTCAGCTCCCGATCCCCGCAGAGCGGGGTGGAGTGCGGTGAATAGGGGTGACGCATTGGTTCCGCTTTGAGCGTCTTTCCTTTCTCGTTCCTCAAGTCGTTTCAAGGCCGTTACATCCTCCTTCAATCGTTCGTGGTACACTCTCTGTTCAATGCTGCTGGCAATATCGAGTACAGTCAAATGACCACAAACTCGTTGTGCATCAATCTCCTGTTGACAGTATGATCATCTCGCATATCATACCGAAGGCCTTCTGATCATCCTTCCGGTATAACTTACTGATGGGTATAACTAAAAACAATCAATCGACGCTTCTGTAAATAACGCCGATATCGTTGCTATTGAACAGATTTCAGTAAGAGCCCTTTTTGGCCGACAAAATGCTACAGAGAAATTCCAGCTGAGACTTGGAAGGTTAGATTACTCCAATCATCATTGTTGTCAGAATAATTCACCTCACCAAAAGAGCTATTCTTATTCATCTTCAAAGAAATTGACTTATTCCCTTTGATGTAGTCTATTCCCAACTGAATTCCTGAAAGCCTTTTCTCAGGATCTTCACCAAAATAATCTTCGAAATCTTCTTCGTCGTCGTCACCATATGAGGAACCGTCGTATTCATATTCATATTCATATTCAACGTTGTCATCATCACTAAGCAAAAAAGAAACCAAAAGCCCCCCAAAAACATGCACATTTTCTGAGATTTTATAACGCATACCGATTGGTAGGTCCAAGTAGTTTAGATTCACTTTCATTTCATTTATAGTCATAAAGTCAATTGGACCAGAATAATAATAATCTTCCTCATACGTCCCTTCATAATGAGTCGACTCAGTCCATCCCTTCTGAGAATAGGACAAACTTGAATAAACTCCCAGCAAATCTGACAAGGCATAATCGACACTTAATCCAAGGTGAAAGCCCGTTCTGCCGTAGACCCCTCCTTTCGCAATATCCATATCATAACGATCGTCATCTTCACGATCTTCGATATCATCTTCGATATCATCCTTTAAGTCGTCCACACCTTCTCCCATTGGAATGGCATAGTTCACCCCTCCAAAAACGCGCCACTGAAATGCATTCAAATCCACTGTATTTTGAGAGAATACCCCTGAGGCTAACATTAGGATCATCGAAAGAAGAGAGACTTGCTTCATTATTTTTAATTTGTTTACAGGCAAGATACAAAAATTCGTTTTTAAGAAATATGAAGAATGGACTTTACTAGCCAATTCACAATCATGACAAGCATTATGCTCCTCTACCCGGACGAACCTACCTGATTAACACGTTTGCTGATGAGGCTAATCTTGGATTCGAAAACTGGCAAGCTGACAGTTTGAGAGCAATCAATATGGCTATGACCGATCCGTCGTTTAGCCTATTCAAAGAATTGGGAGTCACGATGCGAAACAAGTACTTTGACCATAGTGGAAAGTTTTTAAGGGAGTTCACGATAACCCGTGATATGTATTGGTTAAACGATAAATAGTAGATGATGTCGACAGCACAAGATGATTTTGCACCCTCAATTAGATGGTGGGTGATTTGGTTAGTTTTTATTCCTTCTTGGATGATTATCGGTTTAGCTGTAGAACTTGCAGATCTTGCTTTGAGTTCTACCTTTTCAGGATTCGCTGATCAATGGTATACCAGAAATTTTGTTCTGCAGAATTTAATTAATGCGCCAAGAGTGACGAGGTACAATAAAGGTACAAATATGTACCGAATAACCATGTGGCGTCACAAAACAAACGTAACTTATAAAATGAAATAGCCCCTTAAAAACCAATGATATAGAGGCTTTAGCTTCAGTTGCTATCAGTTTTGTTTGCATCGGTTACTTTCCGATACAGAAATTGCTAAAGATGTGATCGAGGATGTCCTCCGGGTCAATTTCTCCCGTGATGGTGCCAAGGTGGTGCAGCGCCTGCCGGACATCGCTGGCAACGAGGTCACCGGGAATTCCGTTGGACAGCCCGGACCGCGTGGTCACCAAGGATGCGTTGGATTCCATGAGCGCTTCGTAGTGACGAAGGTTGGTGACCATGATCGATGATTCTGAATCGTCTGTAAGCCCCAGCGCCTCCAATCGCACCTTCAATTCCTCGATGCCCTTCCCTTCGGCGGCGGCAATGGAGAGGCTCTCCCACCCGGACAATGCAGGCGCATCAGCAAGATCCGTCTTGTTCCACAAAGCGATGACGTCCGTTTCGGGTCCGATCTCCAATGCACTTAATGCGGCGTTGGCCTCGGCGACGGAGTCTTGGCTCGCGTCAAGGACATACAGCACCAACGAAGCCCGCTTCGCCGTTTGCCAGGCCCTTCGAATCCCCTCGGACTCGATGGAATCATCGGTCGCTCGAATCCCTGCAGTATCGGTAAAGCGAAACTTGGATGACCCCAAAACACACGTGTCTTCGATGGTGTCGCGTGTCGTGCCGGGAATGGGACTGACGATGGCCCGGTCGTCCCCAAGCAAGGCATTGAGTAGGGTAGATTTCCCGCGGTTCGGAGCGCCCAAGATGGCGACAGGAATGCCATCCCGAATGGCATTGCCCTTGCGGAATGAATCGGCCAAGCTGGCGATGCGTGCAATCAAGGTTTCCAGCAGCTGATCAAAGCGAGCACGGTCTGCAAACTCGACGTCTTCTTCGGCAAAGTCTAATTCCAATTCAAGCAATCCTGCAAACCCGATCAGCTCGGTGCGCAAAGCCGTGATTTCTTTAGCGAACGTTCCTTTGAGTTGTTCCATGGCCAGCCGGTGCGCTCCAGCATGTTCTGCGGCAATCAAATCACCGACAGCCTCCGCTTGGGTCAAGTCCATCTTGCCATTGAGGAAAGCGCGTGCAGTGAATTCCCCAGGACCCGCATGGCGGCACCCTGCATCCATCAATGCCCGGACGGCCTCCGTTTGAATGAAGGTGGAACCGTGTACCCCAAACTCCACCGTGTTTTCGCCGGTGTAGGTTCCGGGTGCTCGGAACACGGTTGCCAAGCACTCGTCGACGGTCTCACCTGCGGCATTCCTCAGGATGCCAAATACGGCGCGGTGCGATTCCACAGCAGCGAGGTCCTTCGAAAAGACCCGGTTCGCCAAGTCAAATGCATCTGGACCAGATACCCGGATTACGGCGATTCCGCCCATTCCCATGGGTGTAGACAAGGCACAAATGGTTTTTCCATCAAAAGCTGCGGCAATTCCTCGGTTCATGGTGCGAAATTCGCCTAAATTCGCGGCGCGAACAACCACATCCACTGAATCATGAGCGTACTCGTCAACAAAGACTCTAAAATCATTGTCCAAGGATTTACCGGCAGTGAAGGAACTTTCCATGCTGGACAGATGATTGACTACGGCACGCAAGTGGTGGGAGGCGTCACTCCAGGCAAAGGAGGGCAGGAACATTTGGGCAAGCCGGTATTCAATACGGTGAGTGAAGCGGTGACGGTAACCGGAGCGGATACCAGCATCATTTTCGTTCCGCCAGCATTTGCAGCGGATGCGATCATGGAAGCTGCTGATGCCGGGATTGGTGTGATTGTGGCCATCACGGAGGGAATTCCTGTCGCTGATATGACCCGTGTGAAAACGTATGTGGATAGTCGAGACTGCACTTTAATCGGTCCGAATTGTCCAGGCATCATTACGGCTGGAGAAGCCAAAGTGGGCATCATGCCCGGTTTCATTTTCACACCCGGCCGCATCGGTATCGTTTCGAAGTCAGGCACGTTGACGTATGAAGCGGTTGACCAAGTGACCAAAGCAGGAATGGGACAATCCACAGCCATCGGCATTGGAGGAGATCCCATCATCGGTACCACCACGTTGGAAGCCGTTCAGCTCCTCATGGCGGATGACGATACAGACGGCATCATCATGATCGGTGAAATCGGAGGCGATTTAGAAATTAAAGCCGCCCGTTGGATTCAGGAGCACGGCACAAAGCCTGTCGTTGGATTCATCGCTGGTGTGACGGCTCCCAAAGGGCGTACTATGGGACATGCCGGAGCCATCGTGAGTGGTGAAGAGGAATCAGCGGAAGCCAAGAAGCGCGTGTTGCGTGAATGTGGCGTGCACGTAGTGGATAGCCCCGCTCACATTGGAGCGAAGATGGCTGAAGTTTTAGGCGTCACCGCCTAAGTATTAGATGTCTCGACCGATGGGGTGAGGAACGGATTGTTTCCAACGTCCTGCGGTCAAATCTGGAATGTCCATGCGCTTGGATCCCGATGCCACAGAGGCTTCGGACAAGGCTCCAACCAGGGACCAAAGGGCTCCGTCATAGACATTCATGTCGAGCGATTCTCCGAGATTCAAGCAGCGAATTAACCGGTACATCATGATGAAGTCCATGCCGCCGTGGCCCTGCTGGTGGTCGTCTGCAAGGCGCTGCAAGCGGCTCCAAAGGGGATGCTCGTATTGATCTTGGAATTCACTTTTTTGCTCGTCTTCCAACCAATCGTGTCCACCCCAAGAGGCACCATGGTCAATGTACAAACGGGAAGGGTAACCGTAGTGGGCGGCTTTCGATCCAATGACCTTGTCCAAGCGTGTATAGGGTCGTCCGCTGTGCACGTCGAATTGCAACATGATGGATCGCCCTTGGGCTGTACCAATCAACGTGGTGTTGACATCGCCACAAACGACTTGCTTGGACATCTTGCGCAACTCCCGATCATCCGAGGCTGCCAACGCTTCGGACAAAGCGGCTTCTCGTGAACTCATCGAAGTCAAGTGCGTCAAATTGTCACCGCGGAGAATGTCAAAGTACATGCAGACTGGACCCAGTCCATGTGTGGTGTAGAGGTTGCCATTGCGCTCGAGGTGGTGGCGCAAACGCCAGCGGTCCTCGTAATACGCGGGGTCAATCATCAATTGCCGGAGGTCATGGATGTACGCGCATTCCGCATGGGTCAACGTACCAAAGACGCCTTCTTCAATCATCTTCAATATCCACAACTCTTCCCGGTTGTAGCAGCAATTCTCCAGCATGATACAATGCTGTTGGGTCTCTTCGGCGGTGCGAATCAGCTCAATGCTATTTTCTGGAGTGTACGCAATGGGGACTTCCGAGGCCGCATGCAAACCATTCCGCATGGCCTCGAGTGCCATGGGGGTGTGCCATTCCCAAGGAGTGCAAATCAAAGCGAGGTCTGCAACTTCCGTCCGCATGGCTGCTTTCCAGGCCAGCTCTTCGCCTGTAAAAACCTGGGGAACACTCGTTTGAAAAGCACGGATTTGTTCCAATGCCTTATTCACCTTGGTGCCATTGATATCGGCGATTGCGGTGATTTCGGCGTGGCCCTGCTGAACGAGCCATTGCAACATGTCAATCAAGCTCTGCCCGCGATTGCCCAATCCGAACAAAGCAATTCGAACTTTTGGGAGGGCTTCCGCCTTCAGATCAAAGGCACTGCCGTCAATCCCGGCAGTCTTGACTTTGTGGGCGATGTAGTCTGGAAAATCTTCCGGGTGTCGTGGTGCTTTGGAAAAGGAACTGAATAGCCCACCCAATCCGAGGAAACCACTTGCTTTGAGGAAATCTGATCTGCGCATGAACGCAAGATAATCGCAGAGTTCGTTATGGAGTCAATTCGTACACACCGGGTTTTCGTGGCGTGAGAATCAAATCAATGAGTCGCTGCGCATCTTTTGGATTGGAAACAAAGTCCAAGTCGGTTGTGTCAATCCAGAGAATTCGGGAACCGCGCGCATACCGATAATGTTGCTGGTAGTGCGATGCGATTTTATCGAGATACTCTTGGGTGATGTCCTGCTCATAACTCCTCCCGCGCGCCTTGATTTGCGCTCGGATTTTTTCAGGGCTCGGATGCAGAATAGCGGTGACTTCAGGTGTAGCGACGTCTGCCTCCATCAGTTTGAACATGGTCTGAAAAAGCTTGAATTCAGCAGCAGGCAGGTTCGCCTTGGCAAAAATCATGCTTTTCACAAAGCTGTAGTCAGCGATGAGCTTCTGTCGAAATAAGTTGCGTGCACCCAATCGCTGCTTCAGTTGACGATACCGATCGCTGACAAAGGCCAGTTCAACGCTTAACGCATAGCGCTCCGGATCTTCATAAAATGGCTTCAAAAATGGGTTTTCTTCGAATTGTTCCAGCATCAAATCGCTGCCCAAGTGATCCGCTAAAATCTTGGCAAAGGTGGATTTTCCAGCGCCGATGTTGCCTTCAATGGCAATGTATGCATAAGGGGATTTCACGAGAGGAAGGTCCAATTTTCAATTCTACAATCCAGGAGCGGGCCAAAGCTGCACCGAAGATACATCCGGACACGCGCTCAACAGTTCATCTACGGTAGGTCCATCTGGGGTTGCTCGAATATCACGAGCCAACTCCGCCATTGGGAGCAAGACAAATTTCCTCAGGTGCATGCGCGGATGAGGTAAGGTGAGCTCGGGAGTGTTCCATACCACTCCCTCGATTGCGAGCAGGTCCAGGTCCATGGTGCGTGATACGTACCCTGCATTCTTTTCAATGCGCGTGCGGCCCAACTCTTTTTCAATTTCCAGCAATGCGTGCATGATGGATTCTGGAGCAGGAGAATGGTCCCATGCGAACATGACCACTTGATTCAAAAAATCAGGTGTGCCGTCGGGCATTCCCCATGCAGGGGTATTGTACCGGTTGGAACATTGCGGCAAAACACCCCACAATTCCTGCATCTTTTGGATGGCTTTGTCAAGCAAATGCTCCCGGTCTCCCAAGTTGCTTCCAAGGCCGATCAAGTGTCTTCGCTTCACGGTGCAAACATGGTGTGAAAACACGTTCGGTTGAATGAAGCAGGGGTTTGTTAATAAACACTGAATTTAAACGGATTGGGTCAAAAACCTCCATGCACTTGGGTAAAGCTTGAGGGCCAAACGTTAGCTTTGACTCACTTAAAAAAATATCCATGTCGTTTTTGAAAAATACCCTCTCCTCTTTCGTTGGAGCATCTGCAGCGCTATTGATTAGCGGTACCATTTTGATTTTCGTTTTTGTAGGAGCCTTGGTTGGAGGGTTTGCTTCAGCATTCGAATCGGATGACATGGATGAAGAGCAAGGGCTCGAAGAGCCGACCGTATTGGTCATGAAGTTGAACGGTCCCATCATGGAGCGCGGAGCAGGAGGCTCGGCCATTGATATTGGAGGATTGGGATCGGATACAGGATTGGGATTGCTCGAAATCTTAAAAGGCCTGGAAGAGGCTGCTGAGGACGACGACGTGGAAGGGCTGTATTTGAACTTGACTTCCGTAGCGGCATCACCATCGACAATGGAAGATTTGCGCGCGGGCTTAGAAACGTTCAAATCCTCAGGCAAGTGGATCATGGCATGGAGTGAAATGACCACGATGGGAGCCATGTATCTGGGTTCGGTCGCTGATGAAGTGTTCCTGCATCCCAACGGTTTCGCGGATTTTAGTGGCATGCGTTTGCAAACGACCTATTTCACAGGGATGTTGGATAAGCTCGGAGTGGAGATGACCGTGTTGCGCGGACCGGACAATCAATTCAAGAGTGCCGTTGAGCCCTTTACCCGCACGAGCATGAGCGATGCCAATCGCGAACAGATGAATGCGCTGTTGGATGGAATTTGGAGCGAAGTCAGATCAGGCATTGCTTCAGGACGCAACTTGAGTGAAGACAAGGTGGATGAGATTGCAGCTACGCTGTCTTTGCGTGTGGCGGAAGACGGGGTCAATGTCGGCCTGTTCGATGGGTTGATGTACGAGGATGAGGTGAAGGATTGGGTTCGTGAGCAAGTCGGTGAGGAGCCAGAATATTTGACATTCAGTGACTACCTCATGCCGACGATGGAAGAAGCCGCACTGGACTTGAGCTTCATGAGCTTTATGAACGAGCCAGAAGGGGAAAAGGAGGAGGAGGAGCCTCTTGGCGGTCGCTTGGCTGTGATCTATGCGGTGGGTGCGATTGAGTCAGGAGAAGGAGATGACCAAACAATTGGATCTGAGACCTTGTCCAAAGCATTGCGTCAGGCGCGCCTCGCTCCGGATGTGGAAGCGGTGGTGCTGCGCGTAAACAGTCCTGGAGGATCTGCTTTGGCTAGCGATGTCATTTGGAGAGAAACACAATTGCTGCAGGAAGCCGGAAAAACTTTGGTCGTCAGTATGGGAGATTTAGCTGCTTCAGGGGGGTATTACATCAGTGCTGGAGCGGACCGTATTTATGCCAACTCCACCACAATTACCGGTTCTATCGGTGTGTTCGGGATGTTGCCGCATGCCGGTGAATTGCTCAAGGACAAGATGGGATTGGCTTTTGATGATGTTCGTACACATCCTCATGCTGGGATTGGGTTGGACGAACCTTTGGATGCGCTGCAGATGGAAGCGATGAATGCATCGATCACCGATATCTACAATGATTTCGTTTCGATTGTAGCGGAGGGACGCGGCAAGTCCTTTGATGAAGTGAATGAAATGGCCCGTGGACGGGTTTGGACTGGAGCGGATGCGAAGGAGCGTGGACTGGTCGATGTCATCGGAAACTTGGACGATGCCATCGCGGGAGCGGTTGAATTGGCGGGATTGGATTCACTGGGAACTGACGATGTCGTTTATCTGCCTGAAATGAAAGATCCAATCGAAGCCTTCATTGAACAGTTTGCCGGTGTGACCGTGGCAGGCGAAGTCCTGGAGCGCATGGGCATGTCTCAACTGCAGACGCTCGAACTGATGCGTGTGCATCGGATGTTGGAGTCGGGAGATCGAGTTCAAGCGCGCATGCCTTACCAGATTGAAATCCGCTGATAGGAGTGAGGTTGGTACGTGAATTCGAAGTCTTTATGATGTCGATGTTCACGTAATTCTTGTTGTTGACTTATATTCGGACATGCCGACATTCAGCTCTAAGATGTGCGCCATTGCGGGCATTGCAATCGTGTTTTTATGCTACGGATGCCAAGATCAAAAAGGGCTTCCTCGTGAGGCCTTGAACCCAGACGCGTCGCCTTCAATGGAGCTTCCCGGTCCTTCTTGGGAAAACGCGTCGGTTGACGTGATCTCGGCTGAGGTGGTTGGAGATTCGCTTCGAGTGGTCGTGGGCTACGGAGGTGGATGCGGCGACCACCGGTTCAGTCTGATGACATCCGGTCCAGCGATGAAAAGCTTGCCGCCAAAACAGCCGGTAGTAGTTGTCCATGAATCAACGGGAGACCCTTGTCGTGCTTTGATTCAGAATGAACAAATGTTTGATTTGTCGCGTTATAAATTGTCCCCTCATGGGACGACTATTGTCCTCCTTGATTCGCTTATTTTACCCTATTCCTATGACTGATCTCCAGCGCTCTTTTCGAACTGGCATCGTTTGTCTCGTTGCTCTTTGTTTTGCCCAATGTTCTCTCGCCCAAATTAGCAGAGGAGGCTCTCCTGATTGGGATGTTGTTGTGGAAGAGATTCCAACGTTCCGATTGCCTGCCATCGACCGGGGTTCATTGGACGCAGAGGATGCTGTAACGGACACCTACAAAGAGGTGCCTTGGCGTTTTGGGGTGGAGTTTGAAGTGGACATTTCACCAGCTCAACAAGGTCAATGGACAATGGAGGCGAATGAGCGGATCTGGCGCATGCAATTTGACTCACCTGAGGCGTTGGCTTTGAGTTTCTATTTCGATGAATTTGAGGTGCCGAAAGGAGCGCAGTTGTTCGTTTGGAATGCAACTCGAACGGACTTCATTGGAGCGTTTGACCATCGAAACAATAAGGATTGGGGCGGTCTAGCGCTTGGACAAACAGCAGGTTCGTCTGTTGTCATCGAGTACCATGAGCCCTTGAATGCTGCTTTTGAAGCAGTCCTTCACATTGCGCAAGTCGTGCACGCGTACCGCAGTGTATTTCGACCAGAGGCTGTTTTGGAGAATCGAGGGCCTTATGGCAACTCAGGTGCTTGCAACATCAACGTGAATTGTCCGGAGGGCATTCCATGGGCAACAGAAAGCAAGAGTGTGGCACTCATCCTACAGGGCGGATTTGCCGCTTGTACAGGGGCGTTGGTCAACAACACGGCGCAAGATGGAACACCCTATTTCTTGACGGCCAACCACTGCTTGGGGAATCCCAACAACTGGATTTATTTGTTCAATCATGAAATCGCTGACTGCACGGGCAATACAAACAGCGCACCGACCTCCGATGTCATCAGCGGAGGAACCTTGAAGGCGAGCAATGCAGGAAGCGACTTTGCTTTAGTGGAATTGAGTGAAGCTCCACCTGCATCCTATAACGTTCAGTATGCGGGCTGGGATGCGAGTGGAGAGAATCCATCCACAGTGACCGGGATTCACCATCCGAGTGGGGATGTCAAGAAGATTTGTTTTGATGAAGACGGCCCCAATGCTCAGAATGCCGCTGGCGCCGCTGTGTGGTATATCAACCAGTGGGAAGATGGAGTGACAGAGCCTGGTTCGTCAGGTTCTCCTTTGTTTGATCAAAACCACCGTGTCGTCGGACAGTTGTATGGAGGCTCAGCAGCCTGTTCCGGTTCCGTGAACAATGGCCTCGTTGATTACTATGGACGTTTTGACGTGAGCTGGGATGGAGCGTCAGCGTCGACTCGATTGTGGGACTGGTTGGATCCGGCCAATTCGGGCGTGTTGATTTTGGACGGTTGGCCAGAGGGTGCCGTAGCCTATGACGTGGACGCTGGGGTGCAAGTGACAGGATTGCCTGAAACCATCTTGTGCGGTGTTCAAACGATTTCTCCAGGGGTGACTTTGACCAACATGGGGTTGAATGATTTGGTGTCAGCAACGGTGAATTACAGTTTAAATGGAGCGTCTCCGCAAAGCATTGAATGGACTGGATCACTCGCGCAATACGAGTCTGAAGCCATCGACTTACCAACCTTGACAATCGCCTCTGGAACGAATGAATTGGAAGTTTGGGTTGAAAATCCCAATGGGGCTGAGGATGAGAATGCGTTCAATAATGCATCTGCAGGATCCTTTAGTTCCTTTTCGGGGCCAACGGTCAATTATGAGATGATCTTGACGTTGGATGACTACGGGAGCGAGGTGACGTGGGAGTTGCGACAATTGAGCCAGGTACTGTATACGGGAGGTCCCTACCAAGATGATCTGGATGGGACGGAAGTAGCATTGGAGTGGTGCTTGGAAGCGGGATGTTATACGTTTGAAATCTCGGATAGCTATGGCGATGGATTGTGTTGTGAATATGGAGAAGGAGGATGGGAAATCTTGGATCCCCAGGGCAATTCGGTGGCTACGGGTGGCGAGTATACAGAGGTAGACCAAGAAACATTTTGCACACAAGCTGTTGATGTAACGTCGCTGGACGGAGCGATGCGTCCACTGTTGTTTCCGAACCCAACCAATGGTCAGTTTACGATTCAGGCCAACCAATGGCGTGGCGGTCAGTGGCGTTGTGTGGATGCAACGGGGCGTGAAGTAGCTCGAGGTCAGCTGGGACAAGGACCAACGGATGTTGGTGTCGATAGCTGGACGCCGGGAGTCTATTTTATTCTTTTGGAACACGCTGACCAAGGGGCCATCTCGTTGCCTTTGTTCGTGAATGAATGAGGTTCTTCTACGCTTATACTGACTCCATTGAGCATGGTCGTGTGGCTCGTTGATTTGGCCGCCGCCATAACGGCCTCCCCGCTAGCGGCGACAGCGACATGCGTTGCGGTGGTGATGTCGTGGAGTCACGAGAGCTGGTTGCATCGGTCGGTAATGCGAAGCGTTCGTGTCCAAGAGCTCCCTTTCACACCATTAGACGGCAAAGATCCTCGAATAAGCGTGGTCATTTGCATCCGAAATGGGGCGTCCCATTGGGATGCTTTGTGGAAATCCTTGAAAGAACAACAGGGTATCGTGTGGGAGTTGGTCTTGGTGGATGATGCTTCGACGGATGGTCTGCAATCACGCTGGTCAGAAGCAAAGAAGGAGGAGGTTGGTTTTTCCGTACAATGGCTTGAAATGGTGGCTTCTCGGCCAGGGAAGAAGGACGCACTGCAATGGGGAGTAAGTCATGCCAAGACTCCGCTGATTGCGGTTACCGATGTCGATTGCATACCGAGTCATGCGTTCTGGCTTTTTCAATTGCACGCGGAATTCCTGTCGGGTGCTGATGGTGTTCTTGGAGTCAGTTTGCCGCTCCGATCAGCGGGTTCTGGATTGCTTGGGGCATGCCAACAACTGGATGCCTTGCGCATCGCCCGTTCGTACGTTGGATGGGCTCAATCCGGAAGTCCCTACATGGGAGTAGGTCGAAACATGGCGTATAGAAAAGAGTTGTTTCAGGGGTTTTCTGAACATGAAGATGTGCCTTCTGGTGACGATGATTTGCTCGTGCAGTCGTGGCTACAGCGGGACGAAATTCAGGTTGTGCCTTTGATTCATCGTTCAGCCCAAACGGACACGCACGCGCCGGTTACATGGGCGGCATGGTCTCGTCAGAAACAACGGCATTGGACCACTGCATGGCGTTACAGTGCAAAGCACCAGTGGGGACTAATGTTCCCGAGAATTGCGGCAGTGCTGGTTTGGACGAGTATGGGCGCTTGGATTTGGAGTGGATTTCAGGAAGGGGTTTTGCACAATGTTTTATGGATAGTCGGTGGTCTATTGCTCGGAGGATGGGGGTGGAGGATGCTTAACTTTCGGTCATTCGCTCAAGCGTGCGGAACACCCTCTTCGTGGTATTGGTTGGGCTGGGCTCAGCCCTTTCTCGATACCTGGTTAGGGTGGCAGGTTGGCCGGTCACGGGGATTTCGAAATTCGGATTCTTGGGATTGAGGCAGTTTCCAAACGCAGCGGCATCACCCAATCTCCTCTCACCCTCATCGGTGAGTGTCATCGATCGCATCAATGCCAAACATGGACGTGAATCCGAACCTATCAGACAAAGCACGCTACGATTATGCGCTGGTCTTACGTGCCACCAAGGAAAAGGATCAAAAAGCATACGCTGAATTGATGGAGCGTTACCGTGACTCTATCTTTCATTTGGTCAATAAGATGGTTTTCAGTTCGGACGACGCGGAGGATTTGACGATGGAAACGTTTAGCAAGGCATTCCAGCGGCTAGAACAGTACACTCCAGCCTTCGCCTTTTCGACGTGGTTGTTCAAAATTGCTTCGAATCATACGATTGACTTCATTCGGAAGAAGCGCATCAAGGCGCTGTCCTTAGATCAGGGTTTCCAAAATGATGATGGGGACTCCATTGAGATCCACGTTGCTGATGATGGACTCGATCCGTTCCAATCATTGGAGAAAAAGGAGCGCATTGAGCGGATGCGGGATGTTGTCGGACAATTGAAACCGCGCTACCGACGCTTGGTAGAATTGCGCTATTTCGAAGAGCGGAGCTACGAGGAAATTTCCGAAGAATTGGATTTGCCTCTTGGAACGGTCAAGGCGCAGTTGTTTCGTGCTCGGGACATTTTGTTCCAGGTGATGAAGGAGGTACGCGAGACCATTTGACCCCAAAATAACATGATGGATTACGAAGCCTTGCTGCCTGGATTGCCTCCAGGAGCAGCAGATCAATTGCGCGCGTTGAAGCCCTTGTATGAGGAATGGAACGCCGCCATTAACGTGGTGTCGCGAAAGGACATGGAAGCTTTTGATGAGCGCCACGTGTTGCACAGTTTGGCGATTTTCCGAGCCATGCCGTTTGCCCCTGGATCTCGGGTATTGGACGTGGGGACTGGAGGAGGTTTCCCTGGCATTCCTTTGGCAATAGCGTGTCCCGATGTGGAATTCGTACTCTGCGATGGCATCAGGAAAAAAGTCAAAGTTGTCCAAGCGATCGTGGATGCGATGCAACTCAAGAATGTGTCTGCCGTGCACGGAAGAGCAGAGGAACTGAAAGGAGAGCGATTTGATTTTGTGGTGAGTCGCGCGGTAAAGCGGTTGAATGGCTTTGTGCCTTGGGTGCAAAATCGATTTGATCGCCGGACCATCAATGCATGGCCCAATGGAATTCTCTATTTGAAAGGGGGGGATCTTCAAGAGGAATTAGCCGAAGTTTCTCAGCCCACCGAGGTGATTGAAGTTTCGCAGTGGTTCCCTCAACCTTTTTTTGAGACAAAGGCGGTTGTCTACGTGAAGATGCAGTGAGACGCGTCAGTTTGAAAAAAACGGCAAAAAAGAAGAGGAACCCCTTTGGGTCCCTCTTCAATAACCTGCAAGAAATTGAAACCAACACAGTATTCTCAGACCGTGTTTGACTCTTAGACGGATGAAAAAACGGGGGGTTGCCTTCGAACCGAAAAAAAAACGTTAGACGGACTCAAATCGATATCCGACTCCACGGGCTGAGAGGAAGAATTTCGGATTTTTAGGGTCCGGTTCAAAGTATTTTCGGAAGGCGAGTATGTAGTTGTCAATCGTTCTTGTGCTAGGGAATGCACTGTATCCCCAAACAACTTCTAGAATCTCTTCTCGGCTCACGACTTCTCCTGACTTTGAGGCCAATAAACGGAGAAGAAGCGCTTCTCTTTTCGAAATAGAACGCTCCTCACCGGCCTGTGTTTTGATGGTGTATGTAGCGAAATCAATCCAGCAATTGGCGTGGAAATCAATGCGTGTTGACGCCATGCTGCGGCCTTTACCCTGGCCCAAACGGATGAGTTTGCGGACGCGTAGGAGCAGTTCTTCTAAGTGAAAAGGCTTTCCGAGATAATCATCCGCTCCAATGCGAAGGCCCTCAACGCGGTCTTCAATTTGATTTTTTGCGGTCAAAAACAAGATGGGAAGCTCCATTCCTTCAAGTCGGAGTGACTTGCAAACGGAGAGCCCATCGAGCTTGGGCATCATCACATCCAATACAGCTACGTCGACGCGGTTCTGGCGAGCGAGGCGCAGCGAGTCGTCGCCGTTGGACGCTTCGAGGACGAACCACCCCTCTTTTTCAAAGTTTAATTTGAGCATCCGACGCAAGGCTAGGTCGTCTTCGGCAAGAAGGATGCGCGGTTGAAGTGGAGGCTGCTCCTGCATGTGGTAAATTTCGGACGAAAATATTTGGGAATGGCCATGGATGAAAAGAGCATGAAGCCCAACATCGGAGATGCCTTGGGCATTGAAGTGTTGGAAGTAAAAGCGGACCGGGTTTCAGGACGCATGCCGGTTGATAGTAGGACGCATCAGCCGTATGGACTGTTACACGGCGGAGCGAGTGTTGTGCTCGCTGAAACGTTGGGGTCTGTGGGGTCCCATTTCTTGGTAGCTCCAGAGGGCAAGCAAGCGGTAGGAATCGAGGTCAATGCCAACCATGTTCGCGGTGTTCGTTCCGGTTGGGTTCATGGAGAAGCCGTTTTGCAGCACAAAGGGGGGAAATTGCATGTTTGGAACATCACGATTGTAGATGACAAGGAGCGATTGATTTGCACGAGTCGTTTGACGGTGATGATCGTGTCTGGACCTGAAAAAAAATCCCATGCCTGAATGTGATCTTTGGTGGAGAAATCCCGGCGCGGCCTCCGATGAGATCTGGACGTTGATTCCGGATGCCTCGGGGCCGACTGTTTTTCATCTAGCTCCGTTTGTTTCCTCCGAACACCACCCCCGATGCGCTGTTCGAGGTCGCATTGAGCGCAGCGCAGCGCCTGTTCCAGGAACCATTTCATTGCCATCGTCCAAGGACCATTCGGTCGTCGGGCAATCTGATTATTTGGAGACGATTCGCTTGGCTTTGGATTCGATTGCAAACTCGGATCTGCAGAAGGTTGTGCTGAGTCGTTCGGATTGGTGGGATGAGACGGGAGATCCTGAAAGTGTGTTTATCCGGAAGTGCAAGGAACATCCCAATGCGCTGGTCTACCTTTTGAACATCCCCGAAGCGGGCGTGTGGTTAGGCGCGACTCCTGAGTTGTTGTTAAGCCAACAGGGTCGTCATTTTGAAACGGTTTCCTTGGCAGGTACACGCCATGCAATCAACGGGGACTGGACAGCCAAAGAAGTTCGAGAGCAGGCTCTGGTAACCGAGTTTATCGCAAGTCAATTGCACCTTCAGCAAGCTGAAAATGTCGTCATCGATTCAGCGAAGGACTCCGCTTATGGTCCCTTTGTTCACTTGCAATCTCGGATTCAGTTTGATTCCGATGCCGAAGTAGACCAATGGCTTGATGCGTTGCATCCGACGCCAGCTGTCGGTGGTGAACCGCGTGAAAGTGCGCTTGATTTCATCGCCTTGCATGAGCGAAAGTCCCGAGGATACTATGCGGGTTACCTTGGTTGGTCCACCGGTGATCAATCGACTTACTATGTGAATTTGCGCTGCATGCAGTGGTTTGCAGACGGCGCACGCTTTTATGCTGGTGGTGGAATTGTTTCCGGTTCCAATGCAGCAGCGGAATGGGAAGAAACCGTAATGAAGCTTCAATCCATTCGTCAACTTTCTCGTGGATGAGCAGGCCGCAAGGCCGTAACTTTACCCCATGAAATCGTCTAGCCATCCCGGAGCATTTCATGTCCTGGACGCTCTGGCTTCTTGTGGATTGCGAGACGTTGTCGTTTCCCCTGGTTCACGACACGCGCCGTTGGTCATTGCAGCAGAAGCGCATGCTCAGTTGCGGGTAACTATCGCTCTGGATGAACGCACTGCAGGATATGTGGCGTTGGGCATGGGATTGAGCAATCGAATTCCGGCAGTGGTCATTTCAACTTCGGGGACGGCAGCGGTCAATCATGGACCGGCGATCGCAGAAGCACATTTTCAAAGGACGCCTCTGATTAGCATCACAGCGGATCGACCGGTTGGTCGCAGGAATGAAGGCTTGGGTCAAGTCGTTCGTCAACAGCACCTCTTTCAAGCCCATGCGCTTTGGGAAGGAGAACTCGACGAAACCAGGATGAGCGAATCGGTTTTGCGTTCCCAAGCTCAGCAAGCATGGAACGCTGCTTGCTGCGGACCTGTCCACATCAACATCCCTTTTGAAGAGCCTTTGTATGAATTGCGGGAATGGGAGGATGTGCAGGATGAGGCCGATTTAGAGCCAGCTGTCCTGCCGGAAGAAATGACCATCCCCGAAGACCTGCTGGATCATTTATGCACGCATGACCCCCGCGTTTTGGTGTTGCTAGGAGCCCATGCTCCCGATTCAACTTGGGCTGCATTGTCTTCAGTGATTTCGACCAAGGTGGCGACGTTTGTGGATGTTTTTAGTCAGGTGCGAGGAGAAGACCTGGACGGATCTGCCGAACGTGTGTTAGCGGGGTTGTCTGGTGTGAATTTAGAAGAATTGAAGCCGCACTGTATCATCAGTGCGGGGCTGCCTCCAATGAGCAAAGCGCTGCGGAAAAAATTAGCGTCGTTTCATGCGGATCACTGGCATATTGGATCGGATGGCGAGGGGTGGGATCTGTTTGGTCAGGGTGTTCAACAGTGGAAGGTGCCAGCGCCGGAAGGAATGATGCTTTTGCTGGACTCGTTGCCCGAATACAATGCATTTGCCGCTGGATGGAATGTCCTCATGGACCGAATTCACGCTGTAGAGAAACGCGTTTTGGCATCGTTTGATATGCCCTGGAGCGACTGGTCTGCTTTTTCTGCGCTCTCACGTGCGCTTGGTGTGTCGCATCCTCTAGGCGCGCTTCACTTCGCCAACTCGACATCCGCTCGCTACGCCCAGTGGTTTCCTTGGAACGCGGCTCGTTTGCATGCCAATAGAGGCGTGGCAGGGATTGATGGCTGTTTATCAACGGCCGTTGGAGATGCCCGGATGCATCCCGACCACGAAGTCGTTCTCATTACGGGAGATTCTGCTTGGCTGTATGATTTGAATGGTCTTATGGTCAAGCCCATGCCAGTGAATTTGAAAGTGATTGTCATCAACAATGGAGGAGGAAATATCTTTCATTGGTTGAATGGACCGAAGGAGGTCGGTATGCTTGAATCTCATTTTGAGGTTCCGTTCTTAAAGGATGCTGCATCCTCCGCAGCGCTGGTAGGGCTTGCCTATTTCCGAGCCAATGACGCTGCTGAACTTGAAAATGTTTTTGATGCATGGAGCAACAACAAAGCTCCTGCATTGTTAGAAATTCAAACGCCTGGTGCGACGTCTTCTCGATGTTTCCAAGAATTGCAGGAAGCGTTGGGGAAGGAAATGCAAACGGGTTAAGTAACACATCCCACACGAATATGAGTCAACGAACTTGGACCACAATTAAGACGTACGAGGACATTCGATTTGAATGGTGCGATCACGTCGCTAAAATCACAATCAATCGGCCGGAGGTATACAATGCCTTCCGCCCTGAAACCAACATTGAAATGTTGGATGCCATGAGCATTTGTCGTGATCGCAATGACATCGGCGTCGTTGTCTTCACCGGAGCTGGCGACAAAGCATTTTGCAGTGGTGGCGATCAAAATGTCAAAGGCAGCGGCGGTTACATCGGAAAAGATGGTGTACCCCGATTGAACGTTTTGGATTTGCACAAAGAGATCCGTTCGCTGACCAAGCCTGTGATTGCGATGGTCAATGGATACGCCATTGGGGGGGGGCATGTCCTACATGTTGTTTGTGACCTCACCATTGCTTCTGACAATGCGCGATTTGGTCAAACGGGACCGAAAGTAGGCAGCTTCGATGCCGGGTTTGGTTCGAGTTATTTGGCCCGCCACGTTGGTCAGAAGAAAGCACGTGAAATTTGGTTCTTGTGCGAGCAATACTCTGCTGTGGAAGCCGAAACCATGGGCATGGTGAATAAAGTCGTTCCGCTTGAAGAATTGGAAAACACGACCATGGAGTGGTGTGCAACCATGATGAAGCGATCGCCGATGGCCTTGCGTATGATCAAGCGTGGTTTGAACGCAGAATTGGATGGTCAACGCGGCCTGATGGAGTTTGCCGGTGATGCCACTTTGATGTACTACTTGATGGAGGAAGCGCAGGAAGGCAAGAATGCGTTCTTAGAAAAGCGTGATCCAGACTTTCAGCAATTCCCCAAATTTCCAGGATGAATGGCCGTGATTGGATAGAAGCCTCGCGCCTGAGAACCCTTCCCCTTGCTGCTGCATGTGTTATGGTAGGGGCCGCAGTGGCATTTAGCTCGGCCCAAGACAGTCCACTTGCTTCTGTGCGGTTTTGGCCGGTTTTCGCTGGCATAATCTTGACTGTATTTGGACTCCAAGTGTTGTCCAATTGGGCGAATGATTTGGGCGACCATGAAAACGGAGCAGACGGCCCTGATCGCACAGATCGAGCAGTTGCTTCAGGACGTATCTCGCCAAAAAGCATGAAACGCGCTGTGATTCTTTTGGCCGTTTTGGTCCTGTTCGGTGGCATGGGCACCGTAGCCATGGCGTTGCAAGGAACCGAACTATTCCTGTCCGCTATCATCTTGATTTTATTGGGCATACTGGGCATTGTTGCTGCGTATCGATACACCGCCGGAAAAAACCCATATGGATATGCCGGACTGGGAGATGCCGCTGTCTTTATTTTTTTCGGTTGGGTAGGGGTAGCTGGAACGGCGTTTCTCTTATCGCACACCTGGTCTTGGACGTGGTTATTGCCGGGCACGTTCACTGGAGCATTGAGCGTAGCGGTTTTGAATTTGAACAACATGCGGGATTTCAAGTCCGATGAGGCCGCGGGAAAGCGCACGTTGGTTGTGCGCTTGGGATGGGACAAGTCCAAGCGGTACCATGTGTTTTGTTTCGCCTTGGCTTGGTCGGCATGGTGGTTGTTCAGTCTTGCTGTTGAGCCGGGTCAATGGCGCGGTGCGCTGTGGATTTTTGCCTTGTCTCTTTTGCATCTCGGACATCTTGTTCGCGTCTTTCAAACCTCAGACCCGCAGGCCTTGGACCCGGAATTGAAACGTGTCGCTTTGAGCACGGCCTTGATTGCCTTGTTTTTATTGCTGGCTCAAACCCAAGATTTAGCGGTATGATGGCCCGTGGAATGCGCATGGATGGATTGACGCTTCGGGTCATTCGACACCCGCTTGTGTTCCATCGACCCGCGCAGACTTCACGGGATGTACTGACATCAAAGCCGACCTATTTCTTGTTGGCCCACCATCCAGACGGTCGATTCGGTTGCGGTGAGTGCAGTCTCATTCCAGGCCTCAGTCCGGAATCAGAAGAAGTCGCTCTGAAAGCCCTTCAGGATGTGGTGAAATCGGCTGTCTTAGACCCCGATTCGATTCCTGCTCAATTGCCAGCAGTGCGCTTTGCAGTGGAGATGGCGTTGATGGATCTTGTCAGTGGTGGCAAGCAACGACTCGTTGACAATGCGTTTTCCCAAGGTGAGACGTCCATTTTAATCAATGGGTTGATTTGGATGAATGAGCCTCAGCAGATGGTGCAGCAGGCAACGGATTTGATCCAACGGGGGTTCAAGACATTGAAAATGAAAATTGGCATTGGCTCCTTTTCAGAGGAGTTGGAGTGGTTGAAAGTGATTCGAGATTTGGCGCCATTGGCGGCAGGTTTCACGTTGCGAGTAGACGCCAACGGTGCTTTTTCGCGAAAGGATGCCGATTGGACGCCCCTTCAAAAGTTGGAGCGTTTGGCGGATTTAGGAATCCACAGCATTGAACAACCGCTCATGGCTTCAGACCCCATTGGCCTTGCTGAACTGTGCAGAGAGAGTCCGGTTCCCGTTGCTTTAGATGAATCTTTGATCGGTGTGTTGGGTGCTGACCAAGACCGTTTGTTGGATTCAATTCGCCCCCAGTATCTCATTTTAAAACCCAGTTTGATTGGTGGGTTGGATGCTGGGCAAACGTGGGTGGATAAGGCGCTAGAATATGGGGCGGGGTGGTGGACGACGTCTGCATTGGAATCCAATGTTGGATTGAATGCCATAGCCCAGTGGACGGCAGGCCTGTTGGAGGACGAAGAGACGCCGTTGCCCCAAGGATTGGGGACAGGCGGATTGTTTTCCAATAACGTCAACTCGCCATTGGTCATTGAAGGTGAGCGGTTGCGGTTTGACGCGGATAGGGGATGGGCGTGGCCAAAATCGTTTGAAGCATGATGGATTCAGGGATGCTACATTTCGCCAACGGTTCTGTACCGTTGAAGCCCGACTCCATGAGCCGAGCGCTTGAGTTGGCATCGGATCCGTGGGAAGTCAAGGTGGTGCAGGTTTTGTCATCCTGGTGGAGTTCGTTGGATACCATGGAGATGAAGACCTCGGGTTCGACCGGTTCTCCTCGTTTGATTCAACACTCAAAATCGGCCATTGAAGCCAGTGCTATCCGGACGTTGCAGCACTTTCAATTAAGCCCTGGAGCGCGTATAGCTCTCGCCATGCCTGCCGAATTTGTAGGTGGCATGATGATGGTCATCCGAGCAGCCGTTGGTAGCTTGGAATTGGAAGTCGTGGAACCGAAGTTGATGCCTTCTTTTTCGAAGAACACAATGGACTTTGTAGCGCTCACCCCGGCGCAAGCGCGCGCGATGTGCGCCTCAAAAAAGCATGGCCAACAGATGGGTCAGTGGAAGACGTTATTGCTCGGAGGAGCGCCTGTTCAATCGGATTGGCTTGGAGGGTTGTCAAAGGAATTAAAGGTCTACGAGTCCTTTGGAATGACGGAAACGATCAGTCACTTTGCCGTTCGGCAAGTGGCGCCAATTCTAGAAGATGCATTTCAATGTCTTCCCGGGATTGAAGTTTCCTCAGAATCCAATGGGGCGTTGAGCGTCCAATTGCCCAATCAGTCAATGGTACAAACGAACGATGCCGTGGAGATCGTCAATTCTCGGACATTCCGATGGCTCGGTCGCCTCGACGACGTGATCAATTCGGGTGGGGTGAAGGTGCATCCCAGTGCCATTGCGGCCCTCCTTTCGCCAAACATTGCGGAGCCTTTTGTGGTCTATGGACGGCCCCATGAGGGATTGGGAGAGGAGGTTGTTTTGAGAATCCATGCACAAGAAGAGCCGCAGGATGCCGACCAGAGGCGCGTTGAGCTGAATCACGTGTTTTCTACGTCGCTGCCTCGGAACCACGCGCCGCGTTCGATAGAATGGAAGCCCATGGAAAAAACCCGCTCAGGAAAATGGAAAAGCCCCCGATGATGACAAAGGAAGATCTACCGGTGTTGGTATTTGCGACCCACAATGCAAACAAAGCAGCTGAAGTCGAGCGCATGTTGGAGGGGCGTTACCGAATCCTCACCTTGAATGACATCGGCTGCAATGAAGAAATCATTGAAGATGCGACCACGTTGGAGGGCAATGCGCAAATCAAGGCCCGCTATGTCAAGACACAGTATGGGTTGGATTGTTTTGCTGACGATACGGGACTAGAAGTCGACGCCTTGGATGGGCTTCCGGGTGTCAAAACAGCCCGATATGCAGGCGAGAATGCAGACTCAAGTGCGAATATGGAAAAGCTGATTCACGCGTTGGACGGGGTTTCAGAAGACAAGAGGCAGGCACGGTTCCGTACGTGTATTTGCCTGATCCAGGGTGAAGAGGAAGTTGTGTTAAAGGGGGTGTGTGAAGGCAGGATTGCGCTGGCATTGGAAGGCACAGAAGGGTTTGGATACGATCCGATTTTTCATCCAAATTCAGAATCCAGAACGTTTGCTGAAATGAGTCCGGCAGAAAAAAACACCGTGAGTCACCGTGGTCAGGCGGTGCGAAAAATGGTGAATGCATTGTTGGCAAGGTTTCAATGAAAATTGCGCGTGAACGCTAAGAAGTTGCATCTTTGTCCTGTAAACTGCAGTGCAGATGAATTATCTGGATTTTGAAGAGCCCATTCGCTTGTTGCGTGACCAGCTTGCCCAGGCAAAAGAGTTGCAAGAGACGAGTGATGTGGACATGGAGGCCTTGGTGCAGGACTTAGAGTCTAAAATTCGAGAAGTCACTGAAAAAGTGTACTCGGATTTGACGCCGTGGCAACGCGTGCAAGTCAGCCGTCACCCAGACCGACCGTATACCTTGAACTACATCGACGCCATCACCGGCGGTCGATTCATGGAATTGCATGGAGACCGGACCGTCAAAGATGACAAAGCCATGGTTGGAGGCTTTGGCTTTATTGATGACCAATGTGTCATGTTCATCGGTCAACAAAAAGGCATCAACACAAAAATGCGGCAGTATCGAAATTTCGGTATGGCCAATCCGGAAGGGTACCGGAAAGCCTTGCGCTTGATGAAGTTGGCTGAAAAATTCAATCGACCGGTTGTAACGCTCATTGATACTCCTGGAGCATATCCTGGACTTGAAGCGGAAGAACGCGGTCAGGGAGAGGCCATTGCACGCAATCTCATTGAGATGTGTCAGTTGAAAGTGCCCATCATTTGTATCGTCATTGGAGAAGGAGCCTCAGGAGGGGCTTTGGGCATCGGGATCGGAGACCGCGTTTTGATGTTGGAGAATACCTGGTATTCCGTAATCAGTCCTGAATCGTGTTCTTCCATCTTGTGGAGGAATTGGGAACATAAAATGGAAGCTGCTGCTGCATTGAAATTAACGGGGGAGGACATGCTCAAATTGGAGTTGATCGATGGGATCATTCCAGAGCCGCTTGGAGGAGTCCATGCAGATCGAGAAGCGATGTATGACTTGGTAAAAAAGGAAATCAAAACGCACTTAGCGAAGCTCATGCCGATGGACGCCAATAAGCGTGTCGATCAGCGAATTCGTAAGTTCTCGTCGATGGGAGTCGTCGATGGCTGAGGTTGTCTCGGGATTGCTTAGTTTTGTCACGAATTTGAAGATTCACAACACAGTATGAACCGTATTTATTACACCATGAAGTCTCCAATCACGTTGGTTGCCGCTTCCCTTTTGTTTCTCGCCGGATGTACCGGCCTGGGAAGCATGGAAAAAGAAATTGAAGCTTTGGGTCTCCAAGCAACACCTGAACCGCTGATTTTACGCGGTGACCAGGTGGAACTGAAGATTGAAGGCAAGTTTCCACCCAAGTACTTTGCTAAAAAAGTCAGCATGGAAGCGACCCCCGTTCTCACATGGGAAGGAGGTGCCGCTGAATATGACGCCCAGGGATTCCAGGGCGAGGATGCCGCTGGAAATTTCCAAGTCATCCCATTTGAAGCAGGCAAATCGTTCGTCTATGAGGCGTCAGTTCCTTTTGACGCCGCAATGGAAGATGCGGCTGAATTGGCTGTCCGAATCTCCGGAACACAAGGCAACAAATCGGCTACGTTTGATCCGGTGGTCATTGGAGCGGGTGTGATCACGACTCCATTGTGGGTGCAGTCAGATGACCAGTTCATCGCTGTTCCTGATGCGTACAAGCGTGTCATCTCTTACACGCAAGAAGCTACAGTCAACTATTCTGTAAATGCATCAGGGGTGCGCGGATCAGAATTGCGAGATGCCGATTGGCAAGAGCTCAAGACGTTGATCAAATTGGCTGCGTCTGCAGACAGTGTGACGTTGACAGGAGTGAACATCGAGTCGTATGCGTCACCAGAGGGTGAGATTACACTGAATGAAGATTTGGCCAGCGACCGTGCAGGTTCTGCTGCCAAAGCAATGGCCAATGAGTTGAAGCGATCTAAAATTGCTACCAACGATGCCTTTTACAATGAATCTCCTAAGGGAGAGGATTGGAATGGGTTTAAGAGCTTGATGAAGGCTTCTTCGATTGCGGACAAGGATTTGATCTTGCGCGTGTTGGAGATGTATTCTGACAAGAACAAGCGAGAGGAAGAAATTCGCAACATCGCCAAGACGTACAAGGAGATCGAGAAGGACATCCTTCCTGAACTGCGTCGTTCTCAGATGGCAGTGAGCTATGATGTTGAAGGCTACACGGATGAAGAGTTGATTGCTATGAGCATGGAGAGTCCGCAAATGTTAACGGCAGATGAGTTGTTGTTCGCGGCGACTTTGTTCGAATCGGTAAATGATAAATTGACCGTTTTTGAAAACGCGATGCGCGTGCACACAACTGATTTCAGGGCATACAACAACGCTGGGTGGTGTTTGACTGAAATGGGCCGCAATACACAAGCGAAGGAGTTGTTCAATCAAGCGTTGACTTTAGGCCGGAACAAAGCTGTTTTGAACAATGTAGCAGCAATCAAGCGTCAGGAAGGCGATGTTGATGGTGCAATGAAATTGCTCAACGAAGCGAACGGAGCAGGTCCTGAAGTGGCTTACAACAAAGGCATCATTTTGATTCAAAAGGGTGACTATCCTTCTGCGATTTCAAACATGGGTCGTTCATCTACGGTCAATGTAGCGTTGGCTAAGATGCTCAATGGAGATGCCTCTGGTGCAAAAACAACCTTGGAGAATGCAGGCGACGACAGTGCTGTCGCAAGCTATTTGATGGCCGTTGCATGTGCCCGTTTGGGTGATGCGAACGGTGTGAAAGTTCATTTGGCTGAGGCTTTAGCTAAGGATCCTGGATTGCGTGCTAAATCTGAAAAAGATTTGGAATTCCGCAATGTCAGAGACCAGCTGGGCATGTAATTGCTCGAAAGCATTTCGAAAAAGGCCGCTCCATTTGGAGTGGCCTTTTTCGTTTTTAAACCGCGAGAACTTGGTTACTTTGGTCAGATGAAATACGCGACGGTTGTTTTTTGTTTGCTTCTTGGGATGTTCAATGCGTTCGATGGATTGGGCCAAACGAGCAAAGAGGTCAGTACCCATTTATTCGATTTGCCTGGCGTAGAATTTGACGCAATTCCTGCACCTTCTCCGTTTGAATCATCTTGGGTTTTGATGGTGAAACAGCCTTTTGACCATGAACACCCTGAGTTGGGGAGTTTTCGTCAAAAAGTATATCTGTCTCATTATGAAGCGGACCGTCCTGTTGTTTTGGTGACAGAAGGGTACAATCGAGGAAGAAATTATGCGAGTGAACTGGCAACGGCTATCGGAGCCAATCAAGTGGTTGTGGAGCATCGGTTCTACGGAGCCAGCATGCCAGACTCCATGGACTATACGTATCTAACGATTCGTCAAGCTGCAGCTGATTTGCATCGGATCAAGGAGATGTTGGCCGGTCTGTATGAAGTGCCGTGGTTGGCTTCGGGGATTAGTAAAGGAGGTCAAACGACGTTGTACTACCGGTACCTCTATCCGGAAGATGTTGCGGTGAGCGTGCCGTATGTAGCACCCATCAATTTGGCTTTGGAGGACACCCGGATTTATGACTTTCTGAATGTTGTGGGCTCTCGATCGTGTCGAAGGGACATTCTCGAGATACAACGACGAATTCTATCGGATTATGAAGCATGCTTGACGCGTTTAAAGTGGCACGCGAAGGGTGAGGGGTTGGAGTTTGGTTATTTGAGTTTGGAAGAGGCCTTTGAATATGCCGTGCTCGAGTATCCTTTTTCATTTTGGCAATGGGGGATGGATTGCTCTGACATACCCGATGCCTCAGCGGACTTAGAGGTGGTTTTGGACCACTTTTTAGAAGTGAGCGGCTTGGCTTTTTTCTCGAATACGAGCATGACAGATTATGCGTCACATTATTACCAGTGTGCGCGTGAGTTTGGTTACTACAGCTATGAAACGGAGGCGGTTTCCGATTTGCTTCGCGCCCTTCCAACAGACGTCAATCCATCAGCAATCTTCACTCCGAATCACGAAGAGGTTCCTTACGATGGAGGAGCATTGGCTCGGGAGGTGTACGATTGGTTGGAGGCATCGGGCGAACGCATTCTCTACATCAATGGAGCTTTGGATACGTGGAGTGCAACAGCGATGCCAAAGCGCGAGGACCGCGACGCCCTTTATTTCTTTTTAGAGGGTGAAAGCCACAGCTCAGCGCGGATTCGAACGATGGATTCGGATCAAAAGCGAGAAGTCAAGAAGGCATTGGAGCGGTGGTTGGAAATGCCCATCACCGGATCGCTCTCTGAAATTGAGGAGGCGGACTAACCGGGCAATCCGATGCGCTGTGCAGCATGCCATAGAACAATGCCCGCACAGACGCTGACATTCAGACTTTGTTTGACTCCGAATTGGGGAATTTCCACCACAATTTCGGATGCATCACACGTGTTAGGCTCAACGCCTTTCACTTCATTGCCAAACACAAGGGCCCATTTTTCTCCGACTTTTGGCTCCCAGTTGAGGATGGAAATGCTGTTTGTTGTTTGCTCAATCGATGCGATTTTATAGCCTTGTTCGCGCAATTTCATAATGGCTGAAAGTGCATCGGAATGGGCTGACCAAGGCACGTGTTCATCGGCACCCAAGGCACTCTTAAGGATGTCCCTCTGAGGAGGGTGAGCGGTGTAGCCGCACAAGTCGATGCCGCTAATTCGAAAGGCATCTGCCGTTCGGAAGAAAGCACCGACATTGAGTCCAGATCGAATGTTCTCAAGAACAACTCTCACGGGCACGGTCTCGGATTCGGTATACGCTTCTGGACGCGTGCGTTCTCCCAATGGGCTCATGCTTTTTTGGATTCTAAGAGTTTCTTCAATGCCAAGTATTCATCACGTAAACGAGCGGCTTCCATAAAGTCAAGATCTTTTGCTGCGCGTTCCATGACCTTCTTCGTACGCTCGATTGTTTTCTGAAGCGCCTCAACACCCATGGCATTCACAACAGGGTCAGCAGATAGTGTTTCCATGGTGACATCGGGTTCTGCCGCCAAATGGCGTGGCCGGTCTTCGATGCTATTGCTTTGCTCGAACATGGTATTCCGCTGTTTCTTAATCTGAGTCGGTTTCATGCCATGCTTCACGTTGTATGCCTCTTGCTTCTCTCTTCTCCGTGCTGTTTCGTCAATCGTCATGGCCATGGACTTGGTGATCCGGTCACCATACATGATGACACGGCCTGAGATGTTTCTAGCCGCTCTGCCCGCAGTTTGAGTCAGTGAGCGGTTTGATCTCAGAAAGCCTTCTTTGTCCGCGTCCATAATCGCAACCAGTGCGACTTCAGGAATGTCCAAGCCTTCCCGCAAAAGATTGACGCCGACGAGCACATCGAATACACCGTCTCTCAATTCTCGTATGATTTCGACACGGTCCAATGTTTTGACATCGGAGTGGATGTAGCGTGTTTTGATGCTCAGGCGTTCGAGGTATTTGGTCAACTCTTCAGCCATACGCTTGGTCAGGGTGGTCACTAGAGTGCGGTCTCCTGCGGCTATGGTGCCTTGAATCTCAGTCACCAAATCATCCACTTGGTGTTCACAAGGCCGGACTTCGATGGGCGGGTCTAACAATCCAGTAGGGCGAATCACTTGTTCCACGACGATGCCTTCAGACTTCTCCAATTCATAATCGGCGGGTGTTGCAGAAACATAGAGCAGCTGCCCCGTGATGTCATGAAACTCATCGCCTTTGAGTGGACGATTATCCAGGGCAGAAGGTAGTCGGAATCCATAGTCAATCAGGGCAGTCTTTCGCGAGCGGTCACCACCGTACATGGCCCCAATTTGAGGCATGGTCACGTGACTTTCATCCACGATGAGTAGGAAGTCATCTGCGAAATAGTCGAGCAAGCAAAAAGGGCGTTCTCCGGGTTTTCTGCGGTCGAAGTACCGGCTATAGTTCTCGATTCCATTGCAGAAGCCGATTTCCTTGATCATCTCTAAATCATACAAAGTTCTTTCCTCCAACCTTTTGGCTTCCAGGAATTTGGATTGCTCTTGAAAGAAGTCTTTTTGTTTCTCCAAGTCCTGTTGAATTTCCCAAACAGCTTGGTCTGTTGTTGATTTACTCGCGACGAATAGATTCGCTGGGTAGATGACGATGTCGTCAAACGTGTGTAGGGTCTGTCCGGATTCCGGGTCAATGGTCTGCAATGCTTCGATTTCATCTCCCCAAAATTGAATGCGCAAAGCATGATCTGCATAGGCTAAGAACACATCGACGGTATCGCCTTGAACGCGGAATGTACCCCGCTTGAACTCCGCACGTGTTCGGCTATACAAGCTGCTGACCAGGGCGTGCAAGAAGGCATTGCGCCCCCATTTCTGTCCAACGTTGAGAGGGATAATGCTTTTGTGAAACTCAACCGGGTTGCCGATGCCATAGATGCAGCTAATGGATGCCACAACAATGATGTCCCGTCGTCCACTCAGCAAAGCTGAGGTCGTGCTTAACCGGAGCTTTTCAATCTCCTCGTTGATTGCCAAGTCCTTTTCTATGAAGGTGTTGGTTGAGGCGATGTAGGCTTCAGGTTGGTAGTAGTCGTAGTAACTGACGAAATACTCAACGAGATTCTCAGGGAAAAACTCCTTGAATTCCGAGTATAGCTGTGCGGCTAACGTTTTGTTGTGACTGAGGACCAGCGTCGGGCGTTGTGTCTGCGCGATGACATTGGCAGCCGTGAACGTCTTTCCTGATCCTGTAACTCCTAGAAGTGTTTGGTGCTTGGTGCCTTGTTGCACGCCCTCCACAAGTTGTCGGATGGCCTCGGGTTGATCACCCGCAGGTTTGTATTCGCTTTGGAGTTTGAATTTCATGCGGTAGGTGCTTCAAATTTACGTGCGGTGAAGCGCAATTCATCCGAGATTTTAAGAAACAAAAAAGCCAGGCTTTTGGCCTGGCTTTTTTCTTGCAGTTGTTGTGGCAATCAGTCTGCCACTACATCAAATTTCACCGTAACGATGACTTCTTTGTGCAACTTAATCGTTGCTTCATACGAACCGAGTTCTTTGATGCTGTCATCGGTGAAGTGAATCAACTTCCGGTCAATGTTATGACCGGCAGCTTGAATGGCTTCAGCCAATTGAATGGAGTTGACAGAACCAAAGATCTTGCCGCTTTCGCCGGCTTTCGCTCCGATTTTTAATGTCAATCCTTCCAGTGACTTGCCCAATGATTGAGCCAATTCCATCGCTTTCGCAGCCTTGTGAGACTGTTGCTTGATGACTTCTGCTACCACCTTCCGTGCGGAAGGAGTGGCGGATGTAGCCAACCCTTTTGGGATGAGGAAATTGCGTGCGTAACCGCTTTTGACGGTGACGATGTCGTTTTTGCTACCAAGTAGTTCGACGTCTTGCTTCAGAATGATATCCATGATCGTCGGATTTAGCGGAGGTTGTCAGCCACATATGGCATCAAAGCCAGGTGACGTGCCTTTTTGATGGCCTGGGCCACCTTGCGTTGGTACTTCAGGGAGGTGCCTGTCAATCGACGAGGCAAAATCTTGCCCTGCTCGTTGCAGAGCATCAACAAAAAACTAGCATCCTTGTAGTCGATGTACTTAATGCCTTTCTTCTTGAAGCGGCAGTACTTCTCCTTCTGGGTGTCAATGCTGATGGGGTTCAGGTAACGGACATTCTTGTCAGCCATGGTGATTCTTTTTTAAGAATTAAGCCTCTTCGGCAGTTTCAGGAGCGGCCGTAGGGGCTTGGCTCGACTTGTTGCGGCGTGACTCAGCATACACAGTGTGATGCTTGTCCATCCGAGTCGATAGGAATCGGATGATGCGCTCGTCTCTCCGGAATTCAGTTTCGAAGGGCAGGATTACAGGAGCCTCAGCCTCAAACTCAAACAGTTGGTAGAAGCCCGAAGACTTCTTCTGAATGGGATAGGCCAATTTTCGTAATCCCCATGATTCCTCATGATCAATGGTAGCACCATTGTCCTTGAGGTATGCACGGTACTTCTCTACTGTTTCCGCTACCTGCTCAGCAGATAGCACGGGAGTCATAATGAAAACAGTTTCGTAACGATTCATGTAGAACGGGGTTTGTTAAATGGGGGGCAAAAGTAATTCAGGAACCGCTGAAAAGCAATAACTGATCGTGCTGATTTCGAGTGGCTTTATTCCAATCTGAGTGGGCCGTTGTTCGTTGTCTGTTCAAAACTCCGCTTCCTTCGCCAAGAACAGCGCCCGATATTCGCAGAGTCTATCAACAAAATGGAATCGAGCAACGCAACCTATACCGTATCCGCCCTCAAATATCGTCCACAGGAATGGGACGCCGTTGTAGGACAAGAAGGGATTACACGTACCCTCAGGCAAGCCATTGATCAAAATCAAGTGGCTCAAGCCTATTTGTTTTGCGGTCCAAGGGGTGTCGGTAAAACCACGTCGGCGAGGATTTTCGCTCGGGCCATCAATGATTTTGATGCAAATTCAGGAGAAGACTATGCGTTCAATGTCTTTGAATTGGATGCCGCCTCCAACAATAAGGTTGAAGACATTCGATCCATTGTAGACCAAGTGCGGATCCCGCCTCAACGCGGTAAGTATAAAGTGTACATCATCGATGAGGTGCACATGCTTTCTCAAGCGGCGTTTAACGCTTTCTTGAAGACGTTGGAGGAACCGCCGCCTCATGCGGTGTTTGTTTTGGCTACAACCGAAAAGCATAAAATTCTTCCCACGATCCTGTCGCGTTGCCAAATCTTTGATTTCCATCGCATCACTGTGCCCGACATGGTGACACATTTGCAGGGCATTTGCACGCAAGAAGGAATCGAAGCCGAAGAAGCTGCTTTGCACGTCGTGGCAGTGAAGGCAGATGGAGCGTTGAGAGATGCGCTGAGTATTTTTGATCAACTGGTGGCCTTCGCTGGGAAGAAGTTGACGTACGAGGTGGTAGCGGAGCATTTGCATGTTCTCGATCATCAAACCTATTTTGAAGTGTTGCGTTGTGCGCTGGCCGGCGAAGTCGCTCCGGCACTGCTGGTCCTCGACGGGATCATCGCACGCGGTTTTGACCCCCATCACTTTATCTCAGGATTGGGATCCCACCTGCGCAGCTTGTTGGTGAGTAAAGATGCCTCCACGGTTCAGCTCATGGAAGGAACGGATGACCTGCGAAGGCAATTTGTTGAGCAATCGCAACAGACGGATTTGCACTTTCTGGTTCAAGCGCTCGATCATGTGAATAAAGCGGATGTTCAATACCGAGGTAGCAATCACCAGCGACTCCTTGTTGAGCTTACGCTGATGCAAATCTGCTCCCTTCGAGGAGTGGATAAAAAAAAAAATAGCCTCATAGCGATTCAAGCGGATGCTTGGCGGGCGAGCCGCTCAGTGAGCCGCCCCGCAATTCCTCCAACGCAGAAACCTCCTGTAGAGCGCGATGTGGCTCCTGAACCTGCCATGCCTGTGAAGGGTATAGATGTCGCGGAAGCTCAGCCGATGCCGGTCGCATCCGAAGATGTGATTCCGGCAGCTGTGGCTGCTGAAGAAAGGCAGGAGCCTCAGAAGTCCCCTGAAGTGGGGGTCTTGAAAAAACGCAGGGTAGCCCTATCGAAACCAAAGTCGCTCCAATCGTTGGTGGTGGACACACCGGAGGTGGTCAAGGAATTCGAACCCGTCTTGCGCGAAGAATTTGATTTGGGGCAGCTTCAGGAGGCTTGGAATCAGTTTGCGGAGGTGCAGAGACGAGCGGATCTACTCAATTTAAGTTCGACGCTTTTGGCGTGTTCGGTTGGATTGGAAAAGAAACAAATTCAAATCAAGCTGCTGAATAGAGTTCAAGAAGAGCAAATCAAGGAGGTTCGTGTCCAATTGCTCGAATATCTCAGAGGTGCTTTGAAGAACGATTTCATCGAACTGAACTTGCACGTCCCTGCAGCTGCTGAATCCGAAGTTTCGTCTCAATTCTTAACGGAACGCGAGCGATACGATGTTTTTGTGGACAAAAATCCACATTTAGACACGTTGAGAAAACGACTGGATTTGGATTTGGGATAAAACACAGATTCAAATTCCACGTGGATCGGGACTTTTTCTATTTTCAATTGAACGACTTGACCTCATTAGTGGTTTAAACAACATGAAGCGCATTTTTTCGGTTTTTACGATTTTTGCTGTCGTGGCCTTTTCGACGGAAATGTTTGCCCAATCCATAGGGGTGATTCGAGGAAAGGTGACCGATGCGGTGACCAACGATCCCGTTCCCTTTGCCAATGTGGTATTGCAGGGTGAAATCAAAGGGACAACGACTGATTTCGATGGTATTTTTGAATTGGCACAGGTTCCTACAGGGCTTCATAATGTGCAATTTAGTTTTGTAGGCTACGATGCCATAACCATTTTTGAAGTCGAGGTCACGCCATCGAGACCAGCCGTCATCAGTGTGGTTATGAAGCCGTCGACTGTCGCAATCGCTGAAGCCGAAGTGCAGGGTTCGCGACGCGCTACGCAAGCCGAAGCACCTCTGAGCGTTCGGAGTTTGGGTTCCAATGAAATCAAGCGAAACCCAGGAGGAGGTCGGGACATTAGCCGGGCGATTCGCACGTTGCCGGGGGTGGCTGCCATCCCTAGTTTTCGAAACGACATTGTCGTTCGAGGAGGGGCTCCCAATGAAAATCGGTTTTACATCGATGGCATCGAAATCCCCAACATCAACCACTTCGCGACACAGGGAGCGAGCGGCGGTCCGGTAGGCATGATCAATGTTGACTTGGTTGAGAACATCGATTTCTATGCCGGAGCTTTTCCCGCAGCCCGTGGAAATGCCCTGAGTTCCGTGATGGAGTTCAGCTTCAAAGAAGCGCGAACCGATGAATGGACGGCCAACATGGTCGTGGGTACGAGCGACCTGGGATTGACCCTTGAAGGCCCAACAGGTGAAAAGTCATCGCTCATCATGAGCATGCGCAGAAGTTATTTGCAGCTGCTTTTCGAGGCCATCGGACTGCCGTTTTTGCCGATCTACAATGACTACCAGTTCAAGTGGACGGCGCGTCCTGATGACCGCAACGCCATCACTGTCATTGGTTTGGGGGCGTTGGATAATTTCGAACTGAACTTGGGCATTGCTCAGGACTCCGCCCAAGACAATTATCTTGACCAAGTGGCCATTTTGGGAGCGTTGGACATCCAACGGCAATGGAACTACACGCAGGGCGTGAAGTGGGATCGGTATCAAGACAACGGAAAATGGACATTCGTCGCGAGTCGGAACATGCTCAACAACCGCGCCTTCAAACACTTGGACAATGACGAAGAGAACCGCTTGATTCGGGATTACCTCTCTCAGGAGATTGAGAACAAGTTCCGGGCAGAGCGGAAATTATTTCTGAAAGAAGGAATGGAGGCGACCTATGGTGTGTTGTACGAGTATGCTAAATACAACAATAGCACTTCAGAAAAGCGACTGAATCCAGCCACGGGTGCACTGGAGTCGGTTGACTTCCAATCGGATTTTAAGGCACACAAATACGGCGCATTTGTTCAAGCCAATCGGCGATTGATGCAGGAGCGATTGACAGTGTCAGCTGGGATGCGTATCGATGGCTCGACGGCTGCGTCGGGGCTGGTGAATCCTTTGAAACAGTGGTCTCCTCGGGTGTCTGCGAGTTTCGCCTTTGCTCCGGGCTGGACCTTCAATGCCAATGCGGGCATGTATTCTCAACTTCCCGCCTACACCATCCTAGGGTATGCAGTGGGTGATGCGCGCGTCAATGCGACGGACTCCACGTCGTATCTCAACAACAGGCAATTGGTTGCAGGTTTGAAGTGGGACGGCAGTGAAAAGAACTTCGTGGTCTCTGTGGAAGGCTTTTTCAAGGGCTATCAAAACTCTCCGATCAGTTCATTGCAAGGGGTGGCCTTGGCCAATTTGGGAGCGGACTTTGGGGTGGTGGGCAATGAAGCCGTAACCTTTGATGGATTGGGGCGGTCATATGGGGCGGAACTCCTGCTTCAACAACGTCTTTACAAAGGCTTTTACGGGCTGTTGGCCTACACCTTTGTACGGAGTGAATTTGAAGATAGCTCAGGTGAATTTGTTCCGAGCAGCTGGGACAACCGCCATATCCTAAGCATGACGGGAGGGAAGAAATTCGAGAATGGATGGGAAATTGGGACGCGCTTGCTTTTCAGTGGAGGATTGCCTTACACACCAACGGATGCAGGTTCTTACAGCATTGAAAGTTGGGATTTTTACGGTCGGCCTTTGTTGGATTACAGCTTACTGAATTCAGAACGCAACGGGGCATTCCACCAACTGGACATTCGCATTGACAAGAAGTGGTTTTTTGAGCGGTGGTCGCTCGATGTATTCATGGAAGTACAGAATGCTACTGGTGCGGCCGTTCCGCAACCCAACTTCAGTGATGTGGCACGAAACCCATTGACAGGTGCGCCTGTCCCATCGCAGACCCAGCCGGGGTTCTATGACCAACGACAAATTGACCCGAGTAATGGAGCGGTTTTACCTGCTTTGGGAATCATCATCGAACTTTGATGCATGCAACCAAAGCTTTGGGATGAAGGAATGAGTTGGTCCTGTTTGCCTCATGCCGTGAGTTCTCTCATTTGCACTGGGGCAGCTATTATCAATGAATGGTGGATTTGTGGTTTTGTTGGAACACTGTCCTCGGTGCTCTTTTTCACGGCTCGCACGGGGCTGCAGTGGCAACGCGAGTCTCGCAGTTTTCGGTCTTCTACGGGTTGGATGATTGCAGGTGCCTGGATCGGTTGGGGAAGATGGCGCATACTTCCGAATGATGCCCAACTGTCACTCGATCATACCAAAGAAACGTTGATGAACCGGCGCGGGGCATATGATGTTGGAATCGAATCGTGGGAATTGATGTGGCATCAAAAGAATGGAGTTGTCCGTGTGTTGCATGACTTCACAGACCGCGAAATGGCGCAAGATGTGCTCCAGGAAGTCACGAATTTGGATTCGCCGATTTAAGCGGAATCGGTTATCTTCGAAGGCATGCGCATTGACAAATTCCTATGGGCCATACGGGTGTTCAAAACACGATCTCTTGCTAGCGCTCATTGCCGTGAGGGCAAGGTTTTTATAGGCGAGAAAGTGGTGAAGCCAGCTCACGTTTTATCCGGGGAGGAAAAAATCCGGGTTCGAAAGGGTGCGGTTCAATTTGAGTGGAAGGTGCTTTCGTTTCCAAAAAGCCGTGTCGGTGCAGCACTTGTCGAAACCTATGCCCGGGATGTTACAGCGCCTGAAGAAGTGAAGAAGTGGGAAGATATCCGAGCCGCTCAGCGTGACTTGGGGCGTCCAGTTGGTCGGCCAACAAAGCGTGATCGCAGAGATTGGGAAAAGCATTTTGAATGAAAAAGGACTTTGTAATCCGGAACATCACGGCGTCGGAGACGCGTCCTGTTCGGCATGAGGTTTTATGGCCGCATCTGCCGAGTGCCGCGTCTTGTGTGATTGACATCGATGATCAAGTAGGGGCGCACCATGTCGGTGCTTTTGACTCGAATGGAAAATTAGTGGGTGTTTGTTCGTTGTTTCAGCAACGTTCAGAGCGCTTTCCTCACGCCATATCGAACGATGCTGCGGTGTATCGATTGCGTGTGATGGGGACCGTTGAAGAAGTTCGAGGTCATGGTGCAGCAGCAGCGATAATCGACTACGTTTGTCTTTGGTGCAGCCGTCAAAGCATAGTGTATGTGTGGTGTGATGCTCGCGAGGTTGCATTCGGTTTTTATGAGCGAATGGGATTTGAATTTGTGTCCGATAAATTTGAAATCGAGCACATCGGCCTCCATCGAATGATGGCTCGGTCACTTTAATTTTAGGGCTTCATTTTCTAGTCATGCCGATACTATCCAACAAAGGGCTTCGAATGCCCGACAGCCCTATTCGGAAGCTGACTCCTTTTGCCAATGCTGCAAAAGAGCGGGGGGTGCATGTGATTCATTTGAACATTGGACAACCGGATATAGAAACACCGGATATAGCCATGCAGGCCATTCGAGACATCGACCGAAAGGTTTTAGAATACAGCCCCAGCGAGGGATATTCCTCATATCGAAAAGGCCTCTCTCAGTATTACCATGGTGTTGGAGTCGATGTGACGTCAGAAGATATCCTGGTGACAACGGGAGGGTCAGAAGCGTTGATGTTCGCCTTCCTCGCCTGTTTAAATCCGGGGGATGAGATTATCATTCCTCAACCTTTTTATGCCAATTACAATGCGTTCGCTGAAATAGCGGGTGTCCATATTGTTCACGTAACAGCTTCGATTGAAAATGGTTTTGCCCTGCCTCCGATGGAGGATTTTGAGGCCATGGTCAATGAGCGAACCAAGGCCATTTTAATCTGCAACCCGGGCAACCCGACCGGAACGAATTACGCAGATTCAGATTTGGAGGGGTTGGCGAAACTGGTCAAGAAGAATGATTTGTTCTTGTTCGCTGATGAGGTGTATCGTGAGTTTACCTACGGCGGGGAATTGCCGCGTAGCATCATGAGCATACGAGGGATCGAGGAGCATGCCGTTATGATCGATAGTGTTTCCAAACGATACAGCATGTGTGGAGCGCGAGTGGGCTGTTTGGTCACGAGGAATTCAGAGGTAAAAAGCGCTGCAATGAAATTTGCAATGGCTCGACTGAGCCCGCCCACCGTGGCGCAGATTGCCGCGGAGGCCGCTCTTCAAACACCGGATTCGTATTTCGATGCGGTCCGTTCGGAATACATGAAACGTCGGGACGAGTTGGTGAACGGATTGAATCAGATTGAAGGAGTGGAGTGTCCGATGCCTGGTGGTGCTTTTTATGCCGTTGCAAAATTGCCCATTGACGATGCTGATTTGTTTTGTCAATGGATGCTGGATTCCTTTGTTTGGGAAGGGTGTACTGTAATGATGGCGCCCAACACTGGATTCTATGCGACGCCTGAGTTGGGGAGGCAAGAAGTCCGCATGGCGTATGTATTGAAACTGGAAGAAATTCAAAAAGCCGTTCAATGTTTGCGTCACGGACTGGAGGCATACGCCGCTCGTGCAGACCATTCTTGATTGGCCTGAAGTTCACGTGAAACGCAGAGGGCTATTTTGCTTTGGGGAGGTGAGAATGTGAAGCGGCCTGCATTGGGTTGGCTGGGGCAATGTGCATTCCACAATGTCTCATGTGTATCTTGCTACATTATTCGATAATCACCACCAAATGAATCGCCTTTACTCGCTGCTCCCATGGAGTCTTTTTTTCGTTTTTGCAGGATGTTTGTCCCTGCAAGGAAATGCTCAAACAGCCGATACCACGTGGGTCCAGACGTTTACCTGGGAAGAGCAAAACAACCCGGCGACCAACTATGAAAGTCCTGGACGTCGATGGTTCGATTTTCCATCGTCCACAAATGACACGGCGTATCAAAAGGTATTGATGTACCATACGTTGAAGTGTTTTGAGGATGGCACTGCAGGAGGTTTGGGCTATGCTTGTGGAGAATGGGATTATCTCACGTACAATTATTTATTTGATCACACAGGAACATTAGACAGCAACCTCTTAACTCATCCCCATTGGCTTGTTGACGATGTGAACTTTGTGGCGGATACGCTGATTTATGTGCCTGAAAGTGAGACGGTCTCCGATACCATTCGCACCCTGTATGAGCTGATTCAATTGGGTGATGTTGAAGCCACGGAGGAAGCTTCCAATACAAGTTTGGTGTGGTCTGACGCCATGAGCTCGGCCAATTTTGTGCCGCAAACGGCGCGTTATCAGTGGTTGTGGACAGCATCTGAACTTGGCGTTATGGGGTGGGTTGATTCCACATCTGCGGGTTTTGAACTTCCTTGGATCGAGGAGTTGTCTGAGCAACGGGATGGCGCACAGTGGAAGGCGTATTGGACCACTCAGGATTCCTTGGCTGGTTTTTGGAATGGTTCTGCTGCGGCTTCGTCTGGAGTGTCTGATTTGAATAACGCGGGTCGCTTTGTTTGGAATGAACCCTTGATTTGGGATGGTGAAGCGCATTTGATTATTGAACTTCAACTGCAGGAGGCGATTTGGAATGACCCGGCTTCGGTCGTCATTCCATCTGTGGATGCGCCAGAGCAAACGTGGCGAGCAACCTCTGCAGGTCATTTTATTCGGTTCGACGGCAATGACCGCTTCGAAGTGGTTGCTTCAGAATTGGATGGTATCGGAGCAGAAGTCACCGTTGAATTTTGGCAGCGAGGAAACGAAATTTTTCAGCCAGAAAACAACTCCATTTGCGAGGGGTTCAATGCTTTGAACCAGCGAGAGCTCAATATTCACCTTCCCTGGTCCAATGGACGCGTATACTGGGACGCCGGATACGATGGTGGGTACGATAGAATTGACCAAGCAGCAGCTGCTGAACAGTATAAAGGCGTTTGGAACCACTGGGCTTTTGTCAAGAATGCAACGGAAGGAGTGATGTCGATTTATTTGAATGGATTGCTGTGGCACACAGGACAGGACCTGGACAATGCGTTTGGAGAAATGGTTCGTTTTCACATCGGATGCAATGGCAATGGTGGCAATGATTATCGGGGCGACGTCGATGAGTTTAGGATCTGGGCGTCAGCATTGAACGCTGCAACCATTGCAGAATGGATGGATCAGACACCTGGTGAGGAGCATCCGCAATTCGATCAGCTCAAGGCGCATTTTGATTGGGAAACGGAAGGAGGGTATCAAATTGATGGCGTTGGAGCCTCAGGCTTTTTTCATGGCAACGCTGGAAGGATAGCGCATGGAGGTTCTGATGCCTTTATGCGTCAAGGTGCAATGCCCGATGCGGCCCGTCCCGTCATGACGTGGTTGAGCGGGACACCCGTTTCGTATGAATCCATTGTGGTCGACCGAACAGTCCCCGTTCCTCCGCTCAGTGTATCTGAATGGGCCGTGTTTGGCAATGACGTCAACTGGACTGCGTTGGAGTACGCTTGGCCGCACGATGCTGTTATGGAAACCCGCATGTCAACCGGAGAGCTGTTGGCGACTTACCCCGTTCAAGGGGCGTCGGTCATTCTTGTCAACGACACGCTGGAGTATTTTTCTCCGTCATTTGAAGTCATTGATCGTTATGAATTGGCACGTTATATCACACCGTACGGAATCGGACTCACTTTGGGCGATGAAGGCTGGACATGGGTGTTTGACGTAACCGACTTTGTGGGCATGCTGCGTGATAGTGTGGAGCTGCAAGCTGGAAATTGGCAAGAGCTTTTGGACCTTCGATTTGCCTTTATTGAAGGGACTCCTGCTCGCGATGTGAAGCGGATTGAAGCGTTTTGGAAGGGGCAGTACAATTTGAGCAGTTTTGATGAAAACGTCACGGATCATGTCTTTACTCCTGTTTCTGGGGAAGCCATGTTCAAACTCAAAACCCGTGCAAGTGGGCATGGTTTTGGATCGGGCAACAACTGTGGTGAGTTTTGCTATAACGCCCATTCCGTTCAAGTAAACGGAGAGACTCAGTGGACCTGGGAAGTCATGAGGGAATGTGCAGACAATCCCTTGTACCCTCAGGGAGGGACTTGGATTTATGACCGTGCGGCCTGGTGTCCGGGCGCTCCCGTGGATACCAAAGAGTTTGAATTGACCTCTGTTGTGACTGCGGGTGAGCCTTTCGCTGTGGATTATGACATTACATATGATCCCGATGGCAACTATCGCTTTGAAGGCCAAGTCGTTGCTTACGGCGAGGCCAATATGGAACATGACGTCGAAATCTCGGAAGTTTTGGCTCCTTCAGATAACAAGTTACAGTCCCGATTCAATCCAATTTGCGAGTCGCCACAAGTCATCATTCGCAACAACGGCGCTGAACCATTGACGAGCTGTACATTCAATTATGGCATTCAAGGGGGAGAAGAAGCGACCTTCCAATGGACAGGTGAACTCGCGTTTTTAGAGTCGGCTGTGGTGGATTTGCCCTACATCGACCCGTCTCTTTCTGAAGGAGACAACGAAGAAGAGTTGATCTTTGAAGTGGCGGTCAATGCTCCCAATAATCAATTGGATCAAGAGCCTCGGAACAATGCTACGACCAGTCGATTTCATCGTGTTCCAACGTGGGCTTACCCCGATTTGGATGACAACCGCATCATTGTGTGGACCAAAACGAATTTAGTCCCGAGTGAAACAACCATTGAGTTGACTGATGCCGCAGGCAACGTGGTGTGGGAACGTGGTTATGCAGAAGCCAATACAACCTTCCGAGATACCCTGTCTCTGAATCAAGGCTGCTACCGATTGACCATTTATGATTCGGGAGATGATGGGCAAGGCTTTTGGGCCAACAATGATGGCAGCGGGTATACACGTGTCAAAAAAGTGGCGGGTGGAAATTTCATCAATTTTGAGCCGGACTTTGGCAAGTCCATTTCACAGGCTTTCTTCTTTCAAACGAATCTGGTTGGCGTGGAGGAGTTCGTTTCGAACCGTCAGTTCGGATTCCAGGTGTTTCCGAACCCCAGTGATGCACAATTCAATGTGCGTCTTGATGGATGGAATGAGGGGCAGTTGGCGAACTGGAGTTTGCGTGATCCCATGGGAAGATTGATTGATCAAGGAGCAAGAAGGCTGAATTCGGGTGAATTGCTCGCTCTGTCTTTCAAGGAATGTCCACAGGGGACCTACGCATTAACGGTCACCAATGAGATGGGACAACACACGACCCAGTGGATTCAAGTGAGTCGCAAGTGATTCAATGCTCTGATTTCTTGACGTGAACCAGCTGTGTAGCTCTTTATTTTGATTTGTTTGACCTTTTTGTGTCAAAAAAAACGGATTTTGTTGGTAATTTTTTAAATAATTCGGAGTGACCCCCCTCAAATTTAGGGGTACCTTCGTGAAATTATTAGAAAAAACCGACTTTCATGAGTATTTCTCGCCAAAAAGCCCTTGAGGATGTGTTAGAACGCACTCCGCGGTACCGGGAGCGTCCTTCGAATAAAATTTCACAGTATTACGGTGAGAACGTATTCAACTTGCATACGATGCGAGAGTACTTGACAGATGAGGCTTGTGATGGCATCATGGATGCGATGGACAACCACACTTCGATCAGTCGCTCTATTGCAGATCAAGTGGCGTCTGCTTTGAAGGAATGGGCCATTTCACGAGGAGCTACCCACTACACGCATTGGTTTCAACCTTTAACCGGAGCAACGGCAGAGAAGCATGATAGCTTCATTACTCCAACCGGAGATGGACGTGCGATCGAGAAATTCGACGGTTCGCTTTTGGTACAGCAAGAACCGGATGCGAGTTCGTTTCCTAACGGAGGGATTCGAAACACATTTGAAGCAAGGGGCTATACCCTTTGGGATCCAACATCCCCGGCATTTGTTTGGGAGAGTACATTGTGCATCCCGACGATCTTCATCAGCTATACAGGATTTGCGCTGGACAATAAGATGCCTTTGTTGAAGGCATTGGCACGAGTGGATTCTGCTGCAACGGATGTGTGCCAGTATTTCGATAAGAATGTCACCAAGGTGGTGGCCACGTTGGGATGGGAACAGGAATATTTCCTTGTCGATAAATCCCTCCACGGTGCACGACCTGACTTGCAGTTAACGGGCCGGGCGTTGTTTGGCGCACCTCCTGCGAAAGGGCAGCAGCTTGACGATCACTATTTCGGAAGCATACCTGCACGCGCAAGTGCCTTCATGAAAGAATTTGAGTTGGAATCCCACAAGTTGGGAATTCCGGTAACGACACGGCACAATGAAGTGGCGCCGAATCAGTTTGAGTGTGCTCCTGTGTTTGAAGAAGCCAACTTGGCCAATGACCACAATCTGTTGCTGATGGAGGTGATGGAGCAAGTCGCTCGGAAGCACGATTTCAGGGTGCTTCTTCATGAAAAACCATACCCAGGGCTCAACGGCTCCGGTAAGCACAACAACTGGTCTCTTGGAACGAATACGGGAGTAAATCTCTTGAAGCCGGGCAACAACCCGAAAACGAATTTGCGCTTCTTGACGTTCTTCATCAACACGTTGGCCGCTTTGAATACGCACGCGGACATCGTGCGTGCATCCTTTGCGTCAGCAGGAAACGACCACCGGCTGGGAGGGAACGAAGCGCCTCCAGCTATTGTTAGTGCCTTCATCGGTTCTCAATTGTCCGAATTGCTGGATGAATTGGAAACCAGCATCAAGGCGGGGAAATTGACTCCAGAAGACAAGACCGCACTCAAGTTAGAAATTGGTCGAATCCCTGAGGTTTTGCTTGACAACACGGATCGCAACCGGACCTCTACGTTTGCGTTTACAGGCAACAAATTTGAATTGCGTGCAGTTGGAAGTACGGCCAATTGTGCTGTGCCGATGACTGTTTTGAATACGATTGTGTCGGAACAGTTGGAGTCATTTAAAGTCGCTGTCGATCAGCGAATAGACAAAGGCGAAAAGAAGGACGATGCATTGCTCAAAGAACTTCAGAAGTTAATTACGCAGAGCAAAGCGATTCGGTTTGAAGGAAATGGCTATTCCGATGAATGGGTTGTCGAAGCTGCCAAGCGAGGTCTTTCCAATTTGAAAAACACGCCTGAGGCATTGGAAGTATTCAATCGTCCAGAGGTGATTGAGCTCTTTGAGAAGCAACAAGTTCTCCGGAAGGAAGAAGTCCATGCTCGCGTGGAAGTGGAATTGGAGAATTACATTTTGAAGCTTCAAATTGAGGCCCGCGTTCTGTTGCAAATGGCTCGAGGAACCATTTTGCCAGCAGCGATAGATTACCAAAGTCAGTTGCTGTTGAATGTCCAAAGTTTGAACGATGTCTTTGGAGAGGATGCCCCAAAATATGGTGGCGCTCAGTTGGAATTGGTCAAACAAGCAGGCGCTTTAATTCAACAAATCCACCGGGAATCGTTGGAGTTGGATTCAATCCATGATGCTTTGGAAAAACTGGAATCTGCATCAGAGAAAGCCAAAGGTTACGCAGAGAAGATGTTCCCAAGCATGGAGGCGTTGGGAGCAACGTGTGCGCAATTGGAAGTCACTGTGGACGATGCGTTATGGCCTTTGCCGAAATTCACAGAATTGTTGTTTACACGATAGAGCGAGATAGGTTTTACAGGCTTTTGCCGCATTCAGAAGAGGGGGCATTTCTTGAATTGGAAATGGCCCCTCTTTTATTTGAATCGAATTTGCAGTGGTTTTTCTGATGAACATTTCTTAGTTCTAGCCTTCGTGCCTTACATTCGGGGACTGATTTAACGGTATATAAATGCACAACTTCCTGCAAGCTTTCTACACACGGATTGGCACCACCTTTCTGTTGATGACCATCGTGATAGGCACGGCCTTCTCTCAAACCAATTATACAGCCGAGGCGGACGCGGCGTATGCGAGAGGTGGATTTCATGTTTCCGCTCAAGAATACATCAAGGCTTACGCCAAGGTGAAGGATATTGATGAGAAGGGACGGATTGCCTTCATGATCGGAGAAAGTTTCCGAATGTTGATGGATCCAGGAGCTACAGAAGAATGGTATGACAAGGCCATTGGACTGCGTTACGGCGAAAGCCATCCTGAAGTCTTTTTGAATTACGGTGAGGTCATGTCATCTCAACAGAAGTTTGATGATGCCATTGAGTGGTACATGGCATACCAGAAAAATGGAGGCGATCAAGCGGTTGCTGAACAGAAAATCACAGCTGCGGACAATGACGCATTGGCTCTCGATGAGCCACCAAGTCGTTACCGCGTTGAGAATATGTTGTTGCTCAATTCGGATTCCTACGATTATGGTGCCGGCTATGCTTCGGATAAGGCAGATGAGGTTGTTTTTGCCTCATCCCGAGAGTCCGCAACAGGATCTGGTGAAGATCCCATTACCGGGCAGAATTTCATGGATTTGTTCTACTCTGAACAAGACAAGAAGGGACGATGGAGTACTCCTGAGCCTTTGAACAGTACGATCAATACGTCATCCAATGAAGGAACAGTGACCTTTGATAAAAAGTATAAAAAAATCTATTTCACGCGGTGCATTTCCGATGATGAGAATTCATTTGCGTGTGACCTTTATCGCGCGGATGCCATGGGCAATCGGTATGGGCCTGCGGAGGTCGTAGAGTTGATTGACCGAGATTCCAATGACAGTTCTCAAGTGGGCCATCCGTCATTCACAACGGACAACAATTTCCTGATGTTCGTTTCGGACATGCCAGGAGGTCAAGGAGGGAAAGACCTCTGGTATGTTAGTTATGATAGCAAGGAAGATGCTTTTGGAAGTCCCGTCAATATGGGTACCAACATCAATACTGCAGGGGATGAGATGTTCCCAACGATGCGTTTTGATGGAGCGTTGATTTACTCTTCTTCAGGTAAAGGAGGCATGGGAGGATTGGATATCTTCCAAGCGAATCCAGGGAATGGAGCCATGGCTTTTGAAATGAGTACAGCCATGCCTTACCCGATCAACAGTTCATCGGACGATTTCGGGTTGATTTATGCCGACAATGAAGATCGAGGCGTATTCACGTCAAGCCGACCAGGAGGCAAAGGAAAAGATGACTTGTACGCCTTTAGTTTGCCTGAAATGGAGTTCTGTTACCGTGCCAATGTCTATGATTACGATACGGGAATGCCTTTGATGGCAGACATGTCGATCAGCAGTTCTACGGGTGATTCTTGGACCTTGACTGCAGATGCAGATGGGTCGATTGCCTTGTGCGATAAAGAAATAAAAGGGTCAACGACATACGACGTGGATGTGAAGCTTGAAGGTTACATCGGCACAGGTGATCGTTTTGCGACGGTTGGAATGACCGAAAGCACAACCTTCGCTAGGGAATATTTTTTGAAGGAGGTTGTTTTGGATGAAGAATATGCGATGCCATTGGTTCTCTATCCTTTCAATGAAGCAGAACTCTTGATTGATGCGACGGTAAACAGTGCGGATTCATTGAGCTATTTGCTGGACATTATGGAACGCAACGAATCGTTTGTGATTCAATTGGAGTCTCATACGGACAGCCGTGGTCAGGACGGATACAACAAGGAGCTTTCTCAACGTCGAGCCCAAACGTGTGTGGATTACCTCGTAAGTCGTGGTATTGAAGTTGATCGTTTGGTGGCTTTAGGACAGGGAGAAACCATGTTGTTGGTTTCAGATGCTGAAATCAATCGCATGTCCTCCGAAGAAGAAAAGGAGCGCGGACACCAGGCCAATCGAAGAACGGTTTTCCGAATCTTGCGTTTTGATTATGCCCCTGGCAAGTGATAGAGGATCATTCTCGTTATGCTTCCCGGGGAGTTTCTTCTGGTAAAGAGGAAGTGCATGCGGCGATTGCGGATGTAGACAAAGGACTTTTTCCAAAGGCTTTTTGTAAAATCATTCCGGATTACCTCACCGGTAGCCCTGACCATTGTATTGTAATGCATGCTGACGGTGCGGGTACGAAATCCGCGTTGGCGTATATGTACTGGAAAGAAACAGGCGACCTGTCTGTCTGGAAAGGCATAGCTCAGGATGCCCTCATTATGAATTTGGATGACTTGATCTGCGTCGGGGCCACCGGCCCAATCTTGGTTTCGAGCACAATCGGTAGGAACAAACACCTCATTACTGGAGAGGTCATTTCAGCGATCATTCAAGGGACAGAAGAGTTGCTTGAGGAATTGAGAGGAGCTGGAGTCGATGTTCAAAGTACCGGAGGTGAGACTGCGGATGTGGGAGATTTGGTACGAACGATTATTGTGGATTCTACCGTAGTTGCGCGCATGAAGCGCTCCGATGTCATCGACAACGCAAACATCGCACCGGGACAGGTCGTCGTTGGATTGTCCAGTTCAGGACAGTCACGTTGGGAGTCGACATACAATGGTGGTATGGGATCGAATGGTTTGACTTCGGCCCGTCACGATGTGTTCAAGAAGGATTTGATGCAGCGTTTTCCAGAGAGCTTTGATCCCAATACGGATGCCCAGTGGGTGTATACTGGATCGCATGGTTTAACGGATGCGGTTGAAGGTGTGCCCATCGATGCGGGTAAATTGGTTCTGTCCCCAACGCGCACCTATGCCCCCTTGATTGCCGAAATTCTTCCCAAATTCAAGGGGCGAATTATGGGCATGGTCCATTGCTCCGGTGGCGCTCAGACCAAAGTACTGCACTTCACGAAAGACGTGCATGTGATCAAAGATGATCTGTTTCCAACGCCTCCTTTGTTTCGCATGATTCAAGAAGAGTCTGGAACGGAATGGTCTGAAATGTATAAGGTCTTCAATATGGGGCACCGGATGGAGATATACACGGATGCAGACGCTGCGGCGGATATCATTTCCATGGCAGAAGCCAATGGTATTGATGCGAAAATTATAGGTCGATGTGAACCTCACATGGGTCAACGTGTAACCGTCAAAGGTGAGCACGGAACGTTTGTTTACGGAGATTAGCTAAGCCCATGAAACGCGAGGAGGAATTAATGACCAAACTCGCCTTCATCGTGGATCGTTACCGTGAAGTCGAGAAAAGTGTAGGTGACCCCGAAGTGGTGTCGAACCCAACCCGTTATCGTGATTTGATGCGGGAGTACAAGAAGCTTACGCCTCTTGTAGAGATTCACAAGACCCTAACAGCTTGGGAATCGGATTGGAATCAATGTCAAGAATGGATTCTCAACGGTGACGCAGACTTTGTTGCGCTTGCCAAGGAAGAAATGCCTCAAATTCAGGACAAGTTGGAAAAGGGGTACGCTGCGTCTCGTTTGATGTTGCTTCCACGTGATGAGGCGGATGACCGTCCCGTTATGATGGAGTTGCGCGCTGGAACGGGAGGAGACGAGGCGGCATTGTTTGCCGGAGATCTGTATCGCATGTACAGTCGTTTTGCAGAATCAAAAGGGTGGAAGGTGCAATTGGTGAATGCCAACGAAGGAACAGCAGGCGGATACAAGGAAATCATTGCACGCGTTGAAGGTGAGGGCGTTTATGGCTTACTCAAATTCGAAAGTGGTGTGCACCGTGTGCAGCGTGTACCTGAAACAGAATCTCAAGGTCGCGTTCATACGAGTGCAGCGACTGTTGCAATCATGCCCGTTGCTGAAGAGGTGGACATTGCACTCGATTTGTCGGATGTGCGTCGAGATACATACAGAGCGAGCGGTGCAGGAGGGCAACACGTCAATAAGACGGAGTCTGCGGTGCGTCTCACACACAATCCAACCGGGGTCGTGGTCGAATGCCAAGACGGCAGATCACAGCACCAGAATTATGAGCATGCGTTGGAAGTATTACGCACTCGGCTATTCGAACGTGAGCGTGAAAAGCAGCACGCTGAACAAGCCCTCACTCGGAAGACGTTGGTCAGTTCAGGGGACCGCTCGGCAAAAATTAGAACGTACAATTTCCCACAGGGTCGTGTTACGGATCATCGCATACATTTCACATCGCATGCCTTGCCTTCAATTTTGGGAGGCGATTTGCAAGGTGTCATCGACGCGCTGCATCAAGCTGAACAAGCGGAATTGTTAGCCGCTCAAACAACAGAAAACACATGAGAAATCGAGAAGAACTTTTTGAGAACATACAGCTCAAGTCATCTTTCTTATGCGTGGGTTTGGACCCGGATGCTGAACGAATTCCAGCGTCTTGCGGTACAGGGGTTCAAGGCATGGAGCAATTTTGCAAGTCCATCGTTGATGCCACACACGACTTGGCTGTGGCTTTCAAACCAAACTTGGCCTTCTTTGAGCAATACGGATCTGAGGGGTGGGCGGCTTTAGAACGTATCATAGCGCACATTCCGAAGGATTGCATGGTGATAGCGGATGCGAAAAGAGGGGACATCGGAAACACTGCCGCACGCTATGCCCAGGCCATGTTTGAAGGGTTGGGTGCGCATGCAATTACCGTGGCACCGTATATGGGAGAGGATAGTGTTCGCCCCTTTGTTGATTTCCGGGAGGGGTGTTGGACAATTCTGTTGGCCATGACGTCCAATCCAGGTGCTCAGGATTTTGAGTTTCATGGAAACCCTCCACTGTTCGAGCGCGTGATGGAACGTGCACAAACATGGGGCAGTCCAGATGAGTTGATGTTTGTTGTCGGTGCAACACGCCCAGAAGCCATCGCCCGTGCGCGAACCGTCGCTCCAGATTCGTTTTTCCTTGTGCCAGGAGTTGGTGCGCAGGGTGGTGCATTGCGGGAAGTCGTTGATGCGGGATGGAATGCTCAATGTGGGTTGTTGGTCAATTCTTCGCGAGGAATTCTATACGCCAGTTCGGGATCTGATTTCGCTGAAAAAGCACGAGAATCGGCATTGAATTTGCGCAATGAAATGAAAGCCATTCTTCAAGAGAAGACGAACGGTTGAGAAACCTTAATTTGTGGCCATGATTCGCCCTATCAATCGTATCCGACTGGCTGTCATTCTTTTTGTTGGAGTGCTGCTTGTTGGGAGTGTCGGATTTATGGTGATCGAGGACTATACATTGGTGGAGGCCATGTACATGACCGTGATCACGATGTCCACTGTTGGCTTTGGCGAAGTGAGACCACTGTCTCAATTAGGAATGATTTTTACAGCTTTCTTGGTGGTCGGTAGTATCGGTACCTTCACCTTTGCTATTTCAGCAAGTACCAACTATTTTTTAGATGGAGCATACAGAGAACGCCTTCGAGTTAAACGAATTCAACGCATCATGAAAGGATTGCACGGACATGTGATCGTCTGCGGATATGGACGAGTCGGGGAGAAAGCGGTACAGGAATTGCGCGATCATGCACACGATGTCGTCATCATTGAATCGGACTTAGAGTTGGTCAAACAATTGCAGAAAAAGGGCTGGCGAGTGTTGGCGGGTGATGCCACGCTTGATGAGAACTTGGTGGATGCGGGCATTGATCGAGCGAAATCACTCATTACTACGCTCCCAGACGATGCGCAGAATTTGTATGTGGTTCTTTCGGCTCGAGAGAAACGTCCAGACCTGCTCATCATTTCTCGGGCATCTAAATCCAATGCAGTGAGCAAGTTACGTGTTGCTGGAGCTCAAAATGTAATCATGCCCGACCAGGTGGGAGGCGCGCACATGGCTTCTCTTGTTGCGATTCCTGACGTTGTGGAGTTTATGGATCACATTCGTATCCAAGGGATTGACGCGGTCAACTTAGAAGAGGTTTCGGTATCGCAGTTGCCAGAAAACTTGCAGCTTCAGACGTTGGGAGAGATGGACGCAAAGAATCGAATTGGGGTCAATGTCATTGGGCTGAAGCGCGCCTCTGGCGAAATGGTGATCAATCCAGCCCCCGAAACGCGTTTGGATCAATCCGTGAAATTGTTCGTCCTTGGCACAGCAGATCAGATACGTCTGTTGAACGAATTCCTTGGAATACAAAGTCCAACGCTATAGGAGTCGCTTCCTGCAAAGTGCTTTTGTATATTGGTGCTTTTCGAATAAACACAACGATTCATGCACCGTATTTTTTCACTTTTGGTGGCTCTTTTCGCCCTCATTTCGCCAGCCGTAGCTCAAGCAAGCGCCATTGACGATAGCATCAATAGCTTCATGGAGCCCGTTACGAATGCGATTATGAAAGTGATCTTTTTCACTGTTTCATTCGGTGACTTGTCTATTCCATTCGTTTTGATCTGGCTATTGGCTGGAGCGCTATTCTTCACGTTTTACTACCGTTTTGTCAATATTCGTGCCTTTCGACACGCTCTTGATGTCGTTCGTGGCAAGTTTGATGATCCGAGTCACATCGGCGAAGTCAGTCACTTTCAAGCACTGACTGCGGCGTTGAGTGGTACCGTTGGTGTAGGCAATATTGCAGGTGTGGCATTTGCAGTTTCTCTGGGTGGTCCAGGAGCTACTTTCTGGATGATCGTAGCGGGTTTGTTGGGCATGAGCTCCAAGTTCATCGAATGCACGTTGGGTACCAAATACAGAAAGACCAATGATGATGGGTCTGTTTCCGGCGGTCCCATGTACTATTTGCGTGACGGATTGGCCAAACAAGGCAAGGCAGGCTTGGGTAAGGTTTTAGCAGCAATTTTTGCAATTGCATGCATTGGAGGGAGCTTTGGAGGAGGAAACATGGTCCAAATCAATCAGGCTACCAAGCAATTAATTTTGGTTACAGGGGGTGATCAGTCCTTCTTGTTTGGTAACAGTTGGATTTTCGGAGTTGTCATGGCCATGGTCGTTGGGATGATTATTATCGGCGGGATTAAGACCATTGCGAAAGTCACTGATAAGGTGGTGCCGTTTATGGTGGGTGTTTACGTGCTCGGAGCATTGTTTGTGATCTTTGGAAACATTACAGAGGTGCCAGCAGCATTCGCTCTAATCGTTAAAAGTGCTTTCACTTCAGACGCGGCTTATGGCGGCTTAGTTGGAGTTTTGATTATCGGATTTCAACGTGCTGCGTTTTCAAATGAAGCGGGCATTGGTTCGGCTTCGATCGCACATTCTGCGGCAAAGACAGATGAGCCAGTGAGTGAGGGGATTGTCGCTCTCTTGGAGCCATTCATTGATACGGTGGTCATTTGCACAATGACAGCTTTGGTGATTGTTATCTCGGGCTATGGATCATTGGATCAAGATCAGGTGTTGGGCTTGGCGAAATCCGGTGACTTGCAAGCAATCGAGCTAACATCGAGTGCGTTCGCGCAGACCATGAGCTGGTTCCCGATTGTGTTGTCTGTAGCTGTAATCCTGTTTGCTTTATCCACCATGATTAGCTGGAGCTATTATGGACTGAAGGCCTGGACGTATTTATTCGGAGAATCTCGAGGTGCAGATCTTTCTTACAAAGCAATTTTCTGCATGTTCGTTGTTGTTGGTTCTGCGATATCAGCGAAGAGTGTGTTTGATTTTGGGGATGCCATGATTTTTGCCATGTGTTTCCCGAATGTCTTGGGATTGTATTTCTTGGCGCCTGAAGTCCGAGCAGATTTGAAAGATTACCTGAAGCGAGTGAAGTCTGGTGCAATCAAACGATTTGACTGAAGACGGGTGCGTTTGTAAACGAAAGAGTTAGAGGAGAGAGAATGAGTGCAGAACAGCGTGTGGTGTCTTTTGTTGTCTTGGTTTCGTGGTTGATTTGGGGTGGTGTGATGGCTTATTCTTGGACGAATGCCAACGCTCGAGCTCACGTTTATTCGGAGCAGATGGTACCTTCCTTTCTGGATTTCCTGTCGGAATTCCCACTCGAAACGGTTCAGGACATGCCGTTTGAATCTCTTTCAAGGAATCAACAGAAAGCCAATGGCACCAGAGATGGATCGCGTGTCGCTCAGCGTGATACGGAACAGGTCAACCGGTCGTACAACTTAAATGAAGTGGACAGTGTGTTTTTGGAGTCGCTTCCCAGGATTGGACCGAAATTAGCAGGGAGAATTTGCCGGTTCAGGGAGTTGTTGGGAGGGTTTTATTCGGTCGAACAACTGGGTGAAGTTTGGGGGATTTATCCGGATCAACTTGAGGCTATTCTTCCCTGGTTTCATCCTGGTGACGGAGTCTATCAAAAACTATGCGCAGACTCGGCGTCGTGGGATGAGTTGCGCCGGCATCCGTATATTGGATTTCAGGGTGCGCGTCGCATCGAACGTTACCGTTTGCAACACCAATTGAATGCTGTTTCTGATTTACTGGACGCGGTTCCCATATCAGATAGTCTCTATCGGTGCTGGGAGCCGTATCTTCGTCTCTGCATATCTTCTTAGTAGCGCACATCAATTAAATGAGCCAATCCTTGACGACTGACATCCACAGTGTTCGAGTTGAACTTGAACAAACAGTCAAGTCAATTCCAGACTTCCCCGAAACGGGAGTGATTTTTCGAGATCTTTCTCCGGTTTGGCAAAACGCATCGCTTTGCGAGAAGTCGATTGTGGAGCTGGCTTCGATGGTTGAATTGGATTCAGGGTTTGCGCCTGACGCGGTAGTTGGAGTTGAGAGCCGGGGATTCATTTTTGGAATGCCTTTGGCCCTTCATTGGAACGTCCCTTTTGTTCCTTTTAGAAAGCCAGGGAAGTTACCCGGAACGCTTTTTACCGAAAGCTATCAGTTAGAATATGGAACAGCAGAGCTTCAGTGTCAAGTAGACTGCTTGAAGCCGGGAATGAAGGTGTTGATCCATGACGACGTGCTTGCAACCGGAGGCACGGCATTGGCTGCGAATAAATTGGTAGAACTTACGGGCGCGGAAACCATGGGATTTGCGTTTGTTATAGAGCTTCCTCAGCTCCAAGGAAGAGGCCGATTGGATTCTTCAATTCATTCTTTATTAACGTATTAAGTCGTACATAATGGATTTTAATTTCACTGAAAATCAAAAGGCAATTCAGGCCAGTGTTCGCGATTTTGCTCAACAACATATTTTGCCAAATCGCATGGTTTGGGATGAGAGCCAGCACATGCCTAGGGAGCTTTTTCGAGAAATGGGAGCGATGGGGTTGATGGGACTTCTTGTTCCAGAGACATACGGGGGCGCCGGACTGGGTTACTTTGAATATAAGATTGTGATTGAGGAAATCGCACAAGTTTGCGGCTCGATTGGTCTCTCTGTTGCTGCGCACAATAGTTTGTGCACGAATCATATTTTAATGTTTGGAAGTGAGGATCAAAAACAACGTTTCTTGCCCTCGTTGGCATCGGGTGAGCATTTGGGTGCTTGGGGATTAACAGAGGCGAATACAGGTTCGGACGCCATGAGAATGCAATGCACAGCGTCCCGAGATGAATCCCGAAAGGGGTGGGTGATGAATGGTACAAAGAATTGGATTACCCATGGGATCTCAGCAGAGATAGCGGTTGTTTTAGCCCGCACGGGTGACTTGCTTGATAGCAGGGGGATTACGGCCTTTGTGGTGAGAAGGGAGCAGGCTGGATTTACTGGTGGTAAAAAAGAAAACAAATTGGGCATGCGTTCGTCGGAGACTGCAGAAATGGTCTTTACCGATTGTTTCATTCCGGACGATCAGGTCCTTGGAACTGTTGGCGAAGGATTTGTTCAGGCCATGAAAATTTTAGACGGCGGGCGAATCAGCATTGCGTCACTTTCATTGGGTATCGCGAAGGGTGCTTTGAAAACGGCTCGTGATTATTCGTTAGAAAGGGAACAATTTGGTCAGCCCATTGGTCGATTTCAAGCCATCGGATTCAAATTGGCAGATATGCATACAACCATTGAAGCGGCGGACTTACTCACGTTAAAAGCGTGCAGTTTAAAGGAGCAAGGTTTGCCAGTAACGAAGGTGTCTGCCATGGCAAAGTATGAGGCTTCAGAGGTGTGTGTGAAGGTGGCTACGGAAGGCGTTCAAATCTTTGGAGGCTATGGTTACACGAAAGATTTTCCGGCTGAGAAATACTACCGAGATAGCAAGCTTTGTACAATCGGGGAGGGTACAAGTGAGATCCAAAAAATTGTCATTGCGCGTGAGTTGATTCGCGAGGAATGAAAAGGGGCAAATGATTTTTGACTTTTCATGCATTTAACGTAACTTCGCGTCCCAATTTTGAACTCATGCTCTCGATTCCAGTGAAGGAAGGTGATAACATAGAACGCGCCTTAAAGCGTTTTAAAAAGAAATTTGATCGTACGAAACGTATGAGAGAATTGCGTGCTCGTCGTGAATTTGTGAAGCCGAGCGTGCAGAATCGGGAGCAAATGAAAAAGGCCGTATATAAAAATGGTCTAAATATGAAAAACGAGTGAGGAATTCCTTTGTTTTTTAGATGAAATGGGCGAAATTGTCGAGCGACTTTCGCCCATTTTGTTTTGAACCAAGTTTCGCCACATATTTCAGAGTTCCTTGATTATCTCCTAAAAGAGAAGAGGGGAAGCGTCCACACATTGCGCTGTTATCGCTCGGATTTGAATCAATTGATTCGATTTATGATGGAACAATATGGTTGTGAGGACTTGCGTGAGATAGAAGCGGAGTGGTTGCGGTCGTATGTCGTAGAGATGATGCGCAACGGAAAGGCTCCCCGAACCATCCATAGAAAAATCAGTGCGTATCGAACCTATGTTCGATTTTCGAAACGTCAAGGTCTCATGGATTTGGATCCTACGGATTCCGTTTCGTTACCCAAGCTTTCAAAGCGTCTTCCCAATGTGATTCCTGAGCATGCAATGAATGAATTGTTTCAGGAAGAGGTGTTTCCTTCTGACTGGAAGGGTAGGAGAGATCGCAGTGTGATTGCGTTGATGTATGAAACGGGGATACGACTGTCGGAGTTGATTGCTCTGGAAACAAATGATCTTGTGCGAGATCAAAGTGAGCTGCGCGTTTTTGGTAAGGGCAATAAGGAGCGTCGGGTTCCGTTAATGAAGGAGACCATTGAAAGCGTCGAAGAGCATTTGAGAATGAGACCGTTTAAATCTCGATTTCTGTTCGTTTCAGATGCGGGCAGGAGCCTGTATCCCTCGTTTGTTTACAGACGCGTTCATCATTATCTCTCTTTAGTGAGTTCTCTACAGAAGCGCAGTCCCCACGTCTTAAGGCATTCGTTCGCTACCCACTTGTTGAATCGCGGAGCTGAATTAAACGCTGTTAAGGACTTACTGGGTCATGCATCGTTGAGCTCAACGGAGGTTTACACACACCAATCGCTAGCGCGATTGAAAGAATTACATCAGGACAGTCCGTTGAACGTCAGGCCAACGGAGTGACCGCAACACTTCTGTATTCGATGCAAGTGCAAATTCATTCGGTTCATTTTGACGCGGATCAGCGTCTTCTCGACTTTATTCAAGAGAAATTAGAAAAGCTCAACACGTTTCACGACCAGATTATGACATGTGAGGTTTTCCTTCGAATCGAAAAAAATGATCAACGTGAGAATAAATTGTGCGATGTCAAGCTTCATGCTCCTGGAGTAGACTTTTTTGCCAAACGACGTGCGACAAGCTTCGAGGCTTCACTTGATGAGGTTGTTGAAGCCTTGCGCCGGCAAATTCGAAAGCACAGAAAGCAACGAGATGTTGCTGTGTAATTCGTTGATAGTTAAGTCTGTATAGGGTGCTGTATTTTGGTTTCAGGAAAAGATTCCTGAAGCCATTGTATGCACGAGATTCTTTCTTACATTTGCCGTCCTGAAAACCGGGCGATTTATCGCCTTGTTCTTTGAAAATGATGCCGATGTAGCTCAGTTGGCCAGAGCAGCTGATTTGTAATCAGCGGGTCGGGGGTTCGAATCCCTCCATCGGCTCATCATCATTGTCTTCTTTAGGGAAGATAGTTGGAATTGGGGGTACGCCGGAGTTGGAGAGCCGGGACAGACTGTAACTCTGTTGTCTCTGACTGAATAGGTTCGAATCCTATTACCCCCACACCTGATTGACCGAGCGCGGTTAATCAACAAGCGGAAGTAGCTCAGTTGGTAGAGCATCAGCCTTCCAAGCTGAATGTCGCGAGTTCGAATCTCGTCTTCCGCTCAAACCCGCGAGGGTATAAGCCGATGTAGCTCAGGGGTAGAGCGCATCCTTGGTAAGGATGAGGTCACGGGTTCAATTCCCGTCATTGGCTCGAGTCCATTTAATGTGAAATCAGTAGTTAACTAAAAAACAGCTAGGCTATGGCTAAAGAAACGTTTGACCGGTCCAAGCCGCACGTGAATATCGGCACGATCGGACACGTAGACCACGGTAAGACAACCCTTACTGCGGCAATTACGAAAGTTCTCGCGGATGCGGGATTCAGTGAAGCACGTTCGTTCGATCAGATCGACAACGCGCCGGAAGAAAAGGAGCGTGGAATCACGATCAACTCCTCACATGTCGAATACCAGACAGGCAACCGCCATTACGCGCACGTTGATTGTCCTGGTCACGCTGACTATGTGAAGAACATGGTTACTGGTGCCGCACAAATGGATGGAGCCATCTTGGTGGTTGCAGCAACGGATGGTCCAATGCCACAGACACGAGAGCACATCTTGCTCGGACGTCAGGTAGGGATTCCTCGTATCGTTGTGTTCATGAACAAAGTGGACATGGTCGATGATGAGGAATTGCTCGAGTTGGTAGAAATGGAAATCCGTGAGTTGCTTAGCTTCTACGATTATGACGGAGACAATGGTCCCGTTGTTCAAGGTTCCGCTTTGGGCGCTTTGAATGGAGAAGGCAAGTGGGTTGATTCCGTCTTGGCTTTGATGGAAGCAGTTGATTCGTGGATTGAAATCCCACCGCGTGATAATGAGAAGCCATTCTTGATGTCTATTGAGGACGTGTTTACGATCACTGGTCGTGGAACCGTTGCAACGGGCCGTATTGAAACTGGAGTAATCAACACGGGTGATGCCGTTGATATCTTGGGTATGCAAGACGAGAATCTTTCTTCAACCATTACAGGTGTCGAGATGTTTCGTAAGATCTTGGATCACGGCGAAGCAGGTGACAATGTAGGTTTGCTGCTTCGTGGAATTGAGAAGTCACAAATCCGACGTGGTATGGTCATTGCCAAGCCAGGAACGATTACTCCTCACACCAAAATCAAGGCAGAGGTTTATATCTTGAAGAAAGAAGAGGGAGGCCGTCACACGCCATTCCACAACAAATATCGTCCACAGTTTTACTTCCGTACAACGGATGTAACAGGTGAGATTATGTTGCCTGAAGGCCGCGAAATGGTTATGCCAGGTGATAATGTATCCATTGAGGTGCATTTGATCAACCCGGTTGCTATGGATGTAGGCTTGCGTTTTGCCATCCGTGAGGGTGGTCGAACCGTAGGTGCAGGTCAAGTAACAGAGGTGATTGCGTAATCAACTCTCGAATTTGAATCATACGGAAGAAGTCGCTCCAGAAGTGGGGCGGCTTCTTCCTCATCTACGGGCGTAGCTCAATTGGTAGAGTAGTGGTCTCCAAAACCATTGGTTGCAGGTTCGAGTCCTGCCGCCCGTGCAAAACAATACTTAGATGTCTCAATTCACTCAATACATTCAGGATTCATACCAAGAGTTGGTTACGAAAGTAACTTGGCCTTCTTGGAAAGAACTTCAGGGAGCTTCTGTTTTGGTATTCGTAGCATCATTAATTGTTGCGGGTATGGTTTTTGTCATGGATTGGGTTTTTGGAGTGAATGCTGCAGACTCGGTATGGCGTGGATTGGTCGGAATGATTTATGAGGTGCTTTAAAGATTGAAAGTGCAAAACACTGTCATGAGCGATATCGAAAAGAAATGGTACGTAGTGCGGGCCATCAGCGGTCAGGAAAAGAAGATCAAGGAGATCCTCGAAGCCGAGATTGCTGCTGAAGGCTTGCAACATTATGTCGGCCAGATTCTGATACCCGTAGAAAAGGTGTTTCAAATCAGAAATGGCAAAAAGGTCAGTAAGGAAAGGAATTTATTTCCTGGCTATATCTATTTAGAAGCTGCGTTGATTGGAGAAGTTCCGCACGTTGTGAGAGGTGCTACAGGTGTGATTGGATTCCTTGGAGCAAAGAAACGAGGAGAGCCAATGGCTGTGCGTCAAAATGAGATGAACCGCATCTTAGGTGTAATCGATGAGATGGCGGATACGGAAGAGGAAATCAACATTCCTTACAAAATCGGGGAACTGGTGAAAGTAACCGATGGTCCATTCAATGGCTTCAATGGAAGCATTGAAGAAGTGAACGAAGAGAAAAAGAAATTGAAAGTGATGGTCAAAATCTTCGGGCGTAAAACGCCAGTGGAGTTAGGCTATTTACAGGTCGAGAAAGAAGTATAAACCCGGAACAGACAGCCGAAACTATCGCGATGCCCCTACGAATGCTTCCCATTTGCGCGTGTTAAGGACTGTTCAATATAAATGACCAATGGCTAAAGAAGTAGCTGGACTGATTAAGCTGCAAATTAGAGGTGGCGCTGCCAACCCTTCACCTCCCGTCGGACCGGCTCTCGGTGCGAAGGGTGTGAATATCATGGAGTTCTGTAAGCAATTCAACGGCAGAACTCAAGATAAGGCTGGCAAAGTTTGCCCTGTTGCGATCACGGTCTACAGTGACAAGTCTTTTGACTTTGTCATTAAGACGCCCCCTGCTGCCGTGCAGCTCATGGAGGCCGCCAAATTAAAAGGCGGTTCACCAGAGCCCAATCGGATTAAGAAGGGTAAGGTGTCTTGGGACCAGGTTCGTCTAATTGCAGAAGACAAGATGCCTGATTTGAACTGTTTCTCAGTGGAGTCTGCCATGAAAATGGTAGCGGGAACAGCGAGAAGTATGGGGCTTCGAGTCGAAGGAACATCACCCTTCTAACGTCAATAATTGCGCAAAATGGGACAGTTATCAAAGAACCAAAAGGCATACGCTGAAAAGGTCGATCCTGACAAAGTGTACTCTTTATCCGAAGCGACAGCTTTGGTGAAGGCGTGCTCTAATTTCAAGTTCGATGCTTCAGTTGATATTGCCGTGCGTCTCGGCGTAGATCCTCGTAAAGCAAACCAAATGGTGCGTGGAACGGTTTCCCTTCCTCACGGAACAGGAAAGACAGTTCGTGTTCTCGTCATTTGCAATCCTGACAAAGAGCAGGAAGCAAAGGATGCAGGAGCGGATTTTGTAGGACTCGACGAGTACATTGACAAGATCAAGGGCGGTTGGACCGACGTTGATGTTATTATTACCACGCCCCAAGTGATGGGCAAGGTAGGTGCATTGGGCCGAGTACTCGGACCCCGTGGACTGATGCCTAACCCGAAATCGGGAACCGTCACAATGGACGTTGGCAAGGCTGTACAGGATGTAAAAGCTGGAAAAATTGATTTCAAGGTAGACAAGTACGGTATCGTACATGCCTCCGTTGGAAAGGTTTCCTTCGATGTAGAGAAGTTGAATGAGAATGTATCAGAAGTGCTTGGCACGTTGATGCGTTTGAAGCCAGCGTCTGCTAAAGGAGCTTACATGATGAGTGTTTGTTTAAACTCGACCATGGGACCTGGAATCAAAGTTGACCAAAAAACGGCATTGGCCTAATCTGAGAAACTATGACTCGTATAGAAAAAAATCAATTGATTGACGAGCTTTCTCAGATGCTGATAGAGAGGAATGTTGTGTATTTAACGGATGCTTCCGGACTAGATGCAGAGCAGACGACTCTATTGCGCCGAGAAAGTTCAAAAAAGGACATCACCGTTCGGGTGGTGAAAAACACGTTGTTGCGGAAAGCAATGGAGCGCGTAGAGGACAAAGATTACAGTGAGTTGTATGACACACTGGTTGGCCAAACTGCGCTTTTGATGAGTGATGTAGGTAATGCACCTGCACGATTGATCAAAGATTTTGCGAAGAAGCACGACAAGCCTGTTTTGAAAGCGGCCTATGTTGAGGAAGCTTGTTACGTAGGAGCGAACCAATTGGATTTTCTGGTTTCGATTAAGTCGAAAGAAGAAGTCCTTGGAGAGATTGTTGGCCTATTGCAATCACCTGTCAAGAATGTTCTTGGCGCGTTGCAATCAGGTGGCAATACCATTTCTGGTTTGGTCAAAGCCCTGGAAGAACGGGGTGCTTGACACTGAATTTAATTAATAGAATCAAATAATTCAATCATCAATCATGGCTGATTTGAAAACAATGGCAGAACAGTTGGTAAACCTCACTGTAAAGGAGGTAAACGAACTCGCCACAATCTTGAAGGACGAATATGGCATTGAGCCAGCAGCAGCAGCAGTAGCAGTAGCAGCACCCGGAGCGGGTGGTGGTGATGCCGGTGCAGCTGAGGCACAAACGGAATTCGATGTAATCCTTAAAGCCGCTGGAGCTGCAAAGCTTGCAGTTGTTAAGGCAGTAAAAGAACTCACTGGTCTCGGCTTGAAAGAGGCGAAAGAAATCGTTGACGGAGCTCCTGGCACTGTAAAGGCAGGTGTTTCTAAAGACGAAGCTGAAGCTCTCAAGACTCAACTCGAGGAAGCTGGTGCAGAAGTTGAGCTTAAGTAAGCCCAATAGCTAACCGTTTTCAGGTCCAGGTGGGGAAGCAGGTTCCCCGCCTGGACCTTTATTGCCTTGTTTTAACCTGTCACCGCCATCGCCTGTTTCCTCTTAAGATCACAATCCACCATGACTTTGGTGAAACACACTACCGCCGAGCGCATAAGCTTTTCATCCGTTGAAATGCCGTTGTCACGTCCAGATTTTCTGGATATTCAACTCCGCTCTTTCCAGGAATTCTTCCAATTGGAGACGAATCCTGAAAACCGTGAATCGGAAGGCCTATTCAAGGTTTTTAGTGAGAATTTTCCCATTACGGATACACGAAATCAATTCGTGCTCGAATTCCTCGACTATTTCGTAGATCCCCCGCGTTATTCTATCAATGAATGCATTGAGCGTGGCTTAACATACAGCGTGCCTTTAAAGGCAAAGCTGAAGCTGTATTGTACGGATCCGGAACACGAGGATTTTGAGACCATCGTCCAGGATGTTTACCTGGGTACGATACCTTACATGACGCCGCAAGGGTCTTTTGTAATCAATGGGGCAGAGCGCGTCATTGTCAATCAATTGCACCGTTCTCCCGGGGTATTCTTCGGCCAAAGTCGCCATGCGAATGGCACGAAGCTTTACAGTGCACGGATTATCCCGTTTAAGGGGTCTTGGATTGAGTTTGCAACGGACATCAACAGTGTCATGTATGCTTACATCGATCGCAAGAAGAAGTTGCCCGTTACCACATTGCTGCGGGCGATCGGCTTTGAAACCGACCGAGATATTTTAGACATCTTCAACCTTGCTGATGAAGTTAAGGTTAGCAAAGCAGGCTTAAAGCGTGCCATCGGCCGACGTCTCGCAGCGCGTGTTTTGAAAACATGGGTAGAGGACTTCGTTGATGAGGATACAGGTGAAGTCGTTTCTATTGAAAGAAATGAGGTGGTCCTCGATCGTGAAACGATCGTCGAGAAGGATCATATTGATTTGATTGTTGATTCGGGTAGCAAGTCCATAATTCTGCACAAAGAGGATATCAACCAGGCTGACTATGCGATAATCTACAATACGCTTCAAAAAGACAGCTCGAATTCTGAAAAAGAAGCCGTTGAGTATATCTACCGTCAATTGCGGAATGCTGAGCCACCAGATTTGGATACAGCACGTGGTGTAATTGACAAGTTATTCTTCTCTGAGCAACGATATGACTTGGGTGAAGTTGGACGTTTCCGAATTAACCGAAAGCTGAATATCAAAGACGATGTTCAAAATCGTACGTTAACTAAGGATGACATTCTTCTGATTATCAAGTACTTGCTTGATTTGGTGAATTCAAATGCAGATGTCGATGACATTGACCACCTATCGAATCGAAGGATCCGAACAGTAGGAGAGCAGTTGTATAGCCAGTTCGGAGTTGGTTTGGCGAGGATGGCTCGAACCATACGAGAGCGTATGAATGTGAGAGACAATGAGGTCTTTACTCCAACGGATTTGATCAATGCCAAGACGCTGAGCTCGGTGATCAATAGTTTCTTTGGAACGAACCAGCTGTCTCAGTTTATGGACCAGACGAATCCGCTGAGTGAGGTAACGCACAAGCGGCGTATCTCAGCACTCGGGCCTGGTGGGCTTTCCCGTGAACGGGCTGGTTTTGAGGTTCGTGACGTACACTACACGCACTATGGTCGTCTATGCACAATTGAAACGCCTGAGGGACCTAACATTGGTTTGATCAGTTCATTGTGTGTTTTCGCAAAAGTGAACCGCTTAGGATTCATTGAAACACCCTACCGCCGCGTTAAGGACGGAAAGGTTTCAAACAAGCCGGAGGATGTTATATACCTCTCAGCTGAAGATGAAGACTCAAGCTTGATTGCACAGGCAAATGCTCCGATCACAAAAGATGGAACATTTAAGAATGACATTGTGAAGGCGCGAATGGAAGGAGATTTCCCTCAAGTGGCTCCGGACCAGTTGAATTATATGGACGTTGCTCCTAACCAGATCGCTTCGATTGCTGCATCATTGATTCCGTTTTTGGAGCATGATGACGCCAACCGTGCCTTGATGGGGTCCAACATGATGCGTCAGGCAGTGCCGTTGATGCGTCCAGTGGCTCCAATTGTAGGAACAGGTCTGGAGAAATCAGTTGCTGAAGATTCTAGAATCTTAATGCGAGCTGAAGCAGATGGTGTTGTAGAGTTTGTTGATTCAGATTTCATCCATATCAAATATGCGATGGACGAAAAGGATCAATTGGTCACATTTGAAGAAGATGTGAAGATCTATGATATTCCGAAGTTCAAGCGAACGAACCAAGGGACTTGCATGAACTTGAAGCCCATCGTTGAGAGGGGTGCACATGTGAAGGCAGGACAGATTTTGGTTGAAGGGTACTCAACGGATAACGGTGAGCTCGCTCTGGGTCAAAACATGAAGGTCGCTTTCATGCCTTGGAAGGGGTACAACTTTGAGGATGCTATTGTAATCAATGAGCGCGTGGTTCGTGAAGATGTCTTCACCTCCCTGCACGTTGATGAATATGTATTGGAAGTTCGTGATACAAAGCGTGGTGTTGAAGAATTGACAAGTGATATTCCAAACGTTAGCGAAGAAGCTACGAGTGATTTGGATGAAAACGGTCTGATCCGCGTAGGAGCAGAGGTCAAGGAAGGCGACATCCTCATTGGAAAAATCACTCCTAAAGGAGAGTCAGATCCGAGTCCTGAAGAGAAATTGCTTCGTGCAATCTTTGGAGATAAGGCTGGAGATGTGAAAGATGCTTCATTGAAAATGCCGCCATCTGGACAAGGGGTCGTCATCGACAAGAAGTTATTTAGCCGTGCGATCAAAGACCGTAAATCTAAAGCTGCTGACAAGGCTGTCTTGGAAACGATCGATAAGCAATTTGATGTCGAAGCCGCGGACTTGAAAAAAGTCTTGGTGGAGAAGTTGATGAAGCTAGTTGGCGGTAAAGTGTGTCAGGGAGTCAACAACTACTACAAAGAGGAGCAAGTCAAGAAGGGAGTGAAGTTCACTCAGAAGATCTTGACGAGCTTGGACTATCTAACCATCAATAGTGATGGTTGGGTGCGCGACGAAGACAACAATCAGTTAGTCCGTCGAGTCATCCACAACTACCATTTGAAGTACAACGATGTCTTGGGAGCGTACAAACGCAAAAAATTCCAAGTAACAGTTGGTGATGAGCTTCCAACAGGCATTGTCAAATTGGCAAAAGTCTATGTTGCGAAGAAGCGCAAGCTGAAGGTGGGAGATAAGATGGCGGGACGTCACGGAAACAAGGGTATTGTTGCCAAAATCGTTCGTGCAGAGGATATGCCGTTCCTAGAGGATGGAACGCCAGTGGACATTGTATTGAATCCACTAGGTGTACCGTCTCGTATGAACTTGGGGCAGATCTATGAGACGGTGTTAGGATGGGCCGGCCAAAAGCTTGGAAGGACCTATTCAACGCCAATTTTTGATGGTGCTACATTGGATCAGATTACTTCTATCACAGACGAAGCAGGTGTGCCGGAATGCGGTGTAACTTACTTGTATGATGGTGGAACGGGTGAGCGATTTGATCAACCAGCGACAGTCGGCGTAATCTATATGATTAAGTTGAGCCACATGGTTGACGATAAGATGCACGCACGTTCAATCGGTCCATACTCGCTCATCACTCAGCAGCCGCTTGGTGGTAAAGCTCAGTTCGGTGGTCAACGTTTTGGTGAGATGGAGGTTTGGGCACTCGAGGCATTCGGTGCAGCCAATATCCTACAGGAAATATTGACGGTGAAGTCTGACGACGTCACTGGAAGAGCTCGCGCTTATGAAGCCATCGTTAAAGGGGACAACATGCCAGCTCCAGGCATCCCTGAGTCATTCAATGTCTTGCTCCACGAATTGCGTGGATTGGGCTTGACCATTTCACTTGATTGATTAATCGCTTAGAACCGCATTTCTATGTTTCAGCAAAAACAACCTAAACAGCTTTCTAGCGATTTCAATGAAATCACAATTTCTCTGGCTTCTCCAGAGATGATTTTAGAGCAGTCGCATGGTGAAGTATTGAAGCCAGAAACCATCAATTATCGGACATACAAGCCCGAAAGAGACGGTTTATTCTGTGAGAGAATTTTCGGCCCAGTGAAGGACTTTGAATGCCATTGCGGTAAGTACAAGCGTATCCGATACAAAGGAATCGTTTGTGACCGTTGTGGAGTAGAGGTCACTGAGAAGAAGGTTCGTCGTGAACGAATGGGACACATCCAATTGGTCGTTCCTGTTGCACACATCTGGTATTTCAAGAGCTTGCCAAATAAAATTGGTTACCTCTTAGGGCTTCCTTCAAAGAAGCTTGACCAGATCATTTATTACGAACGTTATGTCGTCATTCAGCCGGGCATTGCCAAAGGTGCTGAGGATGCTGAATTGACGGTCAATGACTTCCTAACGGAAGATGAGTACTTGGATATTTTGGATTCGCTTCCAAAGGAGAATCAGTACTTGGACGAAAAGGATCCGAACAAATTTGTAGCGAAGATGGGTGCAGAGGCACTTCATGATATGCTTGCGAATTTGGAGTTGGATGAATTGGCAGCATCGTTGCGTCACGCAGCGGGAACGGAGACTTCTCAACAGCGAAAGAGCGAGGCTCTGAAGCGATTGCAAGTTGTTGAATCGCTTCGCGATGCGAATTCTCGGATTGTCAATAAGCCGGAATGGATGATTGTCAAAGTTGTGCCAGTCATTCCACCAGAATTGCGCCCATTGGTGCCGCTTGATGGGGGGCGATTTGCGACGTCTGATTTGAACGATTTGTATCGACGTGTCATCATTCGGAACAACCGTTTGAAGCGTTTGGTAGAGATCAAAGCACCGGAGGTCATCTTGCGGAATGAGAAGCGAATGCTTCAGGAAGCAGTTGACAGTTTGTTTGACAACAGCCGCAAATCAAGCGCAGTTAAAACGGAGAGCAACCGTCCGCTAAAGTCTCTTTCAGATAGTTTGAAAGGAAAGCAAGGTCGTTTCCGTCAGAATTTGTTGGGAAAGCGTGTTGATTATTCAGCGCGTTCGGTCATTGTCGTTGGACCTGACTTGAAGTTGCATGAGTGCGGCTTACCAAAGAACATGGCTGCTGAATTGTACAAGCCGTTTATCATCCGCAAGATGATTGAGCGTGGGATTGTAAAAACAGTGAAGTCTGCGAAGAAGATTGTTGACGCCAAAGAGCCTGTAGTATGGGATATTTTGGAAAACGTGATGAAGGGCCACCCGGTACTTTTGAATCGTGCACCAACCCTTCACAGATTGGGTATTCAGGCGTTTCAGCCGAAACTCATTGAAGGAAAGGCAATTCAATTGCATCCTCTAGCCTGTACAGCATTCAACGCCGACTTTGACGGTGACCAAATGGCTGTTCACTTGCCTTTGGGCAGTGCTGCTGTTTTGGAAGCACAGTTGTTGATGTTGGCTTCGCACAATATCCTGAATCCAGCGAATGGAGCTCCGATTGCAGTACCGTCACAAGACATGGTCTTGGGATTGTATTACATCACTAAGGTTCGCAAGGGAACACCGGATCATCCTGTGAAGGGTGAGGGAATGGTGTGTTATTCTCCTGAAGAAGTTCGGATTGCTTACCAGGAAGGTAAGCTCGAGCTTCATGCCGAGATTAAGATGCGATTTGTTGACATCGATGGTGTAACACACCTGATTGATACAACTTGTGGACGTGTTCTTTTCAATGAGCATGTTCCAAAAGAAGCAGGTTATGTCAATGAATTATTGACGAAGAAATCGTTGCGTGGCATTATTAGTCACGTATTGAATAGCACCAATGTGCCGCGTACAGCGCAGTTCTTGGATGATATTAAAAACCTTGGTTTCTACATGGCCTTCAAGGGTGGTCTATCGTTCAACTTGAACGATGTTATCATCCCTGAAGAGAAAGTGAAGTTGGTGGAAGGGGCGAAAGCCCAGGTCGCTGAGGTGATGGAGAACTATAACATGGGTCTCATCACGAACAACGAGCGGTACAACCAAATTATTGACATCTGGACGCACACGAATTCACGTTTGACCAACATCTTGATGGATCGCATCGAGACGGACAAGCAAGGGTTTAACTCCATCTATATGATGATGCACTCAGGTGCACGTGGGTCGAAGGAGCAAATTCGTCAGCTTTCTGGTATGCGTGGATTGATGGCCAAGCCACAAAAATCTTCAGCAACGGGTGGTCAGGATATCATTGAGAATCCAATTTTGTCCAACTTTAAAGAAGGACTTTCGATTCTTGAGTACTTTATCTCGACTCACGGTGCACGGAAAGGTTTGGCTGATACGGCCTTGAAAACGGCTGACGCGGGTTATTTGACTCGTCGATTGGTTGACGTAGCCCAGGACGTGATTATCACGGAAGAAGATTGTTTGACATTGCGTGGAGTTTTAGCGACACCGTTGCGTAAGAACGATGAGATCGCAGAAGTGATTTCTGAACGAATTCAAGGACGTACAACCGTCAATGAAGTCGTACACCCAACCACCGGTGAGGTGATGTTGGAAGCGGGTACGGAAATTACGGTTCCAATGGCAAATGCAATTGAAGAAGCGGGCATTGATGAAGTTGAAGTACGTTCGGTTTTGACTTGCGAGTCAATGTCCGGAGTTTGCGTCAAGTGCTACGGAAAGAATTTGGCTACAGCACGCACCGTTCAGGTGGGTGAAGCTGTCGGAGTCATTGCAGCACAGTCCATTGGTGAGCCTGGAACACAGTTGACACTTCGTACGTTCCACGTGGGTGGTACGGCATCCAAAATCTCTGACGACAGTGAGATGTCGGTGAAGTTTGACGGGGTGGTTGAAATCGATGATTTGCGTGAAGTTTCTCGAGTCAACGCGGACGGCGAAAAGGAAAGGGTTGTCGTTTCTCGTTCATCAGAATTCAAGGTGGTTGATAAAACGACTGGTGTGGCATTGAGCACAACCATCCTGCCTTATGGCTCGGTATTGAACAAATTCCCGGGTGACAAGATCAAGAAAGGAGATTCGATTTGCTCTTGGGATCAATACAACAATGTTATCATCAGTGAAGAGAAAGGATTGATCAAATTCGAGATGATCGAAGAAGGCATGACCTATCGTGAAGAGCTTGATGAGCAAACTGGATTCCGCGAAATCGTAATTACAGAGACGAAAGACAAGAAGAAGAACCCGGCTATTTTGATTGTCAATAAGAAGGGTGACGTCTTGAAGACGTACTCGCTTCCTGTTGGTGCTCACCTTTCTGTAAAAGAAGGAGACGAGGCTAAAATTGGACAAATCTTAACGAAGATTCCACGTGTAGCTGGAAAGTCTGGTGACATTACAGGGGGTCTACCTCGTGTAACGGAATTGTTCGAAGCACGTAACCCATCGAACCCAGCGGTTGTATCCCAGGTAGATGGAATTGTGTCTTACGGAAAGATTAAGCGTGGTAACCGTGAGGTGATTGTTGAATCACGACTTGGAGACGTCTACAAGTACTTGGTGCCGTTGTCGAAGCACATTTTGGTGCAGGACAATGACTTTGTTCGTGCAGGCATGCCGCTTTCAGACGGAGCGATTACGCCAATTGATATCTTGGATATCATGGGTCCAACAGCTGTGCAGGAATACATTGTGAATGAAATTCAGGACGTATACCGTTTGCAGGGTGTGAAGATCAATGACAAGCACTTTGAAGTCATCGTTCGTCAAATGATGAAGAAGGTGGTCGTAGAAGATGCTGGAGACTCTCGTTTCTTGGAGAAGCAGTTCGCAGAGAAGAATGACTTCATGGTTGAGAACAACCGTATTTTCGGAATGGTTGTGATCACGGATAAAGGAGAGAGTGAAGACTTGAAGTTGGGCTCTATGATTTCTGCGCGTCAATTGCGTGACATCAATAGTTCACTTCGTAGACGTGACCTCACCTTGGCTGAAGGACGTGATGCCATTCCTGCAACGGCTCGTCCATTGCTTCAGGGAATCACCCGCGCTTCTTTGCAGACCAAATCATTCATATCGGCGGCCTCTTTCCAGGAGACAACGAAAGTGTTGAATGAAGCGGCTGTAAGTGGTAAGCAGGACTTCTTGAGAGGTTTGAAGGAAAATGTCATCGTAGGTCATTTGATTCCAGCAGGGACTGGAACACGTGCTTTCACGACAAAGAAGACAATTAATCGCATGCCAAATCACGTTGTTGAAGCTCCTGAAACGACAGAAGTAGAAACAGAAGTGGAGGCTTGATTCAATGGACTAACTACAAAAAAGGCTCACCATCCGGTGAGCCTTTTTTTTGTGCCTCTAATTTTTGAAAAAAGAGCCGCTTTCTTAATTCAACTTGGACTGCTGTGAAATAGCCCTTGCCGCAGCTTCAGCGGTATCTTCTTGGGGACCTGTAGGCGTTTCGTAAGGAATGCCACAATAACCAAACAAACATTTCTCTTTGATAATCCGATCGACAAAATCAGGCACCATGGCTTCCCAACCTTCATTGCCCGATTTGATTAAGTTGAGTGCGTCTCGGCTAAAAACACCGAGGACTTCTTGATCGAAATCGATGTCTATGATGCGCTTATTGAAAAGGAGATAATTGAAAAGCGGTTTGATCCTTGGAGGGATCGGGGTGGATTCTGTCGTCCAAAGCTCTTTTGTTTTCTCAACGTACCACGGATACAAATAGATCTTGAGATCTCTACTAAACAGAATGCCGAAGGCTTCCAGGATTCCACCGTTTAAATCACGGTAGTACTTTTCATCGAAGACTTGAGCCAGTGTACTCGCACCCATGATGACGGCCATGCGTTTTTTGGTGTGTCGCGAAAAGAAATCGACGAGCTTATAGTATTTCTGGTAGTTAGAAATAAGAACCGTCTGACCAATTGAGCACAAGATATCAGCGCGATCTAGGAAGTCTTGTTCGTCGATATCCCCCTCAGCAGATAGGTTGTTGAGCGTTATCTCAAACAAGACTTGAATGTCCTCTTCCTTGACGTTGGACTCTTTTTTGAAGGCCTTAAGACCTTGAGCAATCATATCGATGCTCACTTTTGTCACAGGACGAAAAGAGCCTCTAATGGCCAGAACATTCTTCTTATACAGTACATCTGATGCCTGAAGGTTTTTACCATCAGGAGAGAATATGACAGCATCGGTCATCCCGTTTTTAACAAGCTGTAGCGAAAGTAAACGGTTGTCTACCTCACGGAAAGCGGGGCCATTCATTTGAATCATATCCACCTCCAACTGCTCACGTTCCAAGTTGTCAAACAACGAGATGAGCAGTTCTTTAGGATTCTTATGAAAGAAAAGGCAGCCATAGAGGAGGTTGACACCCAATGTCCCAACGGTTTGCTGTTGCAACAAGACGTCGGGCTCATGAAGCCGAGTGTGCATGATCACCTCGCTCGGGTCTTCGTCTGGAGTCGTTTGAAATTTCAGTCCAAACCATCCATGACCTTGAATGGTCTTGTGATAATTGACAGTGGCTACAGTATTGGCAAAGGCGAAAAAATGTTTGGATGGATGCTCCTTTCGCTGCAATCTCGTTTCCATGAGTTGGTACTCATGATCCAACATTTTGTTCACACGGCTTTCGCAGACATATCGACCATGTTCTTCAACGCCGTAAATGGCATCGGAGAAATCCTTATCGTAAGCAGAGATTGCTTTCGCAATGGTGCCTGAAGCACCTCCTGCACGAAAGAAATGTCGCACCACCTCTTGTCCTGCGCCGATTTCAGCAAAGGTGCCATAGAGGTCTTCGTTCAAGTTGATCCGCAGTGCTTTTTGTTTTGCGGAAAGGATGACACGGTTCGAGTCCAAAGCAAGAAGTTTGAAAAGGGAAAGTTCCCATTTCAACAAATGTACGATGCGAACACTGCGTAACTTCGTGCCATGCAGGTTGAAATGACATTCTTAGGAACGGGCACTTCGCAGGGGGTGCCGGTAATCACTTGCAAATGTGCTGTATGCACGAGTCTGGATCCAAAGGACCAACGATTGAGAACTTCCGTTCTGATGCGAACGTCGAGCCATACGGTGGCCATTGATTCAGGCCCTGATTTCCGACAACAAATGCTCCGAGCTAAAGTGGATCATTTGGACGGCTTGGTCTTAACGCATGAGCACAAAGATCATATCGCGGGATTGGATGATATCCGTGCATTCAATTTTGCAAGTGGCCGTGAAATGCCGGTGTATTCGACCGTCCGCGTGCAAAAAGCGTTACGACAAGAATTCCATTATGTCTTTGCGGCTAAAACGTATCCCGGCATACCTCGGGTGACATTGCACGAGATCAATGATGAACCGTTTAGAATTGGTGAGGATGAGTGGACTCCTTTGCCCGTGAAGCACGGTGACATGCCTGTCTTGGGATTTCGACTCGGAGGGATCGCCTATATCACCGATGCCAACTTCTTGGAAGCGCAAACATGGGATCGGTTAGAAGGCGTTGATGTCTTGGTGTTAAATGCTTTAAGGAAGGAATCACACCTGAGCCATTTTACCTTGGGTGAAGCCCTTGAAATTGCAGAGAAAGTGGGCGCCCGAGAAACGTATTTAACGCACATTAGCCATCAATTGGGGCAACACGAATCGGTACAAAAGGAACTGCCAAAAGGAGTTTTCTTGGCATACGATGGATTGGTTGTTTCCTCTCAAATGAAAATATCATGATGCTCCGGTTTTTGTTGCTATTGAGTCGGCTGCCCTATGGCATGCTACATGCTTTAGGCGAGGTGCTAGCGTTTCTCGCTCATCGTGTTTTTGGATACCGAAAAGCGGTGATTCGGGGCAATATTTCCCGCAGTTTTCCGGGTGCATCCGTTACGGATACGCAGAGAATTGAACGGCTTTATTACCGACATTTTGGTGCGATTACCGTAGAGTCGGTCAAACATTTCACGGTTTCAGAATCCGATGCCATGAGTCGAATGGAATACGTCCATGCGGATGTCTTCGATCCATTTCATGCTGCTGGACGAAGTGTATTGATTGCGGGAGGGCACATGAACAACTGGGAACTCTATGCGTTGACGGCACATCAGAGTGTTCCCCATGATGTTATGGCGGTCTATAAGAAGTTGTCAAATTTGGAGATGGATGTGGCCATGCGGAAGTCCCGCGAACGGTTTGGGTTGGAAATGGTTCGGACCATTGACTCCGCTGCCTGGATGCAAGAGCACATGGGCAAGAATCGCCCAAAGGCGATCGTTATGGGATTTGACCAGAGTCCAGCAGACCCTGCAAAGTCTTGGTGGAATGTGTTTCTGCATCAGGAGACGGCCTGGTATTTTGGATTGGAAAAATGGGCGCGTCAATACGACTTGCCCGTCATTTTTGGTCACATTCAGAAAACCGGAAGAGGACGATACCGAACCGTCTACGAAGTGGTCACAGATGCGCCTCGGACCCTTCCAGAAGGAGCCATCTTGGAGCGCTGCATACGTCTGCTCGAACAGGATGTAAAAAGCAACCCTGAGCAGTGGCTTTGGTCGCACAAACGCTGGAAGCACCGCAGAGGAGAGGGACAGGTTTTGCATGAAAACATAGATTCTTCGGCACAAGCAGTTGATCCAATCCAATCCGAACCCCATGCATGAATCGCCGTTGGCAGAGCGAATGCGTCCGCGTTCTTTGGAAGCGTATCTCGGGCAAGGACACTTGGTCGGAAAGGATACCGTTTTAAGACGAGCCTTGGAAGCAGGCAACCTGCCTTCCATGATTTTGTGGGGGCCTCCAGGGGTGGGTAAAACAACGTTGGCGCGAATATTAGCGGAACAGTCCGAACGACCTTTTCATCAGTTGTCTGCCATACACAGTGGTGTGAAAGAAGTCCGCGAAGTCATTCAAAGTGTCAAACGTTCAGGAATGTTTGCCGGCCGAGCGATTCTATTCATTGACGAAATTCATAGGTTCTCAAAATCTCAACAAGACAGCTTGTTGGGAGCTGTTGAACAGGGCCTTGTGACGTTGATTGGAGCGACGACTGAGAACCCCTCTTTTGAAGTGATTCCGGCTTTAAGGAGTAGGTGTCAAATATATGTTTTGCAGCCTTTTAGCGAAGATCAATTAAAGTCATTGGTAGCGAGAGCGATGGAGCAAGATCCGCTCTTTCAGAAGACCGACGTTGTCATCGAAGAATGGAGTGCTTTGTTGCGAGCTAGTGGAGGTGATGGCCGCCGATTATTGAATATTTTAGAGCTCGTTGTTGAAGGCCATCAAGCGGACAAGTTGTCATTGACTGACGCCATGGTCTGGGATTCTATTCAAACGCAACCGGTGGCGTATGCCAAAACGGGAGAGTCGCATTACGATATCATCTCTGCGTTTATCAAAAGCATACGCGGCAGTGATCCCAATGCTGCGGTCTACTACTTGGCTCGGATGCTTGAAGGAGGTGAAGATGCGAAGTTCATCGCCAGGCGGTTGATAATCTCAGCATCTGAAGACATCGGAATGGCCAACCCTACAGCATTGGTTATGGCGACCAATGCATTTCTAGCTGTTGAACGCATCGGCATGCCAGAAGGACGCATCATTTTATCACAATGCACGATTTACTTGGCGACCAGCGCAAAGAGTAACGCGTCGTATGCAGCCATTGCTGAAGCAACAAAAGCGGTGCGTCAAGAGGGGGATTTACCCATTCCACTGTCCTTGCGAAATGCTCCCACAGATCTCATGAAGGATCTCGGGTATGGATCAGGGTATGCCTATGACCACGATGCCGAAGGAGGATTTAGCGGGCAAGAATTGATGCCGGAAGCGTTGAGTGGTCGTGTTTTTTACCAACCGGGAGACAACGCTCGTGAGCAGCAATTAAAGACTCAATTGCGGTCAATGTGGAAGGAGAAATACGGCTATTGAGGGCTCCAAATCCAAGGCGTAGAACCAACGTGTTCACCTGATTCAAGCCATTCAAGCAGGTATGAACCGGGTCCAAGTTGAGCAGGTCCGTGCATCCACCCTTGCAGCACCCCTTCCTGGGTGATCCAAGAATCGATGAGCCCGGTGGCAATCAATTTTCCGTTGGTCGATACGATGCGCCATTCATTGGGTGATTGATCACCCGCGTATTGCCAGCGCACAGGCCATGAGGTGGTGGGGTTAGGAAAAACCAGAATCGATGGGTCATTTTGTGATGGGTTAAACCACGTTGCGGCTCCATCGTCATCCAAAAACTCAAATGCGCGCTGCAAATGGGGAATGCCATAGCCCATGCTGTCATTTGGAGATGTCGACAAATGAGCCGAAGCGATAATGGCGGCTCGAATTTCAGCTGCAGATTTTGCAGGGAAAGCCTGCCACAAGCAAGCAGCAGCACCGCATAAAATGGGGGATGAGAAGCTCGTGCCATTCCCATGGCGGATGGTTGAGTCTGCATTTGGATATGCGGCTTGAACTCCAAGCGCCATGACTTCCGGTTTAATGCGACCATCTGAAGCGGGCCCCCAACCGCTAAAAGAAGCATGCTGCCCTTCTGCATCGACGGCACCGACGCTGAGGATGCCATGTGCATCTGCTGGCGCAGTAATGGAATGCCAGGGAGCGTTGCCGCTATTCCCAGCGCTCGTGACACATAAAATTCCACGTTCAGCGGCCCAAGTCATGGCTTGTGAGATTCGGGCTGTCACACCATTGAGGTCGTCGGGTGTATGATTCATGGTTGAATCGTCAAATAAGCTATATCCCAACGAGGTGTTGATGAGATCCACTCCGACACTGTCGGCATGCTCGGCAGCGGCCACCCAATAGTCTTCTTCGATGAGGTACTCACTGTAAGCGTCCTCCGTGCGGTACAGGACATACGTGGCATCAGGAGCTGTACCAATCAATGAATCTTCCAAAAAGCCAGCCATGGTGCCTAGAACTGATGTTCCATGACGGTGGTGAGCAAACAGACCTCCCTGGCTATTCATCGCATCCAAACCTTCCAGAATTCGTCCTTCTTGCCACGCTCTTTCAAATACGGGAAGGGATTCCACATATTCGAATCCGGCATCCAACACTCCGATCCACATATTATCGCCTCGGAAACCGAGGCCATGCAGCCAATCTCCGTGCAGCTGTTCGAGCCCTTTCCAGCTGCTTCCATATTCGGTAGCAGTGTTGCCGTGATCGCGTGTGCTCCGTTTCGCAACCGCGATTGGATCGAGATCAATGGAGTCTGATTCAATTTGAATGACTGATTTGACGGCTACAACGAAGGGCAAATCGGTCAGGGAAAAAGGGTCGAAAGTTGAATCTGTCGTTGCCACGGTCACGGCGTTAAACCAGCGGCTTGACAGGATGACTTTCAATTCGGACATCGCCCTGATGGCGGCAACATAATCGGGCGGAATGGGCATGTCACGTTCTGTAACGGCGATACTCTGCTTAGAGCGCCGGGCAAGGGAGCGTGCGCTTAGAAATGCTTCAGGAGCATCCAAGAGATACGAAGTGGAGTATCCATCAGGCAAGTCCTCGGCTACTTTTCCTTCAAATTGTACCCAATAACGATCGGGCGCCGACTGCGCGAGACCCGTTTGATTGAGTCCTGATAGCATCAGAACAAGAACTCCAATCTGACATAAGACTCTCATTGTTCATCGGTTTCCACCAATACCCCCGCTTCGAATCGTTCTGTTTTATGGAGGCGGCCATTCATGTCGAAGTGAAACACCTCACCATCTAACAGCCCGTCTTTGTATTCGCCTTCTTTTCGAATTTGTTGGCCTTTGATGACCCGACGGACATACGTATCGCCGCTCAGTTCATCAACCTCTTCCACCATGGTCCATTCGCCATTGTCATGCCATTCAGTAAAAGCACCTTCCTTCAAGGTGTCTTCAACCGTAAACTCCTCTTTGGGACGTTCGTCAGGAAAAAGAAGAAGCACGTGACCGTTCTCTGGAATTTCTTGAATCAACTGTCCATCCTCGAATTGTCTCGTCGTTTCTACTTTGCCATTTTCAAGGAATGTTTTCCAAAACCCGTTCTCCACACCTCCTTTATACATGCCGATCGAGCGCGGCATACCAGTCGGGTAGTTGGCTCGACACAAGCCATCAAATAGTCCCTCGCTGTATCCGATTTCTGAAAGTAGGGATCCCGTTTCGCTGAAGGTCTTCCACACACCATCCCGTTCACCGTTGCTATAACTCCCGGACTCGATGATCAAGCCATTGGTTCCTGTCGTTTGAGTAGCTCCATGAAGCTTGCCATTGCTATAGTTTTCCATGAGTCTCAATTGGCCTGTTTTATCGTAGAATTTCCACGCACCTAGCTTTTGCCGTATTGGCTCGAATTCGGCATTGAGTTTCTTGGTCCTCACGTAAATGCCTTCCGCTTGAAGAGATCCATCTTCACGAAAGTGCTTCGCCTGAGATTTATTTCCATTGTCCGTATTGATGATTTCGGACATGATTTCACCCGATTCGTAATAGTGCAGAAACACGCCTTCTGGCACACCCGCTTGAAACGAACCCGAATAATAGAGGCTTCCGTTTGGCCACACACGAATCCAAACCCCTTGTTTTTTGCCATCAGAATCCAAGAGGTTGTAGTCAACTCCGGCTTCACCTTCTGGCCACTGAGGTCCCGATTGAGAGGTGGGTTGAGCCAAGGATGTAGCGCAGAATAAGAGGAAAAAGCCGACCGTGATAAGAAGGTCTCTGAGCATGGTGGACGGTTGGGAGAAAGGGTGAATCATGGGTACGAAAATAGCAAAGAGAGGCAGACGACAAAGCTATCCAAGGCAACAGCTGATAACAAGTGAACGAAAGTTCATGAGTTTTCTGCACCCAATCCAAGATTCAAGAGACCTCTTGTCTTAGTTTTGCCAGCAATTAGACCCCTAATTCCTATTGGATCATGAAAGTTACTGTCGTCGGAGCTGGAAATGTCGGAGCCACTTGTGCGAATGTCTTGGCATCACGTGAAGTGGCCAATGAGGTCGTTTTATTGGACATCAAAGACGGATTTGCAGAAGGCAAGGCCTTGGATATTTGGGAAACCGCTCCCATTAACTTGTATGACACCCGAACCGTGGGGTGCACCAATGATTACGCGAGAACAGCAGGTTCTGAGGTCGTGGTCATCACCAGTGGTCTTCCAAGAAAGCCGGGGATGAGCCGGGACGACTTGATTGCGACCAACGCGGGCATCGTAAAGAGCGTAACCAGTCAGATTTTAGAGCACAGCCCAGAAGCGATCATCATTGTCGTTTCCAATCCATTGGACGTGATGACCTATTGCGCTTATTTAGCAGCTGGGGTGGACTCCAAGAAAGTGATGGGCATGGCGGGCATTCTGGATACTGCACGATACCGCGCCTTCTTAGCCGAAGCGTTGGACTGCTCTCCAAAGGACATTCAAGCCGTATTGATGGGAGGACATGGTGATACCATGGTTCCTCTTCCGCGTTATACGACTGTCGGGGGCATTCCGGTGACGGAATTGATTGATGCGGATGCGTTGGAGGCGATTGTCAACCGTGCGAAGAAAGGTGGAGGTGAGATCGTGAATTTGTTGGGCACATCGGCATGGTATGCTCCAGGAGCCGCAGCCGCGCAAATGGTAGAAGCCATTGTTCGGGACCAAAAACGCATCTTCCCAGTGTGCGCTTGGCTTACCGGTGAATATGGAATCAATGATTTGTACATCGGTGTTCCGGTGAAGTTGGGCAAAAATGGAATTGAAGAAATCATCGAACTCCAATTGAACGAAGAAGAGAAAGCGCTGCTTGTTGAAAGCGAAAAGGCTGTGCGCGGCGTAGCAGAAGTGCTAGATCGAATGAACGGTTGATTAGCGGTTCGTAACGATTACGCGAATAAAGAAAGGGTTCTCCAATTGCGGAGAGCCCTTTTTTAATGGGGTTAATTCAAGTCCGTAACAGCCGGGCTCTGTAGGGGCAGTTAACGATTGCTGACCGTTTTGAATGGCAACGGAGGAGCCGCTTTTACGGCCATCGAGAGTCCACCATTGGGCCGTGTAGTTTTGCGGTATCGCATCGGCTGGCGCTGTCAAATTCAATGCGTAGCCGGCTGATACAGGATTGGGAAATGCCCCCCACGTTTGGACGGATTGATTCACGTTCTCTATCGAAGTGATGGTCCCCTGATACCAGCGAATGCCGCCGTTTTGGATGCCGATGAGCATTTCAGGGAACCCATCAGAGTCGACGTCCGCAAAACACGCGGCGGCGCGAAGTCCAGGTTGTGCTCCTCCAACGTTTGCTTCCAGCTCTGTCAGTGGAGCATGTGGAGCATTTGGGTTCACCTCACCAAAGTATTGCACCTTTCCTGTTTCATTGGAAACGAAGACTTGCCATCCATTTGGTCCATCATGCAGGGCGGGCACGCTGTATCCGTTAATCCCGAGTGTATTTTCCACCGTTATTCCAGCCCAATCTGGTCCCGACTCTTCTGAAGAAATTAAACACCAAGATCCATTGCATCCTTGGTAGCAAGTGAGGGTTCCATTTTTTTCACCGATGAGCAAGTCCAATGTTCCGTCTCCATCGAGATCCAACAATTGAGGGGTCGCAAATTGTCCCACATCAATGGCATCACCGTCACTGTCTTGAACTGAAAGGAGCTGCATTTCCCAATTGGGCCATGCTCCGGCTCCACTGGTGTTGGTGTATTGGTGCAAACGTCCCAATTCGTCTCCAACGATTAAGTCGACATCGCCATCACCATCGAGATCGCCCAAGGCAGGGTGAATGCTTTCAATGCCATTTTCCTGAAAGTTGAGCGCATTCAATGTCGTCAATTCAAAGGCCGGTGCACTGGCCGTGCCAATATTGCGAAGGAGGGCAAGAGCAGCAGGTGTATTGCCCACTCCTTCGTAACGCTCCTTATTCGCGATGACCAAGTCAAGATCACCGTCGTTGTCTAAATCATGGAATACAGGGGCCGCTCCACGCCCAAAATCCAACATGTCACTTTGGATCCAATGATCGGATACAAATGCCCAAACGGGCAATTCCGATGTCCCTTGGTTTTCCCAAAGATGAACGGAGGCATCGTCATCGGTTTCTAAAGCCGTATTCGGAGAAAAAACGAGGTCCTGATCTCCATCTTGATCGAAGTCAATCGGAAATGCCGCAGGGAATCGAGGGAGGACGAGGGAGTCCTGTGGTCCTGCATGGGGCAATAGTGCCGGGAAAGCAGGGTCGATCCATGCCGTGCTGTCTTGACCATCAATGGCGTCTTCGAGCAGCACGGCCATGGATGTGGGGTAGGTCACATCCGAAATGAGCAGATCGTGAAATTGCTCTCCATCCAGTTGCAATGCCGTGATGGCCCCTCCGGCGTGGACCCCATCTCTCTCTGCATCGTCCAAAGGACGATTGGTTTCGGTTGCTCGAGGTTCGAATACATTGAAACTGCACTCATGTTGGTCGCCTATGAAAAGTGAATTGTCTTCCGCTCCTTCGGTCAACATCCCATAACACCGGTTGGTGCAGACCATGTCCAACGAGCAAGAGGTCATTCCAGAGAATCGATAGAGCGTCGTGCTTGTTTCGGTAAACGTGATGATGTCGAGGTCACCATCTGCATCGACATCTGAAATGGCCGGTTTGTCAATGGTCAAGCATACAACGGGCAGTAATTGGGCGCCGGAACCAAAATCCCATGAAGCCATCAAAGGGACGGCATGCGGTTCGAAATTCGGCGCGCCTTCCGTTGTATTGCCGACATTCTTCCACACGTGGATGCTGTTTTGATAGCCAGCGAATAAATCTGGAAGCCCGTCACAATCAAAATCCCGTAACAAGGCCCAGTGACTCATTTCAGGCCACCCTTGGGACCATTGCGGGCGTTCAACCCAGCCGATAGCGGGAGCATTCAATCGTTCAAATGCCAAAACGCGGTTGCCATCCCGATCAAAGGCGAAAAGGTCTTCATCTCCATCTCCATCTAAATCAATGGGGGACCATTGAGGTGCCGTCAATCCGCCTGTAAACGGATGGGCCATTGGTGAACCATCCAAAAAGACTGTCGGTCCGCTTGAAAGTTCCCAAGAAGCGTCCAATTGTGCGAGCACATTGGATGTGAAAAAGACCAGGGCTAAAAGAAGGAGAGTAGCGGGTAAACGCATTGTGAATAACAGACTTTTAAAGGGTTTAATCTCAAAAATGGCGAAACGTGACATGTGCGAAAGTTCGGACATTGTTGTTGAGTTCTTGAATCATATAGAGAGAAAAGAAGGGGCTGATTAAAATAAATTAGCTCATGAACAAATCTGAAAACGAATCAAAATATTGGGTGGCATGTGGTGCCCTTTGGGTGGCGTTCAGTATTTTACTAGGGGCCGCCGGGAAACATATTTTGATGGCCGATGGCGCGGAGATTCGGGCAGAGAATTTAAGCACTGCGAGCCAATTTGGTATGATCATGGGATTGTCCCTAATGGTGCTCGCCGCTTTGCGTTGGATGCGGTTTTGGTCTGCATATGCTCCATGGCCTGAGCGACTTTTGGGCACTGGCTTGCTGTTGTTTTCAGGGGGGCTGGCGGCTCGGTCTTTGGCTCCAGAGTCCATGGTTTCTGATTTGATGTCTCCGTGTATTCCTTGCGGTGGTGTGCTCCTATCGGCAGGCTTTTTTTTGGTGGCAATTCAAACGATTGCGGTGCTTTACGTTAAGAATGACCGAGAATAAATTACCTTTGTCGTGAGAAATGCAATGATCAATTCTCTTATGAAAAACGTAGGAAACACCCCCGTTGATACGTCTTTGGACAGTATCTCGTTAGATGCAATGGCTCGAGTCCATTGGAATCTTCCACCCGCTAAATTAATTTTACAAACCCTTCTTCGAGGAGAAGGGGTGCTAACGCCCGAAGGGGCGCTTTCCATTTCTACCGGAGACTTTACCGGGCGATCTCCGAAAGACCGCTTCATCGTTGAAGATGATTGCACCCGTTCTGAAGTGGATTGGGGAAACATCAATCAACCGATGTCAACGGAGCACTTTGATTTGCTTCATCAAGACATGGCGTCTTATTTAAAAGACAAAAGTGTTTTTGTTCGGGATGCTGCTGTGGGTTCAGATCCCGTGACACAAATTAAAACCCGGGTTATTACAGAAAAGGCCTGGGCGAATTTGTTCGTGTCCAATATGTTTGTGCGTCTTGCTGACCAGGATGTGTTGGTTCCAGATCCCGAATGGCACATTCTGTGTGTTCCCTCTTTCTTGGCATCGCCGGAGCGTCACGGGACCCGAAAAGAAAATGTGTCCGCCATTAACTTCTCCCGAAAAATGATTCTGATTGCGGGGTCAGCGTATACCGGTGAAATCAAAAAGGGCATGTTCTCTGTGATGAACTTCGTGTTGCCGACGAAGCACAAAGTGATGCCGATGCATTGCTCGAGTAACGTAAACAAGGACGGGGACGTTGCTGCTTTCTTTGGACTTTCAGGGACAGGAAAAACGACGTTGAGCAGTGATCCGGAGCGAAACTTGATTGGTGATGATGAACATGGTTGGGGCCAGTCCGGTGTCTTCAATATGGAGGGAGGATGTTATGCGAAGACCATTGACTTGGATGCGTCCAGTGAACCTCAAATTTTCAATGCCATCCGTTTCGGTGCGATGCTAGAAAATGTGGGCTTTAAGAGCGATGACATTACTCCGGATTACACGGATTCATCAGTGACTCAAAACACACGCGTTTCGTATCCGATTTCTCACATTCCTGGCGCGCTAGAGACAGGGATTTCGGGGCATCCGAAAGATGTGTTCTTCTTGACTTGTGATGCTTTTGGTGTGATGCCTCCGATTAGCTTATTGGATAAAGGACAGGCGATGTATCATTTCTTATCTGGATACACCGCAAAGGTGGCCGGTACGGAGGTGGGTGTTGTAGAGCCTCAAGCAACATTCAGCGCATGTTTCGGAGCACCCTTCATGCCATTGCATCCGACCCGTTACGCGGAGATGTTGGGAGAACGATTGGAATCTCAAGGAGTGCGGATTTGGTTGGTGAATACAGGTTGGAGTGGCGGAGGTTATGGTGTTGGGAAACGCGTGAGCTTGAAGTATACGAGAGCGATGATCAGTGCCGCCATGCGGGGCGAATTGGATCATGTACCGACAACAAAGGATGCGATTTTTGGCCTTGAGAGTCCGCAAAGCTGTCCTGGAGTTCCAGCAGAATTGTTGCAGCCATCCAAGACGTGGACGGACCAAGAGGCGTATCGCAAAGCCGCCAATAATTTGGCAGGCTTGTTCACCAAGAATTTTGCTCTATTTGAAAACGAGTGCTCTCCCGCAATCATGGCGGGTGCTCCTATGGCCAATAAGTAATTTTCTGAGGTGTCGGCTGTAACTTTGGCCCATGCGTTTTTTCTTCGCTTCTGAAATCAAGGACCCTCATGTGCTGGACGCAGATGAGACCAAGCATGTTGCGCGGGTTTTACGTGCGAAAGTTGGAGATTGTTTGGCGCTGACAGATGGTGTGGGTCGGATTTATGAAGGAGAAATCGAACGCTTGGAAAAGCGTACTTGTGTTTTGAAAACACGTCTGATAGAGACGCAACCGGCCCCTTCACCCGCATTGACTTTGGTCATTGCACCCACAAAGAGTACCGATCGCTTTGAGTGGTTCTTGGAGAAAGCCATGGAGATGGGGGTGCGCACCATTCAACCCGTTTGGACGGAGCGAAGTGAGCGAAGGATAGAAAAAGCGGATCGTTGGAGGCGTGTGTTGATTTCGGCATTGAAGCAAAGTCGACAAGCATGGCTTGTCGATTTGCGTCCGGCCTGTTCTTGGGAATCTTGGATCGCCGATGCTCCCTCTGCGGGCTTCATCGCACATTGTGAAGAAGGAGAGCGCCGTCCGCTGTTTCAAGCCGTTGTGCCTGGACAAGAAGCTTGGATCGCAATTGGACCAGAGGGGGATTTCACGCCCACTGAAATTCAGTCGGCCATGGACATGGGGGCGGAGGCCATTTCCTTGGGCGAGAATCGCTTAAGAACGGAAACGGCAGGCTTGGTTGCGATTCAGACTTTTCTTCTTGCACAGGCCCTTTAAATCAGCTCTGGCGGACTGGGGATCGGTTGCCAATGAGACACGTCCTTGAAGAACTGATTGCTATTTCCTTCGCCGGACCAAAAATGCAAGCCGTACTTCATTTTCTTTTCTTCATTTAACGCATAGAAGTCCTTGCAAAAACGCAAGACGATGACTTCTCGAATCTCAAATTGCAGGTCGTTCCCGGGCAGGTATACTTTGTTGCCCGGAACAAAAGCGAGAATGCGTTGATCGTCCTCAGGCAACGCCTCAATGACTGGAATCCAAGGGGCTTGTTTCATTGACCTGTGAATTGAGGGGACCGTTTCTCAAGAAAGGCAGCAACCCCTTCTTGGTAATCGTCCGTTTGAGAAGCTTCCATTTGAAGATCGCGTTCGAATGTGAGGTGCTCTGTCAAGGGGTGATTCCAGCTTGCATTGAACGCTTTCTTTGTGAGGCCAATGCCCCGTGTCGGAAGTGCAGCAAGTCGATCTCCTAGTTTCTCCAGCTCCTCATTGAATGCCTCGTCATCAATCGCACGGTAGATGAGTCCCAATTCAACGGCCTCTTTCGCGGGCAGTTTATCCCCAAAAAAGGCGAGAGCGGCGGCCCGTTGCATTCCGACCATGCGCGGCAAAAACCATGTTCCTCCGCTATCGGGTATCAAGCCGATTTTTGAAAAGGCTTGGATGAGTGAGGCAGATTCCTTGGCAACGACCAGGTCGCAGGCCAATGCAATGTTGGCACCTGCTCCAGCGGCAACTCCATTCAAAGCTCCAATGACAGGCTTCTCCATACTGCGAATCCGGCGAACACTTTGGTTGTACGTTTCTTCGACAATGACTGTAAAGTCCGGTGCGTCCGGCGCGGTTACTTCCTTGAGGTCTTGTCCAGCGCAAAATGCTCTACCCGTTCCGGTAATGACGACGCAGCGGACACTGGAATCAGCGGCAGCGTCATCCAAGGCTTGTTGAAACGCTTTTCCCATTTCCCGATTGAAGCTGTTAAATACTTCAGGGCGATTCAGGGTGATCGTACGAACACTGCTGCGATTGGAAGTCAGGATATAGTTGGCCATGGGTGAGGAGGTATCGATGTGCAAATTTACCGCGGTCCGATGACAATGGGCCGCTGCGCGCTCCTTGTTTGAAGGAAGTATAGGCCTTGCGTTAACTGTGGCAGCTCCCAAACCATGGAATGAAGGTCTCCGACGAAGGGGGCAGTGCTTAAAACACGTCCATTCAGGTCCACGAGTCGCACGGTCTCAAACGGTGTGAGTCCTTTGATTGTGATGCGGTCATTCGCCGGATTGGGGTAAAAGGTGAATCCATGATCCCGTTCGGAAAGAGAAAAAACAAGCCAAACCCCTTCAACCATCACCTCGCATCCATTTTGATCCGTAACGGTGGCAAGGACGACTTGGCCATCTTCAAGTCCTTGTGTGGAACAATCACCGTCAATCTCAAAGGAGATGCTGTCGCATAGGATGGTTCCTTGCTCATCGCTCCAAACCACCGTATATGCTCCTGTAGCATTTTCAATTTCCAATGAGAGCCCAGCACCCGTTTCAATCATTTGAGCTGTCAATAGGCACGGTTGACATGCCTCTAAGGGAGTTGGATTCAATTCCAGGGGCTCGCCCGCAAGGTTCAATTCGGTAAGGATCTCTGAAAAAGCCGGATAGCCCGCCGGATAACGCTTGGCCCGAAAGAGTAAATTGTCATTGATTCCCATAGCAGTGCCCTGAGTGATCGGAAGCCCCGCTTGCAAAGGCAATCGGTAACGCCATGCGGTATCCCCAGCAGCTGTGAATTCAAAAACCTCACCAGTTCTTCCGCTTAAGATTAAGTTGTTTCCATTGGGGAGGCGTTCAAAATTTGAAAGTCCGCTACTGAAGAAGTCAGTCGGTGTGGGGGCCGTCCAAGTCCAATCGAATGACTCCGGAGCAAATACACCGTCACTTTCGACAAAGGTGCCCGCAGAGTCGTTCCATTGCGGCTGGATGAGGTGTGCGCTTGAATAAGGCCCCGTCGCTCCTGGATTCCGGTTGTTGAAGACTGCGATCTTCCCGTAGTCGGGGGAGTTTTGTAGGTAGGGAGCATCGAGCCAATGGGCGCTGTGCTGGTAATGCAGTTGTTGCGCTTCAGGATCTCCCACTCCATGGGCTTCAGGATTCCCCCAACGCCATTTTAGTCCGGCTTCTGAATCGTTGCGGTCAAGGATCCACAGCTCATCAAAAGTTGGAACGCTCAGAAGAATGTGTCCTGTGCCGGGCTGGATATCGATGCTATTCATGTGCAGCCAGTCGGGGGCAGCGCTACTGGGCATTCCAAAATTGATATCGATACGGTTCGAGTGGTCTGCAATGGTGCCAAAATTGGCAAGTGTAGAATCATGGTCTTGGACGAGGTGATCCCAAGCCCGCCATTCCCAAATGATTTCGGCCCCTCCCAAACTATCGGGCGCCAATTCGATGAGGCGGTCACTCCACATGCCTTCGCTCGTTAAATTTTCAGGAAGTCTGCCTGCCGCGATACAGTCGAGTGAATCGAACTTCTCCCAAGCAATCGCAATGACGTGGCCATTATTGAGCGGAATGAAGTCATGATGGAGTCTCCCAGTGGAATCATTCAATGTGTAGCTCCATAGCGACTCGTTGTCCCACGTTTTCCGCTCTATGGTTGCTCCAGCACCGCCTGCCCAGATGGCATCTTCTGCATTGTTGGCGTTGCGATGAGCCCAGATGAGGTCTCCATTGGGAAGCAGGTGGGCGACATTTCCTGGCCTGCGCGATGCGTCGTTGGTCCACTGGTGGACGACATCGCCACACAGGTTAATCAACATCGCGTTCGGCTGGTTATGCGGATACATCAATGTCAACCCCGACTGGGCGAGTTGAGGATTGAGAGCAATGGTGCCGACCGTGTTTTCTACTTGTGAGAATGAGCAAACGTGGCTACCCATCATCAAGACCAGTGCAATCAATCGGTATCTCATGGATTCAAGGGGCATTGTTGACGAGTGGTTGAAACGCATTCGAGGCATGGTGACAAAAATGCGGATTCTTGGGGGAGCACACAACTTCTAAAAGGCCGAGATCTTGTTCGACTTGGCAACATCAACTGGGGGAGTTCCATACCGACTTCTTTTTGTCTGCCGCAATGAAGGAAGATTCAAACGCCCACGCATTGCATTGTTCAAATACAGAAAGAGGAATGCCTTGGTGGGCGGCGAGTAGGTGGTATTCGTGAAGCAAATTCGTACACATGATTCCAGGGTCATCCGTATTGACTGTAACCCGAACACCTGCTGCATGCAATCGTTTGAACGGATGCGCTTCGATGGAAGGAGTGGCGCCTGTGAGCCAGTTGCTGGTGGGGCATAGTTCTAGCGGAATTCCCGATTGAGCGAGCTGCTCGATCAAAGCTGGATCTTCAATGGCTTGCAGTCCATGTCCGATTCGATCAGCTCCCATGTGGTCAATCGCCGTGAGGATGTTTTTGGAAATTCCAGGAATGAGAGGCTCACCGGCATGAACTGTAATGCCCAACCCGCCTTTTTTAGCGCGATTGAATAATGGGATAAACGGTTCCGGATCAAAGTCGACTTCGTTGTCTGCCAAATCCAAAGCAACGAATCCACGGCTATGATTCAGCGCGAAATCGACCCAATTGGCATTCTCTTCCAATGTCTTGGTTCGCTGAAGGATGCAAATCAACCCAACGGCCATGGGGTACATGGCCTCTGCTTTGGCAATCCCTCTTTGGATGGCTTCTTGAAGTCGATCGGCCTGCATGTGGCTGTGTTTATCCAAAAGAAAACTTGGAGCATAGCGCAATTCCAATATCCGAACGTTTGACAGCAAGTACATGTCTTCACATGCTTCGAATGCAATGCGCTCCATCCAGTCTTCAGAATCGATGACATCCCGGGTGTTGAGAAATTTGTGCAGAACCTCCGGTAATTTACCCATCGGTTTTTCAATGAGGAATTCGGCTTCAAAAACCCCTGCTGTTCGCACATCATGTCCTTGGATAGCAGCCAATTCGCGGAGAGTACTTTGCCGCAAGGCCAATTCAAGATGGCAATGCAATTCGACTTTCTGCATGTCTTGCAGTGCCTCAGTAACGGAGGAGGGAAGCTTCATGCGACAAAGGTATGCGAGGTAAGGCCATTGGTGCTGTACTTTTGACGCATGGCGGTTGAGATCAAAAACAAGAAAGCAGCGTACACGTACTTCTTGACGGATGATTTCACGGCAGGGATTCAACTTGTCGGCTCAGAAATCAAATCCATTCGGCAAGGGAAGGCGAGTATCATGGAGGCGTATTGTCGCTTCATGAACGGCGAATTTTTCATATTCAATATGTATATCGCTGAATATTCCAATGCGGGGTACGTAGGTCATGAGCCCAGAAGACCCCGAAAACTCTTGCTGCAGAGAACCGAACTGAAAAAATTAGAGAAAAAACTCAAGGACTCTGGTGTGACCGTGGTACCTGTGCTTTTGTTTGTTTCAGGAAGTGGATATGCCAAACTCAATATTTCCGTGGCAAAAGGAAAGAAGTTGCATGACAAGCGGGATGCCCTGAAAGAGAAGGATCAGGCACGTGACCTGGATCGCCTAGACTGACCGTCAGTTTTTTGATTGAACGACCCGGTAGGTCGTTTTGAATGCAGGCCAATCCCAAAGGAAATGCTGCATCAAATCCCTCAATTCCCTTTGCGTATTTGGATTCGGGGCGTTCATGTCCCTGAAAAAAGGAGCCTGACACTGGTTCAAGTGATACTTGTAAAAGACTGCGCGGGTCATCGCTGTTACCAGGTTTTTAGAAGGCTGATTGATTTGCTTCATAAACGAGCGATAGTGCTTGACTTTACTCGCAAAAACATCAGGAGAAATATCGAGTGCACGTGCGAACTTGCTGAAGATGCGCTGGATGATCTGACGATCATGACCGTTGTCGAAGTGCTGCGGGATCAGTTGGATGTTCGCTGCAACGACAATCATCAAAAACCGACCGTAGTCTTCAGAATCGAGCTGGGGACATTGAATGAAGCCGTCAGATTCATTCAAAAATGCTGCAAGTTCCGGCCAACCCTGCTCTACCGATTCAAAAGTTGTCTCCACGAAAACATTCGCCACCTGTTCTTCCGAAAGTTTGCGTTTGGCTAGCCAACTGATTAGACCTAGGTTTTTCATCGTTCGCTACCAAATTTAGAAGTCTGTATCATGCAGGATTGGGTTGAAAACATTGGTCTATCCACAGTGTTTTCCACAGGGTGTCTGCAGTCAAGGCTTTACTTTTGCGGACATGTATGGGATCTTCAAACCGTTTATTTTTCGAATTCAGCCAGAGAAAGCACATTATCTGACCATGGGGCTGATGGCATTTGTGTGTCGTAATCCGGTGGTAAAGAGTTTTTTAACCCAATACTATCGGGTGAGTGACGCGTCTTTGGAAGTGGAAATAGCCGGATTGCGTTTCCCCAATCGTGTGGGGTTAGCCGCTGGATTTGACAAGGACGCTCGGTGGCTCCATGAGATGAAAACGTTGGGTTTTGGATTTGTTGAGATAGGAACGCTGACGCCAATCGGTCAAGACGGCAACCCGCAGCCGCGACTTTTCAGACTTCCTGAAGACGAGGGGGTGATCAACCGCATGGGATTTAACAACGGAGGAGTGGAGGACGCAGTGGAGCGATTGAAGCAGCGTCCAGAGAACCTGATTGTAGGTGGAAACATTGGGAAGAACAAAGTGACACCCAATGAGGAGGCTCTCAATGATTACGTGACGTGTTTTGACGCGTTGCATCCGCATGTGGATTACTTCGCGCTGAATGTGAGTTCGCCCAATACGCCCGGTCTAAGAGCATTGCAAGACAAGGAGCCTTTGCGCTTGTTGCTTAAAGCGGTGATGGACCGGAACATCGCAGCGTCGCCGCCACGGCCGATTTTCTTGAAAATAGCTCCCGACGTGTCGAATGAACAGTTGGATGATATGATCGATTTGGTTCAAGAGTCTGGTATTGATGGCATCATTGCAACAAATACCACCATTGAACGGAGTGGCTTGGTGACTCCCGCTGATGAGGTTGAAAAGATGGGGGCAGGGGGCTTGAGTGGTGCGCCGGTTCGCGACCGCTCTACTGAGGTCATTCGGTATTTACACCAGAAGTCCAACGGTTCATTTCCCATCATTGGAGTTGGAGGGATTTGCAGCGCTGAGGATGCACAAGAAAAGTTAGATGCGGGCGCCTCGCTCTTGCAGGTGTATTCGGGATTGATTTATGCTGGACCCGGTTTGGTCAAAAACATCAACAAATCCATTCTTAAGCAGAATCGGCTTTAAGCTTGAAAGAGCTGCTCCAACGAAGGGGCCTTCTCAAGCACTCTAACACCCTTTTCTGTGTGCTGAATAGTGCAGCATGCGTTTTGCGCGTCGTGTTCAAAGAAAAGAACCCACTCTTCATCTGCAGCCCGCTTTAATAGGAGTGCTTTCTCCTCCATGGTAAGAAGGGGACGCGTATCGTATCCAATGACCCACGCGGTGGGGATGTGGGCAGCGGCTGGAATCAAATCGGCCATGAAGGCCACCTTTTTACCACGATAGGAGATCACGGGAATCATTTGACTCTCGGTGTGGCCGTCCGCAAAGAAAATCTCCAAGCCTGGAAAGAGCTGGTCAAAGGCTGTGCGGTTCCAGCGGTCTTCGCGCGGAACAAACACCAATTGTCCGCTGGTTTCAAGGGGGAGAAGGTTTTCACTCAAAAAAGAAGCTTTTTCACGCGGGTTGGAATTCATGGCCCATTGCCAATGGCGCTCGCAAGACCAATACTGTGCGTTTGGAAAGGTCGGTTCAAGGACGCCGTCAGACCGGCGTTCAACGGCTCCTCCCACATGGTCAAAATGAAGGTGAGTCAGCAACACGTCCGTGATGTCTTCAAGCCCGAAACCACGTTTGGCCAATTCGCTCTTTAAACTCATGTCGCCATGAAGGTGGTAGTGACTGAAAAATTTATCAGACTGCTTTGCTCCAATCCCTGTATCGATGAGCAGAAGCCTGTTTTCGTGCTCTACAAGCAGTGAACGCATTGCCCATGTGCAAAGATTGTTGGCATCTGCGGGAATGTGCTTTTGCCACAGGGCTTTGGGAACGACACCGAACATCGCCCCTCCGTCAAGTTTGAATAATCCGGTATGAATGGTATGCAGTTCCATGCGGTAGTCAGTGGTTAAGAAGGGTGTTGCAGCGCGTATTTGTTCAGTCATGAAATCACGGATTGCGCCATAAGGATATCGCAATCAGTCAATCTGAGTGCAAATGTCGCGGAATTTGGGGCTGCTACATCCCTTGTGGACAAAAGGGGGTCAAATGCCGGGAAGCCAGCCTGTTTTGCCTTCAATTGATCCGGATTGAGGCTTACTTTTGCAAGGATTCCAGACCAGCCACTCCATGCAATTGAATGAATTGACGGCCTTAGCCCCAGTCGATGGACGCTATCGCTCACGCACAGCCCTTTTAGCTCCCTTTTTATCGGAATGGGGTTTAATCCGCCACCGGGTGGAAGTCGAAGTAGAATACTTCCTGGCCTTGACCCAGATTCCGTTGCCACCGCTTGCCGATTTCCCTTCCGAATTGGCGGAGCCGCTGCGCGACGTTTACCGGAATTTTAGCGAAGCCGATGCGGATCGCATCAAAGCCCTTGAACGGGTGACCAACCACGATGTGAAGGCTGTTGAATACTTCCTCAAGGAGGAAATGAATAGACTGGGATTGGGGGAGGTTTGCGAATTTGTGCACTTCGGTTTGACTTCCCAAGACGTGAATAACACCGCCATTCCGCTGTCGTTGATGCGTGCAACGCATGAAGTATTGCTACCTCAACTTACGGAACTCCGCGCGACGCTATTGGGCCAGGCCCGCGAATGGAAAAACATTCCCATGTTGGCCAGAACACATGGTCAAACGGCTTCTCCGGTCACTGTGGGCAAGGAATGGGCCGTGTTTGTCGAGCGATTGGACATTCAGTTGGAGACGTTCCAAAACATTGATTTTACGGCCAAATTTGGCGGGGCAACCGGTCAATTCAATGCCCACGTCGCGGCTTATCCAGCGCAGGATTGGAGTGCATTTGCCAACGCTTTTGTCGAAGGCACACTGGGTTTGAAACGCAGCCGCATCACCACTCAAATTGAGCATTACGATCAATTTGCGGCCTGGTGTGACAATTTGAGACGCATCCACATGGTTTTGATGGACATGAACCGCGATGTATGGACTTACATCAGTATGGATTACTTCAAGCAGCGCATTAAAGAAGGGGAGGTCGGCAGCAGTGCGATGCCGCACAAGGTCAATCCCATTGATTTTGAAAATGCCGAAGGGAACTTGGGCGTTGCCAATGCCCTATTGGGTCATTTTTCAGAGAAATTACCGGTGAGTCGTCTGCAAAGGGATTTGACGGACTCCACGGTGCTTCGCAATGTAGGCGTGCCATTGGGGCATTCATTGATTGCCCTCCAATCCATGCAAAAAGGACTGGGAAAGTTGTTGCTCAATGCCGATCAAATGGCTGCTGATTTGGATGCCAATTGGGCCATTGTGTCCGAAGGAGTTCAAACTATTTTACGGAGAGAAGGGTATCCGAAGCCGTATGAAGCGCTCAAGGCCTTGACTCGGAATCATGGGCGGATCAATGCGGACTCCATGCGGGCCTTCATTGATCAATTGGATGTCAGCGATTCAGTCAAAGCTGAATTGCGGCAGCTGTCACCAGCCAGTTACATTGGACACGCAGCAGAGCTGGTTGATTTATTGAAGGATTGATCCGTGGGTAAATTCAAAGAACTCTTCAGCCTTGTGACCCGTTACCGGTACAACCTACTGGTCAACGTCTTGTGCAATGTGCTGAATGCAGTGTTGTCCTTGTTTACCTTCTTAAGCGTTGTGCCTTTTTTGCGCATCTTGTTTACATCTGAACGCGAGCAGGTCGAGGTCAGCGCCTTGGAATTGGAGTCTATGGAGGGCTTGGAACGTTGGGGAGCACTGTTCGACCAATTTGCAGCTGAACAGGGTGCTCCGGCCGCATTGGCTTGGATTTGCGGGGGGATTGTTGTCATCACGCTATTGAAAAACACCATCGGCTATTTGGCGCTTTTCAGTCTGGCAACCATTCGAACGGGAGTGAGTCGTGACTTGCGTCAGATGCTGTACAGTAAAATTTTGACGCTGCCGATGGGCTGGTTTACCGAATCGCGCAAAGGCGATGTCATCAGTCGCATGACCAACGACTTAATGGAGGTTGAGTTTAGCATCATTGGGACCATTGAAATTTTGTTCAAGTCTCCGATTATGGTGGTGGTGTCGCTGACGACACTGTTTTATTTGAGCTGGGAGCTGACGTTGTTTTCCATTCTCTTTCTTCCGGTGAGTGGGTATCTCATCAGTCGCATTGCGAAGAGTCTCAAGCACGCAGCCAGAAGAGGCAAAGAGCAGCTAGGAGATTTGATTTCAATTATTGAAGAGACGCTCAGTGGAATGCGTGTGGTGAAGGCTTTCAATGCAGAAGACAGTTTCAATGAGCGCTTTCGGGAATCGAATGACGGGTATTTCCGCTTGATGCGGAGGTTGTACAAACGCGAATATTTGAGCTCTCCTGTCAGTGAAACGGTTTCCTTGACCGTCATGGCCATCTTGCTCTGGTTTGGAGGCGGATTGGTGCTAAACGGCGAAGGCGGCTTGACCGGCGATTGGTTCATTGGGTATCTGGTGGTGTTTTCCCAGATCATTCCGCCGGCAAGGGCATTCAGTGATGGTTGGTTTCGAATCCAAAAAGGTTCGGCTTCCCTTGATCGTTTGAATGCGATTTTGGATGAGCCCGTCGGGATGAAACAGGCATTGAATCCTCTTCCATGCCCGCCGCTTCAAAAGGAGATTTGCTTCGAAAACATTGGTTTTGCGTACGGTGAAGAATCAGTCTTAAATGGGGTGAGCTTCACGATTGCAAAGGGAGAGACGGTTGCGCTTGTTGGTCCCAGTGGCTCGGGTAAGACGACTTTGGCACACTTGCTAGCTCGATTTTATGATCCAACAGAGGGGCGGGTGACCATGGACGGGATTGACCTTCGAGATTTGGATGTAACATCCTTGCGAAATCAAATGGGATTGGTCACGCAGGAAGCGTTGTTATTCAATGACACCGTTGCAGCCAACATTGCATTGGGAAAGACCAATGTTGAAGATCTTGATGTCACTCAATTGCGTTCCGTTGCTGAAGCGGCAAACGCTTCTGAATTCATCGACCGAATGGAAGATGGATTTGAATCGCGTATCGGAGATGGCGGCGGTAAACTCAGCGGAGGACAGCGACAGCGTTTGAGCATAGCGCGGGCTTTGTATCGTGATCCAGGTGTTTTGCTTCTGGATGAAGCAACTTCGGCACTCGACACAGAGTCCGAGCAGCTCGTGCAACAGGCCATCAATCGCTTAATGGATGGTCGAACGGCTCTGGTGATCGCGCATCGATTGAGCACCATACGGCATGCATCGAAGATCATTGTCCTCGATGGAGGGCGCATTGCTGAAGAGGGAACACACGATTCCCTGATGGCTGCTGACGGGCTTTACAAGCGACTTGTGGACATGCAAAATGTGCATTGACGGGGATGTGTACTTTCTTGAAATCATAGACCATGTCCTGGGATTTTTCCAATCTTCGATCATTGCTTTATTGCAAGTGTCCCCAATGCCATAGTGGCGACTTGTTTGTTGAGCGGAATGCTTACCGCTTGAAGAGAATGGCTGATATGAACTCAAAATGCACGGTGTGCGATGAGGACTTTCAACGAGAACCGGGGTTTTATTTTGGTGCAGCATACGTGTCCTATGCGCTCACGGTCGCGTTGTGGGTTGCAGTTTTGGTGGCTCTGACTACGTTTGATGCCGTTGGATTGATTGAATTTGGCTTTTACACGCACGTGGTCACCTTCTTGACGGTCGGCATCACGTGCCTTTTGGTGCTATTGCCTTTGATTTATCGAATAAGCAGATCCATTTGGATTCGCCTGTTTGTCAAACGGAAGTAGCTAGAAAAAAAACGTCTAAAAAATCAAAGGGGTCCCTCCGTTGAGGAACCCCTTCTCACCAAATCGCCTGATTCATTACACTCATTTTCGAGTGTGGCAAAACCAAAACCTATCCCCTTGTACGGGGTGCTTTCATTAAAAGTTGCGATTGAAGAGAAAAAAAATAGAAACTACTAAATAAACAACTGATAATCAGTCATTTAAATAGCCTATTTTTTTTTGATCATTTCCTCGTTTTGTACACGAATACTCTCTTTGTGGAGCTGTTCGAGCAGTTTGGAGGTAAACTCTGGGCCCAGCTTTAAGCTGTTGCCCCAAGCGGAGCGTGTCTTGAGCACTTCGTGCCATCGCTCGAGTTGAAGAATGGTCATGCCATGCTCCAGTTTGAATCGTCCAATGTCGCGAGCGAGATCCATACGAGCGTGTAGCAATTCAATGAGCTGCTCATCCAAAGAGTCCATTTGTAGGCGCATAGCACCCAGTCCATCGACCTGCTCCGGTTTTGCATCGGATTGTCGAATGGTGAGCCCATCAAGAAGTGTGTCGAGATCTTGTGGAGTCAATTGCTGTCCAGCATCACTCAAAGCGTCATCCGGAGAACGGTGCGATTCAAGCATCAGTCCGTGCATTCCTAAGTCCATGGCTTTTTGAGCCACCGAAGCAATGAGGGTGCGATTCCCAGAAATATGACTCGGATCGCACAGCAAAGGAGTGTCAGGCATCTCCGCACGCAAGCCAATCGGAATCTCCCACATCGGCGCGTTGCGGTATTCTTTCAAGCCGTAGCTGCTAAACCCGCGGTGCATGGCCCAAACGGGACCGCCGACTGTCTCGGAAATGCGTTCGATTGCTCCCATCCACAACTTTAAATCCGCATGCATTGGATTCTTAACGATGACTGGAATCTTCGTTCCTGCTAAAGCGTCAGCGATTTCTTGAACGGCAAATGGACTCACCGTCGTGCGGGCTCCAATCCAAAGAACATCCAATCCTGCTTCCAAACACACCTCCACGTGCTGGGCGTTGGCGACTTCCGTTGCAATCGGTATTCCCGTTTCTTGACGCGCTTCCACCAGCCAGTCGAGTGCTTCAGTTCCCTTGCCTTCAAATGAATGCGGTCTCGTACGGGGTTTCCAGATGCCTGCTCGAAATAGATTGACGCGCCCTAGCGCTGACAGCTGCCTGGCGGTTTCCAAAACCTGTTCGCGCGATTCGGCACTGCAAGGGCCGCTCACAATGAACGGTCTTTGACTTGAGTCTAGGCTCGAGGGAAGCGTAAAGGCTTCCAAAATATTTTTAACCACCACTTTGCGAAGATAACCGCTGAAACGTATTGAACACTGAATACAGTTTAACAAGCGATGTTCGTGAGTTGTTCAAGGGAATAAAGGGCAGGGAAACATGTTCCTTCAGAAAATGGACACGTGGAATGTGAACGAGTGGATCAGATTTTATGTGCGTTTTGCAGTGCATTTCGATTCCTGCGCATCGCACAGGTATGCACAGTGGGGGCATAGCGGATTAGCAGGTGTTCAATGCGAATCATCTTAACCAAAAACGAGAGGTTACCTTTCGATAATCTCTCGTTTTGTACCCGGAGCGGGACTCGAACCCGCACGCCCGAAGGCACAGCCACCTGAAGACTGCGCGTCTACCAATTTCGCCACCCGGGTGAAACTCAGGTAAGCTGACAAAGTGCCCAGAGCGGGACTCGAACCCGCACGCCCTAAAGGACACATGGCCCTCAACCATGCCTGTCTACCAATTTCAGCACCTGGGCGGTGCAAACAATGGACGTCAAAAACGTCCTTTTCTGTGACCCCTCTGGGACTCGAACCCAGGACCCTCTCATTAAAAGTGAGATGCTCTAACCAGCTGAGCTAAGAGGTCTATTTCCCTCGTTTGGGGGGGCAAAGATAGACAGATTTCCCATCGTTCAAATGCTTGTGTGGAAAAAGTGATATTCGGCATCGAATTAATGGGAATTTGAGCTTAGAAAACCCCGTGCAACTATCAGCCGCTGTAGGTTGTTTATCTTGCAGCCATAAACCTGTTAGGACATGTTACTTTCTCTGATTTTTAGCCTGTTTATCGGATTGGTCTTTGACTATCCGGAACAACAAATGATGCCAGTTTCTGCGCATGAGTTGCTTGAAGCCCCTGTTTCTTGGGAGCAATGGCTTCAAGATGAGGCTCGAATGAGTTGGTGGGCATTGCATGGATGGGTCGTGCTTGAAGAATTGAAGCCCAACATGTCAGTTTGGACGGGTGAAATTGAAAATGGGACGGAATTTCGTCCATTGGACTGGGGAATGAAGCCTGATTTGGAGAAATCCATTCAATGGGCTTTTCCAAATGGAACGGGCATCCACTTGCATGGATTGGACCGCTGCGAGGTCTTATATCAGCGATTTTTAGTCAACAAGGCTGCGGACAAAAACCAAACAAATCAATGAGCATGGTGAAGTCAGTAATAACCCTTGGTTCCTTTATGACGTTGGTCCTGCTTTGCGGTATGTCAGAGCTCAGTGCGCAAGAGACGAGTATTTCGAATTCGACCCTCGAAACATGTGAAGGTTTCTTGGTCGATACAGGTTTGAGTGCGGCAGACTATGGTCCCAATGAGGACATTGTCATGACCATCTGCCCGGAAGCTCCGGAAACCATCGTCACGCTTTATTTCGCATTGGCCTCTTTCGGTCCAGGAGACATGTTGCGCATTTATGATGGGACGGACACCAGTGGCCCTTTGCTCGGAACGTACATAGAATTCGATGCGCAAGGATTGGAGATTTTTGCGACTGAAGACAATCCGGGAGGTTGTCTCACCTTGCATTGGACCACCGATGACACAGGCAATGGGAACTTCGTCGCCGAGATGAGTTGCGGGTATCCGTGTGATCGTCCTTTTGCTATAGTGAGCAGTGGAGAACCGGTTCCTCATTTAGCCTGCCCTGGAGAGGAAATTACGTTTGATGCAACCGGATCAACGGTAGCCGATGATTTCGAAATCGTTTCTTGGGCTTGGGATTTTGGTGATGAGAGCACTTCAGCGGATGGCGCGGTCGTGACCCACTCATTTGATCAACCTGGTGCGTATAAAGTGCAGTTGGGTATTGCGGACAATAATGTGACGGATGATGAGCCTGATGGCTGCACGAACAACAACCTCATTGACCATCTGGTTTTGATTTCAACAGAGCCTGATTGGTCAGGAACCTCTGTGGATGCGACCATTTGTTCGGGCCAATTGTTCCCATTGGATGGCATGGTAGCGGGCGTGACGTATGATTCGGAGCCAACGGCTGATTTCGGGGGAGGCTTGTTCATTCCAGATGATCAGACCCAATGCTTCAATGCCGAGTTGACTTTCACGTCATTTTCACCGGGCCAAATCGTTGAAAATGCGGCAACAGACATTTTGGATCTGTTCATCAATTTCGAGCATAGTTATATGGGAGACTTGACGGTCACCTTCATTTGCCCCAACGGCCAAAGCTTGGCTGTCCATCAACAAGGTGGAGGAGGCACTCAACTCGGCGTACCAGACCAGGGAGACGGAACAGGCCCAGGAGTTGGTTGGGATTATTACTGGTCTCCGACAGCGACCAATGGCACTTGGGCGGACAATGGAGGAGGTACGCTGCCCGCAGGAACATATGAGTCAGCGCAGCCTTTCACGCTCTTAGAGGGGTGCCCATTGAATGGGACTTGGGAAGTGGAAGTATGTGATGCGTGGGGTGCAGATGACGGCTATATTTTCGATTGGACCATTCATTTCGACCCAGAGCTGTATCCTGAACCGGTGGTGTTTACCCCGGTTTTTGGAATGGAATGTGACAGTACTTCATGGGAGGGCTTGAACATCTATGACGAAAGTGATGACTGCAATGAAATCACGGTGATTGCGACAGAGACAGCCACTTACACCTATACAGCAACCAATAATTTTGGCTGCACTTACAGCACGGATGTTGAGTTGACGGTCGTTCCTGGACCGACATTGGAAATCAATTCGCCAGCTGGATTTTGTGGCTCCCCAGTTTCATTGATCGGCAATGTGACCAATGAAGAAGCAGACTTCAATTACAATTATGATTGGTCACCCGGAGGCTTGTTGGTCGGTGACAGCCTAGTCCAGAATGTGGAAGTTGATTCATTGACCCAAGACACCATCATGACCTTGACGGTGACCGTAACCGGGGGAGACCTTGACAACTGTGAAGTCACGCAAAATGTAGAAGTGAATTATGTGCCGGAACCAACGGGTGTTGACTTCAGTGGGTCGATTTGTCCTGGAGATACGATTAATTTGATAGCTCTCGATTTCTCGATGGAAGGAACGACTCAAGATGACTATACCTACGAATGGTACAAAAAGCCGGACACTCTTGACATCGACATCCTCGGAACCGATGGGGCGTTACAAGTATTTTCAAATGGAGATTACTTTGTAGACGTGACGATGGCAGCTCCATGCACTTGGTCAACAAGGAGTAATTTCGTAGTGAATTTGGATGTTTGCGAGCTGACCATCCCTAATGTCATTACGCCTATGAATGGAGATGCTAAGAATAATGCATTCATCATCGATGGCTTAGATAGTGATCGCTATGATGGTAGTACAATACAGATTTACAATCGTTGGGGAAAGGAAATGTTTTCCAGCAATGACTTCGGCAACACAGCAGGTTGGAGTCCTGATTCTGATGAGGCTTCAGAAGGCACCTATTATTACGTTTTGGGGATTGCTCGGACCAACGACGATTTGGAAATCATAGATATCAACGGACAGACCACAGACAAAGGGCAAGGGTACAAATACTTGAGTGGTTCATTCATGCTTTTGCGTGATTAGAGCTTTGTGACATGATGAAGTCTGCAGCGGAGGAGCTCAGCGTGTTGGCCCAGGCAGTCGTTTGGGAGCAGCGAGAGGAGGAAGGTCGTTTGGCAGAAGGGTTGGAAGGGCATTCGCTACGCTTTCGAAAACGGGAAAGGTTGACCTGGTCGCCTGTCACATTGGAATCACAATCCATAACTTTTGGAGGTCGCGCTTGCGTCGTCCTGTCAAGACCCCCACATGGCGGAGAGGTCGGAGCCTTTCGCACCGGTTCACCGGTTTCGCTATATCAAGCGAATGATGCCGGAGTGCCTGACCCCGATGGCCCGCCTCCCCGTCGAGGATTGGTGAGAAAAGTACGCAAGCACCAATTGGAGGTGGTGCTGGACGGCGAACCGCTGAGCGCACAGGATTTCCATGAACGTTGGACTTTGGATGTCCGTGGTGATGACCGGTCGTTCCGATTCATGGCCGAGGCCTTGAGCCATTGGATCAATACGGAAGATCCAGCGGAACGAGCCTTCAGAGATGGTCTGCTTGGATTTGGAGAGATTCCTCTTGCGTCTAGCGAGTTAGAAGCTCCATTTATTGGCCATGAAGCTAGTTTGAAATCGTTGAATGCACTGCAAAGTGCTTGGGTGAAAGCAGTTTGGAGTGGGCGTCCTTTTGCCCTGCTGCACGGACCTCCAGGTACGGGGAAAACCACCACATTGCTGGCCCTTATTGAAGGCTTGGTGTCAGCCGGAAAACGTGTGTTGGTAACAGCCCAGAGCAATGCTGCTGTTGATTGGATCTTACTGGGTTGTGCTCATCGGTCAATGGAAGCTGTGCGGATTGGTCATCCGATGCGGGTGGACCCCAAGGTGTGGTCGTTGAGCCTAGAATCAAGAGTGGAGGCTGAACCAGAATTCAAGCAGGTCCGAGATTTTCGTAAACGTTCTGCACAATCCTGGAAGGAGGTGGATCGGTTTCGACGCAATTTTGGACCGGCCGAAAGGAAAGAGAAAGCTGAAGCCAAAAGAGAAGCCCTTGATTTGAGCCGAGAAGCCCGCGAGATGGAAGCTTACATCGCGGAGAAGGTCATCCGGAAGAGCGCTATTGTCGGAGCGACACTCGCAGGGACTTCGGACATGATGCTGCGCGATGAGCCCTTTGATTATGTGATCGTTGACGAAGCGGGACAGGCCATGGAGCCGGCGGTTTGGATCGCCATGCGCAAAGCGCCCTGTGTCGTCCTGGCCGGGGATCACCAGCAACTTCCTCCCGTGGTCAAAAGCTCCAAAGCCATCGGTGCTGGACTCGAGAAGAGTTTGATTGAAAAGCTGCTTCAGCGGCATCCACGATCCGAATGGAATGTGATGCTTGAGGAGCAATACCGGATGAATCAGGCGATCATGACGCCTTCATCAGATTGGTTTTATGAAGGGCGATTGAAAGCCGCTCCCGGCAATGCTGCATGTGCACTCGAAGGTATTCCACCTTGGACTTGGATTGATACCGCGGGCTGTGGGTTTTCGGAGGAACGCGAATCAGAGGGAAGCAGCACCAGCAATCGAGAAGAGGCTCAATTTGTTCTGGATCGATTGGCGGAGTTGGTCGAGCAAGCTCCATTGGCGACCATCGGTGTGGTGGCACCATATCGGGCCCAAATTGAGGTGTTGGAGTCCCTGTGGTTTGATCGCTTCGGTCAGGCCCATGAAGGCATTGAATTCGCCACTGTGGATGCATTTCAAGGGCAAGAGCGCGACATCATGATCCTGTCCTTGACCCGCTGCAACGAGGAGGGAGCCATTGGATTTCTTAAAGAATACAGGCGCACCAACGTTGCTATGACACGAGCTCGGGCGCATCTTTTGGTGGTCGGTGACGGCGCGACCCTCGGGGGAGATCCGTTTTTCGCGCGCATGATGGAATTAGCGGAAGAGGCCGGTGCCTACCGCAGCGCCTGGGAGTGGATGTCTTAAAGCTCAGGCTCTAAATCACGCGAGGACTTCCCCGGTAGACTCATCGATGACTTCCGACTCAGAAGTTGACTGCGTTTCCGTGTGGTGCGGTGGCGTTTCTACAGAGGACGGCAAAGGATTGGAACCTCCCACTTCGTCCAGCGGAAACACTTCTGTAATTTTTTGGTACGCGACAGAAGGGATCACATAACCGAGTCCAACCTTGGACATGTGCTGCGCCACCTTGTCGTATGCGTCACGAACGTCATTCGCTGAAAGCAAAATGAATTCGTTGGTTTCCTTTTCTGTGCCGCGCTGTTCGTCCATTGAAGTCAACGCAATCTTGACTTTAAACCACTTGTCTGCGTCTTCAAAGCGAATGACCTCTGAGAGCACGGATTTGGTGATTTGAACAATTTCAAAAGGTCGAATGCCCTCTTGCTCGCAGATTTCAGTCATGCGCGTCTCCGCCTCGGTGTAGTTGTATGCGTCCAAGACAAACGATTCAGTAGCCTTGATCTCAGCACCTTCGTTGTCGTGACGGACGTACTTGACCTTGCAAGTAAACCAATGTTTTGTCATGGCTTAAAGGTACGTCCAGAGGGGTGGAAGGATCATCTTGATTCGGGTGTTTCCATGAACAAGCAATTCACAATGTCTGTCCCAAAAATGACTAAGAACTCAATTCAAAGGTGCCGATACGCGTGCTATCTTGACCCGGAAGATGATGAAAGACGAATACCGCCATAAAGGCTTGAGAAGGAAGTTGCTGGATGAATTGCGGGCATTGGGCATCGTCAATGAGGAGGTGCTCAGCGCGATTGATCGCGTGCCGAGACATTTCTTCTTGTCTTCAGCATTCGAGCAGTTTGCTTACCAAAACAAAGCTTTTCAAATTGGTGCGGGTCAAACCATCAGCAAGCCACATACCGTGGCGCGGCAAACGGAATTGTTAGGGCTCACGCCAGGACAGAAAGTATTGGAAATCGGCACGGGCAGTGGTTTTCAATGTGCTGTGCTGTGTGCGATGGGATACAAGGTGTATTCCATAGAACGTCAGCGTTCGCTGTACGACAAGGCAGGACCGCTTTTGGCTTCGATGGGATTCAAACCTCATCTTTTTTATGGGGATGGATACAAAGGCAAAAAGACGTTTGCTCCTTTTGATGGAATCATTGTGACCTGCGGCGCTCCAGAAGTCCCAGAAACGCTTCTTCAGCAATTGACCATTGGTGGGAAATTGATCATTCCAGTGGGTGAAGGAGATAAACAGCACATGTATAGCTTCGAACGCATGAGCGAAAAGGACTTTACGCGCCAAAAACATGGTGAGTTTGCCTTTGTTCCGATGCTCACGAATCGAGCCCAAGGCTGAGGGATTTAGACGGCGAAAAAGCCTTCGGTTGGTCCGAGACCCTGGCGAATAAGTTCGGGCTCACTCCCCGTGCAATCAAGGACTGTTGAGGCGTGAATCTGACCCATTCCACCATCAATAACCGCGTCCACTTGACTCGAAAACCGTTCTGCAATGAGCTCGGGATCCGTCGTGTACTCGACAATGATATCCTCATCGCGCACGGATGAAACAATCAAAGGGCGATTGATTTCTTTGAGTAAAGCGAGGGTGACGGGGTGGTCAGGAACACGAATTCCAATGTTTTTCCGCTTTCCCATAAACCACTTGGGCACCATGCTACTCGCTGGCAGGATGAAGGTGTACGGACCAGGAAGTGTTTTGCGCATCAGCTTGAAAAGCCAATTGTCCAGGGGCCTTGTGTAGGATGAGAGCTGGCTTAAATCGGCACACGCGATACTAAAATGCGCCTTGTTCAAAGGGATTTCTTTGAGTCTAGCGATCCGCTCGAGTCCCTTCGCAGAACCCAATTCACAGGCAAAACTGTACACGGTATCTGTCGGAATGACCACCAAGCCATCTTGCTTTAAGATTTTTACGGCTTGGCGAATTTTCCGTTCATCCGGATTGTCCGGGTGAATTCTCAGGAGCATCAGCCCTTTGCTTTGGCGTGATCTGCCAAAAATTGCTGCAATCCTGAATCAGTCAATGGATGCTTCATCAAGCCCAGAATGGCACTCAGTGGTCCGGTCATGATGTCGGCTCCGATTTCAGCGCATTCGATGACATGCATAGAATGGCGAACGCTGGCCGCTAGAATCTCCGTTCCGAAGTCGTAATTGTCATAAATCGCTCGGATCTTCTCGATGAGCTGAAGTCCATCGGAACTGATGTCATCCAACCGACCAACGAAAGGGCTCACATACGATGCGCCGGCTTTGGCCGCCAATAGGGCTTGACCAGGCGAGAAGATGAGCGTGCAGTTTGTGCGGATTCCGTTGTCTGTAAACCAACGAATGGCTCGGATCCCGTCTACAATCGCAGGAACTTTCACGACAATGTTAGCATGCAATGCTGCCAACGCTTCGCCTTCCTTGATCATGCCTTCGTAATCTGTGGAAATGACTTCTGCGCTTACGTCGCCGTCAACAATTTCACAAATAGCGATGTAGTGTGCTTGAACAGCGTCATCTCCGGTGATGCCTTCCTTCGCCATAAGCGAGGGATTGGTGGTCACACCGTCTAGGATTCCGAGTTCTTGTGCTTGGCGAATCTGGTCAAGGTTCGCGGTGTCGATGAAAAATTTCATGCCGCGAAAGTACCACTTCCTTTGGTTTGCAGAACCCTGATTGATAGCCTATCTTGTTTACAGCACATGCGTTATGCCAAATTGGACAAAAGAAGAGAAGGATGAGATGAGAGAGCGGATGGTAAGCCGCATGGAAGAATTGCGTGCTCGGGTGTTGGAATATCGCGAGTTAACCAAGCCCATTCCGCCGGAAAATGCCATTGGTCGTGTGAGCAGGATGGATGCCATCAATAACCGCAGTGTCAATGAAGCGGCCTTGCGTCAAGTGGAAAAGCAGCTTGCTCGATTGGAGCGAGCCATGGGGCGATTGAACGATGATCGCTTTGGTTTGTGTCATCGATGTGGAGAGGCGATTCCGTACGGTCGAATTCTGTTGCTCCCAGGAGCGATTTCGTGTGTTCGATGCTCCGATTGAGCACATTGTTAAAAAAAATGTCTTTTTGTTAGAAAGGTTGAATACGAAAGCGCCAATCCCTTCGTTTAGGTCGATGTGAACCACGAGGGATGCGGTATTTTTGCACTCCCAACGGGTTTATCACCAAATCAATTCAGTGCGCTTGTTCGATTCCCAGCGTCCAATTTATATAGCTGTTTTTGGGTTGTTATGCGCCATAGGCTGCATTGACTCATGGGAGGGACCCCCTCACTTTTTACATGTTGCTTCCATGGAAGTGACCACCGAAGAAGATCAAGGCACGGATTCACACCGAATCGAGGAGGTATGGGTGTACACGGAAACGGATGTTTTGGGAGCGTTTCCTCTGCCAGCTGACATTCCTCTTTCACCGGAACAGTTGGGCTCACAAGCCACGATTACATTGCTAGCTGGCATTCGTGCCAACGCGGTGTCAGCTTCACGCCAACCGTATCCATTTTATGAAGCCCTGCCAACCACACTTCAATTGGAGTATGGAGGAAGAGACACGCTGGATTTGACAGTGGGGTATATCGAAGAAACGCAGGTCATCTTGGCCGAAGATTTTGAAAGCGCCAATCGATTTGAAATGGCCTCTACGAGCACAGCGGAAGTGGTGCGAACGGAAGAGACAGAATGGGTTTTTGAAGGCGTAGGAAGTGGTTATGTTGAGCTTTCAGCGGATGCGCAGGTGCTCATTGCTTCTACCAATGAACAGCAATACGACCTGTCCTCGACAGGTCCAGTTTGGCTTGAGATGAATTACCGTTGTTCGCAGCAATTTGCCGTTGGATTGGCGGCTGCGAATGCAGTCAATTCCAGTCGGATTCCCATCTTGGTTTTAAATCCAACCGAGGGTGCTTGGAAGAAAATCTACTTGGATTTGGGCCCTGTCATCCGAACGACGCCTGATGCGTCTCATTATGAAATAATCTTAGAGGCTTATTATGACAACTCTCAAGACGTCACGACCGTCGCAATAGACAACTTTAAATTGCTGCGTTACTGATGAAGAAACGCTTCCTCATTTCAGCGTATGTTGTTTCTGATTGGTTGACAGGAGCTGCTTCCTGGACCATCTTATTTGTTTACCGCAAAGTGCGTTTGGAATCTGCCGTTGAAACGACTTCGTGGGATTCGCTTGATGATTTCCGTTACCTGCTGGGCCTTTTTGTCATTCCCTTGTTCTGGATCTTCATTCATGCTTTGGCAGGCATGTATCTCCGACCCTTAAAACGGCACCGAATTTTGGAAATTGGCCAAGTCACTTGGACCTCTTTGCTGGGCGGTTTGGTTCTTTTCTTTGGCTTATTGTTGGACGATGCGATCTCCAGTTATCAGCAGTACTACGCTTCCTTGAGCGTGCTGATATTGAGCCATTTATCGTTGACAATTATCGGTCGATTGTGGATTACGACGCGGACCGTAAAGCGCATTCATTCAGGCCAATGGAATTTCCCCACCTTGGTCATTGGAGGGAACGAGCGCGCTGTGCGCATGGTAGAAGAAATCCGTTCCCTTCGCAAGGATCCGGGGTACCGATTCGAGGGCTTTATCCAGGTCAACGGGGCCGATACCCAGTTGGTTGGAATCATGCCCAACCTCGGTAAAATCAAGGACATCGAACAGGTCATTGCTTCGCATCAAATTGAGGAGGTCATCATCGCCATTGGTTCGAGTGATCACGAGGCGCTCGAGCAAATTCTCAATGCTTTGGAAGGGCTGAACACAGAGATTCGAATCATCCCGGATATTTATGACATTTTGAGTGGATCCGTCCGCATGTCAAGTATTTATGGAGCGCCGCTGATTGAGATTGATCGCCAAATTATTCCGCAGTGGCAGCTGTCGATTAAACGCCTCATGGACTGGGTGGTGAGCATCATAGCATTGGTATTGCTCTTCCCTGTCTTCTTGGTAATTGCTCTTTTGGTATCGACCACATCAAAGGGCCCCGTCTTCTACTTGCAAGAGCGCATCGGAAGGCATGGCTCTCCCTTTAAGATCATCAAATTCAGGACGATGTTTGTCGATGCTGAAAGTTCTGGGCCTCAGTTGAGTCGAAATGACGACCCGCGCATTACGCCGGTAGGCCGTTTTTTGCGGAAGTCGCGTCTGGATGAATTCCCCCAATTTATCAATGTGATTCAAGGTGATATGGCGCTGGTTGGCCCTCGACCTGAACGCGCCCATTTCATTGAACAGATCATGGAGCGCGCGCCGCACTATCGTCATCTGCAGAAAGTTCGGCCGGGCATTACTTCATGGGGGCAAGTGAAATACGGCTATGCAGAGAACGTGGATGAGATGGTTCAGCGTTTGCGATTTGACCTTATTTACATCGAAAATATGAGCATTGCGTTGGATATTAAAATACTATTTTATACGGTATTGACGGTCCTTCGTGGAAGTGGTAAATAATCTCGTCTTTACTTAATTGTATTTGAGCGATATTTACCCATGCGTCGTTTTGTGTCTTCACGCGGTATGATCCCTGCCTTTATGGGGCTCATTGTGCTGCACCTGTGCACTGCCTTGCTTGCGCAGGAATCGGTGCAGCCAACGACGAGTATGCAACGAGCTCACGAGCTCATGATGGACAACATGAGTTATTTTTTAGACGGTGCTGTCGATGTGGATATCGAAGCGGGAGAAGTGAATTGGAATATGACGAGCCGTCAAGTTTTGACGCAAATGGAGCGCATCGTCCGGGACATTCATGGACTTCAATCCTTAGACTACCTCACCTCTTTTCGTAATTTCTCTTCTGAAGTCGAAGAATTGATTGAACGGGTAGACGGCTTGTCACATCGTGATTTACGTCGTTGGAGAATGGCTGCGGGACTTTCAGAATCCCAGGAGTGGTATGTGATGGTGCAAAGTGCTTTGGATGAATTGAAGATGCAGATCGCGATGGAATTGAATGTGCATTACAACGCCCAATTGAAGGAGGCGTTGGATGAGGCCATTCGCTTGCAAAATGAAGTTGGATTGGAAATTGTTGAATCTGCCGATTGGGATCCCCAATCGTTGTTGCCCCCATTGGATTGGACTGCTTCTGAGATAACCCAATCGGAACTTTCTTCAGTTGATCAATCGGAGTGGATTGCCTCTCGAACGAATGACGCGTCTGGATTGGATGATTGGCTCCAACGTATTTTGAACCTTCTGGAATCGCAAGATCAACGACTAAGACGGCTGGAAGGCGAGGTTGTTGACCCTCAAGGTTCACGGGGTCAATTGCTTTCGCTTGCTACGGATCCTTCTTTGGCGCATTTGCACATGCCCGAATCCCTCGATGTGGGTTTTCTTGTGGGCTCTTCGATCCTGGGCTTGAATGCGAAAATGCAACTCCATGAAATCATGGAATTGATGGGGAGGTATCCACAAATTCGAGTGGTATGCACCGGCCATGCTGATGCGACAGGTGAGCGCAATCAGAACTTGTTGTTGTCCAAGCAACGTGCCCAGCGGGTTCAGGCTTATCTTCTAGAGTCCGGGGTAGGCAGTGATCGAGTTCTCCTCAATTATTTTGGTGAAGAAAGGGAACGACGCGCAGGCTCTCAAGATCGACGTGTGGAGGTTGCTTTTTATTTGAGGTAAAAATGGAGGCCTTCCTTTGCGACCTTTGCATGCAATCTCGCACGGATGAAAATAATATGTATCGGACGTAATTACGCGGATCACGCGACTGAACTGGGGAATTCGATCCCTACAGAGCCGCTGTTTTTTTTAAAACCTGACAGCGCCATTTTAGCACATCGTCATCCGTTCTATTTGCCTGATTGGTCTGAGGAGATTCATTATGAGGTGGAGTTGCTGGTCCGAATTAGCAAGCTTGGAAAGTCCATTGCGCCCGAATTCGCACATCGATATTACGATGCCATTTCATTGGGCATTGACTTTACAGCGCGTGATATACAAGCGGAGGTCAAGGCAAAGGGGCATCCTTGGGAAAAAGCCAAGGCCTTTGATGGCTCAGCTGTGATCAGTCGAGAATGGTTGCCTTTGGATTCGAATCAAAAAGGTCTGCAAAACAAGCATTTCCGGTTGGAGCGAAACGGTGAGGTTGTCCAGCAAGGACAGAGCAAGGATATGCTATTCGACATCGATCAACTGCTCGCCTATGTTTCGAAATTCATGACGTTGAAATTGGGCGATGTTATTTTTACGGGCACTCCTTCTGGCGTTGGTCCCGTGAAGCCTGGTGATAATTTAGAAGGCTTTCTGGAGGACCGTTCAATGTTTCGTGTCCCCATTCGCTGATCAGCACGATGCGCATTTTTTTTATCGGATACATGGGCGCTGGCAAGAGCCACACAGCAAAACAGCTCGAAGAAGCTACGGGACGAAAGTGCATTGACTTGGACGTTGCGATTGAAGAGCAGATGGGCCTCAGTATTGAAGCGGCGTTCGCGCAGCGAGGAGAGGTGTTTTTCCGAAATCAAGAAGCACTCGTTTTGGACAAAGTCCTCAGTGATTCAACGATTGAAATTGTAGCGTGTGGTGGTGGCGCTTCATGTGCGGAAGGAGCGGGTGCTCTTTTGGCAGGAGCGGGTCTTGTGGTGCATTTGGACCCCCCGTTCGAGGTTCTGATCCCCCGATTGCTATCGAACCCGAATAGGCCGCTTCTGATGCGATCGGGAGCTATGCTAACCGAACTTGAGATCAAAGCCCATTGGGAGGGCAGGAAGTCTTGCTATGCATTTGCTCATGAGCGTTTGGTCCATCCCGCATCCCATCGCGATATCCAACGCTGGAAGGCTCTCTTCGACTAAGGTCAGTCCATTAAATCTGCGGTGTCCCGGTCAGAGGGGGTGGCGTGAATCTCAATGGCAATGTGTTCCTTGAGGTTGGTGCTCAATGACAATCCACAAAAGTCCGCCCTCACGGGGAATTGTCGGTGAATCCGATCGGTCATGACCGCTGTTGCGATGCGTTTGGGCCCCGCACTGAGCAAATGATTGACGCCATAGATGAGCGTCTTTCCGCTGTTTAGTACGTCATCAACGAGGACGACGTGTTGGTCCTTGAAGGTCATGAGATCAACGCTACACGTGATGGGTACACTCAAGGGATTGGCTTTGTGAAGGTGCACTGTCGCCGTGTGCAGCGGCATGTCACAAATGGACTTTAAGATAAGCGCAAGTCGCTGTCCCATGATCTCACCATTGCCAGCAATGCTAACAACATGAAGCGAAGGCGCCGTTAAAAATTCTTCAGCAATCTGTCGCGCAATGCGCTGCAGCTTGCGTTCGATCTGGTTGGCGTTTAAAATTTGAGTGCTTGCCATGAGTTCAGTTGGGAGTGATGCTCTGAAAGTCGGATCTAGCGGTCTTTTCAAATACAGCGACAGCTTCCACATGCGAGGTATGCGGAAATTGATCGACAAACTTCAAAGACGTCATTGTATAGCCAAATTCACGCAACGTATTCACATCGCGTGCTTGCGTGGCAGGGTTGCAGGAAACATAAACCATTTTGGGAGCACCCAACCGGATCACCTTTCTCAACGTCTTGGGTGAAATTCCGTTGCGAGGCGGGTCCAACACAATGGTTCGGATGCGGCCGACGTACTCCGGGAACTCCAATAGGAATTTGCCAACATCTGCCGCATGAAATTGAACGCCAGTTGTTCCGTTTTTTTCGGCACTTATTTTCGCGTTTTCGATCGCATCGGCCACAATGTCGACGCCGATTACCTTCATTCCGGTATGCCGAACAAGGAGCTGTGCAATGGTTCCTGTACCGCAGAATAAATCCATGACAACGTCTTGTTTCGCTTGCGTTGCCGTTCCAAGATGGAGGGTGTCATTGGCGGGGTCAATCGCAGCGATGACTTCAGCATACAAACGTTCCGCACACGATGGATTTGTTTGGAAAAAGCTTGACATGCTGATATCAAACTTCAAACCGTGCATGGATTCGGTAATGATGCTCTTTCCAAAAATCAGTTCACTACTTCCTTCCCGAGACTCAACGCGCTCTCCAGTACTATCGTTTACAGTGTGCAAAATCCCCGCAATTCGATTCCCAAACAGCTCGTGCATTTTATCGATGAAGGCCTCTCTCGAAAACTCTTTGATGCCGGTGGAGCTGGTCACCAGATTGAACAACAAGGTGTCGTCAGCGATGCTCTTTCGAACGACCAAAAAACGAAAAAAACCAACGCGCTGCGGTGGATGCCAAGGAGGGAGGCCGGTCGCTTCGAACCAGTCGCGTAAGAGGTGAAGTTGGTTTTCAACCGCCTCATCAAATAATCCGGAGTCTCCGTCAAGGTTTTCCACTGCCCACCACGTTCCGCGTCTTTTGAACCCGAGACCGAAACCGTCAATTTTTTCTCCGCTTTCAGGGTCATGAAGGATGGCTGAAAAGCTATACTCCATTTTATTCCTGTAGTGCCAGTGTTTGGGAGAATCCACAAATCCACGGTAAACCGACTGGACATCCTCTACTGCTCCGATGCGACGATAGAGGTCCAAAGCGGTGTCTTCTTTGAGCTTTTTCTGCAGTGCAATGGGGACGTGCGTGTACGGTGCGCCTGAAATGTCTTGAAAACCCGGTTCGATTTCCTCAGGGGCTCGCTCGAGAACCTCTTCTAAGCGGCACTCGGCATGTTTCGATTTGCACTTGACCACCCGACAACGGACCAATTGTCCTGGGAAGGTGTTTTGGACAAAGATGACGAAAGGTCCCTTTTCCGTGGGTATGCGCGCAATACCCTGTCCCCCAAAGGCGATGTCTTCTATCCGCAATTCCAGCGGATCGTTCTTTTTGAATCTTCGTTCACGTCCCACGATTGCAAATGTAGTCCTCGACACGCGGTATCTTGCGCTCATGCTAAAATCAGCAGGAACTTTTTCATTCGTCCTCCGGTATGCCCCACTGATTGGATTTTGGCTCTTGGGTACAACGGTTTCCGCTCAGCTCTACCAGGAACTGAGTGTGGGGACATTCAATATCCGCTATGCCAACCCGGATGATACCCTGACGTGGGAAGACCGTCAGGATGAGGTGGCCGATGCAGTCCGTTACTTTAATGTCATTGGACTTCAAGAAGTACTGCCGCAACAAATGCAGGATTTGATTGATCGGATGCCACGCCATGGGCATTTTGGAGAAGGCCGAGATCGTCACGGTGGAGGCGAGGCCTGTCCCGTGTTTTGGAATCAAAAGCGGTTTGATTTTTTACATGGAGAAGTGCGCTGGTTGTCTGAGACACCACTGAAACCAGGTAGCCTTGGCCCTGGAGCGGATTTGCCGCGCATTGTGACCATTGTATTGCTCTATGATCATTTGTCTGATCGGACCATTCGCGTCTTGAATACCCACTGGTCTCATGTTAGCGAGGAGGCTCGCTTGACTGCGAGCAGCATCTTGGCAGGATGGACCGGTTGGGCAGGTGCTGCTGACCTGACGGTGGTCTGTGGAGACTTCAATGCTGAACCTGAATCCCTTCCCATCACAAAGTTACTTGCTTCTTCAGCGTTAGAAGACACCTATGAAACGGCCAATTTTCGATGCCGAAAAAGCTTTGGTACCTATGCCACGTTTTATCCTATAAATGTCAACGGAGCGCCTAGAATTGATGCGATATTTTACCGAGGGGATGCCATCGTGGATTGGGTTTGTGCAGATGAATACATCAAATACGGAGTGTACATTTCAGATCACCTTCCCTATCATGCGGTCTTTAAAATCCCATTAAATCCATGAGTCGGTCACGTCTTACGGCACAATTGGCTGGACCGTTGGGTGCAGGACTTGTTTTTCTCTTGGCTCCTTATTTTGGATGGTCCGATGCGGCCATTGCTGTGTTAGCGGCGAGCTGCTGGATGCTCATTTGGTGGGTGTCAGAGGCAGTGCCGATTGCGGTCACATCGGTATTGCCGATTGTCTTATTTCCATTGTTTGGCATTGCTTCTGTTGGAGAAACCACCGCTCCGTATGGATCCCATTATGTGTTTCTGTTTATGGGAGGTTTTTTAATCGCCATAGCCTTAGAGAATTGGAGCTTACACCGCCGATTTGCTTTGAATATATTGGCTGCTGCTGGCGGCAATCCCCGCCGATTGATTGGAGGTTTTATGTTGGCGACGGCGCTTTTGAGTATGTGGATTTCAAACACGGCAACGACGCTGATGATGCTGCCGATTGCGCTTTCCGTGATCACTAAATTGAACTTAAAACAGCATCCAAACTTTGCCGTAGCCCTGCTGTTGGGAACAGCCTATGCTGCGAACATTGGTGGGATGGCGACCTTGGTAGGAACCCCTCCCAATGTAGCACTCGCCGGCATTATGGAGGAACAGTATGAGGTGGTCATTCCTTTCATGGAATGGATGCTTCTCGCTTCTCCATTTTCAGCGCTCTTGCTTTTATTGGTATATGTCTTTTTGACGCGTGTTCTCCTACCAATAGCGAAAGAAGGAATAGGATCAGAGACGCAGCCAATTCGAGATGAATTGATGGCGTTGGGCGGATGGTCCAAGGCTGAAAGACGCGTCGGGACTGTATTTGGATTGACAGCGTTTTTATGGATTTCTCGCCGCGCAGTAGAAGATTTGACCGGATGGCCATTGAACGATACGACCATTGCCATGGCTGCGGGGATCAGTTTGTTCTTGATCCCATCAGGAGAAGAGAATCGACCTTTGATGCGCTGGGAGGAGGCGCGACGCCTGCCTTGGGATATCTTATTGCTATTTGGCGGTGGGTTGACCCTTGCAGGCGCTCTGGGCCGTGCAGGCATTCTTGAGGTGGTCGCCAATGTGCTTTCTAACCAAGGAGCGTGGCCACTTTGGCTCATGATCGGAGCGTTTGCCTTTGTTGCGCTGATGCTCACTGAAGTCATGAGCAATTTGGCGTTGACGGTTGTCATGGTTCCCGTTGTAGCCTTGGTGGGATTGCAATTGGGGTTGAACCCTCTGATGTTGTCCATTCCTGTGGCTTTGGCGAGCAGTTGCGCCTTCATGCTGCCGATGGCGACTCCTCCCAATGCCATCATTTTCGGGAGCAATCAGATTCGAATGGGCCAAATGGCACGTGTCGGATTTGTACTGAATCTCATCGCGGCCATTCTTGTTGTGTTGTGGTCTGCATTTGTCCTTCCAGTGTGGCTGGAGATGCTGTAAATTCGAGCCGTGAAGAAGATCCTTATCCTCCACGGCCCAAATCTGAACTTGCTGGGTGTGCGTGAGCCAGAAGTGTATGGAAGCATGACACTTGCTGAGCTCAATGATGCCCTGCAAACGATTGCTTTCGAAAGTGGTTTCAAGTTGATTATAAGCCAAAGTAACGTAGAAGGTGAATTGGTAAATGCCTTGCAAGAACATGGCTTTTCGGCGCATGGTATCGTCTTCAATCCTGGCGGATACACCCATACGAGTGTCGCTTTACGCGATGCGGTCTCTGCCATAGCTTCTCCTGTTATTGAGGTTCACCTTTCCCATCCGGACGCACGAGAGGATTTCCGAAAACCATCATTGCTTCGCGAGGCCTGTTTTGGAAGTATCAGTGGTTTAGGAGCCGAGAGCTACATCGCTGCCCTCCGCTTCTTTATGGAGAAGCAACCATGATGTGGAGTGCATGAGCGACGCCATCATTGGTCTCTAACTGGAGAGTGTATCGACCCGTGCTTAAAGTGCGAACGGTACAAGAGAATGTTCCATCCGCCTGAACGGCTTCATACTGCGAATAGACCATGCGTCCTTTGGAATCAAAGATCTTGAGATACACGTAATCTGGGCGAATTTCATTGGAAATCCAATAGATATTCAGGTCGTTCAAAACAGGATTGGGATAAACCATCCAAGGAGATGTGGGTTCAGGATGATTTTCTCTTAAGCCTTTCGATTCGTCTTGATAGGGTTCAATTTCATCTACAGAGGGCTCGTCGCAAGCCAGTAATAATGGAGTGGAGTCTTTCAAAAAGATGGGCATGGCACCGTTGCTGGTTTCCAAGAGTGTTGGGGTGATCATGCAGGGGGTTGCCCCGGTGCAATGGCCCCAGTCATTCCCATTGCAAGGGATGAGGAGTGAGTTCTCATCAAAGGAGTCCAAGCCCGCAACGGTTCCTTTAAAATAACGGTATTCCGGCTCTGAAAATTCATTTCCTCCTTGAAGTAATTCTGGCCAAATCCCGTTTGAAAATTTCACGTGGATGTGGTTGTGAAAGAACCGGTTTTTTCCAAAGGGAGGAGCCATGTTCACGCTACTCATGGAATCAAGATGGATTGCGTTGTTGAGGTTTTCAAAGTTGTTGCACGTGAGGTTGGCTTCCTGTTGGTGCAACTTTAAGCCAGTCGAATGATTCAAAAACTCCGTTGTTTCAATACGCAACGGATGTTGTCCAGAAATAATTTGAAGTTGGGGCAGCTCAGTGATGCCTTCCTCAAAGGAAGTTTTGCGAATCCAGGAGTGCATGGGGCTCTCATCCAGAGAAAAGGTGCTTGCGTTCCAATAGCAGTTCTCCATATGCAGCCCTGAAGTCGCGGCATTCCAGCGCGTATTGAAGGCTTGTAGCCTGCTCAGTTTCATGGCTGCTGCACTCGGGTGTTGATGTGAAATGGAAGCGTTGTGAAGGGTGCCTTGGTCCCATTGAAGTCGATTGAAGAAGGAGCATACAGAAGTTTCGTTGATGCTTTGCAGATTGACCTGATGAAAAGCTGACTTGGAATTCACCTGAAGTGTGCTGAATGGGGCCAACTCCAATTGAGCATGGGATAGTTTAAACATCCCCGTGCCATGGACGCTCAAACCCGACTGGTTTTCTATACTGAGCGAAAGGAAAGCGTCAGGAGAGCCTTGGACTTGCCAAATTCCTTGGCTGCCGATGTGGACATACCCAGTAAGACCCTCAGTTTTGATCGCCCCAGCGATGTGATTCTCAGAAGCAGCAATCAGGAGGGTTTTTCCGCTGGAAATAATGAGGTCTCCATCAAGGTGGAGCTCTCCATCCGGTCCGTTGCATACAATGGTGCTGGTTTCATTGACCATGATCTGTCCATTCTCATGAATGTTCAGTGCGCCGCCAGGATGAACAATGACCTCGCCACCGTTGAGCATCAATTGAGCTCCTTTCTCAATGTTGAGTTCACTCAAAGGTCCGATGTGAATGACCGAACCGGGTCCTAAGGTCAATACAGTGCCATTGCGGATGCTTAGAATGCCTATTCCAGGTCCGAGTGTGTCACCAACAATCAAGGTTCCAAATTGAGGGAGTTCAATCAGATCAATGCACGGAGCACTCTCAACAAAAAACGGCGGTTGCCATGTGTTGCCATTGCCGTCCGTTGTTCCGATGGTGACTTTGCCAGCAGGTGGAATGGTACAGGAGCCAAGCCAATGGGAGTCGGCCTGATTCCACCCGAAATGATGCGCATATGCGATGGTGTCCACCGGCTGTCCACCGATGATCCAGTTGAGTAATTTTTCGACATGATCTCCGATATCGGCATGCATGGCAATCGGATGTGTCAAGGGTTGGGTTGAGATTTGATCAAAAGGAATGGCCTCCATGGACCAGTCAGCCAACAAGGGAAGGTCGAACGCCGAATGAACGGGGATGAACATGGAGTTGTTCTGGTATGATTCAACCTCAATTCCGGCCGTTTCTAAAGCATCTCGCAACAGGGTCAGATGTGCTGACGAGCTGCCTGGAATTTCTCCCCAAGCTTGAAATGCAGGGGAGCAATGTCCCTGAGTCTCTATGAAGATGTCCTCGCCCCATTCCCAGTCGGTGTTGATGAGTTCTCCATCAAAGACACACCAGTTGTCAGAATCTGAGGCCGGATATTGAGAATCTCCAGGTGCCGCATGCAACCACAAATGAACATATTCCCACCCAAGAAAACTCGAGACAGCATACAAAAGGGGGGAGTTTGGAGAAGGAAATGCGATTTCCGGATTCCCATTGGAAATCGCTGCGCAGAAGGGAATCTGAGGGAGCCCCCATTCTGATTGCAACGCCTGGAGAGCCATAAAGTCACTACTTGGTCCATCTGGCTTGTCAAAAAGCATTTGGTCCGCTGCAATAGAATTCAACGCCTCATTGAGGTTTGCGGCATCCACTGAGACTTCAGACAAAAAGTCAATGGCATGGTGCAGGGCAAAGGGAAGCCAGGCACCGCGAAATGGACTGTCGATTGAAAGAAATAGTCGGGTGCAGTGATCGGTGCCTTCTAATTCCATTTTCCTCAATGCATGACGTGCTATGAGCCCGCCCATGCTTGCGCCCACTACCACTAATGGAGATTTCAATTCGGGCTCTTGGTAGGTGTTGCACAAGCCAATGAGGTGTTCCAACAAAGCGGCACTTTTTGCAACAGATTGGGTGCCATCGGTAAAATCAAGAAAGACAAAATCCATGCCCATGGAAGTCAAGGAATCGATAAATGCCGGCATGGCCTCAAAGGCCTCAGAAGGATTCGCGCTGCAATTCCAAAGGGTTTCCCAGTTCATGTCACCGTGACCGTACAGAGGTATTTGTCCTCCAATTGACGGGTCAAAGCCTTCACAGAGGATCACCGGTTGATCGAAAATCCCGTCATCACTTTTTTTAATGAGTGCTTGACCCGTGACGGCTTGCCCTTGGTGGAAGCATCCAATCCACCATGGATCGGTGTTTTCTGTATCGATCCAGGGTGGTAAGTCAGGTTCGGGGCATTCATCCATAATGAAGGTTGGAAACACGATGTGTTGTTCCCGTGATTCACCATTGATAGTCAGTTTCAGCCCGATGGATGTCAACGTGGTATTCTGCGGAATCTCAATGGATATCGGTTCGTCTAACGTGAGGTTGTACGACAGTCCATCGTGAATAAGGGTCCAGTCACCCTGTAAATGCTCTTCAGCCACGGCAAGTGATGGCAAAACAATTGAATTCAGCCCCCGCGGAAGATCTCGTCTGCTGGCGACGAGTAATGTTTCTTGGCTCAGGGAATCGAGACCTGTCGGGAGTAGGTCATTTTGCATCGGCTCTGTCCTGTGAATTAGGGCAAGGCAAATGGCGTGTTGTGCATGCGATGCTTGCTCAAAGACACGGCGAATCGAATCGCGGTGGAGGCCTTCAAATGAAACGCCTAACTTTTCCCAGATGAAGTGGGTTTGTCTGCTTTCGTAAGGCGATAGGGATTGAGAGAATAGGGCATTGGAATGACCTGCGACCCCCCAAACGAGGGCCGCTAACAGCATGTTTTTCATGAAAAAAGGATTACCAGAATTGTTCGACGATTACGGTGTCGATGAGGTTTGTTTGCTCAATGGAAACCGAAAAGGAAGGCAGCGTGTCGATTTGACCAGAAGAGGTGACTGCAGCTGCATGCCATTGTCGGATTGCAGGAAGCGTTTCATAGGGGTGGACGAATGAGGAGAGAAGCAGAGAGGGGGTGGGGCTAGAGCCGGGCGTGAAAGAGTGCAATGAAGCGGGGAGAGATGGGCCGGGATCGTAACTGCTCCAAAGGAGAATTCTTTCGTAATCGGCGACGTCCATTTCGTTCCGCCCCCCAATGCATCTGATCCAGAAGGGAGTTGGAAGTGTAATTGAAGCGGCATCATGAATGGGGAAGTCCCAAGTGTCTTGGTACAGGAGGTTGGCTTCTCCGGTTTGCTCATTGTGCGTTCCAATATGCAATTGGTGTGGCCCTTCTAAACCGCTAATTGGTATCCAGCTATGACCAAAAGGATCTGTGTAAAGGGTGTCACTGACTGCTTCCAGGGTATATCCATCTTGCCAATTGCCCGAATGTTGGGATTCCTTGAGAAGCACAAGCCAAGCCAAATCCACAGGGGTTCCTTCGATGTAATTGACTTGAATGGACCAGCTTGTCGGCGATGCATCCGGTTTACAAGACGCGATAAAAATGGCCCACACAATGCCTACAATCCTCAATAATCTTCTTCTTCCTGACCGTCCCATGGTGCTAAACTCGACACGCAAAAGCTGCGTGGGAGCCGCAATGCATGGATGAATAGCAGTGCTTTGAGGACGTTAGCTAAATTTCCTAATGCCCTTATCGAGGAGCTTAGCCAAGGCTTGTGCGTCTTTCTCGCTCAGCTGTTTACCGAGAACGAAGGACTTCTTGTCGTGGGTAAAATGAATGGATTCACCGCCCATAATCCAAAAGCTCTGATCCAAATTGGCTAGAAATGCAGTAGGCTCTCTTCTCCGAATTTCCATTTTTTGAATGTGCGATAAATGGAATATTTGGGCTTTCCCAAGCGTGCCAAATGCATTTTTGACCGACATCCCTTCCGTGTGAATGCGGATGGTTTCGCTTCCTTTTCTGCGCCAAAGAATCACTTTACCGACGCGAAAGGCAAAGAAGGTCCAAAACGCTGATGAGATGCTATAAAACATGCGCTCTTCTCCTGTAGCATGCGTTAGACTCCAGAAGAATACGACACCTACGGCAATCCAGGCAATCATCCAAGCCTCCAGTGCCATCTGCTGACTTCTTGGGATTTTTTGATCGATGACAACAGTCAGCGCGTCATCGTGCCAGGCGAATGTGATGCGCTTTCCAATGGTCTGGATGGGGGGTGTTTTTTTTTTCATGTTGGCAGTGCACCCTCTTCTGAGACCAATCGGTTGTATAAACCTTCGTATTTCGGCAATACGGCGTCGATGTGAAATACTTCAGAGCGTGCTTTGGCTTGTTTCCGAAAAGCCTCCAATCGCAAAGGAGAACCGAGTATGTCCAAAGCACTCTTCGCCATCGCTTGCGTATCTCCAACTTCGTGAAGAAATCCACTGACTCCATGTTCGATGACTTCTGGCAGACCTCCTGTATTGGATGCAATGACCGGCACGCCGCTGGCCATAGCTTCCAAAGCTGCCAATCCGAAGCTTTCCGTTTCCGATGGAAGAAGAAAGAGGTCGCTGATTCGCAATGGCTCAATGGGGTTCTTGATCTTCCCAATGCAGATTACGTCGTTCCGGTAACCCAATTCTTCGGCTCTTTTTTCAATGCGAGACCGGTCTGGACCGTCTCCAACTAGGAGCAGTTTTGCCGGGATTTTTTTTCGGACCTCAATGAATGTGGCGAGGACATCATCCACTCGTTTGACTGGTCGAAAATTTGAAATGTGCGTGAGGATGGGCTGTCCTTCTGGAGCAATGTGCTTGCGCAATTCTTCATCCGGAGAGCCTGTATATTGCTTGGGGCAGATGAAGTTGGGAATGCACTCAATCGATTTGCCGTCGCAGCCAAACAATTTAAGTGTATCGGATTTCAAACTATTGGAGACCGTGGTAACCGCATCCGATTCATTGATCGCATACGAAATGACCGGCTCGAATGCAGGGTCCTTGCCCAGCAGCGTGATGTCTGTACCATGCAATGTGGTCACGATTGGGAGATTCAATCCTTTGGTAGCCAGAATGCCCCGAGCCATAACTGCTGCACTTGCGTGAGGTATGGCATAGTGGACATGCAACAAGTCCAGCCGGTGTTGCATCGCGATTTCCACCATTTTACTCGTCAAAATCAGTTCGTAGGGTTGAAAATCAAACAAGGGGTAATTTGAAAGCCGAACCTCGTGATAATACACATTGCTTTTCAGGCTTCCCATTCTTGCAGGCTCACTATACGTGATGAAGTGCAGCTCATGGCCTTTAGCCGCGAGCGCCTTCCCCAATTCCGTTGCAACAACTCCTGAACCTCCAAATGTTGGGTAACAAACAAATCCTATGCGCATGGAGTCAAAGTTTTATGTTCAGTCTCTATCCGTTCTAAATCGATCGGAGATGCCAAATGATTGGTAGACGATCTGCTGGAGTTCGGTCCTAACATTCCATTGAATGAGTTTTCGATTTTCCGCATCCGGGTGGATTCGGTTGCTCAAAAAGACAAAGACCAAATCGTGGTCTGGATCAGCCCACGCTAGTGTCCCTGTGAATCCAGAATGTCCGAAACTTGACCAACTGGCTTGGTCGCATGTCGGGCCTTCTCCACTCTCCGAATCAGGCCGGTCAAATCCCAACGCTTTCCTGTATTTGGGGTCGTCAGCAAACCGACTCGTCCATTGGTGAACCGTCTCTGATCGCAAAAGTTCAGAGCGTCCGTAGATGCCTCCCATGCGGAAGCAATACATCAAGCGGGCGAGGTCATAGGCATTGCTAAACAAACCAGCGTGCCCTGCGACTTCACCAAGCATAGCGGCTCCTGGGTCATGGACGTGTCCGTGGACAGTCGTTTTTCGAAAAACGGTATCCAATTCAGTAGGTGCAATGAGATTCAAAGGACTTCGTGAAAGCGGATGATAGCCCATACTTGACAAGCCTAGCGGGCCATAAAATGTCGTTTGCAACCAGCGGTCTACCGGCGCGTCGGTGAGCTTTTCGATGATGCGTGCAAGCGCGTAGTATCCCATGTCACTGTAGCGGTGCGTTCCAACAGGGTCAAGCGGCTCTTCCGTAACACGTCTCCACACCGAATCTTGCCAAGCAGGGCGCATAAAGCATTGCTCAGAAAGAAAAACGGAATGCTCAGCCGTAGCCGCAGGCGAGAAAGCGGTTGAATCCTCCAAAGCATACAGATAAAATGGAATCCATGCTTTTAAGCCTGAACGATGCGATAAGATGTCCTCGATGAGCCGATCACCAATGGGCAGGGTGTCCAATTCTGGCAAGTAATGGCTGAGCGGTTTGGACCGGTCAAAAAGCCCCTGCTCTTCAAGATGCATCAAAGCCAGCGTTGTCGCTGCAATTTTCGTGATACTGGCAAGATCATAAACGGTTGCTTTTGTCACAGGCTCGGTGCCGTCAATAGTGCCATATGCGCCGTCATGAATGACCTTTCCCTTGTGCGCAACGACCAAACGGCAGCCGGGCATAGCTCCCCCTTCGATGGCGTTCAAAACAACACTGTCAAGTAGGGCTTTGCGATTGAAATCAACGGGAGAAAAGCTCAGACGCTGTCGTCCCATCCAAGGGTGACCCGTTCCAGCGGGGAAAACGCCCGATGAGACCGGGAGAACGCCGCCGGCAGCACCGGCACCGGTCAAGGCCTCAGCGACCTGTTCAATCGTTCTGTAATCATCCTGATACGCAACAATAAGCGCGTCCGACAATGCGGCAACCGTTTCCAACCGTTCCAGTAAATAGGGGCTCCCGTAAACAATGACGACCAAAGGGATGTGTGCTTCGGATGCACGCGCTGCACAGCGTTCCAATTGACGAATGACGTCGTTGTCGATACCGTGTTGCTTACTGGCTGAGTGGCTCGTTCCTCCGATGTGGATGGCCATCCACTGAGGTTTCGGAGCGATGAGCGAACGAAAAATAGCCGCACCTTCGGAAATGAATCGGCCCGCACTGACGGCTTGGCTAGAAATGTCCATGGACGTTCCCATGATGTTCTCTATGACCGCATTGAACGTCGCATCAGGATGCCCGTCCCATCCGATAAATAGGGATGATAGCGATTGAATACCTGCCTTGAAGGGCAATCCATTTTCTACATTTTTGACAGCTGTCAGGCTCGATGAGAGAATGGAACGGTGATTGATTTCGGCTTCGGGTGTATCGACATAACCCGTGGGTTTTTCGTCTACACGACACCACGATTTGGCTTGCAAGACCCGTTTGCACTTCTCTGCAATAAAGAGTGAGTCAATCCTGCCGTCATTGATCGCTTGCTGCAGTTCAGCCAAAACACGTTGCGGATCTCCGGGAAATAGTAAAATATCATTTCCCGCTAACAACGCGTCGGCATGTGGGCTAGACGTGGTCGCAAATGAAGTGAACCCTTTCATGGTCATTGCATCCGTAAACACAAGACCTTGAAATCCGATGTCCTGACGGAGCAAGGTGTCAATGATGCGCGGAGAGAGGGTGGACGGTTGACCTAAAGTCGAGTCCAAAGCAGGGATGTACAGATGGGCTGCCATCATAGCGCCTACACCTGCATTTGTGAGCTGACGGAAAGGGGCTAGCTCAATCTTGTTGAGCCTAACGGTGTCATGCAGAATAGAAGGTAGGGTCAAGTGAGAATCCGAATCGGAGTCCCCGTGACCGGGGAAGTGTTTGGCTGTTGCCAACACACCAGCATCCTGCATGCCCAATGCATAAGCTGTTCCAAGTCGCCCAACCCACTCGGGGTCTTCTCCAAATGATCGGCTGCCAATTACAGGGTTTTTGGCATTGCTATTGACATCGACAACGGGTGCGAAATTCACATGCACCCCTGCTGATCGCAACATGGCGCCTACTTCCTGTCCGAAACTTCGCGTTAAATCCAAGTCGCGTGATCCTCCGAGGGTCAATGCACGTGGCCAAGATCGCGTAGAGTCCAAGCGCATTCCCAACCCCCATTCTCCATCTGTAGAAACCAATAAAGGCACGGCAGAACGCTCCTGCAATCGACGCAATCGTTGGATTTGACCTGCAGGCGTTCCTTGCATGCAAATGACACCGCCAATTCCAAATTCAGTCACCCATTTTTCGGCTTCAGACCAACCCGTTGTATCGGCATGGGAGTACACGGGGGGCATCAGCAATTGTGCCATTTGCGCCCTCAGACTCATCTGTTCCATTACAGAGTCAGCCCACGCCTCATGCACTTCCGTTAGAAAAGGGGGGAGTTTAGCCGAAGATTCAAGGTTCTCCTGTTGCCCATGGACACCGGTCAAGACCAAAAACGCCCAAAGCAAGCTCCAGATTCTTAAAATCACGAAGGGGGCCTTCATTGCTTGCTCGAAATGGTTTTTTTCGCGTGGGAAAGCAAGAACTGGAATTGTTCTTCAATCGTGAGGTTGCTGTTATCTAAAACAATAGAATCTTCCGCTTGACGCAATGGCGCCACTGCCCGACTGGAGTCAATTCGGTCTCGTTCGATGATGTTGTTTCGCACCTCATCAAAAGAACTGGCAATGCCTTCACGCTGCAATTCATCCAATCTACGCTGGGCGCGGATATCAGGGTCAGAGGTGATGAAGAACTTCAGTTCCGCTTTCGGGAGAACAACCGTTCCAATGTCTCGTCCATCCATGACAACACCGCCTTTATCGGCCATACGTTGCTGAAGACGAACCAGTTTGTGACGGACAGCAGGAATCGCGGCAATCAAGCTCACCTTCCGCGCTACATCCATAGAACGAATCTCTTTTTCCACGTTAACGCCCCCTAAATGGACATCTGACGTTTCGCTTTTGTCATTGTACTTGAAGCTAATGAACATCCGATCCATGGATTGTTCAACGCGCGACTCCTCAATTTCATTTCCTTGTATCAGGCGCTCTCGCATGCAAAAAAGTGCAGCAGCTCGATACATGGCACCGGTATCGACATAAACAAAGCTCAATTCCTTAGCCAAGGATTTGGCCATGGTGCTTTTTCCAGCGGAAGAATGGCCATCAATGGCTATGTTAATACGGCTCGCACTCATTGTACTGCAAGATATAGCGAACGGAGGATTTATTGTGCCCTAAATATGCTCGGGTTGAAAGCAATTCCAAAATGGGTTGTCGAGCCAGCAAAATGATAGGTGTTCCGCGTGATTCTGAAGCGAAAGCGTTGAACAGAAAGGTCAAGTCCTAAGGCCAAACCATTGGTACCCAATCGGCCCGCCGCTTGCATTTCTTTGCGTCTTCTGTAATCAAAACCGGTCATCAAGGTCAGTGCAGGACCGAGGCTGATAGCAGCACCGATTCCGACATGCCGCATCAACTGGTCCCCCAATTTAAACGTCGGGTTTTTAATGAGGTCGCCTGTCAAAAGATTCACGCTGTCGTCATAGGTTCCTGGAGGTGCCAAATCCCATGTCTCCAAATGACCGGCACGCAGATATAGGGTGAAGGGAGCATTTCGAAACCCTTTGGTTATTCCTATCTGCACGTCTTTGGGCAGCGCGCCGCTGGGTTGTGTGCCTTCCAACCCGAATTGGTGGCCCAGACTTGTAACGCCTGCGCCAACGGCAATGTTTTTTTCTGGCCAAACCCCATGAATTGTGAGGTCTGCACCAAACATACCAGCGACTTCTCGATCCAGAGTGCGCATGCCGAAAAAGCCTTGTGCCCCAATAGACCACGTTGAATCAATGCGGTAGGACCAACCGGAATACAGGAGGTAGTCACCTCCATTGAACGTGCCCAAGGAGTTTCCTGCGGCATCCATTTCTTGGAAGGTTCCCATGTTCTGGAATCGCGCTCCAACCTGTCCATTAAATTGGCCTCCGGGCTTCAATGCATAGTTCACCGTTGTGAGGCTCATTCCTGCGAAATAGTCAACAAAATCGATGGTCAATTTGCGGTCCATCGAAGAATCAAGTAGTGCCACATTGTTGGCTGCGCCATGAGCATCAGGCTGCAAGTCGGCCATGATCCGTCCGCCAAGAGCCGCAGCCCGGGCGTCCGCTGGAATTTCAAAGACGAGTGATTCAGAGACCTGCGACCAACCTGTTGACTCCATGAGCCCAAGGGTGATGATGAGACTTAAAAAGCGAATCAGGGAGCGATGATTGGTACAGGTCATGGTTCAAGAAACGTTACTTCACTGCTTTTTCGTGTAACAAAGCGCGTTCAACAACTTCACGGATGTGCTTGACAAATGTAAAGGTGAGTCCTTTGATGTACCGGTCGTCAATTTCATCAATGTCTTGACGGTTCCGTTCACATAAAATGATCTCTTTAATGCCTGCTCTCTTTGCTGCCAAAATCTTCTCTTGGATTCCTCCGACAGGCAAAACTTGGCCTCGAAGGGTGATCTCCCCAGTCATGGCCAACGCTTTGCGAACCTTTTGTTGTGTAAATGCAGATACCATTGCTGTGATCATGGTGATGCCGGCACTGGGGCCATCCTTTGGAATGGCACCTTGTGGAACATGCAAGTGGACGTTGCGTTCGTTCAATTCAGCGGCATTGAGTCCGATTGATTCAGCGTTTGATTTGATCCACTCCAAGGCAATGATGGCGCTTTCTTTCATGACGTCTCCGAGATTTCCCGTGAGGGTCAATTTGCCTTTTCCAACCGTCAAAGAGGTTTCGATAAATAGAATATCGCCTCCGTTGGGTGTCCATGCCAATCCCGTCACGACCCCAGCGACGTCGTTGCCTTGGTACTGGTCCTTCTCTCGCGATGGGCCGAGTATTTTAGGTAAATCTTTCGCTTTAACTTCAGCTTCGAAAGCTTCATCCAGTGCAATTTCTTTCGCTCGATTTCGAATGATTTTGGTGATGCGTTTGTCCAAACCACGCACGCCACTTTCATTGGTGTACTGCTCCACAATTGCCTCTAGAGTAGCGACTGGAATTTTAATTTGCTCCCGGGTCAGACCGGTTTCCTTGATGTGCTTTGGAGCTAAATGACGTTTCCCGATTTGCACTTTTTCCTCGACGGTGTATCCCGTGACCTCAATGATTTCCATGCGGTCTCGCAAAGCGGGTTGAACCGAAGCAAGGTTGTTACACGTTGCGATGAACATGACCCGACTGAGGTCATAATCTAAATCGAGGTAGTTGTCGTGGAATGTGCTGTTTTGTTCAGGGTCCAAGACTTCCAACATGGCACTGGAAGGATCGCCATGATGATCGCGCCCCAACTTGTCAATTTCATCCAAGACGAACAATGGGTTTGAGGTCCCCGCTTTCTTCAAATTCTGAAGAATACGACCGGGCATAGCGCCGATGTATGTTTTGCGATGTCCGCGAATTTCGGCTTCATCGCGCATGCCTCCCAAACTCATTCGGACGTATTCTCGGTCGAGTGCTTTGGCGATGCTTTTTCCTAACGAAGTCTTTCCAACCCCAGGAGGGCCATAGAGACAGATAATAGGCGCTTTTAAGTCTCCCTTTATTTTAAGAACTGCAAGATGCTCGATGATGCGTTCTTTGACTTTTTCCAGGCCATAGTGATCCTCATCCAGCGTCTTTTGGGCATGATGGAGATCAAAATTATCTTGTGAATTGGCGTCCCACGGAAGGTCCAACATCAAATCAACATAATTGGCTTGAACACTGTACTCGGCTGACTGCGAGTTCATGCGCTCCAACTTCAAGATCTCTTTACCAAAGGCTTCTTTGGCGTGGTCAGGCCATTGCATGCTTTCAGCGCGCAACTTCCGTTCGGCAACTTCTTGTGCCTGCGGGTTGTTGCCCAATTCTTCTTGAATTTGCTTCAGTTGCTGGTTCAAGAAGTATTCGCGTTGCTGTTGGTCCAATTCGCCTTTGACCTTGGTTTGAATGTCTCGCTTCAAGGAAAGCATTTGCTTTTCTTTGTGCAGCAATTCCAGTACCCGACTTGCGCGCGCTCGAATGCCGGCAACCTCTAAAAGCGCTTGTTTTTCCTCTACAGGCGCGTTCATATTTGATCCGATGAAGTTGACCAAAAATGTCAGGCTTTCGATGCTTTTGATGGCAAACCCTGCTTCAGAAGGAATGTTGGGGCTGAGTTGAATGATTTCTAACGCAAGCTCTTTCAGGCTGTCCATAAGGGCCTTGTGCTGGTCGTCTTTTGGCGGGAGATTTTCGGCGTCGTATTCAACGACACGCGCCTTCATGTAGGGCTCTTCTTGAACGATTTCCGTCCATTTAAATCGTTTTTGACCTTGAAGAATCACCGTGTTTGAACCGTCGGGCATGCGAAGCATCTTGATCACTTTGGCGACCGTGCCGACTTCATTGAGGTCTGTTCCCACAGGGATTTCAATGTCGTCGTTCTTTTGACTGACAACACCAATGCGCTGCTCGTTTTTATGCGCTTCCTTAATGAGGCGGATTGACCGGTCTCTCCCTACAGTGATGGGAATGACAACTCCCGGAAAAAGAACAGTGTTGCGCAGGGAAAGCAGAGGCAAGGCCTCAGGCACTTCCTCCTTTTGCATGGCTTCTTCATCTTCTGGTGAAATCAGGGGTATGAATTCGTGGTCTGGGGATTCTGACAACATCCAGGTCTCATCTTCTTGCGCTTCTTCAAACATCTTCTAATCGTTTCAGTACTCCCGTTCAGTCAAACCCCGTGCCACTCGCATTTCAGACAATGTGTCAGGCAATCGTGTCACTTGAACTCCTTTCGCAAAAAACTGGAATTTTGAAATTCGAGCAGCCAGCGTTTTGCATCCTCATCCTTCCACGTATGTTGTCGGCGCTCCATGACCATGATCGCTGTCTCAACGAATCGTTCAAATTGATGTTCCGACCAACTTTCATCTCCGCCCCATGAGAAAGAAGGCACGTGTTTTGGGACGAACGAATGGCCGACAAGAACGCACCCATTGCCCACGATGGTTCCCGTATTGAACATGGTGTTGATGGCGCACTTGCTGTGATCGCCCATGATCAAACCGCAAAACTGAAGGCCGGTCGGCTGCATGGATGAGCTAGCGGCATCCCAAAGACGCACATCACTGTAGTTATTCTTAAGATTGCTGGTGTTGGAGTCGGCTCCCAAATTGCACCAATGTCCGATAACAGAATTCCCCAGAAACCCATCGTGCCCCTTGTTGCTATAGCCCAAAAGAACACTGTTTGAAACTTCACCTCCGATCCGACAATGCGGGCCGATTGCAGTAGCACCGTAAACCCGGCTCCCCATTTTAATGACGCTCTTCTCATCGAGAAGAAACGGGCCTCGAATATGCGAGCCTTCTTGAATTTCTGCATTTGGGCCGATGAAAATGGGGCCGTCTTCCGTATTCAAAGTGCTCGCGATAACCCGTGCCCCAGGTGCCATAAAGACCTGCGCGGTATCGCCAATAACGGTTGTGTGTGTCCCGTGCAAAGCGGCATTCCAAGATTCCGTCTTCCAATGCGTTTGAATCAAGGATGCCTGGGACTTCAAGGTCTTTCCGCAGTCAATGAAAAAGTCAGTAGGACGTGCAATCAAATGTGCCTCGCTAAACTCCATTGAATCCATTCGGCCGTCGGGTTCAAGCGGCTGGAAAAGCACAACTTCACCGCAGGTGAGCGACTGGCCAGATTTCAATTTGGACAAAATGGTCCATGCAGCCAAGTCCGGCACCCAGCGATCATTGACCGCTCCATGTGCCACTATTTGTTGAACATATTGTGCGTTCTCTTGTTCCATTGAGGACGAAGCGCTCGAAGCGATTTCTTTCCACAGGTGTTCAAGTGTGAAAGCTCCCCATCGCATGTGTCCTTTTTGATGAGGAAATGTAAAAGGGTACAATTGGTTCCAATGCGTGTCAGAGAAAAAGGTACATTGAATCATACCTCAAAAGTATGAAGCAAAAGAATGTTGATTTGACTGAAGAACCCACAATTGCGAACGCATGAAGAACGGAGGTGCGGCCCAACAATTTTCCATTAAAGATTTGGAGCACTTCACGGGAGTGAAAGCCCATACCATTAGGATGTGGGAACAGCGGTATGAGCTGCTCGATCCGAAACGAACGTCCACCAACATTCGACATTACTCTGGCGAGGACCTGAAGAAGTTGTTGAATGTGAGGTTTTTGATGGAAAACGGGTTCAAAATATCCAAGATAGCTGAGATGAAAGGGGCTGATCTCATCAGTCAAGTGGACCGGACGCAAGAGAGTCAAGGGCTTCAGTCCTCTATTTTTCATTCGCTGAAGCTGAGCATGCTTCATTACGATGAAGCCTTGTATCGTTCTGTCGTAGACGCATACACGGAGGAGCATGGTTTGGACCGTACCGTTTTGGATGTTTTTCTTCCATTTCTAGCACAAATAGGTGTGCTGTGGTTGACCAATTCCATTTGTCCGGCCCAGGAGCACTTCATTAGTAATTTAATGCGGCAATCGCTGCAAGCCGGTGTGGATCGCTTGTCCGTTCAATCGGACGAAGATCAAGCTGTTGTTGTGTTGTTTTTGCCTGAGCGAGAAACCCATGATATTTCTCTGCTCTTCGTTCACTACTTGTGTACCTTGAACGGGTACCAATCGATTTTTCTTGGTGCGAATGTGCCGTTTGAGGATTTGCTCAACGTAGCTGCTCAATTTCCCGAAGCCAAATTTGTCAGCTATTGTACGACGCATCCCTCTCCGTCGAATGCCCAAGATTATGTGCAAAAAGTGGAACGTCAATTTGTAGGCTCGTCGAACGAGTTTTACTTAGGAGGCAGGATGTTTGATGGCATAAAACCCACAACCAACGTGAAACTAGCGAAAGACGGTGGCTCTTTGGTCGGATTACTTTTCTCCTGAACTCCCCGCCTAGAGCGAGATCAGCGTAAATGTTTAATGATTTTATTAAAAAGTTAAACAATTTTTAGGTTGCAGGGATATTTTGTTTAATCTTTGCCTCAGAACGCTAAACAAAACGTCATGAGCTCAATCGAATTTAACTCGCTTCTAGTCGGAAATCGCGACTTCTTAAAAGGTTTTGCACTCGGGTTTACGCGTGACATGCAAGATGCTGAAGATTTGATTCAGGATACGATGGTGAAGGCATTGCGTTACAAAAACAACTTTAAGGAGGGTACCAACATCAAAGGCTGGTTGTACACCATCATGCGCAATATCTTCATCAACAATTACAAGCGCAAGAAATTTCAGAATACCATTGTTGATACGACGGAAAATCAGTTCTTCATCAATTCGAGCACACAAATGCAAGCGGATACAGTGACAACTGTCATCAACGAGCAAGACATTCGTGATTCAATTGACGGTCTCAAAGATGAATTCCGGGTCCCTTTCAACATGTTCGTGGAAGGCTACCATTATGATGAAATTGCGAAGGAATTGGGTATTCCGATGGGCACTGTGAAGAGTCGCATTTTCCATGCGCGCAAAAAGCTAGGCGCACAACTTTCGGAATTTAGAGACTAAGAACAAACAGCATGAGAAGAATGCAACCCTTTGGAGGGTGAGGATGTTGTAGAATTGTGTTATTATCGCATACTGCAGGTCTTCTTTTAATGCTCATTTCATGAATCCATCTTTTGGTCGTTCATTTTTAGTGCTAGTGTCAGTTGTGTTTCTTTCGCTCGGAGCAAATGCTCAGGTGCAGGTAGAATCGGGCTTGACACTGGAGCAGTATGTCAATGATATCCTATTAGGCAATGGCATTCAAGCGTTTAATATTACTTACACAGGGGGGTCAAACCAGCTTGGTTATCTGACGAACGGCGAAGATTCATTTTCCATCAATTCTGGTCTAGTCCTCAGTTGTGATGTTGCTGACAACTTGGGGTGTCCTGAAGACTTTGTAGCCTGCGACGGTTGCCTCGGGAATGGGTTCAACGACCCCGATTTGCTTGAAATTGCCAATTCAGTCCCGGGAATGATCGGAGAAAACTTCAGTGTCTCATCAGTGAATGACGGTTGCGTTTTGGAGTTCGACTTCGTTGCCGCCGGCGACACCGTAAGTTTTGACTACGTGTTTGGTTCGGACGAGTACGAGACTTGGATCAACACCCAATACAACGATGTGTTTGCGTTTTTCTTGAGTGGTCCGGGCATTACGGGATCGTATGACAGCCCTGCGGGTTTTCCGGACGGTTCAGTGAACATCGCGGGGGTTCCGGATACAGACCCCATTTTGCCGATTACCATTTCCTCGGTGAATTCAGGAACGAACCCAGAATACTATATTGACAATCAAGGAGGTGAGGATGTGTGTATCAATGGGTACACTGTGCCCTTCACGGCCATGCACGTTGTTGAATGCGGTGAGACGTATCACATCAAATTGGCGATTGCTGATGGAAGCGATACGGCCTTGGAGTCAGTGGTCGTTCTGGCAGAGGGATCCTTCCAATCCAATGCAGTCGTGCAGATTGATTTGTCCATCGATGTGGGCGGTCCGGATGCCAATATCATTTATGAGGATTGTGGCCAAGCGATTTTGACTTTTGAACGTCCTGTTGAAACGATCTTGGAAGTGCAAGAGATGGTTTACATCAACTACGGTAACAGCGAGGCGACCAATGGAGTTGATTACGGCCAGCCTCAATTGGATGGTTCGCTCTTGCCATTGCCGGATTCTGTTGTTTTTGAACCTTTCGTGAGCATTGTCTCCTTCATCTTGACAGCTGACATTGACATGATCGATGAAGGTCCAGAGCTGGTGGAAATGCAGATCGAAAATGTTGCGGCATGCAACGGGGGGGGCTTGACTACGTATTTTTCCTTTTATGTGGCGGAGAATCCACCGCCTTTTCTTGTGGAGGGGTATGAAACTGAAATGTGCATTGGGGATTTCTTAGAGATTGCTCCGATTGTAGAAGGGGGGTATGGAAATTACACGTACGAATGGCTTTGCAGTGGAGAAACGTATTCGCCATTGACCATCTCTCCAACGGAAGATTACAGTTGTGAAATCATTGTTGGTGATACATGTGGAATGCCCTCCCAAAGCGTCGTGATTGACGTGACGGTGTTGGATTTCCCCCCCTTGATTGCGTCGATTGATCAGGACTTAATTACGTTGGAGTGCAATGACACCCAAGATGTGACGAGTTCCGTTGAAGGAGGGGATTCTTTTTACACGTATGATTGGGAAGATGAAGATGGCAACAACTTGTTCTCCTCGTGGTGGGACCCGAGTATTTTGAGTTTGAGCACGTGGTCAGGTGCAGAAGAAGTCTTTCTGACTGTGTCGGATGGATGTGGATTCGAATCAACGGATAGTGTAGACGTTGAATATAACATTCCTGAGATAGTGGTGGATGTCCCGTCGACTTTAGATGTCTTGTGCAACGATCCTTTCTCAATAACCGCCTCAGCAACTGGAAGCGGGCCGTTCAACTACAATTGGCTGAATGGAAATACGTGGTTGAACTGGGGGCAGACGTTGAATTGGACGACCAGCAATGATCTGAATCTCACGTTGGAAGTGTCTGACGGCTGCGGACAAATTGAAGATGTTGAAATCGCGGTTATAGTGGAGGCTCCTGATGTAGAATTCACTTTGCCCCAAGGACTCATTGGGCCGTGTACAGAAGTGTTTGATATCGATTCTGATGTGACCAGCGGCTCAGGAGGCTATGTCTACAATTGGAGTCAGGATGGCGTGGCTTTGTCGGATAACGGCAGCACCATTGATGTACAATCATTTGACACAACCACCATTTCACTGACCGTCAATGATGGGTGTGGTCAAAGTGCCTCAGCGAGTACCGTTGTGGTGATTGACAACCCTCCTTTGGTCATTGAATTGGGAGTGGATCTGTATGCCAGTTGCATCGACAACACCAACATTCCTGTCGAGATAATCAGTGGAGCGGGAGCATATGATTATGCTTGGTTTGTGAGCGGAGAACCGTATGACTTGGGTTCAAACATCGTGTTGCAATCGTTCGGCACGGTGCCTGTGTTTGTCAATGTAGAAGACGGTTGTGGCGGTAGTGCCTCCGATTCACTCACGTATCACATCCCGGACATTCCTTTGGACATTGAAGTGACCCCTTCAACCGTCATTTGTGCGGGAGATGGAATCTCGTTGGAGGCTTTGGGTTTAGGAGGAGAAGATGGTTTTGTTTATTACTGGCCAACGTTGGATTCATATGGTCCAACCCAGTATGTCACGCCCACTCAGGCGGCTACATATCCTGTGGTTGCTACAGATATTTGTGGAGATATGATTGATACGTATTCAACGATTGAGGTCCAGTACTTGTTCAGCGATTTCGTCGTCAGTGCCATAGAGACTGATGAGAATGCATACCAATTTCGAGCAACACCAAGCCCTGCTGAGCCATACGAAGGCGCCTATTCCTATGACTGGGATTTCGGAGATGGAGTGCATTCTGATGAAGCGATTACGGAGCACACTTTTGACGGGTTAAGCGATTATACCGTCTCATTGGAAATCATGAGTTTTGCAGGATGTGTGGACAAATCCTTTACGGTTGTTCGCGGTCCAGTATTGCTCTATGTTCCAACTGCTTTCACACCGAATAACGATGGAATCAATGACGCCTTTCAGGTCATTGGTAGTCAAATCATGAACTACGAGATATGGATCATGAACCGATGGGGGGAAATGGTTTTTCATAGTGAATCATTGGATGAGGTGTGGTTGGGAGACATGCAGGGAGGCACCCATTTTGCGGAAAATGGTATCTACAATTGGGTCATTCGACTGAAGGGATTCAATACCGACGCTGAAGAATTTTCTGGCACATTGCAATTGATGCGCTGAACTGAAGACCCTTTTTGCAGTTTGGGAGCGGAAACCAAAGTCGATTGAGAGGAATTTGACAGCGCTTGCTTAGCGATTGAAGCGTTCTTAAGTGTATTTTGCACACATGAATACACAGACCAAAGAATCGGGAGGGATTTCCTTGCGAGCTCCGTTTATTATTGTAACCAGTTTGTTTTTTATGTGGGGATTCATCACCGTCATGGTGGATGCATTGATTCCCAGATTAAAAGATGTTTTTGAACTGACATTTCTTCAAGCAGGATTGGTTCAGTTTGCATGGTTTGCAGCCTATGGCCTTATCAGTATTCCAGGAGGAAACCTCATCGAACGCATTGGCTACAAACGCGGAATTTTAACCGGTTTGGGGCTTGCTTCTCTGGGCTGTTTGCTTTTTTACCCCGCCGCTGCTACGCGAATGTATCCTTTGTTCCTGTTGGCGCTGTTCGTAGTAGCCGGAGGGATTACCATATTACAAGTTGCCGCCAATCCTTACATCTCTGTATTGGGCTCCCCTGAAAAGGCGTCAAGTCGGTTGAATTTAGCGCAGGCATTCAATTCGTTGGGTACCACCATTGCTCCGATTGTAGCAGCGAGTTTCTTGTTGAGTGACAAGATTCTCAATTCAGACGAACAGAGTGCGCTAACGGAGTCAGCCTTGGATGCTTACCGTGCTGCTGAGGCTTCTGCTGTGCAAGGTCCATTCGTGGCTTTGGCAGTCGCTTTTGGGGTGCTGGCATTGCTGATGGGAATGAGCAAACTGCCCCGTATTCTCGGAGGTTCTTCTCGAGGGGGATATGGAAAGGTTTTGCAGAACAAGCGATTGGTTTACGGAGCGATTGGAATCTTTGTTTATGTGGGAGCTGAGGTCGCTATCGGTTCGTACATGGTCAATTATGGTTTGGAGTTGGGAGTGGATCAAATCATCCGCGACAGTGCCGTGTTGTCATCCATGGCATCACTTGCTGCGAGTATTGGAGGGAAGTCTTTGGCAGGAATGGACACCAAGGGGCTCATTGGAGCTTTGTTGACCTTCTATTGGGGAGGAGCCATGATTGGTCGATTCATCGGTTCAGCGGTCATGAACCGGATGGCGCCACAAAGGCTGCTTGGATTTTTCGCCCTGTGTGCAGCAGCGATGACCATTCTCAGTGTCTCTAGCACGGGGGTAACAGCCCTGCTCGCACTTCTAAGTGTAGGGTTATTCAACAGCATTATGTTTCCGACCATTTTCACGTTGGGAATTAGTGAATTGGGAGATTTGAAGCCGCTTGGAAGTGGGGTTCTGTGCACAGCAATCGTCGGAGGCGCCATCATTCCTCCAGCGGTGGGTGGTTTGGCTGATCAATTTGGCTTTTCGCTCGCTTTGATTTTACCCGTTTTATGCTATTTCTACATCCAGTATTACGCCATGCGCGTCGCACGGGACTGAATTTTGAGTAGATGTGCACAAATTTCCTTAAGAAAAGGAAATTCTTTTTGCACTTAGTCAACAAATTAAACTGTTTTGGTGTTCTTTAGCCGAAGCAACTGAGTCGAATCCTCGATTCACGGAGAATATAGATTGTTATGGCTCGAAAAAAGCGAGAGAAAGAATTGCAACCCAATATTAAAGTTCGTCTTGACCGACGAACGGTGATCACTGTGCGTGACCACGATAAATTGGCGTTCTGGAAAGAGAAGTATCCTTTGATGGAAATTATTGAAGAATAATGAAAGCGCACTGTAGCAACTGATTTGCTATACGAATCCGCATAAAAAAGCCGGCCTATATGGGCCGGCTTTTTTGATGCCTTGTGTTTTGGTTAGGCAACTTCCTCCTTTTTCCATGGTGCAAAAGCAAGTTGCTCGCGTCCTTTCTTCGTCAAGGCGTAGCCGTTCTTGTTTTGAACCATTCCATCGAGGTACAAATTTGTAATGCGCTCACCAATTCGAGCTTGGCCAACGCTGAGGTCAGTGTCGGCTTCAATGCGCTTCCAAAAATTGCGTTCGAGCACGGCCAATCGGATGTGGGCTTGCTGCTCTTGCTTGTATGTATGGACAATGTCCAAAACCATATAATCGTATTTATCCATCTGAAAGGCTTGTAGGGTGATAGTTGATTGTCGTGTGTGCAAAGTACCCGACGGTTTCGACTTCTGGGCTACAAATGTTAAATGAAATATGAACGAATTGTTAACGAGTGAACGGCCTTTGTTGGAAACTTGTGAATTGCTATTTCCTGAGGAGTTTATGGGGATTGCAACCATCTTTAAACCAACGAGGTAGCTGACTTTTAGTTTGCGTAGTCATTGCCACTTGGATTCGATCGATCTCCGATATGAAGGGGCGATACCTATCCGATTGGATCGATTTCAGGACTCCAGGTGCCCTTGATGGTCGCATGCTTCTTCAAGTAAGCATCCAAAATTTCCATGTAATGTGCCCGTTCAATCTCCCGAGCTCCGAGTGTCGCCAAATGTGGGTTCTGAACTTGACAATCTATTGGGCCAAAACCGCGTTTTTTCGCCCACTGTACCAAATGAATGAATGCGACCTTAGAGGCGTTGTTCATGAGAGAAAACATACTTTCTCCGAAAAACATGCGGCCAATCGAAATGCCATAAAGTCCGCCGACAAGCTCGCCGTTGTGCCATGTTTCCACTGAATGTGCCAGGCCGAGTCGATGAAGCGCCACATAGGCTTCTGTAATTTCCTCTGAAATCCAGGTGCCTTCGCCTTCTCTGCGGATGTCTCCGCACGCGCGTACGACCTGTTCGAAGCAGGTATCCATGCGGATTTCAAAAAGCCCTCGATTCAGGATGTTCCGCATGCTTTTTGAAACATTCAGTTCTTCCAAATGAAGTATGGACCGTTTCTCTGGGGCCCACCAAAGGATGGGGTCTTCTTCGCCGTACCAAGGGAATACGCCTGCTTCGTACGCTGCAATCAGACGTGCTTCGGACAAATCCCCTCCGACAGCCAGAAGTCCTTCCCACGACTCGTGAAGCGGGGGGAAGGAGAGGTCATCGGTCAAGAGAGCGATGCGAGGTTGGTTGGATTCAGTCACGCTGTACAAATTCAAAATCGAAGGTACCGCTAACAAGGGAATTGTGTGACCTTTGTTGCATGAAGGAGCTTGGGCATGTTTTGCGGATCGCACTGCTTGAAAGTATAGGGGCGAATGGCCTGTTGGCGGCATCCAATGCCGAGCATGCCATGCCATTTACGAGACCCTCGCGTGCCATGGCTGAGCAAAAGGGGGTTGAAATACGGTTTGCTGCGGTGCTTTTGGCTATTTACCCCATGCAGGGGTCGTGGCATGCTTTGCTGATGCAGCGGACAAAATACCCCGGAGTGCACAGCGGTCAAGTTTCCATTCCTGGTGGAGAACGAGAGGCGGTGGACGCAAACTTGATGGAGACGGCCAGAAGAGAATTCGAAGAGGAGGTGGGAGTAGACGTCCCTTCAGAAATCATATTTGGCCCATTATCTGAACGCTTCATTCCTCCCAGTCGTTTTGCCGTATCTCCTTATCTAGCCATTCTTCCACAACGTCCACAGTGGAACATCGACCCCATAGAAGTCGACTCAATTATTGAGTTTAAAGTGGATAGCTTATTGACTGATCGGGCCATGCGTCCCGTTAAAATGGAGGTGTCTCCAGGGCTGTTTCATCCCATGCCGGCTTATCCCATTCAAGGAAATGAAGTCTGGGGTGCGACGGCTTTGATTTTAACGGAATTCATGGAACATTGGAAACAACTTCCAGAAGCGACGCGCAGCATGCAGTGAGCGTTATTCTCTACCTTAAATTTGCGGCATGAATGGCATTTCAGCACTTTTCTCAGCAAAGGAGTCCGAGGTTCTCACAGCGCTTGAGGAAGCAAAAGAATCAGGGGATATCCAATGGGTGCGCCCATTGATGGAAGTATTTCGGGACCATCCAGCAGACGCTGTTCGAACCGAAGTGGCATCGATGTTAAGTGCCTTGAAAGTCTCTGCGGCGTCCGATGTCTTTGCAGATGCGTTGGAAGACCCCGAATTTGAAACGGTTTACGCAGACATTCTCGGGTTCATGTGGAGCTCTGGGTTTGTTCCCGAAGAGTCCTTGCGAAGGGTTGCAAACTGCGCTGTAGAGGGTGACTTTCGCACAGTTGTTGAAGCGCTCACATGGATTGAAGAATTGGAAAATGTGCACGATGAGAACCAATTGATGGACGCCATCCTGCTGATTCGAGGAGCACTCGAAGAAGGCAAAAACGCCGATGCGAAAGGACTCTATGAAGTCATACTGTCGACGCTGTTGTCGTTAGAACGAGAGCAGTAGTTCACGTTTGCATCACCCCGACGGTGAAAGGCGTGTCTAAAGGCGCATGGTTGGCCGCTTCAATGCCTTGAGCAATCCATTCACGGGTCGTATTGGGGTCAATGACCGCATCGACCCAGAGTCGAGAAGCGGCATAGACCGGTGATGTCTGTTCTGTATATCCTCTAGCGATCCGATCGTATAACTCCTTTTGTGCATTTTCATCCGGGGTTTCCCCTGTTTTTTTCAGTCGCGCTACTTCGATTTGTTGCAGCACTTTGGCCGCCTGTGTTCCACCCATAACGGCAATTTGAGCCGAGGGCCAAGCAACAATAAGTCTCGGGTCATAGGCTTTCCCGCACATCGCGTAGTTTCCAGCACCATAGCTGTTTCCAACCACCACAGTAAACTTCGGAACGATGGAATTGGCGACGGCGTTGACCATTTTCGCTCCGTCTTTGATGATGCCTCCATGCTCGCTGCGCGATCCGACCATGAAACCAGAGACGTCCTGGAGAAAAACCAATGGTACCCCTTTTTGATTGCAATTCATGATGAAACGAGCCGCCTTGTCGGCACTGTCAGAATAAATGACGCCGCCAAACTGCATGCCATTCTTTTTGGATTTGACCAAATTGCGTTGGTTGGCTACAATGCCGACGCTCCACCCATTGATTCGAGCGTATCCGGTGATCAGAGTTCTTCCGTACTCTTTCTTGTATTCTGTGAAGCTGCCGGCATCCACCAAGCCATCGATGAGATCTCGCCCTTCATACGGCTGTGATCTCTCCGACGGAAGAATGGAACAAAGATTTCGTCCTGCGGGCTCTTCACTTTTCTCGCGACTGAATCCAGCAGTTACGCTGGGTGTTTTCAAATGAGAAACCAATTGTCGAATCGTCTCCAAGGCCTCTTCATCGTTTTCACATTGGTAATCTGTAACACCGCTGATGGAGCTGTGCGTTTCGGAACCACCTAGTGTCTCATTGTCCACGTCCTCACCGATCGCGGCTTTTACCAGATAGCTTCCTGCTAAAAATATGGACCCTGTTCCTTTGACTATAAGCGACTCATCGCTCATAATTGGCAGATAAGCCCCGCCTGCAACACACGACCCCATGACTGCCGCAATTTGCGGAATCCCCATGGCGCTCAAGCGAGCGTTGTTCCGAAACATCCTTCCGAAATGTTCTTTATCTGGGAAGATTTCATTTTGCATCGGCAAGAAAACGCCCGCACTATCCACCAAGTAGATGATGGGAATCCGATTTTCCATGGCAATTTCTTGCGCTCTCAGGTTCTTCTTTCCGGTAATGGGAAACCAGGCGCCGGCTTTGACAGTCGCATCATTGGCCACGGCGATCACGAGCCTTTTGTGTATCCGCCCAATTTGCACGACCACTCCTCCTGCAGGGCACCCTCCATGCTCTTCATACATGCCTTCTCCCGCCAAGGCCCCAATTTCCAAGGGCGTGGTGTTTGGATCAAAAAGCTTGCTCAGACGTTCCCTCGCGGTCAACTTTCCTTTGGCGTGCTCTTTTTCAATGCGTTTGATTCCACCGCCTTGGGCGGCCGTATCTGCTTTCTTTGAAATCTGAGCCCACAAGAGACGCATTGCGTCTTCATTCTGATTGTGCTCAACGGATTGGAGGTTGTCCGATTTTGCCATGTGTCAAAGGTACGCTGAGAGGTACCTTTGTTGAATGAAGCCGAAGCTCCGAATCATTTCAGCAGCTGGAATCTTAGTCTGGATCAGCGCCTTGTTCCTATTGGCAGGATGTGTTCGTCCAGTAAAATCAGCCATGACGGGTGCGTTTGAAGTGGTAAAAGCTTCCTATGCTGAGGGGTTTTATTGGAGAAGCTGGGAAGATGGGGATGTCAAACGAACCTGTTTGGAAATTGTCTCACCGGGTGATTCCGTGATTGTAGCGACGGTCTATCGAGACTCCATATCGTGGATGTCTGATGCAATGCGGGGTGTGACCGCAGTTGTCATTGGACCTGTTGAACGGGGGGTAGCCACCTTGAGTACCACACATGTCGCCTTGATTTCTTCGTGGGACTCGGCCTGTGTTCATTGGTCTGGTGGAGCGTATGTTGATTTCATCCGTTGGCAGCCTGCGCTCGATAAATTGGCTCGAGGAGCAGCACATGATATTGGAGGAGAACCTGAAGTCGACCGTGAGAAACTGGTGTCCTTGGCTCCGGCTGTTTTGACAATCTATCCCTTTGGCGATCCACTGCAAGGAGTCAACTTAAGGCAGCGCGTACCGGTCGTTCCGATCATGGAGTACTTGGAATCACAACCGCTAGGAAGGGCTGAGTGGATGCGGGCTATGGGGTGGATGATGGGGGATTCTGCGGCGAGACAATCGGATTTGAAGTTTTTGGAAATTGCGGAGACGTATGAGCGCTTGCGTCATGCAGTGGCTCAGAAGGCAGGAAAACCGCGAGTCTTTACAGGAAGTGTGCAACAAGGGACATGGCATGCTCCTGGAAGCACGAGTTTCATAGCGACGTTGTTAGAAGATGCAGGGTTGACCTATATCTTGGATTCTGATTCTGGCCGGGAGAATGTCGAGGTTGCCTTGGAGGAAATGGTGGTTCTGAGTCAAACCGCTGATGCGTGGGGGATGGTAACGCATCACCCCGGTCAACTCAGCCGTTCGGCATTTTTAGAGGCTGATGAGCGCCATGCCATGCTTTTGCCTCCTACCCAACAGGTGTTTGTGGCCAATACCGCCAACTGTGATTATTTTGGAATGTGGGTGGCCCGACCTGATGCCATGCTCGAAAACTTAGTGGCTTTGTTTAATGAAGACTACACCTGGTCGCACGATTTTCAACCTTGCTTTGAATGGATTCCAGAATGACGGCGAAGCAACTTTGCATGGCAATTGGGGTGGGCATTTTGATTCAAGGTGCGCTGCACCTCGCATGGGGCCCCATTTCGATTCAATGGCTGAATGCCTTGAGTACTTGGAGCAACCCGTCCACGACTGATTCTTTGGTTTTCTTTCATGTACGCTTGCCCAGAGTGTTGACTGCAATGGCTGCTGGAAGCGGTTTGGCATTGTCGGGACTGCTGCTGCAAACGTGGTTTCACAATCCTTTAGCGGGGCCTTCTGTTCTTGGCATTAGCGCTGGGTCAAGCTTGGGAGTTGCCGTGATCATATTGACAGGATTGACGTGGGGCTGGTGGGGAGTGACCACTGCCGCAGTAGGAGGAGGCATGCTCACGTTGTTGCTGATATTAGCGGTTTCGCGCAGATTTCACGGATCGGCTACATTGCTCATATTCGGCTTGATGTTGAGCTATGTTGTTGGTGCCGTGGTGACCGTGTTGCAGGCGGAGGCCGCTCAAGATGCTTTGCAACAGTTTGTATTTTGGGGAATGGGAACATTTGGTCAGGCCCCGTTGCGTATATCAGGACTGATGCTGTTGATGGTGGCCATTGCTGGAAGAATGATATTCTTGAGATCAAGAGACTTGGATGCTTGGACATTGGGCTCCATTACGGCGCAGAGCATGGGGGTTGATGCAAAGAAACTCAAGTATTCCGTCATTGGAATCACAGGCGTTTTAGCCGGAATCATCACGGCTGTTTGTGGGCCGGTGGCTTTTTTAGGATTGGCCACGCCCCATTTGGTTCGTTTGGTCAGCGACGAACGCAGCCACCGACGCCTGATTCCTTTGACCATTTTAATGGGGGCGTTTATCGCACTTCTGGCCGATTGGGGTGTTCGCGCTCCTGGCATTGACGGTGGGGGGTGGCCTCTCAACGCAGTACTGTCGCTATTGGGTGGTCCCATGGTGGTGTGGGTTTTGCTCAGAAAAACATGGAACGCATGAGTTTGAATGCAACGCCTTTTTCCATTGAAATGGAGGAACTGGTCATTGGTTACCGCAATGCGCCTCCTTTAAATAGTCCGTTTTCAGGACGATTTGAAGGTGCGGGAATTCATCTTGTGGCGGGGCGTAACGGCTCAGGTAAAAGTACCCTGATCCGAACATTGGCCGGCTTGCAGCCTCCGGTATCTGGCAGCATTCTCTGGGGAGAGGATGACCTGTCTCAGATAGCGTCGAATGAACGGGGGGAAGGCATGGCTTTTATGGCGAGTACACCTCCTCGGACATCGGGATTGCGTGTGGAGGAAGTGTTGGAGTTGATGCAGCCATCGCTTGAATTTCGGGATAGAACACTTCAGCAAGTGGGTGCACAAGAATGGCTCGATCGTCGGCTCTCGTCACTCAGTGATGGCCAAGCCCAACGGGTGATGCTTGCCCGCGCTCTGCTTCAAAATACACCGTGGATTGCGCTTGACGAACCCACAGCATTTTTAGATGCTCCTTCGCGCACTGCGATGTGGAAAACATTGCTTCAGTTGAGCGAATCAGGAGTTGGCCTCATCTTGGCAAGTCATGATTTTCGTTTTCTCGAAGGCAAAACGGCTTTGAGCTCCGTTCACGCCATTGCTTCTTCGGGGTGGCTTTCGCTTGATCGATTAGGACAGGCCTCAGATTGGGAATCGTGTTTTTGATTTCTTTTTCTCAATGATTGGCGCCCCATTATGTTTTGAGGTTTGCTGGGTGTCTTAATTTTGCGCTCAAATTATAGCTATGCCCCCGTTGTCTAGAGTCCTTATTACGCTATTCTTTCTATCCTCCATTTTGGGTGCAGTAGAATGGATGGCTTTTCGATTATTGAAACGAAAGTTTGAGTTGAATCACAATTGGGAGGCTTGGAGTCGTTTCTGGCTGGTGGCGATCGGGTTGATCTGGATTGCTTTTATGGTCAACGCCTTTATGTGGCCCACATGGAGAGCGACCCACCCGCGTTTGTTGTCATTTCTATCGGTTCTGTTTTTTGTTGTCTTCATTCCCAAGCTGGTCATGGCCTTTTTTCAGCTTGTTGATGACCTGCGTTATCTGGTGCAATGGGGCGTGGTTCAAACCGGAACGAGCGATCGGCCCATTCCAAGATCTTCTTTCATTGCGACTTTGGGTCTGGGGGCTGCTGGAATCACGTTTTCATCGTTTCTGTATGGAGTTGTTTGGGGGAAATATGCCTACCGTACAGAACGATTGAAAGTGGCCATTCCTGGATTGCACAAGGCTTTTCAAGGTTTGCGTGTGGTTCAAATTTCAGATGCGCATTTGGGCAGTTTTGCGGATACGCCGGCACCCGTTTTGGAGGCGTTGGAGAGCATTGCATCGCTTAAGCCAGACTTGATTTTGTTCACGGGGGACCTGGTCAATACGGATGCCTCTGAAGCGGAAAAGTGGATTGGACCCTTTGCAGAACTAGCGGCTCCCATGGGCAAATTCTCGATTATGGGAAACCATGATTATGCTGACTATGGTCCGTTTACGGACGAAGAGCGAGAAGCAAGTCGCCAGCGTTTGTATGAAATTCATGAGGAGATGGGTTTCAACCTGTTGCTCAATGAGCACGTTCATTTGGAGCGTGAAGGCCAGCAACTGGTTTTGTTGGGCGTAGAGAATTGGGGGAAGGGATTTCGAACGAGTGGAGATTTGAAAAAAACCATGGCCGGGAGCAACTGTGAGGAGCTCCCCACCATCCTGATGAGCCATGATCCCACCCACTGGGCTGAAGAAGTCAGGGATGGCAAAGCACCTGTTGAATTGACATTGAGCGGACACACGCACGGAATGCAATTCGGTATTGAAATCCCGTGGTTGGGTATCCAATGGTCTCCGAGTAAATGGCGGTATGAACACTGGGCGGGATTGTATGAAGCAGCCGGGCAACAGCTATATGTGAATCGAGGATTTGGCGTTTTGGGTTTTCACGGACGCGTGGGCATGCCGCCTGAAATCACCTTGATTGAATTGGAATCTGCTGAACGGGCGTGACGCAGTATCTTCGCGTTCTGTAAGACGGGTTTAAAGATGAATCCGACCTTTCACTGCAGTCTTTATCTCTAGAATCCTCGCTCCCATGTCAGACGACAAAAAAGTAATTTTTAGCATGCACAAAGTCAACAAGGTGACCCCGACAGGGAAGCACATCTTGCGTGACGTGACTTTGGGCTTTTATCATGGTGCGAAGATTGGAATTCTCGGCGCCAACGGTTCGGGAAAATCCACGGTCATGCGGATCATTGCCGGTTTGGATGATGCTTACACGGGTGATGTGACCTGGTCTCCGGGTATTACGTTGGGGTACTTATCTCAAGAACCGGATTTAGACGAGGAAAAAACCGTTCGTGAAATCGTCGAAGAAGGCACCCAAGAAATTGTGGATGTTCTCAAAGAATATGAGGAGATCAATGCCCGGTTCATGGATGAGGAAATCTTGAATGATCCTGAAAAGATGGACGCATTGATCAACCGTCAAGCGGAAGTTCAAGATCAAATCGATGCATTGAATGCGTGGGAGCTGGACACCAAATTGAACATCGCCATGGACGCTTTGCGCTGTCCTCCTGACGATGCCAAGATCGGATCCCTCTCAGGTGGTGAACGTCGTCGCGTCGCGTTGTGTCGCCTTCTTTTGCAACAACCAGACGTGCTTCTATTGGACGAGCCGACCAACCACTTGGATGCAGAGTCCATTGATTGGTTAGAGCAGCATTTGGAGCAGTACACAGGCACCGTATTGTCCGTAACGCACGATCGGTATTTCTTGGACAATGTGGCCAAGTGGATTTTAGAATTGGATCGAGGAGAAGGCATTCCATACGAAGGAAACTACCAGTCTTGGCTGGAGCAGAAAACCAAGCGTTTGGCGCAGGAAGAGAAGCACGAGTCGAAGCGCCGAAAGGAATTGGAACGGGAATTGGAGTGGGTGCGTCAGTCGCCAAAAGGCCGACGTGTCAAGAACAAGGCCCGTGTCAACAACTACGAGGAAATGCTTGCTGATGGGACGAATGAGAAGGACGCGCGTCTATCTCTTCCCATCCCCAATGGTCCGCGATTGGGCAACTTGGTGATTGAAGCCAACAAACTTCAAAAGGGCTTTGGCGATCGCTTGCTCATCGATAATTTGAGCTTTTCACTCCCTCCAGCAGGAATTGTGGGTGTGATTGGGCCAAACGGAGCGGGTAAAACAACGTTGTTCCGCATGATCATGGGTGAAGAAAAGCCAGATTCTGGTTCATTTAAAATCGGTGACAGCGTAGTGACCGGTTATGTCGATCAGCGGCACGCGGCAATCGATGAAAATAAAACGGTGTGGCAAGTGATCAGCGGAGGCCATGACCAGCTTGAAATTGGCGGTAAGCTGTTCAATAGCCGGGCGTATGTTTCCAAGTTCAACTTCAACGGTACGGACCAACAGAAAAAATGTGGAGTGCTGTCTGGTGGTGAGCGCAACCGAATGCATTTGGCCATGACGCTGAAAACGGAAGCCAACGTATTGCTGTTGGACGAGCCGACCAACGACATTGACGTCGACACGTTGAGAGCGCTTGAGGAAGGCATTGAGTCATTCGCTGGCTGTGCGGTGGTGATTTCACACGATCGATATTTCTTGGATCGTATTTGTACGCACATTTTGGCTTTTGAAGGTGATTCTCAGCTGTACTGGTTCGAGGGGACTTACGAGGAGTATGAAGAAAATCGCAAAAAGCGATTGGGCAATTCAGGCCCGCAGCGATTGAAATACCGCAAGCTTGTCCGCGGATAAAGGCATCGGACGTTTTGCGCCCACTCCCTCGGGAAGGCTGCATTTTGGCTCCATGGTCGCGGCGATTGGGTCATGGCTTGATGCACGGAGTCGGCAAAGTCAATGGATGGTGCGCATCGACGACTTGGACCCACCGCGGGTGGTGTCTGGAGCAGTGGATGACATCTTGCGGACGTTGGAGGGATTTGGGTTGACGTGGGACGGACCGGTTATTTACCAAAGTCAACGGAATCATCGTTACCAAGAGGCGTTAGAGACCTTGATCGAAAATGACGATGTGTTCCCTTGTTTTTGCAGCCGCAAGAACCTCGAAGGAGCGCGGGTATATCCGGGTACATGCCGCAATCGTAAGGACCAAAATGGAAGAACCTGGCGCTTCAGAGTAGGAGAGGGATCTGTGGAGTGGTCGGATCAATATGCGGGCCAGCAGCAAGTACAGCATGCAACGGAATTGGGTGATTTTTTGGTTCGAGGGGTGGAAGACGTCTTTAGCTACCACCTAGCGAACGTTGTGGATGACGCCGATTTTGGCATTACCCATGTCATCCGAGGCGCTGATTTGATTGAATCAACGGGTTGTCATATCCTGTTGCAGCGCGCCTTGAGTTTCAGGCCGATCCAATACGGTCATCTGCCTTTAGCGCGGTCACAAGACGGGGTCAAATTGTCGAAGCAAACCCATGCTTTGCCCATAGAAGTGGCGGAAGCATCTGATTGCATTCAACGCGTGCTAGAGCATTTGGGCGTTGTAGCCGTAGAATTGGATGATCCAGCGATCATGTTGGCTGCTGCGTTGAGTCGGTGGCGCCAATCCGGGACATTCAATCTAGGAGCGCTTCGATGACGTCCACCATGGCTTCAAACTCCTCCGTTTCGAACAGGCGTGTCAAGAAAGCAATCTGGCCTTCCTGATCGACAACAACGTTGCGCGTTACGCCCGATTTGGGCGCGGCAATGGAATAAAACACCTGTCCATCAGGGTCCGGAGCTATGGGATAGGTGATCTCCATCAATTGAGCGAAATCCGCTACCTTCTCTCTTGGTTCATCCAGGTCAACACCCAAGAGAACAAAGTCATCGTCCTTAAAACGTTGCCAAACAGCCGTTTCCAAATGCGGCATTTCCTTGCGGCAGACGCCACACCATGAGGCCGTGAACTGGAGCACATAGGTCGTGCCCAACAGGGAAACGTCGGTGTGTTCTGTGCCATTCAAATCCGTCAGGCTGAACGCGGGTACGGGGTCTCCGACTTGGACAATGTAACCGCGGTCATCGAGCGCACTCGGAAGCACCTCCTGGGCTGTACTGAAAGCGAAAACAAAAGAGCAGCACAGCAAGAAACAAAGTGATTTTATTGACATGGTCCTAGATTTCGAGGCGATGGACAGGGGGAATCCGATTCAGAACGTACACGCGTGCGCTGAGCAATGGGGGAGTCGGAGCGAATATCGGCAATGAACACGTCGATCGCGTTGAGAACTTCGGCGTCTGAGAGCAATTCCGTAGAGAGTTCGTGTCCCTTATTTTCATAGCTCACCAATCGTGTTTGCGAAGAGCAATGCCCCAATGCACCACCTCCCTGCAAGAGCAGCGCCCCCGGGCTTTCTTCGGAACAGAAATGATGAATCGCCTCTCCGTAAGGCACCAATTGATCGCATTCGCCATGGAACGCCAAAAGTGGAATGGTCGCTGCATCCGATGGTGCTGGTTCCATCGCACCCGCAATGCTAATAACTCCTTCAACGCCTTCTGATCCGATGTGATAAGCCGCGTACAAGGCCGCTTCTGCTCCCGCAGATGAGCCCGATAGAATGACGTTTTTATACCCCGATTTGTGCAAATGGACCCATGCAGAAAGGAGGTCTTCGGCCGCCCAAGCGATGGCTTCTCGTTTTTCTTCAATGGGAACATCGCAATGAAATCCATCCTGTTTTTGTCGAAGTCGGTAATCGATGGAGGCGACGTCGATTCCTTTTTGACTCAAAGCGTTACAAAACGCAACGTTTTTAACCTGCAAGCGAGACCCCCCACTAAATCCCCCACCGTGTGCAAACAAGATTAAAGTTTCTGAAGGCTGTGAATCTGATCGAAACAGGCTCAATTCAAGTAAGGAGTCACCACGTACAATGTAGCTATGGTTTTCTTGGGCTTGTGAGTGAAAGACGCTTGATAATGAAAGCATCAACAGACCTAAAAATCCCATTTGATAATTTATTGTCGATGTTTGTTGATGTTGAGATAGCATGGCCCGCGCGGTAACATACCAAAACTAGTTCCTATGAAGCGATTTACATATTTGATTATTACCGTGTTTGTTCTGGCATCGTTTCAGCCCTTATTGGCTCAGACTTCTACCATTAGCGGGACAGTGCTCGATGCCGAAGCGCATTATCCGCTGATCAATGCCACGGTGCAGCTTAAGACCCTGGAGGGAGCTGTTGTCGCCACTGACCTCGATGGACGTTTTGAGTTTCAAGATGTTCCTGTAGGTCGGCATTTGGTGGTGGCGTCTTTCATGGGATACGAGTCGCGTGTATTGGATGGGATAGTCGTGAACAGCGGACGTCCGGTCATTTTGGAGGTGAAGATGCAGGAATCCGTAATTGCCATTGAAGCGGCCGAGGTGACGGCTACGCAGCAAGGAGAGGTCATGAATGAAATGGCTACGGTCAGTGCACGTGCCTTTACCGTAGAGGAAACAGATCGGTATGCCGGGTCTCGAGGAGATCCCGCTCGTATGGCGAGCAATTTTGCCGGGGTACAGGGGGCTGATGACAGTCGGAATGACATCGTTGTCCGTGGAAATAGCCCAAGTGGTGTGCTTTGGCGATTGGAAGGGGTGGATATCCCAAACCCGAATCACTTCAGCATACCAGGGTCTGGTGGTGGTCCTGTTGCTATCTTGAACAACAAGGTTTTGGCCAACTCTGATTTTTTCACGGCTGCGTTTCCTGCTGAGTTTGGCAACAGTACTTCTGCCGTGTTTGATTTGCGCATGAGAAATGGTTCACAAGACCGACCTGTTCGGAGTGTTCAATTTGGTTTCTTAGGAGCTGAACTGATGTTTGAGGGAGCGCTCAATCGCGAAAAGCGATCAAGTTACTTGGTGAATTATCGCTATAGCAGTGCCGCCATATTTTCGACGCTGGGCATTGACATTGGAACCAGTGCTGTTCCAAAATATCAGGATGGAAGCTTCCGTCTGTTTTTTCCTCAATCCAATGGGGGAGCGTTAGCGCTTTGGGGAATCGGCGGAGTGAGTGACGTTGATATTCTGATTTCAGAGCAAGAGGTACCTGAACGAAACCTCTATGGTGACAATGATCGCGATCAATACTTTGGATCGGGAATGGGAATTCTCGGCGCGACGTATACCCGTCCGATCAATGAACAGACCTACATGAAGGCGACGATTGCTGCCAGCCGCTCCTATCAGGATAGCGAGCACGATTTGGTTTACCGCCAACTGACGGCGGACAGCTTGTATCAGTTGGACAGCATCGTGGATTACATGGGCTACCGGTTTGTAAATGACCGTTTAAGTGCCGCTGTGCATGTCAATCGGAAATTGAGTCGCAAAGCGAGCCTTCGGTTTGGTTTGAACATCGACGGGATGTTTTGGAACTTCCAAGACAGTGTTCGAGTGGATGTTGATTCATCGGCAGCGTTGGGAAATTGGACCCAGCGTTGGGATGCTGAATTGCAGACAGCATTGGTTCAACCTTTTGTTCAGTGGAAGTACCGGCCCAATGAGAAAGTGACGGTAACGGCCGGTTGGCACGCTGCGTACCATTCGCTTTCTGGCGATGTATCGATGTTCGAACCGCGTTTAGGCGCGCAATACAAGGCCAATGATCGCACTGTTTTCAGCGCCGGAGCAGGACTTCATAGCCAAACCCAAGCGTCTTATTTGTATGCGAGTACAACAGGACAGGACGCCGCAGGAAATTTGATTATGCCGAACCAAAAGATGGAGATGACACGAAGTCTGCACACCGTGTTGGGCATGTCACGGCAGTTGAGTCCGGATTGGTCACTCAAAATGGAGGCCTACTATCAAGAGCTGAGCAATATCCCTGTTGAGATGCAGGCAAGTAGCTTCTCTTTGATCAATACAGGAGCAGGGTTTAGTCGCTTCTTTCCTGACTCCCTGAAGAATGATGGCACAGGCCGGAACTATGGCGTCGAGGCAACCGTGTCTCGCGCTTTCAGAGACGGCTGGTTCATGATGCTTACCGGCTCTCTTTTTGATTCGAAGTACACAGGCAGTGACGGAATTGAGCGCAATACAGACTTCAATGGCCAGTATGCCTGGAACGCTTTGGCTAGCCGAGACTGGAAGTTCAATGAGCAATGGAGTCTTGTGACTGGAATTAAATACACGATGGCCGGAGGAAGGAGGTATGGTAACGTCGATCCTGAGGCGAGCGCTGCGGCGCGTGAAGTGGTGTTCTATGACGACAACTTCAATTCGTTGCAGTTCGATCCTTACATGCGTTTGGATATAAAGGCCAATGTCACGTGGAATCGCCCTGAAAGCACGCATGAATTGGGCATTGACTTTGTCAACGTAACGGGCCGCGAGAATGTTTTGAAATTGACGTATGCACCGGATGAATCAAACAATCCAGATGAGAGCGTTCGCGAAGAATATCAGCTAGGATTCCTTCCAATCTTTTTCTACCGTGTGGACTTCTAAGCCTCTCGTATGGAGGTAGAAGTCGTTTTTACAGGAGTGGACTCTCCGCTTCTCGGATGAAACTGTATGATTTGCTCGCGCAAGAATCGACGATCGAGGTGGGTGTAGATTTCGGTCGTTGCAATTTGTGCATGACCGAGCATTTGTTGAACAGCGCGTAAATCGGCTCCTGCTTCGACCAAATGGGTCGCGAAACTGTGACGGAACGTATGCGGGCTGATGGTCTTTCGTACTCCTGAATTGATGGCTGCACGGCGTAGCATCGTAAAGGCCATTTGACGGCTTAAACCACGACCTTGTCTCCCGAGAAAGAGGACGTCATCGTTGCCTTTCATCGGGATGATCTGAGAGCGATATTCCGACAAGTAATCGTCGATGGCGTTCAACGCACTGATTCCAATCGGAACGACGCGCTCCTTGTCGCCTTTGCCGATGACCTGGATGACCCGGTCAATGACATCAACTTGAGACAGGCGCAATTCACACAACTCAGTTACGCGTAATCCACAGCTGTATAAAACTTCCAGCATGGCTTTATTGCGAACACCTTCTCTTCGAGACAAGTCGACCCCGGAGATGATTTGACCAATTTCGGTGACGCTCAATACATCGGGAAGTTTCCTTTGTGGCCGAGGTGATTCAACCAGCTCCACGGGGTCTCCCGTTAACATGCCTTCCATTCGCAGGTATTTGCAATAACTCCGAATACCAGACAGCATGCGGGCTTGACTGTTTCTAGCCAAGTCACGATCAAATAAGGAACCCATGAAATCTTCGATACAAGCCATGGTGATTAAACCGGGGCGACTAATCGCTTTCTCAGATTCGATGTACTCTACGAATTGGTGGATATCACGCGTGTATGCAGCAATGGAGTTCTTGCTTAAGCCACGCTCTAATTCAAGGTAATTGCGGTAGCCCGCAATCGAGGACTTCCAGTCTGAAGAGTTTTTGCTGGTCATGGCATCCAATTTTGTTTGGAGAGTAAGAGCGCTTCCTGAACCGTTATCCGATCATTCCTTAAATAGGCAGTCACAAAGGGGCCTGGCAGAGCATGTGCTCTCGCAATGCGTTCCCTTTGATCTCGTGCGTGACGGTAATGTGCGTGGCTTCCCGTTGTGTACTTGATCCAATTGTTGTGCCGTTCAGCATCGACTTGTTCTCGGAAGGCATAATGGTCTTCAAACCAGAGCTGGTCGACATCCCGATGGCACGCCATGATTTGCACGCGGTAAGCAATTCCGTCATCCGGTTCAGGAACAGAGAAGTCCGGCCGAGTTGTCGCCTGAACCTCTGGTGTTGTCGTTGCTTTTGTTTGATCGGTCAGCTCCTGAAGAGCGACGTCATCTGGTGAGGGCGCACGCTGTTCCAACGGACTTGATGGAATGACCACGGAATGCGGTTGGTTATTGAGAATAGTATGCCACGTCCCGTGCACGTTGGCAGCGCAAGCGGTCATATTTCCAGATAACCGATAGGAAAGCTGAATGGAAGGGGTGGCAGGCGCGTGCTGCCAGACCAATAACAGCGTGTCGCCAAACCGGTCGATGATACTTGGATTGCCGTTTGATTCCCATTCAAAGGTGCAGTCTTTGGGAATGATTTCTTCCCATTTCATAAAGGACCCTGGCTCGAAGCCTGAGAATGCGAGCTCCATGTAGCCGATGTCTTCGTTTTCAAGAGTCAAAGAGCGCGTTGCTTGCGGATTCCATGTATTCTCGGTTTGCATGGCAGTGGCTGGAGTTCTGTCCAATGAAATCACATGCGGTTCGAACTCGACGTCTCTCCGAGAACCTTCTTCAATGAATGAAAACCACTGCTTGACTTCGCCTCCGATGAAGTTAGCGCGTGTACTAAGTCGCACTGAAATGTGGATAGAGGGTGTCGTTGGGATGTCCATCCAAATGAACTTGGCCTTTTGATCCTCGTACGTGAAAGAAGCTCCGTCTGTTTTCAATGGCTCGATGATGATACCAGGAGGGAAGCTCAGTTGAAACCGAGCGAACCCCGCTGTCTGTCCTTTATCGATGGTCCAAGAAGCGATGGTGCTGGATCCCACGGCCATGGAATCAGGGAGTGTGTGCTCTTCTACAAGTCCCAAACCAATAAATAGCAAGAATGCATTGATCAGTGGGTGGTACAAAATGGAGGAAGCGAATGCGAAAAGAGCCATGTATGCCAACGGTATATGCTAATCTACCGGTCAAGCTGTCGCATTGTAGTGCCATCGAATAGACTTGCGAACACCTATATGTGGGCTGATTCGTGTTTGGCTACTGTGATGTTGGTACAAAAAAATAGTCCTGTCCCGGCGTTCCGGAACAGGACCAACTTAACCAAATTATCACTTGATGCTTAGCTTGCGCTAAACTCACTTAAAACCGAATCAAAGTTAGGTTTCGGTATAGCTGATAAACGGAGGGGGCGAATAGGTTATTGACATCCACTCGTTAAAAAACCTTACCCTTTGGATTTCATGGATTGTCCGCTATCTTTGCGCCCCAATTAAGGAAAGATGAAGTCAGGAATTCACCCCGAAAATTACCGCTTGGTTGTCTTCAAAGACATGTCCAACGAATACTCGTTTTTGAGCCGTTCAACTGCGAATACAAAGGAAAATATTGTCTGGGAGGATGGGAACGAATACCCCTTGATCAAAATCGAGGTCAGCCACAAGTCCCATCCATTCTACACGGGTAAGGCCCAATTCGTAGATACAGCAGGACGTATCGATAAGTTCCGTAAGAAATACGGTGAGTTTGGAGGTAAGGCAAGTATGGCGATGCAAGCCGATGCGGCCGAAGAGACTCCAGAAGCTCCAGAAGCACCGGAAGCTTCAGCAGCGTCAGAGGAATAATCTGATTGGTTGCAAAGAAAAAAGCCACTGGTTGTCCAGTGGCTTTTTTCGTGCAAAGTATTTTGATTCAACGCGTCTTATTGTTCCTGTCGACCTCAGACAGACAAGGGGGTGGTCCCCGTTATTTCCAAGCCATAGCCAATGATGCCCTTTTTTCTTGGGTGGTCAGATAGGATATGCAGTTTGCGAATTCCCAAGTCTCGGATGATTTGTGCGCCAATGCCATAATCTTTGGAGTCCATGGTGTTGGATTCCTTCGTGTTGGGTGCGGCTTGTTTCTCCTTGTAGATTTTCAACTCATCGGTCACGCTTTGCCCTTCACGCAATTTATTGATGTAGACGACAGCTCCCTTTCCTTGCTTTTGAATTTGCTTCATTGCGGCATGCAATTCAGGCCCTTTCCCAAAGTTGGTCATTTGAAACACATCCCCCAACATACTTGTGCTGTGGACGCGAACGGGTACATCATCATCTTCAGTCCATTCACCGAGCGTTAAGGCGAGGTGCTCTGTGTCGTTGGTCAATTGACGGTAGGTGATGGCCTTAAATTGACCAAAGGCCGTCTGAATGTCCAACTCAAGTGTGCGCTCAATGAGTGTTTCATTGGCCAACCGGTATTGGATCAAGTCCTCGATTGACACCAGTTTGAGTCCATGTTCATTGGCTAATTTTCGGCATTCTGGCAGTCGGGCCATGGTGCCGTCTTCGTTCATGATCTCCACGATGACTCCAGCGGGTTCAAATCCAGCGAGTCGGGAGAAGTCAATCGCAGCTTCTGTGTGGCCTGCTCTTCGCAGTACACCTCCGGCCCGTGCCCGAAGCGGAAAGATGTGTCCTGGGCGCCCCAGTTCATTGGGGTCCGTCTTGGGGTCAATCAATGCTTGAATCGTTTTTGAGCGATCCTGTGCTGAAATGCCCGTCGTGCAGCCATGGCCCATGAGGTCAACAGATACGGTGAAGGGTGTTTCGAATGCGGCGTTGTTGGTCTGCACCATGAGTGCGAGATCAAGGTCGTCACAGCGCTTCTCAACCAGTGGTGCGCAAATGAGGCCTCGTCCGTGTGTGGCCATGAAGTTGACCACTTCTGGGGTCGCATGACGGGCTGCGATCAGGAAGTCGCCCTCATTTTCACGGTCCTCATCGTCAACGACAATGATCACTTCTCCTCTTCGAATGGCTTCAATTGCCTCTGGAATGGTGTCCAACATACTCATGGCGCAAAAGTACATCGGAGAATGGGCTCGTCCCTCCATAACTTTGCACCATGATTTTACCCATTGTTGCGTACGGTGATCCGGTTCTGAAGTCAGAAGCTTCAGAGTTGGAAAAGAACCATCCTAATTTGACCGAGTTGATAAAGAATATGTGGGAAACCATGGACGCTGCGGAAGGTGTCGGTTTGGCTGCTCCACAAATTGGACAAAGCATTCGCTTATTTGTTGCTGATGGTTCTCCTTTTGGTGAAGGGGAATCGGGTGATCCAGATTGCATCGGTTTTCGCCGTGTGATGATCAACCCGGTCATCTTTGACGAGTCCGACGAGATGTCTGAGATGGAAGAGGGCTGTCTTTCCATTCCGGGGATTCGAGAACCCGTTGAGAGACCTGTTTCCATTTCGGTTGAATATTTTGATGAGTCTTGGAATTTGGTTGAAGAAAAACTCAAGGGACTGCCTGCGCGCATCGTGCAGCATGAATATGACCACTTGGACGGTACGTTGATTACTGATCACTTGAATCCGATGCGTCGACGTTTGCTTCATGGGAAGTTGCGGGACATCGGATTGGGAAAAGTATCCTCTGATTACCGCATGCGGTATCCTCAATCCCGGAAATGATGGGCATTCGATTGCATGGAACCCTCATTGCGCTTGTGGTAAGCTGCTTCGGTTGTCAGTCTGCAACAGATTCCAATGTAATGCTCGAAGTGGATTGCGGCGAATCAGCAGCACAAATCGAGCAACTTGAGCAGAAGCTGTTTGCGCTATCTGACGACCTGGTGCCGGATCAGGAGATCCGCAGCCAGCTGATGGGAGCGTATGCTGCGTTTGCGAATGCATGCCATGATGATGCGAGAACGGCTGAAATGCTTTTTCGTCGTTCTGATTTGTTGCGTTCTGCGGGGAAATTTCAAGAGGCCATGACCCAGCTTCGGGATGTTCATGATCATTTTCCGGAGTATGAAAAGCGAGCGCTCTGTGCTTTTTTGGTCGGCTTCATCGCTGAAGAAGAGTTGAATGACCGAGAACAAGCCAAAAAGACATATGAGCAGGTCATTGCATTGCACGATAGCACCAATGTTGCGGATTGGGCACGTCAATCCCTCTTGAATTTGGAAGCAACTACAGACCGACGTCATGTGTCAGGCAAAGCGAATTAGCACATTGAACCCGAACCCGCTGTTGGATTCAGTGGGCAATGCACAGCAATAGCCCACGGGGTATTGAGGCGTGATGATCCTGTGTTTGATTCTGCCTTTGTTTTTGCTGTCATGAATCCCCGATTGGAACGCCTTCATTCTGAGCATTGAACCACGCTGAAGTCATTCGAAAGTGGTAATTTTGCTCTTTAAACAGAATCGATCAGGATGAGTCAAAAATTTAGAGCGGGTGTATTGTGGGGGGATGAGGTGAAAGCGGTCTTTGCAGACGCACATAAAAACGGATATGCCTTGCCTGCCGTCAACGTCATTGGTACCAATTCGGTGAATGCGGTGTTGGAAACGGCTCGAGATTTAAACTCTCCAGTCATCATTCAATTCTCTCATGGAGGCGGTAGCTTCTATGCGGGGAAAAGCTTGAAGATGGATGACCACCAAAATACTGTTTTGGGTTCCATCTCTGGAGCGCTGCATGTGCACACAATGGCGGAGGCTTATGGTGTTCCTGTCATTCTGCATACAGACCACTGTGCGCGCAAACTCCTTCCTTGGATTGACGGATTGTTGGATGCGGGACGTGCTCATTTTGAACGAACTGGTCAGCCCTTGTTCAGCTCGCACATGATTGATTTGAGTGAGGAGCCGTTGGAGGACAACATCGGTACGTGCAAGACCTACCTTGAAAAGATGCATGACATGGGCATGTTTTTGGAAATCGAACTGGGTGTCACAGGGGGAGAGGAAGATGGAGTGGACAACTCGGACATCGATAGCAGCCGTTTGTATACCCAGCCAGAAGAAGTGGATTACGCGTATGAGCAATTGAAGTCCGTCAGCGACCAGTTCACGGTAGCCGCTGCGTTTGGCAATGTGCACGGTGTTTACAAGCCGGGAAATGTTGAGCTCACTCCCAAGATTTTGGACAACAGCCAGCGGTACATCCAAGAGAAGCATGCGACTGGGACGAATCCTGTGGATTTTGTGTTCCATGGCGGTAGCGGCTCTACAGTGGATGAGATTCGAGAAGCCATTGGTTACGGCGCCATCAAAATGAACATCGACACAGACATGCAATGGGCGTTCTTGTGTGGAGTGCGTGATTATGTCGATGCAGAGCATGCCTACTTGGAGTCTCAAATCGGCAATCCCGATGGAGCGGATCAGCCCAACAAAAAGAAGTATGATCCACGCGTTTGGTTGCGCAGTGGTGAGACAGCATTTGTTGCGCGACTTAAAAAGGCGTTTGAAGATTTGAATTGCGTCAACCGCAACGCGTAAACTGATTCCCTCATGCTGAAACCCTTTCACTTGCGATCCTCGCAGGCGCATTCGCGTTTGCTTGAATTGGCCCAAACGGATGGCCAACGTCATTTGGTTGATCTCTTTGCAGAGGATCCCAATCGCTTCGAATCCATGCATTGTGAAGTGCAGGGATTGCTGTATGATTGGTCCAAGCACCGGGTGACAGAGGACGTCATGGGGGCGCTGTTGGCTTTGGCGGAGGAAGCGGGTTGGAAGGCTGGACGTGATGCCATGTTCCGAGGAGACGCCATCAATCAAACTGAGGGGAGGGCTGTGCTGCACGTTGCTATGCGCGGGGAGTTGGAGGATGACTTTTCTGTGAATGGCCAGCAGGTCATGCCAGGAGTACTCGCCGTGCGTGATCGCATGTTGGATTTTGCTGAAACAATACAGGCATCCAACGAAATCACCGATGTGGTGAACATTGGAATTGGAGGGTCGGATTTGGGTCCATTGATGGTCACCAAAGGATTGCGTAGCCATTCCGGTGGTCCAAAGACGCATTTCGTAAGCAATGTGGATGGAGCACATCTGGAGTCGGTGTTGTCCGGATTGAATCCTGAAAACACCTTGTTCATCGTGGTCAGCAAAACGTTTACCACGCAGGAAACGATGGCCAATGCGATGGAGGCCAAGCACTGGCTCGTGGAGGCGCTTGGAGAAGAGTCCGTAGCCCAGCATTTTGCGGCAGTCTCAACCAACTTGAATTCGGCTCAAGCTTTTGGAATTCCGGAGGAGCGGATTTTCGGTTTTGATGACTGGGTGGGTGGACGATACAGTCTTTGGGGCCCGGTTGGTTTGTCCGTAGCGTGTTCCATAGGCGCAGAGAATTTTCGGGCCTTGTTGTCCGGCGCACGGTCCATGGACCAGCACTTTCAGCAAGCAGATGGTCGATCCAATATGCCTCTCGTCGCCGCTCTTATTGGTTTGTGGTATGTGGAATACTTGAAGTTTCCCACCTACGCGGTTCTTCCATACGCTCAAGATTTGGATCGTTTCCCTGCGTATTTGCAACAAGCGGACATGGAGTCCAACGGCAAGTCGATGGGACGCGATGGAAAGCGAATCGATCATGCCTCAGGTCCTGTGATCTGGGGAGAGGCAGGAACCAATGGTCAGCACGCCTTTTATCAATTGCTTCACCAAGGCACGACCGTCCATCCGGCGGATATCATTGCGTGCATCGAGCCGCACTCTCGATTTGATCAGCACCATGAGAAGTTGCTCGCCAATGCTGTGGCTCAAGCAGAGGCGATGATGATTGGCAAGTCCAAAGCGCAGGTTGAACAGGAAATGACGGTGAAGGGAGCAACCGCTGAAGAAATTGCAGCCATCGCACCGCACCGCGTTTTCGAAGGAAATCGTCCTACAGGGTTCATGCTGATGGACCGTTTGGATCCCCAATCGTTGGGCCAGCTCATCGCTTGGTACGAGCACCGCATCTTTTTGCAAGGATTGTTGTGGAACGTATGTAGCTATGACCAATGGGGAGTGGAATTGGGCAAGCAGTTGGCAGGGCAGGTACTGTCCGAATGGAGTGGAGGCAGGACGGGAGAACATGATGCTTCGACGACTGCATTGATGCAGCGCATGCGCTGCAAAGAATAGGTTAAATTGATTCAGATAGTTGCGCGATTGGGCGCTTCATTGTAGATTGAGCGAGAACAAAGTCCGGTAGCGGACTTCTCATGAACTGTTATGAAAAACTATCTTTTGACTGCCTTGTGGCTCTTGTGCGTCACCCCGTTGTTTGCAACTGTATCGGGCATCGAAGCCGAGGTTCACGCAACCACAGAATTCGGAACAACGTATCGCGTCTACATCACCTTTGATGCCAATGACGATGAATTGGTCGCGATTTATGGAACGGTTGGTGAGAATCAAAACGCTCCGTTGACGATTTCGTCTTCCACGTCGTTTTTTCAATCCGAATTTGGGGGGGATTTAGGAGAGAGTATTAATCCGGCTTTCGTTGCCATGTTTCCTGAGATTGCTGCGGACAGCTGGCTGACCATTGGGACAGAAGACACGAACGGAAGTGGAGGGGTTAGCTCAGTCGGTATGGAAGCGTATTGGGATGGTTTTAATAACGGGTCTGGATTCACTGTCGATACGTTTACCGGTGCATCATGGTTTATCATTCCCGGCTCATCCACGGATGCTATTTCGGGTGATGACCAACGTGTCCTCATTGCTCAATTGACCACGGATGGTATTCTTGACCTCGTTGTCAATGTACAATATGACGATGCCAATGGCACCACCTCAAATTTGGATGGATTGACGTTGGTGTATCCTGAACTGCCTGCTGGTTGCATGGATGAAAGTGCTTGCAACTATGACGCTACGGCAGAGATCAACGACGGCTCATGTGTGAATCCAGGTGACGCCTGTGACGACGGCGATGCAGGCACCATGAACGATGCGTACAGCGATGATTGCGTGTGTGCAGGCGAAGTGATTGTTGAAGGCTGCACGGATTCCAATGCATGCAACTACGAAGTGACTGCCAATGTCAATACAGGATGCATCAATCCGGGCGACGCCTGTGATGACGAAGACAGTGCCACTGCGGGTGATGTGTATACCGCGGAC